>ERZ791930.19-NODE-19-length-194165-cov-14.649467_pt1 | contig 194165 bp, 158 predicted proteins | sample MGYA00510128_ERZ791930 | MGnify/ENA primary metagenome ERZ791930 (study PRJEB30046, sample SAMN00792057) | human gut metagenome | study: EMG produced TPA metagenomics assembly of the A metagenome-wide association study of gut microbiota in type 2... | reverse complement strand
CCGTTTTCAGAAGAAGCCTCCGTGTCTGATAAGGATACGGAGGCTTTGTTCGTTTATATACCTCCGGAACTGCTCCCCTTAATCCCTGTCATGCGTTGTTGCATACGTATTTTTCTGCTTCTTTTGTCATTCTTTTGTTATCATTACAGAACAAAGTTGGTGTAAAATGAGTTTTTTTTGGAAGAGCAAGAACTTTTCTTCCTTTCTTTCTATTCAATATCAAATGGATTTTTGTAAATTTGGCGTGAATCTAATAGGAAGGGAAAAAATCACGCAATTAATATTGTAATATAAATCATATAATAACTCCTGCAAATATGGAAAACAAGATTCAAGAGCTGACCGATAAGATCTACCGCGAAGGCGTAGAGAAAGGAAACGAAGAGGCACAGAAACTTATCGCAAAAGCTCAGGAAGAAGCCAAGAGAATTATAGAGGATGCTCACAAGGAAGCGGATTCTATCGTGGCTACCGCTCATAAGTCTGCCGATGAACTGGCAGAGAATACAAAATCTGAATTAAAGTTGTTTGCCGGTCAGGCTGTGAATGCTCTGAAGTCCGAAATCGCTACGTTGGTGACGGACAACATTGTGAATGCCGATGTAAAGGCATTTGCTGCAAACAAGGATTATCTTAATGCCTTCATCGTTGCATTGGCGTCCAAATGGAGTGTGAACGAACCAATCGTTATCTCTACTGCCGATGCGGAAGGCTTGACAAAATATTTCGCAGCGAAGGCGAAAGACCTGCTGGACAAGGGTGTGAAGATTGAGCAAGTGAATGGCATCAAAACCTTGTTCTCCGTATCGCCTGCCGATGGTTCGTACAAGGTGAACTTTGGCGAAGAAGAATTTATGAATTACTTCAAGGAATTCCTGCGTCCGCAATTAGTGGAAATGCTGTTCTAAAAACTCCCACAGGATTATGAGTAAATACTATTACTTGGTAGCCGGTTTGCCTGAACTTACTCTGGAAGACAGTAAACTGAGCTATACAGTAGCCGATTTCAAGACGGAACTATATCCTGCCTTGTCGGAAGATGATAAAAAGTTGATAGATTTGTTTTATCTGAAATTCGATAATGCGAATGTCTTGAAACTATTGAAGGATAAGGATGCTGCCATCGACCCGCGCGGAAACTATTCGTCGGAGGAACTGGTGGAATATATCTCACAACTGAAGGATGGCGACGAAGTCTCTGACAGTGTATTCCCATCTTATCTCTCTACGTTCATTTCCGAATACTTCAGCCTGCCTGCCGAGGACGGTTTCTTGTATGAAGACCGCCTGGCAGCGCTCTATTACGCCTATGCTATGGAATCCAGGAATCAGTTTGTGTCTTCCTGGTTTGGCTTCAACCTCACTCTCAATAATATATTGGTGGCGCTCACAGCACGTAAGTTCAAGCTGGACATTGCTCCGCTGATTGTGGGTGATACGGAAGTGTGCGAGGCTCTGCGTACTTCCAATGCCCGTGACTTCGGTCTGGGTACTGAGGTGGATTATCTGGAGCAGCTGGTGAAAATCAGTGAGACGGAGGAACTGGTGGACCGGGAAAAGAAACTGGACCAGCTTCGCTGGGACTGGATGGAGGAGGCCACATTCTTCGATTACTTTACCGTGGAACGTCTGTTTGTCTTCCTGCTACAGCTGGAGATGATAGAACGGTGGATTTCGTTGGATAAAGAGAAGGGTAACCAACTGTTCCGCAGCATTATCGCTGCCTTGAAAGACGAGGTGCAGATACCCGCAGAATTCAGATAAAATAAACAACTAAAAATATATGGCAACAAAAGGAACTGTTAGTGGCGTAATAGCCAACATGGTGACCCTCGTCGTCGACGGACCGGTAGCGCAGAATGAGATTTGTTATATCTCGACCGGAGGAGACAAGTTGATGGCGGAGGTGATTAAGGTAGTAGGTACCCAGGTCTACGTGCAGGTATTTGAGAGTACCCGCGGACTGAAAGTGGGGGCCGAAGCTGCGTTTACCGGACATATGCTCGAAGTAACACTGGGGCCCGGTATGCTTTCGAAAAACTACGACGGTCTGCAAAACGACCTCGATAAGATGGACGGTGTTTTCTTGAAACGCGGGCAATATACCTATCCGCTGGATAAAGGAAGCAAATGGCATTTTGTGCCTTTGGCAAAGGTGGGCGACCAAGTGGAAGCCGCTGCCTGGCTGGGACAAGTGGACGAAAACTTCCAACCTCTGAAAATCATGGTGCCTTTTGAACAGAAAGGTGTGTGCACCGTGAAATCAATTGCAAAGGAAGGTGATTACAGCATTGAGGATACCATTGCAGTGCTGACGGATAGCGAAGGTAATGACATCCGGGTGAACATGATACAGAAATGGCCCGTGAAGCGCGCCATGACCAACTATAAGGAAAAACCGCGTCCTTTCAAATTGCTGGAAACCGGTGTGCGTGTAATCGACACCGTAAACCCGATTGTGGAAGGTGGTACGGGTTTTATCCCCGGTCCGTTCGGTACTGGAAAAACGGTGCTTCAGCATGCCATTTCAAAACAAGCGGAAGCGGACATCGTAATCATCGCTGCCTGCGGTGAGCGTGCCAACGAGGTTGTGGAAATCTTTACAGAATTCCCCGAATTGGTTGACCCGCATACGGGACGGAAGCTGATGGAACGTACGATTATCATTGCCAATACTTCGAACATGCCGGTGGCTGCCCGTGAGGCATCTGTCTACACGGCTATGACGATTGCAGAATACTACCGAAGCATGGGATTGAAGGTACTGCTGATGGCGGACTCCACTTCACGTTGGGCGCAGGCATTGCGCGAGATGTCCAACCGTATGGAGGAGTTGCCCGGTCCCGATGCCTTCCCGATGGACTTGTCCTCCATCATCTCCAACTTCTACGGCCGTGCGGGTTATGTGAAGCTGAACAACGGCGAGTCCGGTTCCATTACTTTCATCGGTACGGTATCGCCTGCCGGCGGTAACCTGAAGGAGCCGGTAACCGAGAATACGAAGAAGGTGGCTCGCTGCTTCTATGCCCTTGAGCAGGACCGTGCCGACAAGAAGCGTTATCCTGCCGTAAATCCGATTGACTCATATTCCAAATACATTGAATACCCTGAATTCGAGGAGTATATCACCAAGCACATCAACGGTGAGTGGATTGGCAAGGTGAATGAAATCAAGACCCGTTTGCAGCGTGGTAAGGAGATTGCCGAGCAAATCAACATTCTGGGTGACGACGGCGTGCCCGTAGAATATCACGTGACTTTCTGGAAATCGGAACTGATTGACTTCGTTATCCTGCAGCAGGATGCCTTTGACGAAATTGATGCCGTGACTCCGATGGAGCGCCAGGAGGAGATTCTGAATATGGTAATAGAAATCTGTCATACCGAATTTGAGTTCGACAACTTCAACGAAGTAATGGATTACTTCAAGAAGATGATTAACATCTGCAAGCAGATGAACTACTCGAAGTTTAAGTCGGAAGAATACGACAAGTTCCATAAGCAGTTGCAGGAACTGGTTGAGGAACGTAAAGCCTAAGGATGTACTATGTGACTATTTACAATTTACTATTTGCCTTGCGGATGCAGGTGTACGGAGGTTGTAGATAGGAAAATAGTAGAATAGGATGGCAGAGATTTAAATAGTAAATAGTAAATTGCTAAATTGTAAATAAATAGATGGCAACAAAAGCATTTCAAAAAATATATACCAAGATTACTCAGATTACGAAAGCTACGTGTTCGCTGAAGGCAACCGGAGTGGGGTATGACGAGTTGGCGACCGTAAACGGCAAGCTGGCCCAGGTGGTGAAGATTGCCGGCGACGAAGTGACTTTGCAGGTGTTTGAGGGTACGGAAGGTATTCCCACCAATGCAGAGGTAGTATTCTTGGGCAAGGCTCCTACAATCAAAGTGAGCGAGCAGCTTGCCGGACGCTTCTTCAACGCCTTTGGCGACCCCATCGACGGTGGTCCGGCCATTGAAGGCGAGGAGGTGGAAATTGGCGGTCCATCCGTGAATCCGGTGCGCCGTAAGCAGCCCTCGGAACTGATTGCAACCGGTATTGCAGGTATCGACTTGAACAATACGCTGGTGTCCGGACAGAAGATTCCGTTCTTTGCCGACCCCGACCAGCCCTTCAACCAGGTGATGGCGAATGTGGCTCTGCGTGCGGAGACTGACAAGATTATCCTTGGCGGTATGGGTATGACGAACGATGATTACCTTTACTTCAAGAACGTATTCTCCAATGCCGGTGCGCTCGACCGTATCGTCAGCTTTATGAATACCACCGAGAATCCTCCGGTAGAGCGTCTGCTGATTCCGGATATGGCACTGACGGCGGCCGAGTATTTTGCTGTAAACAATAATGAAAAGGTGCTGGTGCTGCTGACGGATATGACTTCCTACGCCGATGCGCTCGCCATCGTATCCAACCGTATGGACCAGATTCCTTCGAAGGACTCCATGCCGGGTTCCCTTTATTCGGACTTGGCGAAGATATACGAAAAGGCGGTGCAGTTCCCAAGCGGCGGTTCCATCACGATTATTGCGGTGACGACTCTGTCCGGTGGCGACATTACGCATGCCGTGCCCGACAATACGGGTTATATCACGGAAGGCCAGTTGTTCCTCCGTCGTGACAGCGACATCGGTAAGGTTATCGTTGACCCGTTCCGTTCCTTGTCCCGTCTGAAACAGCTTGTTACGGGCAAAAAGACACGTAAGGACCATCCGCAGGTGATGAATGCCGCTGTACGTCTGTACGCCGATGCCGCCAACGCCAAAACCAAGCTTGAAAACGGTTTCGACCTGACGAACTACGACGAACGTACCCTTGCCTTTGCCAAGGATTACTCCAACCAACTGCTGGCCATCGATGTCAACCTCGATACCACAGAGATGCTCGATGTGGCATGGAGTCTGTTCGGCAAGTATTTCCGTCCGGAAGAGGTGAATATCAAGAAAGAGCTTGTGGACCAGTTCTGGCCGAAAGCAAACTAAATAAATGTACGATTAGACGATTTACGGTTTACGATTGATATTACTGAAATTGTAAATCTGTAAATTGAGAAATTGAGTAGCTTCAGTCGTCTAATCGTAAATCGTTAAATCGTAAATAAAATGGCTATTAAGTTTCAATATAACAAAACCTCGCTTCAGCAACTCGAAAAGCAACTGAAGGTGCGCGTGCGTACACTCCCCATTATTAAGAATAAGGAGAGTGCCCTGCGTATGGAAGTGAAGCGCTGCAAGGGAGACGCTGCCGCGTTGGACGCGAGGTTGGAAAAGGAAATCCAAGCTTACGAAGCCATGTTCGCCCTTTGGAATGAGTTCGACGCTTCATTGATAAAGGTCAGCGATGTTCATCTCGGTGTAAAGAAGATTGCCGGTGTACGGGTGCCGTTGCTCGAGAATGTAGATTTCGAGATACGCCCTTACAGCTTGTTCAATGCGCCCAAATGGTATGCAGACGGGCTGCATTTGCTTAAGTCACTGGCACATACTGCCATCGAGCGTGAATTTACTGTTGCCAAGTTGAACTTGTTGGAACATGCGCGTAAAAAGACCACCCAGAAGGTGAATCTTTTTGAGAAAGTACAGATTCCGGGTTATCAGGATGCTCTGCGCAAAATCAAGCGGTTTATGGAAGACGAGGAGAACCTTTCCAAGTCATCGCAGAAAATCATGAAATCCCATCAGGAGAAAAGGAAGGAGGCAGAGGCATGATTACGAAAATGAAGAAGCTCACGTTCCTTGTGTATCATAAGGAGTACGAAGCATTTCTGGCACAAATCCGGGAACTGGGCGTGGTGCACGTTGTGGAAAGGCAGTGCGGCGAGATGGACGACACCTTGCAGCAATTCATGCAGAAGCGTACGCTCTACAAGAATATGCTTCAGAGCATGCACACCCTGGCAGACAAACAGCCGGAAGAAAAGGTGCATAAAGAGTTGTCGGCCGATGCTCTGGTGAAATTCTACGAGGACTTGCAGGCGCGGATACAAGACTTGAACCAGCAGATTCCCGCCATCGACAAGGATGTGGTGCAGATGGAAGTCTGGGGCGATTTCGATTGGAGAGCCATCCGCAAGCTGGAAGATGCTGGTTGGTTCGTGCAGTTCTATACCTGCCCGGAGAAAGACTATAACGAAGCGTGGGCAGAGGACTACAATGCCATCGTGGTGAAAGAGAACGGCGGACATCTTTATTTCGTGACCGTCACTCCCCAACCGGTAGAACTGGATGTGGAACCGCTCCGTCTACCTTCACTCAGCCTCTCCGAACTGAGCCGGAAGAAAGCCGATACGGAAGAGGCCCTTGTGCAGGCACATGCCGGATTGAAAGAATTCTGCAAAGCGAATTACTGCACGTTGGAGAAGTACAACCTACAGCTCCAGGAAGAGATAGACCTGCTGAAAGTCAAGCTGAACAGCGAACATATGGCAGAAGGTGCCGTAGTGTTGATGGAAGGCTGGATTCCCGAAGACTGCGAGGCGGATGTGAGGAAACTTCTCGATGAAAGCGGCACTTATTATGAGATAAGGGCTGCCAAGCGCGAGGACAATGCTCCCATCAAGCTGAAAAACAACGCCTATACACGCATGTACGAAGTGCTTACCAAAATGTACGGTATGCCCGAATATGCCGAGTTCGACCCGACACCGATACTTGCGCCATTCTTCTCGCTCTTCTTTGCTTTCTGTATGGGAGATGCGGGCTACGGTCTGGTACTGATTGCACTCGGGTTCATTTTGAAAAGGAAGATGTCCAAGTCCATGAAAGGCATGATGAACCTGGTGATTACGTTGGGTATATTTACGTCCGTCATCGGTGCCATATTGGGAACCTTCTTCGGTGTAAGCCTCTTTGACCTGGAGATACCCGCCAAACTGAAGGAATTCATGATTGTGGGTAAGATAGGTGAGACTACCTATGACAAGCAAATGCTGCTGGCGTTGATTATCGGTGCGGTGCACATCTGCATTGCCATGACGGTGAAGGCCGTGGGACAGACCGTTCGTTTCGGCTTCAAGGAGTCGCTCAGTGCTTGGGGATGGCTGTTGCTGGTGGTGGGATTTATCTGCACCGGCGGACTTTCCTTCTTCAAAATAATTTCGGAAGACGTGTCTACGTGGGCATTTATCGTGATTGGCGGTGTTTCTGCCATCGGTATCTACCTGCTGAACAATATCCACCGGAATGTATTTGTCAACATCGGTGCCGGAGTATGGGATACCTATAACATGGCAACCGGATTGATGGGCGATATACTTTCCTACATCCGTCTCTATGCCCTCGGCTTGGCAGGCGGTATGCTTGGAGGCGTGTTCAACCAGCTTGCCTTCATGGTGAACGATGCTGCAGGTCCGGCCCTGGGATGGCTGTTCTGCGGTCTGATACTGATATTCGGGCATACGCTGAACATTGCCATGTCTTGTCTGAGTGCCTTTGTACACCCGCTCCGTCTGACATTTGTGGAATACTTCAAGAATTCCGGTTACGAAGGTAAGGGCGAAGCCTATAAACCTTTTACAGTAGTAAAGAAATAAACAAATTAAAAAACAAATAAAAATAGAAACATTATGAATGAAATTTTAGGTTATCTCGGTCTGGGCCTGATGTTGGCCCTTGCAGGAATTGGCAGTTGCTTCGGTACAACTATCGCCGGTAGTGCGGCAGAAGGTGCGTTGAAGAAAGACCCTTCCAAGTCAGCAAGTTATATGATTTTGTCGGCCCTTCCGGCTACGCAGGGACTTTACGGCTTCGTGGCTTTCCTGATGTCCATGGGCAGGGATTTTGCTACGGACGGCCCTTTGATGCTGGGCATCGGACTGGGTGTGGGGCTGGTATGCCTGTTCTCCGCTATCCGTCAGGGACAGATTTGTGCTAGCGGTATTGTGGGTATTTCCCAGGGACACGACGTACAGACCAATACAATGATTTACGCCGCGCTTCCTGAATTCTACGCTATTTTGGCGCTGGTAGCTGCATTGATGGTATAATCCGGATTATAAGAAAATAAACCCCAGGGATTTACAATTGAAATCCCTGGGGTTTTTTGTTTAAATTCCTGGGGCTTCAACTGAAAACTCCAGGAATTCTTTTTTGAAACTTCGGGAATTTTAGACGAAAAATGCATGGATGGGCGAGCCAATGGGGCTTTTGTGGCTAAACTATGACATTCCGCAAACGATTGTTTATGCATATTTAATCAGTTTTTTCGATTAAAAGGCTATTTTTCAAAGAATAATACGTACTTTTGCAGCCGTAATTAAGATAAAGAGATTATAACATAATATGACTAAAGAACTACTTACCCCCGATTACATCTTCGAAGCGAGTTGGGAAGTGTGTAATAAAGTAGGCGGTATCTATACAGTTTTGTCTACAAGGGCAAATACTTTACAGACTAAATTTCGCGATAGATTATTCTTTATAGGGCCGGATTTCTGGCAGGGAAAAGAGAACCCTTTGTTCATTGAGTCTGATAACCTTTGTGCAGCGTGGAAAAAACATGCAGCGTTGAAAGACAATCTTTCCGTCCGCGTAGGTCGCTGGAACATTCCGGGAGAACCTATTGTTATATTGGTTGATTTCCAACCGTTCTTTGCAGAAAAAAATGAGATTTATACAGAAATGTGGAACCGCTATCAGGTGGATTCACTGCATGGATATGGTGATTATGACGAAGCATCCATGTTTGCTTTCGCTACCGGCAAGGTGATAGAGAGCTTCTATCGCTATAATTTGACGGAAACGGACAAAGTGGTGTTCCAGGCACACGAGTGGATGACCGGCATGGCCGCCCTCTATCTTCAGTCTGCCGTTCCCGAGATAGGGACTATCTTCACCACCCATGCCACGTCCATCGGCCGCTCCATAGCTGGCAACAACAAGCCGCTTTACGATTATCTTTTCGCCTACAACGGCGACCAGATGGCGGAGGAGCTGAACATGCAGTCCAAACATTCCATTGAAAAGCAGACGGCCCACTATGTGGACTGTTTCACCACTGTGAGCGAAATCACAAACAACGAATGCAGGGAATTGCTTGACAAGCCTGCGGATGTTGTGCTGATGAACGGTTTTGAAGATGATTTTGTACCGAAAGGCGCCACCTTTACCGGCAAGCGCAAACGTGCCCGTTCCACCATGCTGCGTGTGGCAAACTGCCTGCTGGGTGAGGACTTGGGCGACGATACGCTGATTATCGGTACCAGCGGACGCTATGAGTTCAAAAATAAGGGTATCGATGTGTTCCTGGAATCATTGAACCGGCTGAACCGCGATAAAGATTTAAAGAAGAAAGTATTGGCGTTTGTCAACGTGCCCAGCTGGGTGGGAGACCCCCGCGAGGACTTGCAGAAGCGCTTGAAGAGCAAAGATAAGTTCACCGAACCGTTGCAGTGTCCTTTCATCACCCACTGGCTGCACAATATGACGCACGACCAGGTGCTGGATATGCTGAAATACCTCGGTATGGGCAATCGTCCCGAAGATAAGGTGAAAGTAATTTTTGTACCTTGCTATCAGGATGGTCACGATGGCATCCTCAACAAGCATTATTATGACTTGATTTTAGGCGAGGACCTCAGTGTCTATCCGTCCTATTATGAACCGTGGGGATATACCCCGCTGGAGAGCGTGGCTTTCCGGGTGCCTACCATCACCACCGACCTTGCCGGTTTCGGACTTTGGGTGAACAGCCTGAAAAACCAGCATGGCATAAACGACGGAGTGGAAGTGCTGCACCGTTCGGACTATAACTATTCCGAAGTGGCAGACGGCATCAAGGACACCGTAGCCTTGTTCTCTACCAAGACGGAAGCCGAAATCAAGGAAATACGCAAGCGTGCAGGCCAGGTGGCAGAGCAGGCTTTGTGGAAGCACTTTATACAATATTATTACGAGGCTTACGACATTGCACTGCGCAATGCCATGAAGCGTCAACTAAAATAAAAGAATTATTAATCAATTAGTTATCATACAATGAAGATTAAAGTTAGTAATGTAAACACTCCTAACTGGAAAGATGTGAATGTGAAATCGCACATTCCCGCCGAACTGGAGAAACTGTCTGAACTGGCACATAACATCTGGTGGGCATGGAATTATGAAGCCACCGAACTGTTCAGAGACCTTGACCCTGCTCTCTGGAAAGAAGTGGGACAGAACCCCGTACTTCTGCTGGAACGTATGAGTTATGCTAAACTCGAGGCACTCGCAAATGACAAAGTTATTCTGCGCAGAATGGATGACGTATACTCCAAGTTCCGCACATACATGGATGTGAAGCCTGACAGCAAGCGCCCGTCCGTGGCTTATTTCAGTATGGAGTATGGTTTGAGCCATGTACTTAAGATATATTCCGGCGGTCTGGGTGTACTTGCCGGTGACTACCTGAAAGAAGCTTCCGATAGCAACGCCGACTTGTGTGCAATCGGTTTCCTGTACCGCTACGGTTACTTTACACAAACATTGTCTATGGACGGCCAGCAGATTGCCAATTACGAGGCACAGAACTTTGGCCAGTTGCCCATCGACCGTGTATTGGATGAGAAGGGCGAGCAGATGGTAGTGGATGTTCCTTATCTGGACTACTACGTGCATGCTTATGTGTGGAGAGTGAACGTTGGACGTATCTCTCTCTATCTGCTTGATACTGACAATGAAATGAACAGCGAGTTCGACCGTTCCATCACTCACCAGCTGTATGGCGGTGACTGGGAAAACCGCTTGAAGCAGGAAATCCTGCTCGGTATCGGTGGTATTCTGACGCTGAAGAAGCTGGGCATCAAGAAAGATATCTATCACTGCAACGAAGGACATGCTGCTTTAATCAACGTACAGCGCATCTGTGACTACGTGGCCGAAGGTCTGACTTACGACCAGGCTATCGAGCTGGTACGTGCTTCTTCTCTCTATACTGTACATACTCCGGTTCCTGCCGGTCACGACTACTTCGACGAAGGCCTTTTCGGCAAGTACATGGGCGGCTATCCTTCAAGAATGGGTATCAGCTGGGACGACCTGATGGACCTCGGACGTAACAATCCGGGCGACAAGGGTGAACGTTTCTGTATGTCTGTATTCGCTTGCAACACTTCTCAGGAGGTGAACGGTGTGAGCTGGCTGCACGGAAAGGTTTCCCAGGAGATGTTCGCTTCCATCTGGAAGGGTTACTTCCCCGAAGAAAGCCATGTGGGCTACGTTACCAACGGTGTACACTTCCCCACTTGGAGCGCTACGGAGTGGAAACATCTCTATGCTGCGCATTTTGATGAGAACTTCCTCTACGACCAGTCCAACCCCAAGATTTGGGAGGCTATCTATAACGTGTCCGACGAAGAAATCTGGAAGACGCGCATGGTGATGAAGAACAAACTGATTGACTATGTTCGCAAGCAATACCGTGAAACTTGGTTGAAGAACCAGGGTGACCCTTCACGCATCGTTTCCCTGCTGGACAAAATCAATCCGAACGCTCTGCTGATAGGTTTCGGACGCCGTTTCGCTACCTACAAGCGTGCACACTTGCTGTTCACCGACCTCGACCGTCTGGCCAAGATTGTGAACAACCCCGACTATCCGGTACAGTTCCTCTTTACCGGTAAGGCTCACCCGCACGATGGTGCCGGCCAGGGCTTGATTAAGAGAATCATCGAGATTTCCCGTCGTCCGGAGTTCCTGGGCAAGATTATCTTCCTGGAAAATTATGACATGCAGTTGGCACGTCGCCTCGTTTCAGGTGTGGATATCTGGCTGAACACTCCGACACGTCCGCTCGAAGCATCCGGTACTTCCGGCGAAAAGGCGTTGATGAACGGTGTTGTAAACTTCTCCGTACTCGACGGCTGGTGGTTGGAAGGCTATCGTGAAGGTGCCGGTTGGGCATTGACCGAAAAGCGTACTTACCAGAACCAGGAACATCAGGACCAGCTCGATGCCGCTACTATCTACAGCATTCTTGAGCAAGAAATTCTGCCGTTGTTCTATGCACGCAACAAGAAGGGATATTCTGAAGGTTGGGTGAAGACTATCAAGAACTCCATCGCACAGATTGCTCCCCACTATACAATGAAGCGTCAGCTGGATGACTATTACGACAAGTTCTACATCAAGGAGGCCAAACGTTTCAAGATGCTGGCTGCCGACGGTTGTGCCAAGGCTAAGGAAATAGCTGCTTGGAAGGAAGAAGTTGCCGAGAAGTGGGACAGCATTGAAGTGGTGTCTTGCGAAAAGACCGAAGACCTGGTGAAAGGCTCCATCGAGAGCGGTAAGGAATACACCATTACTTACGTTATCGACGAGAAGGGCTTGAACGATGCTATCGGTCTGGAACTGGTGACTACTTATACGGCTCAGGATGGCAAACAGCATGTTTACTCCGTAGAACCGTTCAATGTAGTGAAGAAAGAAGGTAACCTTTATACTTTCCAAGCTAAGCACAAGATGGAAAATGCGGGTAGCTTCAAGGTTTCTTACCGTATGTTCCCGAAGAATGCAGACCTGCCTCACCGTCAGGACTTCTGCTACGTTCGCTGGTTCGTATAAGAGCATAAAAAAGATAATGTGCCTGCGGATATGGCAGAACACATTATCTGTTCAGATAAAAGATATCATCTGCATGATGCAGGCAGACCATCCGTTTAAAGTAAACGGATGGTCTGTTTCTTTTCTAGAGCTTGCTTTTTATTTCGGCTGTCCAGGCGTCAATGCGTTCGGCGGTTTTGTTACTTTCGTTCACTTCGTCGAGGGGAAGTCCTACGAATGCACCGTCTACCACGGCGATGGAAGAGGAGAAGGAATACCCGTCCGTGCTGACTTTGTTGCCCAAGAAGGTACATCCGCTATCCTTCAGGTCCTCGTAGAGTACTCCGATGCCGTCGCAGAATGTGTCGCAGTAGGATTCGGAGTCACCGCAACCGAATAGGGCTACGAACTTCATGGAAAGGTCGGCGCTCTTCAGTACTTTTACACCGTCATACCAGTCGTCCTGCAGTTCGCCGTCTCCCCAAGTGGAGGTACCTAGAACCAGCACTTCATATTCCTTGATTTTATCGGCGGTCATCTTGTCAACACTATGTACGTCGGTGGAGGAAACTCCCAACTTTTCGGCTATCTGGTTAGCCAACTCTTCGCAGGTTCCGGTACTGGAACCATAAAAAACACCAGTCTTTTTCATTGTAAATAAAGTGATTAAATTGTTTGCTGCAAAGTAAAGGCTTTGCCGGAGAACGTGAAATACCTACATGTAGGGCTTTTAGTGTTGTGCCGCTCCCCATTTCGGGTTAGCTTGTGGCGTGGTTTATAGAGGTCGCGGCTACCTACTAATTGGGATGGCAGACTCTCTTTTTGATGAAAAGTAGGTATTGCCGGATTGTTAAAAATGAAGGACATTTGTACCGGTAATAATAGACAAGTGTTTATGGTTAGATTCGTACATTCCACTCATTCGCAATTCCATCCTTCCGTGGCTGGTAAGTGGCTGGTGTGGGGGACTTTGATGATGCTTCTTGCGGGGGTGGCTATCATTGTTTTTTCGGTATTCTCGCATGATGCACTCGATGCGTACTGTAATTGCATAATCTGTACTTTCAACCGTGTCCCGAAGGAAGGGGAATATTTGTATAACTGCTACCTGCCGGTCATCAGCATGGTGTGGGTGGCGTTTCTGGTACTTTTGGTATATGTGGTCCGCTATTGCATGAACAAGAGGAGGTAGCCGGGTGTTCTATAGGTAAAACTGAAAGGAGACTATATGAAAAAGATTGTTTTGCTTCGCCACGGCGAGAGTGCATGGAATAAGGAAAACCGCTTCACGGGGTGGACGGATGTTGATTTGACAGAGAAAGGCGTTGCTGAAGCTGTAAGGGCGGGTGAGCTGCTGGCAGAAAAGGGATTCCGCTTCAAGAAGGCGTATACTTCCTATCTGAAGCGTGCCGTGAAGACACTGGATTGTGTGCTGGACCGCCTCGACCAGGACTGGATTCCGGTGGAGAAATCGTGGAGGTTGAATGAGAAACACTACGGCCAGTTGCAAGGGCTGAACAAGGCAGAGACGGCTGCCAAGTACGGTGACGAGCAGGTGTTGGTATGGCGCCGGAGCTTTGATGTGGCTCCGCATGCATTGGCCGAGGATGACCCGCGTAATCCGCGTTTTGAGGACCGTTATCAAGAAGTGCCCGATGCCGAACTGCCCCGTACGGAGTCGTTGAAAGATACGATTGAGCGTATCATGCCTTACTGGAAATGTGTCATCTTCCCGAATCTGAAGACGGCCGACGAATTGCTGGTAGTGGCTCATGGCAATAGCCTGCGGGGTATTATCAAGCATCTGAAGCATATTTCGGACGATGAAATTGTGCATCTGAACCTGCCTACGGCGGTGCCCTACGTCTTTGAGTTTGACGATGAGCTGAACTTGACGAAAGACTATTTCTTGGGTGACCCCGAGGAGATAAAGAAATTGATGGAGGCTGTGGCCAATCAGGGAAAGAAGAAATGATTTTGGCGCGCGGAAGCGCGCTATTTCTTTATCCTCTCATTCCATGGAGCAGCGTCATGCTGAGCAGTACCCCGACCACTATACAGATGAGGATAAGGAACCAGTTCATGAGCCGTGCGCCCAGCTTGGTTTCCTTGTGCAAGTTCTGTTCAAAGTAGTTCTTGAAGAACAGATAGATGGCAGGCACAGTGGCGCTTGCCAGTAGCAGGTCTTCGGGAATCTTGTAGATGTAGACTTTGGAAAAGGCGATGAGCGCCCAGTGGCAAAGGAACAGAATGACGAGCAGGTTGACCCTGCGCGAGAAAGCCAGCAGCAGCCCGATGGTGAAAACTGCTACCGAGCAGGGCATCACGGTGGTGGTCATCATGGGAAATTCCATTCCGCGTGCCCACGAAAGGAGCGGGTAGAGGAAAGGCATTGCATAGAGTACCCCCACCAGTACCTTGTATTTCGGGTTGCGCTCGAACGGAGTGTAGCCGGTAAACAAATCCCATAGCCACAACACTGCAATCACTCCCCAGAAGATGGCGAGTATATGGTGGTGTCCGCGCGCTCCGCAATACATCATGTAGTACACGATGGATATCCACCCGTTCAGAAATACCATGTAGATTTTCATGGAGCGTTTTGCCCATAAGGTCGGTTTCCGGTAGAGTTGCGTGGTGAGCAGGATACCTGCTGCGGTGATGAGGAGCTGTGTCCACCAGGTGGCCTCGTTGTATTGTGCGATAGTATTCCAGAATATTTCCATTTGTGTCCATTAAAAAAACGGCTGCAAAGGTAGAGTTTTCTGCCGAAAGAATGAAATCGTTTTCTACATTTTGCCTATCTTTGTGCCTCCAAAAAAATAGGTAAAAAGATTCATGGATAAGACTTTGACTGAACAAGAGATTGCCCTGCTGCGCAGGAAACTCGATTTATTGCTTCGTACCGGACAGCTGCTGGTGGAGAGTGCGGCTGATACGAACCGTGTTGTTCGTAACCTGAACCGTGTTGCCGCCTATCTGGGGCTGCCGGAAGAAAAGCTCCACATCGACGTAAGTTATACCATGCTGGTGGTGAATGTGAGCGACGGCCTGCATTCGTTCTCCAAATTCCAGAAATGTGAAAAGCATGGCATCAACATGACTGCCATTTCCGAAATCAGCAAACTGTCCTGGCGGGCTATTGAGAATGACTATTCCCTCGACCAGTATGAGGAGGAACTGGAAAGAATCAAAAACAAGAAGCGGAACTATGTGCCATACGTTGTTGCCATCGGTGCCGGCTTTGCCTGCGGAGGTTTCTGCAAACTGTTCGGTGGTGACTGGATGGCGTTTCTGTTTACCTCTATCTGCGCTTTTGCCGGCTTCCGCGTCCGTGCCCGTTGCATGGAGTTCGGCATCAATCACTATATGAGTATTGCCATTGCCGCATTGATTTCTACCTGTCTGGCCTATGTGTCTTCGTTTGCCGGGCTCTCGGAAACTCCCTATCATCCGTTGTTGGCGTGTGCACTGTTCATCGTTCCGGGGGTGCCGCTGATAAACTTTGTGGATGATATGATTGACAATTATATCCAGGTGGGCATTGTGCGGGCTGTGAATACGGTGCTGATGGTCTGTGCAATGGCCTTCGGCATTGTAATAGCCATGCGCCTGCTGACGGTGGAGGATGTCGTGATTGACAAGAAGTTCAGCGAATTGAGTATGGTGCCTCATGACAGTTATCTGGTGTATGCCATTGCGGCGGCGATAGCTGCCATGGGATTTTCCATGATATTCAACATACAGCGGCGTTTGTTGTGGGTTGTTGCGGTGGGCGGCATCATTGCCGTTTGTACACGTAACTTTGTCAATTTCGAATTGGGTTACGGACCGGTGATAGGTTCGTTCATGGGCAGCATGGTTGTCAGCCTGATAGCCGTGAAGGCAGTGCATTGGTTCCATGTTCCCAATCACGTACTGACGATTCCTTCTGTCATCCCGATGATTCCGGGAGTGCTGATGTATCGTGCACTTTTTGGGCTTATCAATATGCACGGTGTGGTAGGCGAGGTGACGGCGGTTGTTTCCAACGGCATCACGGCTTCACTGATTATTCTCTGCATAGCGCTGGGAGTGGCGGTGCCCAATATCTTTGCCCGCCGGTATATTGCCAAGGATAGGCAGCGCTTTCTTCAGGAGGAGCTGCAGAAGCGCAGGGAAAGAGGGAAATTTATAGAATGGTGATATAGGTGGAGGGTGTCAAAAAACTCTTAACACTTTCTTTTAGGCGCGGATTACGCGGATTTCACGGATTTTGTTTATTGAATCCGTGTTATTCCGTGTAATTCGCGCCTGATATTATAACATTATAAAAGTGCTCATATATTTTTGAAAACTTTTCTTCTTTTTTAAATGCCCTTTTTCGGATTATAGTGGTAAATGACGGTTTCGCCTTTTTGCAGGGATGTTTGTACGTCAATCAGACGCTGGTTGCGGCTTCCCCGGAAATAGAGTTCCTCATCCCTCAGTTCTTTCTTGAATTTGCCGTCCACCAGTACGTCGATGTACTTCAGCAGTTGGGCTTGGCGCGGGTTGCGCAGTAGCTTTTCGAAAGTATAGCCCGTATAGCACCAGATGTTTTTCCGGCTCCGCTCCTTGATGGCATGTGCCAGTTGGGTGAATCCTTCCGGCTGGAACATCGGGTCTCCACCACTGAAGGTGACGTCTGCAAAGTTGTCGGCAAGGACTTTTTCCAGAATCTCTTCCGTACTCATCCAGTGCCCGCGGTTGATGTCCCACGACTCCGGATTGTGGCAACCGGGACAACCGTTGGGGCATCCGGCAGCATAAATGGCAGTCCGGAAGCCCGGACCGTCTACTGTGGTATCTTCTAAAATGTCGAGAATAGAAAGCATGAGTAGGGAATTAAAAATTAGAAATTAAACATCGCAGGTAGGAAGCTGAACATTAATCATTAAAAATTAAACGTCAACCATTAAAAATGAAGCTCCGCTTTGCACTGCGCAGCCCTTTAATTTTTAATTTTCAATTTTTAATTATGAACGACCCTGTCGTTCAACTCTGCCAGCTTGGCATTGTTCCAGCGGTCGGTTGTCCCCACCAGGTAGCCGGTGATGCGTTGCAGCTTGTCGATATGCTTGCTGCCGCACTTCGGGCATTCTTCCAGGTTTGGGGTGGAGTTTTCGTGGCCGCACTCCAGACAGCGGTTACGGTTGTGGTTTACCGAACCGTAGCCGATGTTGTATTGGTCCATCATGTCCACTACACGCATAATGACTTCCGGATTGTGGGTGGCGTCACCGTCTATCTCCACATAGAAGATGTGTCCGCCGCGGGTCAGCTCATGATAAGGAGCCTCCACTTCCGCTTTGTGGCGGGCGCTGCATTTGTAGTATACGGGCACGTGGTTGGAGTTGGTGTAGTAGTCACGGTCCGTAATGCCCGGCAGCGTGCCGAACTTCTTACGGTCGATGCGGGTGAACTTGCCCGACAGCCCTTCGGCAGGAGTGGCAAGCACGCTGTAGTTGTGCTGGTATTGCTCCGAGAACTGGTTGGCACGGTCGCGCATATAGGTCACGATTTTCAGTCCCAGCTCCTGGGCTTCGCCAGATTCGCCGTGATGTTTTCCGAGCAATGCCACGAGACATTCTGCCAACCCGATGAAACCGATTCCCAGTGTTCCCTGGTTGATGACGGAAGCAATCGTATCGTTCGGTTTCAGCTTCTCGCTGCCTATCCACAAGGCAGACATCAGTAGCGGGAACTGCTTGGCGAAGGCGGTCTTTTGAAACTCCATGCGCTCGTGCAGCTGGCGTGCGGTCACTTCGAGCATACTATCCAACTTGGCAAAGAACCGGGCGATGCGCTGTTCTTTGTCTTCGATGTTCATGCACTCAATGCCCAGACGGACGATGTTGATGGTAGAGAAAGAGATGTTGCCGCGTCCGATGGAGGTCTTCGGTCCGAAACGGTTTTCGAATACACGGGTACGGCATCCCATGGTAGCAACTTCATGCTGGTAGCGTTTCGGGTCATCGGCTTTCCAGTCCTCGCTTTGGTTGAAGGTGGCGTCCAGGTTCAGGAAGTTCGGGAAGAAACGCCGTGCCGTCACCTTGCAGGCCAGTTGGTAGAGGTCGTAGTTGCGGTCTTCAGGCAGGTAGCTCACACCCCGTTTCTTTTTCCATATCTGGATGGGGAAGATGGCGGTTTCTCCGTTTCCTACCCCTTGATAGGTGCTTTTCAGCAGCTCGCGGATGATGCAGCGCCCCTCGGCAGAGGTGTCTGTGCCGTAGTTGATGGAGCTGAACACCACTTGGTTGCCGCCGCGTGAGTGGATGGTGTTCATGTTATGGATAAACGCCTCCATGGACTGGTGCACACGCGATACGGTCTTGTTGACGGCATGCTGTACGATGCGGTCCTCGCCCGTCAGTCCGTCCAACGGCTGTAGCAGATAGTCGGCCAGTTCCTTCTGATAGAGATGGGAATAGTCTTTTCCATTCAGTTCTTCCAGGTTCTTGACTTCCTCGATGAAGCTGTTGCGCACGTAGGGGGCAAGGTAGAAATCGAATGCAGGGATGGCTTGTCCGCCGTGCATCTCGTTCTGGGCTGTTTCCAGCGAGATGCATCCCAGGATACTGGCAGTCTCGATGCGTTTGGCCGGGCGCGATTCGCCGTGTCCGGCAGAGAAGCCGTATTTCAGAATATGGTCCAGCGGATGCTGCACGCATGTCAGGCTCTTGGTGGGATAATAATCCTTGTCATGGATGTGCAGATAGTTCTGGGTGACAGCATCCAGCACTTCTTCACTCAGCAGATAGTCGTCCACAAAAGGCTTGGTGGTTTCGCTGGCAAACTTCATCATCATGCCCGCCGGGGTATCGGCATTCATGTTGGCATTTTCGCGTGTGATGTCGTTGGACTTGATGTTAATGATTTCCAGGAACATGTCGCGCGTCTTTGCTTTGCGGGCAATGCTTCGCTGGTTGCGGTAAGCGATGTATTTCTGGGCAACGTCCTTGCGGCTGCTCTTCATCAGCTCCACTTCCACCAAATCCTGGATGGCTTCCACCGTCATCTGCGAATCTCCCTTGAAAGAGATGCGGTCCGTAATCTGGTGTATCAGTTGCAGGTCTTCCCCCTTGTCTGTATGCAACATGGCTTTGCGGATGGCCGTTGCTATTTTTTCTTCGTTGAATCCGACGACGCGCCCGTCGCGCTTGAGTACTGTCTGTATCATAACCTTTTATGCTTAAATGTGACTGTCTTTTTTAGTTTAATTGCGGAAACAAAGATATTATAGTTATTGATAGGTTTTGTTTTTTGGAAAACTTTTTGTAGTTTAAAAAGTGTTAATCTATTGATTATTAATGATATAATTGTTTAAAGTGGAAAACTTCTAATGAAAAATAACTTTTAAAGTTATTCATTACTGATTATTATTGCATGCATAAGCATCATCTGATTTCGAAGTGTCAAATGAAGATAAATCTTTTGGGCAGATTGTGAATCTTCGATTTTTTTAGTTATATTTGCAACGAATTGGTTTATTTAAGGTTTTTAGTCCTTGATAATACTTCTTGTTGCCATTCGATTGTATTGCTTTGCTGCTCATGGTATTGGGGCAAAAGTATCATTATTATAATAATCAAAGAAAGGATGAACATGGCAAATGTATTTCCTCCGTTTAAAATTGATATAGCTGGGGCTTTTTGTGTACCTCGTGCATTGAAGGATGTCCGCGAGCAATATCAGAACGGGCAGGTGAGCCGGCAGATATTGCAGGCTGTTGAAGATGCGGAAGTGCGCAGTCTGGTGGAACGGCTGGAGCTGGGAGGCATGAAGGTTGTTTCCGATGGTGGTTTCCGAAGTCGCGATTTTTTGGAAAGCTGGGAGGGTATTTGTTCCAAAGACGGCCGGCCTTTCTCCGAAGGCTCTCCTTTGGAGATTACAGGACGGCTCAGTTTGCTACGGCATCCTATTCTGGAAGAATTCGCATTTCTTGATTCCATTGTGGACGGAGGGGTGATGAAAAAACAGCATATCCCTTCGCCGGCAGAGGTTATGACCCAGATTATTCAACGTGTGGAGCGGACTCAGATAGAAACCGTTTACTCCGACATCCGGCTTTTGACGGATGATATTGCTTCCTGCTACAAATTTTTGCTTACCAAACTTTATGATGCAGGCTGCCGCTACGTCCAGTTCGACGGGGTACATTCGGTGATAATGGAAGATACCATCCGGCTCAACAACCGGGTTTTGCGTGAGCGTCCTGCAGGGATGTATGTTGCATTCCATGCACCTACGGATATGCTGGTGCAACTGCATGGGGCCGATGCTTATTTCCTGAATTACGACTGTGGCGCGTGCGACCGTAACCGTCTGCTCTGGTTCATACACGAGAAGGAAGCGGTGTTCGGTTTCGTGCTGTCCCATTATCCTCAGGAAGACGAATTGGATGAATTGCAGGCGAAAACCGAAAGTGTATTGAACTATATTCCTTTGAAACGTTTCACTTTATGTCTGCCGGATGCCAATGCGCTTCTTTCGCCTTCGGAGGCCGATGAGGAGAAACAGTGGGAAACCGTAAGGTTGGGGATGGAAATGGCTGCGCGTATCTTCTCTTGAAAAACGCCGCATTCCATCATTCCGAATGCCACACTTCAGCAAGGGAAATGCCACACTTCACAGAGGCAAATGCCATTGATTGGGCCTCGTGAAGTGTGGCATTTCGATTGACGAAGTGTGGCACTCCTCTTTTAGTCTCCGGTGTGTCCGGTTTATTATTTGACAGCTTCGGCTATCTTTTCCTGAAGCTCGTCACCGTGCAGTCCGCGTGCAAGGATAGTTCCTTCACCGTCAATCAACACAGTGTGGGGGATGCTGCTTACGGCATAAAGCTGTGCGCCTTCGCAGTTCCAGTATTTCAGGTCGGACATTTGCGGCCACGTGATGTTCAGCTTCTTGATGGCTTCTTTCCATGCGTCAGCACTCTGGTCCAGAGATACGCCTACAATCTCGAAGTTCTTGTTCTTATATTTGGCGTAAGCTTCCACCAGGTTGGGCATCTCGCGACGGCAGGGGCCGCACCAGCTTGCCCAGAAGTCAACAAGGACAACTTTGCCCTTGCCTACGTAGTCGGACAGTTTTACCGTTTTTCCTTCCGGCGTCTGCATCTCGAAGTCTGTAAACTTCTGGCCTACGGCAGTGGCTTTCATCTTTTCAACGTTGTTCTTTATCTTGACGATGGCTTCGTCGTTGTCGTAAGCTGCAGGGATTTGGGGCATCAGCGGGTCGAGGTCTGCCACATCCATGTAGTAGTAGTTCTGCTTCAGCAGGAGTACACCCACCGGGTTGGTGATGTTCTTGTTGATGCCGGCTTTGATGGCGGATATCATGCTGTTTTCCAGATTTTCCATCTCTTTGCCTTTAGCCTCGCGTTGTTCGTCGGTCAGTGTGGTGTCCGACATGGATTCGTAGATGCTCATCATTTGTTTGTTCAGACCGTTGATTTGGGCTCTGATTTCCTGGTAGGCATCATTGTTGGCAGTACCGGTGGCAGAGTTGTTTTCCTGCGACAAGTTGATTTTAATCTTGCCGTTTTCCAGGAAGAAGTCGATGGCTGCGCCGTCTTTTCCTTCGGCTTTGTAGGAGATGTAGCGGTTGACAGCAGTATCTTGTGTACCCTTGAAGGTAAATGTTCCATCTTTGATGACAGCAGAGTCCAATTTTACGAATTGGCGTCCTTCCACGGTTTCCAGATATACGGTGTCGCCGTCGGCTGCACCCTCTACAGTTCCGGTTACGGTGTAACCGTTGTTTCCACTGTTACAAGCTGTAAATACAGCGGCTACAGCGAGCAGATAAGTAAACTTTTTCATTGTTTGTTTTTTTAATGAATGATTATAGCTGCAAATATAGTAATAAAAAATCCCCTCCGATATGAACCGGAGAGGATTTTTATAGTTTTAATCCCATTTTTAGCGATAACGCTGTGCTTACTATTATTCGGCAGCAGCTTCTTCAGCAGCAGGGGCTTCTTCGGCAGGAGCCTCTTCGGCCGGTGCTTCGGCAGCGGCTTTTGCAGCAGCTTCAGCAGCTTTCTTTTCAGCCAGTGCTTTTGCTTTTTCTTCGTTTATCTTCTTTTCAGCTTCCAGACGTGCTTTTGCTTCAGCTTTCTTAGCTTCGTCTTCCTTAGCCTTCAGAGCAGCCAAACCGCTTTGTTTGTTGTTCTTCCAGGCTTCGAACTTAGCATCAGCTTCAGCTTCGCCGAATGCGCCTTTCGCTACACCGCCCAGCAAGTGCTTCTTCATGTAAACACCTTCGCGAGAGAGGATGTTACGAACTGTGTCAGTAGGTTGTGCACCCTTCAACACCCAGTCAAGTGCGCGGTCGAACTTCAAATCTACTGTGGCAGGATTGGTGTTAGGGTTGTAAGTACCAATCTTCTCAATAAATTTACCATCACGTGGTGCTCTTACGTCTGCAATAACGATAGAGTAGAAAGCGTAGCTTTTACGTCCATGTCTTTGCAATCTGATTTTTGTTGCCATTTAATTAAAATGTTTTTAGTTAATGATTTGAATTATGCTACTATCTCGTAATAGCGAGTGCAAAGGTAAGAAAAGATTTTGAGTTTTGAGTTATGAGTTATGAGTTATTTGTTGGCACGAGGGGTGTTTTTTTTTAAATGTTCACACAACGTCACCCATAACTCATCACTTGTCACTCATCCTTCTCCCGAGTATTTCCTGGGGTATCTCAGCAGAATGGCGAGTATGGCGCATGTTCCCATGCAGAAGGGGTAATACAGGTTTCCGATGATGCTGATGGGTGAAATGCCGGCAAGTCCGGAGGCTATCAGCATTTGCGCTCCGTAGGGGATGATTCCTTGCACGAGGCATGAGAAGGTGTCCAGTATGCTGGCTGTTTTCCGGCGGTCCAGGTGGAAGCGGAGGGCGATGTCCTTGGCTATGGGGCCGGTGGTGATGATGGCAATGGTGTTGTTGGCGGTACAGAGATTGGCGATGCTGACCAGGGCAGCGATGCTGAATTCGGCTCCCCGCTTGCCGCTGACGTGGCGGGTCAGCCGGGAGATGATGAAGTCGATGCCGCCGTTGTAGCGGATGGTTTCGAGCATGCCTCCGGCCAGCAGGGTGATGATGATGAGCTCGCCCATGCCGGTGATGCCCGTTCCCATGGCTCCGAACCAGTCGAAGAAGGCGGTGCCGGTATAGATACCGATAATTCCAGTAGAGAGGATGCCCAGCAGCAGTACCAGCATGACATTGACGCCTGCTACGGCCGTACCCAGTACGATGAGGTAGGGGATTACTTTTATCCACTCGATGGTCTGTACTTGTGGTGGGGCAGAGACGGACAGTCCTTGAAAGATATAGATGCCCAGTATGATAAGTGCTGCCGGTACCACAATCATAAAGTTGACGCGGAACTTGTCCCTCATCACGCAGTCCTGCGTCTTGGTCGATGCAATGGTGGTGTCGGATATGAAGGAAAGATTGTCTCCGAAGAACGAGCCTCCCACCACGATGGCAACCATGTAGGGCAGGTCGATGCCCGTCTTTTCCGCCAGCCCCACGGCTACAGGAGTCAGTGCGACGATAGTTCCTACGCTTGTTCCTATCGAGAGGGAGATGAAGCAGGCGGCAATGAAGATGCCCGCCAGCAGCAGGTTGTCCGGCAGTATATGTAGGGTCAGATTTACGGTCGCATCAATGGCGCCCATCTGCTTGGCGCTTTGGGCGAATGCTCCTGCAAGGATGAATATCCATACCATCAGCATGATGTTCTTGTTGCTGGCGCCTACGGAAAACTGATAGATGCGCTGTTCCAGATTCAGGCCGTGCGTGATGGCGATGGCATAGCAGGATGAGGCGAGGAAGGCTACCGTGATGGGGACTTTATAGAAGTCGTTCACCAGGAGCGAGGTCACCAGGTAGAGGCAAAGGAACACCGCCAACGGGCTGAGTGCCCACCAGCCGCCTTTGGTTTTAGGGGTTGTATCGGTTGTTGCTGACATAGTTGTATTGTTTGGTTGAGATTAATGTTTCACCACAGATTTCTATCTTTCAATCAATTCCATGTTAATCGGTGTTATCTGTGGTGAAATCAATTCCGCCGCAAAGGTAACAAAAACAAAGGGCGGCACAAAATGGTTTTGTCCCGCCCTCCATCTATCAGCCCTTAATTTTCAATTTACAAAGTTACTCCGGTCTTGAAGATGGCTATTTCCTTGTAGCCTTTCTTTTCGTTGTTCACGAATTCACCGCTTGCTACTTTGATGATATATTCGATGAAGCGTTCGCAGGTTTTCTCCATCGGTTCGTTCTCGACGATAACTCCGGCGTTGAAGTCTATCCAGCCCGGCTTGTTCTTTGCCAAAGTGGAGTTGGTGGAAATCTTCATGGTCGGCACATAGGTTCCGAAGGGCGTTCCGCGTCCTGTGGTGAACAGCACCATGTGGCATCCGCAAGAGGCAAGGGCAGTGGCGGCTACAAGGTCGTTTCCCGGAGCAGACAGCAGGTTCAGTCCCTTTACTTTCAGGCGTTCGCCATACGGAAGTACCCCTTCCACGTAGCTTGTGCCGCATTTCTGTGTGCATCCCAAGGCTTTGTCCTCCAATGTCGAGATGCCTCCCACCTTATTTCCCGGAGACGGGTTTTCACCTACCGGTTCACCGTGTGAAAGGAAATATTCCTTGAAGTCATTAATCAGCTTCACCGTGTCCTCAAACAGCTCTTTGGTGCGGCAGCGGTTCATCAGGATGGTTTCTGCACCGAACATTTCCGGCACTTCCGTCAGTACGCTGGTACCGCCTTGTGCTACGAGGAAGTCGGAGAACATGCCCAGTAGCGGATTGGCGGTGATGCCGGAGAAACCGTCCGAACCGCCACACTTCAGGCCTACGCGCAGTTCGCTTAAGGGAATATCCTCGCGCTGGTCCTGGATGGCTTTGGCATAAAGTTCGCGCAGCAGTTCCATTCCTTCTTCGTATTCATCACCCACTTTCTGGGTCACCATAAACTTTACGCGCTCCTGGTCATAGTCTCCCAGGAACTCGCGGAATACATCCGGCTGATTATTCTCGCACCCCAAGCCTACCACGAGTACGGCTCCCGCATTGGGATGCAGCACCATGTCGCGGAGGATTTTCTTTGTATTCTCGTGGTCGTCGCCCAACTGGGAGCAGCCGTAGTTATGGGGATAAGCCATGATGGCATCCACGCCCTTTCCGCCCGTTTCGCGGCGCAGGCCTTCGGCAAGCTGGTTGATGATTCCGTTCACGCAGCCCACTGTCGGAATAATCCATATCTCGTTGCGCACACCTACGTCGCCGTTCTTACGTTTGTACCCTCTAAAGGTTAGGTTTGGCGCGCCAGTATTGAGGTTTAGGGTTGTAGTATTGAGGTCTACGTTGACGGGGTTGTAAGTGTATTCCAGCAACCCGGACAAGTTGGTCTTGATATTGTTTTCATTCATCCAATCCCCCTGCTTCTGCGCTTTCCGGGCGTGGCCGATGGGATATCCGTATTTAATGACGTTTTCGCCTTCCGCAAAATCTTTCAGTGCAAATTTGTGTCCGGCAGGAACATCCTCGTTCAGGGTGATTCCCTTTCCGTCCACCGTGAGTTTTTCACCGGCCGGGAGTGCTGTGATAGCCACTGCAACATTGTCGGCAGGGTTGATTTTCAGGTACTTTGCCTCCATCTTTTAAAATTTTCCATTTACCATCTACAATGTACAATTTGGCTGCGCTGCGCTAGTATTAGTCCCCTTCCGCATGGTCGAATTGTACATTGTAGATGGTACATTGTACATGTAACTATTTATTGTAATAAAACTCTATATTCTCCTTCGTCAGCAAGTCAATCGGCATGAAGTTCTCCCTTGTGATTTCCTTCTTCAGAATCAGGTATTCGCACAAGGCCTTGATGCCGTCGAATCCTTGCAGGGTGGGCTGCTGTGCTATGAGGAAGAAGATGCTTCCTTGTTTCAGGCAGTCTACGTTGCGTTGCAGCAAGTCATAGCCCATCAGGTTGAAGTCTTTTTTCTGCTTCTTCAGCAGGTATTCCCCGATGATGTATGCTTTGGAGTTGAAGGTGATTCCGTTCTTTACGGTAGGATGCTCTTGGAAGAACTCGTCCAGCATCAGTGTGTCTTCGCTGTCGCGCTTGGCATGCAGGTCCAGTTCCCAGATGCGGCAGGCGGGATGATGCTCCTGCATGTATTCGCGGAAACCTATTTCGCGGCGTTCCTGCTGGTTCGACCCCACGATGCCTTCATTTATCTTGCGGAAGATGACGATTTCCTGCGCGTCTTCTCCGGCAAGCAGCATCAGCATGCGGGCGGCAAAATATCCGCTCTGGTGCGAGTTCTGCCCGTAGAAGGAGAGGGCGGGCTCTTCCTTTATGTTGGAGTCTATATATATATAAGGTATATTATGTTGCGTCAGCTCATCCGTGAAGGGCTTGGTGTATTGCGGAACGGTGGGGGCAAACATCACTCCGTCCGGCTCCAGTGCCAGAATCTGTCCGGAGGCTTCCGCGAATGAATGATAGTCATACGGGTCATAGTAGGAGAGGTGCACGGCCACGTTGAAGTCAGAGTAAGTCTCTACGGCGTTGTGTATGCCCGTCTCCACGTCTGTCCAGTATTCGCCTTTCTCGTGCATTGGCAGCAGGCAGGCAAATGCGTACTTCTTGTTCGAAGCCAGTGCGCTGGCATACATATTGGGCTGGTAATCCAGTTGTTTCAGGATTTCTTCCACCCGCTTCCGGCTGGACTCGGACACACCGCTACGCCCGTGAATCACACGGTCGACGGTTCCCACGGATACATCGGCCATCTTGGCGATATCCTTTATTCTGACTCTTTCCATCTGTATATTTACGATTTAACGATTTACGATGTACGATTGATGTTGCTTTGGCTACGATTCTACAATGTAATCTCAATCGTCTAATCGTAAATCGTCCCATCGTACATCTTCTTGTGCTCGCACACAATTATAATCTTAATATTTTCGATACAAATATATGATAATTTTTTGTATTTCAAAAATTGTTGTATCTTTGTGCCCGTACACGAAGACTATGAAGAACGAATATTATTTTGATTTACTCTCCATAGTTTCAGGTGTTTAGGTTCTGTTTATACCTCGAAATGATAAATTGAAAGGAAACAAATTAATTTCATATTAAAATAAAACATAGAAAGATTATGGGAAAGAAAGTAGTTACATTAGGTGAAATCATGCTGAGGCTGTCTACTCCGGGAAACACCCGTTTTGTGCAGTCCGACTCTTTTGATGTGGTATATGGCGGCGGCGAGGCCAACGTGGCTGTCAGCTGTGCCAACTACGGACATGATGCTTATTTTGTAACCAAGTTGCCGAAACATGAAATAGGCCAGTCGGCTGTCAACGTATTGCGCAAGTATGGCGTAAAAACAGATTTCATTGCGCGTGGTGGTGACCGTGTAGGTATCTACTATCTTGAGACCGGTGCTTCCATGCGTCCCAGTAAGGTAATCTATGACCGTGCACACTCTGCCATTGCCGAGGCAGATGCGGCAGACTTTGATTTCGATGCCATCATGGAAGGTGCAGACTGGTTCCACTGGTCAGGTATCACTCCCGCCATCTCCGACAAGGCCGCCGAGTTGACCCGCCTGGCTTGCGAGGCTGCCAAACGTCACGGCGTTACGGTGTCGGTAGACCTCAATTTCCGTAAAAAACTCTGGACCAAAGAAAAAGCCCAGTCCATCATGAAGCCTTTGATGCAGTATGTGGATGTCTGCATCGGCAATGAAGAGGATGCTGAACTCTGTCTGGGCTTCAAGCCCGATGCAGACGTGGAAGGCGGCAAGACGGACGCTGAAGGCTACAAGGGAATCTTCAAGGCGATGGCGAAGGAATTCGGCTTCAAATACGTAATCTCTACGTTGCGCGAGTCTTTCTCCGCTACCCACAACGGCTGGAAAGCAATGATTTACAACGGCGAGGAATTCTACGAGTCAAAGCGTTACGACATCAATCCTATCATCGACCGCGTAGGTGGCGGCGACTCTTTCTCAGGTGGTATCATCCACGGCCTGCTGACAAAACCCAACCAGGGTGCCGCCCTCGAATTTGCAGTAGCCGCTTCCGCCTTGAAGCACACTATCAACGGTGACTTCAACCTTGTTTCCACAGAAGAGGTAGAAGCGCTGGCAGGAGGGGATGCAAGCGGACGAGTACAACGCTAAGCTCATTTACGATTTGACGATTTACGATGTACGATTGAAATTACTTCTACAGTGAACTCGGAGGAATTGAAAATACGATTGAAGGTGTTCTCTTTGAGAATAATCAAGATGGTAGATTGTATGCCTAATCGGATTTCGTCAATGGCTATAGCTAAACAAATAGTACGTTCAGGGACTTCACCTGCTGCCAATTATAGGGCAGCTTGTTTGGAAAAGTCTGATAAGGATTTTCTGAATAAACTGAAAATGGTAGAGGAAGAACTGGATGAAACTATACACTGGTTGGAAATTATTGCTGAAAGTGAGATGATTCCTGCTAATAAACTGCTTGGGTTGCAACAAGAGGCGCATGAATTGTATAAAATAATAGTGAGTTCTATTGTCACTACAAGAAATCGGTTAGCAAAGGAAGTTTGAATCGTCAAATCGTAAATAAAAAGAATAGATATAAAGTAAAGTAATATTAATCGTAAATCGTAAATCGTAAATCGTCAAATCGTAAATAAAAAGATGAGTAAATTTGATAAAATCGCAGTATTGAATAAGATTGGTTCTACCGGCATGGTGCCCGTCTTTTATCATAAGGATGCAGAAGTTGCAAAGAAAGTTGTAAAGGCTTGTTACGATGGAGGTGTTCGTGCGTTCGAGTTCACGAACCGTGGTGACTTTGCCCACGAGGTGTTTGCCGAAGTGGTGAAATTTGCGGCAAAAGAGTGCCCGGAGATGGCTATGGGTGTAGGTTCCATCGTTGACCCTGCTACTGCGGCGCTGTATTTGCAGTTGGGTGCATGTTTCGTTGTAGGCCCGTTGTTCAACCCGGAGATTGCTAAGATTTGTAACCGTCGCCTGGTAGCCTATACTCCGGGATGCGGAAGCGTTTCAGAAGTGGGTTTCGCGCAAGAAGCAGGTTGCGACCTCTGCAAGATATTCCCGGGCGACGTGCTTGGTGCCAAACTCGTGAAAGGTCTGCTGGCTCCGATGCCCTGGTCCAAGCTGATGGTGACCGGTGGGGTGGAGCCGACTCAGGAAAACCTGACCTCCTGGATTAAGGCGGGTGTGTTCTGCGTAGGTATGGGTTCCAAACTCTTCCCGAAGGATAAGGTCGCTGCCGAAGACTGGACTTACGTTACAGAAAAATGTAAAGAAGCGTTAGGTTATATTGCCGAAGCAAGAAAATAAATAAGAAATTCATTTTGTTTAAAGGTGTTTAAAGGGGACAGCTATCGAAGCGTTTCGGCGCTTCGGTGGCTTGTTTTTTACTGGAAAGTATACTCCCGATGAACAACAAACTGTTTATAAGTGTAAACTACACCCTTAAACTCTAAAACAATGTTATAAAACATGCGAAAAATGTGCCGGTATTTTGCGTGCGCGGAGAAAACACTTACCTTTGCAGTGCAGTTGGGAAACTGCATTTGGATTTGATAAATAATAAAAACAGTTTTCAATAAAGGATATTAGTTGTTAGGTAAAAGGATTGAAAATAGATTTTTTTCATAAGCTAAATGTTTTGAATAAATAGGTAAATTAGGTAAAGGTAAAAATTGGATTTTGAAGTTTTCAGAATAGGTAATTGAAGTTTTATTTTTCAGGTAAAGAGAAAGATTGATTTTTAGGTAACATTGACGCAGTTTAAAAGAAAAGCCTTTAAGGCTTTTCTTACAGGGGCGAGGGGTTCGTGAGAGCTTGCTCGTTTTTTTATTCCTATATTCTTCGCATTTTTTGTATATTTTGTCCGGACTCTACTTCTTTTTTGTATCTTTGTGTCGGATACCCATTAAAAACAAGCAGCAACTCTAAAGCTTAAATAGCTCTGAATTTGGAACATATATTGAATATATTCGATTGGCTTTTATACATATGGTTTGCAATAAACATACTGTATCTATTGGTTTACAGTCTGGCGTCACGCCGGCGTGACCTGCCTCTGCCCCCTCCAGCCAAGGAACACAAGCGTTTTGCCATACTGATTCCTGCCTACCGCGAAGATGCCGTGATACACGAGTGCGTCCATTCATGTCTGGAGCAGGATTATCCCGCCGACTGTTTTGATACGGTTGTCATTTCGGACCGTATGCAGCCCGAAACCAACGCTTCCCTCGCTGTGCTTCCTGTCCGCCTGGTTGAAGTGCATTTTGAGAAAAGCACCAAGTCCAAATCTCTGAATGCCGCCATGGCTGCCATCGGCAATGACTATGACATCGCTTTGGTGCTCGATGCGGACAATGTCATCCCTTACGATTATCTGAGTGATATTAACGACCTCTTCGCCAATCCGGAAGTCGAGATTGTGCAGACCCACCGGAGTGCCAAGAACCTGAACAATGACATGGCCCTGCTCGATGCCATCAGTGAGGAAATCAACAATACCATTTTCCGTCTGGGGCATGCCAAGCTGGGCTTGTCGGCTGCCCTTATCGGTTCCGGTATGGCGTTCCGTTATGACTTGTTTCGTGATACGATGGCTGACATCAAGGCTGTGGGCGGTTTCGACCGTGAATTGGAGCTGACCCTGCTCTATCGCGGCAAGCGTTTTTATTATCTGCCCGAAACCTTTGTGTTCGATGAGAAGATACAGAACACCGGCGATTTCTCCCGTCAGCGCCGCCGCTGGCTGTCGGCACAATGGCACTACTGCCAGACTTTCGCCAAGTTTCTGTGGAAGGCGCTTGTTGCGCGTAACTGGGACTTCTGCGACAAGCTTTTCCAGCAGCTTTCCATTCCCCGCCTGCTGTTGATGGGCTTCACGTTCCTCTTCTCCGTGTTGTTTACGGTTTATCGCTGGACATGGGGGCTGAAGTGGTGGCTGCTCTTGGTGTTGCTCGCTGTCGCACTGCTCGTTGCCGTTCCCAAAAGGTTCTGCACCAGCCGCCTGGCAATGGCCCTGCAAAAGATACCCTATACATTCCTGCTGATGGCAGGAAACATCTTCAAGCTGAGGGGAGCAAACAAGACCTTTATACATACCAGGCATGGGGTGGCGGAAAAATAGAAAGGGATACACAATAAACAAGTCTATAAGCAAACAAATGATATACGGAAAAATCACTTTAGAAGATTGGCGTACAGTCTGTGTAGAGGGAGAAGAGCCGGAATCTTCTTTTGAAAGTTATAATCTGAGACTTTTCTTTTTCGGAACTTTGTATAATCGGGACACCTTGCAGGCAACTCCGGATGATACCAATGCCAAGCTTGCTGCTGATGCGTTTCTATCCGATCCGGCATATGGCTTTTCACGCCTGGACGGTTCGTTCACCATAGTATATTATTCAGAAAATGAATGCGGAGTGGTGCGCGACCATCATGGCACGCATTATCCCGTCTATTGTCACATTGATGGTAATTTTGCCACTTCCTGGCAATTTTTAGAGGACCAACTGGAAGAAAATTTCGAGCCTAATCTGGTTTCATTGAGTACATTCCTTCAGCGTGGCATTTTGAAGAAGAATAATTTCGCCCTATTCGATGTTCATTCTTTAGGTGCCGGCGAAAAGTTCTACATGTTGACAGAGCTTGGTTATCTGATGCCGGTTTGGGCTTCTGTAAAGTTAGAGACACAAGCGAAAGTACATTCCATGTTTGATTCGCTGAAGGAAAGAAATCCCAGCTTATATGAAAAGGTGGCAGATGACATTTATTGTCTGAAGCGCGACAGCGTTTTTGAGCATGAACCCAAGGTGGCGACTGAACGGAATCCGGATGTAGAAACCTACTCCCGCCGTTATGGAGAATTGCATGCGCAAGCCATCCGCCGGCGTATCGGCCATAGCCGCAGGGTAGGTATCCTGCTGAGTGGCGGCTATGATTCCGGTTCAAACCTTGCTGCGCTGCGCAGCATTTACGACGGCCAGATTGACTCCTATTCCGTGGGCTTTAAAGGAGATGCCTGGACGGAGCTGCCCATGGCCCGTCTGATGTCTGAAACCTTTGGTACCCGCCACCACGAGTACGAGATTGACGGTACGGAAACCAGTGCCTTGCCCGACATTGTCCGTTTTCTGGGTGAGCCTTTTATGGAAGGCGGGCTGATGGTAAACTATTGTGCCATGCGCATGATAGGCGATGACAAGCCCGACGTGATTCTGGGAGGTGACGGCAGTGACCAGTATTTCGGTACTTCCGGTCGCGAAGTGGCGTTGCATTATCTATCCGCCCGCATAGGATTGCGTCCCTTGCTACGTGGCATCAGCCGTCTGCTGGAGCATGAAACCTTTGATACCGGTGGAAAGCTTTCCCGCATCAATTTCCATTTGGATAAGATACTTCATATTCTGGAAGGGGAGCGTTTCGGCTTCTCCGATTCTGCCTTGTGTGCCCTTCTGCAAAATCCGAAAGAAGATTTTGAGCCGGTAAAATCACTACGGCCCGATATCCACAGTTTCGAGCATCTTTATGCGCAGCATGCCATTCTTTCCGATTTGGAGACTGTAATCAACCGTATCATTCTTTTCAAGGCTTCCAGCATGGCACGCATGTTCGGTAACAATCTGACGTATCCTTTTATGGACCTGGAGCTTTTCCATTTCCTGCAGGAGCTACCGGTAGGGTTGAAGTGCAGGGGCAACAGTGTACTGGACATTGCGCGGGGTCGTTCCGTTTCTAAATATCTGTTAAAGCACCATTATAAACCTTTACTTCCCAAGGCCATTACCTTGAAGAAGAAGCAGGGCGGTTTTGCACCTATGCCACTGTTCTTCCGTGATAGGGCCCGACGTGCTTTCTTTAAGGAATTCATTCTTGCTTCCGGCATTATGGACAACTATCTGCGTCGTGATGCAGTGAAGAAGTTTCTTACAGATTATGAACAAGTTGCAGAGAAGGAGGGCGGTTGGTTCTGGCATAGGCAGAACAAGGCTTTGCAATATTTCAATCTGTTGACGCTTGTTGTGTGGTGGGAAGAGTTTGTGGAAGGCCATGAGGTGAAATTCTGAAAATATGATTGAAAGTATGAAAGTTTCCATTATTGTTCCGGTTTATAATGTTGCCAAGTACATAGAACGGTGTCTGCTGTCTGTGTTGAACCAGACCTGGCCGGATTTGGAAGTTATTCTTGTGAATGACTGCACTCCGGATAACTCTATGGAGATAGTCAGACGGGTGGTGGCTTCGCATCCGCGCGGAGCGGTGGTGAGATGTCTGGAACATGAAGAGAACAGAGGGCTTTCTGCTGCAAGAAACACCGGTATTTTAGCGTCTGTTGGCGATTATCTGTACTTCTTGGATAGCGACGACTATATTTCTGCGAATGCAATAGAGCTTTTGGCAGATGCAGCGGTGCAGAAGCGACCGGATTTTGTGATAGGCAATTACGAGGTGACCGGTGCCAGACGTTGGGCTCCTCCTTTATCATTAGGCACCGGGTTTTATGAAGGGAATGCTCTTGTACTTTCCACTTATGTGCAGGGAAAATGGTATGTCATGGCATGGAACAAACTGGTGAGTCGTCCCCTCGTTTTGCAGCATAAACTCTACTTCCAGGAGGGCATTGTACACGAGGATGATTTATGGTCATTTAAGTTGGCATGTATGGCTCAAAGTATGTATGTCGTCGGTGAGACCACTTACTATTATTCTATGCAGCCAGACTCCATCATGCGGGCGCCGTCTATGCGTAATTTGGAATGTCGTGTGCTGGTGCTGGGTTATATCTACGATTTTATCCGGTCTTCCCGGTGTTTGCAGGATAACCGGCATATATATATCTATTTTGAGACTCTGAAGGCAAAATATTTTGACCGTATTCTGTATTTCACGAAAGACACATCCTTTCATTATCAGAGTTATTTGGTATTCAGGAACAAAAAGTATGCGTCTTTGTTGGAGATGACGGGGCTGTGCCTCGAATGGAAGCTGATGCTGCAGAACATCCATTATGTGCTTCCTACGTATGCCGGCTATCTGTATTTTAAGGCTTTTGTAAAGTCAGCCTACTATTTGTTGGTGTTGTCTATAAAAATGAAGGCAGTGTTGCATACAAAATGAGCGAATATGAATCATGTCCCGGAAATATCCGTTATAGTACCCGTTTATAAGGTGGAAGAGTACTTGCCCCAGTGCATTGACAGTATTCTTGCACAGACCTTTACGAATTTTGAGTTGTTGCTGGTAGATGACGGGAGCCCAGACCGTTGCGGGGAGATTTGTGAAGAGTATGCCGGGAAGGATACGAGGATACGGGTGTTCCATCAGGCTAATGCAGGATTGAGCTGTGCCCGGAATACTGGTTTGATGAATGCTCGTGGAAGATATGTAACCTTTATTGATTCAGATGATTATGTAAAGCCTTATTATCTTGAAAGGCTGTACGGTGCATTGCCTGCCGATAAAACGAAGGAGGGAGTAATAGTCGGTTCTCTTGATGCGTATCTGCCAAATGGGGACTGTCAAACGTTTCACGTTCCCGAACAAGATATAGCTTCGGAACAGATGTATCTTATATTGACAGACTTGATAGACAAGCGTGTTGCGTACGCAGGCAGCAAGCTATACGACCATCGGATTATCAAGCAATACCGGGTGGGCTTTGTTCCTTTTGTTTCCGGACTGGAAGATATGCTGTTTATGTTGGACTACCTGATGTATGCGGATTTTATGGTTATTCGTGATTACAATAATTACGTTTATAGAGTAGGGTATTCTGTAGATGTGTTGTCTGTGCGTATAAACAGCTTTCCGGCAGAATATGCAGCATTCTCCAATTTTTTGGAAAGGGTCTATGTGTATCAAAAGAAATTTAATTTGGAGGATAGCTCACTGGATAGAACATGGAATTCATTGACTGTCTTTTTCCATAAAGTGATTTTGGCCATCTATAAACCAGAGCATAAGTATACCCGGCAGGAACGGTTGTCTTTTTTACATCAAGTCCTTTTATCAGACAAAGAATGGATAAGACGATTTTTTCTTCCACAGTATAAAGCGGATGTGTTGGGCAAATTCTTGCTTTGCAGGGTGGGGGCATCGGCTTTTGATGGGTGGATGCGTTTCTTGTCAGGTATAAAATTCAAGAAAATGTTTGGAGCGAAATAACGGAGGGCATTATGAATATCTTGTTTATACATCCTGTCATGTTCCATCCCCAACGGGGAGGGATTGAAAGAGTAAGTGACCTTTTGTGCCGTGAATTCATAAGACGGGGACACCATGTTCTTTGTTTACATAGTGTGCGGGATGAAAGCCGCATGGATTATGCATATCCTGCATCCTCTTATTTTTTCCCATATCAGGTTCGGGAAGTAGAAAAGAACGGGTTGTTTTTCCGTAGTTTCCTGCAAGAGCACCGTATTGATATGGTCATAGACCAGGACCCGCAGACTTATTATACATTATATTCCTTCTCTAAAACCTTGCGGGACGTGTATATTATTTCCGTGATACATTATAATCCTCTTGGCATATATCATCATTTGGGAGAGTTCGTAATGTGGGTATCAGGAAAAAACACAATCATGGGAAAAATCAGAAAGGTGGCCCGTATCCTCAAAATTCCCATGCTTAAGTATGATTACAAGCGTACATTACAATCAGATTATGGAGGCATTTTTCGATATACAGATGCATTATGTTTACTTTCCTTGAAATTTCTTCCTGATTTGTGGCAGATATATTCAAAAGATTTGAGCCGGGTGATTGCCATCCCCAATCCGAATACATATCCTGCTCAAGAAAATACAGATTTTCTCAAGAAGAAGCAGATATTGTATGTAGGCCGGATAGAGTGGCGCCAGAAGCGTGTAGGACGGCTGATTGATATCTGGAAGCGTATATATAAAAAATTTCCCGATTGGGAGTTGGTCATTGTGGGAGACGGGCCGATAAGGCAGACATTGGAACAGAAAGCCTTAAAGATGGAACGGGTTGTTTTCACCGGTTGGCAAGACCCTGAACCATTTTACCGGGATGCAAGCATCCTATGTCTGACGAGTGACTTTGAAGGGTGGGGAATGGTATTGACCGAAGCCATGACATTCGGGGCGGTTCCGGTGGCGTTCAATTCGTATGCAGCTATCACAGATATTATTGATGATGGGAAGAACGGATTGTTGGTTCCTCCGTTCTCGCATAAGGAGTTTGCCCGGAAGTTGGGCTCATTGATGAAAGATGAAGAACTGCGCAGGGAGATGTCAAAAAATTGTGTGCAGTATGTGAGGCGTTTTGACATACAGAATGTGGCGGACGAGTGGGAAAATGCCTTTGACCGACTGAAATCAACAGCTCGTCAATGATGCCTTTTCAGTATCCGGTGAGCGAATGCACGTATGCCCGGAGTGAAAAGATAGAGCAACGAGCAGGTCAATATCCCATAAGTGGAAATCAGAATCATTCCATAGAGAATCCAATGTGTAAAAGAGCTTTCCGGTGTAAAGTCATTGCTTGGATAGAGATGGTAGCATACTATTCCCGGCAGCAGTATAATCAGCAGATGCTTGATGTAGCCCATCCAATAGTGAAGAACGGGTATTTTGAATCCTTGCGAATAAAGAAAGTAAGGTTTCCAAATGACTATGATGAGAAATAGACTGGTTATGTTGCCCATCAAAATTCCCGGCAGTCCCCAAAAATGTCCGGCAATGATGGCAACAGTCAGGTTGATGATTACTTCCGCAATGGGAGCCCAAGTATCTTGAAATAAACCATACCCATAGGTAAATTGGTCTATGGCACCTCGGGTGTAGCTGATGAACGAGTTGATGATAATCAGATACAGAATATGTTGGGGCAATACGTATTCACTTCCTAGCCATAATGAAATAAAAGCGCCGGTCAGTCGAATCAGGGCAAATGAAATGGTTCCGGCTATCAAGAAACGGATACCCATCAACTCCCAGAATACTTGCTGGATACGTTTGGAATCACCTTCGGCTATCAGGTTACCTACTCCTGCATTGGTACTCCCTAATAGGTTGCTGATAAATATACTTATCTTATCAATAATGAGCGTATAGTTCCCATAGTAAGCCACAGTTTTGAGTGAGACGAAGGCATATACCAGAAAGGGAGTGGTTTGGAACTGTACGAAACTGCCCAGTTTATGGACAAAGAGCTGTTTGGTATACCGGGTTACTTCCGGATATTTCTTGAAAAGCAGCTTTCCTTGTTTCACTTCGCTTTTCAGCCAAGGGTATACCTGGTTGACTTTCCAGTTCAGGATAATGGAATAGACAATGCCCAGCAGAAGTTCCAGGCTAATCCATAGGTAATAGTTGCCCGTATAATAGACTAATCCCATTTGCAGACAAGTCTTTATCAGTACGGCACTTTGAAAATAGGCTGTCACTACATAGTTCTTCTGGTCTGCTCCCAAAAGGGTTTGCTTGTAATTGGCAAAATATCCTATTAGTGAAGTGGTCAGATACGAGAAAAATGCAAAATAGATGACGCCTAAATCAAAGACATTATTGGGGAATATCAAGGGCAGGAAGCATGCCAAGGCACATCCTGCACTTAGAATGATAAAACCGATACGGCGGTAGATGAAACCGAAAACGGAAATTATTTCATTGATTTTCTTTTCATCGTGTTCAAAGAGGGGTTTATACAGAACGTAGCCGATGGCTGTGCTGATACCCAATTCTGCAAGGTTCAGAAAACCCAAGAGATTGTTCAGTGTACCTATCAGCCCCATAAAGTCTGCGCCCAATGCATCCAGAAAGATTTTTCTGGAAAAAAATGATAGGGCTAAACTCAGGAAATAAAAAATGAGATTAACCCGCGCATTGAGCAATGATTTTTTAAGGCGTGACTCCTGAGGCATAAGTTTTTTGTTATTACCAGCAAAAGTACACAAAAAAATAGTATGCTCCCTTTTTTTGTGTATTTTTGTAGGTAAATGGTTGAATAATGAATTTATGGAGAAATGGCTGAGTTTTATTGTTCCGGTATACAATGTGGAAGATTATCTGTCTGAATGTGTAGATAGCTTGTTGAATCAGGATGTTCCGTCAGAGCTATATGAGATAATACTCTATGATGACGGGTCTACTGACGGAAGTCTGCGGATAGCACAGAAATATGGGGCTGATTATGCTAATATCCGTGTTTTTACCCATCTTAATTCCGGAGCGGCTGAAACTCGGAATGAAGCCATTGAAAAGGCGGTCGGCAAATACATCTGGTTTGTTGACAGCGATGATTTCATTGCTCCCGGCTTGTTGTCTCGTTTTTATGAGAAGACCCGCGAAAGCCATTTGGACATGCTGATATTCAATAATGTGGCTTTTGAAGACGGCAAATGCAGGCGTTTTGTCGGATTTGACGTACCTGAATCACCGATAAAGACGGGGATAGAGCTCTATCAGGATTTCTATTACAATCCGGTACTGACCAATCGCTTGATACTCCGTGACCTGCTGATAAAGCACCGTTTGCGTTATATTCCAGGGAATAAGGCAGAGGATTGTGTGCTGAATCCTCTTTGTTTTTATCATGCCAATGCTGTCTGTTCACTTCCGGTCGATGCTTATTATTATCGGATGCGTAGTCAGTCGGTGTCTCATCATGTTGATAATCAGAAAAGAATTATAGAGTCTTTATTGGAAGGGCTCGAAAACCACAGTGACTATGTGAAAGAACATCCGGCCCCTGATTTCTGGATGAGGGTTTGTGTACACGATATACGACGGGTACACATTTGGCTGGATACAGCTTGTGATAATAGAAAAGAGAAAGGCGAGTTCATTGGCCGGGAGAGATTGGCTCTAAGGTCGGCGTTAGAGCGATTGCCTTTCCGGTTGTCCATTGATTATGCTGTCTTATGTCTGGCTTCGCTTTCCCCTCTGTTGATACTGGATGTGCAACGTTTTTTACGTACAATGAAACGATGGATAAAAAGATGAATACTCTTCCGCTTATAACGCTGGGCATACCTATTTATAATGCTGCGGGTCTTATAGAGCGTACATTATTGTCTGCCCTTAACCAAACGTATCCGAACATTGAATTTATTTTTGTCGATGATAAAGGGGATAGTATGGATATAGTTCGCAGGGTAGCCGGGGAACATCCACGCGGAAGTGCTGTCCGTATTATCGACCAAGTGGTCAATCAGGGTACGGGGGCGGCACGTAATACCATTGTCGAGAAGGCGACGGGGGAATATCTGTTTACAATGGATTGCGACGATGTGCTTATACCGGAGTGCATTGAATTACTATACAATAAGATGCAGGAACATCCGGTGGATTTTGTGGCAGCATCTTTCGTCCGGCGTGATTTGGAAGGAAAAGTGTATCCCGGTGGATGCCGGTACGCGGATACTCTGATTGCTGATGGAGATTATGCTGTGGCTAAATATCGTTACGGACGGGGACAGAATATTTTTGTAGCTACCTGGAACAAGCTCTACCGGACGGAGTTTCTGCGCAAGAACGAGGTTCGTTGTATTCCTCATTACCTGATTGATGACCCCTGGTTTACGTATCAAGTGATATTGCGGGCCCGTTCTTGCCGCTTGTTGCCGGATTGTACACTGTTCTTTACTTATAATCCTCAATCGGTGACCAGTGTGAAAGAGCGGCAAGGGTATTCCGAGTTCTTGGCAGAACAATATATCGGTACGCAGTTGTTGAAGTCCGGGTATATACACTCTTTGACTGGCGAACCCTTCTATAACGGACTGATGCTCGACATCTTGAAAATGAGCCTTTATCATGCCAACCGGGTATATGCTTCTGCATGTATTTCGCCGGAGAAGAAGCGGCAATATCTGGAAAATCTTTTATCCCGCCATTTTTTCTATCCGTCACATTGGCATTTGGATAAAAATTTGATGAAACTGCTTCCTTTTCTTCTGTTCTATATGATGCCTATGGCCGCTAAAAAGTGGATGGTTGGCTTCATGGTCAATATAAATCTGAAGGATAAGGTGAAGCGCTGGCTTCATTTTTAGCAAGTGGCATTGTTGTTCATCTATTAATAGACGGACTCACTGTCCTTTATCGGCATGTAGTAGGGAACCAGGTATTTGATGAATCCTTCGGCCACTTCCTTGTTGGGGAATCCCAGCCGATAGATGTTGAATTCTTCGTCATATTCCTTTATCGTGAGGTAGCCGCTTTGGTAAATCACGGCAATGGGATTATCCTTGAACGACTCCACGTCTGTCAGTGTCTCTGCAGTCACTCCTTCACTCGTAAGGTCGGGCAGACAGAAGTTGTTGTCTTTCAGCAGTTTCACAAGGTAGGTGGGGGTGCCGGTCTCGAACCAGTAGCTGCCGAACTCCAGGGAACGGAAGGTATTCAGCAGGCTGAAGGGGTTATACAGATTGGTTCCGTTCTGGCGGAAGCGGTAGCCGTCGTACCGTTCTTTCAGTCGCAGGCAGACCTCGTCGTAGGTGATACCGTAGTTTTCGGCTATCTGGTGCAGCGGTTCTTCAAAATAGGTGTGTATCTCCTTGTCGGTCATTCCGCAGAGCGTCTGGAACTGTCGGTCCATGGAGAGGTCTATCAGGTTGTTCAGGTCGCTGAACACACTGACTTTTCCGAATTTCGTCACTCCCGTCAGGAAGCCGAAACGGATATACCGGTCCTGCGTTTTCATTACGGAGTAGAAGGCTTTGAGTGTGTTGCGATATTCATTTTGCAGCTCTTCGTCACCAATGGCTTGGAGCATGGGTTTGTCGTATTCGTCCACGAGGATGACCACGCGCTGGCCGGTCTGCTCGTAGGCGCGGCGGATGATTCCCTTGAAACGCAGTTCGGGGTTGACTTCGCTGGGGACAGTTCCGTAGATGTTTTCCCACTGGCAGAGGGTATCGTTCAATACATTGATAAGGCTGTTCTTTTCATCGTATTTGCTTGTGTTCAAATCCAAATGCAGTACCGGATATTTCGTCCATTCTTTTTCAAGCTGTTCTATTTCCAGTCCCTTGAATAGTTCCTGCTGTCCGTTGAAGTAGGCTTCCAGTGTGCTGATGAGCAGACTCTTTCCGAATCTCCGTGGGCGGCTTAGGAAGTAGTAGTTACTTGTATTGACCAATTGGTGAATCAATGCAGTTTTGTCTACATAGGTGTACTCACCAAGACGGATTTTCTCAAAACTCTGTATTCCAATAGGGTACTTCATACGGCTGAATTTTTTTTGATGCGCTTTTTGCTTAATCAAAACAAATGTATGAATAAAAAATGAGGTGGCAAAGCTTTTGTCATGCTTTGTCACCTCCCTTTTCTTGGTTACCACTTCTCTTTTTTCACCTCAAAACACGGGCATTGTTTCGTCCATTCCATCGGTTCCACCTCTCCGTTGTTGTCCAGGTCGGGGCTGAGGTCGCGATGTCCCGCCACTTTTGCTTCCGGATAGTCCATCAGCAAAGCGCGGACCAGTACGCGGAGCGAGTGGCGCTGCCATTCCGTGCGTGTGTCTTTGGGATTCCCATAGTGGTCCAATCCGCCTTCGTAGGCGATTCCGATAGAGTGGGCATTGTAGCCGCGGGCGTGGGCGCCGGCCCTCTCGACCGGGCGTGTGGTCAGGATTTGTCCGTCACGGCGGATGTAGAAATGATAGCCCGTGCCATCAAATCCACGTCGGCGGTGCGCGGCTTCCAGAGCTTGCCCGGTAAAGGGACGGTCCTCGCACGTGGCGCTGCAATGTATCACAATCAAATCAATTTTTCTCATTTCTTTCTACTGTTTGCCTTTGGGGGCTGTTCGCTAAAGGGGACCACCGCTGTTCATGGCGTGTGCGCTGAATGCACCCAAAAGTGCCGAAGCTACAGCGATGATTACTTTCAGAATCTTGTCCCAGGCTGATGATTTTGTACTCATGATGTTTGATGTTTAATCCTTAATCCCTCTTTTTTATCCCAGCGGATTCTCCCCCTGGTCTCCGTCGGAACCTCCGCCATCGGGATTATTGCCGCCGGAACCTCCGCCGGTACTATCCTTGTCGGCAGTTACAAGCTCAAAGATGAGGTTGTTTGCTCCACCTTTGGTGGTGGCGTTGCTGTCGTTCACCAGCCGCAGGGTGTTGGCTACCTTGAAGCGGATATTGACGCGTTCGATGTTTTTCACGGTGCAGTCTTTGGCCAGTTCGGTGGCACGGCATTTAAAGGTGGTGTGGAAGATGCCGAAGCCGTCCAGACGGACACTGTTGCCGTCCGTCAGCGTCTGGCGCATCTGTCGTACGATGGCTTTGCCTACGTGCTCCACGTCTTCGGCCGACATGGCTCCCAGTGCTTCAATGTCTTGCGCGATACGGGCAAGGTCGAAGATTTTGGCATCTTGGGGCTTGCGTTTCAGGGTGTAGACCATGGGGGAGCTACTGTCCCCGATTTTCTTGTGGCGCTGTGTGCGCACTACTAATGCTGTTGACATGATGTTTGATGTTTAATGGTTAATGTTTCATTCCGAAAGGGGAAAGGAGGTGTCTCCGCGGCGATGGCCTCTGCTCCGTTTCGTTGATACAAAGATAGGACATGGGGCAGGGAGGAAGGGAGGTTGGGGGAGGTAGGAGGAGGTTGGGAGAGGATAAGGGAGGTTATTGTTTCTTTTGTTTTGGATTTGTGACAAATAGGAGGTATATTTGTATTCGCATAGATGTGCGTAAACTGAATAAAAAGACATGGAATATGTTGGAAAACAGTAATCAGGATATGTGCTGTTTTAGCTCGTTTTGATGAAGTGCGTGAAGTGGTGGTATATGCCAATCTTGAAAACGAGGCATTGCGTGAGCATATAGACAGAGTGGGGGTGAGGATTTATGTGAAAAGGGGGGGAACCTTCTAAGAAGGCTCCCCGAAGACATTAATCATAAGCTGCACTTGTGCGGGCGTGTACCGTCGGCAATAAGGGTTCATGCCCGTGGCAAGCAGGCGTTGTTCCAGCCCGGGGGCGGTGCGTATCCATTCGTTCAGCCGGTTGACGGCAGTCTGCTGGGCAATGCCCGGAAGGTAGTACATGGCCAGTTCGCCTTTCCCGTAACTGCGGACGGGGAAGCGTGGCTCTGCAAAGGAATCATTCTGTTTCATCATATTCTTTAAAGTTCAGGTTGTATGTTTTCTTTAATAGGGATAACACGTGATTGCACAGTTTGCACATGCTTGCACCTATTCTCTTCTTTCCGTCTTGTAAAGATACGGATTTTTACTCGAATAACCTGCCTTGTTCTTCATTATTTTTCAACCAATTCTCATTGTCGAACTGCGTGTTCACCGGTCCCAGTTGCTCTCCTTGGGGGGTGTGGATGACGTCTTCCTCGCAGGGCCAGTAGCGTCCGTTCAGGTGGTTGTAGACGAACTTGGCTTCGGTGTGGGCACTGCCCAAGTGTTTGAAACGGACCTTCTCGATGTAGATGGTGGCTATCTGCTTCGTGTCGTTGCGGTCTACCACGAGGCAGAAGTCGGACATGTTGGCGAAGTTGGCAGAGCCGTTGATGTCGTTCATCTCGACACGGCGCCGGGTGCCGTCCTTTTCGTTGCGGTTCACCTTGCGGGGGTGGGCCACGAGGATGACGAGGCACTGGTTGCGGGTGGCGAAACGTCCCAGCTTGTTCAGCGTGTCGGTGATGTAGTCCATTTCCGTCTGTCCTGGTTCCAGTCGTTGTTCCAGGCGGTTCATGGGGTCGATGACGAGGATGCGCACCCCTTTGCGGCGCACCACTTGGCGGGCTTTCTCCAGGATGTGGTCGATGCCGTAGCTCCCGTCGTCGGGCAGGATGTGCGACACGTTGCGGTCCAGCCAGCCCACTGCCTGCTCGTAGACGGCTTCCGTCATGCCCGGTCCGGGGGTGAAGCGGTGGCCGGTCAGCTTCTCCGCCAGCTTGTGCAGGTGGTAGGCGATGGGCATGTTTTCGGGGCTGAAGAAGGCGATTTTCCATTCGTGGCGCAGGCAGAGGCGCAGCACCAGCTCGTCGGTGAATTCGGACTTGCCGTCGCCGGGGCGTCCGGTCATCACCAGCAGGCGGCGGGGCTCGAAGGTGCAGTGTTCGTCGAAGTTCTCCCAGCCGGTGTCAGCACCCCGTTGCAGGCCGTTTTCGTAGAGGGAGCGCAGGTCGTCGCCGCAGTCTTCGGCGGTGAAGATGCCTTCCAGGGGCATTTCTTCGGCTTGCTCGATGCAGATGCGGAGGCTTTCGGCGCCGTATTTCACCAGATGCTCGTTGGCATCCTTGCAGCCCTCGCCGAAGTGCACGATGCGGCAGCGTTCCACTCCGAGGCGGCGCGTGAGTTCCTGCCGGAGCGACTGCCCTGCCGAGTCCTCGTCTACGGCGATGTAGATGGCCTGCTTGTCTTCGAAGTGCGACTCCACGAAGCGGTCCAGCCACGTGAGGTTGCTCTGGGCGCCGGCGGGCACGGAGACGACGTCCTTGCGTCCGGCGGCGATGATGGCTGCCGCGTCGAACTCGCCTTCGGTGATGATGCACTCCGGGGTGCCCAGGATGCTGTCCACGTTGTAGGGGATGAGCTCGGCCCCCTTCACCATCATGAAGTGCTTCAGGGCGCTGCGGTATTTGGTGTTGACGAGCGTCCCGTTCTCGAAGTAGTTGAAGCAGATGCAGTTCTCCTCCTGGCTGCTCTCCGGGAGGCGCACCGTCTCTTCGGTGATGCGCAGGGTGCGCAGCAGCTCCTGCGGCAGGCAGCGGACGGTGGTCCAGTAGCGTTCCAGGTTCTCGGAGAGTTGCATCCGGGCAGGGTCGAAGGTGGGACGGCGGAAGTGCTGGGGCGGTGCGGTGGGCTTCCGGTGCATGTCGCGGCGCTGCTGCTTGAGGCGTTCTTCGGCGTCGTCGGGCACGTAGAGCTTGTAGCCGCAGTGGTGGCAGTAGCACAGGCCTTTGTCCAGGTCTACGGAGAGTGACTTGTTGCCTTTGTGTCCGCGGGTGTCGTTGCATTGCGGGCAGATGGTCTTGATTTTGCCGCTGATGCGGCCGCGGGTGTCAATGCCGCGTTGATGGAAATTTCTCATATAGGTTTGCTTTAGTAGTTTTCTGATAATTTTTTAGACGCAGATTTTAGTTTCAGGGCAGCCTGAGGGGTTGAAATGCCACACTTAGCGGGTTGAAATGCCACACTTCACGAGGGTAAATGCCACACTTGGGACGTGCTGAGGTGTGGCATTCGGAACGTTGACATGTGGCATTCGGAACGCTGACGTGTGGCATTCGGAACACTGACGTGTGGCATTCCGGATGCCGGAGTGTGGCGTTTCAGCCGGGGTTCTGTTTCGGCTTTTTCGATGACGGCGGCGGGTTTTGCGAAGTCCACGAACGGGTCGTTTCGTTCCAGAAGGCAGTATTGTCCGGTCGGGGCGGTGCTCCGTCGGGGATGGGGCAGCCCAGGTAGGTGCGCCGTCCGTTCACCAGCTGCTCGTAGCGGTAGGGGTTGGGCGGTGCGGCGGCAGACTGCTGCTTTTCGAGGCCCTGCAACAGCATATGCAGTTCCTGCGAGGTGCGCTGGCCGGCCCTTACGAAGTTGACGAAATATTGTCGGGTGTCTTTCATGTTCAGCAGCACATTGCCGTTGTCGTGCAGTATGACGTGCTGCCTGAATACCTCCACAGCCTCTTTGATGTGCGTCTTCAGCAAGCTGCCATAGCCGCTGTGCATGCAGGCCACGTCCAGCCAGGCACTTTCTTCGGTGAGTTTGTCTATCAGCGTATGCCAGGGTTCGATGGGAGCGGGTGTTGTTTGGGGTGATGAAAGTGCATCGGCAGCAGCAGCTTCTTTTTCTTCTGTTGTTGCTGTTGTTGTTTTATTAATATCTATAGTCTTCTTATTAGTATTTGTGGCGTTTTTAGCTAAATACTTGTTGTTTAGTGTATTGCTTGACAAATCAGACTGTTTTTTGCTTTTATTCCTCGATACTTTTTGCTGTTTTTCGTCATTTTTTGCTTTGGAATCCGGCTTTTCCTGAGTAGTTTTTTCCGTTTTTTCGCCTTTTTTGTGTAGGGGATTCAACTCTTTGGGCATAAAGTATCCGTCTTCTTCCAGTTCAAAAAGGTTGTATTCCAGGATGATTTTCTTAAGATAGCATAAGGTAATTTTCTTGCTGTCGCAGTAGGCACGGAGATAATCCAGTTGCGCGCGCGGTTCTGGCAAGATTGACAGTTTTTCGATGATAATCCAGTAGGCACCCAGTCCTCTGAGTCCTTCGTTGTCTACCAAGTGTTTCATTCTGGGGTCGAACATTGACATTAAGGAGTGTTGGAAATAAAAATTCTTTTTCATATATATTTTTTTAGAGGGGAAAAGTAGTGCGTAAAGCGGGGCTGCTTGTTGTGGCGACGGCGTTTTTCGTAGTATTTTTCTCTTTGTTCAGTGATGCAAAGGTAGGGATAATAGGATAAGCCTGCAAATGGACTTTTGTAGGCTTAACGCATGCTTTGGCGTGTCCAGAAGCTATTGTATGGGTGTTCTGGCCTTCGTCTGGGGAACTGAAGCCTACAATGGTGAAATATGTGATTTTTTTTAAAAAAAGTTGATGGTGGAGCTCTTTCTTTGTGGGTTCCTTCACTTGCTACATTCGTAAACATTTGACTCACAGTAGCTATTGTTCTCTGGACTTTGTTTTGTGCATGCGTGTCATCTGCCGTATGTGGGCCAGACTGCGCAGTTCGCTTTGGGAGAAAGACGATTTTCCTTCCAGCAAGCCGCCAATTGCCTCTGCAATGATTTCCAACTTATCCAATAATGGATTTCTACTGTGTGCAGTATTCTTTTCGATGCTTACTGCGGTTTGGCCCTCGCTATGGAGGGTCAGGGTCGTTTTTTTATGTTCATTATTAGTTAAAAAATATCTTGGCAAAGATACTTAATTATTGGTATTTTACCATTTATTATACGAAAAAGAAAAGTGCATGAAAAAAATGGGGGGGGGAGAATTTGTAAAACATCTATAAAACATTAACTTTGTACATGATTATTTAAATCAAATGGAAAAAAAAAATTTGCAATCAAAAGTTATAGATGTACTGCGGTTTCCTATGATTGTTGGAGTCGTTCTGTGGCATTCTTTTTTTGAAGGTATTATGGGATTGGATATTCCGGATTCAGGGATACCGATATATCATACTACCTCTTTTTTTATATCACGTATTTTGGCTTCAGTGGCAGTTCCTTTATTTTTTTTTATTTCAGGGTATCTCTTTTTCTTTCGCACCACCTTTTCTGTTGATGTCTATAAAAAGAAGCTAAAGTCAAGGATTAAAACCTTATTAATACCATATTTGTTTTGGAACTTTGTAGTACTTGTGGGACATTGGATTGTTACAGTTTTATCACCGGTACAATTGACATCAGGTGCTTATAAACAAGTGAGCGATTATACTGTTTGTGATTATCTGATTAGTTTTTGGAATATTAATGGAATGCCGGTAAATGGAGCTTTATGGTTTATACGTGATTTAATGGTCATGTTGGTCTTTTCTCCATTAGTATATTGGTGTCTTCGTTATTTTCGTTGGTATATATTGTTAGTGCTTGGTTGTATTTGGCTGGTAGGGGGAACTTTGGAGATTCCTAGAATGGATGCTGTCTTTTTCTTTTTTGTGGGAGCATGGTTTAGTATTACCGGACGTAACTTTGTTGCTGACTTTAAATCTTTTTTTCCTTGGGGAGTAGCCTTGTACTTTCTTTTTGCTATAGGTACAATTGGCGTAAGAGGAGCAGATGGATTTCTATATGTAGCCAATGCCGGCATATTATTGGGCATTGTATCGATTATAGCTTTGACTGCTTACTTTGTGGAACGGGAAAGATGGAAATCTTCTTATTTTTTGATAAGCTCTTGTTTTTTAGTGTATGCATGTCACCAGCTTCCCTTGAATATGTTCGTCCGTATTCTGTTTAAGTTTATGTCTCCCGTTTCTGATTGGCAATTTATGCTTATTTATATTGTTAGCCCTTTGGTGATTATTCTTGTTAATCTTTTGTTATACGCTTCGTTGAAAAAACTTTTTCCACATTTTACAGCCATTATTACAGGTGGAAGAGGTTGAATGAGAGCTTAATTTGTTGCGCATCCTTATCATAAAACGCCGCAGCCACGGGAATGTTTCTCCCGACTTCAGGTTGTAGTACAACGATTTGGATTCATAAATCATCTGGAACGTTTCCGTACAGAGTACCGGTTTCTTGGTCAGGCGGTTGATTTCGACAGCTTGTGTCATGGAACTTTCTACAAACAGCATGTTGTCTGTGGATGAACCGTATTCTTTGGCTTTGAAGGAGGCGTGGCAATTCGCCCGTTGGCGTGCAGCCATATCCGGCAGGTTCAGCATGACGAGCTTATTGTATTTTACATGGTTCTTCTGGAGCCAGGCTTCCGTCTCCGGACGGTATTTCTCCAAGCGTGAAGTGACCAGTGTGCCGATGGTGACTTTGGGAATGAATAGCGGAGGAGCGTTCAGCAGGAAATGACGGTACTTCTCGCCGTCGTCGTTCTCTTCCGGAGTGGGGTCTGCGCAAAGCACGCCGTCAATGTCCATACACGTTTTTTGCAGGATGGAGTGGTTCATTATGTTCCATTGGAAGAAACGGGGATAATCGACTATTTCGAAAAAATAGTCTACGGAATGGGAGTGTAGTGGGACTGCATAAATGACGCAATATTGGATGTTGTATAAATGTTCTATGTCCTTCAGGAGCTCGCGGCATTTCTTCATGGCTTTTCCCGTGGCTATGCTATCATCCACAACCAATACATTATGTATATTGTTCATGTTGAAAGTTTTCCCCCGTTCTCCGGTCTGATAGATATGCCTGTTGCGGAAAGAGTCTATGTCCGTGACCGGCAGGTTCAGGTAGAGCGCCAGCAGGTTGGCGGGAAACATGCCACTGCGGGGCACGCCGACAATGAGGTCGAAATCCCGTGGCAGAATGCTGAGATGTTGCAGGATGCAATGGTTTAGGTCGTCTATGTTACGATAGTTCATGTAGCTTTCTCCTTCAAAAAATTATCGATTATGTCGTATATTTTCTTTACACTGTGCCCCCAGCTGTGGGTCTCGGCAAAGGCTATGCGCTGTTTGGCGAGCTTTTTGTCGTCAGCTTCGGTCACAGCACGGTCTATGGCCGAAAGCCATTCTTCCGGGGTGGTGGCCAGGTGCGTGTGATTTGCGAATATGTGGCGCATGGTGTGGGTACTGGTTGCGACAGTGGGTTTACCCATAGCCAGATATTCGTCTATTTTCAATGGATAGTTACCGTCGGTAATGTCGTTCACCATTTGCGGATTGATGCAGACATCGTAGGCTGTGATGTAAGCGGGCAACTCGTCCACTTTTTTTTGCCCGGTGAAATACGCATTTTTCAAGCTGTGGATTCGGTGTTGGCGAAAACCGTCGTCTTCCGGTCCGGTGAACACAAAACTATAATCGGGACGCTGACTTATTATCTGATAGAGCAGTTCTCCGTCAAGGCGGGTACTGTTTATCGTACCCATATATCCGATGATAGGATGTGGAATATTTTGTACATCATCGGGCGTTCCGTACTCTTTGGCGGGGTTGTATAGCGTCAGGTTTACTCCGGTTTCGATGGGGTAGGTATGAGGGTTGTAGGCTTGCAGCTCTGCGGCAAAACGGGTGGAGTTTGCCAGAACAAGGTCGGCCGAAGCAGCCAGTTCCGGTTCAAGACGGGTGCCGTGCCTGCGCCAGTAAGCTTCGCCTATGACGTAGTCGCGCCGGTAATAGATGCTGATAGCCGGATGGATGTACTCCTTCAGATAGCGGCTGCGGTAAATGTCCGTATCGATGAGGTGGATGTAATTCTTGAAACCGAGCGCGGCAGCCTGCTCTACAATCCATCGGGCTATGCGGGCATTGTTTTTTCTGTTGACGATATTGAAAAGCGGTGCAGGTAGGAAGTTGGCCGAGAACAACATGAAAGGACAGTCCAGCACCCACATGTTGGCGTTGATTTGCCGGAGCGGTGAAGTCTCTCCCTTGATGACAGCCATGCGCCGGATGTAGGACGGAGATTGTCTGTTCCCTCTCAGCCGGATGGAAATGTCCATCGGAGTGTTTATGTAGAGCACTCGGTTCTGCTTTGAAATTTCCAATGCAGTATTCTTGATGGTACTACCTATTTCGATGTCCCATGTTTGCAGGCTGGTGATGATGAAGTCTCTCATGATGTTTGCCGGTTACTGGTGAATACAGTGATATATCTTTACATATTCTTCTGCAGTGTGTTTCCAGGAGAACAGTTTTACACGTTCCAGACTGTAATTTACTTGTTGCTGATAGAGTGTCGCATCATTTTCCAGGCGTAGCAAGGCATCTGCTATTTTTTGCGGTTCTTGAGGATCGACTAAAATGGCACCTTTACCGGCAACTTCGGGCATTGCCGAAACGTTGCCCGTCACTACGGGAGTGCCGCAAGCCATAGCCTCCAGTATCGGAATCCCGAAACTTTCACGCAAGGAAGGATAGAGAAATGCAAATGCTGCATTATAAAGGGTTGCTAAATCTTTGTTGCCGATATATCCCGGATAATACAGATGTTCTTTTATCCCGGTGATTCCTTCTTGCTGAAGAAGCTGGTCGATATATTCTTCTTTTAAATCGGCAATGAGAAGGGGGCGTTTCGTTTGGGATGCTTTCAGATACAACGCGTATGCTTTCAGGGTACGTGCCGCATTCTTTTTGGGGTCTGTATTTCCAAGAAAGAAAAGAAAGTCCGGGTGCGGTATGTATTTCTGCACAATACTCTCATCGGGTGTTTCCTGCATCGTAAAGTAAGCGCTGTAGCCGTTGTAAACGGCTTTAATGACTTCTTTGGGAAGTTGCAGCGCTTCGCGTATGCGGGTACACTCGAACTGAGAAACTGTAATAATATTTCTTGCTTTCTTCAGGATGCGGGGAACAATCAGGCGACGGTAATGCCATCCCATTTCCTGATAGAAGGAAGGACTGCGATGCTGACGCGGCTCCAAATAGATAATGTCATGAAGCGTCAGCACCAAAGGGACGGGACACCATAACGGGGCTGTATTCGATGTACAATGCAGCAAGTCCGCTTTCAGCTTCCTGACGGCCTGGGGCAATGCTATCTGCTCCCACAAAGGATAAGTAGGGCAGCGAAGCTCAATGATATGGAGGTTTTCCGATTCTTCCAGGCACCAGTCCTCCCCCGGAGCAACGAATACGTAATATTCATTACCGTCTTTCCGCTTTTGCAGTTCTTTCAGTGTCTCCAGGATGACAAAGTCCATGCCATGCTTGTCTTTGCGGAAAATGCGTTGGGCTTCGATGGCGATTCTCATTTTGCTGCCTTTCTTTTCTTTTTCCGTTTAAAGATTCTTGTGATGTGGCTCATGGAAGAGGTGACTACCAATATGGGCAGAGACCAGAAAGCGCTCCGGAATTTGCGGCTGATTTCCCCTTCGGGCATGGCCATCAAAAAAGTGATGAATAAAACGGCTAAAAGTGCATACCATTTTGTAGCAAGCGGCCACTCCAGAAACGTCATTGCTACGGCACATATCGTGATATATAAGATGAGCAGGAAACGGGATGGAAGTAGCCATTGGAATAATTTTTCGCATAAATCCCACTTTCCTTGTAAGAATGCTATCGGAAATTGTTGCAATGCCAGTATGGAGCTGCGGTACTGTGAGCCCAACCAGCGCTGGCGTTCTTTGCTGTACCCCGATGTATCGTCCGTCTTTTTGCAATAGCAGACTATTTCCTCCATGTATTCGGTATATATGTTTTCCTTCAGGAGTTCCATTTCTGTAGCTTTGGCCAAATCGCTTCCTGATAATCTGGGAGCGATTTCCTGGAACATCTCAAAATCAAACATCATGCCCGAACCGATGAGGGCGGAGGAGAATCCCAGTGCCGTATGTGCCTTGCGGAAGAGGTGGTTGTTGATTTCTTCGCTGGTGGCGTTTAATACGGCGATGTTGGTATTCAGGTTTTCCGTCATGCGGTGGGCTTGGATGGCATCACATCCGGAGTAGTAGGCATTGTTGAAAAGCTCTAATGCGTTAGGAACAACTTTGTTGTCTGAATTGAATATGGTGATGGCATCGTACTCATGAGGAGAATAGCGCTCCATGACCTGCTGTATGGCATATATCTTTGTGCAATATTCTTTATCGGGCACGACAATGTTGACCGGCATCTGGAGCAGCGTAACCAAATCTTCTTCGGACAGTTGTGTGGCAGCCACTGCGATGTCGTATTTTTCTCTCGGATACGTCTGCGTGTCAAGGAAATGATTGATGGACTCTATCACTTCCTTGCCGTTTTTCAGCACAACAAAGAGGACCAGGAACCGATGTCGCTTGGGGGACGGTGGATAGGGATTCTTGTATTTCCGCAAGGAGGCCAATGCATAGATAAACAAGTAGGCTACGGGGATGGCCAGCAATAAGAAAAGAACCGCGTCTGTCATTTGCAAGGCATTGTTGTTCTCGTCCATCCACCAGTCGGGATTGAATATGGAAAAAATGTCGTTCATATATGTTTTCTATTTAATATTTTCTATTTCTTTTTCATTTTTTGTTGGGTCAGCAGTTGGTCGATATGCTCCCCGTTAATCAGAACTGACAAAAATAAAATGATTATAAATCCTGTAGGGAATTGAAAGAAAAAGGCATTTCCATAGGCACTTATCATTAGTCCGAAAATACCGCAAGCAATGGCCGTGAGTATTCCACGTAGCTCGTTATTCTTAATCCGAAACATGATAAGATAGCAACCTCTTAACAATGTACAGACATATATGGTAAGAAAAAGCACTAATCCTACAATGCCGGTTTCCATCCATATCTTGACATAAAAAGAATCATGGGGAATGAGTGTTGTGAGACGGGAACCATATTTTCTGGCTTCTACCCCTCCCAAACCAAGTCCTTCTCCGAAAGGTTTGTATTTTAGATATTCAGCCAATCTTTTTTGGTTTTCTTTGCGGACAATGTATGAGGCGTCTTCTGTAGGTCTGAAAGCTGTACGCATGCGTCTGATGGAAGTGTTGCTTTCACCGATATAGGTATGGGCGAAAAAGACATAAAAAAACAATCCGAAGAAGACTGTAGCTCCCATGAGCTTGATATTTTTACTGAGGAAAGTTAACAATATGATTCCTCCGATGGGGACAAACAGTGCACCGCGGGTTCCGGAAATGAACAAGGCATATATGGAACAGACGGCAATAATTGCATAATAGATTCTTATGGAACGTTCTTTTACGAAGATAGCCGAGATACCGAACAGAATGGCGGCAAAGCCCATGTTGGAACCGAAATTTCCGGCATCTGTGAAAAAGGAAAAATATCGGGTGACATCGGATAAAAGGTGTGTCTTGTACATTTCCGTTTCAATCAGCATGGTTGTTTCTGTCTCATCAAAACCTGCATATTTCTGGTAAACAGCTTTGGCTACGGCTGTCAATGTGAATATGGACAGAAAAAGCATAATGACGCGCAACCGCTTGTAGGAGGTCATTGTTAAAACGCCAATTAATGACATGACAAGGGTACTGTATATGATTCCACGGGAGTAAATCCAAGCTTCCGTGAGAGCTGTTGGATTCATGATTTCAGCCGCAGTATATATGGCCCATATGCAACCTCCGAACGTCAGAATGTTTTTGGTGTATTTCCATGCAATCTTACCTTGTTGGTGATAGGAATATATCAGGAGCGTCACAAGCAGGGTGACGGTTGCGACATCATACCAGACACTCAACCCACTGCCCTGCGTGTATCTGTACCAGGGAATGAAAAAGTAATTGAATGTGAATAGGAAACATACACCGGCAAAAGGGTTTCTTAATGCTTGTATTGCTATTATCAGGAAGAAAGGGGAAAGGCAAACGTATGCAGTGATATCCCAAGTACTGAATAATATGCTATAGATGAGCGCACCCAGTCCGATGATGAACACTAATAATGTTACCGCCAAGGGAGATATGCTATGTCCTTTGATATCCGTTTGCATTTATTTGACAGCTGCTGATTTTGATGTTAAACCTAATTGTGCCAACCGGCTGAAGAAGCTGTGAACCGGGGTGTGAGGAGGCAATTCTCCGGTGAAGCTTTCAACCACTTCGCGGTCTGCATTGTTGAGATACATAAATAGAGGAGTTCCTTCCAATTCTTCCTTTAACGGTTTCAACCGGGTGTCGTCATCTCTGCCCCACAATCGGGCGGCGTTGGCTATCAGCAAATTGAAATCTGCTTTTTTCAATACCGACATAGGTAGAGTTGCGGTACTGACAGCAGGATATTCCACTAAAATGATGTCCGGTATTTCTTCTGCTTCATTCAGAACCCAGAAGTCAGACAATTCTTGAGCTTGTACATATCCCTTGTTTTGGGTATCGAAATCGTGGTCATATTTTACAAGGCGCACTTTTATACCCTCAGTTTCCCAGTAATCAATGAAATATTTGGCAAGGAATGATTTTCCTTCACGTTTCTCCATGCTGAGCAGGTTTATGACAGTAGGACGGTCCGGGTGCAGGTAGTTGTTCAATTGCCGGCAACTATAGGCAGCGGCAAGCCGGTTACAGGCCTTGAGGAATCCACGATACTTCAAGTTGCTTACACCGTTGAATGCTGCAATGACAGAGAGTCCGGTCAGGCGTTTGCTGCGGTCCGGGTCGCGGAGAGTGCGGTCTAACAATTCAATCAGCAGGAAGTAGCCGCTTATGAATATCATACTGCCGAAGAATGCGGCAAGGACGTAGATAATTCTTTTTCTGCCATTGTCTGTCAGCGGATACTCGGGGGATGCTATGACCTGCAGGTTGGCAGTTGTCATCTTGATATTCTGCAAACGGAGGTGTGCTTCGGCAAGGCCTCCTATTTGTCGGCGATAATTGTCTTCGGCAATGCCTACGGCACGTTCTTTCCGCTTGATTTGAGTGCCTACGGGTGAGAATTCCCGGTATTGGTCGATAATGTCCCGTTGGCGGTCAACCAATACTTTCACTTCAGCTTTGGCTTTCGCCTCATTGATGCATGCCGTCAGCCATTCTGTCACCATTTCTTGAATGCCTACCCCTTCCTTGGAGAAACCATACTCGTTTAAATTATCGGAGAGATGGCTTATCTTTTCTTCTGCCTTTTGCAGAGCGTCTTTTTCTCTTTGAAGTTTATCACTATTCTGCTGGCTCTGTTCTGTGGTGAATATTTCTTGCTCAAGAATACTTTGGTTCAGGGTACTAACTTTTTCCAGTTCTTGCAACAAATTAGTATTTGTGCGTATAATCTTGGCACGTATGTCCATTTTATTCTCTAACATCTGGCGTAAAGCCACTGCGCTTCCATAGTTTCGCTGCACTTCTTCCATACGGTCGTCCGTCGCATATTTGGTCAAAGCTAATGCCTTGGATTGCTCGTCGTAGTTGATGACTTGTTTTTGAACACTATAGTCTGTCAAATCATCTTCTTCTGCAGTAAGTGCTTTTTTGGCTATGCGCACTTGTTCTTCAAAATAGGCGATAGCACTGTTCGTGGCACTGAACCGGAGTTGCTCATAAGCCTTTAACAGTTCATCTTCCAATATCTTGAGGGTGTTTTGCGTAATACCGGGATCGGAGGAGGTATATACCAATTCTATCAGGTCGCTGGTACCCAGTCGTTTAATGGTGATTGTGCTTAATGCGCTATAACTGTAATAAGGGTAGGGACGGTTGAATATGGAATAGACAAAATTACTGCTGTTCTCTTTCCGGTAATTCATCAGATTATTTGTAGTTTTATCCAAAGAGGAACGGTCTACCAAAGCCAGCACTTCTTTAGGAAGGATTTGGACGAGCTGCCTATAATGTTTGGCTTGAATGTACATGTTGTCTTTCCACTCATCACCGTATACGAGGCTGGTTGCAAGCAGACGTACCGAAACCTTTGCCAAAGTGTTTTTGGACTTGCCTATATTGATGATATTGTCGAAGGTACTGTTGATATTGATAAGCTGGCTTCCGTCCAGATTGGTGCTGTTGGTTACACCTGCATATAGACTGCTGTTTACCGTATAACTGTATGGTAAAAACTGTGTAAAGTATATGACTAATGCTGTAACAAGGAGGCTTCCCCACAATAACCAATAACGGATGCGGTAAAAGAAGCTTGCCAAAAATTGTACTATATTCATAATTAGTTTTACTTGTCTGTTATAACTTTAACATTAGTCAGCATCTCTAACAATACGATTGAATTGTGTAAAGCTACGCGGCTTTGCTCATAATTAGTCACGGCACCGGTGCGGCGTGCACGTTCCAAAGAAAGTGCAATGATATCAATGGCTCCTTGTATGAAATTATTTTCAGATATTTTCATCTGTGCGTTATACAATGCAGCCGTTTCCGCTTTGGCCTTTATGGTAGCCAGTTGCTCGGTAACCGCATTGTAGGCTTCCAGAACTTTTAGCCTTCGCTCCTCCATAACTCCTTCCTGCGTGTACTGCAATTGCTCTATCTGATAGCGGTAGTCTTTCAGTTTCAGTGGTCGGTTGAACAAGTCTCCTAAGGTGATGCCGACGCTGGCCCCGACATTGAAGTTGTGCTGGGCACTTGACATCGTTGTCTGGTACATAGGAGTATACTCGTCACTGGCATTGCCTATAATATTGTAGCGTCCGTAGGAATAGTTACCGTTCAGTCTGAAGTAGTTCCACCAGTTCCGCTTTTCCAGGCGATATTGGTTCTTGAGTTGCTCTACTTGGGATTGGGCTCTTTTTACTGACGCATTCTCTGTCACTGCATCAAGAAAGACAGATAGAGGGGGCAATTCTAATTTCTCAATATCTATTGATGTCTTCGGACTGATTAAACCCAATGTGTTGACTTCTATTTTTTTATCCTCCATCTTGAGTTGCTCCAATATCTTGATGCGCTCCTCCCGTGTCAACTCCTGCTGCGCAGCCACAGACAAAGGTACCCCCAACAATCCTAAAAGGATTACACTGTAAATGATGGACTTGATATATCTTTTTATCATCTCTAAAGCCATATAATTCCTGTTATCTTTATTTTTATACATTCTCTTTCTGCACAAACGCTGTCAGCGTCTTGCACAGTATCTTCATGTCCAGCCAGAATGAAAATTCTTTGGCGTACTTAATGTCCAGTTGCTTGCGCTCTTCGGCCGACATCTTCCCGGCACCGCCTCGTTTCTCCACTTGCCACAGTCCCGTCAGTCCGGCAGGGGCCATGAAGCGCTCGATATATGCGTCGCTGGTCAGCAGCTCGGCCTCGTAGAGGGGGAGCGGGCGGTTGCCCACGATGCTCATGTCTCCTTTGAGGACGTTGAACAGCTGCGGCAGTTCGTCAATGCTGTACTTGCGGATGAAACGGCCTACGCGGGTGACGCGGGGATCGTTCTCTATCTTGACAAACGTATTCTGTTTTTCTTGGGCCTTCTTTTTAAGGAAATCTTCTTCGGAGATGACAAAATCGTCCGAAATCAGCAGGGTAGCCTCTTCTTCAGAAGTGCCGGTCAGGTCGTCGAAGCGGATATCGGGCTGCTCGTCCGTAAGCTCTTCTTCTATCTTATATTGGTTGAGGGCGTTCAGCTCTTTCAGGCGCTTGTCGGCATTGGTGTACATGGAGCGGAACTTCAGGAAGTTGAATATCTGGTAGTTGCTGCCCACACGCTGGGACTTGTAAATCACTCTTCCCTTGCTTTCCACGCGGATGGCTATGGCTGTCGCGATGAGTATGGGAGACAGCACAATCAGTACGGCAACGGCAAAAAGGATGTCGAAGATACGCTTCCACACAGGCAGGTGGAAGGTGTTGAATATCTTACGGTGTGACTGGCTGAATTCCTGCAGTTTGTGCTCCTTGCGCAACCGGAGGAATTTTACCATTTGCAGGAGGCTCTCTTCGCTGGCCATAGGGGAAAGGGTGTTGTTGACACCTGCCTGCAGATAGAGCTTGCGGTGTTCCTTCTGCAGTCCTTCGGTGATGAGGATGATGTAGACACGGGGGAAGCGCTTGTGCAGGAAAGTGATGTTCTGGCTGTCCTTTTGAGGGGTGCTTTCTTCGTAAAGAATGGATGTGTTGTACCGTTCGCGGATACCGTCGATGACTTTCGCCGCTTTGTTGCAGGATGAAACAGCCATGAACATGCCTCCCGCAATTTTGCTCAAGTGGTCGATGGTGACGCGGTTGCTACCTATGTAGATATAATATAACATATCCATTGATTTTGTCGTTTAGAGAAATTTCTTGATACGGGCCTTCAGCTCCATAGGATTGAAAGGTTTCAGTATGAAATCCTCGGCTCCGGCTTCGAGCAGGTTGATGCGCTCGGTGGTACTTTCTTCACTGGAAAGCATCACAACCGGAATGTCCTTGAAAAGTGAATTGCTTTTCAGATATGCCAGGAATTCACTGCCGGTCATCTTGGGCATGCGTATGTCCGAAATGATGAGAGCGGGTTCGTTCCCCTCATTCAGCCATTCTATGGCCCTGACGGGATCTTCGAAATAAACCAGCTCATTCTCTTTCCCTAAATAGACCGAGAGTACCTTGCCTATGGCAGGTTTGTCATCTACAAATAATATTTGTTTCATTGTTTATGATAATTGTTTGCTATATTTATCTATATACATTTTCTTCTACCGGGTGTTCGTACCATTCCGTATACTGGGTTCTGTCTTGGGCCCAATAGATGAATTCCGGATATGCGCTTGCCTCGGGGATATCAGTACGTGACACATTGATGGTTTCTTTGGGATAGCGGAAGCCATACGGCACGCAGATTGCCCACGTGTTGTTGCCTGCCAAGTCAAGATTCTCTTGCTGTATGGTTCCGGCGGTAGTGGCGCCATATCCCCAAAATTCGTAAAGATGGACTTCCATGCGTTGTTCCATGCTTTTATATTGATAACAGATGAAGAAGTCCAGATTGTCTTTTGAGAATGGGGGTTCTGTCCGGGTTTGGTCTGTCAGTTCAATAATGACTTCATAAGTATACTCTTTGGCGGTTACTCCAATGCCGGTGTTTACCATCTCACCCGGTTCAACTCCAAATACATTGTGCACTTCGCCTGCGATGGGGATTACGACACTCGGATCGGAATCTTCCATATAAGTAATGTTATTGTACCTGAATTTGTTGTACGAGCTGTTGAATGACTCCTGGAAACGCGAATCGTCGCCTCCGGTTTTGATTTCCCGGATATCGGATTTATTGATTCCGGTAATCCGGAGCCCTACGCCCAACGGCTTGCTTGCTCCTGCTGCAGCAAGGGTCACGTCGAGCTGTATGCGCTTGATGTGGTTCGTCTTTTTCTCGCGGTGATAGCGGGTCTCCACGTCCAAGACCACGTCGTTGAAGTCATAGTCGCCTACCAACGGGAAGTTGTCTTCGAATACGTACGTATAGGAGACCGGGTCTGTAGGGGGGTCTGAGCCGGACTCGTCCGGAGTGTTGCCTTCGCCCGTACAGTCTCCGGCGGGAATGGTGATGGGGGATTCTCCCCATTTGGATATGGTTCCTTGGGTGTTCTTGATGGCATCAAGGAATTTGGCTTCCCACCTGTCCTCGGTGATATCATCGTCAATTTCTTTCACTTCATAATGAATGTTTCCCTGGCTGGAGAAATTTCCTATATCTTCAATTTTATTGATTTTTACCAGTGCATATTCATTGTTTGGACCCATAAATTGTGCTTGTGACAATTCTGCTTCATCAAGTACGGTTATCATGGAGTTGTCACCCATCGTGATTTGGGTGTTGTAATTGTTGCTATGGTCCCCGAAATCCTCTATCTCTGCAGAAGAGGTGTCTCCCATGTTCAGTGTGCCTACAAATTCTTCCGCATATAGATAGCATCCGTTGTCTATAGTGATGTTGCTGTCGGTTTTCCCGATATAGGCTTTGCCCTGGTTGATGAATTTGCATCCGCTGTCGAAATTCATTTCATCGACACGCACGGTACCGCAATTATAGAATGCTCCTCCCTGGCTGACATGGAAATCATCTATTTCCATAGTGCCGGCATTGTAGTTGTAGCTGCCTCCGGATGCATTGGTCAATTCGATGTCGTTCCCTTTGATGGTTCCACCCGCGTAGACGATAAACCGGCTGGATTGCACTAAAGTGAAGGTGTGCTCGTCCGGTATCACGATTTCCCCTCCGTCAATTACATAGAATTCGAAGCCTCGTTCAACGGTCATGTTGTTCCCATTGGGTTCCCAGCTGCCTTCAATGATGATGATGGCCGGATTGTCACTTCCCATGCCGTCCTTGCTGATTTTATTCCTATATATATTGTCTTTGGAGATTTTGTAGGCTTTTCCGTTTTGAAAATCGGTATTCGGCCTTATTTCTTCGGCACTTGATAGCATTGCGGTGATTTCTGCCTCGGACTTTTCCGGTGAATAGGTCTCGATGCTGACACTGCGTGTCCATGCGGCACGTGTAGTTGCAGGGGAACTGCCGAAAGCGGCGTGGAGCTGACCGTTTTGGATGGATACGTATTTTACTATGTTGCGGCTGTGTGCATCGGTGCGACACACAAAAGCGCTCGTCAGTACAGAAGGACAGTCCATGACGGTGGTAAATACAGTTGCATTATTGGCGGTGCCTTCTGCCAGCAGTTTGGCGGATGACCGGCTGATTAAGGGGTTCTTGTCGTAAATACGTATGGTGTAGTCGATGCCGGTATCTTCGGATACAGAAACATTGACCCGGACCTGCTGAGTCATTTTCCAATCCATAGCCGGGTCTATGTTCTTGACCGGAAACCTATCCTGATAGGCTGCTTTCACTTTCTCGGGGTTAAAAACATCGTCTTTACAACCCTGCAGCAGTATACTCATTGCAAGAATAACAAGCGGCAGAAAGCGTTTGTATTGGATATTCTCTCCCATATTTTACATTTGTTTTGCTTGATTGTAAGCAAAAGTACGTTTATTTAAACTAATAAGCTTTATTAATGGGGGATAAAAGCGTGTTGGTTAACGCTTTTTAACGATTTTGCATGGATAGATAATGCAAGTTTGTCTTGAAAATTATCAATATTACTAAATGCCCTCTGTATTGCCGCTTTACTAAATCTTGGTGATTTCTCCTGCCAGGTCGGAATTCATGCGGTGGCGGATTTCGGCTTGGTTCAGTCCATGCCCCAGGAGGAACATGAGTTTGGTGACGGCACATTCGGGGGTACTGTCATAGCCGCTGATGACACCTGCCTGGAGAAGTTGCAGACCGGTTTCGTAACGTCCCATCTCGACGGCGCCACTTTGGCATTGGGTGATGTTGACGATGACAATGCCACGTTCGCTGGCTTCTTTCAGCTGGCGGATGAACCATTCTTTCTGGGGGGCATTGCCGGAACCGAAGGTCTTGAGGACAACAGCTTTCAGGCCGGGAACATGGAGCACGGAGTTGATGATGCTTTCCTGGATGCCGGGAAAGAGGGTGAGCACTACGACATTGGTGTCGAAAAGGTAGTGCGGCTTCATGGGGCGTGACGGGTCGGGACGGTGGATGAGGTGCTCGTTATAACGGATATGGATGCCTGCCTTTGCCAGTGCGGGATAGTTGAAGGAGCGGAAAGCATTGAAATTCTCGGCATTGATTTTGGTGGTACGGTTGCCCCGCATCAGCTCGTTCTCGAAGAAGATGCACACTTCGGGGACGATAGGAGTACCGTCCGGATGCTTGGCGGCGGCTATTTCAATGGCGGTGATGAGGTTCTCTTTCCCGTCGGTGCGCAGGGTGCCGATGGGAAGCTGGGAACCGGTGAGGATGACCGGCTTGGAAAGGTTCTCGAGCATGAAACTGAGGGCGGAGGCTGTATAGGCCATCGTATCGGTACCGTGCAGGATGACGAAGCCGTCGAAATTGTCGTAGTTGTAGTTGATGATTTTTACAATCTTTGCCCAGAGGGAAGGCTCCATGTCGGAAGAGTCGATCGGTGGGTCGAACTGATAGGAAGAAATGCGGTAGTTGAAGCGCTTCAGTTCGGGAACATGCTGTAGCAGTTGGTCGAAGTTGAAGTTCTCAAGCGCACCGGTCTCGGGATTTTCTATCATTCCGATAGTTCCGCCAGTGTAAATCAATAGTACGGAAGGGCAATCGACTTTCATGATATTCGTATTAGAGCTTTTTTCGGGCACAAAGATAGTGAAATATGAGATGGGGAGAAAATAAAAGAGACAAGTCTTTGCAGATTTTGTCTCTTTTATTTTTTCATTGCGAAAAATATATTGTATGAAATTTGAATAAGCTCACTGTTTCAAATCTTCCTTCAACTGCCTGATAGCCTTTTCCGCATCTCCTTCCTTCTCGTTGAGCAGCGTGACGAAGCGGCTGCCGATGATGGCACCGGATGAGTGGGCGCAAGCGGCATCGAATGTCTGCTTGTTGCTGATGCCGAAGCCTACCATGCGTGGATTGCGCAGGTTCATATCCTCTATCTTCTTGAAGTAGGCTTGCTTCCGGGTGTCGAAGTCTTTCTGGGCACCGGTGGTAGCGGCACTGGACACCAGATAGATGAAGCCGTCGGTGTGGGCGTCTATTTCGCGGACGCGGGCTTCGCTGGTTTCGGGGGTGATGAGCATGATGACACGGATGTCATACTTCGAGGCGATGGCTTTGTAACTCTCTTCGTAATCGCGGAAAGGGAGGTCGGGAATGATGACGCCATCGATGCCGCATTCCACGCACTTCTGGCAGAAGGCTTCGAAGCCGAACTGCATGATGGGATTGAGGTATCCCATAAGGACAAGCGGGATGCGGACATCGCGACGGATGTCGCGCAATTGTTCGAAAAGCAGACGGAGGGACATGCCGTTGTGCAGGGAGCGGGTGGCGGCATTCTGGATGACAATGCCGTCGGCCATGGGGTCACTGAACGGAATTCCGATTTCAATCATGCTGACTCCGTTTCTTTCGAGGGCACGGATAACGTCGGCAGTACCGTCGAGGTTGGGACAGCCTGCACAAAAGTAAATGGACAGCAGATTCTTGGGGCTGTCCTGGAAAAGTTGGTTAATGCGGTTCAACATACTATTTTTATTTACTATTTTACAATTTACTATTTACTATTTGGCTGCGCAATAACGCTGCATGGTACTATTTACTATTTGACAATTTACTATTTACTATTTACCATGTACAATGTACAATTTGCCATGTGGCGTATATTGCGCAGCCAAATAGTAAATAGTAAATCGTCAAATCGTACCTCCCTTGAGTTCTTTCAGGAAGTTTGCGATGCGTTCCACATCCTTTATTCCCGGTGCCGTTTCGAAGCGGCTGTTGATGTCGATACCTGCGAAATAGGGATGGCGGAACTCCCGGAGGGCTTTTACGCTGTAGGGGTTGATGCCACCGCTGAGCAGGAACGGGGTGGGACCGTTGTAGCGGTGCAGGAGGTTCCAGTCGAACTGGTTGCCGGAACCGCCGTACTGCGGGGTCTTGGTGTCGAAGAGGTAATAGTCGCACAGACCATTGTAGGCAGATACGGAAAGCAGGTCCTTGGGCAGCAAGATGGAGAAAGCCTTGATGAGGTGCAGGCCTGCATTGCGCAGGGAACGGCAGTACTCGGGAGCCTCATTGCCATGCAGCTGGATGTAGTCCAGGCTGAAACGGTCGGCATACATCAGGATGTTTTCCTTACTTTCGTTGACAAAGACGCCGACACGCTTGGCGCAGGCTGGCAGATACCCGGGCATTTGGCACAGACAACGGGGAGATTTGGGGTAGAAGATAAAACCAATCATATCTACACCTTGCAGTTCTACATTGCGGATGTTTTCTGCTTCGGTCATTCCGCATACTTTGATGAGAGGAGACATTTTATTTACGATTTACAATTTACTATTTACAATTTGGCTGCGCGATGTAACGCTGTATGAGAGACTTTTGTATTTACAATTATCAACTTTCAATTATCAACTTTCAACTTTTAATTATCAATTAAGAGACTGGCTTGGATGAACTCTTTCAGGGTTTCGCCCGGATTGGCTGTTTTCATGAAGGTTTCGCCGATGAGGAAACCGCGGAAGCCGGCGGCACGCAGGCGGCAGATGGTTTCGGGGTCGGAGATGCCGCTTTCGGAGACAAGGAGCGGGGATGCCGGTCCGTGGGTGGCTTCGCGCAGTTGCCGGGCTATCCGGAAGGAGTTTTCTACATCGGTGACGAAGGAGCCGAGGTTGCGGTTGTTGACACCCACCATGTCGACCTCCTTATTTATATAGGAGAGTTCCGAAGGGCTGTGGATTTCGAGCAATACCTCCAGCCCGAGTTCGTGGGCTTGGGCGGTGAGGGTGCTACACTGCTCCGGACTGAGGCAGGCGGCAATGAGCAATACGGCGTCGGCACCTACGATGCAGGCTTGCAGAAGCTGGTACTCGTCGATGATGAAGTCCTTGCGCAGAATGGGGATGCGGACGAGCGGACGGGCCGTGCGGATGTCGCGCAGCGTACCGCCGAAGAACTTTTCATCCGTCAGGATGGAGAGGGCGGCGGCGCCGGCGGCTTCGTAGGCGGCGGGTATTTCCTCTGCCCGGGCAGCCTCGTTTATCCAGCCTTTAGAGGGTGAACGGCGTTTGAACTCGGAGATGATTCCTGTAGAAGAAGCGGCAAGGGCCTGCTTCATGCTGTGGCGGTGGGCCGCATTCTCCCGGATGATGACTCCGGCCTGCTCCTGCAACTGTTCCGGAGAGACGGTCTGCTTTTGCAGTTCAATCTCTGTTTGCTTATGGGCGATGATTTCGGACAGTATATCTTTCATTGCTTCATTTATTAATCTCGATAAATTTTTTCAGTGTCGCCAGCGCCCGTCCGCTATCCAGTGATTCGCGTGCGATGGCGATGCACTCCTCAATCTCTTTCTGCGGCTCCATCACCTGGATGGCAAAGGCGGCGTTGACAATGACGCATTGCGTTTGTGCAGGTGTGGCATGCCCCGTAAGGATATTGTCGAAGATGCGGGCGGCATCTTCCTTGCATGCGCCGCCGAAGAGTTCTTCGGGACGGGCATCCTTGAAGCCGAGAGCCTGCGGACGGTAGATGCGCTCGTAGTTGCGGGTCATCACCTTGAACTCGTCCGTTAGGGAGATTTCGTCGTAGCTGTCGAGGCTGTTGACCACGGCAAAGTCAATGCCGAGCTTATAGAATACGTTGGTGTATAGGCGCATCTGCGAGAGGTCTGCCACACCGAGCAGCTGGTATGCCGGGCAGCATGGATTCACCAGCGGGCCGAGCAGATTGAACAAGGTGCGCACTCCCAACGTCTTGCGTACGGGACCGACAAACTTCATCGCCGGATTGAAAAGCTGGGCATGGAGGTAAGCGATGTTGCACTCCTCCATGCTGCGTTTCAGCGTGTCGGGGTTGTTGGTGAAGCGTACGCCGTGCTGCTCGATGACATTGCTGGCTCCGCTCACGGAAGTGGCTCCGTAGTTGCCGTGCTTGGCAACCTTGTAGCCGGCTCCTGCCACCACGAAGCAAGCGCAGGTGGAGATGTTGAAGGTGTTCTTTCCGTCGCCGCCCGTACCTACAATGTCGATGGGGCGATAGGGGGCGAAGTCGATGGGAAGGCGTGTCTCCATCAGTGCTTCGCGGAAACCGATAAGCTCGTCCACAGTGATGCTCCGCATCTGGAAGGCAGTGAGCAAGGCTGCTATCTGCGCCTCAGGATACATTTCCTTGGTGATGTTGAGGAGGATTTGTTTGGTTTCCTCCGACGTAAGCTCTTCGTGGTTGAAGAGACGGGTGAGTATTGCTTTCATCTTTTTATTTACGATTTGACGATTTACGATTTGACGATTGAATTTACTCTTTTTCTGAAGTGCCTCATTTGAAAAGCCAGTTTTTTACGATTGTTTTTCCGTCGGGTGTCAGTACCGATTCAGGATGGAACTGGATGCCGTGTATGTCATACTCCCGATGTTTCAGCGCCATGATTTGTCCTTCGGGGCTGATGGCGGTAACGGCCAGCGCTTCGGGAAAGTCCTCCGTATCGACCACCCAGGAGTGGTATCGTCCGACGGGAATCCTATCGGGTAAACCGCAGAAGATATAGTCTTCTTCGAGAGAAATACCTTCATAATCCTTCCCCCCTAATCCTTCATCCCTAATCCTTAATCCTTCCCCCTTCATCCTTATCTCCGTCTGTACCCCATGGAACACCTCTTCCAGATTGACCAGCTTTCCGCCGAACGCTTGTCCGATGGCTTGTTCGCCCAGACAGACACCGAGTATGGGTTTCCGTCCGGCATAGGTGCGGATGACATCCAGCAGCAGTCCGGCTTCCTCGGGGACACCGGGGCCGGGTGAGAGGATGATTTTATCGTATGGCTCCAGTTCTTCGAGCCGGAATTTATCGTTGCGCAGCACATCCGTTTCTGCGCCAAGCTCTTTCACCAGATGGGCAAGGTTGTAGGTGAAGGAGTCGTAATTGTCTATGATAACTGTTTTCATCTTTTGTATTTACAATCTATTTTATTTACTATTTGACGATTTACGATGTACGATTGAAGTTACTTTATTTACGATGTACGATTTGGCTGCGCAATGTACGCCGCATGGCAAATCGTACATCGTAAATCGTCAAATCGTACATAAACTCACATTTTTTCTGCCATCTCAATCGCCTTTTTCAGTGCGCCGAGCTTGTTGTTCACCTCTTGCAGTTCGTACTCGTCGTTGCTCTTGGCCACGATGCCGCCGCCTGCCTGGAACCAGAGGACACCGTTGCGGCTGACAAAAGTACGAATCGTAATCGCCTGGTTCAGCGAGCCGTTCAGTCCGATGAAACCGATGCAGCCTCCGTAGGCTCCACGGTTGTGCGGTTCCAGCTGGCTGATGAGTTGCATGGCGCGTACCTTGGGGGCGCCGCTCAGGGTACCGGCAGGGAAGGTGTCGATGAAGGCCTTGACGGGGTCGGCCTCTTCGCGGAGCGTTCCGCTGACACGGCTGACGAGGTGGATGACATGGCTGTAATACTGCATCTCCTTATAGAAGTCCACCTTTACATCGTGGCAGTTGCGGGAGAGGTCGTTGCGGGCAAGGTCCACAAGCATCACGTGTTCGGCGTTCTCTTTGGGGTCGTCGTGCAGGTACCGGGCATTGAGGGCGTCCTGCTCTGCATCGCCGGTGCGCTTCGTGGTTCCGGCAATGGGGTCGATATAGGCATGGCGGCCTTCGATGCGGCAATGGGTTTCGGGAGACGAGCCGAAAATGCGGAAGCCCCCGAAGTCGAAATAGAACAGATAGGGAGAAGGGTTGATGCTGCGCAGGGCACGGTAGAGCTTGAAGTCATCGCCCGTGAAACGCTGCTCGAACCGGCGGGAGAGGACTATCTGGAAAACGTCGCCGCGCAGACAGTGGGCGATGCCGCGGCGGATATTCGCCTTGTGCTCCTCGTCCGTAAGTGGGGAGGTGGTGGGGCCGACGGCGCGGAAATCATAGGCGGTGTAGTTGCGGTTATGGATGGCCTTCTGCACCTGGTCCAGTTCGCTGGTCTCGCCGGGCGCCAGCATCTCGAGGAGCAGCATCTCATTCTTGAAGTCGTTGAAGACGATGAGGTACTTATATAATATGTACAGCATGTCCGGCGCATCGTTGGTAGCTTCGCGGCTGTCCTTCACGGGGATATTCTCGAAGTAGCGGACAGCATTGAAGGAGGTGTATCCGTAGAGTCCGCAGTAATTGCTGTATTCGCCCTCCACGCGGAAGCGGGCGCGGAAATCGTTCAAGGCATTCTCCACCCGGTATGTATCGGTTATGGGATGCTCTTCGCGGCTGTCGTCCGGCAGGCGGAAGATAACCGTGCCGTGGTCTATGCTGACACTTGCCAGCGGACACAGAGCGATGAACGAGCGGTTGTTCTCACTGCCATGATAGTCGGAACTCTCCATAAGTGCGCTCTGCGGAAAGATGTCGCGCACCTTCAGATACGTGCTCACCGGCGTATGCAAGTCACCGAGCATGGTGCAGCTGATTGTTTTATAATCATATTGTTTCATTGTATCTTGTATTTTATTTCATTGTATCTCGTATTTTCAAATAACTCATCACTTATAACTCATCACTCAAATACGTCTCTATATCCTTATCCCCCCGTCCCGACACCGTCAGCACCACCACGTCCGTCGGCTTGAACCTCATCTTCTCCAGCGCACCCAGTGCGTGGGCGCTTTCCAATGCGGGGATGATGCCCTCGAGCCGGGTCAGTTCGTAGGCGGCACGGATGGCTTCGTCGTCGTTGACGGCGAGGACGATGGCACGCTTCTGCTTGGCAAGGTTGGCGTGCATGGGGCCGATGCCCGGATAGTCCAGTCCGGCAGAGATGGAATAGGGCTCTTCTATCTGTCCGTCCTCGTTCTGGATGACGTAGGTGCGCGAGCCGTGGATGATGCCCATCTTGCCGAGGGCGATGGTGGCGGCTGTCATTCCCGTTTCAATGCCTTTTCCGCCGGCTTCGGCGAGGACGATTTGCACGTGCGGGTCGTTGACGTAGTGATAGATGGTGCCGGCTGCATTGCTTCCTCCACCTACGCAGGCGATGAGGTAGTCGGGGCATTCGCGTCCCTCGTGTTCAAGGAGCTGCTTCCTTATTTCTTCGCTGATGACAGACTGCAGGCGTGCCACCATGTCGGGGTACGGATGCGGGCCGACGGTGGAACCTATCACGTAGTAGGTGTCCGACGGATGGCAGCACCAGTCGCGGATGGCTTCGTTGGTGGCGTCCTTCAACGTCATATTGCCACTGGTGACGGGAACGACGGTGGCGCCGAGCATCTTCATCTTCTCCACATTGACGCGCTGGCGCTCTACGTCGGTCTTACCCATGTAGACGATGCATTCCATGTTCATCAAGGCGCAGACGGTGGCTGTGGCCACCCCGTGCTGCCCGGCTCCGGTTTCGGCGATGATGCGGCGCTTGCCCATGCGGCGTGCCAGCAATACCTGCCCGATGCTGTTGTTGATTTTGTGGGCACCGGTGTGGTTCAGGTCTTCACGCTTGAGGTAAATCCGGCAACCGTACTTCTCGGACAAGCGGTGTGCCAAGTAGAGTGGGGAAGGGCGTCCCACGTAGTCGCGCAGCAACTGGTCGTATTCACGCTTGAAGTCCTCACTTTGCAGCACCTTGAGGTAGGTGTTCTGCAACTCTTCTACACATTTGTGGAGGATTTCGGGAACGTATGCCCCGCCGAACTCTCCGTAATAACCTTCTTTGTCAACTAAGAAATTCATCATGTTATTTACTATTTGACGATTTACTATTTACTATTTCAGAAATTAAAACGCATTATTGCTTAAACGAAAAGAGCCCCGTCGCTTGGTGCGACAGGGCTCTTTTTGTTTTTTACTATATATTACATATATACATACGAGCGCTGCTCCCTTACGACTGTCGGAGTTGTAACGGGTGCCACCACCAATATGTATTTACTAACATTGTTTTCATTGACTTTTTTTGTTTTATTGGGGGCAAAGACAGTGCAAACCGAATGTATAATAAAATGAACTTGTTCATTTTTTATGCTGAGGTGCAGCCTGTCTTCATTTTCGCGACAAATATAAGCACTTTGTTTTAACTGCCAAAATAAATATGACTTTTTTTCTGGATAAGAACATTTTTCTTGAAATATTGTTCTTATAAGTGTAGTAAAAACGAATATTCATTCAAAAAAAGAAAGGAACAAACTATGAATAGAAAACATTTAGTTGCCATAGGCGTGGTTATTGCTGTACTATTGTTATTATACTGGCTCTTTGTGGCCGAAGATATGAATGCCTGGCTGAATGTAAACTGATTTTTCGGGATTTTCGTGTGGAGTTATTCGGATAAAGATGTATCTTCGCAAAAAAACATAGACTCATGAAAGGATTAAGTTATTCATTTTTGCGTGCGATATGTGCGCTGGTTATCGGTTTGGTGCTGGTGATGTTTCCCGACCAGGCCGGTGATTACTTTGTGATTACGATAGGTGTCATTTTCCTGGTGCCTTCGCTTGTCAGCATCATAGGCTACTTTGCACAGAGCACGGAGATGCGCAGCCGTTTCCCTATCGAGGGGGTGGGCAGCCTGCTGTTTGGCTTGTGGCTGATTATCATGCCCGGTTTCTTTGCCGACCTGCTGACATTTGTATTGGGATTTATCCTGGTGATGGGAGGAGTGCAACAGATTGCCTCGCTTTCCGCTGCCCGTCGCTGGATGCCGGTACCGGGAGGTTTTTATGTGGTTCCGGTATTGATTCTGCTTGCCGGCTTGGTTGCGCTGTTCAATCCTACGGGAGTACGCTCCACGGCATTTATCATTATCGGCATCAGCAGTCTGGTCTATGCGGCTTCGGAACTGCTGAACTGGTTCAAGTTTACGCGTCGCCGCCCGAAGACACCGGATGCTTCAGTAAAGGCAGTGGACGATATTGAGGATGCACAAATTATAGAATAAAAAAACAGACCATCTGTTGAGGTAGAACAGATGGTCTGTCAGGAGTAAACGGATGGTCTGTTCATGCCACACAAACCATCCGTTTTTATTGTTTCAACCATTCATTTATCAGCTCCATCACTTGCTTCTTTTCCTCTTCGGGCAGTGTGCCGATGCGTGCCCGATGGCTTCCGCCGGGCTCTACGAATACATGGATGTTTTTCTTTCCTTTCAGCCAGGTCACTCCGGCAGTTGTCCACGGGTCGTTCTGTCCGTAAATGAATATCATTTTCGGGTCATTCTCTTTCAGGAACTTCGTGATTTTCTTGCTTAGGGTCTTGTCGAAGGGCATGTCTTTCAGCTCTTCGGGAAGCATCAGGCGATGCAGGTAACCCTTGCTCGATTGGATGGAAAGATACTTCTTGAAAGGCTTCGTATCGTAGCCGTAATAGCCCAGTTCGCGGGCGGCCTGCACGAAGAATGAGGCTGTGGGACTGTCGGCAATGAAGTAGTCGGGATTACTGATGTCGAGCAGATGGGCAAATATCTCATCGTCCGAGGCCGTGGTGGCAGGGATGCTGCTGACGGGAGTTCCCCACTGCCAAAGGGCAAAAGAATACTCCAGCACGCAATAGTCGTATATCTCTTCAACGGACGCACGGAACTTGAGTCCTTTTTCATTGCAATATTTCTCAAAGCGGGGGAGCAGTGCGGCTTTCCGTTTCAACACTTCCAACTGGAAGTCCTCAATCCGTTTGCGGTCCTCCGGAGTAGACACTTTCCTGAGGAAAGGCTCGTGGCGTCCGTCTTCCGCCCCGTAGCAGAGCGGAGCTACATAAGGCACGGAAATATCCACGTCGTCCGGATAGAACGTGCGGTAGAGCAGGGTAGTCTGTCCGCCCTTGCTGATGCCGGTCGCAATCCATTTGCCGGGATAGATGCTTTTAAAGGCGTTGCGGACGGCGTGCAGGTCGTCGGCAGAATTCTCGGCGGTGAGGTATTGCCAGTCTTTGGGCTCAGGGGTGGATTCCAGGAAATAACGGTATTCCACAAAAATCATGTTGGCATCGAGCAGCTCGGAAAGTTCCTCGCGATACTTGGGATTGAGGGCATAGGCGGCTCCATAGCCTTCGGTTACAATCACCGTGGGACGGTCGAAGCCGACGTGGGAGACAATCACGCGCTGGCGGAAACTGCCCTTTTCGGGACGACGGTGGTCCAACGGCTGGGTAAAATAGGTTACATACTTCTCGGAGAACCGGGTGGACTCCAACGGACGGGTTTCCGTAATAGCGGAAATCCGACCCAGTTTTTGCTGCAGATCGGTTTGTGCCGGGGCAGCAGCCGCAACGAACAGCAAGGCAAACAGCAGGAACGCTGCATAGCAGTTACGTAAATTCTTCATGATGACAGGATTGTTTTATCTGACGGGCAAAGATAGGTTATTTCCCGCTTACCGCCAACAGTTGGCATGGACGAAAAAAGAGAGAGAACTGCCTCGCGGCACCTCTCCCCCCTGCAAACTTAAAACAACCAACAAAAGAATGAGATAGGGATTAAGGATTCATCCTTCATCCTTCATTTTTCATCTTATAAACAGTAACTCGCGATATTTGGGCAACGTCCACATCTGATTGTCGACGATGAGTTCCAGCTTGTCGATGTGGTAACGGATTTCCTCCATCATCGGTACGATGTTGTCGTGGTAGGCGATGGCTTTTTCACGTTCACTCTCAATTCTGTTGGCCACTTTGCGCGCCTCGATCATGGCATCCACATGCTCCTTGATGAAGGCGGTACGGTCGGCAATCTCTTCGATGAGTTCCAGATTCTTGGCAGACAGTTTTGCAGCCTTCTCTGCGGAGAACAGGTCTTTCATCTTGTAGACGTTGTCAATCAAATCCGACTGATACTGTGTAGCTACGGGGATAATGTGGTTCATGGCCAAATCTCCGAGCACGCGGGCTTCAATCTGTATTTTCTTGGTGTACATTTCCCATTTCACCTCGTTACGGGCTTCCAGTTCCTTTTTCGTCATGACACCGATGGACTCGAACATCCGGATGCTCTCCGGTTTCAGGTAGTTGTCGAAAATGACGGGAACACTTGTCTCGCAGTCCAGACCGCGGCGGGCTGCTTCGGCTTTCCATTCATCGCTGTAACCGTTGCCGTCAAAGTGGATGGGTTTGCAGACTTTGATGTACCGGCGGATGACTTCGAGGATGGCGGAGATTTTCGGCTCACCCTTTTCAATCAGTTCGTCCACATCTTTCTTGAATTCCACCAACTGCTCGGCAAGGGCGGAGTTCAGCGCAATCATGGCACTGGCGCAGTTGGCCTCGGAACCCACGGCGCGGAACTCGAAGCGGTTGCCGGTGAAGGCGAACGGGCTGGTGCGGTTGCGGTCGGTATTGTCTATCATCAGTTCCGGAATCTGCGGGATGTCCAGCTTCATGCCTTGCTTGCCGCTGAGGCTGACGAGGTCGTCCTTGGTGCTCTCTTCGATGTGTTCCAGCACCTGGCTCAACTGCTTGCCCAGGAAGGAAGAGATGATGGCCGGAGGCGCTTCGTTGGCACCCAGCCGGTGGGCGTTCGTCGCACTGGAGATGGAGGCTTTCAGCAATCCGTTGTGACGGTATACGGCCATCAGCGTATTCACTACGAAGGTGATGAAACGCAGGTTCTCTTCGGGCAGTTTGCCGGGTGCGTGGAGCAGGATACCGGTGTCCGTACCCAGCGACCAGTTATTATGCTTGCCGCTACCGTTGACACCCTTGAAGGGCTTTTCGTGCAGCAGTACGCGGAAACCGTGGTTACGTGCCACTTTACGCATCAAGGCCATGATGAGCATGTTGTGGTCTACCGCCAGGTTGCATTCCTCGAAGACGGGAGCCAGCTCGAACTGGTTGGGAGCCACTTCGTTGTGACGGGTCTTGACGGGGATGCCGAGTTTCAGCGCTTCGATTTCCAGTTCCTTCATGAAAGCGGCCACACGGCTGGGGATGGCCCCGAAGTAATGGTCTTCCAACTGCTGGTTCTTGGCGCTGTCATGGCCCATCAGCGTGCGTCCGGTCATCAGCAGGTCGGGACGTGCGGCGTACAACCCTTCGTCAACCAGAAAATATTCCTGCTCCCAGCCCAGATAGGCAACCACTTTCTTTACTTCCGGATTGAAATAGTGGCATACGTCGACGGCAGCCTTGTCTACGGCACGCAGGGCTTTCAGCAACGGTGCCTTGTAGTCCAGAGACTCACCGGTATAGGCGATGAAAATAGTCGGGATGCAGAGCGTGTCGTCTACGATGAATGCCGGGGAGGAGGGGTCCCATGCCGAGTAGCCACGTGCCTCGAACGTATTGCGGATACCGCCGTTCGGGAAACTGGAAGCGTCCGGTTCCTGCTGCACGAGCAGTTTGCCGGTGAATTCCTCCATCACGCCGCCTTTGCCGTCGTGTTCCACAAAAGCATCGTGCTTTTCGGCAGTACCTTCGGTCAGCGGATGAAACCAGTGCGTATAGTGGGTCGCCCCCATTTCAACCGCCCATTTCTTCATACCTGCGGCAACCTCGTCGGCTATGCTGCGGTCCAGCGGAGCTCCGTTGTCAATCACATCCGTCAGTTTGGCATACACCTTGCTCGGCAGATAGCGGAACATCTTCTCCTTGTTGAATACATACTTGGCAAAATACTCTGACGGACGTTCCGCCGGGACTGCCACTGCAACGGGTTTCTTCTTGAACGCCGTCTCTACTACTCTGAATCTCAATTTTGACATAATACCTTAGAGTTGTAATTGTTGGTTTAATAAAATATAAAATCATTATGCACCGTAGGCAGACTCGCCGTGTTCGTAAATGTCGAGTCCTTCTTCCTCCACACGTTTGGAAACGCGGAGGCCGTGGATTTTGTCGAGTCCTTTGAAGATGATGAATCCCATGCCTGCTGCCCATGCGCCTACTACGAGTGCACCGAATACCTGCGCTCCGAGAAAGCTCCAGCCTGCACCGTAAAACAGTCCCTCACTGGTGGAAAACAGTCCGGTGAGGATGGTTCCCGTGAAACCGCAGACGCCGTGTACGGAACTGGCCCCTACGGGGTCGTCAATTTTCAGTGTCCGGTCGATGAATTCCACCGAATAAATCATCAGGATGCCGCAGATGGTGCCGATGATTACCGCCCCGAAAGGAGAAACCATGTCACAACCGGCCGTGATGCCTACCAATCCGGCCAGAATGCCATTCAGTGTCAGAGACAAGGAGGGTTTGCCATATTTCATCCAGCTTACCGCCAATGCAAAGAAACCGCCTGCGCAGGCTGCCAGATTGGTGGTGAGGAATACATGCGAGATGGCCCTTGCATCGTCCGTAGTGGCTGCTGCCAACTGTGAACCGGGGTTGAAGCCGAACCATCCGAACCAAAGGATGAATACACCCAGTGCCGCAATCGTGAGGTTATGTCCCGGAATGGCTCTTGACTTGCCGTCTTTGCCGTATTTTCCGATGCGCGGGCCGAGGATGGCCGCACCTACCAGGGCAATCCAGCCGCCTACGGAGTGGACGATGGTGGAACCTGCGAAGTCATGGAAAGTTGTTCCGAATGTTTCCATCATGAAGGAACCTGCCTCACCGTTCATCAGCCAGCCGCCGCCCCAAGTCCAGTGACCGGAAACGGGATAAATCAGCACACTGATGAAGATGGTGTAAACCAGGTACATGGAGAATTTGGTACGTTCTGCCATAGCTCCGGACACGATGGTGGCAGCCGTTGCGCAGAATACAGTCTGGAATACCAGGAAACCTTCCGTGGGAAGCCCGCCTCCGTCGTAGAACGAGAGGTCGAAGAAATGGGGCATTCCTATGAATCCGCCTGCACCGAACATCAGTCCGAAACCGATGAACCAGTAGAGCAGGCTGCCAAACATGAAGTCAACGAAGTTCTTCATCAGGATATTGGCCGTATTTTTTACTCTGGTGAAACCGGCTTCGACCAGTGCAAAGCCCGGTTGCATGAAGAATACCAGCATGGCTGCAAGCAACATCCATACAGTGTTCAGTCCGTTGGTCAGTTCACTTAAAATAAGTTTATCCATAATTTCTTGTTGCTTTTAGTTGTATTGTATTTTCTTGGTTGTGGTTTGTAGCTGCCCGTTATCTTTCTTGTTCGGCATTGTAGAGTGCGATGTCGCCTCTCTCTGCAGTACGTATGCGTATGGCATCCTCAATGGGGATGACGAAGATACGTCCGTCGCCGATTTCACCGGTTTGTGCAGATTTGATGATGGCTTGTACGGTCTTTTCCGCATTCTTGTCGCGCACCACGATGGAGATAAGGATGCGCTCGATGGAACTGGTGTCGTACATGACACCACGGTAGATACGGGCTTGCCTGGATTTCCCGATGCCCCGTACATCATAATAGGAGAACCATTCGATGTCCGCTTCGAGCAGCGCGTCCTTCACGTCCTCGAACTTGGTCTTTCGGATAATAGCTTCAATCTTTTTCATACCTTAAATAATTTACGATTAGACAATTTACGATTTACTATTTGCCTTTCGGTGTGTGTAAATCATAGGTTTTTCATCTTAGAAACTTAGTCCGACTACGAAATAGGCACCTTCAGACCTTGGATTCCAGGTTGCTTTGGCAAACAACGGGAGGGAGAAGGAATCGGTGATTTTGATGTCTTTTGATACTCCCAGGCTGACGTCGCATACGGCAAATCCGTTGGCTCCATAGAAGTCCGTGGCCCAAGGGGTAGCGCCTATCTCGGCCGTCCAGTCCAGACCGCCCAGTGTGAAGGGAGCTGCCACGGAGATGTAGGATGAATAAGCACGGTCACCGTCTTTGTCAATACCGTCGTCGCCTGCAAAGTTGGTGTACCAGTTTATGGCTACGGGGCCGAAATCATAGCCGATTTGCGCTTCGAACAGATGTGAGTTGGCAGCATTGTGTGCACCGTACTGGAAGTATTTGGCTGTCACCCCATCTCCGGTCACATTGTACCAGTAGTCCGTCACCGATACGCTGAAGCCTCCGGTTGAATATCCCAGTATGAGGTCGAACTCTTTCGTGTCCGAACTCTCGATGCCTACGGAGCCCCAAGCTCCCAGAGAGAAACCTTTGTAGGCGATGGATGCGCTCGGCTGGAGGCTTACCCCTCCCAAATCCTGGCCACGCCACACGTAACCGCTTACGAGGTCGACGCCTGCCGACGCTTCCACTTTATCCTGAGCCTTTGCCGTGAAAGGCATTGCCATTGATAACAGCGCCATTGCCATTATTCCCCATTTTACACTTTTTGTTTTCATACCTTTTTACCTTTAAGTTTAGAAAAATTCCGGATGATCAGTCCGACTCGATTATAGCAAGTACCTCGCTAATTCAATTGTTTTTTTTATTTCAGCCACTTCCGGATGCGCTTCATGGCTTCCACGCAGTCTTCGTGCTTGCCGAAGGCCGTTAGCCGGATATATCCTTCACCGCTGGGGCCGAAACCTACACCCGGTGTGCCCACTACATTGGCTTCGTACAGCATTTGTTCGAAGAACCGCCAGGAGCTTGTTCCGTCGGGTGTTTTCAGCCAGATGTAAGGAGCGTTCACACCGCCGTAGACTTTCAGCCCGGCCGTTTCAAGGCCCTGCTTCATGGTCCGGGCATTGTCCATATAATAATCTATCGTTTCCTTTATCTGCCGCTGTCCCTCCGGTGTGTAGATGGCTTCTGCCGCCCGCTGGGTGATGTAGCTGGTACCGTTGAACTTGGTAGATTGGCGGCGGTTCCAGAGCTTGTTCAGTGGGATGCGTTCGCCTTCCAGCGTGGCGGCAGTGAGTTCTTTCGGCACAACGGTGTAGCCACAGCGTACTCCCGTGAATCCGGCAGTCTTCGAGAAGCTGCGGAACTCGATGGCGCATTTCTTCGCTCCCTTTATCTCATAGATGGAGTGGGGTACGTCATCTTCGCGGATGAAGGCTTCGTAGGCGGCATCGAACAGAATCAGCGTGTCGTTGGCGAGCGCATAGTCCACCCATTTCTTCAGCTCGGGCTTGGTCAGGGTGGTGCCCGTGGGGTTGTTGGGGTAGCAGAGGTAGACGATGTCGATGCGCTTGTCCGGAATCTCCGGGATGAAGTCGTTCTCGGCGGTACAAGGCATGTAGGTGACGTTGCTCCACTGGCCGTTTTCCTCCAGTACTCCGGCACGTCCGCACATCACGTTGCTGTCTATATAGACCGGATAAATAGGGTCGGTCACTCCCACGCTGTTGTCGTGGCGGAGAATGTCGCCGATGTTTCCTGTGTCGCTCTTTGCTCCGTCGTTCACGAAGATTTCCGTAGGACCGAAGTGGATGCCTCGCGGAAGGTAATCGTGCTTAAGGATGGCTTCTATCAGGAAGTCGTATCCCTGCTCGGGACCATATCCACGGAATGTCCGTGCGTCAGCCATCTCCTCCACTGCCTTGTGCATCGCTTCGATGCAGACCGGTGGCAGTGGCCGGGTAACGTCTCCGATACCCAGACGGATGACCTCTTGCTTGGGATGTGTTATCCTGAAAGTATTTACCTTCTTGGCTATGTCTGAAAACAGATAACTACCCGGTAGCTTTAAAAAATGTTCGTTTACTAATGCCATAATCTTTTCTTGGTTGATAGTTGGTGATTAGTCAATTAATTCAATTTTGCCGTCGAATACTTTGGTGGCTTCTCCCGTCATCAGTACATGCCTGGTGGCGATGTCCCATCGGATGGTGAGTGAGCCTCCGTCCATGATGATGATGGATTCCCTTCCTGCGCGTCCGGTGAGGAAGGCTGCCACGGCGGTGGCACAAGCTCCGGTTCCGCAGGCTTGGGTGATGCCCGAGCCTCGTTCCCAGACACGCATCCTTATTTTTCCTTCTCCCAATATCTGGGCAAATTCTACATTGATGCGTCCGGGGAAGAGAGGGTGATTCTCCAGTTTGGGACCGATGACTGTAAGGTCGATGGCTTCAATATCATTGACAAAGATTACCAGATGCGGGTTTCCCATGGATACGGTGGTCCCTACATATCGTTCTCCGTCCACTTCGATGGGCTGTTCTTTCATCGGTTTGGCTCCTTTGCCGTCGTAGTCTGCCGGTTCGTCGGCAGGTATGCCCATGTCTACGGTTACAGAGTTGACCTTTCCGTCTGCCAAGTGCAGGTTTAGCATCCTTATACCTGACAGTGTATCGAGTGCGATTTCTGTTTTGGAGGTCAGTCCGTAGTCAAAAAGATATTTTCCGATGCAGCGGCTTGCATTGCCGCACATCCGGGCCTCCGAGCCGTCGGCATTGAATATCCGCATGCTGAAATCGGCCTTGTCCGAAGAACCGATAAGTACCAGACCGTCACTTCCAATTCCCGTATGCGGTGCACTCCATGCCCTCGCAAGTTCTTCCGGATGGCTGATAGGATATTGGGTCGTATCTACATAAATGTAGTCGTTTCCGGCACCGTGCATCTTGGTGAATTTTATAGCTCTTGTCATTTTGTCCTTTATCGGTTGGTTAATATATCCTTTTGTTTTATTTCGATGCAAATATACGACGTTTTGTTTTATAATTAACTGTAAAGCATATCTATTTTCTATTATTTTTTAGCGAAACTTTCATTCAATGAGAATATCTACTGTCAGGCTTTCAATTTAAAAGCATATGGCTTTGTTTTTATATAAATTGTAATCCATGTGAAAGTTTAGTTTGACTCAAAATAAGAAAAAAGATTTTTTATAAGACTAATTGCTATCTTTTTGAAAACAAGAAACCGCTCCATTGCGGACATAATGAAGCGGTTTGTTTGGTTTTTGTTTCTAAATGTATAAGGAGCGGCTATTTTTTCTTTAAAATTTCTTCCAGCACTACCGGCTCATTGGTTGTGATGAAATCTACTCCTTGGCTGATGAGCCATTCCATGTCTTTGGCTTCGTTTACGGTCCAGGCGTTTACTTTCATGCCGAGGTCGTGGCATTCCTTTATCCATTCAGGATGTTTTTGGAAGACACTGAAGTGATAGTCGGGACCGGCACAACCCCATGCTTTCAACTCCTTGGGGGTAAGGTCACCGGTCAGGTAGTAGACGGGGGTGCCTTTGGGTGCCAGACGGATAAACTCCTTGGTGGCATGTTGGGAGAAGGTGATATATTCCGTACGGTCCTCCAGCCCTTTGTCCTTTATCATTTTTACGATGCCCTCTACGGCTCGTGTTTCCTGTTCGGGGGTCTTGTGGGCTTTCAGTTCGAGGATAAGGCGGGTTTTCAGGCTTTTTGCCTTGTCCAGATACTGTTGCAGGGTAGGGAGTTGTTCGCCGTTGTCCAGTTGTACGGCGGTGCATACCTTGGCTGTGGCATCTTGCATAGTCACGCCTTTAAAGGTGGCGTCATGATTGACAACCAGCTGATTGTCTGTGGTGAGCCAAACGTCGAACTCGGAGCCGTAGCAGTGGATAGAATCAGCCTTTACAAGTGCGGCAAGGGAGTTCTGAGCCGAACCGTCTGTAGTCCAGAAACCACGGTGGGCAATGACTTCCTGGGCCTGGATAGTGCCGCATGCAGCAAAGAGCAGGGCAGAAGCAAAAAATAGTTTTTTCAGATTCATAATGATTAGGGTGTTTTGTTTTGAACACAAAGATAAGTATTATATTTCTTTTATTAAATCTAACCCCTGAGTAATTTCAGTATGTACTTTCCGGGCATCACGATGCGGGCTTTCAGCTGGGGTGAGCTGTTCAACTCATATAGGATTTTCCAGATTTTCCCTCCCAGTTTTCCAAAATCTGTCAGTCTTAGGATGGCATTCAAATCGTGGATGTCGGTTACTTTCTGCCTTGCCAGTTCTTCCATTAGGCCTTGGTAATTATGCGTCTGTCTGTTGAGCGTGTACTCCGGTGGAGTCAGAAGAATCTCCTCCTTCCTTCTTCCCGTCTCCCCTTGGGGAGATAGAGAGGGGTTTTCTTTATTCTCTTTATTTAGTTTATTTGCTAAAGCGCTGCTTGTCTTGGCATCCCTGATTCTCTGCTGGTTAACCAGTCCACCGCGACGTCCGGCCTCTTTTTTAGCTTCTTGTTGGGCGTCCCATGGCTCCATGCGGCGGCTTAGTCCGGGGGATGAGAAGCTTGTCTCGTTCACCTCGAACAGCGCATAGTCATAGATGATTCGCTTCAGTGTGGCGGTTGTCACCCTTGCTTTTTGTGCCAGTATGGGAATCACTTTCAGGCTGGCTTTATATTCATTCTGCAATCTGAGGAATTCGAGCACTGTCCAGTAAATGCCATATCCTTTCATACCTTCTTCTTGTATCATAATCATTAATTTTAGGTTGCTGCCGGCATTGGCATCATGTAGTAAATAAGCCTCCATAGCTTTTGATATTGGTGTTTTTTTGTTAGTTTACTATCGGTCTCCATTCCATAAAGTTCTCAATCAGAAAAGTCCGCCAGCCTTGTTGTTCCGCGTCCCAATAGGCTACGTGAGCTTTAATGCTTGTCATGTCATGTTTCTTTTTGAAGTCGCTTTCGTAGGAAACAAGGGTTCCTTTTCCCATGTAGAAGCTGCCGTCCTGCTTTCGGTAGGCTATCAATGCATATCCGTATTGCATGTATTCCAGTAGGGAATTTATGCGCTGTGCCATCCATTGTACAGACTCCATGCTCAATGTCGTGTTTTCCATAATCCGTTTTTCCCATAGCTTTTTTGCTTTTTCTGTTTTGGATACAAATTGCTCCTCAAATTCAGTTTTCTCTTTTCCCATTTTTTATGTTTTTAGGGTTAGTAAATGTATGATAATCAGTAATGAAAAAAGGCTACTCCTTTCAGTACGGATGGCTACGCCCTTGCCTTGTTGAGGCTACACCATCCGACGAGAAAGGTGTAGCCCTTCTGTCCGGTTGCTGACGGCGGCAAAATTACCGCCTTTCCAGGTACTGAACTATCAGTGATTTATCCTTACATCATATCCGTATGGGTCAATCAGTGTGGTGTCTTCCCGTTTTATGATGGCCCATACCTTCTCCAATTCGGTGATTATGGTGCTGTAAGTCAAAGGCTTTTGCTCTCCTCTGGCTCTCTTTGTGAAGTTTTCGGATGCTACGAGCAACTTGGCTATATCCGTTATTTTTCTAATTTTTGTGCCTTCAAAATAGCCTGATTTAAAGGCTCTTAAGTAACCTACATAAACATGGGTCTGGTCTCCGTAGTAAACCCGTTCTGACAATAGCTTTTCATCCACTATGGAACTGTGTTCTTTTACTTTTGTTACTTTTAGTTTCTGTGTATCAGATTGATACGACATGCTTCTCTGTTCGTTACTGTTGAGATGCTTCTTTTTTTGAGTTCTTTCATTTGTGTAATTCTTCGTTCGTTTAACTGTTTTTTATTCTGGTTAAAAAATGCGAAAGTATAAAAAGTGAGGGAGAAATAAGGGAATTTTGGAGGGAAATGTGAAGGGCGAGTTGTAAATAGTTGATATATAAGATGATATGCTGTTTTAAAAACGTACGTTTAAAAAACACCTATTTCGAACTTATACAAGACATACTCAAAGAGCTAAAAATAAGAAGATTTTAACTGATTACATATATTGCATATACTGCTGAAATTCAATGTAATATACTTATCATTATTTATTATTAGGAACATTTTTCTATCAAACATTTTGCCATTACAAAAAACGTCTCTATCTTTGCGTTCATTAAACGTACGATTAAAAAACGCTTTTTTGTTTCTAATACGTTCGTTTATAGTCTCTTACCAAAAGGTAATGAACAACCGCAGAGAATCTGTTGACAAGAAGGGCATAGTGCTTGTCAAACTTCCCATAAAATGCTCGCAAGTGATTGAACTACAGTTCTGTAATAGTAGTTCAAAGCCCCCAAGGAATACCTTTTTCTAAGTAAAATTAACAAGAATAGAAATGGATAAAGAGACCGAAGTTTGGTTTGCCATGCGTGCCACATACCGCAGGGAGCTTGAGGCTATGCATCTTCTCGAAAAGGCAAATCTTGGCTGTTTCATTCCCATGCAATATAAGATAAGTATCCGTAGGGGCAGGAAAGTCCGTGCTTTGGTTCCCGTCATCCGTAACCTGGTTTTTGTCCATGCACGTCCTTCCGAAGTACAGCGATTTAAATCTCAAATTACTTATTTGCAATATATCACCGATACCCGTAGCGGTCGGAAAATAGTCATTCCCGACCATGATATGCAGCGTTTCATAGCCGTCGCCGGTACCTACAATGACCATCTTCTCTATTTCCAACCCGAAGAACTGAATCTCTCCAAAGGTACGAAAGTCCGTATCACCGGTGGCGACTTCGAGGGTCAAGAAGGTGTTTTTCTAAAAGTAAAAGGTGCCCGTGATCGTCGCGTAGTGATTGCTATACAAGGTATCATTGCCGTTGCCATGGCGACCATCCATCCAGACCTCATTGAAGTAATCCGCTAGTCTTTAATTTATAATTACTACTCATGTCTCTTTTAGAAGAAGCACTCCTCCTTCAGCGTGCCGCGCACGATCTGATGTATTTGGGTATGGACGGTAGTCCTATCTATAGCGATGATTTGTCTCGTCGTAACAGCGAAGTCTATCGCTTGACCACAACTTTGTATAATTCCGGCACCTGGGGCACCACGGTGGAGGAGCAGGCAAATGTCTGTCTTGCTCTCTTGAAGGGGTATAGTGCCTCGTTCATTGACCATGGTGAAAAACTACAGCATGTGCAGGAGGTATTGAGGCGTTGCTGGGATACCCTTGATTCCCTTCCTTCCTCTTTGCTGAAACTCCGCTTGCTTACGGCTTGTTATGGAGAGGTTTTCGATGAGCCTTTGGCCGACGAAGGCCGTTCTATCATTGCTTCTTGGAGTGTTGCATCACTGACTGCCGAGCAGCAGGAAGCAGTTGACGAGTTTCAGAATGTGGTGGATAATCCTTATCCATGGGAGGAAATGGAATAAAAATGTATAAATAGGATTTCTCTTTGAAGAAAAAACGTATATTTGCATATAGCTTCTAAAAAAGAGAAATAAGATGGAACAGATGCGTAAACTGCCAATTGGTATACAGACTTTTGAAAAGCTGCGTGAAGAAAATTATCTTTATGTAGACAAAACAGCAATGGTCTATAAGATAGCATCCAATTCCACTCCCTATTTTTTGAGCCGTCCTCGCCGTTTCGGTAAGAGTTTGCTTATATCTACCTTCGAAGCTTACTTTCAAGGACGTAAAGATTTGTTTCACGGGCTTGCCATCGAAAAACAGGAAACCCGGTGGGAGGAATACCCTGTATTGCATCTGGACTTGAATGCACGTAAATATGAAACAGCCGGAGATTTGGTAGCCATGCTTAATCAATATCTGGAAAAGTGGGAATTGAAATATGGTGCGGAAAAGCAGGAGCGTAGTCCCGAAGAGCGTTTTGCCTATGTGATAGAGCAGGCGTATGCCCAGACGGGTAAGCAAGTGGTAGTGTTGATTGATGAATACGATAAGCCTTTGCTTCAAGCTCTTTCGGATGAAAAGTTAACGGAAGAGTATCGTCGGATATTGAAAGCCTTTTATGGGGTACTGAAAAGTGCCGACCGTTATCTCCGCTTTGTTTTTTTGACGGGTGTGACGAAGTTTGCGCAGATTAGCGTGTTCAGTGATTTAAATCAGTTGCAGGACATCAGTACATGGCCCGACTATTCTTCTTTATGTGGTATTACTAAGGAAGAACTGCTCACAACGTTTACTCCGGAGATAGAACGTTTGGGTGTTTCCAATGGGATGGACTTCGATACAACTTTGGAGCGGATGACGAAGCTGTATGACGGTTATCATTTTTACCCTCATTGTGAAGGGGTTTTTAATCCTTTCAGTGTGTTGAATGCATGCAAGTCGAAGATTTTGGATAATTTCTGGTTTCAGACCGGTACTCCTACCTACTTGGCTAACTTGTTGAAAAAGAGTGATTATGATTTGCGCCTTTTGATTGAGGGAGTTGAAGTGACGGCTTCTGCTTTTTTTGAGTATCGTGCAGAAGTAAAGAACCCGCTTCCCATGATTTACCAGAGTGGTTATCTGACCATCAAAGACTACGACAGGGATGTTTTATTGTACACTTTGGGTTTTCCCAATGATGAGGTACGCTATGGTTTCTTGAATTTTCTGGTACCTTATTATACGGAAGTGACCGATGATGAAACCGGTTTCCACATAGCCAAGTTTATGCGTGAACTCCGTTCCGGTGATGTGGATGCTTTCATGGAACGTCTCCGGGTGTTTTTTGCCGGTATGCCATACGATTTGAACGATAATACGGAACGTCACTACCAGGCTGTCTTTTATGTGGTTTTCACTTTGATGGGACAATTTGTTGAGACGGAAATCCGTAGTGCCCACGGTCGTGCCGATGCCGTGGTGAAGACGAAAGATACCATTTATGTTTTTGAGTTTAAACTGAACGGCAGTGCCGAGGAGGCTTTACGGCAGATTGATGAAAAAGGGTATCTGATTCCTTATAGGTTGGACGGGAGGCGTCTTGTCAAAGTGGGGGTGAATTTCAGCAAGGAAAGGCGTAATGTAGACAGGTATATTGTGGAAGATTTTGTTTTCTAAAATTGGAAATATGGTTACCATCAAAAATAAGGAATACGGTTCTAATATCAGCCTTGCTGCCATCTGCAATTCTCTTTGCAAGGCGGAACATCAGTTGCTTGAGGAGTTTGTCACGGTCGGTGCCAATGCATACGTGGTACGCAATACGCAAAACTCCCTATAAACTCTAGAAGTTCGGTCTTGTGCTGACATATGAGGATGATGTTAAAGGTGAATGGCACATGCTGATGCCTGACTCTGTACGAGATTCCCTTTCGGACCTCGTCCCTCAGTTTATGAATTATATAAATGCCGGCCAGCTGATACCTTCGGTAAAGGAAATCCGGATGCGGATGGCGTTGCATCGCTTTTTGGATAGGGAGAGTTGGTGCCGGATTCAAAAAATAACGTATTATTGCTTACCCATATGGACGGTAAGCACTCAATTGTTTATTTGCTTTACCGCCCCGTATGCTAGATTTTTGTGCCATAAAGATAAAACGAATGCTTATGGCAAGCAGCACGGATTTCAAGAATTTATGGAAACGCTATCAAAAGGAGGGAGTTTCCAAGTTCATCTCTCATGTCCGGGCAAAGTTCAAACTTGCTGCAGACATCGCCAAAGACGAAGAGGCGGCATGGTTTGTGGAACAAATTGGGCGGTTGTATCTGATAGAGGCTGAATGTTTGATGCGTCGGCTCACTCTCGGGGAGATAAGGAAAAGAAGAAATAAATCCGATGTCAGTGAGATATTGAAAGGCTTGAGGAAACAGGTATTGGAACTTCAGCAGGATAAACGCTGTCACTACGGTAAAATGATGGAGACAGCTTTGGCTTATATGTTGAACGGCTGGGATGACCTGCTTAAATATCGCCACTGGGGCGACTACACGATAGACAACATGGTGGCGGAACGTGCGATACGTCCCTTTGCCGTATCGCGAAATAATTCTCTTCACTTCAGCAGTGAGGAGGGTGTCAATGTGGCAATGACTTTCTATACCATTATCGAAACGGCCAAGATGTACCTCTCGGATATCAAGGGATATCTTATACATGTATTCCGTGAACTATTGTCAGGAAACAAGAACTACGAAATGCTGATTCCATCAGGCATTTCGGTTTGAATTAAGTTAAATCGAAGTCAAATATAATAAGACCAATTCCCTTTCTCGCTGATTTTCAGTAGGGAAAAAGGTATTGAGTGCTTACTTTTAAACCTTTTCAGGTCTAAAATGACTGCTTACTTATTTTCAGAAGAGTCCAAAGTGATTGAGTGCTTACGATGATGTTAATTTGCAAAGTGAAAAATATATCTGACTATATATATAGGTATAAAACCTTAATTGAAAATTTTGGCTATCTAACTTTATTACAGATATGTAATTTATTGATACCACTTGTTACATATCCTTATTTAATTAATACTTTAGGAAAAAATTTATATGGTGTAATCATATATTCTCAGGCAATAGTTAGTTATTTAGCAATATTTGTAAACTGGGGATTTAATATCTCAGCTACGAAATATATTAGCATTAATAGAGAAGATTCAAAGAAGATAAACGAAATAGTTAGTGTGGTATATATTGTAAAAACCTTGCTTTTAATTATAGTATTTGGATTCTTATTTTTAATATTTCTTTTTCCTGAAATTCGAGAATATAAATTATTATATATTTTTTCAATGTGGCAATGTATTTATGAATGTTTATTTCCTATATGGTTTTTTCAAGGTATAGAAAAAATGAAATATATTGCAATTTTTTCTTTCATAGGACGTGTAGTGTTTATTCTATTGATATTTATATGGGTCACTACACCGCAAGATTATTTATTGGTTCCACTTATAAATGGCATTGGAGCTATTATTACATCTCTTATAGCCATATATATACTAATATATAAATTTAAAATTAAGTTTAGATGGCAGTCTTTAGCGACTATATTTTATCATACAAAAGATTCAACCAAACTTCTCTTAACGTCAATAACAGGTATAGTGAAAGATAGGACTAATACTATAGTTATTGGTAGCGTTTTGGGAATGGGAGAAGTTGCTTATTATGATTTTGTAGAAAAAATAGTAAATGTATTATCTACTATATTTTATACAATAAGTAATGTTGTATTTCCATATTATAATAAAAATGCTAATAAAATATTTGCCCGTAAACTTTTAATATATACTACTGTAATAGGAGTTTTATTATATTTTATTGTTGGATGTTCTTTGAAATCATTTATTCTTTTATTTTTTAATAATGATATGCTAATGGCAATTCCTGTGTATTGGATGTTGGGAACTCTGTTTATATATCGCCATTTAAGTTATTTTCTTGGAACTGTTATATTAATAAGTCACAATCATGTAAAAGATGTTATTGTCAATATGTTTTATAGTATGTTCGTGTATTTGTTCGTAATAATGTTTTTGGGAATTATTGATTGTTTAAATATATATACTTTATCTATATCATTGGTAATATCTGTTTTCTTTGAAACTTTACAGAGATGGTATTATTGTAAAAAATATGGTATAATATGATGAATTTCATAAATCGGTTTATGAGACTCTTTAGGAGAAGGACTGTCAATATAGGACGAGATGTACAATTATTAGGAAATACTGTTATAGGCTGTGATTGTTCTTTTTCAGCTCGCGTTATTTTCAGTAATTCTATTATTGGAGATTATTCATATGTAAATTATAACTCTATTATACATTGTTGCCATATAGGAAAGTTTTGTTCAATAGGTCCTAATGTCGTAGCTGGCTTGGGTAATCATCCAGTAGAAAAGAACGTTACGACTTCTCCGAGGTTATTTTTAAAAGGAAAGTTCCTTTTAGAAGATAGGTATGACCAGTTTGCTATAGTTACTATTGGAAATGATGTATGGATTGGTGCTAATGTGACTATTGTAAATGGAGTTACAATTGGTGATGGTGCAGTAATAGGAGCAAATTCTATTGTAACTAAAGATATACCGCCTTATTCAATTTATGGTGGAGTACCGGCTAAATGTATTAGAATGCGCTTTGAGCAGAATCAAATAGATTTTTTGTTAAAATTAAAGTGGTGGAATATGGATGAGGAATGGATAAGAAGTAATAGTTTACTTTTTTCAGATGTTAATTGTTTAATGGAAAAATATGGAATTTCTCTTTAGTGTATTTACTCCGACTTACAATAGAGCGAATACTATAGGACGTACCTATGAATATTTGTGTAAACAAACATTACGTAGTTTTGAATGGATTATTGTGGATGATGGTTCCACAGATAATACAGAAGAAATAGTTCAGAAATGGATAAATACAAATAAAATTTCCATTGTATATTTGAAGCAGGAGAATGGGGGAAAGCATCGTGCATTTAATAGAGCAGTGCAGATAGCTAAAGGGGAAATCTTTATTTGTTTAGATTCTGACGATTATTATATTGAAACTGCACTAGAAATAATTTATTCATATCATTTGATACATAAGGATAATCCTTGGATAGCAGGATTTTCATGTAATTCTTTAGATTTACATGGAAATCTAATAGGAACTTCGCTACCTGTAGACGAGTTGGTTGTTTCACATTATAACCTTTACAATTCATTGTCAGTAAAAGGAGATAAAGGGTTAATTTATTATACTCGTATTTTGAAAGAATATCCATTCCCTGAATTTGAGAATGAATTCTTTGTAACAGAAGCATTGGTTTTAAATAGAATTTCTTTGCGATATAAAATATGTTGTATTAAGCGAAGTTTAGAAATAAAAGATTATCAAAGAGATGGTCTGTCTAGCAAATACAGACATCTGTGTTTAAGAAATCCTAATGGTTATGCTCTGTATATAAATGAGAGGAATTATTTTAATTTATCATTTACTAACTATGTTATTAATGCTGCAAGTTATGTGCGTTATAGTCTATTTGCAGGAAAAAGTTTTAGGAATATATATAAAGAAGCTATAAATAGAAGATGGACTTTTATAATAGCCTGTTTCTTAGGAATTTTATTATATATTAAAGATAAAAGTAGGTCATGAAAAAAAATCTTTTATTCATTATAGATAATTTGAAAGGTGGTGGAGCAGAAAGGATATTGATAACAATACTTCAACATCTTGATGCAAAAAAATATAATGTAGATCTTTTTTTAATAAATAGAGAGGGTGTTTATCTTGATAGTGTTCCTCGGAATATATGTTTATATTCTGCTTTGGGGGATTCAAATCTGCTAATAAATAAAATTAAGAGACGTATTTTACTAACGTTTCCTAGCTTGTTCTATATCTTTCATATAAGGAAACTATACGATTGTTATATTGCTTTTAGAGAGGATACTGCTACCAGAATTTTATTTAAAGCTCCTGCTACTGCGCAAAGAGTGGCTTGGCTACATACAGATTTAATAAAGCATACCTACTGTAAAACAACTAATAAGCGGAGATATTTTCGTGACCTTCCTTCTTTAAATCAAATAGTATGTGTTTCTAAAGCTTGTCAAAAGACATTGATAAATTTATGCCCTGCTGTCAAAAATAAATCGATTGTTTTATATAATCCTATTGATATTTCTGATATTATACAAAAATCAAATGTACATATTAATGTACCATTTAGTCGGGATAGAATAAATTTATTGGCTGTAGGTAGGATTGACAAAGGTAAAAATCATCGATTTTTGATTGAGTGTATGCCTTTATTGTTGAACAAGGGAAATTTTACATTATGGATTTTAGGTGTGGGGCCTTTACAAGTTGAGTTGGAAAAACTGAGAGATGATATGGGATTGCAAGATTATGTACATTTTTTAGGGTTTAAAGAAAATCCATATCCTTTAATAAAATCCTGTGACGTATTTGTTTTATCTTCCCTATATGAAGGATTACCGACTGTAATAATAGAAGCTTTAATTTTAGAAAGAAATATTGTTTCCTCTCCTTGTGTAGGTGCTGAAGAAGTATTGTGTAATGGAGAGTTTGGATATGTGGCTTCATTGGATATAAATTCTTTTTCGGAAGCAATTTGTAAAGCGTCAGAACATTCTTTGTTGATATCCACTAAATTAAGGCATAGATTATCTGATTTTGATTTGAATCAGCAAATATGTAAAGTTAATACTTTATTTAGATGATAAGTTTTACGTGGAAATATTCCATTTTTCAAGTAATACAGATTTTTATTATTATTTGCTATTTTCTCCAATTTTTATTTTGTATTGGATTTGGATATAATGATGTAACAATTAATATACTACAATATGAATTGTTACTCATTTTTTTGTGGTCACTTTTTTCTGCGATACATGAAAGTGGAACATTCAATTTGTATGTTCTTTTTCTATATATGCTATGTGTGTTTATTTATTCGCGTATATTCTTGGATATTTATGGTTTGTTTAATTGGACATGGGCAGATAAATATAATGATTTCATTTTCCCTATAAACGTACAGTTTCAAATATTAATATTGTTAACATTTTCATTGCTATTTATGCATCTTGGATGCTTGATGGGTAGAAAATATTTGTCTTATAGAAAGATAAATTTTGAATATTCGAGGTATCTAGATAAAATATCTACTTTCTTATTTCTATTCTCCGTTCCAGGTACTTTTATTAAATATTTGATTCAGTTTAAAGCTGTGTTGGAGCATGGATATTTAGCTGTATATGATGGAACTATTGCAAATTTGAAATATCCAATATGGACGACGGGAGCAATATCTATTTTTGAATTTTCATATTGCTTATTTTTAGCATCGAAACCTTCTAAAAAGAAGTTCTTTATCATATCGTCAATTTTCTTTGCTTTAAGAATTGCAGATGTTTTAAAGGGTGGACGTTCTAAACTATTTTTACCTATTATATTTTTATTATGGTATTATTATTCATTTTATTCTGAACAACAAAAACAAAAAATAGGCAAATTATTATTGATTTCAATCGTGTGTATTATTCTGTCACAAGTATTATTGGAGTTCCGGAGGGGGGACGTTGATACTGGTTATGATTCTGATTTATTTATGATGTTTTTTTCTCAACAAGGGGTTTCGTTATTAGTATTTGCATATATGATATTTTATAAATCAACATTTGTAAATACTGGATTACCATATATTTTGTATCCTTTATCCTTAACATCAACTTTTGAAGGTCAATCTATGGAATTTGTGGAGCAAACTAATAGTTTAGGACATCGATTGACTTATTTTTTAGCACCGGATGCATACTTGGGGGGAGAGGGAGTTGGTTCTAGTTTTCTCGGAGAGTTTTGGGATTTGGGATTAATCGGATTTCTACTAATGAGTTTTTTAGCTGGATATATTATTCGTTATTTTGAGAAAAGTGTTCGTAATACTCGTGTTATCATGTTTTTGGCTTTTATATTAGTTCCTAATATAGTGTATATGCCTCGTGCTTCATTTTTCCCTTCATTGATAAATATTTTGATATTCTTATTTTTTTATAGTTTAATTCTATATGTTCCGAAACTTAAAATAAAATTCATTTAGTTTTATGCTTATTTCAATTATCATTCCTATATATAATGTTGAAAAATATTTGAACAGATGTTTAGATAGTGTCATGAAACAGTCTTTTCAGGACATTGAAATTATATTGGTAAACGATGGTTCGACGGATAATAGTGATAATATCATAAAAAGTTATTTATTTGATGAAAGAATTAAATATATATATCAGAAAAATAAAGGTTTAAGTGAAGCTCGTAATACAGGATTAAATATAGCATCAGGAGAATATGTTTTATTTTTAGATAGTGATGATTCTATAGAGCCTAATACATGTTATGAGTTATCGCAAGTAATAGAGAGATTTGAGGTTGATATAGTGGTTTTTGGTCGATATTTGATAAAGGATTGCATAGAAAAAGTTAGAGATCCTGCGTATTGGGGAAATAATCTGTTAGATGGTAAGGAATATTTGGTCCAGGCTAAGCTGAATAATCGCTTTAGCGCATCAGCCTGTAACAGATTATATAAATTATCATTTTTACGACAAAGAGGGTTGAACTTTAAATCGGGAATTGTTTATGAAGATTTGTTGTTCAATTTCCAATGTATGATACAAGGGGCACGAGTTTATGTGTTAAATGAATTGTTATATAATTATTATATAGGACGTAACGATAGTATTATTAATACTATAAAAGAAAAGGATTTGGATATTTTGTTTACTGTTAATGAATTATTTGTGATATATGAAAAATATAAATATCCAGTTATTAAAGATGTTTTTTATTGGATTATTTATGATTGGGTTTCTAATGCAGTGAGTTATAAATATCCTCGAATAGCCATATTCAATAAGAAAGCTATTTCAATAACTCGAATTATAACTCAAGACTCCAGGTACAAATCAGTTTTATTATATTGTAGTACTTGCCATGTAATAGGGTTTAAGAGGAGGATTTTGTCTTGGTTACAGGTAAGAATGTTTTATGTTTACTATTTTTTAATTGGATTATTAGTTAGAATAAAGAAATTAGCATGAGAAATGTTGCTGTAATTTTAGCAGGTGGTGTCGGAACTCGTATGGGAGGGACAATGCCTAAACAATTTTTTAAAGTTTCGGGAAAAACAGTTTTAGAACATACCATTTCTGTATTTGATAACCATCCGCTTATTGATGAAATTGCAATTGTGGTACACCCTAATTATCTTGAAAAAGTGGAGGAATTGTGTTGCATTAATAATTTTAAGAAAGTAGGACGAATTCTACAAGGAGGAAGTGAACGTTATTATTCAAGTTTGTCAGCTATAAATGCCTATGCTTCTACAGAGAATGATATTAATTTAATATTTCATGATAGTGTACGTCCCTTAGTTACTAAAAGAATAATATCAGATTGTATTACTATGTTGGGTAAGTATGGAGCTGTTGATGTTGCAATTCCTGCAACAGATACCATTATCAAAATGAATCTGAATACGCATGAAATAGAGGATATTCCTAACCGACAATTTTTATACAATGGACAGACCCCACAAGCATTTAAATTATCCGTTATTAGGGAAGCATATAAACGTGCATTGGTAGATCCTAATTTTAAAACAACCGATGATTGTGGGGTTGTTTTAAAATATATGCCTGATATACCAATAGGAGTTGTACCGGGAGAGAAATTTAATATGAAGTTAACGCATAAAGAAGATTTGTTTTTGTTGGATAAGCTTTTTCAATTAAAATCTGTAAGTGATGTTTCTTTATATGGACAAGAAACCGCATTAGAGCATAAAGTTATAGTCATTTTTGGGGGAAGTTATGGTATAGGACATAGTATTGCAGAACTGTGTACCGGATTGAAAGCTAAGGTTTATTCGTTTAGTCGAAGTGAGACTGGAACAGATGTTGCTGATGCATCATTAGTAAAAGAAGCTTTGGAAAAAGTATATCTGATTGAGAAAAAGATTGATTTCGTTATAAATACAGCAGGTATATTATTGAAAATTCCTTTGATGACAATGAAATATGATGATATTTTAAATTTAATACGTGTAAATTATTTGGGAGCGATAAATGTAGCGAAGGAATCATTCTCATATTTAGCGAAGTCTCATGGAGGTTTATTACTATTTACTTCCAGTTCATATACACGAGGCAGAGCGATGTATAGCCTATATTCATCTTCAAAAGCTGCAATTGTGAATTTAGTTCAGGCTTTATCTGAAGAATGGAAAAGTTATAATATAAAGATTAATTGTATTAATCCGGAAAGAACTAAAACACCTATGCGTATCCAAAACTTTGGTATAGAACCGGAAAATAGTTTATTAAGTCCCCAATTTGTTGCAGAAACTTCAATAATGACATTACTTTCTGGATTGACGGGACAAGTTATAGATGTCAGACGTAAAACAGACTGACTATGAATAATCTTCATTTTATAAAATGGGTATTTAGTAATAGAAATTATACTGATATAATATATCGTTTAATTTCCTTATTTCTAGGATATCCATTATTGTTACTTTCATACTTAATTCCAAGAAGTAAGAGAAAATGGGTTTTGGGATATAAAGTGGGTTTTACGGACAATGTGAAATATTTATATAGATATTTATATAAATATGAGAAAACAGTAATTCCTATTTGGATATCTTCTAATAAATCGGAAATATTGTTATTAAGAGAAAAAGGTATTAATGCATATTATAGATGGAGTTTATATGGGCTATATCATTGTTTGACATCCTACTATTATATTTTTTCTTCTCATTTATCAGATATTAATTATTGGACTTCGGGAGGATGCTTTGCTGTAAATCTATGGCACGGTGTTGGAATAAAAAAAATTGAGTTTGCAACAACTGTTGGCATTGATTCTAAGATATATGTAAAAAATATATTTAATCGTATTTTATTTCCTTATTTATTTCGTAAGCCTGATTTATTCCTTTCTACTTCAGTGTTTATGTCAATGCATTTTTCTAAATGCTTTCAAATAGATATACGTAAATGTCTTAATTTGGGATATCCTAGATGTGAGTTATTCTTTTTAAATGCAAATTTAATAAAGAAATATGTAGAAGAATATGAACCGCAAGGAGTTAATAGGCTGATAAAGGATATACAAGAATTTTCCCATACTATTATTTATATGCCAACTTTCAGAGATGACCAATCTGATTTTATGTTAGCCTCAGGTATTAATTTGGATTTATTGAATGATTTTTTGGAGAAACGTGATGAACTTTTTTTATTTAAGTTACATCCTGCCACTGTAGTATCTAATGTTTCAAGTATATTTTCTAACATTCGTTTCTTAGATAAGGATGTAGATGTTTATCCAATATTACCATTTACGGATTTACTAATAACAGACTATTCTTCTATTTTTTACGATTATTTGTTATTGGATAAAGGTATTGTTTTATTCCCTTTTGATTATGAAAAATATATTTGTCAATGTAGGGATTTGGCTTTTGATTTTGATGATTATACTCCAGGTGTTCGAGCCTATAGTTTTGATTCATTAATGGAAATATTATCTGATTGGAATTATGGTAATAGTTTGACTACTGAACAAAACAGAATAAAAAAAATATTTTGGGGAGATATTCCGATGCAAAATTCATGTAAGGTATTAACTCGTTATATTATAAATAATGGTAGCAGTAATAATGTCGATTTATAAAAATGATAAATTGATATATGTAGCACAATGTGTTGACAGTTTGCTAAAACAAACATTTAAGGATTTTCATGTTTATGTTCAATATGATGGAGTTGTTGAAAGTGGTATAGAACACTTCTTCATGGAGTTAAATGATAGTCGGTTTCATGTTTATGGTAGAGATGAAAATTATGGGTTGGCATATTCATTGAATGAGTTGTTAACTATTGTACTATCTAAAGGGTATGATTACGTTCTCCGTATGGATGCTGATGATATTTGTCTTTCAAATAGATTTGAAAAACAAATAATCTATATGAACAATCATAAAAATATAGATATATGTGGAGGACATATTGAAGAAATGGATGAAAACAAAAAATCTATAGGGGTTATAAGATATCCTCTATCACATGATGAAATGAAATGTTTCTTTGGGAAAAGAAACCCATTGGCACATATGAGTGTTATTTTTAGAAAATCTTATTTTCATAAAGCAGGTTTATATCCCGTTGATACGGATAAAGATGAAGATACAATATTTTGGCTAAATGGTTTTTTATCAGGATGTAAGTTTGCCAATATAGATGAAGTGTTGGTACGGGTACGTGTAAATAAGGATTTTTATTTAAGAAGAAATGGTTTATCAAAAAGTCTATCTGATTTGAAAAATAGATGTCTTGTTATTAGAAAACTGAACTTATCATATGTGAATTATATATTTGCTTGTGCTCGTTTTGTTATATTTATTATTCCTATCCCTCATGTAACTCAATTTGCTTATAAGTTTTTAAGATAATTTTACAAGATTGAATGTTTATCAAATCTCTCTTTGACCGTGGTGCATCACTCTTCGGTTTAATCTTTTTATTCCCGGTTTTAATTATAATTAGCATTTTGATTCGTATCAAGATGCCCGGAGGTCCTGTCATATTTAAACAGAAAAGAGTTGGACAATATGGGCGGTTGTTTACGATGTATAAGTTCCGTTCAATGACTGTCGCCCATTCTGGAAGTTCCATTTCTGTAAAAGGAGAGAGTCGTATCACTCCGTTAGGAGCAGTACTCCGGAAATATAAATTGGATGAATTGCCGGAGTTATGGAATGTGTTGATTGGTGACATGAGTTTCGTTGGCCCTCGTCCCGATGTTCCCGGTTATGCTGATAGGCTTGAGGGGGAGCATCGGAGAATACTTCTCTTAAAACCCGGCATTACCGGCCCCGCAAGTTTAAAGTATCGGAACGAGGAAGAATTATTGGCAGAACAGAAGGAACCTCAAAAATATAATGATGAGTTTTTGTTTCCGGACAAAGTGCGGATAAATATTGAATATTTGGATAGTTGGTCTTTTTGGAATGACATCAAAATCATCATTTACACAGTGCTTGGGAAAGATTTATAAAATCCTTTCTTTCCTTTTTATTCCCCACTACGTGAGGAAATCGAATCATTAGAATAATCACATATATTTTATGGATAAGAGAATTTATCTTTGCCTCGCTCACATGAGCGGCAAGGAGATGGGCTTCATACAAGAAGCTTTCGATACGAACTGGGTGGTTCCACTCGGTCCGAACGTAAGCGGCTTTGAACAGGATTTGGAGGCTTTTGTAGGTGAGAATAAGCATGTGGTGGCTTTGTCTGCCGGTACGGCTGCTGTACACTTGGCTTTGGTGGCTTGTGGAGTGGGACAGGGTGATGAAGTGATGGTGCAGAGTTTTACGTTTTGCGCATCGAGCCATCCTATGACTTATCTGGGTGCTACTCCTGTGTTTGTGGACTCAGAAGGGGATACCTGGAATATGGATCCGCAGCTGCTGGAAGCGGCAATCAAAGACCGCATCGCTAAAACTGGTAAGAAACCAAAGGCTATTGTCCCGGTTTATCTATATGGTATGCCAGCCAAGTTGGATGAAATAATGGCTGTGGCGGAGAAGTATGGCATTCCGGTGATTGAGGATGCTGCGGAAGGTTTCGGCAGTAGGTACAAAGGACGGGTTTGTGGTACGTTTGGCAAATATGGTGTGCTGTCTTTCAATGGCAACAAGATGATAACCACCAGCGGTGGCGGTGCCTTGATTTGTCCGGATGCGGAGGCAAAGAAGGAGGTTATGTTCTATGCCACACAGGCACGTGAGGCTTATCCTTATTATCAGCATGAGAAGATAGGCTATAACTATCGCATGAGTAACATTTGTGCGGGTATCGGTCGCGGCCAGATGACGGTGGTGGATGAGCACATAGCACACCATAAGCATCTGTGCGGTCTGTATCGTGAGCTGTTGGCCGATGTGGAGGGAATCACGCTTCATGAGAATCCTTCCGGACGTTATGACAGCAACTATTGGCTGAACACGGTACTGCTTGACGGGAATCTGCATGTGAGAGGTGAGGAGGATGCCTACCGTGAGACAGTGAAAGGTGCCGTTGGTGGTGCTGCGGGTGTTACTCATGAGTCAGTGAATGCCCATACTTCTTGTGAGCCTAACCGTAATGTGGAGGCCATGCGTGTTTGTTTGGATAAAGCCGGTATCGAGAGCCGTCCCTTATGGAAGCCCATGCATCTCCAGCCGGTTTATGCGGCTAATCCTGCCTATGTGAATGGTGTCAGTGAGGGCTTGTTCAAGCGTGGTCTTTGCTTGCCGAGCGGTCCTTATGTGATGGATGAGGATGTGAGATACATAGTAGATGAAATGAAGAATTGTATATTGTAGAAATATTTTTTGTTGATTTATAGCACTTTATCACTTTTCTCAGAAAAACTACTCCCAAGCACCTTTTTTCTTTGGCTACATAGTTTTTAATCCTCACCTTTGCATCGTTGATCAACGAAACGTGTGAATAGGAAAACGAATTTAAATCTCTAAAGAAAAAAAAGTATGAGTGTAATTTTCAGGACGGTGGAGAGACCGTCGGACCCCAGGGTTGAAAACTCTCCCAAGAAGTATTATCCGCAGTTGGTAACATTGGGGCAAAGCGTGGATTTGGCGTTTATTGCACAGAAGATGCAGGACCGCTCTTCTCTGTCTATCGGTGACATCAAGAGTACGATGCAGAACTTTGTGGAAAAGCTGAAAGAGCAGTTGCTGGAAGGAAAGACGGTTAATATAGCCGGGCTGGGTGTTTTTATACTGGCAGCCAAATCGAAAGGTGAGGAAAAGGCTGATGACGTGACAGCCAAGAGTGTGGAGAGCGTCCGTATCTGTTTTCAGGCGAATAGGGAACTGAAGATATCGAAGGCTGCTACCCGCGCTGGAGAGAGGCTGGATTTGGTGAGTTTGGATGATTATCTTAAGGGGAAGACTTCTACAGATGGCGGCTCCGGTTCGGAAGGAGGAGGCTCGGATTCGGATGGAGACCAAGGTGAGAATCCACTGGGATAACAGTAGCTATGAATTATTAATCAGATAATGGATAATCTTTATGAAGAAAACGTGGAATGTGATTTTGAAACTTATTATTGCCGTAGCGAGTGCTGTGGCAGGTGTGATTGGTGGACAGACAATGATGTTTTAGTCCGATAGGATTTGATAAATAAAAAATGAGAAGAGCTGCTGGCAGGAAATCTGTCGGCAGCTCTTTTTTTAATCCTTGTATGCTTCTTCGTGTACCCCCGCTACAGCCCGTCCGCTGGGGTCGTTCTTTCCTTGGAAAGAGACGTCCCATGCCAGCGCTTCGGCGGTGGAGCATGCCACACTGGGCACGCTGGGAACGCTTCGGGCCGCGCTTTCACTGGGGAAATGCTCTTCGAAGATGGTGCGATAATAGTACTCTTCCTTGTTTTGCGGGGTATGTACTGGGAAGCGTTCGGCGGCATGTGCCATCTGTTCGTCGCTGACGGCAGCGGCAGTGACGGCTTTCAGCGTATCAATCCAACTGTAGCCCACACCGTCGGAGAACTGTTCTTTCTGCCGCCAGGCAACGTTCTGTGGGAGCATGTCGGCAAAGGCTTCGCGGACTACTTTCTTTTCTATCTCCTTGCCGGGGCACATCTTGACTGCCGGATTGATGCGCATGGCAACATCCAGGAATTCTTTGTCGAGGAAGGGGACACGTCCTTCCACTCCCCAGGCTGCAAGGCTTTTGTTGGCACGGAGGCAGTCGTACAGATGCAGTTTGGAGAGCTTGCGCACGGTTTCTTCGTGAAAGGCTTGCGGTGTGGGCGCCTTGTGGAAGTAAAGGTAACCGCCGAACACCTCGTCCGCACCTTCGCCGCTGAGTACCATCTTGATGCCCATGCTTTTGATGACACGTGCCAGCAGATACATGGGGGTGGAGGCGCGGACAGTGGTTATGTCGTAAGTCTCAATGAAATAGATGACGTCGCGGACAGCATCGAGGCCTTCCTGAACGGTATAGTTTATCTCGTGATGCACGGTACCGATATGACGGGCCACTTCGCGGGCTTTAATCAAGTCGGGAGCACCCTTCAAGCCGACGGCGAAGGAATGGAGCTGCGGCCACCAGGCATCTGCCTTGTTGTCTGTCTCGATGCGTTTGGCGGCATATTTCTTGGCGATGGCAGAGATGACGGAAGAATCGAGTCCGCCACTGAGCAGGACACCGTAGGGGACGTCGGACATCAACTGGCGCTGTACGGCGGCTTCAAGGGCGTCGTGCACAGCCGTGACTTGTGTGCTGTAGGCTGTCCGGCCTATCGAAGCCGGCGCGGCATTGCGTTCGGCGGCAGGAGTGTAGTTGTCCTTCACAGCGGCATAGTCCATCCAGTCGCGGGTGTACCAGCGGTGCATCTTGCCCTCGCGCCCACGGTAGTAGTGGCCGGGAAGGAAAGGCTCATACTCGTCGCAGAAACCCTCAAGGGCTTTCAGCTCACTGCCGAAGTAGATGTGTCCATCCTTGTCGCGTCCTATATAAAGGGGGATTACGCCGATGGGGTCGCGAGCGATGAGGTAATCGTCCGTTTCTTCATCATAGAGGGCGAAGGCGAAGATGCCGTTCAGCTCTTCGAGGAAGCGGATGCCTTTGTCTTTGTAAAGGGCAAGGATGACTTCGCAGTCGGAACCTGTCTGGAAGGCGTATTTTCCGGCATAGCAGGCACGGATGTCGCGATGGTTGTAAATCTCGCCATTGACGGCAAGCACCTGCTTGTGGTCGGGTGAATACAAGGGTTGTCCGCCGGATTCCGGGTCGACAATGGAGAGGCGTTCGTGGGCGAGAATGGCGGAGCCGCCTACGTAGATGCCACTCCAGTCCGGCCCACGATGACGGATTTTCTGCGCCATCCGTAGCGCTTTGTTTCTCAACTCAGGAGTTTGAGACTGTATGTTGAAGATTCCTGCTATTCCACACATGAGAATTAAAAATTAAAGGTTAAAAATTAAAAGGAGGGAAATCATTTCTTGTTTTCTTTTAGAGGTTCGAGGTAACGGTCTATTTCTGTTGCCACTCGTCGTCCGTCGGCCAAGGCACGTACTACGAGGCTGGCGCCGTGGGCGGCATCGCCTGCCACGAATACGTTCTCTGCAAACTTCGGTTGCTCGGGCTTGAGGAAACCCATGGCAAGAAGTACCATATCGGCTTCGATGACCTCTTTCTTACCCGTAGATTTCATGGTAGGGCGGTTACCGTCTGTTGCCGGAAGCCACTCCACTTCTTCCACTTCTACACCGCATACCCTGCCGTTCTTTCCGATGAACCGGGTGGAGGCGAGGGACCATCGACGGGTACAGCCTTCTTCGTGGCTGCTGGTGGTTTTCAGTACGACGGGCCATTGCGGCCAGGGAGTATCCGGGTTGTGTCCTATGGGCGGTTGGGGCATGATTTCAATCTGGGTTACACTGACGGCTCCCTGGCGGATGCTGGTGCCTATACAGTCGGACCCGGTATCGCCACCGCCGATGACGAGTACCCGTTTGCCGCGGGCGTTAACGAGTTGGTCTTTCGGGAAGGTATCTCCATCCAGAATATGGTTCTGCTGTGCCAGCATGTCGAGGGCAAAGTAGATGCCTTTCAGCTCCCTGCCCGGAATGGAGAGGTCGCGGGCGGTGGGCGTACCGGTACAAATGGCGTAAGCATCGAATCCGACGGGCAGTTTCTGTACATCGACATGGACTCCCATCTTGAACAAGATTCCTTCGGCCTTGAGGATTTTCATGCGGCGGTCGATGACGGCTTTGTCCAGTTTGAAGTTGGGGATGCCGTAACGCAACAGTCCTCCCGGCATCGGTTTGCTGTCGAATAGGGTAACTTCGTAACCTTTGGCGTTCAGCCGTACGGCAACGCTCAATCCGGCAGGGCCGGCGCCGATGACGGCTACTTTCTTTCCGTTGCGTTCGGGCTGGAGGGGGGTGATGTAGCCCTCGCGAAAAGCAGCCTCGGCAATGGCGGCTTCGTTCTCGCGGATAGTGACCGGTTCGTTGCACGAGAGTTTCAGTACGCACGACTTCTCGCAAAGGGCAGGGCAGATGCGTCCCGTAAATTCCGGAAAATCATTCGTACTGTTCAGTATTTGATAGGCTTCGTGCCATTTGCCCCGGTAGAGCGCGTCTTGGAATTCCGGGTCTTTATTGCCCAGCGGACATGCCCAGTGGCAGAAGGGTACGCCGCAGTCCATACAGCGCGAGGCCTGGAGCTTGCGGTCGTGGCTGTTCAGTGTCTGTTCCACTTGGCTGAAGTCTGTGATACGTTCGTGTATCGGACGGTAACCCGCCTCTTGGCGGGGGATATTGAGGAATGCTTTTGGATCTCCCATGATGAACAAATTAAAAAGTTAAAGAATTAAAGAATGAAAGGGGAATTTCCTCAGTCTTTCATTCTTTCATTATTAATTCGCGATTCAATAATCGCGTTGCATTTCTGCAATCTTCTGTTGCAATTTCTGCATCTGCTCCTCTTGCAGCACTTTTTTGTATTCGATAGGGACTACCTGGATGAACTGGTCGGCATAGCGTGGCCAGTCATCGAGCATGGTGCGTGCCAGTTTGGAACCGGTGTACAGGTAGTGCTGGCAGATGAGCTCGTGCAGTTCCTTGCGGTAGGAGGCCTCTTCGATGAGGCTCAGTTCCACCATTTCCATATTGCAGAAATAGTCGAAGTTGCCGTCCCGGTTCCATACGTAGGCCACACCGCCGGACATGCCTGCGGCAAAGTTGCGTCCCGTCTGTCCGAGTACTACCACGCGCCCGCCGGTCATATACTCGCAGCAGTGGTCACCTACACCCTCCACTACGGCTGTGGCACCGGAGTTGCGGACGGCAAAGCGCTCGCCTGCACGGCCGTTGATGTAAACTTCACCGCTTGTGGCGCCATAAAGCAGGGTGTTGCCTGCAATCGTGTTTTTCTCCGCCTCGAAGTTGCTCCGTACCGGGGGCAGGACGGCGATGCGTCCGCCACTCAGACCTTTGCCCAGATAATCGTTGGCCTCGCCTTCCAGCTTGAAGTTGACACCCGGGACAAGGAATGCCCCGAAACTCTGCCCGGCGGAGCCTTTGAACTTCACGTTCAGCGTATGTTCGGGCAGCCCTTTTTCTCCGTATTTTGCGGCAATGACACCAGAGAGCATGGCGCCGCAGGCACGGTCGGTATTGGCGATGGTGTACTCCAGCGAGATTTCCTTCTGGTTCTCTACGGCTTCGGCGGCGGCATGTAGCATCTCTACATCTTTCACATGGTCGATGCCATGCTGTTGGTCGGTGACGTGGCGGATGGCGGCTTCGTTGTCTACGCGTGCCAGTAGTTTGTCGAAGCTTATCAACTGATGTTTCTTGATTCCGTCATCCGGCTTGCGGACGATAAGGTCTGTGCGTCCAATGATGTCATCCAGGCGTTCCACACCGATTTCCGCCAGGTATTCGCGTACTTCCTGCGCCAGGAACGTGAAGAAGTTCACCAGATACTCGCTGCGTCCGCGGAAGCGTTTGCGCAGTTCTTCGTTCTGTGTCGCCACCCCTACGGGGCAGGTGTTCTGGTGACATTTGCGCATCATTACGCAACCCAGTACAATCAGGGCACTGGTGGCGAAACCGAATTCTTCGGCTCCGAGCATTGCCATCAGTATGATGTCGCGGCCTGTTTTGAGCTGTCCGTCCACTTGCAGCATCACTTGTCCGCGCAGGCCGTTCAGCACCAGTGTCTGCTGCGTTTCGCTCAAGCCGAGTTCGGGCGAGATGCCGGCATAGCGGATGGATGATGCAGGAGAGGCTCCCGTACCGCCCTCTGCACCCGAGATGACTATCAAATCGGCCTTTGCCTTTGCCACACCGGCGGCAATGGTGCCCACACCGCTTTCTGCCACCAGCTTCACGCTGATTTTTGCCCGTGGGTTCACGTTCTTCAGGTCGAAGATGAGCTGTGCCAGGTCTTCGATGGAGTAAATGTCGTGGTGGGGCGGGGGGGAAATCAGCGAGATGCCCGGAATGGAGTGGCGTGTCTTGGCAATCACTTCATCCACTTTGAAGCCCGGCAGCTGCCCACCTTCGCCCGGCTTGGCGCCTTGGGCAATCTTTATCTGTATTTCGTCCGCATTCACCAGATATTCTGCGGTGACACCGAAACGTCCTGAGGCCACCTGCTTGATGGCGCTGCGCAGATTGGTGCCGTCTTCGCGCGGCATGAAGCGTGCCCGGTCTTCGCCTCCTTCGCCCGTATTGCTCCGGCCATGCAGCTTGTTCATGGCAATAGCCATGGCTTCGTGGGCTTCGCGGCTGATGGAGCCGTAGGACATGGCGCCGGTGACAAAGCGCTGTACGATGTTCTCTACCGGTTCCACCCGGTCTATGCTGATAGGAGCGCGGCGGAAGTCGAGGAAATCGCGCAGGAAGATGGGAGATTCCTTGCTGTCTACCATGGCAGTGAACTCCTTGAATTTCTTATAGCTTCCCAGGCGTGTGGCAAGTTGCAGTGTGCTGATGGTTTCCGGGTTCCAGGCGTGCTTCTCACCATCCTTGCGGAAGGCATACAGTCCGCGGTTCGGCAATAACTCCGCTTCCCCCTTCTTTTTAAGAACCTCCATCCCTTCCTTGTGGAAGGCGATGGCGTCGCGTGCCACTTCATCCAGGCGTATGCCTCCGATGCGTGAACTCAGTCCGCCAAAGTAGGCATTGCTCAACTCCTCGCTCAGTCCTACGGTCTCGAAAATTTTCGCGCCCCGGTAAGAACGGATGGTGCTGATGCCCATCTTGCTCATAATCTTGAACAAGCCTTTGCAGACGGACTTGATATATTTCTTTTCGGCAGTGGCGTAGTCGAGCTGTATTTCCTTTTCGTTCACCAGTTTGTCGATGACGGCAAAAGCCATATACGGATTCAGTGCGCTGGCTCCGAAGCCCAGCAGCAGTGCGGCGTGCATCACTTCGCGGATTTCGCCGCTTTCTACAATCAGTGCCGTCTGCACCCGTTTGCCCACGGAGATAAGATGGTGGTGTACCGCCGACACGGCAAGCAGTGACGGAATGGCGGCATGGGTGGCGTCTACGTCGCGGTCGGAAAGCACGATGTAGTTCACTCCTTCGTTGACGGATTCTTCCGCCTGCTTGCAGAGGGTTGCCAATGCTTCCTGCAATCCCTGGCACCCTTTTGCCACTTCGAAGAGCAGGGGCAGTTTCACGGTCTTGAAGCCTTTGTACCGGATGTTGCAGAGAATATCCAGCTGGGCGTTGTTCAGGATGGGATGGTTCAACCTCACCATCTTGCAATGGTTTTCGCTGGGTGTCAGTATGTTCATGCCTACGGCTCCGATGTACTCGGTCAGCGACATTACCAGTTCTTCGCGTATCGGGTCGATAGGAGGGTTGGTGACTTGGGCAAACTGCTGGCGGAAATAGTTGTACAGTAGTTGCGGCTTGTCCGAGAGTACTGCCAGCGGGGTGTCATTGCCCATGGAGTTGATGGGTTCGGCACCGATGGTACACATCGGGACAATCAGCCGTTCCACGTCTTCTTTGGAGTAGCCGAAGATGCGCAGCATGCTGTCGTAGTTCTCCACGCTATGGGAGACTTTGCGACCGCTTTTCAGTTCGTCCAGCTCGATGCGGTTGCCGGCCAGCCAAGTGCGGTATGGTTTGGCTTCGGCAAGTTGTTTCTTCAGTTCGCCGTCATAATATATTTCGCCTTTCTCGGTGTCTATAAGCAGTATCTTGCCCGGTTGCAGGCGTCCTTTTTCCTTGATGTCTCCCGGCTCGAAATCCATCACGCCGACTTCGCTGGCCACTACCATCATGCCGCCCTGCGTAATCAGGTAGCGTGCAGGGCGCAGTCCGTTTCTGTCGAGCATGCCGCCTGCATAGCGCCCGTCGCTGAAAAGCAGTGCCGCCGGTCCGTCCCACGGCTCCATCAGGATGGAGTGGTATTCATAGAAAGCTTTTAAATCTTCGCTGATGGGATTCTTTTCGTTGAAAGATTCCGGCACGAGCATGGCCATGGCGTGCGGCAGGCTCAGGCCTGACATGATGAGAAACTCGAGCACATTGTCCAGCGAGGCACTGTCGCTCATGCCCGGTTGCACGATGGGGCGTATCTCCCGGATGTCTCCCAAGGCGGGAGAGGAGAGTACACTCTCACGGGCTTCCATCCAGCCGCGGTTGCCGCGGATGGTATTGATTTCGCCGTTGTGTGCCAGCAGGCGGAAAGGCTGTGCCAGTCCCCAGGTGGGGAAAGTGTTGGTGCTGAAACGGGAGTGCACCAATGCCAGTCCGCTGGTGAAGTAGCTGTTGGTGAGGTCGGGGAAGTAGTTGCGCAACTGCAAGGAAGAGAGCATGCCCTTGTAGACGATGTTCTTCGTAGAGAGCGAGACGATGTAGAAATCCTCGCGGGTGGGGATGTCCGACTTGCGTATTCTGTTCTCTATCCTTTTCCTTATTATATAGAGTTTGCGGTCGGCGGTTTCGCTTTCCGTAAATCCGGTGATGAAAATTTGCTTGATGTCCGGTTCGTTGGCAAGAGCCGCTTCTCCCAATATTTCGGGGCAAGTGGGCACGTTGCGCAGATGCATCAGGGTCAATCCCTCCTTTTCAATCTCTTCGATAATGACGCTCAAGATGACAGCCTGGTCTTTTCCGTCTTTGGGAAGGAAAAGCAGGCCGGTGCCGTATTTTCCCTTCTCGGGAACGGGAATGCCCTGCAACAGAATGAATTCGTGCGGTATCTGCAGCATGATGCCGGCGCCGTCTCCGGTTTTGTTGTCCGCCCCTTCCGCTCCACGGTGGCGCATGTTTTCCAGTACCTTCAATGCTGATTCTACCAGTTCATGTGATTTTCCTCCCTGGATATTGACCAGCATGCCTACTCCGCAGGCATCGTGCTCATGGGATGCCTCATACAAGCCCAACTGTTTGGGCTGTCGCTGGTAATCCTCTGCTTTTGTTTTGTTGTTAAAAAGTTCTTGTTTCATGATTATAAGCTTTCTTTATTGCTGTATAATATTGTTTGTGGTTTCAAAATGTTCGGCAAATATATGGTATTAATTGCAAAATGCTAATATGTATTCCTGCCTTCTTTCTTGCAAAATTCCTGCGATAGAAGATGAAGTTATGAATTGATAGAAAACACCCTCTGTTTTCTTTTAATCCTAAATCAAAATCAGACGGTTTGATTTGGATTTGTAAATTAAGCCTTTTGCTTTTAAAATAACACTTTCTTTAACTTTTTGATGTAAAAACAACTTTTTTCTATTCTTTTGATAAATAAATAGTGGAAAGATTAACTTTATGTTCTTAAGAATATGTATATTTGCAGCGCAAAATCAAATACTGATACATTATGTGTGGAATAGTAGGCTATATAGGTCAAAGGAAAGCCTACCCCATTCTTATCAAGGGTCTGAAGCGGTTGGAGTACCGTGGATATGATAGTGCAGGGGTAGCATTAATCAGTGATAACCGACAGTTGAACGTGTACAAAGCGAAAGGTAAGGTTTCGGAACTTGAAACTTTCGTTGCTCAAAAAGATATTTCCGGTAACATTGGTATTGCACATACACGTTGGGCTACTCATGGAGAACCTTGTTCCGTCAATGCCCATCCCCATTATTCCTCTTCCGAACGCCTCGCCCTCATCCATAACGGCATTATTGAAAACTACGCCGTCCTTAAAGAAAAACTTCAAGCCAAAGGTTATGTATTTAAAAGCAGCACTGATACCGAGGTGCTGGTACAGCTCATCGAATACATTCAGGTGACAAACCATATTGACCTGCTGACGGCAGTGCAACTTGCCTTGCAGGAAGTGATTGGGGCGTATGCCATTGCGGTGCTCGACAAGGACAATCCGGATGGGATAATCGCTGCACGCAAGAGCAGTCCGCTGGTGGTGGGCATCGGTGAAGGTGAGTTTTTCCTGGCTTCGGATGCCACGCCGATTGTGGAATATACGGATAAGGTGGTGTATCTGGAAGACGAAGAGATTGCCCTCATCCGCCGGGGAGAGAAGCTGAAGGTTGTTAACCTGAAGAATGTGGAATGTCCGCACGAGGTAAAGACGGTAGCGCTCAATCTCGGCCAGCTGGAGAAGGGAGGCTATCCGCACTTCATGCTGAAGGAAATCTTCGAACAGCCCGGCTGCATTCGCGACTGCATGCGCGGGCGTATCAATGTGGAGGGTACGAACGTGGTTCTTTCTGCAGTGATTGATTATAAGGAACGTCTGCTGGCGGCCAAACGCTTCGTCATCGTGGCATGCGGTACGTCATGGCATGCCGCCCTCATCGGCAAGCATTTGATTGAAAGCTTCTGCCGTATTCCGGTGGAGGTGGAGTATGCCAGTGAGTTCCGTTACCGCGACCCGGTGATTGACAGCAACGATGTGGTGATTGCCATCTCGCAAAGCGGTGAAACGGCCGATACGCTGGCTGCCGTGGAGCTTGCCAGAAATCGTGGGGCATTTATATATGGCATCTGCAATGCCGTCGGTTCCAGCATTCCCCGTGCCACGCACACGGGTTCCTATATCCACGTGGGACCGGAAATAGGGGTGGCATCCACCAAAGCCTTCACCGGGCAGGTAACGGTGCTTACCATGCTGGCCCTGACACTTGCCAAAGAGAAAAAGACGATGGACGAAGGGCAATACCTGGCAATTGTCAAGGAATTGGGACATATCCCCGACAAGATGAAGGAGGTCTTGAAACTGAACGACCGTATAGCGGAACTTTCCAAGATATTCACCTATGCACACAACTTTATCTATCTGGGACGCGGATACAGTTATCCCGTAGCCCTGGAAGGTGCTTTGAAGTTGAAGGAGATTTCGTATATCCATGCCGAGGGCTATCCTGCCGCCGAAATGAAGCACGGCCCCATTGCCCTGGTGGATGCCGAGATGCCGGTGGTGGTTATTGCCACCCGGAATGGGCTTTACGAAAAGGTGCTGAGCAATATCCAGGAAATAAAGGCGCGTAAAGGCAGGGTTATCGCCATTGTGACAAAGGGAGATACGGTCATCAGTAAAATAGCCGACACTTGCATCGAGCTTCCCGAAACAATGGAGTGCCTTGATCCGTTAATAACTACGGTACCTCTGCAATTACTTGCCTATCACATTGCCGTGTGCAAGGGAATGGATGTGGACCGGCCGAGGAATCTTGCGAAATCGGTGACTGTAGAATGAGGACATGTACAATTTACCATTTACAATGTACAATGTACAATGGGGCTGCGCTTGGGAGGGGTAAATGTAAATGGTAATTGTATGCTATAATAAGGAAAAGAAAATTGTACACTTAAAATTGTACATTGTAAATGGTAAATTGTAAATAAATAGATGGAACAACTGAAGCATGAATGCGGCGTCGCCATGATACGCCTGCTGAAACCGCTGGAGTACTATGAAGAGAAGTACGGAACATGGATGTACGGACTCAACAAGCTCTATCTCCTGATGGAGAAACAACACAACCGTGGGCAGGAAGGTGCCGGACTGGCCTGCGTGAAACTGGAAGCCAGTCCCGGCGAGGAATATATGTTCCGTGAGCGTGCTCTCGGCTCGGGCGCCATTACCGAAATTTTCGGTACGGTGCAGGGCCACTTCAAGGACTTGACCAAGGAACAGCTGCACGATGCGGACTATGCCAAGCGTGTGCTGCCCTTTGCAGGGGAGGTCTATATGGGACACCTGCGTTACTCCACTACCGGAAAGTCCGGCATCTCGTACGTGCACCCGTTCCTCCGGAGAAACAACTGGCGTGCCAAGAATCTTGCCCTCTGCGGCAACTTCAACATGACGAATGTGGATGAAATCTTCGCACGCATTACCGCCATCGGCCAGCATCCGCGCAAATATGCCGATACCTACATCATGCTGGAGCAGTTGGGACATCGCCTCGACCGCGAAGTGGAGCGCCTCTTCAACCTTGCCGAAGCGGAAGGGCTGGCAGGCATGGACATCACCCGTTATATAGAAAACCACATCGACCTTGCCAACGTGCTGCGCACTTCGAGCAAGGAGTGGGACGGGGGATACGTGATGTGCGGACTTACCGGCAGCGGAGAGACTTTCGCCGTACGCGACCCATGGGGCATCCGTACAGCCTTCTGGTATCAGGACGACGAGATAGCGGTGCTTGCCAGCGAACGTCCCGTGATACAGACAGCCCTTAATGTTCCTGTCGAATCCATCAAGGAGCTGCAACCCGGACAAGCCATGTTTATCAACAAGGCCGGCAAGGTGCGCACCGTGCAAATCAACAAGCCGCGCGAGGTGAAACCTTGTTCCTTCGAGCGCATCTACTTCAGCCGGGGCAGTGATGTGGACATTTACCGGGAACGTAAACTGCTGGGTGAGAAACTTGTACCCAACATATTGAAAGCCATCGACAACGATGTGGACCATACCGTCTTCTCCTTCATCCCCAATACGGCGGAAGTCGCCTTCTACGGTATGTTGCAGGGATTGGACGACTACCTCAACGAGGAGAAGGTGCAGCAGATTGCCGCCTTGGGGCATAGTCCCAGCCACGACGAACTGGAGCATATCTTGTCGCGGCGCATACGGAGCGAGAAAGTGGCAATCAAGGACATCAAGCTGCGTACCTTTATTGCCGAAGGAAACAGCCGGAACGACCTTGCCGCCCATGTGTACGACATCACTTATGGAAGCCTTGTCCCGGGAGTGGATAATCTGGTCATCATCGACGACTCGATAGTGCGTGGAACCACCCTGAAGCAGAGCATCATCGGCATCCTTGACCGTCTGGAGCCAAAGAAGATAGTCATTGTAAGCTCTTCACCGCAGGTACGCTATCCCGACTACTATGGCATCGATATGGCTAAGATGAGCGAATTCATCGCCTTCAAGGCTGCTGTGGAACTGCTGAAGGAGCGTGAGATGCGCGATGTGATTGCCGCCGCCTACCGCAAGTCCAAGGAGCAGGTAGGCCTGCCCAAAGAGCAGATGGTGAATTACGTGAAGGAGATTTATGCTCCTTTCACTGATGAGGAAATCTCTGCCAAGATGGTGGAGCTTCTTACTCCGAAAGGGACGAAAGCCAAAGTGCAGATTGTCTACCAGCCTCTCGAGGGGCTGCATGAGGCCTGCCCCAAGCATCCGGGTGACTGGTACTTCAGCGGCGATTATCCTACGCCGGGTGGTGTGAAGCTGCTGAACAAGGCATTTATTGATTATATAGAACAAGTTTATCAATTTTAATTGAATCAATGAGAAATGTAACTCTAATCCTCGACGACGGGAGCCGCTTCCACGGCAAGTCGTTCGGCTTTGAAAAACCGGTAGCGGGAGAGGTGGTCTTCAACACAGCCATGACGGGTTATCCCGAAAGCCTGACCGACCCTTCGTATGCCGGACAGCTGATGACGCTCACCTATCCGTTGGTGGGCAATTACGGTGTGCCGCCTTTTACTCTCGAACCGAATGGGCTTGCCACTTTTATGGAGAGCGAGCATATCCATGCCGAAGCCATTATTGTAAGCGATTATAGCGAAAATTATAGCCATTGGAATGCGGTGGAAAGCCTCGGTGACTGGCTGAAACGCGAACAGATTCCGGGCATCACGGGCATCGATACCCGCGAACTGACAAAGGTGCTTCGCGAGCATGGGGTGATGATGGGACGTATCGCCTTTGATGATGAATCGGATGAAATGCCTGAGGCCTCTTATGCCGATGTGAATTATGTGGATAAAGTTAGCTGCAAGGAGGTTATCCGTTACAACGAAGGAACCGGTAAGAAGAAAGTGCTCCTTGTGGATTGCGGCGTCAAGCATAACATCATCCGCTGCCTGCTGAAACGTGACGTGGAAGTGATTCGCGTTCCCTGGGACTATGATTATACTGGGATGGAGTTCGACGGATTGTTCATCTCCAACGGCCCTGGCGACCCCGATACCTGCGATGCTGCCGTGCAGCATATCCGCAAGGCAATGCAGAACGATAAACTGCCCATCTTCGGCATCTGTATGGGAAACCAGTTGCTTTCCAAAGCTGGGGGCGCCAAGATATACAAATTGAAATACGGCCACCGCAGCCATAACCAACCGGTGCGTATGGTGGGTACGGAACGTTGCTTCATCACCTCACAGAATCATGGGTATGCCGTAGACAACAATACGCTGACAGAAGACTGGGAACCGCTTTTCATCAATATGAACGATGGTTCTAATGAAGGAATCCGCCACAAACGCAATCCCTGGTTCTCCGCACAGTTTCATCCCGAAGCTGCCAGCGGGCCGACGGATACGGAGTTTCTTTTTGATGACTTTGTGAAGTTGCTTTAGTAAGAGAATTTTATCAAGAATGGTTGTGTTCGTAATCTCTTGATAATCAGTATGTAAAAGACGGTATAATGAGTCCCATACTGAATGTCATTCAGTCCCAGAGTGAATACCTTTCAGTCCTATACTGAATGCCATTCAATTAGTGACTGATTGTGTAAGGTAAGAGAAAGATAAGGTTTTATTACTACTATTACATTTTTAATAAACAGATATGCAAATGAAAGAAAACAATATAAAGAAAGTCCTGCTGCTCGGTTCCGGCGCACTGAAAATCGGTGAGGCAGGAGAATTTGACTACTCCGGTTCGCAGGCGCTCAAGGCATTGAAGGAGGAAGGCATCTACACGGTTCTCATCAATCCGAACATTGCCACGGTACAGACCTCGGAAGGAGTTGCCGACCAGATTTACTTCCTGCCCGTCACTCCTTACTTCGTGGAGAAGGTGATAGAGAAGGAGCGCCCGGACGGCATCATGCTTGCTTTTGGCGGACAGACGGCACTGAACTGCGGTGTCTCCCTCTATAAAGACAAGATTTTCGAGAAGTACGGCGTGACGGTTCTCGGCACTCCCGTGCAGGCCATCATTGACACGGAGGACCGTGAAATCTTTGTGCAGAAACTGAATGAGATTGATGTGAAGACCATCAAGAGCGAAGCCGTGGAGAATGCGGCGGATGCCCGTCGCGCAGCCCGGGAACTGGGATACCCGGTCATTGTCCGTGCCGCATATGCGCTTGGCGGACTGGGTTCGGGCTTCTGCGACAATGAAGAAGAGCTGAATGTGCTGGTGGAGAAAGCCTTCTCCTTCTCCCCACAGGTGCTGGTGGAGAAATCGCTGAAGGGATGGAAGGAAGTGGAATACGAGGTGGTGCGCGACCGCTTCGACAACTGCATCACGGTCTGCAACATGGAGAACTTCGACCCCCTGGGCATCCATACGGGTGAGTCCATCGTTATTGCCCCGTCACAGACGTTGAGCAATACGGACTATCATAAATTGCGTGAACTCGCTATCCGCATTATCCGTCACATCGGCATTGTGGGAGAGTGTAACGTGCAGTATGCCTACGACCCGATGAGCGAGGACTACCGGGTAATCGAGGTAAATGCACGCTTGAGCCGTTCGTCTGCACTTGCCTCTAAAGCAACGGGTTATCCGTTGGCATTTGTAGCGGCAAAACTCGGCTTGGGCTATGGCTTGTTCGACTTGAACAACTCTGTGACAAAGACCACAAGCGCTTTCTTCGAACCCGCCCTGGACTATGTGGTCTGCAAGATACCGCGTTGGGATTTGGGCAAGTTCCACGGGGTGGACAAAGAGCTGGGTTCGAGCATGAAGTCGGTAGGCGAGGTGATGGCTATCGGCCGTACTTTCGAGGAAGCCATCCAGAAGGGGCTTCGCATGATAGGCCAGGGCATGCACGGCTTCGTAGAGAACAAGGAACTGGTGATTGCCGATTTGGACAAGGCTCTGCGCGAACCTACCGACAAACGTATCTTTGTCATCTCCAAAGCCTTCCGTGCCGGGTATACGGTGGACCAGGTGCACGAATTGACCAAGATAGACCGTTGGTTCCTGGAGAAGTTGATGAACATCATGGATACCAGCAGGGAACTGCACTCTTTTATGGCTGATGGAGAGTTGCCAATGATTCCCGTGGACTTATTGCGTAAAGCCAAAGTACAAGGCTTCTCTGATTTCCAGATAGCCCGTGCCCTCGGCTTGGAACAAGCAATGGACGGCGAAGAAGCCATCCTTGCCGTCCGCAATTTCCGCAAGAGTGCAGGCATTCTGCCCGTAGTGAAGCAGATAGATACCCTTGCCGCCGAATATCCCGCACAGACCAACTATCTCTACCTAACGTATAGTGGCACGGCAAATGATGTCCGTTACCTCGGCGACCGCAAGTCCATCGTCGTATTGGGCTCCGGCGCCTACCGCATCGGTTCTTCCGTAGAGTTCGACTGGTGCGGCGTGCAGGCCCTGAACACCATTCGCCAGGAAGGCTACCGCAGTGTCATGATAAACTACAACCCCGAAACCGTGTCTACGGACTATGACATGTGCGACCGTCTTTACTTCGACGAGCTCACCTTCGAGCGCGTGATGGATATTCTCGAACTGGAGAATCCCCACGGGGTGATTGTCTCTACCGGTGGTCAGATACCGAATAACCTTGCCCTGCGCCTCGATGCGCAGAAGGTACCTATTCTCGGCACAAGCGCCAGGAGCATCGACAATGCCGAAGACCGTGACAAGTTCTCCGCCATGCTCGACCGCATTGGTGTAGACCAACCCGAATGGCGGGCGCTGACCTCCCTGGAGGACATCAACGCCTTTGTGGATAAGGTGGGCTTCCCGGTATTGGTCCGTCCTTCCTACGTATTGTCCGGCGCTGCGATGAACGTCTGTTCCAACCGGGAGGAGCTGGAACGCTTCCTGAAGCTGGCGGCGAATGTCAGCAAGAAACATCCCGTAGTGGTGAGCCAGTTCATTGAGCATGCCAAGGAGGTGGAGATGGATGCTGTGGCGCAAGATGGAGAGATTATCGCGTACGCCATCAGTGAGCATATCGAGTTTGCCGGAGTGCATTCCGGTGACGCCACTATCCAGTTCCCGCCACAAAAGTTGTATGTGGAGACGGTGCGCCGCATCAAGCGCATCAGCCGCGAGATTGCCCGTGAGCTGAACATCTCCGGTCCGTTCAATATCCAGTATCTGGCACGCGAGAACGACATCAAGGTGATTGAGTGCAACCTCCGTGCCAGCCGTTCGTTCCCGTTTGTCAGCAAGGTGCTGAAGATAAACCTTATTGAACTTGCCACGAAGGTGATGCTCGGCATTCCGGTACAGAAGCCGGACAAGAATCTGTTCGATTTGGATTACGTAGGCATCAAGGCGAGCCAGTTCTCCTTCAACCGTCTGCAGAAGGCCGACCCGGTACTGGGTGTGGATATGGCAAGCACGGGCGAGGTGGGTTGCATCGGCAGCGATACTTCCTGCGCCATTCTCAAGGCGATGCTCTCCGTGGGATATCGTATTCCAGAGAAAAATATCCTGCTTTCTACCGGTACTCCGAAGCAGAAAGTGGACATGCTTTCTGCCGCGCGTATGCTTCAGAAGAAGGGGTATAAGATATTTGCCACGGGTGGTTCCAGCAACTTCCTTACGGAGAACGGTGTGGAGAATACGCGCGTCTACTGGCCCAGCGAACCCGAACGCCAGCCGCAGGCACTCGACATGCTGCACCGCAAGGAGATAGACATGGTGGTCAATATTCCGAAGAACCTCACCGCAGGCGAGTTGGATAACGGCTACAAGATACGCCGTGCCGCCATCGACCTCAATATTCCGTTGATAACGAATGCCCGTCTGGCAAGTGCGTTCATCAATGCATTCTGCACGATGACGCCGGATGATTTGGCTATCAAGTCGTGGGCGGAGTACAAATGATGATTTAATTTGCTATCTTTGCTGAAAACTAAGTTCGATGGAAACAATTTTGACCCAATACTATCAATCTCCTTATGGCGAGTTGCTCCTCGGCTCTTTCGGCGATAAACTCTGCCTATGCGACTGGATGCTGAACGAGAAACGTAGAGTAACCGTTGATAAGCGCATACGGCAGGCGCTGCATGCCGATTATGAGGAAGGCACTTCGGAAGTGATTGCAAGGGCAATCATTCAGTTGGATGAGTATTTTGCCTGTAAGCGGACCATATTCGATGTTCCACTGCTTGCAGTCGGAACAGAATTCCAGCGGACGGTGTGGCAGGAGTTGCAGAACATCCCTTACGGAAAAACAGTGTCCTACGGCGAGCTTTCACGAAAGCTGGGCAATCCGAAAGCCGTACGTGCGGTGGCGGCTGCCAATGGGGCAAATGCCCTCTCCATACTCATCCCCTGCCATCGTGTGGTGGGCAGCAACCATACGCTGATAGGCTATGCCGGTGGACTGGCAGCCAAACAAGGGATGCTGGCATTGGAAGCGGACTCTTGCGACGGACCGTCAGGCTCCCGTATAGGACAGCTGTTTTGAGGTCAGGTTTGTTTCTGGTATTCCGCCGGTGTCATCCCCGTCATACGTTTGAAGAACTTCGAGAAGAACGACGGATTGGGAAAGTTCAGTTCGTCTGATATTTGAAACACCAGTAGATTACTGTGTTTCAGCAATACTTTGGCTTCGAGGATAACTGCTTGATTAATCCATTGCATCACGGTTTGTCCGCTTGTTTCACGTATCACCGAACTCAGATAGTGCGGTGTCAGGCATAGCTTGTCGGCATAGAAGTTGACGCTGCGTTCGTGCTTGCTGTGTTGGTTCACCAAAGCGATGAAGCGGCGGAATAGCTCTTCCTGGCGTGAAAGGCGTGACGGAGTTGACTTGCATGTGTGCTCGTGGATATACTTAAGGTTATAGAGAAGTGAGACAATCAAGTGCTGTACAGCTCCGCGGCGGTAGGGCAAACAATGTAGTATATTCCACAATAAAGAGAAGAAGCTGCTGATGTGTGCCCATTCCTCGTTGTTGCATGAAAGGCGGATTCCGTTTCGTGTATAAGCTTCCGAAAGAATGGAATTCTGTAGTACGGGCAGAAAATTGGCAGTGGGCATGATGACTTGGAATTCGTAGTCGGGACTGACTTCCGATATTTCTATCAGCGAATTGTCAGGGATGATAATAATATCGTGGGCTGTAGCTTCATATTCGATAAGATTGATGGAGATTCGGCCCTTACCTTGCATGATGCGTACAATCCTTCCTTCTTTGGCACGATAAGGTTGCTGGGTGCGGAATAGCCTGAATCCCATTGCTTGAAAACTGATGACCATTCCCAAATCGTCGTTTATAAATCTGTATTCGGAATGTTCTATAAAATCCGGATTGTTGCGGATGTCCTCGAATGCGACGCTTATCGGTTTGTTCTTTTCCATATCTTTCCCTTTATGAATAATGTATATTTCCACCGCAAAGATAATAAAGTGTTCCTATTATTTGTCTTTTTCTACGAAATGTCGTACTATTAGAACATCTTTGCGCACAAATGGATTGTAAGGTTATAGGGTTATGCCTTTATCTTTGCATGTGTATAGAACAAAACCATGTAGAATAAACAAGAAACAGAATGGATATGAAACGAACCGTTTTCTTTTTTACCCTTTCTCTTGCCGCCATGCTGGCACATGCCCAGCTCACGTTGGAAGAGTGCCAGCGCCGGGCGCAAGACAATTATCCGTTGGTCAGGCAATACGGACTGATAGAAAAGGCACGCGGGTACGACCTCTCCAATGCCGGAAAAGGTTACTTGCCCCAGTTTTCCCTATCCGGCAAGGCCACGTACCAGAGTGACATCACCCGGCTACCGGTCGAAATCCCTAATCTCGACATCAAGACTGCTTCGAAAGACCAGTACCAGGTGATGCTCGAAGTGCAGCAGACCCTCTGGGATGGTGGGGATATACGTTCCAGAAAACGATTGACGCGTGCCGCCTCGGAAGTGGAACTGGAAAAACAGCATGTAGACATGTATGCCTTGACTGACCGGGTGAACCAGCTCTTTTTCGGCATCCTGCTGTTGGACGAACAGCTGAAACAGAACAGCCTCTTGCAAGAAGATTTAGGAAGAACCCACAAGCAGGTAGCCGACTATATAGCCAATGGCATCGCCACCCTGAGCGACCTGGATGCAGTCAGCGTAGAGCAACTGAACACCAGGCAGCACCGTGTGGAATTGGAGACCACCCGCCGTGCATACCTCAGCATGCTTGCTGCCTTTACGGGCAAGGATCTCTCTTCCGAAACGGTTTTATTGAAACCGGCTGCCGAAGAAAACATAGACCGGCAGATGAACAACCGCCCCGAACTTCGTTGGTACGATGCGCAGGGAGAGCAACTCCGCCAGCAGGAGGCAGCTTTGAACACCCGGTTGATGCCGCGTTTCGGCCTTTTTGTACAAGGGGCATACGGCAATCCAGGGTTGAATATGCTGAAGGATGAATTCAACGCCTATTACATGGCGGGGGTGCGCATGTCCTGGAATTTCGGCAGTCTGTATACATTGAAGAACGACCGCCGCAGGATAGACAATACCCGCCAACAGATAGAAACCGGCCGGGATGTGTTCCTTTTCAACATTCGCCTGCAGGCTACGCAGCAGGATGCGGGCATTGTATCCATGCGCCGCCAGATGGCGGATGATGACGAGATTATCCGTCTGCGTGGGAATATCCGCCGTGCAGCCGAGGCCAAGGTGCAGAACGGGACAATGACCGTGACCGATATGCTGCGGGAGATTACCAATGAAAGTATGGCACGACAGACCAAGGCATTGCATGAGGTGCAGTTGCTGATGAACATCTGGCAGCTGAAATATACGCTGAACAATTAATGACTATAATCCGTAATTTATAACTTGAAATAGTATGAAATCATTGAAATTATTTCCTTTTTTATTTCTCCTTGCCGCCTGTACCGGCGGTACTCCGAAATATGATGCGACGGGAACGTTCGAGGCTACCGAAGTCATCGTTTCTGCCGAGGCGTCCGGAAAACTGCTGAGTTTCGACATCGAGGAAGGTACGACACTGATAGACGGGCAGGAAGTAGGCATTATAGATACCGTCCAACTCTATCTGAAGAAACTCCAGTTGGAGGCCAGTGTCAAGTCCGTGGAAGGCCAGCGGCCTGATATCCTGAAGCAAGTAGCCGCCACTCAGGAACAGATTGTGCAGGCACGGCGCGAGCGCGACCGTGTGTCCAACCTGCTCCGTGTGGGTGCCGCCAACCAGAAGCAACTGGATGATGCCGAGTCCCTTCTCGAAGTCCTCCGCAAGCAGCTCGACGCACAGAACTCCACCCTGCGCAACAGTGACCGGAGCCTGACGTGGCAAAGTTCCTCTGTCGGCATCCAGGTGGCGCAGATAGAAGACCAGTTGCGCAAATGCCACATCACCTCTCCGCTGACGGGAACCGTCCTTGCCCAATATGCCGAAGCCGGAGAACTGGCTGCTCCCGGCACCCCTCTTTTCAAAGTGGCGGATATGGAGCAGATTTACCTCCGTGCCTACATCACCTCCGAGCAGCTTGCCGAAATCAAGCTGGGGCAGCAAGTGAAGGTTTATGCGGATTATGGAAAGGAAGTGCGGAAAGAATACCCCGGCATCGTCACCTGGATTTCCGATACGTCCGAATTCACTCCAAAAACTATCCTGACGAAAGACGAGCGCGCCAATCTGGTCTATGCCGTAAAGATTGCCGTGAAGAATGACGGGATGCTGAAAATAGGAATGTATGGAGGCTGTAACTTTAACTAATATCTCCAAACGTTACGGCAGCGTGGAAGCCCTGCGGGGTGTCTCTCTGTCAGTGGCTCCCGGTGAGCTTTTCGGCATCATCGGGCCGGACGGTGCGGGCAAGACATCGCTTTTCCGCATCCTCACCACTTTGCTGCTTGCCGACGGAGGCTCGGCTTCGGTCTGCGGTCTGGATGTGGTGAAGGACTACAAAGCCATCCGCAGGCGGGTGGGGTATATGCCCGGACGCTTCTCCCTCTATCCGGACTTGACGGTGGAGGAGAATCTCAATTTCTTCGCCACCGTCTTCCACACCACCATCGAGGAGAATTATGATTTGGTGCGCGACATTTACCGGCAGATAGAACCTTTCCGCAAGCGCCGCGCCGGAGCGTTGTCCGGCGGCATGAAGCAGAAACTCGCCCTTAGCTGTGCCCTTATCCATAAACCGGATGTCCTCTTTCTGGACGAACCCACTACGGGCGTCGACCCCGTGTCCCGCAAGGAATTCTGGGGAATGCTTCGCCGACTGAAGGAGCGGGGTATCACCATCATTGCTTCCACCCCCATCATCGACGAAGCGCGCCAATGCGACCGCATCGCCTTCATCAACGAAGGAGAGATAAAAGGCATCGATACCCCCGACCGTATCCTGACACGCTTTGCGGGCATCCTCTGCCCTCCGGGCTTGCAGCACGAACGGGTGGAAAACCACGAAAACAAGGTGATTGAAGTGGAAGGGTTGACCAAGCGGTTCGGTAATTTCACCGCTGTAGACCACATCTCCTTCCAAGTCCATCGGGGCGAGATTTTCGGTTTCCTGGGAGCCAACGGGGCAGGCAAGACCACCGCCATGCGCATGCTTACGGGACTTAGCCGCCCCACCGGCGGCAAGGCATGTGTGGCAGGTTTCGATGTGGCTTCCCAACCCGAAGAAGTGAAGAAGAACATCGGCTACATGAGCCAGAAATTTTCCCTTTACGAAGACCTCAAGGTGTGGGAGAATATCCGCCTCTTTGCCGGTATCTACGGCATCCCCGAAGCGGAGATTGCCCCCAAGACGGATGAGCTGCTCCTCCGCCTCGGGCTGGAAAAGGAACGGGATACACTGGTGAAAAGCCTTCCGCTGGGCTGGAAGCAGAAGCTGGCCTTCTCCGTCTCCATCTTCCACCGTCCCAAGATTGTCTTTCTGGATGAGCCTACGGGTGGGGTGGACCCTGCCACGCGCCGCCAGTTCTGGGAGCTGATTTACCAGGCTGCCGACGAGGGCATCACCGTCTTTGTCACCACCCACTTTATGGACGAGGCGGAGTATTGCGACCGCATCTCCATCATGGTAGACGGCGTCATCCGTGCACTCGACACTCCCGGGGAGCTGAAACGGCAGTTCAATGCCACTACGATGGACGATGTATTCCAACAACTGGCTCGTCAAGCTGTGCGAACCGCCGACTGAAAATCCGTGAAATCCGCATTATCCGAGCCTAAATATAAATATAGACAATGAAACAATTCATATCTTTCATCCGAAAAGAGTTCTTCCATATCTTCCGCGACCGGCGCACGATGCTGATTCTGCTGGGCATGCCCATCGTGCAGATAATCCTTTTCGGTTTTGCCATCACCACCGAGGTGAAGAACGTGCGTGTGGCGGTGCTCGACCCGTCGAATGACGTAGTTACCCGCCGTATCATCGACCGCATGGATGCAAGCGAATACTTCACCGTCATCCGCCGCCTGCATTCTCCCGCCGATATGGAGGCTTCTTTCGGAAGAGGGGAGATTGACATGGCGCTTGTTTTCAGCGAGCGTTTCTCGGACAAGCTTTATACCGGCGAGGCGCGCGTGCAGCTTGTCTCCGACGCCACAGACCCCAATATGGCGACTATGCAGGCAGGCTATGCCGCAAACATCATCTCCTCTGCCGGGCAGGAGATGCTTCCGCCGGGAGTGCATGCCGCTGCCATTGTACCCCAGCTCAAGCTGCTGTACAATCCGCAGATGAAGAGTGCCTACAACTTCGTGCCGGGTGTCATGGGGCTTATTCTGATGCTGATTTGCGCCATGATGACCTCCATCTCCATTGTGCGCGAGAAGGAGAAGGGGACGATGGAGGTCCTGCTGGTTTCTCCCGTCAAACCGCTTTTCATCATTCTGGCAAAGGCGGTGCCCTATTTTGTGCTGTCGTTTGTCAACTTGACCACCATTCTTCTGCTTTCGGTCTATGTGCTCAATGTTCCCGTGGCGGGCAGCTTGTTCTGGCTGGTGGTGGTGTCGCTGCTATTCATCTTTGTCTCCCTGGCGCTGGGGCTGCTGATTTCCACGGTCACCCGGACGCAGGTTGCCGCCATGCTGGTGTCCGGACTGATGCTGATGATGCCCACCATGTTGCTTTCGGGCATGATATTCCCCATTGAGAGTATGCCCGTTATCCTGCAGGCCATTTCAGCTGTGCTTCCTGCACGCTGGTATATCCAGGCGGTGCGTAAGCTGATGATTGAGGGAGTGGATGTTTCGCTTGTGCTGATGGAGGTCGGCATACTTGCCACGATGGCGGTATTGCTGATAACGGTGAGTTTCAAGAAATTCAAGCATCGGCTTGAGTAAAGAGCGGATATGAATTTTGTATTAATTATTCAGGCAGAAGAACATAAGGACAAAAGGATACGGGAAATCTGTTCTTTTGTTCTTGTGTCTAAAATCTTTAAAATATCGTCTTATGATAAAGTTTCTCATTGAAAAGGAATTCAAGCAGTTGTTCCGCAACTCCTTCCTGCCCAAGCTGATTTTCATTTTCCCGTGCATGATTATGATACTGATGCCCTGGGCCGCCAATCTGGAGATAAAGAACATCAATCTGAATATAGTGGACAATGACCACAGCGTCTTGTCCCGCCGTCTGGTAGATAAAATCGGTGCATCCACTTATTTCCGCCTGACAGCGCTTCCCGATACATATGATGAGGCTTTGCTGGCCATTGAAGCAGGTTCGGCAGATGTCGTGCTGGAGATTCCCCGTGATTTCGAAAAGGATTGGGTGAAGGGAGAGGCGCCCCGCCTGCTGGTGGCGGCCAATGCCGTGAACGGCACGAAGGGCAGTCTGGGAGGATCCTACTTGTCTTCCATCATCAGTGACTATACCCGTGAACTGGGTTCGGAGTCGTCTTCGCAAGGGCTTGCCGGGAAGCCGCTTTCCCGGGTGGACATCACTACGCAGAACCTTTACAACCCCACGCTGAACTACAAGCTTTTCATGATTCCTGCCCTCATGGTGATGCTGCTGACGCTGATTTGCGGTTTTCTCCCTGCCCTCAATGTGGTGGGCGAGAAGGAGGTGGGCACCATCGAGCAGATAAATGTCACCCCCGTCGGCAAGTTCACTTTCATTGCCGCCAAGCTGATACCTTACTGGCTGATAGGTTTTGTGGTGCTGACCATCTGTTTCGTTCTGGCATGGGTACTTTACGGCATTCTGCCGGCGGGACATTTCCTCACTATCTACGGCATGGCGCTGTTTTTTCTACCGATGGTGTCGGGGTTCGGGCTGGTCATATCCAATCATTCGACCACGTTGCAGCAGGCCATGTTTGTCATGTGGTTCTTCATGCTTATCCTTATTCTGATGAGTGGTCTTTTCACCCCTATCCACAGTATGCCTGAGTGGGCGCAATGGATTACGTGCATCAATCCGCTACGCTATTTTGTGGAGGTGATGCGTACCATCTATCTCCGTGGCGGCGGATTTGCCGAACTGCTTCCGCAACTGGGAGCCGTGTTGGTCTTTGCATTGGTCTTCAATCTGTGGGCGGTAAAAAGTTATAAGAAAAGTAGTTAACTGATTTTTCTTTATTATTATCCTATTTGGCTCTCTTTTTTGAAGAAGGGCTACACCATTTGCCTTGGATAGCTACACCCTTTTGTGTTTAAGGCTACACCATGAGAAGGAAAAGGTGTAGCCCTTTTATTATGGATAATAAAAGCTGTTTTTTGTGCGGAAAAAAAGGTGCAAGTAGTGATATGTATCTAATGATAAAGACAACTGTTATACTTGTCAATTAATTGATAGAGTTTATATGATATCTATCAGTTCCCTTATTGGAAAAAACTCTTATCTTTGCACGCGAATAAATAAATATCTTATACCAAAATGAATACACGAACTACTTATCTTGCCTCGAAACCGCATTATGAGATTCTTGACGGACTTCGTGGCGTGGCGGCTGTCATGGTTATTATCTTCCATCTTTTTGAAGCACATGCAGGTGGCAGCCATCTTACTCAAATTATCAATCATGGTTATCTGGCAGTGGATTTCTTCTTCATGCTTTCCGGTTTTGTTATCGGCTATGCTTATGATGACCGTTGGAACCGGATGACCGTGGGCACTTTCTTCAAACGCCGTATCATCCGCCTGCATCCTATGGTGATTATGGGAAGCATTGTGGGCGCTGCCTTTTTCTATTTTCAGGAGTCGCCTTGTTTTCCACCTATCGAGAATACGTCCATCGGAACAATGCTGCTGGTGATGTTGCTGGGCTGTACCTTGCTTCCTCTTCCGCTGAAGTTCGACATTCGCGGCTGGACGGAAATGCATCCGTTGAATGGCCCGGCATGGTCGCTCTATTATGAATATATCGGTAATATCCTGTATGCGTTGTTTGTACGCAAGTTCAATAAGGTGGCCCTGTCGGTGCTGGTATTTGTGGCAGGGTGTTTTACGGTGTACCGTTGTCTGACTGCTCCTGCCGGCGATATTGTGGGTGGTTGGGCCTTGAACTGGGAACAGCAGTATGTGGGTATGGTCCGGCTGATGTATCCGTTCTTCGGCGGATTGCTTCTGTCACGCCTCGGCTGGCTGATACGGCTTGAAAAGCGTGCTTTCTGGTGGTGCAGCCTGCTGATTGTGGTGGTTCTTTCCATTCCCCGTATCGGAGGTGAGGATGGTTACTGGATGAACGGGCTTTACGAGGCTTTCTGTATTATCTGCATCTTCCCGGTCATTGTTTCGATGGGAGCCGGCGGCAAGGTGACCGGTAAGCGCTCTACTGCCGTATGCAAGTTCCTGGGAGATATTTCCTATCCGATTTATATCACCCATTATCCGCTGGTATACACTTATACAGCTTGGGTATGCAACAATAACGCTACAATGGCAGAAGGTATCCCTTATATGATACTTACTTTCGTGGGAGCTGTTGTCCTTGCTTATGCTTGTTTGAAACTGTACGACGAACCGGTGCGCAAGTGGCTGACAGACCGTTTTCTGAAAGGGAAGAAGAAATAGTTCCGTATGGCTATGGATATAAAAAATCTCCCGCTGCATTATCTTGTGCAGCGGGAGATTTTCTTTTTAATGGCCGGGCGTTATTTTACGTCGATGAATTTCTTGGCCTTTTCTTTTTCTGCTTCTGTAAACTTAGGCAATGTAATGTTCAGCACGCCGTTTTCTACATGGGCGCCAATCTTTTCCTTGTCTACATCGTCCGGAAGAATCATGGTTTGCTGGAACTTGGTGTATGAGAATTCACGGCGCAAGTAGCGGCCTTCCTTCTTTTCGTCCTTGTTGTTCTCTTCCTTGCTTTCTGTTTTCTTTTCCATGCTGATGACCAGATTGTTTTCTTCATCGATGTGAACGTTGAAGTCTTCTTTTGTCATACCGGGAGCAGCCAATTCAACTTTGTACTCTTTTGCTGTTTCGAATACGTTGATGGCAGGGGCGGTGGCATTTGCTTTTACCATCCAATCATTGTCAAAGAAATCATTAAAAATACTCGGTAACCAATTTTGGTTTCTTCTTACAGGCATCATAGTTATAGTCTCCTATTGTTTAAGTTAAACATGCTGTTTAGTTTTGAACTCCGGTTCTTTGTCTTCGGGTGTCTGCCTTTTGGGTTTTCACCGTCCGTTTCTTGAACCGTCGTTCGCTAACAATATCGCAAACCTTATGCCAACCGGTTTTTACTGACTTTATTGACTATTTGTCATTGAAGAACTGACTTATTTGCTTGTTTAATGCCATTTTGCTATCTTATTTATTTAAAATTGATAGATTTTCAGACTAATTTAAAACGCATTCTCCAACGCTTGGCTTCTTCGTTCCAATCGTGACTGATGATTTTGAAGGTTCCGATTTCTGATGTATTCTCCACATGTACTCCGATGCAGAGGCATTCGTCGTAATCGCCTACTTTCACGACACGTACCGTTTCCGAAGCACCATCGGGCAGGCGTTCCAAGTCGAAACGTCCTTGCGCTTCCTCTTGCGTAATGAATTCTGTTGTGATGGGCAGCTGTCGGGCGATTATCTCGTTTACGGCCTCTTCCAGCTTCTTTATTTCTTCTTCCGTGGGGCAGGCGGCAAGACGGTAGTCCAGCTTGCTTTTCTTCCGTTCTATGTGTGCTGATATGGAGCGGCCGCAACCGAATAACCTTATCATGGTTTGGTTGATGATGTGCTCCGTTGTATGCATAGGAGGGTACTCCTGCTTGTTGTGGTCATTGAGATGAGGTTGTTGTTCCATGTATAATTTCAATAGTTGATATATAATTTGATATTTTATCGTTTGAGGTTGGCCAGCACTTCTTCTTTCAGGATGCTGTATATATGTATGTCTGTATATTCTCCAGAAGCCAGCAGTTCTCCGCAACGTTCTGTTCCCTCATGGATGAAACCGAGGCGAACCGGTACTGCGTTGCTGGCTGCATTGCCCACGGCACAGCGAATTTGTATCCGCTTTATCTCTTTTTCTTGTACGGCCCACAGACACAGCTTGCGGACACTTTCAGTAATGATGCCCCGATGCTGGTATTCCGGCAGTAGCCAATAGCCGAGTTCTGTACGGTGGTTGTCGAAATCGGAGAAATGGAAACCTATCAGTCCGCAGATTTCATGTTGTTGGTTCCAAATACCGAATATTGGCTCATTTCGTTCGGCAGGAGTAGATAATACCTGACGTAAAAAAGCTTCTTCATCAGCTGTTGTGCGCATATTATCCACAAATGGCAGCCATGTTCTTAAGTAGTCCCGGTGTGTGTCGATGGCATGGTAGATGGCTGCGGCATCTTCTATTCTGATTTCCTGCAGATAAATGTCCGGAAGGATGGGGAAGGAAATGGGAGAGGAGAGGATATGTACGTCTCTTGATTGGGAAAGCTGTATCCTTTCCTTGATTTTTCCCCAGGCATGTGTATTGAACAGACAGCTTTCGCGCATGGTGTGATACATCTCCTTGAACCGGGACATGGGGATAGTGAAGCTCAATAAGTCCGCTTCGAAGTATGGGCGGACGGAGGGGTCGAAGAATCCCAGGAAAGTGCGTTTCCCTTGTTTCCGGTTTTCAATGATGGTTTGGGTAATGACGGAGCAACAGCCGGAGCCGAATGGGGCTGCCACGGCATCCGATGCATTGTTGTCGAAGAAGGTCCATGTCGCCAGTCCGGATAGAATGTCGGGAGTTGGCAGGAACAGCAGTCCTTCCACTTCATCAAAGGAAGGTATCTTGTCTATGCGGGCAAAATGCAGATAGGCTTTGTCAGTTCTGGAAATCTGTAGCTCATTGACAAAATCTACCACCATTTCGGGAGTCTTCTTGTATTTCTCTTTCAAGGAGACAAAACCCGGGACGCGCTCGGGCATTTCTGTAAATCCGGTATAGAACTTGCCTCCTCCGCAGGTGATTGTTTCGTTGCTGAGACTGACGGTTTTGCCGTCTCTGACTTGTTTCATGCATTTGAAGAGACAACCGGTTACTTTCTCTGTAGATGCCTCCATTCGGTCTGAATACCAAAAGGCGATGGGGAGTTCGGTATGTTGGCCGAAAGCTTCCTGATAATTGGCTATAAATGTGTGTATATCCATGATGCTCGGATGATATTTATGATATGGTCTTTCTTTGGATTTTCCGTAAAGGTAATTCAATATTTTGATTCTTTTGCTTGCAGTATGCTTTTTTATCACTCTGCTTTCGAGCTTTTAATGATAGTGGAATAGGTTTTTATGGTATTTTAATTACTTTTGCATGAGGATTCTCAGAAAGTATTGCCTTTAACTAATCGGAAAGCCGGATGAAAAATATAATCATATTCTTGTGTCTTTGTACCATCTGTATGTGCCGCCTTCATGCTGCAGACAGCAGCCGGGCGGATTCTTTGCTGCTGAAACTGGACCAGGCGATAAAGGAGCGTCCCATATACATGGAGCAGAAAGAGCTGAAACTGGTGGAACTGAAAAGACAGTTGCATCGGCAGATACCGGATGAAGAACGTTTTGCCATTCTTGGCACATTGCTGGATGAGTACCGTTCGTTCAATACGGATTCTGCATTGCACATGGCCGAGGAAAGGGAACAGATAGCCATACGTCTTGGAAACCGGGAATACATAGACAATGCCCGCATGAATAAAGCAGATGTTTTGGGAATGACCGGTATGTATAAGGAAGTTATGGATTTGATGCGGAATATCCATATAGACCGGTTACCGGTGGATATCCATCCATATTATTACCATATCTACCGTACGGTCTATGGCCTTATGGCCGATTATGCCGTGACGGCATATGAAAAGAAGCTTTATACGGAGCTTACGGACAAATATCGTGATTCGTTGCTGTTGGTCAATAAAGATAATCTTCTGATACATACCTTGATTCAGTCCGACCAGTATAATGTACGCAATGAATATGACAAGGCCATCCGTTTGCTGACGGATTATCTGGCGCTGCAGAAGGACTATGAACACGACGTTGCGATTTGTGCCTATACTTTATCAGAGTCTTACCGGCTGAAAGGGGACAAAGAGAAGGAAAAGGAATACCTGATTGTTTCTGCTATGGCGGATATGAAAACCGCTGTCCGTGAATATATCTCTTTACGCAAGCTCGCCGTACTGCTTTACCAGGAAGGAGACATCGAGCGTGCCTATTCTTATGTAAAGATATGTATGGAAGATGCAGCCGCCTGCAATGCCCGGTTACGCAAGCTGGAGATTCTGGAAATCTTTCCTATCATTAATGATGCTTACCAGCAAAAGACGGAGAAGCAGCAGGAGCAGATGAAATGGGCACTGGTATCTATCAGCCTGCTTTCACTTTTTCTGTTGCTTGCCATATTTTATGTATACAAGCAGATGAAGAAAGTGGCTGCCGCCCGCAGGGAAGTGATTGACGCCAACAAACGGTTGAAGGAGCTGAATGATGAGCTTCACCTTTCCAATGCACAACTCAAGGAGGCCAACCACAGCATTGCCGAAAACTCCTATCTGAAGGAGGAGTATATCGGCCGTTATATGGACCAGTGCTCGGTCTATTTGGAAAAGATGGACAATTACCGCCGGTCGCTGGGAAAGATTGCCGCTACCGGAAATGTGGAGGAACTCTACAAGAACATCAAGTCTTCTAAATTCATAGAGGGGGAATTAAAGGAATTCTATACCAACTTTGATAATACCTTCCTGCAGCTGTTTCCTACTTTTGTAGAAGACTTCAATGCCCTGCTTGCCGATGATGAGCAAATATCCTTGAAAGCCGGCGAACGGATGAATACAGAGTTGCGCATCTTTGCATTGATACGTTTGGGTATTACTGACAGCGTGAAGATAGCCCAGTTTCTTCGGTATTCTGTTACCACCATTTATAACTATCGTACGAAGGTTCGCAACAAGGCTGCCGGTGACCGCGACTTGTTGGAACAGGAAGTGATGACAATTGGCAAGTCGAAGAACTGAGAATAGGGGTTTTGAAGCTTGGAAGTGTCTCTTTTACGCTTATATTTTCACTACTTTTTTAGTTGGGTAATAATTTTATATATTATTGGTATATAGTGGTTTAAGCCTTTTTGAATGATGTAAACCACTACTTTTTTACTCTTTCCTCCACTATTGGCTTCTCTTATCTGATACATTTGCATTGTTCCTCTTCGGAAAGAGTGACACATGTGATTTATGTTTTTATTATTAACTTTAAATTCTTATATTATGCAAAAGTACAAAATGCCAATCAGCAGGCTACGGATGATGGTTTGTCTGATAGGAATGTTACTTCCGATGTGCATGTTCGCACAGCAAATTACAGTACAAGGTGTAGTGAAAGACCAGACCGGTGAAACGGTTATTGGCGCCAGTGTAATGGAAAAAGGAACCACAAATGGGACAATAACCGGTATTGACGGTGATTTCTCTTTGAACATGTCTCCGAACGGTACTCTTGTCGTTTCATTTGTAGGCTATAAGACTCAAGAGGTGCAGGTGAAGGGACAGAAACAGCTTCAGGTCGTTTTGTCTGAAGATGCCGAAATGCTGGATGAAGTGGTGGTGATAGGGTATGGCACCATGAAGAAAAGCGACCTTACAGGAGCAGTGTCCTCCATCGGTAACAAGGATATCAAGGATTCCCCCGTATCCAATTTGGGACAAGCCATCCAGGGAAAAATCTCAGGTGTGCAGATTGTAGATGCCGGTAAACCGGGAGACAATGTATCCATCAAGATTCGTGGTTTGGGTTCTATTAACAACTGCGACCCGCTGGTCGTGATTGACGGAGTGCCTACCGACTTGGGCTTGTCTTCCTTAAATATGGCCGATGTGGAACGTTTGGATGTATTGAAGGATGCTTCGGCCACAGCCATCTACGGTTCCCGGGGAGCTAATGGAGTTGTGATGATTACCACCAAACGCGGTACGGAAGGAAAAGGAAAACTTGCTGTATCTGCCAATTACTCTTTCCAGAATGCTACGAACGTACCTTCTTTATTGAACGCGGCGCAGTATGCCGAGTTGAGTAATGACATGATGGTGAACAGTGGACGCAATCCTAATCCGGAATGGGCCAATCCTTCTGAATTGGGTGCAGGTACCGACTGGATGGATGAATTGCTCCGTACGGGTGTGATGCAGAACTATACGGTAAGTTATTCCGGCGGTAACGAGAAATCCCATTATTATGTGTCCGGTGGTTTTCTGGATCAGTCCGGTATCGTGAAGAGTGTGAATTACCGTCGCTTCACATTCCAGTCCAACAGTGATGCGCAAGTCTTGAAATGGTTGAAGTTCTCCAATAACATTACGTTCAGTGCCGATACGAAGAAGTCGGGCAGCTATAATATAGGTGATGCGCTGAAAGCGCTCCCCATTTATCCGGTGAAGAATGAAGATGGCAGTTGGAGTGGCCCTGATGGTAACTCGGAATGGTATGGCAGCACGCGCAACCCCATTGGACCGACGGAACTGAACAAGAGTCAGACTGATGGATATAACTTCCTGGCCAACTTGACGGCAGAACTTACTTTTACCAAATGGCTTAAGTTTAAAAGTACTTTCGGCTACGATGCCAAATTCTGGTTCATAGACAACTTTACCCCCAAGTATAACTGGAAACCCACTCCCACAGAGGAGACTTCACGTTATAAGAGCGATAACAAGTCGTTCACTTATTTGTGGGACAACTATTTCCTATTCGACCATACTTTTGCAGAAAAACATCGTGTGGGATTGATGGCCGGTATGTCTGCCCAATGGAACACCAACGACTACCTGAATGCGCAGAAGAATGTGTTTATGTTCGACAATGTGCACGAAATGGATAATGGCGAGGAAATGTATGCCATCGGTGGAAACGAGACAGAGTGGGCATTGCTCTCTTACATGGCACGTGTCAACTACTCTTACGAAGACCGCTATTTGCTGACTGCAACCATTCGTCGTGACGGTTCCAGCCGTTTCGGTAAGAAACATCGCTGGGGTACTTTCCCTTCCGTATCTGTGGCATGGCGTGCCTCTCAGGAAAAGTGGTTTCCAAAAAACGACTATATCAATGACCTGAAAGTGCGTGCGGGATACGGTGTGACCGGTAGCCAGGCAAGTGTTGGAAACTACAGCTATCTGGCATCCTACAATACCAGTGTATATCCTTTCGGCATTTCGAGCGGCAATCAGACAGCGCTGGTTTCTTCTACTCTCGCCAACCCGTATATCCATTGGGAAGAGGTGGCACAAACCAACATCGGTTTTGATGCCTCACTGTTCAATTCACGCGTTATGTTCTCGTTCGATGCTTATCTGAAGGAGACGAGAGACATGCTGGTAAAGGCGTCTATCCCCATCACATCGGGATTTGAAGATACTACAACCACGTATACCAATGCCGGAAAAGTACGTAATCAAGGTATTGAAATGAGTCTGCATACCATCAATCTTACCGGTGAACTGGGATGGGAAACGAACCTGACCGCCACTTACAATAAGAATAAAATTAAGGATTTGAACAGCGACGTTCCTTATTACATTAACCAAATCAATAACTCCTATGTAACGATGCTGGCAAAGGACTATCCCATTAATGTCTTCTACGGCTATGTTACGGACGGAATCTTCCAGAACCAGTCTGAAGTGAATACACATGCCGTGCAGCCGGGAGCTGAGCCGGGTGATATCCGTTTCAGGGATTTGAACAACGATGGTGTCATCAATGATAGTGACCGTACCGTCATCGGTAACCCGAACCCAAGTTGGCTGTTCTCCATGAACAATAGCCTTTCCTATAAGGGTTTCGAACTTTCTGTTTTCTTACAAGGTATAGCCGGAAATAAGATATACAATGCCAACAATATCGACAATACCGGTATGGCAGCTGCCTATAACCAGACTACCGACGTACTGAAGCGTTGGCAAGGAGAGGGGACCAGCAATTCGATGCCGCGTGCCGTGTTCGGCGACCCCAATCAGAATACACGCGTGTCAGACCGCTTTGTGGAGAATGGTTCTTATCTGCGTTTGAAGAATATCACACTCTCATACACTTTCCCGAAGCAGTGGTTACAGAAAGCCCAGATTGAAAATGCACGCCTTTCCCTATCTTGTGAGAATGTGGCTACCATCACCGGATATTCCGGTTTCGACCCTGAAGTGGGTATTAACGGAATAGACCAGAACCGTTACCCCATTTCCCGTACGTTCAGCTTAGGATTAAACTTTAACTTTTAATGATTGACTCGGATATGAAAAAGATAACAAATTTACTATATATGCTGGCAGTATTGCTGCTGGCTTCCTGCAGCGACTTTCTGGACAAGTCTCCTAAAAATACGGTTGACCCGGAAACGACGGTGACCGATGATGTGGCCATTGCTCTGACCAATGCCTGCTATCGCACCCTTCAGTCTTCCAATATGTACAACCAGCGTATCTGGACACTGGATATTGTGGCGGGTAACAGTTTGGTGGGTGCCGGTGGCGGTACCGACGGCCTTGAAACGATACAAGCTTCTAACTTCATAACGCAGAGCGACAATGGCATGGCATTGTACATGTGGCGTTCTCCCTGGGTGGGGATAGGACAATGCAACATTGTGTTGAATAGTCTTCTGGAGGCTGAAGCTGTGTCAGAGAGAATCAAGAACCGCTGTCTGGGAGAGGCTTATTTTCTCCGTGCACATTATTACTATGTATTGGTACGTCTGTACGGTGGTGTTCCACTGCGTTTGGCTCCTTATAATCCGGGAGAACCGACAGACATTGCACGCGCTACAGTCGAAGAGACTTATGCCCAGATAATTTCCGATTGTAAGAATGCGGTTGACCTGCTTCCTGCCAAGTCTTCTTACGACGACGAGAACGTGGGACGTGCCTGCAAAGATGCAGCTTTGGCCATGTTGGCAGATATTTATCTGACGCTGGCTCCTAATCATACGGAATATTATCAGGAGGTGTCTGATTTGTGTGATGAGATAACAAATTTGGGGTATGACCTTTCTTCCTGCAAGTATGAGGATAATTTCGATGCATTGGTCAATAACGGGCCGGAATCTTTGTTCGAGGTCCAGTATTCGGGCAATACGGAATATGATTTTTGGGGAAACAATCCGCAGTCTTCCTGGCTTTCTACTTTCATGGGTCCCCGTAATTCGGACTTTGTTGCCGGCAGTTATGGCTGGAACCAGCCTACAAAAGAATTTGTGGGTCAATATGAGAGCGGTGACAAACGTAAGGATTTGACCGTGCTTTATGCCGGATGTCCGGATTTTGACGGTAAGGCTTACAAAAGCTCTTATTCCAATACGGGATACAATGTACGCAAGTTTCTGGTGTCGAAAACGGTTTCTCCGGAATACAATACCAATCCTGCCAACTTCGTGATTTATCGTTATGCGGACGTCCTGCTGAAGAAGGCCGAAGCTTTGAATGAAATGGGACGCCCTGACCAGGCTGCCGTGCCTTTGAATATTGTACGTAAGCGTGCCGGACTGCCGGAGGTTTCGGGCTTGTCACAGGAAACCATGCGTGAAAAGATTATCCATGAGCGCCGCATGGAACTAGCTTTCGAAGGGCATCGCTGGTTCGACATGATTCGTGTCAACAATGGAGAGTATGCCATTAAATTCCTGCATTCCATTGGAAAGAGCAACGTGAACAAGAACCGCTTGCTGTTCCCTATTCCGCAGACGGAGATGGATGCTAATACCTTAATGGTGCAGAACCCGGGTTATTAATTAATTTAATCAGAAGAATATGAAGAAATATATTTCACACCTTGTATTTGCCTTACTGGGCTGTGCAGCCTTATCTGCTTGTGTAGATGATGATTACATGGAATTGGATAAAGGACAGAATGAACTTGTACTGACGGCCAGCAAGACGGAAGTTGTTTTGAATGAGCAGGCACATGCCGATGATGCCCTGGAGCTTTCCTGGACTACGGGAACCAATTATGGGACGGGTAATAAAATTTCCTATACGCTGGAATTGACCAAGACCGGCAGTGATTTTGCAGATTCTTATGTAGCTGTGGAGAATGCCGTACAAGAATACTCATGGAAAAAGAGCGTGGAGGAATTGAATGACATCCTACGCAACCATTTTGGGGCAACTGCCGGGGAGAACATTTCGTTGGAAGCGCGCTTGACAGCTACTGTAACAGAACGGGACGAAAAACAGGTGTCTACCACTGCTTTCAGTGTTACAGCCTATAAACCGCTCACATCCACCCTTTATCTGATAGGTAGTGCCACTCCGGGCGGCTGGAGTGCCGATGATGCGACAGAGATGACCCGCAAGGACAATGGTATCTTTACATGGACGGGCCGGCTTGTGGCCGGTGAGTTTAAGTTCATCACGACCTTAGGCTCATTCCTGCCCTCTTACAACAAAGGAACAGATGGATTGCTGGTTCTTCGTAGCAGTGATGACCAGCCGGATGAACCTTTTGTTGTCGAAGAAGACCATAATTACATCGTCGAAGCCAATCTGTTTACCGGTGTTCTTACATTGACCCAGACAGAGACGTTGGCACCTGCCTACGACCAGCTTTATTTTGTGGGTAACGCTACGGATTGGGGATTCGTGAAGATGAAACAAGATGTGCTCGATCCATACTTGTTCCGCTTCGGCAAGTTCTTTGAAGTGGGCAAAGGAGGGGAATTCAAGTTCGGAACCTCCGATGGAAGTTGGGAGAACATGTATAAGGCCAAGAATGCCGATGCTGCTTATACCGATACAGAAGTGGTGTTTGTGAAAGGGTTCGACCCGGACAATAAATGGGTGCTGAAAGACGGGGAATGCGGCAAGGCCTACAAGATTTGCATGGATATCCGTAGTGGTAAGGAACGCATGATGATGAGCGAATTTACTCCGTATGAGATGATTTATATGGTAGGTGATGCTACTCCGGCCGGTTGGACGATTGGTGATGCTACGCCGATGCAGACAACGGATAATCCGTATGTGTTTACTTGGAAAGGTACGCTGAATGCCGGTGAGTTGAAATTTACTTGTGATAAGCAGGAAGATTGGAATGGAGCTTGGTTCATGCCGGCTGTAGCAGACAAACAGCCTGCAGGAGAAACAGAACCGATGCTTTTCCTTGATAAATCAGACGAAGCGTTCAAAGCGCAATATCTGGACGTGATGGTAGGCGGCATCGACCAGAAGTGGAAGATTACGACAGCAGGTTCCTATCTGATTACTTTGAATCAGCTGGAAGAGACAATTTCAATCGTGAAACAATAGGTATCTACAATAGATGAAGAAGATAGTTTATACAACAATGGTAGCCTTGCTGCTGGTTGCATGCAGCAAGGAGAGTGATGATACCGGTAGCGGTACCGGTGGAGGCGGAGAGAGTGGAGGGGTTACGGAAGTAACCCCAGTCACCTCGGACTTGACGGTCAATCTCACTACCGACAAGGCATGTTACCGGCCGGGCGAGAGTGTTTCTTTTACAGCTGACGCCCTTCCTGCCGGAGCTAAAATCCGCTACCGGACAATGGACAAGGTTGTATCGGAGCAGGCTGCTGTCGGTACTACTTGGACTTGGACTGCTCCGGCAACCGATTATACCGGTTATCTGGTGGATGTATACCGTACAAAAGAGAATGGAACAGAGGTTATTCTTGGTACTATTGCCGTAGATGTATCCAGTGACTGGACACGTTTTCCACGTTATGGTTTCGTTGCCACTTTTGATGCTTCGAAAAAGGTGGATGGAGTGATAGAGAAGGAGATGGCTTTCCTGAACCGTTGCCACATTAACGGGGTACAGTTTCAGGATTGGCACAACAAGCATCATTGGCCGTTGGGCGGTACGCGTGAGCATCTGGACGAGGTCTATAAGGACATTGCCAACCGGGAGGTCTATACCGAGGTAGTGAAGAAGTATATCTCTACACAACACAGCCTGGGCATGAAGTCCATGTTTTACAATCTATGTTTCGGAGCTTTGGACGATGCCGTTTCCGACGGAGTAAAGGAAGAATGGTACATATTCAAGAACACGGGACGCATGGATAAGGATTCGCATGACTTGCCCTCCAGTTGGAAAAGTAATATCTTCCTGCTCAATCCCACCAATACGGAATGGCAGGCATATATTGCCCAGAAAAACGATGATGTTTATGCCAATCTGGACTTTGACGGTTATCAGATAGACCAACTGGGAAACCGGGGTGACCGCTATGACTATGATGGCAATAAGGTAAATCTGCCTAAGGGATATGCCTCGTTCATCGAAGCCATGAAACAGAAGCATCCGGACAAGCGTTTGGTGATGAATGCCGTCTCCAGCTATGGAGCTTCCCAGATAGCTGGTACGGGTAAAGTGGATTTCCTTTATAATGAAGTATGGGGCGATGAGGCAGGCTTCAAGGATCTGCACACCATTATCAAAGCGAACGACCAGTATGGCAACCATGCCTTGAAAACGGTGTTTGCCGCATATATGAACTATGACAAGGCAGGTAGCAGTACCGGTGAGTTCAATACACCGGGTGTGCTGCTGACGGATGCTGTGATATTTGCTTTGGGAGGCTCTCATTTGGAATTGGGTGACCACATGCTATGCCGCGAGTACTTTCCAAGCACGGCTTTGCAGATGAACGATGTACTGAAAACAGCCATGATTCGTTATTATGACTTTATGACGGCTTATCAGAACCTGCTTCGTGATAAAGATACGGAGGCGGAGATTTCCGTTTCTCTGAACTGTACGGATGCTGCGCGGAATCTTTCTCTGAATGCATGGCCGCCGCAGAAGTCTGCCATCACTGTATATGCCAAGAATGTAAATGGCAGGCAAGTCATTCATCTGCTCAACTTCCTCAATGCGGATAACTTAAGCTGGAGGGATTTGAACGGAACAATGCCCGAACCGCGTCTGGTGTCCGACGTGCCGTTGAAGATGAATGTTTCCGGTAAAGTGAACAAGATATGGGTTGCATCGCCCGATTTCCATGCCGGTGCTTCGCAGGAACTGTCATTCGAACAGAAGGACGGCACGGTTACCTTTATCTTGCCTTTGCTGAAGTACTGGAGCATGCTTGTGATGGAATAAGAGTATCCAATAAAGGAACAAACAGATTATAGTAATGAAGAAATATATATTTTTATTTTTTGCCGTCTGTGCATTTTCAGTATATGCGAATGCACAGAACCGCACCGGAGACTGCACTTCCTATACCAGTGATGACCGGAGTGTGACCTTCTATTTAAATGACAGTTCTGCCATACAATTACGTCTGTGTAGCCAGTCTACGGTACGTATATGGTTTTCTCCCGACGGTAGTTTCCAGCGGAGTAATCCTTCCTTTGCCGTCGTCAATGAGGACTTGGAGGATGTCGGTACCGTCCATGTGGACGAGCAGAATGCCTGCTACGAGATTTTTACCCCTAAACTCCGTATCCGGGTAAACAAGTCTCCGTTTAACTTACAGATATTCGACAAGTATCAGAAACTGCTGTTCAGTGATTATGCCGATAAGGGGCATATCAGTAACGGGCAGCGCAAATTGGAATACAAGACCCTCCGTCGTGACGAACACTTCTTCGGCTTGGGAGAAAAGACCGGCAAGCTGGACCGTCGCGGCGAAGCCTACAAGATGTGGAACAGTGACAAGCCTTGTTATAGTGCCGTTGAGGACCCGCTCTACAAGAGTATTCCGTTCTTTATGAGCAGTTATCGTTATGGTATTTTCCTGGACAATACGTATAAAACCGAATTTAAGTTTGGTACGGAAAGCCGCGATTACTACAGTTTCGAGGCTCCTGGGGGAGAGATGATTTATTATTTCATCTTCGGGAAGGATTATAAGGAAATCATGAAACAATATGTCGACCTGACGGGAAAACCCATAATGCCTCCTAAATGGGCATTGGGCTTTGCACAATGCCGGGGACTGCTGACGAGCGAGAAATTGTCTTATGAAATAGCTGAAGGCTATCGTAAGCGCGGAATTCCTTGTGATGTTATTTACCAGGACATAGGCTGGACACAGTATTTGCAGGATTTTGAGTGGCGGAAAGGGAACTACGAGAATCCGAAAAAGATGCTTGCAGACCTCAAGGATATGGGCTTCAAGGTGGTGGTTTCGCAAGATCCGGTCATTTCACAAGCCAATAAGCGGCAATGGGAGGAAGCCGATAGGTTAGGGTATCTGGTAAAGGACTCCACCAACGGCAGGAGTTATGACATGCCCTGGCCCTGGGGCGGTAATTGTGGCGTAGTGGACTTCACCCTTCCTGCTGTGGCAGACTGGTGGGGAGCTTATCAGCAGAAGCCCATTGATGATGGCATTGCCGGTTTCTGGACTGATATGGGTGAACCTGCCTGGAGCAATGAGGAGCAGACGGAACGCCTGGTGATGAAACACCATTTGGGCATGCATGATGAGATTCACAATGTTTATGGTCTTACGTGGGATAAGGTGGTGAAGGAGCAGTTTGAAAAACGGAATCCTAACCGTCGCGTATTTCAGATGACACGTGCCGCTTTTGCGGGCTTGCAACGCTATACTTTCGGCTGGACCGGTGACTGTGGAAACGGTGATGACGTGACGCAGGGTTGGGGACAGATGGCCAATCAGATTCCGGTACTGTTGTCTGCCGGTTTGGGAATTATTCCTTTTACTACTTGTGACATTACCGGTTATTGCGGAGATATAGAGGATTATCCTGCGATGGCTGAACTTTATACGCGGTGGATACAGATGGGCGCTTTCAATCCCCTGAGCCGCATTCATCATGAGGGCAACGTGGCTGTGGAGCCGTGGCTGTTCGGCGAAGAGGCCGAGAAGAATGCCAAGGCAGCCATCGAATTGAAGTATCGTCTTTTGCCTTATATCTATACGTATGCCCGCGAAGCACACGAAACGGGGTTGCCTCTCATGCGACCGATGTTTCTGGAATATCCGGCAGATATGGAAACGTTCTCTACGGATGCCCAGTTCATGTTTGGCAGCGAACTGCTGGTTGCTCCGGTGGTAAAGAAAGGAGCGCGAAACAAGAATGTGTATCTTCCTGAAGGAACTTGGATTGACTACAACAACAAACACACAGCATATAGCGGTGAGCAATGGATGACGGTGGATGCTCCCCTCAATACTATTCCTATGTTTGTAAAGCAGGGAAGTATCATACCTCAAATGCCGGTCATGAACTATACGGATGAGAAACCGGTCTATCCGGTTACGTTTGAGATATTTCCTGCTGCAGCGGGCAGTGAAACTACCTTCTCGCTTTATGAAGATGCAGGAACTGATTTAGGATATTTGCGTGGAGAGTTCATGCGCACTCCTATTACTTGCCAGACTACCGACACAGGCTATACGCTGAAAGTAGGTACACGGACCGGTGAGAAATATAGCTTACCCGGCCAACGAAACCTGATGTTCTGCATCTATACGGAACAGATGCCGAAAACAGCTTTGCTGGACGGTCAGAAAATCAAGAAAACGAATGTCGGAAAGCTGGAAGAAAATCGGGAGACAGAGTTTACGATAACTGCCTGGTGTCCCGACAAGAAGCAGGGGACCTGCCTGCTGAGGTTGCCGGATGATGGAAAGGAACATATCATTGAGTTTGTCTATTAACACAAAAAACATATCATTATTATGAAGAAATTTGTACTTAGCGCAGCTTTGCTTTTTTCTGCCCTGGCGGGGAATGCTGAAGGCATTTCATCCCCTTCGGGCATGGTGAAGCTGGATTTTGAACTGACAAAAGACGGGAGACTAGCCTATCAGGTGGATTATAAAGGGACTCCCGTCATCAATCCCAGTACGTTGGGATTGGAACTGAAAGGAGCTACCAGCCTGATGGATGGTTTCAAAGTAGTAAAAACTTCTACTTCCACTTTCGATGAAACCTGGCAACCGGTGTGGGGGGAAACAAAAGATATCCGCAACCACTACAACGAATTGCTGGTAGAACTTGAACAACCGTCTACCACTCGTTTTATGAATATCCGTTTTCGGGTATATGATGACGGCGTGGGATTCCGTTATGAGTTTCCGCAACAGAAGAATCTGGTTTATTTTGTGATAAAGGAAGAGCATTCCCGGTTTGCCATGACCGGCGACCATACTGCCTGGTGGATTCCGGGAGATTATGATACCCAGGAATATGATTACACGGAGTCCAAACTCTCTGAAATCCGTGGACTGCTGCAGGGAGCTGTGAGTGACAATGCGTCACAAACTGTCTTTTCGCCGACAGGTGTCCAGACTTCCATACAGCTTAAAACAGCTGATGGAGTGTACCTTAACCTGCACGAGGCAGCCTTGGTGGACTACTCTTGCATGCATCTCAACCTGGATGACAAGAACCTCGTTTTTGAATCCTGGCTGACTCCGGATGCTCAAGGAAATAAAGGGTATATGCAGTCTCCCTGCCATACTCCCTGGCGTACGGTCATAGTCAGTGATGATGCCCGCGAGATACTGGCCTCCAATTTGATTCTCAATCTGAATGAGCCTTGTAAGTATGATGATACCTCCTGGATTAAGCCGGTGAAATATGTCGGCGTATGGTGGGAAATGATTGCAGGGGGAAAGCCCTGGGCATATACTTTTGACCTCCCTTCTGTGAAACTGGATGATACGGACTATTCCAAGGTGAAACCGAACGGCATTCATCCGGCCAACACGGCTAATGTGAAGAAGTACATAGACTTTGCTGCCGAACACGGTTTTGACCAGGTATTGGTGGAGGGTTGGAATACGGGTTGGGAAGACTGGTTCGGTAATTCCAAGGATTATGTTTTCGATTTCGTGACTCCTTATCCCGATTTTGACATCAAGTATCTGAATGAATATGCTCATTCCAAGGGTGTCCGTCTGATGATGCACCATGAAACATCGGCTTCCGTCCGTAACTATGAGCGGCACATGGAAGCTGCCTACCGTCTGATGAATAAATATGGATATAATTCGGTAAAGAGTGGCTACGTAGGCAATATGATTCCCCGTGGCGAGCATCACTATGGACAATGGATGAACAACCATTACCTATACGCCGTGACCGAAGCTGCCAAACACAAGATAATGGTCAATGCCCATGAAGCGGTACGTCCGACTGGTTTATGCCGTACCTATCCCAATCTGATAGGCAATGAATCTGCCCGAGGCACGGAGTACGAGGCTTTTGCTGGTAACAAGCCCTTCCACACAACGGTACTTCCGTTTACCCGTTTGCAGGGTGGTCCGATGGACTATACGCCCGGTATCTTTGAAATGGACATCAATAAGTTGAATCCGAACAGCCATACGCATGCCAATACTACCTTGGCGCGTCAGCTGGCACTTTATGTCACTATGTACAGCCCTCTACAAATGGCTGCCGACCTTCCTGAGAATTATGAGCGTTTCATGGATGCTTTCCAGTTCATCAAAGATGTGGCTGTGGATTGGGACGACAGCCGCTATCTGGAAGCTGAGCCGGGACGTTACATCACTGTTGCCCGTAAGGCAAAAGGTACGAATGACTGGTTTATCGGTTGTACCAGCAGTGAGCACGGACATGCTTCAACTCTGAAACTGGACTTCCTGGATGCAGACAAGCAGTATATTGCAACCGTCTATGCCGATGCAAAAGATGCCGATTATAAGACAAATCCGCAAGCTTATGTTATCCGTGAAGGTATCGTTTCTCCCAAAACGGTCTTGAAACTGAAAGCTGCTTCCGGTGGCGGCTATGCCATCAGCATCATGGAGGTGAAAGATAAATCTGTATTGAAGGGACTGAAGAGGCTTTCCGGGAATATCTGATTTACGGGCATAAAAAAAGGAGTACCGCTGTACTCCAACCTTTGTTAACCTTAAATCTAATACTATGAAAAACACATTGCAAAGATACGGACTTTTGATAAATCTGCAAATTATCCAACTAAAAAAGTATGTTTTATAACACTTATTAGCTGTTTATTCCTTTGCTTCTATTTTTGTTAACAAAAAGGATGCGAATGTGTCAAAAGCACATGAAGACTTTTATAATGTTATAATATTAGGCGCGGATTACGCGGAATAATGCGGATTCAATAAACTAAATCCGTGAAATCTGCGTCATCCGCGCCTAAAATAAAGCGTTAAAGAAGGTTTTGACACATTCCCCTTACCCTTTTACTTCCTGATACATAAATCTTTTAATGCTCTTCTTTGCCGTTTTCTCGAACTCCTCGAAGTGTATCTTGACTTTTGTTATCTGGCAGTAGGCCGGTAATTGCAGATTCAATTCATTCCGATTGTCCTCCATAACCTTTTCGATGTCCGATTGTTCCATACCATGGGCGAATGCATCGTCAAAATCCGGATAGATAAGAGCCACGAGCTTGTCTTTCTGCAATACGATCAGTGATTCGGACACATAGGGCATGTTGTTCAGTTTGCTTTCAATCTCCTCGGGGTAGATGTTCTGACCACTGGCTGTGAGCAACATGTTTTTGCTGCGTCCGCGGACAGTGACATATCCTTCGGTATCCATCGTTGCAAGGTCGCCGGTGTGCAGCCAGCCGTTTACATCGATGATTTGGGAAGTCGCTTCGGCATTTTTGTAATAGCCCAGCATCAGATTGGCACCTTTACAGATTATTTCTCCTGCCACGTTCTGAGGGTCGGGAGAGTCTATCTTTACTTCCATGCGGGTGGTTGCCTTGCCACAAGAGGCCAGTTTCAATGTTTCCCAGCGGCTGGAACAAATGATGGGGCCGCATTCCGTCATTCCGTATGCAATGGTATAGGGGAAGCCTATCTGCTTCAGGAAGCGTTCCACTTCGGCATTGAACGGTGCTCCTCCGATGATTATTTCATCGAAATTACTGCCGAATACTTCCATTGCCTTTTTGCGCATGTCAGCCTTGATTTTATCGTTGACAATGGGCATCCGCAATAGCAGCTTGCCTATTTTATTGTCTATCCGGGGCAGGATATCCTTCTTGATAATCTTTTCTACGATAAGCGGTACACACGAAATGACCCGTGGCCTGATTTCGGAGAATGACTGTGCAATAATCTTGGGAGACGGCATACGGGTAAGGAAATACAGATGGGCGCCTGCGGAAAAACCGTATAGAAAATCGTACACCATACCAAATACATGTCCCAGAGGCAGCATGGATACAATATGGTCGCCCGGACGTACGGGGAGCATCTCATGGCAATATGCAACATTGGACCAAAGGCTGCGATAGGGGAGCATGACCCCTTTGGAATATCCCGTGGTGCCCGAAGTATAGTTTATGACAGCCAGTTCTTCGGGTGATTCCTCCTTGCGGTAGCTGATATGCTCGGGACGGAAATTCTTGGGGAAACGTGTGCCATAGAGGACGTTGCGATGTTCGAAAGCCTCCATCAGCTGCTCGTTGCGGCAAACTACCGGAGTGAAGTCCGTCAGCAGTACGATACCCATCAGCAGGGGCATTGCCTCTTCATTGAGGTTTTCCCATGCCCGGTCGCCGACAAACAGCAGCTTGGCTTCGGAATGGTTGACGATGTTGTGGATATTGTCGGCCTTGAACTCATGCAGAATGGGAACAATGACAGCTCCATAGGTAACCGTCGCCAGAAAAGCGACTGCCCAATGTGCACTGTTACGTCCGCAAACGGCAATCTTGTCACCGGGCCTGATGCCGGCGCTTTCCAATACGATATGGAATTTGGCTATTTTTCGTGCTACATCTTTGTATTGCAGTGTAATTCCTTTGTAGTCTGTCAGGGCGTTGCGATCCCAGTTTTTAATAATGCTTTGTTCTATATAATCGATGAACCCTTGTTCTTGTTCCATTCAGCTGTTGCACACTTTAGTTAAAACTGCGCAAAGATAGGTCTTATAGTGATGCAAAGCAAATAGTTTCCGCTTTTTTCTTGCCCTGAAACGGATAGAAACTTATCTGTAATTCTTATTCCTTGCTATTTTCCGAAATAAGAAGCAGCTTGTCACCGGCATGAAGTTTTAATGTTCCGTTCGGAATGAGGTACTCATCGCCACGTTTTACAATCATCACCAGTGTGCCTTTAGGCAGGTTCATGTCTTTCAGGGTGTCTGCCTGCTCCAGCATTTCTTGTGTAATGGTCATATCGTGCAGGTTGGAGTCAATCTCTTCGGGCAGCTCAACTCCGAAATCATTTCCGGTCTTTTCCAGCGGGGTGGAGAGGCCAAGCAGCCGGGCTACCCAGGAGACTGTGGTACCCTGGATGACCAGTGAGACGATGGTTATGAAAAATACGATGTTGAAAATGACATGGGCACCGGGCACGTCAGCCACCACGGGATAGGTGGCAAAGATAATGGGTACTGCACCACGTAATCCTACCCACGATACGAATAGCCGTGACTTGAGGGTGATTCTCTTGCCAAAAGGCAGCAGGCAGAGAAAAACGCTGAGAGGACGTCCCACGACAATCATGAATACGCCGATGAGCAATGCCACGACTGCAACTTCCAGCATCTCATGGGGGTTGACAAGCAGACCGAGGCAGAGGAACATGATGATTTGGAAAAGCCAGGTCAGTCCGTCCATAAAAGTATAAATCTCTTTCCGGTGCATGATTTTGTTATTGCCTACCATCATTCCGGCGATATACACGGCCAGGTAACCGTTACCTTTCAGCAGGTCGGTGATGGAGAAGGTGAAGAATACAAAAGACAGCAACAGGATAGGATAGAGTGCCTGGTTGTCTATATTCAGCCGGTTCAGCATAAGGATGGCCAGCTTTCCGAGGAAATAACCGGTTGCGGCACCGACAATGAACTGTATGGCAAAAGAGCCCAATATCTGGGGAACTCCCATTCCGGAGGACTGGATGAATTGAATCAGCACGATTGTCAGCATATATGCCATCGGGTCGTTACTACCGCTTTCCAGTTCCAGCATGGGGCGCAGATTATGCTTCAGGTTCATTTTTTGTGAACGCAGAATGGCGAATACAGAGGCTGAGTCGGTAGATGACATGGTGGATGCAAGCAAAAGGGAGGTTATCAATGGCAGGTGGATGTTGGTCCAGCTCATGCCGGACAGCCACCAGATAAATAATCCGGTAAAGAGGGCCGTGAGCAGCACTCCTGCAGTTGACAAAACAATGCCGGGAGTCAATATGGGCTTTATCTCCGTAAACTTGGTGTCCATGCCACCGGAGAACAGAATGATGCTGAGTGCAACCATGCCGATGAACTGTGCTTCCTTGGCGTTGTGGAACTGCAATCCCAATCCGTCACTGCCGAACAGCATGCCGACGACAAGAAAAAGCAATAATGCAGGCACTCCGAAACGGTAGCCGGTCTTGCCGACAATGATGCTGACGAAAAGTAATATGGAACCTATAAGTAGTATGTTTCCTGCTGTAAATATCATAAATTCTATGCTATATAGTTTGAAATGTGATGTTTCTTATGTCTAATAGTACAAAGATATGCATTGTGTTTAACAAATACAAATCTAAAATAGTTCAATTGAACTTTAAAATAAAGGTGGTTTCTTTACCGGGCAATAAGGATAAATTTCCGCCGGAAAGCCTCATTATTTGCCGGGAAATACTCAATCCAATACCGCTTCCACCCTCTTTGGTCGTAAAGAAGGGGATAAATATGTGTTCGGCAATGTCATTGGGAATGGCAGGTCCGTTGTTGGAAATTTCTATCAGTATGGCTTCCGCTTCATTGCAGTAGGCACGTATGTTGATATGTCCTTCTTTATCTGTATTTTTATCCGATTCGATGGCTTGTATGGCATTTTTCAGTAAGTTGATGACTACTTGTGATACCAGGTTCTCATCGGCATATAGAATGAGGTCGCTTGGCGCGATGTCCGTATGAAAGGTGACCCGGACATCGGGGTGCTGGTGACGGGCGAGTTCGACCATCCGCTCGATAAAACTTTTTACATAGAACAAGGATGGTTCGGGGGTGGGAATACGGGTGAATTTCCGGTATGATTCCACAAAAGAGAGCAGGCCCTTGCCCGTGCTGCTGATAGTCTGCAGGCCGTTTCTGATTTCTTCTTTGGAAACTTGCGCTTCGGTCAGTCCCAGCAGTGTATCGCTTAGGGAGGTTATGGGAGTGACGGCATTCATTATTTCGTGCGTCAGTACGCGGGTAAGCCTAATCCAGGAATCTATTTCCTTTTCATCCAGCTCGTTGTTGATGTCGTTCAAGGCGAGGATGCGCAGATGCTCTTTACGGACTGTGATGTCGCTGACGCGGACAGACATGTTGACAGTGCCTCGCTCGTTGTTGAAAGGCATTTGCAATTTGTCTCCCGGGCGGCAATTGGCAAGAAGGGACGAAAGACGCGGATCCACGCGGTTCAGCTGGCTGACGTGGGTAAAGACATTGAGGCCCAGCAAACGGAGGGCTTCGCTGTTTTTCTGATATACGGCACCATTGTCGTTCAGGACAAGGATACCGGTATTCACGCAGTCCAGGATGAGTTCGTAGTATTTTTCTTGCTGGGCTGTTTCACTTTTCACATTATAAAGTATATGGGCAACCCGGTTCAATGCACGGTTCACGAGTCGTGCGTCGGCAGTGTTTTCCGTTTCGGAGAAGTGGATGGCATTGTCGTTGTTTTCGATGGCGTCGAGCATGAAAAGCACTTTCCGCACATGATGGCGGTATAGCTTCTGCTGCCAGTACAAGGCTATGGGAAGCAGCGCGGTACAGAGCGCGCCCCAAAATACGTCCACAGTCCACATCACCCCTGCAAGGAGCGCTACTGCCAGACTGACGGCAACACGGAATGAATAATTAAAGGCCATACTTCTTCATTTTGTTGTACAACGTCTGGCGGGTGATACCCAGCTGTGCGGCGACGGCAGAGAGATTTCCGCTACATTTGTCGAGCGTCTTCCGTATCATCTGCATTTCCATTTCTTCGAGCGTGGATGCGGCTGCTTCGGGAGTGCCGGTTCGCCGTGCCAGCTGGAACAGTTCTGCGGGAAGGGTTTCGTTGTCACAGATGATAATGGCTTTTTCGATGGCATGTTCCAGTTCGCGGATATTGCCGTACCAGGGGTGGAGCGTAAGTTTCTCGCAGGCGCCGTCCGTCAGCTTGACAGGGGGCTTGTCATATTGCTTGCAGAAGCGGGCGATGAAAAGCTCTGCAAGGGGGATGATGTCTTCGGGCCGCTCGCGCAACGAAGGTATCTCGAGATGTATCGTGTTGATGCGGTACAGCAAGTCCTCGCGGAATTCGCCTTTTGCCACCATCTCGGGCAGATTGCGGTTTGTAGCGCAAATCAGCCGTATGTCTACGGGAATGGGAGTGTTGCTGCCTACACGGACAATGCTGCGTCGTTGGATGGCGGTCAGCAGTTTGGCTTGCAGATGGTAGGGGAGATTGCCTATTTCATCGAGAAAGAGGGTGCTGCGGCTGGCTGCTTCGAACTTGCCGGCACGGTCGGCATGGGCATCGGTGAAAGAGCCTTTCATGTGGCCGAACAGTTCGCTCTCGAAAAGGCTTTCGGTGACTGCACCCATATCCACACTTACCATCTCCTGCCGGTTGCGCGGTGAAAGGGAGTGAATTTCGCGTGCCAGCATCTCTTTACCGGTACCGTTCTCGCCCGTAATAAGGATATTGGCATCGGTAGAGGCCACTTTTTCCACCAAAAGGCGGAGCTGCTGCATGGCGGGGCTGTTTCCCCAATACATGTTGCGGGTATCTGCAAACAGGTGGCTGCTTTCTGCCGTACGTCCGGCATTTGGGCCGTTGGCCGGAGATTTTGTTTCAGAAGCTGATACGGCATTCAGTAAGGTTTCCACCAGTTTCTGGTTGTTCCAGGGTTTCACGACGAAGTCTGTGGCTCCTTCCTTGATTCCCCGTACGGCAAGGTCAATGTCGGCATAGGCGGTAAACAGCACTACGGGCAGGGTGGGACATTGCTTCTTTATTTCATGGAGCCAGTATAGTCCCTCGTTGCCGGTATTGATGCCCGAGGTGAAGTTCATGTCAAGAAGAACCACTTGCCATGACCTTTCTCGCAATACGCTGGGCAGGGTTACGGGAGAGGGAAGTGTGATTATCCCTTCAAAATATGGCTTTAACAAAAGCTGCAAGGCGGTAAGTACGCCTCGGTTATCATCGACAATCAGGATGTTTCCGTTTTTTTTGGCCATAAACTATTTCTGTTTTCTGCAGGCAAAGTTAATGATTTATCTGTATTATATGCTTTATTCTATATTTTTGCTTACTAAGAATTAATCGTCCGACAGCTGTTGAATTATCGTCCGATAACTGTTGGACGATAATTCAACAGCTGTCGGACGATAATATAACGATTGTGGGACGAATAGATTTAAGTAAAACAGAAATTAGTTTGTAGCAACTTCAGTAAGAGCTCATGGCGGTACTGAAAAAATTTATAGCAGTTGCAGTTTGATGCCAAATGACAAGCTCAGATAATCCTTGGGTTTCAGATACTTGTTGGTGAAGGCGCTGACTACATATAGGTCACATGTACTTATTTCATAGAAGAAAGTGATTTCTTTGGCCGTGAACCGTCGTTGCGGGTCGATGTCGTAAGTGATGCGCTGTCCTAAGAATGCATGGATGCGTACCTTAGAGGAGAAACCATAATATCCTTTAGGGTAGCGTTCCGGTTCATTGACCCAGAATTCATCGCCGAATACCGTGTTCAGATACATACCGCAAGCCAGCGGTTCTACAGAAAAACGGCTCTGTTTTATTTGCAGGCTCCAGGGAAGGTAGTTCTGCTTGACGGTGAATGTCAGCTTGGTACGTTTGGAGTCATATTTGGGCAATACTCCGAAGAATACGTCTGTTTCCCATTGGTTTCTTCTGCCGTAATCCCATCCGGTACCGAATGACAGCAACCCCATATTGCCGGCAAACTGAATTTTGGTGTGCGTCGGAATCAAGGCCTCCCAATGCCTGCGGTAGCGGTGTACGCGGCGGTCATAACGGTTCTCTCTGGTCTGGCTTTCAATGACGGCATCCGGTTGCAGGTCCATCCATACGGTATCGTGTTCTATGATGAAGATGGTATCTCTCTCTTGTGAAAAAGCAGAAAAAGAGCATACCGACAAGAAGACGACGGCGCATGCCAGGTGATTAATAATATGCCACTTCGCGTTCATATCCGTCGGGGGTTATGGTGAATATATAGTAATTGCGGTTCTTCATGCAGTCGCTCATGTAATACATTATCCCATCTTCAAAGAGGTCTTTCTCGAAGCGATGGTGTTCGTGTGCGGATGTACAGAACTGCAGTCCGGGAAATTCCTTGATGTAACGCTGGAATACGTGTGCCACATTATTGTTGAACTCGTTGCAGAACGGGCGTATATGCATGGACACAACGGTTTTATCGAATTCCTCTTCACGGTCGCGTATCTGTGCGGCAAGAAACTCGAAGTCGGGAATGGGGCGGGAGTAGTCGAATTCGATGGCGTTGGTATTCAGGCAGACAAACTTTACCCGTCCTGCAATGAAGGAGAAATTGGGGTCTCCGAATATTGCACGATAAGTCTCTTCGCCCGTGCCCAGGCAGTCGTGATTGCCGAGAAGTACCACATAGGGTATCTTGAGTTTGTTCATAATGTCCCGTTGCCAAAGGAACTCGTCTGTTACACCGAAGTCACTGACGTCTCCGCCATGAATGACGAAATCTATGTCGTCCCGCTTGTTGAGGTGGCTTACAAAGTCGTCGGTCTCGTCATACCAGCGCTGGGAGTCCCCCATTGTTACGAATCGGATTGTTGTCTTGTTCTGGCAGTTCTGCTCTATTTGGGCAATGTTGTGGGCATTGACATCGGTTTCACCGCTGATGTGTACATCGTAAGGGTGATAATCTATCATGTCGCAGCCGGCTATAAGCAGGCATAGGAATGAAGGATATAAGAGTTTGGGGAATTTCATGTGCAGGTGCTTCATTTTACGTTTATACTCTATCTTTAGAAAACTGTGGGCAAAGGTAAAGTTTTCATTCTTATGGATTCTTTTCTAATTTCCCTTTTTTTTGTTCTATGAGGCTGAACAGAGATTCGGCCTCTGTCTAATTTTTAGACGGGAGTGTCTAAAAATTAGACACCTTTGTCTTCTTCTGAAATACGATATGTGCTGATAATCAGGTTTGTGTATTCTTTGGCACGCTTTCTGCAATATGAAAAGCAAGAAAATATATCTAATAAACGATAAACGGAATGAAACAAATCTATTATGTAATTCAGACTTTACTACGGGGACGCGGTTCGAATATCATCAAGGTCATTTCTTTGGGATTGGGATTGACGATGAGTATTCTGCTTTTCTCCCGCGTGGCATATGAACAGAGTTTTGACACTTGCTTCAAGGATTATGATAACTTGTATCAGGTATGGTCGATATTCTCGGTGAAAGGAGAGAAGTTTGAGCCTCAGGAGTGGAATTGCGGTCCCGTGGCAGGGGCTATTTTGGAGAACTTCCCCAAAGAGGTGGAGTCGGCGGTAAGTTTGAGCACGTCTATGGTATCTGCTCCCCTTTACAATGGAAGCGTGCGTCTTGACGACAGGAAGATTGCAGCCGATTCGCTGTTCTTCCGTACCATGGGTATCGACGTCCTGAACGGGAATCCCGAAAAGGACTTGGTGCAGAAGGATATTATTTTCTTGAGTGAACGCTTTGCAAGGAAAGTGTTCGGTGAGGAGAATCCTATAGGGAAAACGCTTAATTATGACCATCAGTTTGACCTGACGGTGAAGGGAATCTATGCCAATTTGCCTGAGAACGCCACAATCAATCCGGAAGCGGTTATCTCGATGCCTACCTTGTGGAGCCGCAACTGGAATAACTACTCGTGGAGCGGGGGAGACAGTTGGGTAGAGTTTATCCGTTTCCGTCCCGGTGCCGACAAATCTGTTGTCAATGCGCGTATTGATGCCATGATAGACAAATATCGCCCGGCAGAAGATAAGAAAGAGTACGGTTACACGGCTTTTGTGCAGCCCATCCGTGATACATACCGCAATTATGATGATATGCAGCGGATGCGTGTCATCATGAGCATTCTTGGTTTTGCCATTCTTTTCATTGCGGCGTTGAACTATGTGCTGATTTCCATTTCCTCTTTGAGCTACCGCGCCAAGTCGGTAGGCGTACATAAATGCAGCGGTGCGAGCGGTGGCACGGTTTTCAGCATGTTTTTGCTGGAAACGGGTATCATCATTGTGGCGGCATTGCTGCTGATGGCGTTGATAATGCTCAACTTCCGCGATTTTGTGGAAGACACGGTCGTTGTAAAGCTCTCCACCTTGTTGGCTCCGGAGCGTATCTGGGTACCGTTGTCGGTAGTGCTTCTGCTGTTTATAGTGGGAGGCGTGTTGCCGGGCCGGCTCTTTGCGCGTATTCCCGTGTCGCAGGTGTTCTGCCGCTATACCGAGGGGAAAAAGGGGTGGAAGCGTCCGTTGCTGTTTGTCCAGTTTGCAGGCGTGGCATTCATCAGTGGATTGATGTGTGTGGTGATGTCGCAATATCAGTATGTACTGAAAAAGGATATGGGGTATAATCCCAAGCAGATAGCCATAGGTAATGCCTACTGGGATAATGAAGCGACGCGTGACGCAGCTTATCAGTTCTTCAAGGGATTGCCCTACGTGGAAGCGGTGTCCAGCGCCAACAGCACACCCATTAGTGGATATAGCGGTTCGATGATTCATAGTGAGAGCGGGCAGGCACTGTTCTCTTGCCGCTCTTCTTATTTCATGCGCGAGGATTTTCCTGCCTTGATGGGCATGACTATGAAGACGGGACGTATGGCGCGCGATAAAGAGGAAGTCGTGGTGAACGAAACCTTTGCCGAGATGATGCGTTGGGGAGACGACGTCGTAGGCCGTACGGTATATACCGAAGGGAATACATTCAAGGTCGTAGGGCAGTTGAAGGATTTCCAGATAGAGAGTTTCAGAACCGAGAAGATGCCTTTCATAGCCCGGGGAAACAAGAATTTTTATGGAACGGTACATGTCCGTTTGAAAGAACCCTTTACCGAAAATCTGCAGAAGCTGAACCACGATGTAGCCGAGGCTTTCCATGACCAGACTATTGACTTTACCGGCTATGAGAAAAGAATAGAGAATAGTTATAATTCTGTCCGTGTATTCCGTAATGCCACTTTGATGGCGGCAGTGACCATGTTCTTCATCATGCTGATGGGACTGATTGGTTATACCACCGACGAGGTACGCCGCCGCAGCAAGGAGATTGCCATCCGCAAAGTGAACGGTGCAGAGGCTTCCAGTATCTTGGAAATGCTGTCGAGGGATGTACTTGTGGTGGCGGCTCCGGCAGTTGTCATCGGTACGGTATTGGCATGGTATGTCAACGGAATGTGGATGGAACAGTTTGCGGAGCGTATTCCCATCAGTTGGGCAGTATACGTACTGGTAGTGATGGCTAATTTGGTGATTATCGTAGCCTGCGTACTTTGGAAGTCCTGGCGGATAGCGAACGAGAATCCGGTAAACAGCATTAAGAGCGAATGATAATAATATTAATACATAGAATATCATGATTGAAATTAACAACATCAGCAAAGTATTCCGTACTTCGGAAGTAGAGACAGTAGCATTGAACCACGTCAGCCTCGATGTAAAGGAGGGGGAGTTTGTAGCCATTATGGGACCGTCAGGTTGCGGCAAGTCCACCTTGCTGAACATCCTCGGGCTGCTGGACAATCCTACGGAGGGCAGTTACAAGCTGCTCGGTCAGGAAGTAGCGGACTTGAAGGAAAAGGAACGTACCCGTGTGCGCAAGGGCAAGCTGGGATTCGTGTTCCAGAGCTTCAACCTGATAGACGAACTGAACGTCTACGAGAATGTGGAACTTCCCCTTACGTATCTTGGCGTAAAGGCGGGTGAACGTAAGCGTATGGTAGAGGATATACTGAAAAGAATGAACATCAGCCACCGTGCCAAACACTTCCCGCAACAGCTTTCCGGCGGTCAGCAGCAACGTGTGGCGATAGCCCGTGCGGTCGTAACCAATCCCAAGCTGATACTCGCCGATGAGCCTACCGGTAACTTGGACTCCAAGAACGGAGCTGAGGTGATGAATCTGTTGACAGAACTGAATAAAGAGGGTACTACGATTATTATGGTGACCCACAGCCAGCACGACGCCTCGTTTGCACACCGCACGATACATCTTTTCGACGGTAGTGTGGTGGCAAGTGTGGCAGCGCAGGATTTGTAACAGACTTTTAAAACAACTTCCATGAGACAACTATATTACACTCTTCAGACACTGATACGAGGAAAAGGCTCCAACTTCATCAAGATTATTTCCTTGGGACTGGGGTTGGCAGTCAGTATCCTCATTTTTTCCCGTCAGGCATTCGAGCTCAATTATGATACCTGCTACAAGGACCATGAACGTTTGTGTCTTGTCAAAACAGTATGGTATTACAACAACGAGTATCATCCTTCGCATATAACTCTTGGACCGGTGGCTGGTACCATTGCCGAAAACCTGCCTGACGAGGTGGAGAGTGTTACCGTCACCCAGCAATGGTGGAGCAATTCGGCTTGGTTTGCCAATGAACGCCGTTTCCAGACCAATGCCATGACGGCCGATTCTTGTTTCTTTGCCACTATGGGCATTGATGTTGTCAGTGGAGACCCTCGCGAGCTGAATAATCCGGAGGTGGTCTTCATCAGCAGGGAGCTGGCCGGCAGCATGTTTGCCGATAAGAATCCCATCGGGCAGACGGTGGTCTATAACAAACAGATGTCAATGACCGTGAAGGGCATTTTTGAAGATTTTCCCGAAAACTCCAGTTTCTATGGAAGTGGTGTCGTGATGTCTCTGGCTACCTCCTTCAAGCATCATTGGGGATACTGGGGGTGGGGAGGTGGAGACAGCTATATGTCCTTTGTCCGTCTGCGCCCGGGGGTGCAATTGGACGATGTGAACACCCGAATAGAGAAACTTGCCGAGCAGGTGCGCAAGAGCGATGATGTGTTTATCAGTCTGGTTCCGATAAAGGACTACCGTATGGAATTTGGTATCAGTACCATGCGTATGGTATGGATTCTGTTGACGCTGGGAACCGCCATACTTTTTATTGTGGCGATGAATTATGTGCTTATTTCCATCTCAGCCATGAACCGTCGTGCCAAAGCTATAGGCGTACATAAATGTAGTGGGGCAAATACGGGAACTATTTTCGGTATGTTCTTATGGGAGACCGGAGTCATCATGCTTTCTTCCTTGCTGCTTGTAGCGCTGCTTCTATTTAATTTCCGTGAGCCGTTGGAGGACATGCTCGACGTTAGTCTTGCTGGTCTTTTCTCTTGGGAAAACATTTGGGCACCGCTTTCAGTGATAGTCATTTTGTTTATGATAGGCGGCATGTTGCCCGGGCAGCTTTTTGCCCGCATTCCGGTGACGCAGGTTTTCCGCCGGTACACCGAAGGCAAGAAAGGCTGGAAACGTCCGCTCTTGTTTGTGCAGTTTGCCGGTACCTCTTTTATTTTCGGCTTGTTGGGGCTGGTGCTTATGCAGAGCCATTACATCACCAATAAAGAACGTGGATTCGATTACCACCGGGTGGCTTATGCTTCGGGCGTATCCTTTGACTCGGATGCGGAAAGCGATGCAAATCGTAGTGTGATGCTTTCTTTGCCTTATGTGGAAGATGGAGCTTGTAGCGGTAATCTTCTTACAGACGGATTGAGCGGAGAAGGGGTTACGACTGATAACGGGCAGTGGATGAGCATGCGTTGGGTGGAATTTGGCAAGGACTATGCCCCGTTTATGAAGTTGGAATTTGCGGAAGGCAAGAATATGGATGCCCCTGGGCAGATATTGGTCAATGAAACATTTTTGAAAATGATGCATTGGGAAGATAAACCGATAGGCAGGCAAGTGCGCAACGGCGATCGCATAGCGGGCAATATTGTAGGTGTACTGAAAGACTTTGCTACATCCAATGCCGCTTATGTGGCGGTGCAACCTATGTATGCAACTTATCTTGACCGATTTTCCGGAAACATCCAATTACGTCTGAAAGAGCCTTTTGACGATAACCTCAAGCGTTTGAACGAAGACATGGAAAAGCTGTTTCCCACCCGTGACATTGTATTTTCCTCGTTCCAAAAGGTCATTGACGACCAGAACAGTACCGTCACGGATTTCCGTAATGCAGCTTTACTGGCTGCCATAACCATCCTTTTTGTTACGTTAATGGGGTTGATTGGCTACATCAATGACGAGATACAACGCCGCAGCAAGGAAATTGCCATCCGTAAAGTGAATGGTGCGGAAGCGTCATCCATTCTCCGGCTTTTCTCGAAGGATATATTCTGGATATCCTTGCCGGCCGTTTTTCTTGGAGGGCTGGGAGCCTGGTATATAGGCGGTGTCTGGATAGAGCAGTTTGTGGAGGGAGTGGATTTTGGTATCTGCGGATTCTTGCTTATTGCATGCATTGTACTATTGCTCATCATCGGTTGTGTAGTATTCAAGGCATGGCGGATTGCCAATGAGAATCCGGTAGACAGTATCAAGAGTGAATAAAGAATAACTTCAGGAAATTATGAGGCGGCACATTTATTATACATTACAAAGCTTGTTGCACAAGCAAGGTTCCAATGCCATTAAGATTGTATCTTTGGCATTGGGACTGCTGATGTCTGTATTTCTATTTGCACGGATTGCATTCGAGTTGAGTTTTGATAACTTTTATCATGATTCGGATAACCTTTATATTGTGAAGACGGGTTGGTTGAAAAATGGAGTGTTGGAAGGTAACGAAAGTCGCTTTACCATCATTCCGATTCCGGCTGCCATTGCCGAAGAGTTTCCGGAACAAGTGGAAAGTAGCACAGTGAGCTGTTCTCTTTTTGATAATAGTTTCCAGTTGGGTGAGCGCCAATTAGATATGTCCACGGTGATGGCAGATACACTTTATTTTTCTGTACTCGGTTTGGAGATGATAGAAGGCAATCCACAGGATTTGGCGGGTCCGGATGTCGTATTCCTTTCTGCCAAGTCAGGAAAGGAGGCCTTCGGTGACGAAAATCCGATAGGGAAAACACTGCGTTATGATTTTTGGGGATATCAGACTACACTGCTCGTGAAGGGTATCTTTGCCGATATTCCGTTGAACACTTCTTTGGAGAGGCGTCCAGAGGCAATCATTTCCTTTCCTACTATAGGGCGGCATCTGAAGTGGAACCTAGGTTGGCAAAGCGGCGGAAACTACGACGGTTATCTCAGGCTGCGCAGCCCGCAGGATGCTGATTGGCTGAATGAGCGTATGTCCATAGCTATTGCCCGTCATATTCCACCGGAAAGTGGTTTAGAATTGAGCGTACGTATTGTCCCTATCCATAATCTGCATGTCGAGACTCCTCAAGTACGGAAGATGATTTGGATTATGTTCTTCCTGGGTATCGTGCTGCTTTTTACGACCGCATTGAATTATGTACTCGTTTCCGTGGCTTCGCTGACACAGCGTGCCAAGGCCATCGGTGTACACAAATGCAGCGGTGCTTCGGGAAGTAGCATCTTTTCCATGTTCATGGTAGAGACTGCTATAGTAGTAGGGCTTGCCTTGCTGCTCATTGGACTGCTGGTGTATATTTTCCACGAAAAAATGGAAGAATTGGCAGCTGTACCTCTCAGTGCTCTTTTTGACTGGCAGAATCTTTGGGCACCATTGTCGGTGATACTGTTACTGTTTATTTTAGGTGGTTGCCTGCCTGCCATGCTTTTCGCTCGTATTCCGGTGACACAAGTGTTCCGCCGCTACACTTCCGGGCGTCGTGGCTGGAAACGGGTACTGCTTTTTGTTCAGTTCATCGGAGCGGCATTCATTCTGGGGATGATGCTGATGGTCGTTTCACAGTACAGTTATGTAACGACGCGTGACCGTGGTTGGCGTCCTGAACGTGTGGCATATACCACCCAGCGGGAAGTGGATGGCAATAGCCTGCGTAGTCTTGTCGGCAGTTTGCCTTATGTGGAAGGGGTTGCTTCGGCAGAACGCCCTATATTGTGGTTCGGTTCTAACCAGCCAATTCTTGACAATCAGGGTAACGAGCTTTTCTATCCTCGTAATACTTGGTTCGACAGTGATTTTCTTCCTTTCATTGGTCTGAGACTGAAAGAGGGGCATAACTTGACGGGAGAAGGTCAGTTGCTTGTCAACAGTGTCTTTTGTGAGAAGATGAATTGGACAGACAGCCCCATAGGCAAGCGGGTGAATGATTATGGCACTGTTGTCGGGCTGTTAGACAGTTTCAGTTTTGCCGATATGCCCAACGATAATTTGCCGGTGATGGTGGAATGGACGGGGAAGACAGCTGCCACCCTGCATGTTCGCCTCAAAGAGCCATTGGATGAAAATCTCGCCCGCCTCAATGAAGAGATGCATCGGATTTATCCTCAGAAAAGCCTCGTATTCCGTTCGGTGGAGCAGGAAATGCGCAGTTATGCCGAGTCTGTACGGGTATTTCGTGATGTCACCCTGCTGGTTTCATTGACCATACTCTTTATCATTCTGATGGGACTGATAGGCTATGTGAATGATGAAATCCGCCTGCGTTCAAAAGAGATTGCCATTCGTAAAGTGAATGGAGCGGAGACGGAAAGTATTTTGCTGTTATTGTCAAGAGATGTGCTTTGGCTGGCCATTCCGTCTGTCGCCATAGGTATTGGGGGAGCATGCCGGGCCGGAAAGCTTTGGGCGAGCCAGTTCTCTGATGTTGTGCCATTCCCTATAGGCGGATATATTCTTGTAGGTTGTCTGTTGCTGTTGTTTATCGTTGCTACCGTGGTATTGAAGGCATGGTGCATTGCCAATGAAAATCCGGTAAAGAGCATCAAGAGCGAATAAAGTTGCCGCAACATACATCATGCGTTTGGGGTAGACAGACCATCTGTTTGGGGCGAATAGATGATGTGTTTGGGCTGAATGAATGATATATTTTCGAACAATTTGTTTGTTATAACATAAAATGCAATATTTGCAGTAGAATAAATCACTTTCACCTCGCTTTTTCGGTAATTCCTGTGGGTAATCTTTTTACATATATCCACAATGCCACCGCTGCCGTTACAAAAGCAAAGAAGTCCGATACCGGCATACATATCCAGATGCCGTCCAGCCCAAAGTAATGCGGGAATATCAGTAGTCCCGGCAACAGATACAGTAATTGGCGTGTCAGCGATAAGAAGATGCTGATTTTCGCTTTCCCGATGCTTTGGAAGAAATTGCCAATGACAATCTGTGCGCCTACCAGCGGGAATATGGCTACGGCAATGCGTACGCCTCTGGAAGCAATATCTATCAACTCTTCATCACTGGTAAAGATGGCAGATATGGCATGGGGGAACAATTCGCAGATAAGGAAGCCGGTACTGGTGATACATACTCCGGCAATGATGGTCAGGCGCAGGGTAGCCTTCACACGGTCGTGCTTTTGCGCACCGAAGTTATAGCCTACAATCGGTTGCATTCCCATCGTCAGCCCCAATACAATCATTACATAGAGTACCAGCAGTCGGTTGATAATGCCATATGCCCCGATGGCCATATCGCCTCCGTACTGTTGGAGGCTGTTGTTTACGATAATCACAATGACACATGCCGTGACGTTCATCAGGAACGGTGACATACCGATGGATAATATACTACTGATGATACGTTTCTTCATCTTCCAGAACCCCCGTTGCAGACGTACCACACTTGTCTTTTGCAGGAAATGGCTCACTACCCACACCATGCCGATGAACTGCGAGATGACCGTTGCCGTTGCAGCTCCCCGTATTCCCCAGTCAAATTGGAAGATGAAAATGGGAGCGAGGATTATGTTGCAGACTACCGTTACCATAGACGTGAGCATCGCTTTCTTGGGATATCCCGTGGCACGCATGATATTGTTTAGGCCAATCATGGTATAAGTGACGGGGGTACCCAGTAATATCACCTGCATAAAGTCGCGGGCATATGGCAACGTATCATTGCTGGCACCGAAGAAGCGCAGGATGTCATCCAGAAAGATGAATGAAACACTGCCGAATATGAATGCGTTGACCAGGCAGAACATCAGTGTGTTTCCCAATACTTCCGTTGCTCCGTCCAGGTCTTTCTGTCCCAACCGGATGGACGAAATGGTGGAGCCACCTGCCGATACCATCGTACAGAAAGCCACGACCAGATTCATCAGAGGGAAAGTTATGGCAAGTCCGGCAATGCCCATAGGACCTACGCCATGACCGATGAAAATGCTGTCGATGATGTTGTACAACGAAGTAATCGTCATGCCTATAATGGCCGGAATGGAGTACTGCACAAGCAGTTTGCCAATACGTTCGGTTCCTAATATATGCGCGTTGTTCATTTGATATGAGTCAATTAAGGAGCACAAAGGTAAGAAGAATTTGTGAGATTCGGGCTAAATTGGGTGAAATAAAGTAAGGTGTTGATGGTGAGGAGTTTTAGGTGTTGTTCATCAATATCCCTCCAAATCAGAGAATTTCAGGATTTTGAAGAGTTAGGATGGGGAATTACTACTTATCCGTTGCCTTTTTAGTGCCTGATTTATGCTTGAAATGGTGTTGGGTGACTGTTTCAAACCGATCCCACTGTCATCTCAAAGAACCCTTTGCGAGTACAAATATACTACTATTTTTGAATAAATCGGTCAAAGGTTGGTATTGTTCTCGTAATCAGGGGAATTATTCTATGTTCCGCTGTATTCTTCATGTTGATAAATAGCTCTATACCAGTTAATTTTGCAATTAAAGAATAGAGTTATGAATCAAGAAGATGTAAGGGTTGCGTTCTACCTTAAAAAGAGCGAGGCAAACGAGCGGGGCGAGTGCCCCGTCATGGGCAGGCTTCAGGTCGGCAAGTATTCCGAGGCCGCTTTCAGCGCGAAAATATCAGTACCGGCATCGACCTGGGCAATGGGCCGTGCAACGGGCAAAAGTGCCCGTACCCGTGAAATTAACCAGCACCTGGATGAGATCAGGGCTTCCGCCTTGTCTGCCTATCAGGAATTGTCAGCCCTTCGGGAAAGGGTTACGGCAGAAGAGGTGAAAAGCCAATTGCTTGGCATGGCATCCGAGCAGGTCATGCTCCGTGCCTATTTCCGCCTGTTCAACGAGCGATTTGATGAAAACGTGGGGGTGACACGGGAAAAGGCGACATCCGCTTCTTACTGGTACGCGCTCGGCCATCTTACCCGTTTCCTGAAGGAGAAATATAATTTGCGGGACATTCCTTTTACGGCCCTGGACTTGTCGTTTATCAAGAAATACGACCTGCATTTGCGCGTCGATTGCAACCTCGCGCCGGGGAGCATCAAGCTGCTGACCACACGTTTGGGCACCATAGTGAAGGAAGCCGTGTCCGACGGAATCATCACGAGTAACCCTTTCGTGGGATACGAGCCGCAGCAACCGGCCTCCAGACAAAAATACCTCACGGAAGAAGAGCTGGAACGTATAATGAATACTCCTCTCCCCAAACGGAAACTCTATCATATCCGGGATTTGTTTCTTTTTTCCTGCTACACCGGTATTCCTTACGGGGACATGTGTAATCTGTCGAATGACGACCTGGAAGTTGCCGAGGACGGCACGTTGTGGATAAAGACGTCACGCAAGAAAACGAAGGTTGCCTATGAAGTGCCCTTGCTTGACATTCCCCTTTACATCCTCGATAAGTACAGGGATGTCGCCGGGGAAGGGAAACTGTTGCCCATGTACAATAACGGGGATTTGAACAGGGACTTGAAAACAATAGCGAAATTGTGCGGAATTGAACGGCGGCTCGTCTTCCATTCGGCACGTCATACCTACGCGACCGAAATTACGCTTTCACACGGGGTGCCACTTGAAACAGTCAGCAAGATGCTGGGACACAGCAAGATTTCCACAACTCAAATTTATGCGAAAGTGACCGATGACAAGATAAACAAGGACACCCGGATGCTCAACCGGAAGATTGCAGAACGGTTCTCTATCGTCATTTAATAACTGTCAAACACAGATTGTCATGAAAAATAAGAATATAGCAAAAGATGCCAGACGGCGCAGTACCTTCGCCATCCTGTTTTACATCAACCGGACGAAAGTGCGCAAGGACGGAACGTGCCAGCTGTTATGCAAAATCAGCATTGACGCGGAACCCGCCCAGGTGGGGATAAAAGCTTCCGTCAATCCGGATTTGTGGAATCCCGAAACAGGACGTGCCGATGGCAGAAGCGAGAATGCCATTACCGTGAACCGGGCTATCGATGTCCTGACCCAAGAGATAAAGACGCATTACAAGAGAATAAAACAGAGCCTGGGGTTTGTTACTGCCGAACTTGTCAAAAACGCCTTGACGGGTGCCGGGCAAAAGCCATTGACCTTGCTGGGTGTTTTCAAGGAGCATAACATGGAAATGAAAAGTCTTGTTGGCAGGGACTACGTGGAGGAGACTTACAAGATTTATGAACGGTCATACAGGCATCTCGCCGGGTTTATCCGGAAGAAATACCAAACGGCTGATTTGTCGTTGAAAAGACTTGACAAGGATTTCTACAATGATTTTGAACGGTATCTGTACAAGGAGTGCGGCATGCACGAAAAGACGGTGTACGAGGAGCTGTACCGCCTGAAAAAGATGACCAAACGGGCTCTCGGGCAGGGGACTATCCGGGTTGATCCCTACGCGAGGATGCGTCCCAAATATCCGCCACGCAAAAGCCGCCACCTGAAACTTGAGGATTTGAAAAAGCTGATGGCCACGCCGCTTGACAAGCCGGGCCTGCAACGTGTCCGTGACTGGTTTATCTTTTCCACGTTCACGGGGCTGGCTTATGCCGATCTGAAACGGCTGTCGGAAAAGGATATCACCCAGGCCGATGACGGCACGTGGTGGCTGCACATACAGCGCAAGAAAACCGACACCCCGGCGGTTGTCCGCCTGTTGGATATTCCCCTGCAAATTATCGAGAAGTACAGGCACGAACGGAAGAGTGACAAGATCTTTAACATATACAGCCGCAGCTATCTGATCAGGCTCACAAGGGAAGTCGGCAAACGGTATGGATTCTACCTGACCTACCATCAAAGCCGGCACAACTTCGGGACCCATATCACGCTTTCACTGGGGGTACCGATAGAAACCGTAAGCAGGATGATGGGACATAAAAGCATAGATACCACGGAGATATATGCCAAAGTGACGGATAAGAAAATTGACGAGGACATGAAAGTTTTGCGGGAACTGTCGGCAAAACGTCCCGTCTGCCTTTATGAGGACGATACGGTGGCACGGCCAAAGAGGAAAAAGAAAAAATCCGTATGACACGGTAATGGTCTTGTCCGGCAATCCGACCCGGACAAACGAGAGGAACAGCCCGGTAACACGGGACGCTCCTCTCGTTCCTTCAATGCAATTTCAACAGGTCAGGTCATAGCCATTTCCGTTGTTCGTCAAGGCATTTTCTATGTGCATCTTCCAACAGTTGCTGTATTTCGGATTCTTTATACAGCACTTTGCCTTGTATCAGGTAGTAAGGCAGGATGCGCAGTGAACGGTATTCCTGCAAAGTCCGCCGGCTGATCCGCAGCAGTTTTGCCAGTTCCACATCACTTACGAAACGTTCCCCGTTGAAGGTGCGTTGGCTTGTCGGTTGCATTTTCTTCAACGACTTGCTTGTATTTTCCAGGCGGCGGAGAAGATCCTCCACGCGCGGGTCATGTCTGTCAATGAAATAATGGCTCATAGTTTGTTTGAATTAGCGTGATAAGACGATTGTAATACTCTCTCCACATCTTCCGGTTTATAGAAGAGCTTGTTCTTTATCCTGCCGCAAGGCAGCAGCCCTTTGGCACGGTATTCTTGCAGGGTGCGCTTCGATATTCCGAGTATATCGCACACTTCCTGGTTATCCAGCCACTTTTTCAGGCCGAGGTCTTGCTGTTGTTGGTAAAGCCGGTCCGCTTTTTCCTCGATGGTCCTTACCTGTGCCATGAGCGCGTCGAAAGTCCTTATATCCATACTGATAATTTCCATAATTCTTGCTTCATTTTTTAATTTGATTAAACATTTGTCTGGTGTCTGAATCTTGCCGGCAATGACTTGCCCTTCTGATTGAGGAATGCCTCCACTTCGGATGCCTTGTAGTAGGTTCTCCCGTCAATCATGTAATAGGTCACGAGCTTCTTCTGCCGGTAACGGGCCAGCGTCCGCTTGGTGATGCCGAGCAGCCGGCACAGGTCGTGGTTGTCCAGGAGCGTGTCACCGTCCAGGCAATCCTTCAACTTGTTCATCCGCTCCAATGCCCGGTCTATTTTTTCGAACCGTTCTATGATCAGGGCGAACATCTCGTGGGCGGTCTCACTGTTTATCTGTAACATGACTAATCTGTTTTTAGTGTAAATAATCATTTGACTACACCTTGTTGCGCAACAGGTTATATCATATTATAAGTCCAACAGCGTGCCAATGACCCTGTATTTCACGGAATGGCACATGCATTCCGCTGAGATACAGCGAAATAAAATTTACCGGAGAAAAGTAATGATGGAATAACGGCCTTGCAGGATGCAAGGATTCTCGCAATATGCAAGTTACATCCTGCAAGGATTACGGTATATCAGGCGGCAGATGCCGTTGGGAAAAGCAGTGGCTTTATGCAACTGCCATTGCCGGACGGGAAGGATGGTCTGTACGGAATTCCCTTTGCCGGCGGAATAAGGGAACAGGTAAACAATCAACTCTTCCACAAGGTTGTAATGGAAGAGTCCCCGTAGAAGTTCAAGGGATTCTGCATCGTGTGCTTCTGCCAGATAGGTAAAGGAACCTGCCTTGCTGTCTTTTTCGGCAAGCAGGTCGAGAATGGAATGGGGCAAAATCAGGAAATCACAGCGTTCACGCCAATAGGTGAAGCCTTTCCTGTGGTTCATCACCCATTGCATCGACACGTTATCGGTTTCCGGCAGGAAGCCGTCTAATGTCATAGCCGTTACTGCTTGGATTTTTGGCATATACTCCGGTTTTTTAATCTCAACCGGAAGCCGTCAAAAAAGAAGCGTGCAAACACACTACTTCTAATGGAGGCTCTGGAATGCCTTTGAAAGGAATAGGTGAATGCACGCTATGCGTAGGCATAGCATAAGCAATCACGCAATAGTTCCTTTCAATGTTAATTTTCCAGATTCCCATTAGAAACGCCTTGCGGTCTTATGTTATCTCGTCGGCAACCGCCTCACAGACAGCATACCGAGTTTTTTCTATTTACTTGCAAAAGTACATATATTCAGTGATATTTCCACTAATTACCGTTATCAATTTCACTTCAGCCCGTATTTCTTCATTTTCCGGTACAGCGTTGCCGGATTGATATTCAGCATTGCGGCGGTCCGTCCACGATGTCCGTTACAGGCTTTGAGGGCATTGATGATATTCTCTTTCTCCAACAATCCATCCTTTAATGGAAAGGCGGCACGTGAGGGTGTATCGACGTTCATACTCCGGTTCGCAGTAATATCCAGCCCTTCCACATCCATCACTGGTGTTTCCGTGACTAATACGGAACGTTTGATCCGGTTCTGCAACTCCCGCACGTTGCCCGGCCAGTGGTAGGCAAGCATCCTGCGCCTGGCATCGTCCGAAAAGCCTTGTGTCTCCCGTTTCAGTTCTTTGGAGTAGCGTTCACGGAAGAATTCGGCCAACGGTATGATGTCTTCCGCACATTCGGCCAACGACGGCTGGCGAATCTCGAATTCGTTCAAACGGTGATAAAGGTCTTCCCTGAACCGACCGCCCTTGATGGCCTGTTGCAGATCCTCGTTCGTGGCAGCGATAATACGCACATCCGCAATCCGTTCCTTGCCGCTGCCTATCGGTGTATAGGTGTTTTCCTGCAACACACGAAGGAGCATGGACTGGATCTCGTAAGACATTGTCCCCACCTCATCCAGGAACAAGGTCCCGCCTTTCGCCATGTCGAAGTAACCGGACTTGGCGGTATCGGCACCGGTAAATGTCCCTCTCTCGTGTCCGAAGAAAAGCGAGGCGGCCAGTTCACGGGGCAATGCCCCGCAGTTCACCGCCACGAAAGGCATGTTCCACCGCTTACTGCCCTGATGGATGCTCTGTGCCACAGATTCCTTGCCTGTCCCGTTGGCTCCGAGTATCAGCACCGACATTTCCGACGGGGCTACCAGTCCGGCTAACTTCTCCACTTGCAGAATCTTCGGACTTGTCCGGTGAAACAGCGCCTTCTCCTGTTTCCGTACCGTGACCATGGGCCGGAATACATCCTCTGCCAGTTCCAGCAGGTGCTCCTTGCGCACCGGCTTGGGAAGGTAGTCTATCGCACCCAGCTTGATGGTGCGCACCACATCCGAGACAGACACATATTCGGTCGTGATGATGAAGGGAATGTCCTTCCTTTCCTTGCGGAGCCATTCCAGAAGGGATATTCCGTCCCCTTCCGGAAGACGTACATCCGAAAGTATCAAATCGAATGCGGTCTTGCGTATCAACGAACGGGCTACCGGCTCGTTCATGGCCGTCACCGCATCATAACCCGCCTGCGCAAACCAGTCCTTCTGCATCTGCGACAGGCCAATATTGTCCTCAACTATCAGTATTTTCCGTTTCATCTGTCAGTTTTTTTATTTCGTTCTCCGCTTCAGCTATCAGCATGGCGGTACATTCTATTATTTGGTGCGTATGCTCCCGTACAACATCATCGCCTGTAGTGTCGTCTTTCAGCAGGGCACGATAGGCGGACAGGGCATCTGCCATCTGCAACAGTTCCCACATCGGCTGCATACGGTGGACGGTCTCACGCAGTTTCTTCCGGTCTGCGTTATTCATTGCCGAAGCGAGTTCCTCCGCGTCCTGTCTCGACTGTTCGACAAAGGAGCATAACAGTTTCACTTTATCGTTGACCTCTGCCAGCATCGTGCTGAAATCCACCTTCCGGTTTTCATCCTTCCGACATCTTTTTATGGTCGAGAGCAGGCTCAGCAGTTCCGAAGAAGAGAACGGCTTGTAGATGCAGGCCGTAAAACCGGCATCCAGATAGGCTTTTTTCTCCCTGTCGCCGCGTGCGGTCATGGCGACAACAGGTATCGTGCGCGAATTTCCGATGTTCGAGCTGCGCAGCAGTGCCAGCAGTTCGAAGCCGTTGGTACCGGGCATCTGGATGTCGGAGAGCAGCAGGTCATAATCCTTGCAGCGCATGGCCATGACCACCTCTTTGGCGGAGGAGCATGCCGTGCAGGCGACACCATTGCGTTCCAGCATATCCTTGACTACATCCCTCAGCATGCTGTCGTCATCGATGACAAGCACATTATGGGGCAGGTGTTCGGAATGCGGCAGTATCCGGTTCTCGCTCTCCGCCGGTTCGTCCGTCTCCGGCAACGGAAGGGTTACGCGGAACGTGCTTCCCCGGTCAACGGAGCTTGTCACATGGATGCTTCCGCCGAGCAGGTTCACAAGACCTTGCGTGATGGACAGGCCCAGACCGTAACCGTCGGCATTGGCGGCGGAAGCCCGGCGCTCAAACGGGCGGAAGATGCGCGAAAGTGTCTCCTCGCTCATGCCGATGCCCGTGTCCTTTACTTCCATGGCCAGCTCTCCGCTGTGATAACTGACGTTGAAACTGATGGTACCCGACTCGGTGAACTTGACGGCATTCGTAAGCAGGTTGTCTATGATCTGCTCTATGCGGTCCGCGTCACCGTAGAGCCTGACTTCCGTATCCCTGAAATCGCAGTCAAACCGGATGCCCTTGTTGTTGACCACGTGGGAGAATCCCGAAGCGGTACGCTCCAGAAGTTCGTGCAGGTTGAACGGTACATCGTTGCGGATTTCTTTCGCCTCGTTCAGGCGGTACACGTCCAGCAGATTGTTGAGCAAGTGAACCACATGGCGGCAAACGATTCCGATATTGTCCAGGTAAATGTTCCGCCGCTTCCTTTCCCGTGTGTCCATCGCCAGTTCGGCGTTGCCGCTGATGATGTTCAACGGGGCGCGGATGTCATGGGAGATGGTCAGGATGATGTTCTTGCGCATTTCCAGCAGTGCGGCATTCTGTTCTATCGTCTCTTCCAGACGTTTCCTTGTCCTTGCCTTTTCGCGCAAGTCCCTCTGGATAATCAGGTATGATATGACGAGCAGCACGATGGCGGAGATAATCAGCCCCGTGATGATACGCGTAGAGCGGTCGTAGGAGTCTTGAAGATGTCGGGATTTGGCTTCGAGGACACGCTCCGTCTGATTGTTCATTGTGTTTATCAGGGTGCGCAACTTGCGGTTAAGTACCTTGTTATGACGGCATAGACTATCAGCGTAGGTGTCTATGGCATCCTGTCGTTCTTCCTGCATGGATTGTAGTTCCTTGTTCAATGCGTGGAGCGTGGCGGAGGCGGAAGGCGTTACTTGCACCGTTTCTTTAGCACCGAAAAATCCGGCGACACCCTTTTTCTTGCGGGTTACGATTTGGGCCTTGGCTTCTTCCGGCAATCGGGTAAGCAGCAGCCCATCCGGGTTGTCCTGTTCACGGAACAGCAGCATGATTTGGTGTAAGTGCTCTTCCTTGTTTGCCAGCAGATGGCGGAGCGTGTCTATTTGCGCCCGACTGACAAATTCCTCGTTGCTGTCCTGCATGGTTTGCAGCATGGTATCAACTCGCAGACGGAGCGAACGGTAGTCCTCGAAATCTTCCTCCTCCCAAGCAAGCGCGGTCTCGCCACGCATGGCAAGGAGCGTGATATACCTGTGGGCGGTATTCACGTCGTGCTGCACCCGGTGGATGTGTTTCATTTCGGATTCTATCCCGACCACCCGGTTCCGCTCATGCAGCAAAGTGGCGGCCATACCTCCTATTGCCATTGCCGATACTATATAACCACAGACAATCTTATATTGTAAAGGTGTTCCTTTTTTCATACACAGATTTTATTACCGCTGTTTGCAGATAATGGACAGTCCATTTTATTGATGTAATTTCTGTCCCTTTACCTGCAATCTCTTATTTACCGGTTGTTCTTGCCATTTCTCAAAATCATGTTCAGGTACAGTTTCCCGTCTTCTGTTCTTTCTTCAATGCTTTCGGTCAGTCCTTGAATGATCATCAGGGAGAGATCGTCTTCCCGGCCTGTGCCTTGAAGGAAGCCGGCCGCTCCCGCACCGGTGCTCAGTTGTATTCCGATAGTAGCGTTTTCCTCGGAATAGGAGAGTACGAGGTCAATCCCGCCCCATGCTTCGATGGCCTTGCCGTGACACTCCATATTATCCCCATTGAAACAGCGCATCAGGGTTTCTTCCAGAATCAACAGGATGTCGTGGCGTTGCTGATAGCTGAGGAAATGTTTCTCGCAGAACGACTCTATTTCGGCATTCATCTGATAGAGGTCGAAACGGGCGTTGCCGATGTGATAGCTGAAACTCCGGATGCGGTTGATGAAGGCTTTGGTTTTCTCCTTTTCGGGATGGTTGAATATCTGTTCGGGCGTACCTTCCTCGTACACGATACCCTCGTCCATGTAAAAGACACGGGTAGAGATATCGCGGGCGAAACGCATCTCGTGGGTAACGATGACCATGGTCATTCCCTCCTTGGCAAGGCGGCGGATAACTCCCAGAACCTCACTGACCATGGTGGGGTCGAGAGCGGACGTAGGCTCATCAAAAAGAATGATTTCCGGTTCCATGGCAAGGCACCGGGCTATGGCGACACGTTGTTTCTGTCCTCCTGACAACTCATCGGGATAAGCGTTCATTTTTTCTGCCAGGCCGACCACTTGCAGCAATTCAACGGCTTTTTTCTCGGCATCCGTTTTCGTTTTCTTTAATAGCTTGACGGGGCCTAGCGTAATGTTGTCCAATACACTGAGATGTTCGAATAAATTAAACGACTGGAATACCATCCCCATTTTCAACCGTATTCGTGAGGTTTTTACTTTTTTTGGGAAAATGTTTCCCCCGTCAATATAGATGTCCCCGCCCGAGGGCGTCTCCAACAAATTGAGACAGCGGAGAAAAGTACTTTTTCCCGTGCCAGACGGTCCTATTATGGAGATGACCTCCCCTTTTTTTATTTCCGCGTTCACGTCTTTGAGCACCGCAAGGTTCCCGTACGTCTTGCTGAGATGTTCTATTTTAATCATATACGTTTATCGTTGTATTTCCGGGAGATGAGCTCCAATAACAGTGTTAATATATAGGCCAGCACGAAGTAAAGCATAGCCACCAAAATAAGAGGAAAGAAGGCATCGAATGTCCGGCTCCGGATGATGTCACCCGCCTTGGTCAGGTCCTGCACCGTGATGTAGCCCACGACGGATGTCATCTTTACCATAGAGTTGAACCCGTCTTTGTAAAGCGGCAGCACATGGCGTATTGCCTGTGGAAGCGTGATATGGAGGAAAGCGCGGAATGGAGTGAATCCCATGGCGATGCCGGCCTCTACCTGTCCTTTGCCCACGCTTCTGACCGCGCTGTGGAACATTTCGGAGACACACGCCCCGAAATTTGCCCCGAACGCGATGACGGCTACGGTTATGGGGTCAACCTCTGCCGACGCGAATATCACATAGTAGGCTATCATAAGCAATACCACGACAGGAGTGCCTTTCAACAGGAAAGTAACGGTATTGGTGCCTGTACGCAGAAGTGCGTTTCCCGACATGCGTGCGGCACAAAATACGCCTCCCAGCAATGTTCCCAGCAAACCGGCCAATATTGAAATCATACAGGTGATTTTCAAGCCGTCCAGTATAATCAGATAACGGTCCTCCTCAATCAGGTTACTGACAAGACTTGTCTTCACGGATTGCAGGAATCCCTGTTGCTTGACCTCCGTTTCTTCTCCGGCGTGTGTGGACATGTTCTTTTTCAAGGCTATCAATGCGGCACCGGATTTGAAGTAAGGTTCCGAGAACGCGAGCATCTTTTTTCGTTCCTCGTTGATAGTGATGCCTGAGCAGGCCATGTCCACCTTTCCCGAGGAAGTTGCCGACAGAAGCCCGGTGAAAGTCATGGTGGATATTTCCGGTTTCTTGCCGATAAAGGCGGCAAAGCGTTTGGCCAGTTCAATGTCGATGCCGACGAGTTCCCTGTTCTGTATAAAGTTGAACGGCTCGATTATTCCGGTAACTCCGATCCGCAAAACCCCGTTTTCGCCATTCTCCGGCAGGTCGGGAAGCCGGGTGTCTTTCGTGCTGTCAAGCCAGCGGTCCAGAATTTCATCGTACACCCCATTCCTCTTTATCTCTTTCAGAAAGACATTGAATTGCGCCGGCAGGACATGGTCGTCCCGGTTGAATATCATCCCCATTTCTTCCGTAAAGACATCTTTCTGGAGAATATCCAATTCCGGATTGTTCTCAACGATTTTCCTGGCCAGGTAGTAATCCAGAAGGGCGGCCGTAGCCTGTCCTGTCTTCACTGCCAGTCCCAGGTCCAGGTTTGATTCCAGATGTTTTATCGCGATTTCAGGATAATGGGCGCTGAGATGCCTGTCGTGTACCGTACCGACTGCAACAGCTACATCTTTCCCGTCAAGGTCCCTTATATCCGAGAGGTTCAAAGAAGCGTTCCTTTCCTTTTCGCCGCATCCTTGCAACACAAAAGCCAGGCATAACGACACTCCGATTACTATACCGGGTATTTTTCTCATAAGATTCTATTTGATGTTGAAAATAGAGGTGAACCCCGTGATTCTGAAAACTTCCCTGATTTCCGGTTTCAAATGGTGGATTTCGAGGGATGCGCCCCGGCTGCTGATTGTCTTTTGTGCCTGTAAGAACACACGCAAGCCCGAACTGCTGATGTAGTCAAGCGATTCACACTCAAAAATGATGGCGGCGGCAGCGTTTTCCAGAATCCGCTCCAGTTCTTTTCCGTATTCACTTGCACGGGTCGTGTCCCAACGACCGGAAATTTTAACGACAGTTTCGTTGTTGGTGTTTTTAATTACTTCCATAATGATTTATGATTTTGATTGATTCGTATTGTTTTTTTCTGTTGTCGGGAGAAGCTCTTTCTTTAACGTGAATATGTTTTTCCCTTCGATGCGTTGGTATTCCACCTCATCCATGATATTCTTTATCAAAAAGATCCCTAAGCCTCCGACAGGACGCTCTGCGAGCGGAAGGGTGATGTCGGCGCCTTTTACGCCCAACGGGTCGAAAGCCTCTCCCGTGTCGGTAAGAGTGAAGACAAGGCAATTTGCCGTGGTGGCGGCATACACTTGAATCTCTTTGCCCGTCCGGCCCGGATAGGCATAAAGAATGATGTTGGACACCGCCTCCTCCAATGCCAGGTTCAAGTTGAACGCCACCGTTGCCGGGAGCGACAATTCCTCGCCGATTTCCTCTATAAAAGAGGCAAGCCGGGAGATTTCCCGGATGTCATTCAGCAATACCAGTTCTTTTTTAATTTCTTTCATGGGCAGAAGGTGTATAATGTAAACAAAGCATGGTGATATCGTCGTTCTGCTCTGCATCTCCGGCATGCGTGTGAATTTCCCGCATCGTTTGCCGTATAATGCTTTCAGGCTTTAGTCCGCGGAGAGAATCGAGCGTCGCGAGCAGTCTGTCATCGGAAAAGAGTTCTTTCCCCGGGTTTTCCGCTTCAGTCACCCCGTCGGTATAAAGATACAGCGACGAACCGGCAGGCAATGAAATCTCCTGTTCCCGGAACGCAAAGCCGTCCAATACCCCGAGCGGGATGTTGGGCATTACGGGCAGGAAGACCGGTTCCTTTGCCGGAGAGAACACAACGGGCGGATTGTGTCCCGCATTGCAATAATGCAGCACGCCGCTTTTCAGGTCGAGAATACCAAGGAACATGGTAACGAACATGTTCGATTCGTTGGATTCCGAAAGCGAATGGTTCAAGGATGTCATGATGTCAACCGCCGGCTTGATGTGGGATGCCAACGTACGGAACAGGCTGCGTGTTACGGCCATAAGCAGTGATGCCGGAACGCCCTTGCCCGACACGTCGCCCACGGTGAAGTAGAGCTTGTCGCCTTCCACGAAGAAGTCGTAAAGGTCGCCCCCGACTTCTTTGGCAGGCACCAACGTGGCATACAGGTCTATGTCGTCCCGGTTAGGGAATGGAGGAAAAATCTTGGGTATCATTTCCATCTGTATCTTGCTGGCGATACGCAGTTCGCTCTCGATGCGTTCCTTGTTGGCGGTAGTGACGGCAAGCTCTTTCATGTAGTTTGCCAGGGAAGCCTGCATCTGTCCGAACGAGCTGTAAAGCACTTCCACTTCATCGTGCCGTTCCCGCAACGGAGGAAGCGGAGTGTGCAAATCTCCCCGGGCAATACGGCCGGCAACGTGAGCCAGACGTACCAGCGGCAGCGTCTGTCGGCGTATCGTGCAGATACAAAAGACGAGCAGCAACAGCAAACCCGCGGCAGCGATAACCACGACCACGAGACGGATACGGTCCACCCCGGCGAAAATGTCCTTGTATGTACATGCCACCCCGACCGACCATCCTGTCCGTCCGACAGGTGCGTAGAACACATAGGAGGTCGAAAGAGAGTCGTTCTGTATCGTTTTGAACCCCCGACAGCCGTCCAGCATGCGATGCCCGATATCAGCTACGGTGGTATCCGCCATGTCAAGTGTCGCGGTGAAAAAGGTCTCGTTGAGGATACGTTCCGGCAAATGATGGGCCAGATAGGTTCCGCTGCGTCCGATCATAAAATTGTATGAGTTCGGGTAAAGCCGCATGGCGTTTACCTTTTGCGTGAGCCATTCCAATGAGAAATCAGCCGTGAAAATGGCAAACATACGCCCCTTGCTGTCATGCAAAGGCAGGGAATAGGTGGTCATGATGATTTCACCGCCCCCGCCGTCAAAGTAAGGTTCGCTCCAGTAGGGAGTGCCGAGCAGTTTCGGTATCTGGTACCAATCCATATAATGGTACTCGTAATTTGACGTTCCCAGTTGTTTGCACCGGATACCCTCCTTGTCGCGGTAGGCATAAGGAGAGAAAAAACGCCCTTTTTCCGGGTAGAAATCCGGTTCAAAGGCAATGGCGCTTCCCGAGATGGCAGGATTGCTTTCCAACAGCCTGCGGGCAACGGCAAACATGGAGTCCGGCCGGTCAATGTAGCGGTCGATTTGCCAGGCGTTATTGGCTACGGCCACCTCCACGGAGTGGAGTATCTCATCGATACGCAGAACGGTGTTTTCCAGAGTGCTCATGGCGTATTTCTCCGCTTCAGCCTGCACTTGCGAGCGGGCCGAATGGTAGAAAACGACAAATGCCAGGCCGAATACAGTCCCCGTTATCAACAGGACATACAGGCTGACACGTGTGGAAAACGAATGCATGGCGGATTTTAGGTTCATGGCTGTCCTGTAATTTGACGGTATGTTACTTTATGACGGATGAGTCCGGCATCCAGCAGCAGGCCGGAGGCTTTCTCCACGTCTTCGGGACTCAGTCCGAATGCCGGACTGTTCCCGTTCCGTCTGTGCTGCAAGTGCAGGATATTGTCGAGCATACGTTTCTGGTGCACCTTGTTCGTCCCCACATGATGCCTGCGCACCTCGTCCATCACGATGGCGAGGGCTTCCTCCGGGTGGGCTGCCGCCCATTCCCAGCCCCGTTTCGAAGCTTCGGCAAAGGCTTGCAGCTCACGCCTGTGCGTGCGGTAATAGTCGGCTGTGACATACAGGCCGTCTTCCGGAATGTCATAGCCCAGCTCTGCCAGGTAAAAGACATGTCCGGGCTGTATGCCGCAAGCCAGTATCTGCAAATACTCGTTATAGCTCGTGGCAAGCGTCGCGTCTATTGCCCCTGAAATGAAGAGGTTGACATTGTTGACAAAAGGGATCCAGCGGATATCGAGTTGCTGCCTGTCGGCAAGGATTTGGGCGGGCTCGCCGAATCCGGCTTTCCAGATGCCCACCTTTTTGCCTTTCAAGTCTTGCAGCGTGCGGATGTCTTTTCGCCGGGGCACAATCATCAGGGAACTTTGCTGCGAAGTCTGAAGGATGTTCACAAGGGGAATCCCCCGGTCGATGTACCTGATGGCCTGGACCAGCTGCAAGGTAATCACATGGCTGCTCCCTTCCCGCAACCGGTTCAGGGCGGGATTGGAGGCCGAGGGATGGTCGATCACGATGTCCAGTCCCGCTTCCTTGTAGAAACCTTTCGCCTGTGCCACATAATATCCCGCGAACTGGCTCTGCGGCGTCCACTGCGGCGAGAACACGATGCGTTTTGTCTGACCGCAGACAGGAGCGGCCATCACGGCAAAAACGGACACGATAGAAAATATGTAGTAGAAATATCTCATTGCTCGATTACGGTTTGACTGTTATTTCGATGTCCGGACTACAAGGGGAAGAGCAGCGTGACGATAAAAATGTTCGCCGCCAGGATAATGAGATTCATAGGAAGCCCTATCCTCATGAAGTCGGTAAAACGGTATCCGCCGGCGGCATACACCAGCATGTGGGTAGGCGAACCGATGGGAGTGGCGAAACTCGACGACACGGCAATCATCAGGGCCACGCAGAAGGTGACGGGATTGACTCCCAGCATCACAGCCGACTGGTAGGCTATCGGGTAAAACATGGCGGCACAGGCCGTGTTGCTGATAAACTCCGTGATGAACGTACCCAAAAGGCAAATGCCTATAAGCAGGATAACCGGATTGGTACTGATACCTGTCAGTCCCTGGGCCAAGGCCGTGGCTATGCCCGTTTTCTCGATGGCGGTACCGAGGCAGACCGAACCGGCAAATATCATCAGCACATTCCAGTTGATGCTGTTGCGGGCCTGTTCGATGGAACAGCAGCGGGTGAAAAGCATGGCAAATGCCGCCAGGAAGCACGATTGCAGCAACGGGATGACATGGAAGGTGGAGAGCAGTATCATGCCCAGCATGATGAGGGAAGACACCAATGTCTTCCGCCCGATGTTGGGTATGCTGCCGGAATCGAAGAAGTGCAGCCCGATGTTCTGCGGCAGGTTGCCGGGCTTGAAGGATGGCGGACATTCCAGCAGGAGCACGTCGCCCGGACGCAGCCTGATTTTCCTCGGGCTGGCGGTAATCCGCTCTCCCCGGCGGGATACGGCCACCAGCACCACCCCGTACTTCTCCTCAAAATCCGTCCCATCCATCGAGACATCCGCCAGCGGGCAGCCCAGCCCGATACTTGCCGTAAACAGTCTGCGGCCTTTCTCTATCTCTTCCAGCGAGAATACATGGTTGGCGGCATTGACCAGATGTCTGGAACGCTTCAGGTCGAGTATCTCTTCGATTTCCCCGGAATAGATCAGGCGGTCGCCTCCCATGACAAATTCATCATTGGGGACGGGAGTGATGATTTCCCGGTCGAAGCGCACGATTTCAATCAGGCGGCCTCCTTTCACGTTCACCAGTCCCGCCTCGCTGACGGTCTGCCCGATTATGGGGCATTCGGAGGGAACCAGCAGTTCCACGGTATAGTCGGCAGTGGACTCGAAATTGTCATCGGCCGACTTGCGGTCCGGCAGCAGGCGGCGCAGGGCCAGGATGGAAATCACTCCGACGGCCAGGCAGAACAGTCCCGGCAGGGTGGTGATGAATATGTTGAGGGCTTCACCGGTGTCTTTCTGGTAGAAACCGGAGATAATCAGGTTGGGAGGCGTGCCGATAAGCGTACAAACCCCTCCCATGCCCGAAGCATAGCTCAGGGGGATAAGCAGGCGTGAAGGCGAAATGCCCAGTTTCTTTCCCCACACCTTGACCACGTTCAGAAACAGCGCCACCACCGAAGTGTTGTTGAGCACGGCACTCAGCCCGGCCACGGGCAGCATGAGCCGCACCACGGCACCGGCATACGACAGGGGCGTGCCCAGCACATAACGGGCCACCCACTGCAACACCCCCGTGTGCGTCAGTCCCGCCACAACCACGAACAGCACGCCGATGGTGACCACCGACTCTGCACTGAATCCGGCCAGTGCTTCCCCGGTAGACAGTACCCCTGACACGAACAGGACAGCCAGGCCTCCCATGAAAACCACATCGGCTGGCAGCTTGGTAAACGCCAGGATGGTGAACATCGTGAGTATGGTGACTATCGTTATCCACGCATAAAGGTTTAGTCCTAAAAAAAGTATTGACTCCATTGAAATGATATAAGCTAAATAACAGGTTAGAATAAAAATTTGAAATTGTTACATTCATAACTTTTTTTGTATCCATCAGAATGGAAACAGCCGGACACAAGGGGCAAAGACGGACTTCAAGCCTGTCCTGATTCTGCACACCTGCATGTCCTTACTGTCTCCGGGATATGAATATGTCACAGCTTTGCTGTTCATTGAAAAGGCACACACTGCCCTCACCCAGCACGCGTTGTCCTTATTGCCGTTGTTCACATTGGCGTTGTTGAAGTTCACGTTGAAGGCGTTGTTGCTGTTGTCCTCGTTCTCCGAAGAGGACCAGCAGATGTCGTCAGTATTGGTTCTTTGCGAGCTTTCCTGCCCGAGGAAAGCCTGCCGACGACCCTTTTTCAAAAAGAACGGCACACTCAGGAAAGTCGTAACCGCCCTGATTCCGGCCAAAATCATATCCATATACTGTCATTTTTAACGAGGTTTTTTTACTCCCGTTTCGTTTATAAAATTCGACCCGCTTCGCGGGTATTCTACCATTGTCGGTTATCCAAATAGATAAATAGATTAAATAGGTAAATAGTTAAAAAGCACACACTGCCCTCACCCAGAACGCGCCGTCCTTAAGGCCGTCGTACACATTGGCGTTGCGGAAGCTCACGCGGAAGGCGTTGGTGCTGTAGCCCTCGTACTCCGAAGAGGACCAGCAATAAGTAGATTCCAAAGCGTCACCACCGGCGGCAGCGAGGGAGGAATCGACTATATCCTGGGTAATAGTGTAAGAGAGATCACCAGTGAAGGATTGATCATATTCGTTCCAAACATCATCCACATCCTTGTAGCAGAGCATGTGAAGTTCTTTCGCCGAGGGGAGGAACCAGCCGGTACTGCCGATGGGGGCAGGGCAGGCATTGCCATTCACGAACTCATTAAGGGCGGCAACGGGTTGGACGATGTAATCCGACCTGTCGTTGGCATTACAATACGCATTGTAAGCACGGAGAACGACGGTGTTCTGATAACCGTAGATCCGGTTGATATTGTCACCGGCTTCGATGTTGGAGGCGATGGAAACAAACTTGTCCTTGTTCGCATGGGTGAAACCGTCTCCCGCCTGCCATTCTTTCACATGTTCATACGACTCGTACGGCTGCCAGACCATCTTTTCACTGCCGTTGTAAGTGACTTTCTTCACGGCAACGGCAAGGCCGCGGGCACAATCCGGATGCTCGGCGGACATGATTTTGTCATCCGTCAGGCTCGCCGGGGTATTTCTGCCATCTGTAGTGGTCTCGGAGGGAGTCCAAAAGACCACTCCCACCACGGTCTTGCCGCTCTCCGGCTGTGGCTTGGGTTCTGCCCACTCAATCGTGCCGTCGTCATTGATTCCGCGCAGGCCGCCGTCGGAGGTCGTCCCGTCATCATAGATATAGTCGCCGGGTTTAAGGCTGGAGGCGGTATAACCGTTTTCGTCGGTACCGAAAGTGAACGTGCAGACGGTTGTTCCGGTGTTCGTGTTGGTCACCACGAACACGTAATGACCCCGCCATGCCTCGTCTTTCAGGGAGTTGAATGCCTGCCGGCAGGCTTCGAGAACCTCCCGGTCGCAAGTTTCCGCTGTGCCCTGTCGGGTTACGGAAGTGGCTGCGTCCGACGCGCCGAGGGCGGTCTTGAATGCGGACTCGATTATATTCTTGTCTTCCATGGAGTCGGGAGTGGTAGGTGACGTTTCCTCGAACTCCCACGAGTAGGTCACTTCCGATACCGGATCATCGTCGTCGCTGCAAGCGGTGAACGACACTAAGGATGCACACACCAGGGCCAGCATAGCGAGCATGGCCTGGAGGGATTGGATTGCTTTTTTCATTTTGTTCATTTTTTTATTTATCATTACTTTCTGAAGTTTATGAATTCCTGCCTGTTTTTGTTGTGTATGCGAATGTCACGTCTCCTTTATATGCCAGATAGGTCGTTTCCGGTGAGGATTTCAACCAGTCGTTCATCGTGACGTGCATGGTCTTCACCGTTCCGTCCGGATTCAGGTCATAGGTTGCCTCATAGCCTATCATGTAGCCGTCTTCATATTCCAGGACAGCTTTTGCCGGCAGATATTTGTCGGAACTGATGTCCAGATGGCCGGATATTTCCATGTCGACAAAATAACCGCCGGTGTTCTGCATCATAAATCGCAAATAGGCGGCATTGCTCTTTTTAGGAATGTCGGTGTACTCGAAACGGTAAGTCGGCAGGTCGGGCGCGTCCGGGTATCTCATGGAGGTAACCTGGTCGTCTGTCCATTGGAACAGGATCGAGTAACCATCTTTATGGTTTATCTCCACACATTGCCCTTTCTCGTCATACACCAACTTGTCCCTGCTTCCATCGGCATATACGGTCTCTACCACCTTTCCCTCCGGTGACAGGATGTGTTCATAAGGGCCTAAATCCGGTTCGTCCCGTACAAGTATTTTCCCTTCAGTGTAGGTATAGCGTGATGTACAGACACCGTTATCCCACCACTCTGTCAGCTCGCCCTGTTCGTTGTATTTCATCTCGGTGAGGTCGTAGTCCCCAACCGGGATAAAATCTTCCCACCTTTCGTCCACATAGTTTGTTCGGGTCTCAACTTTTGTCACCAGCCGCTGCCCCTCTTTTTCCGGGCAGCTGCTGTCATCGTTGTCATTACATCCGCTTGCCGCTACAGCCAGCATGGCAAAGGCAAGCGGGAATAGGGCTGTTTTTCCTGATAGTTTCATTATTATAGTTTTTTTATTGTCCGTCCTGATAAAGGAAGGTTCCGTAATTTTTTTATTCCTCACTTAACACGTACACACACGTCCTTGAACTCACCGGAAATCTCCTTGCCGGTCACGGCATCGTAGTCCTTGTAGTAGTAGAGCAGTATCGTGTTGTCGTCCGCCAGTTCCATTCGTGCCGATGTGGCGCGTTCGCCTTCGTACATGCACAGTTCGCCGGTGCGGGTGTCGAGCCGCCAGTTCACTTCGTAGTCCGATGCCTTGCCGTCCACCTTCTGGTGTCCTGCAACACGTCCGTTGTCCTTATATTCCTTCCAAGCCTCTAAAGAGTAGTTGTAGTTTTTTTCGCGCCATTCGCCGTTCACTTTCTCGTAGGTCTGCTTGAACGCCCACTTGCCCACTATGCGCTCGGCCGGCGAGGTTTCTTCGGCCACACGCTTCATCCGGAAGGCGAACTGGCCGGGCACCGGGGTCACGGTCTGGCCGTCGTGCCGCTGCACGGTGTCGGTGCGGTACTCCAGTTCGTCGGCGGTGAGGCGGGTGATGAGGGTGGCAGGCTTCCCGGACAGCGTGTAGGTGCTTTGTCCGTCATCGGCGCTCCAGGTGTGGCTGCGCAGCTCCTGGGTGCCGTCGGGCATGGTACGGACGTTCACCATCTTGCCGTCTTCCTTGAAGCGGTAGATGAAGCTGGAGCCTTCCGGCTGTTCTGTCGCCAGCGTGTCGCCCCGGTCGTCCAGTTGGCTCGACAAGGTCAGTTCCCAACTGCCCACAAGGTTCTTTTCAATCGGTTTGAGTATCTCAGGTTTGCCATTGCTTTGGCAACCGGTCAGAGCCGAGGCCAGCAGGGCGACGGCAACCGGAAGTACGGACTTGTATCGGATTGTTTTCATCATTTTCTTGTTTTATTTGTTTATCAATAAATTTTGTTGTCTTTTCGCTTTTATTTCACTATCGGAGAGCATTTCGCCGCATTGGTCGCATGCCTAAAATGGCCGAGGAGTTCTGTAATTATTATTATCACAATACTCGGGAGTAGCCACTAAAAGCGTAAAATCAGGAATGTTGCGGACATTGAATACGACCCTGCACCATACGCCGTCCGGCACATCGCTTGTTTCCAGTTTAACAAAACCGCAATTGTCGGGCAGGGTTACTTTGCGGTCTTTGCCGTCCCATTCGTCATTAATCAGCCTCTCACATCCTTGCCGGGCTTCATCTGCATTGTCGGCTTTTGCAGCATAAAGTCCCGGGATGGTCGGTGATTCGCCATAACGGATTTCGCCGTTTTCGTCCAACACCATTGACTTGATATGTGCCACTATCTCCTCACCTGATGGGGGGGATAAACTCTTGATTATCAACACCACACGAAGTAGTCAATGTTAAGGATACACACACCAGGGCCAGCATCGCGAGCATGGCTGACAGAGATTGAATTGTTTTTTTCATTTTGTTCATTATTTTAGTTGGTTATTATTATTACAAAAGAAAGTTTTTGCATTTTTTATTCCTCACTTAACGCGTATCAACACGTCCTTAAACTCACCGAAGGACACCTCGCCGGTCACGAAATCGTAGTCCTCGTTGTAATAGAGCAGCATGGTATCGTCGTCCACCAGTTCCAGCCTGCCGGTTACGTCCTGATATTCGTCGTACATGGATAGTTCGCCGGTGCGGGTGTTGATCTTCCAATCACATTCGTATTCCTCCGTCTGATCTGCATACGTCTGTTCGCCTACGACACGTCCGTTGTCCTTGAACTCGCGCCAGGCTTCCAAAGAATAATTGTAGTTCTTCACGCGCCATTCGCCGTTCACCTTCTCGTAGGTATTCTCGAATCTCCACATTCCTACCAAGCGTTCGGCCAAGGTTGGCTCGTCGGGCACTTTCCGGTGTTCGAAGTGGAAAGTGCCTTCGACTATTTGGCCGGTTGTCTCGTCGTATGCGGAATTGGTAGAGGTAATGAGGTAGTCGGCGGTCAGTTTATGGATGGGGGAGAAATAGTCTGTTCCGCCCATCATGATGTGGTAGCCGGTTTCCTCCTGGTCTACCTTCCAAGCAGCAGTAGTCATTCGCTGCCATCCCTCGGGGTCAGTTTTGATGAGGATGCACCTTCCGTCCGGTTGGAAGTCCCTTATCATTACATATCCATGGAGACCGTTCTTCTCATCCTCTATTTTATTGCCATTCTCGTCAACCATGTAGCCGTCGACATCCATCCACCTTCCGATAAGGTGTTCCGAGATGGGCTTTAGGATTTCGTACTCGTGTTTATCGTCGCTGCAAGCGGTAAGCGATACCAGGGAGGCGCACACCAGGGTCAGTATCGCAAGCATGGCTTGGAGGGATTGGATTGCTTTTCTCATCTTGTTCATTATTTTAATTGATTATTATTGTTTAAAATATTGTTACTATGATTGTTTTTCTTATTCCACCGGCGGCTGCGATGCCGTCCGACACACTTTATCACAGGCTGTATCTCCGTGTCTTACGCTGCTGCACGGCAGTGGCTGAATAAATCAGAAAGCGAGGACAGCACGCACGTAGTTAATCTCTTCATACTTATCGAGGCTGCTACGGAATTCGTCGTCGAAGCCCACGGCCCACGCACGGTTTTGTTGGCCCCAACGCTCAGTGGAAGACCAATACCACCACCATGAGTCGAACCATTTTATCTTGTCCTTATATTTACAATCAGCCGGGATACTGTTTTTTACCTCATCCATGTTTTGGGACAAGAAGCCTCTGATTTTATAAAGATAGCTCAACTGACCGCATGAGGGCAAGAACCAACCACTGGTATTCTTCGGAGCGGCTAACGGCTTCTGCCAGTCGTAAGCGTCTGTAGGATTTCCGCTATTGTCAAGCGTCCGCTTGCCGTAGGTCTCGCAGGCAAGGGCGGCAGGAAAATGTATCATTTCCCAACCTGCTTCTTTATTTTCATCCTTGTTGACAAATTCATGGAATTTCAGGCTGTTGGAATACCCTTGCCAAGCACCATAGTCGGTAGAGGTGCCTACCACTTTGTTATATACCTTGTCCGGACCATATTCCCAACGTATGAAGTCGTACATGCCGTTGTTTACATCCGTCAGAGCTACAACATAGCCATGACATTCCTTTTGTGCTATGCCGGATCTGCTGTAATCGGATTTGTCCTCCGGATGGTGGCCGGCATAGAACACAACCCCGATAACGGTCTTGCCGCTCTCCGGTAAAGGCCTGGTGTCTGCACATACCACCGTGCCGTTAACATTCATTTCGCGGAGACCGCCATCGCTCCAGGTGCCGTCGGAATAATAATAGTCGCCGGGTTTAAGGTCGGAGGCGGTATAATAAGTATAGTAGCCGTTCTCGTTGTCGGCATCGAAGATATGGCTGAATATCTCCGTTCCCGTAGTCACGTTGGTCACGGTGAAGGTGTAGCGTCCCTGCCATGCCTCGTCTTTCAGGCTCTCAAGGGCTTGCTGGCAGGCTTCGAGCACGGCTTTGTCGCAAGTCTCCGGCGTGCCCTGCCTGGTCACTTCGCTGGCCGAGGCGGGAGCGCCCAGGGCAACGGCAAAGGTGGAACTGATTTTGCGGATGTCGTCCATGAAGTCGGGGCTGGAGGCCGACATGTCCGCAAAGCCCCACGAGTAGGTCACTTCCGCCACCGGCTCGTCGTCGTCGCTGCAAGCGGTAAGCGATACCAGGGATGCACACACCAGGGCCAGCATCGCGAGCATGGCCGGGAGGGATTGGATTGCTTTTTTCATCTTCTTGTTCATTATTTTAATTGATTATAGACAAACTGGTCAGAAAGCCAGGACAGCACGCACACCGCACGTGTAGTCCTTACGGTCGTAGAACGCGCGGCCGTTGCTGAAGGCCAGGACCTGGGCGAAGCCTGGGATGTCGTCAGGCTCAGTAGACGACCAATAAATATCTATTTCAGTAAGCCATCTTATGTGCTCTCTCAAAACGCTGTCGTCTGTATTTTCCCTGACTAGATTTATACGTTCCGACAGGAAATCCCTGTGATACCAAAGTTCCCTTAACTGATAGTACGAGGGGAGGAACCAACCGCTCGTGCCGTCCGGAGCCGCAAACGGCTTCTGCCAGTCATACCTGCCGTCTGCGATTGGATGGCCGTCGCGGTCTGTCGTCCGATTGCCATAAGTCTCGCAGGCAAGGGCGGCGGGAAAGTGCTTCATTTCCCAGCCGGTGTTATTTTCCACAAACTCATGGATTTTTTGCTGGTTTGAATAGCCGTCCCAATAATCTGCTTCGATTGTTCCGACATGCCGGTCATAGATACCGTCTTTCCACTCCCATCGCAGGCGGTCTTCTCTGTCATTGTGCACATCGGTGAGGGCAACGACATAGCCGTGGCATTTCTCCTGGCCGATGCCGGACTTCGAGTAATCGGATCGGTCTTTTTTGTGGTGTCCGCCATAGAGCACGATGCCGATAACGGTCTTGCCGCTCAGAGGCTGCGGTGTGGGTTCTGCCCACTCCACCAAGCGGCCGTAGCGGTCTGTTTTGCGCAGGCCGCCGTCGCTCCAGGTGCCGTCAGCGTAGTAATAGTCGCCTAATTTAAGGTCGGAGGCGGTATAACTTTTTTCGTCGTAGTATGGGAAGAAGTTCTCGTTGTCGGCATCGAAGGTGGCCGTACAGACGATTGTCCCGGTGGTCGTGTTGGTCACGGTGAAGGTGTAGCGTCCCTGCCATGCCTCGCCCTTCAGGGAGTTGAACGCCTGCCGGCAGGCTTCGAGTACCTCCCGGTCGCAAGTTTCCGCCGTGCCCTGCCGGGTTACGGAAGTGGCCGTGCCCGTTGCGCCGAGGGCGGCCTTAAATATGGATTCGATTTTGTTCTTGTCGTCCATAAAGTCGGGCGTGGAGGGCGACACTTCCTCGAACTCCCACGAGTAGGTCACTTCCGCCGCCGGCTCGTCATCGTCGCTGCAAGCGGTGAAGGATACCAGGGAGGCGCACACCAGAGCCAGTATCGCAAGCATGGCTTGGAGGGATTGGATTGCTTTTCTCATCTTGTTCATTCCTTTCGTTGATTTATGATTGTTTGAAATAGATTGAACTAGTAAATAGTTAAAAAGCACACACTGCCCTCACACGGAACACGTCGTACTTATTGCTGTAGTTCACACGGGCATTGAGGAAGTACACGTAGAAAGCGTTGTTGCTGTAGCCCCAGCCCTCCGTAGAGGACCTGTAAGGATCAGGTATCAAAGCGTCACCACCGGCAGTAGCGAGGGAGGAATTGACTATATCCCGGGTAATAGTGTAAAAGGGATCACCAGTGAAAGAGGCATCATATTCGTTCCGGACATCATCCACATCCTTGTAGCAGAGCATATGCAGTTCTTTCACCGAGGGGAGGAACCAGCCGGTACTGCCGGCGGGGGCCGGACAGGCATTGCCATTCACGAACTCATCGAGGGCGGCAACGGGACGGACAATGTAACCCTGCTTGCCTTTGGTCTTTTGGCAATACGCGTTGTAGGCACGGAGAACGACCGTATTCTGATAACCGTAAATCCGGTTGATATTGTGGTCGGCCCCGGTGCCGGAGGTGATGGAAACAAACTTGTCCTTGTTCGCGTGGGTGAAACGGTATCCCTCCTGCCAGGCATTCACAAATTCATACGACCCGTACGGCTGCCACACCATGGTTTCACTGCCGTTGTAAGTGACTTTCTTCACGGCAACGGCAAGGCCGCGGGTACAATCAGGATGCTCGGCGGACATGATTTTGTCGTCAGTCAGGCTTGCAGGGGTTTTTCTGCCATTTGTAGTGGTCTCAGAAGGAGTCCAGAATACCACTCCCACCACGGTCTTGCCGCTCTCCGGCTGTGGTTTGGGTTCTGCCCACTCAATTGTTCCGTCGTCATTGATTCCGCGCAGACCGCCGTCAGAGGTCATCCCGTTATCATAGATATAGTCGCCGGGTTTAAGGTCGGAGGCGGTATAACTTTTGCCGCTGTTCTCGTTGTCGGCATCGAATGTATGGCTGAATATCACCGTCCCGGTGGTCACGTTGGTCACGGTGAAGGTGTAGCGTCCCTGCCATGCCTCGTCCTTCAGGGAGTTGAATGCCTGCTGGCAAGCTTCGCGTACTTCTTTGTCGCAAGTTTCCGGTGTGCCCTGCCGGGTTACGGAAGTGGCCGTGCCCGTTGCGCCGAGGGCGGTCTTGAAGGCGGACTCGATTTTGTTCTTGTCGTCCATAAAGTCGGGAGTGGAGGGCGATACTTCCTCGAACTCCCACGAGTACGTCACTTCCGCCACCGGCTCGTCGTCGTCGCTGCAAGCAGTAAGCGACACTAAGGATACACACACCATGGCCAGCATGGCCTGAAGAGATTGGATTGTTTTTTGCATCTTCTTGTTCATTATTTTAGTTGGTTTATTGTTTCTTGTAGGTGAAATAGACATCGAAGACGTAAGACGATGGATATTCTTCTCCTTCAAAGGAATCGTCCCACTCAACGTGCATTTGGGTCACAAGGCCGTCGTTGTCGAGCGTGTATTCTGCCTCGTATGTCGAAACGTAGCCATCGGGCCACTCCACGACCGACTTTGTCGGCAGGAATTTGGTGGAACTGAAATTCAGGCCGCCGCTTACCTCTAAGTCGAGCCTATATCCACCTCTTAAGGCCGACAGACAACGCAGGAAAGGGACGTTGCCCTTCACGGGGATGTCGCCATAGGTGTTTGTAACCCAAAAATCAGGTTCGCCCTCCTCGTTGACGTTGGTCTCGCGGGTCATCTGGCCGTCGGTCCACTGCATAAGCAGGTGACGGTCTCCCGGACACACAAGTTCTATGCACTGACCCTGGTCGTTGTAGGTCAAGAGGGCTTTGTTTCCGTCTTTGTATAAGGCTTCGCTTACCAGACCGTGCTTGTTCAGATGGTACTCGTAGGGCTGATCGTCCTTGTCGCATTCCACAAATATCTTTCCTTCGCCGTATGAGTAGCTGCCGTACAGAGTTCCGTTGTCCCACCATTCGATGAGCCGTCCCTGCTCGTCATACTTTATCTCTGTGATGTCGTGCTCCGGCATGAAGTCATAGCCCGGGGAAATGTAGGAGGCTTTCAGCTCCATCTTGGTGAGCAGCGGTTCGACTTCCGGCTCGGGGGTTGGGTTATTGTCGTCGTCGCTGCAAGCGGTAAGCGACACCAGGGAGGCGCACACCACGGCCAGCATCGCGAGCATGGCCGACATGGATTGGATTGCTTTTCTCATTTTCTTGTTCATTATTTTAATTGATTATTATTGTTTGAAATTGATAAATTCCGACATGTCAGCGGTATACAGGTTGCCATAGTTGTGGGCGTTGTACACCATCACGTGGCTGCCCACCGTGTTGATGAACAGGCGGTAGTAGAGGTCGCGCATGCCGATGGACTTGTCTGCGGTGATCTGCTCGATGAAGGTGCTGGTGAAGCGGTTGCTCATCCAGATTTTCATCTCGCTGTTGAACACATCGGCCTTGGAGGTCTCGTCGCCGTTGGCCGCGGTGATGAAGAGCATGCCGGGCACGCCCTCGCACTGTTCCAGCACACCGCCCGAAAAGCAGGTCTCCACCATCATGAGCAACTTGCGGTAGCACTTCCTGCGGTTCATTTCCTCGAAGACGGGACGGAGGACGTCGCCCGTCATGGCGTAGATGTCCTCGTCCCAGCACATGGCTCCAGGCGTGCCGTGTCCGCTCCAGAAAATGAAGATGTTGTCGTTTTCGGTTGCCTCGATGACCCGGGGGAAACGGTCGCTTTTCTCGCCCGTCAGAATCCGGGCCAGGTCTGTAGCCTGCAAGGAGGTCGTATGATAGTCTATCTCTGCATCCTCATACACGTTTTCGCCGGTGGGTGTCACGCGGATGATTCCCGGGTAGGGATTCGAGGGGTTTTGGGCGATGTCGTCTTCCACGATCAGGATGATGTGGTCGTCCGTGTAGCCCGCCGCCTTGAGCTGCCGGTAGATGGCCAGCACGTCGGCCTGATGGCGGTAGTTCTCCCACCCGCTTGAGGTGGCCACCAGCAACGCCCAGTTGCCTTTGTGGGCGGGGTAATTGAAATCTCCCGAATCATCGTCGAAGTCCTGCATCTGCGACGCCTTCCAGTTCCAGCCGGCCAGGGTGGCATCGGTACGGTTGCCGCCGTCGCTGCTGTTGTAGTCAAGGATGATGTACTTGCCGTTGTACACCTTGAAGTTGTGGTAGGTGGTGGCCAGCACATTGGTATATACTTTCGAGTCGAACTTCAAATGGCCGGAAGCCCCCCGCACGTAGGGCGAGTCGCCCCGTGCCAGCGCGTCGACCACCAGTCCCATGTCCTCGCCCGTCCAGCTTCCCATGTTCATCCCCTCGCCCGACACGATGGCACGCAGGGCCTTTTGCAGCGACACCTCTGGGTGCAGCTGCCGGTACCAGGCGGCATAGCCGATGAGCATGGCGGCATCGTAGACCTGCGCCTCGCCCAGCGTGGGGGTGGCATCGAAGAAGGTCTTGTACGACACGTCGAAGCCCGACTCGGGGTCGGCGCCGAACGCCACTCCTTCCATTCCTTCGGCAGCTTCGCCATAGGTGGTCAGCACGTCCGCACCGTAGGCCGTATCCGAAAACAGGAGCCGGGGTGCGGTTGCTCCTTCCCTGGGTTGTATGTTGTATGCCTGAAGCATCGGCCCTATTTCTTCTATTTCCGAAGGCACACAGATCACATATTCCGCTCCCGACTGCACAGCCCGGCGCGTCATGTCTTCCAGCGTAGAACCGTCGTAAATGAACATGCCCTTGTTGTCGAGTCCCAGCTCTTTGGCCTGAAACGAAAACCAGTCGATGAAGGTCTGTCCGTAACCGTCATCGGCCTTGGCCAGCAGGGCCACACTTTTGCCGCCATAGTTGATGACCTTCGACAGCAGCACCTCGCACTGGGTGATGTCGGTTTCCGTCATGGCCCACAAGTAGCCTGTCGATGCGTAGCCGCGCACCAGCTGTTCGGCGGTGGCCAGGGTGAAATAGGTCTTGCCCACAATGGTCAGCTGTTCGGCCAGGGTGGCGGCGTTCGAGGAATACAACCCGCCGATGACGGCATAGACATCGTCCCGGTAGGCCAGCTCCTCGGCCAGTTCGGGAATATCCGCCACCGATTCGTCATAATATTCAAAGTTCAGCTTTATCCCGCTGTCCTGATTCTTGAAAGCCCGTTCAAAATTCGTGGCAAACATGCCGAGTGTCCGCTGCCAGTGCGCGTCGAGCCCTTTTCCCATAGGCAGCACCACGGCCACGGTCTGTTCCGTCCACTCCCGCCGGTCGGCACCGGACAGCGAATCATCGTCCGAACAGCTCCATATGCCTGCTGCCAGGCACAAGCATACCATCCATTTAATTACCGTTTGCTTCATAATACTCTTTCTCCTTATTTATTGCTTGTTGCCGCAGTCCGCTGACGGCATCGTTGTAATCACGTTCAAACAGGGGCGACAGTTGCCAGTCGGCATACCCGTTTTCCAGTCCGTACAGCCGGACTTCGGGCATGAAGCCGGTCTGCGTCCACTCGGTCAGGTACTCGTACACCAGGCGGTCAATGTGCTTGATGACAGACCCTGTAATCCGGTTGGAAAGGCCGGACTGGTCGATATCCATCCCGGCAAGGAACGGTGAATCCTCGTACTCGCGCGAATAGCGGTAGATGCCGGCATTGGATCCGCCCGCCACGGGGAAGATGAAGCCGTATTCCCTGCTCCAGGTACTCATTTTCCGGTACGTGAGGCCGGCCTGCACGTATCCGGTCCAGTCATCCGCCAGATACTCCACGTCGCACTCCCCGCCGAATCCTTCCACGAATCCATCCCGGGCGATGCCTATCGGACGGTCGGAGTCGTTGGCCAGCACGGCCAGCGCCTTCCTGCCCCCGGCGCACAGGGCGGCCGTTTTTCCCGCCAGATAGGAAGCCCCGAATGTGGAAATCTGGAACGTATGAATCCGCTCGTCGGCATATTGCCTGTCGCTTTCGAAGAGCAGGATGCTTTTGCCGTCGGCCAAAGAGCTTCCGGCAAGGTATTTCTCCGCCATAGGCTCGTAGTCGTTGCTTGCCAGGGCGAACAGCACCGGAATGCCGTTTCCGGGGCGGACGAGCCAGTCGGAAAAGATACGCTCGGCCTCCTCCAGCGATTCGGGAGAATAGATATAGGTGTCTATATCGCGATTCTCCGCCTTGAACTGCTGGACACCCTCAAGGATGCAGTCGTTATAGCTCATGTCGCCCAGTCCGCCGGGCGAGAACAGGAAGATGATCTGGGGCTTGACCGCATCGGGTACGGGCTCATCCTCCTTGCTGCACGAAGCCAGCACCACTGCCACGAAAAGAAGCACCGGCAACAGCCGACAGTAATGACGGAAATAATGTTTCATATCATTCAATTCTTTAGTTTCAAGTCCGAAATGACGGACTCACCTGTTTAATCTTCACATATTTATCTCAAAATGCTGGTAATCCTTCCGCGATGTCCAGTCGCCGCCCCATTCAAATCCGGCTTCCGTAAAGAGCCGGTAGGCCAGGTCGTCGTGGTCTATCTTATAGGGGATGTCCGTGCGGTTATCGCGGTCGAAGGCGTAGGGTTCGGCGGTGGCGGGCTCGATGTGCCAGGTGCCGTCCTCCTGTTGCTTGACGTACGGGTTGTAGAGCGGGTTGATGTCGATGGCCAGTCCGAATCCGTGCCGGGATATTTTGGTGGTGGAACCCGTTATGAAGCGGAAGTTGAACGAGGAGGAGTTGTTGGCCCGCATCGAAGCCTCGTCGTCGGCATCGTAATTGTCAATCAGCACCATCCGTTCAATCCGGTAGTCCGCTTCGTAAAGCCGGCGGAAGATGTCCGTCACCTTGTCGGCAATGGCGGCGTTCACCACCATCTCGCCACGCTGCGGCTGTCCGTCGGCGTTGCGGTGCAGCACTTTCAGGTAGCGCAGGTCGGAGCGGTCCAAGGGGCAATTCTCCTTCCACGACTTGAGCCACATGCGGTCGAACACCTCGTCGCTGATTTCCTCCGACTTGAACCAGGCATCCAGACCGCCGCCCAGTTCAATCTCCGCCTCGTCCACAACGGTTTCCGCTATCCATTCGGCGGTAGGTGGATTGGAGTTGGGTTCATCGTCCGAACACGCCGCGAAGGCAAAGGGCAGCAGGGCTGCCAATAGGTAGTTGAATAGTTTCATATCAGTATTCGTTTTTCAAATTCTTCGTTCTTCATTTCCCCAAGTATTCCACCTTCACCGTCTGCCCATCGTATTCCCACGACTCGGCATTTGCTTTCAGTTCGCTTCCCGGCCAGAGGGTCACCTCGAAGATGCCGTCCCGGCCCGGGTTGTTGTAGCAGGCAAAGTATTCCAGTGCGGTGTTTTGGCTTACGTCCAAGGCGGTCAACTGGTTTTCATTGCAGTTCAAATAGGTCAGCGCGGTGTTCCGGCTTACATCCAAGGCGGTCAGTTGGTTTCTACGACATTCCAAGCATTCCAGCGCAGTATTTTGGCTTATGTCCAAGGCGGTCAGTTGATTTATATAGCATTCCAAGCGTTCCAGCGCGGTGAAGTACTCGATGCCTTTCAGTGAAGTCAACCCTTTACCATCTACATAGTCCTCATACGTCCCCCACACCTTCAGCCTTGTGATGCCCTTCACGTCGGCAGGGGTGATATGTTGGCTGTCGGCGATGTATCCTTTTTTCTGGAGCAGGGTGGCAAACGCAGGGTCGAACTCCGCCGTGATGTCGGCTGCGTCGTCCAGGCCGCTCTGGGTGATGCGCAGCGTGTCGGCGGGCGTGATGCCTTCCGACGCGCGGATGACCACCGCCGCGGTGCGTGCCGTGGCTGCCGTGTTCTTTTCTACTTCAAAGGTGAGCGTGGCGGCTTCGGCCTGTGCCTCTTCCGCCAGCTTTACCCATGCCGCCTCTTGCGGCATTATCACTTCGTAAGGCATGTCCGCCCTCACCTCCACAGACAGGATGCCGCCCCCGGCATCCGCCGAGAGCTTGTCCGTGGCAAACTCCAGTGCCGGAACGAAGGCCGGCTTATCGTCCTTGTCGCACGCCGCGAAGGCAAACGGCAGGGCGGCAAGCAACAGGTATTTCAAATGTTTCATATCAGTATTCGTTTTTCAATCAATACGCTATCTTGTCTGTCTTCTCCTGCCAAAGGTTGAAGGCACGCATCGCCTCCTCCTCCATCAGCACCTCTACCGGGAGCTTCCGCCCTTCGCGGGGCAGGGCCAGCTCGTCGTAGATGAAGGAGTCGTCGAAGCCGATGGCCTTGGCGTCGTCCTTGTCGTTGCCGAAATAGATTTTGTCGATGTGCGCCCAGTAGATGGCACCGAGGCACATGGGGCACGGCTCGCAGGAGGTGTAAATCTCGCATCCGCTCAGGTCGAACGTGTTCAGTTTCTCGCAGGCGGCGCGGATGGCACTCACCTCGGCGTGGGCCGTGGGGTCGTGGTTGGCGGTGACACGGTTCACCCCGGTGGCCACGATTTTGCCGTCGCGGGCTATCACTGCCCCGAACGGGCCGCCACCGTTGGCTACGTTCGCTTCGGACAGTTCGATGGCTTTCTGCATCAGTTCTTCTTTCGTCATTGTTTCCTCTTTTTTATTATCGCCGCAGGCCGACGCTGCCAGCAGTAGCAGCACCGCGAGGGTCAGTTGCTTGAATCGTTTCATAATTTATATATCTTATACCTATTGCGTCCGGGGCATCACTTGCTTTCACGGACAAAAACATTTTTGAAACCCAATATATGGAAGAGCACCAGCGTATCATCGTCGGGCATTTCTATCTGAAATATTTCGATGTCCAAGTCGCCCACTCGGAGTATCATGGCAGCGGTGTGCGCACTCCATTTGTATTTATGAGTTGTGGAGGTGTGTACCTCTAAGGTACCGTCCTCTTTGAACTCCTGATAGCTTTTCTCGTTCTCATCTGCTTCATAATCTAACACCCACTCGCCATCGCCCTCCTTCCTGTACGCCTCGCTTAACCGCCACTTGCCCACCAGCCGTTCGGCCAGCGTCAGGTCCTGTTCCGTGGCGCGGCGGTAGGTCCACCGCGCCTGATTCTGGGCAATCTCGCCCGTTCCGGGGTCCATGCTCTGGGTGGCTTCCGTCACCAGTTCGTCGGCGGTGAGGCGGTGTATGCGCTGCTGCGAGGTGCCGTCGGTCAGCGTGGCTGCGGCCTCGTCCACGCTCCAGGTGCGGGTGGCGAGGGCGGTGAAGCCGTCGGGGTAGGTCATCACCCGCACTTCGGTGCCGTCGGGGCGGAAGTCCAAGGCCATGCCCACGTTGTCGTCGTTGGGCTGCTCCTCCCACTTGCCGTTCTCAAAAACGCTGTAGCCCGCCATCTGCCACTTGCCCGTGATGTGTTCGGCTATGGGCTTCAGCACGGTTTCCTCCGGCTGCGGTTCGTTGTCGTCGCTGCATCCTGCCGTCAGCAGGGCGGCCACCAGCAGGGCGGCGAGGTATAGTCTGTTCATTGTTGATATACTTTTCATTTCCGTCAGTAATTTTTTATGGCTTATATGATGAATTTGAGTTCCTTTATTAATAGGTTGGAGTTAAGGAGTTAAGCCCCCTTTTACTTCTTGACAAACGGAATGCGGAAGTCCACATACAGCTTGTCGTCGGGGTCGGCCTGCACCTTCTTGATGTGGAGCAGCAGGGTATATTCGCCCGCGGGCAGGTTGCTTATGCCCAGCAGTTTGATGTAGGGTGTCACTTTGTCGCCGCTGGTTTCGGTTCCGATGCTGGGGAAGATGTCGCGGGAGTAGTTCTTTATGTACTCCAGAACTCCGTCTTCCGTGGCAAAATAGAAGGTGTAGTCGCGCCCGTTGAGATAGATGTTGCCGTCGTTGTCCTTGTCCAGGCCCAGGGCTTCGGCTTCGTCCTTGACGTACCACAAGTGGCTGTTCGCGTCACTTTCAAGGGTCACCGGCTCCAGGATGCGCGATGGGCACACGGTCAGGGTGTCGTACATGCGGAAGACAGTGCCGCTCTCTTTGCACAGGTATTCGGTCTGCACGGGGATGGAGGCATAGCCCTGCGCCATTTCTTCGGAGGTGAACTCGAACAGGTTGTCCAGTGCCACAGCGTATTCGGTGGGATAGACCTCCAGCGTCAGGAGCGAGATGTTGCCGGCATGCGCGCCCGTGCCTTTCAAGCCGGTGAACGTCCAGTCATGACCATAGCCGGAATCGTCGGGAGGGGTTACCATCCAGCCCACATAGGAGTTCATTCCTGCCGCAAGGTGCTTGACGCGCAGGCCGAGCAGGTCGTTGTCGATGTGGAGGGTGACAGGGATGGCGGTGGCGGTGCCCTCATAGCCCAGCGTGAACGACACGCGGCAGGTGGTGTATCCCGTGCAGTCGTAGCCGAGCACCAGCACCCAGCCGCCGTCTTCGCCTTTCTCCACGGCGGTCACCGCGGGCACTTTTCCGGCTTCCTTCGCCATCGGGGCGTCGTCCAGGGACTCTTCGCCGCTCAGAGAGAAGTTCTCGTAGGTGAATTTGGCAGGGTCGGGTTCCGTGGCGGGGTTCTCCGCGCTGACGGGCAGCAGCACGGCTCCCTTCATGGTGTGGCTCTCCAGCGTGCCGCCGCTTGTGGCGGTGAGGATGCCCGGCGTGTTGCCGTCCGGGCGGGGTTCGTCGTTGTTGTCGTCGCTGCAGGCGGCGAAGCCTGCACATACTGCGCCTGCCAGCAGCAGGCAGCGGGCTTTCGCCCAAAGGTCAGTCATTTTCATATTCATACGTGTTTAAATAAATGTTTCTTGTGCCACCGG
>ERZ791930.15-NODE-15-length-199549-cov-15.216793_pt1 | contig 199549 bp, 164 predicted proteins | sample MGYA00510128_ERZ791930 | MGnify/ENA primary metagenome ERZ791930 (study PRJEB30046, sample SAMN00792057) | human gut metagenome | study: EMG produced TPA metagenomics assembly of the A metagenome-wide association study of gut microbiota in type 2... | reverse complement strand
GTTCAGTTATCAAAGTTCATCGCTCTCAAGTTCAGTATTTATCTGTGTTTGAGAAACTTTTGTGTCGCTCATCTCTCGTGGCGACTTGATTATAATATCACTTGTTATTTACTTTGTCAACACTTTTTTACATTTTTTTGAATTTTATTTTAAATTGTTGTAAAAAAAATTTAAAACTCACTCATTCTTCATACCAATGCTCTGATTGCAAACAATCAAGTCCATCAAAAACATTCAATAAAGATAATGTAAACTGCATTAACGCTTCTGGTTAAATATTAACCCTGTGAAGCTTTAAGTAAATAACTTTTCATAACCAGCTTATGAAATCCCATAGAAAAAGCTCGCAACCATATGGTTGTGAGCTTGATCCTGCCAAGCGGAGAAAGAGGGATTTGAACCCTCGCGCCGGTTGCCCGACCTACACCCTTAGCAGGGGCGCCTCTTCAGCCTCTTGAGTATTTCTCCAGATTCCATATATAAACGATTATGAAATTATGCTTTGACGTACTCACGCGTCAATCGCATAGCTGATTATAGCAGAGCATATTATTGTTGTCAATACATTTTTTTATTATTCTTTTCTATATTCTTTAATTGCTGTTTCATATAAGTTATTACCTTCGCTGTCTATTACTACGACAACAGGGAAATTCTCAACCTCCAGTTCTCTTATTGCCTCTGTTCCAAGGTCATCATATGCAATAACTGTTGATTTCTTAATACATTTGGAAAGGATAGCACCCGCTCCGCCAACTGCCGCAAAGTATACTGCCCCATTTCTTACAATTGCATCTATTACTGCCTTGCTTCTTTTGCCTTTGCCTATCATTCCCTTAAGTCCAAGGTCTAAAAGGTCTGGTGCATATTTATCCATACGACTTGCAGTTGTTGGACCTGCTGAACCTATTGGTCTTTGTTCTCTGGCTGGTGATGGTCCCATATAATATATTATGTTATTCTTCATATCTATTGGAAGCTGCTCTTTTCTTTCAAGAGCCTCTGCCATTCTCTTATGAGCTGCATCTCTTGCTGTATAGATAGTTCCTGTTATATATACATAATCTCCCGATTTAAGACTTCTTGCATCTTCATCACTTATTGGTGCATTAATATATTTATCCATATTAATCCTCATTTCTGTTATATTAGTCTTTATATACGATGTAAGGCTCACAATGTCTAAATATGTCTATTCCTGCATAAAATAATACTTCTACCTTTTAGATGTGCCTTACATCTATTATATATATTGTTATATAAGCTATTATATTACCCTATGTGCGTGTCTGTTTACGTGACAACACATATTAACTGCTACTGGAAGACCTGCTATATGTGTTGGGTATGTTTCTATATTTATGGCAAGTGCTGTCTGTGTGCCGCCAAGTCCACCCGGTCCTATTCCTAACTTGTTAATCTTTTCAAGCATTTCCTTCTCAAGTTCATTGACATATGGTACTGGTGAAGGTTCTTCTACATTTCTTGTAAGTGCTTTCTTGGCAAGAAGTGCACACTGTTCAAATGTACCACCAATTCCAACTCCTACTACCATAGGAGGACAAGCGTTAGGACCTGCATCTTTTACTGCTGTTAATATAGCTTCCTTAACACCTTCTATTCCGTCAGCAGGCTTTAACATAAATACCCTGCTCATATTCTCACTTCCAAAGCCCTTAGGTGCAACAGTAATATCTACCTTATCACCTTCTACAATATTGTAATGAATAACTGCTGGTGTGTTGTCTTTGGTATTCTCTCTTATGATAGGGTCTGATACTACTGACTTTCTTAAATATCCGTCAACATATCCCTGACGTACTCCTTCGTTAATGGCATCTGTTATATTACCATTAGTAAAATGTACTTCCTGTCCGACATTTATAAATATAACTGCCATCCCTGTATCCTGACATATAGGAATCATATCATTACCTGCTATATTAAGATTCTCATTGAGCTGGTTAAGAACCTTCTTTCCTAATGGTGATTCTTCTGTGGCAACTGCATTTTTAAATACCTTTTTCATATCATCTGTCAAAAAATGATTGGCTTCTATACACATTTCTTTAATGTTCTGTGTGATTATATCCACATTTAACTCTCTCATATCCACATTCTCCTCTTAATAATTGGTCTGAATAGGCAAAAGCCACCAATTGTAATTGTATACAACTGATGGCTCTTAATTATAATTAATATTATTTATAACTATATTATTTATAATTATATTATTGCTGCTGGTCTTTTTCTGCCGCGTCTAGTAATCTGTCAATTGACTTATCCTGTATGTCCACAGCATCTTCTTGTGTATCTGTTGCAATATTTTCTTCAGAATAACCATTTTCATCACTGGCTTCACTGCCATTCTCATCAGATGGGTTCTTTCTTACTTTGGAAACTGTAGCAACTTTTACACCCTCATCAAGATTAATAAGCTTAACTCCTGATGTTATTCTTCCTAATGTAGATATATCCCTGCATGCAAGTCTGATTATAATTCCCTCAGTTGTAATAAGCATTACTTCTCTTGTATCGTCTACAGCCTTAGCACCTATAACATTACCGGTCTTTTCTGTTATCTTGTAACATTTAACACCTTTGCCGCCACGATGCTGTACTGCATACTCATTAATATCAGTCTTCTTACCCATACCATTCTCAGATACGATAAGCATAGTATTACCCTGATTATTAAGCTGTACGCCTACAACTTCATCTGTATCCATAAGATTCATACCTATGACACCCATAGCTGACCTTCCTGTAGGTCTTACGTCTGTTGCCTTAAATCTTATGCACATACCAAGCTTAGTTACCATCATAACTTCTGTTGTATCATCAGTAAGCTTAACTTCAATAAGTTCATCGTCATCTCTTAAAGTCATTGCCTGAATTCCATTCTTTCTTATGTTGGCAAATTCTTTACAAGGCGTCTTCTTAACTATACCATTCTTAGTTGCCATAAACAGATAATCGTCATCTTTGATGTCTTCTATCTTAACTGGAACGACAGCTGTTATAGTTTCACCAGGTGCAAGCTGTAGCAGGTTGATTATAGCTGTTCCTCTTGAGGTTCTTCCTGCTTCTGGGATTTCATAAGCCTTTAATTTATATGCCCGTCCTGTATTAGTGAAAAATGTAAGTACATGATGAGATGTTGTCATAAACAGATCTTCAATATAATCTTCTTCAAGTGTCTGCATACCTTTAATTCCCTTGCCGCCCCTGTGCTGGCTCTTGAAATTATCCGGTGTCATTCTCTTTACATATCCCATATTAGTACGTGCAATAACACAAGGCTCATCTGGTATAAGATCCTCCATAGAAATATCATACTCATCAAATCCTATAGATGTTCTTCTGTCATCTCCGTATTTGTCTGCTATTATTGATATCTCTGTCTTAATAACTGTAAGAAGCTTATTCTTATCAGCAAGGATTGCCTTATACTCATCAATCTTCTTCTGTAATTCAGCAAGTTCTGCTTCTATCTTGCTTCTTTCCAGACCTGTCAGGGCACGGAGTCTCATATCTACGATAGCCTGTGACTGTGCCTCTGTGAGATTGAACTCTTTCATCAGGCTTTCCCTGGCTGTCTGGACATTTTCCGAACCTCTGATTATTGAGATTACCCTATCGATATTATCAAGTGCAATTATTAAACCTTCTAATATGTGAGCTCTCTCCTCAGCTTTGTTAAGGTCGTATTTTGTTCTTCTTGTAACAACATCTTCCTGATGCATAAGGTAATATTTAAGCATCTCGTAAAGATTAAGCACCTTAGGCTGGTTATCTACCAGGGCAAGCATAATAACGCCAAATGTATCCTGAAGCTGTGTATGCTTATATAACTGATTAAGAATAATATTAGGATTAACATCTCTTCTTAACTCTATAGCTATTCTCATACCCTCTCTGTCTGACTCATCTCTTAAATCTGTAATTCCGTCAATTCTCTTATCTCTTACAAGCTCAGCAATCTTCTCAATAAGTCTTGCCTTATTAACCATATATGGAAGTTCTGTAACAACAATTCTGTTCTTTCCATTAGCCATAGGCTCAATGTTAGTAACCGCTCTTACCTTAATCTTGGCTCTTCCTGTTCTGTAAGCTTCCTCTATTGCTGTCTTTCCTATAATTGTTCCGCCAGTAGGGAAATCAGGACCTTTGACAATCTCTAATATCTCCTCTAGCGAAGTATCTCTGTTATTCTCTATCTTATTATCAATTATCTTAACTACTGCACCTATTACTTCCCTTAAGTTATGTGGTGGAATATTAGTAGCCATACCAACAGCTATACCTGATGTTCCATTAACTAAAAGGTTAGGATATCTTGATGGAAGAACTGTAGGTTCTTTCTCTGTTTCATCAAAGTTAGGTATAAAATCTACTGTGTCTTTGTTAAGATCTGCTGTCATCTCCATAGAAATTCTGCTAAGTCTAGCTTCTGTATATCGCATCGCAGCAGCTCCATCTCCATCGACAGAACCAAAGTTACCGTGTCCATCAACAAGTGGATATCTTGTATTAAAATCCTGAGCAAGCTTTACAAGGGCTTCATATATTGATGAATCACCGTGTGGGTGGTATTTACCCATTGTATCACCTACGATACGGGCACACTTTCTATGTGGCTTATCAGGACCATTGTTAAGTTCAACCATAGAATACAATATTCTTCTCTGAACCGGCTTAAGACCATCTCTTACATCAGGCAATGCTCTTGAAGCTATAACGCTCATCGCATAGTCTATGTAATAATCTTTCATAGTCTTTTGCATATCTACTTCCTGAACTTTATCAAAGATATGTTCATCCATTAATATATTTCCTTTCTTTAACACATATAGTAAATATTATTCTGCCTAAATATCGAGATTTTTAACATATTTGGCATTAGTTTCTATAAATTCTCGTCTTGGTTCTACCTTATCACCCATAAGTGTTGAGAATGTAACATCAAGGTCTGCCTCGTCATCCTCTTTCATATCTACTCTTAATAATATTCTCTTATGAGGATCCATAGTTGTATCCCAGAGCTGTTCAGCATCCATTTCACCTAATCCCTTGTAACGCTGAACCTTGTTGTTCTGGTCACGTCCGATTTCAAGCATAATATTATTAAGTTCTTCATCACTGTAGGCATACCATACCTTCTTGTTCTTCTCAACCTTGTAAAGTGGTGGCTGTGCAAGGTATACATGTCCCTGTCTTATAAGCTCAGGCATAAATCTGTAGAAGAATGTAAGAAGCAGTGTTGCGATATGAGCACCATCAACATCGGCATCTGTCATAATAATAATCTTATGATATCTTAATTTGCTTATATCAAAATCTTCGTGTATGCCTGTACCAAAGGCTGTTATCATAGCCTTTATCTCTTCGTTGCCTAATATTCTGTCAAGTCTTGCCTTCTCAACATTTAAAATCTTACCTCTAAGTGGAAGGATTGCCTGTGTTGCACGGCTTCTTGCTGTCTTAGCTGAACCACCGGCTGAATCACCCTCAACGATGTATATCTCGCAGTTCTCAGGGTTCTTATCTGTACAATCTGCAAGCTTTCCTGGAAGTGATGTACTCTCAAGTGCTGTCTTTCTTCTTGTAAGATCTCTTGCTTTTCTTGCAGCCTCTCTTGCTCTTTGTGCAAGAAGTGACTTCTCACATATAGACTTGGCTACTGATGGATTCTGCTCTAAGAATATGCCAAGCTGTTCTGAAACAATGCTGTCAACGGCACTTCTTGCTATAGTATTACCAAGCTTCTGCTTAGTCTGTCCTTCAAACTGAGGGTCTTCAATCTTGACACTTACAATTGCTGTAAGTCCCTCTCTTATATCATCACCTGAAAGGCTCTGGTCGCTGTCTTTTAATATCTTATTCTTTCTTGCATAATCGTTGAAAGTCTTAGTCATAGCATTTCTAAAACCAGCAAGATGTGTACCACCCTCAGGTGTCTTTATATTATTAACAAATGTGTCTACAACCTCGTTAAAGCCGTCATTATGCTGGAATGCTACTTCTACCTGTACGTTATCCTTAACACCCTCACAGTATATAACCTGACTATAGAGAGGCTCTTTGCTCTTGTTGATATACTCAACAAATTCCTTGATACCACCCTCATAATGGAAAGTTTCTTCCTGTTCAATACCTTCTCTTAAGTCAGTAAGAACAATCTTAATTCCTTTAGTTAGGAATGCCATCTCTCTTAATCTGTGCTTTAACACATCGTATTCAAATATTGTTGTTTCCTGAAAGATTTCTTTATCAGGTAAAAATGTAACCTTTGTTCCTGTCTGCTCTGCTGGACAATCACCGACAACTCTTAAATCAAAGCATACATTGCCTCTTTCATAGCGCTGTTCATATATATGTCCATTTCTCTTAACTTCAACTTCCATCCATTCTGACAATGCGTTAACTACTGATGCACCAACACCGTGAAGACCACCAGATACCTTGTATCCTCCACCACCGAACTTACCACCGGCGTGAAGCATAGTGTATACAACTTCAATGGCAGGCTTTCCTGTTTCGTGGTTGATATCTACAGGTACTCCTCTACCATTATCTGTAACCGTTATTGAATTGTCTTTATTAATAAATACCTTAATAACATTACAGTATCCTGCAAGTGCCTCATCTACCGCATTATCTACTATTTCATAAACAAGATGGTGTAATCCTCTTGCAGATGTACTTCCTATGTACATACCAGGTCTTTTTCTAACGGCTTCAAGACCCTTTAATATCTGAATCTGATCTCCACCATAATTCTGCTCTGCCATATTACCTCATTTCTGCAGCCTCATCGCCGCACATTATGTGACTTACTGTTCCATTAGTTACTTTAAATACTTTATTAATATTAATTCTATTATTAATAAATTCGTCCAATCCTGTACAGGTGACTATTGTCTGTATATCTCCTATGCTGTTAAGCAGAAAATTCTGCCTGTTACTGTCAAGCTCAGACAATACATCATCTAACAGTAATATAGGTTTGTCCTTAATAATCTTCTTGACAAGCTCTATCTCTGATAACTTAAGTGATAAAGCTGCTGTACGCTGTTGTCCCTGAGAACCGTATTTCCTGACATCTTTTCCGTTAATGTTAAATACAAGGTCATCTTTGTGCGGCCCTGCACAGGAACATTTATACTTAATATCCTTCTTGCGGTACTCTGATAAAGCACTGCCTAATTCATCTTCATTGACAAATGGCACATACTCTACAACAAGCTTTTCACTTCCACCTGTAAGCTTTGAATGTATTTCGCTAATAATAAGATTAAGTTCCCTTATGAACTTTTTTCTGCCTTCTATGATACATTTACCGTATCGCTCAAACTGCATATCCCATATATCAAGTGAGCTTATCATCTCCTCTGACGGATTAAATGCCAGTTCTTTTAATAATTTATTGCGCTGTCCAAGTACTTTATTAAAATTAACAAGATTACTAAGATATATTTTGTTAAGCTGGCTTAACTCCATATCCATAAAACGTCTTCTCTGCGAAGGTCCGTCTTTAATAATGTTAAGATCCTCTGGCGAAAAAAGCACAACATTAATTATACCAAATAAATCAACAGCTTTCTTTATAGGTATTCCATTAACAGCTATACCTTTGGGCTTATTGCTCTTTAAGTGCATATCAATACGATAACTTATATCATTCTTAATTACATTAGCTTTAATATGTGACTCAGACTCTCCGAATTTGACTATATCTTTATCTTTGCTTCCCCTATGTGACTTAGAAGTCGCACAGAAATATATAGATTCTAAAATATTAGTCTTACCCTGTGCGTTATCGCCATATATAATATTGACATTTTTATCAAAATTCATATTCAAAATATCATAATTACGGTAATTTTTTAAATCAAGAGACTCTATTATCACAATTACACCTGCTGTTATTAATTATTTTTAATTAGAAGCTTATTGCCCTCAAATTCTACTATTTCGCCGCCAACAAGCTTTTTGCCTCTCTGTGTCTCGACCTTTCCGTTCACTTTAACAAGTCCGTCCTGAATGACTATCTTGGCTTCAACTCCAGACTCAACAAAGCCTGCGGCTTTAATTGCCTGTCCTAATTTGATGAATTCATCACCATTTCTGATTGTTATTTCTTCCATAATACGCTCCATTTCTAATATTTACCATTAAGCTGTAAAGTTTACTGGAAGTATTAAATATATATAAGACTGTTCTTTATCTCTTATAAAGCAAGGTGCTTTAGGATTAACAAGATAAATATCAACTGTTTCATCATCAATAACTCTTAAAGCATCTAAGAGGAACTTAGGATTAAATCCAATCATTAGATCCTTACCCTCTTTCTCAATATCAATATCTTCGTTAAGAGTACCGATTGCTGAATTAACATTAACCTCTAATGAGCCATCTGTAATATTAATGATAATAGGCTTCTTCTCGCCCTCCTTAATAAGAAGATTAGCTCTGTCTATTGAATCAATAAATTCTTTCTTATTGATAACGACCTTAGTACCATAATCGCTTGAAAGCATCTGGTTAATCTTAAAATATTCTCCTTCAATAAGACGTGATACAACAGTTGTATTATCGAATTCAAATAAAATGTGGTTATTAGTAAAGTATACATTTACCATATTTTCTGCATCAGTCGATAATATCTTACTAATTTCCTGTAAAGTCTTGCCAGGAACAACTACTTTAACGTCATCTGCACGTCCTTCAAGATTGAAGTTTCTAATAGCGATACGGTGTCCATCAAGACCTACAACTTTAAGTACATTATCAGATACTTCAAAAAGTTCACCTGTCATCATCTTGTTGTTGTCATTAGGTGCAGTAGAGAAAATAGTCTGATTAATTACTTCTCTTAAATTAAACTGGGAAATAGTTATCATTTTATCTTTCTCTATGATAGGTAAATAAGAAAAATCATCTCCGGATTTACCGGCAATATTAAATTTACTCTTCTCACAGGTAATTAAAGATGTGTAATTAGCATCTGTAGTAATAGTAATCTCACTATCTGGAAGTTTTCTTACGATTTCAGAAAATAGCTTAGCATCAATAGCAACTTTACCTTTTTCTATAATTTCGCCTTCAACGATAGTTTCTATACCAAGTTCCATATCGTTACCAGTAAATTTAATAACGTTAGTAGTAGCATCAATAAGAATACATTCAAGAATGTTCATAGTTGTTCTTGTAGGAACAGCTTTCATTACAATACCAACTGCCTTATTCAAATCACTCTTAGAAAATACAAGTTTCATAATTGTTCAAAACTCCTTTCGGTGCCGTAAAGTTAATAACAGGCACATATATAAATATATATAATTCAGTAGTAGTTATAGTAGGGGCTGTGAATATGTTAAAAAGTCATACAAACCCAGTAAATATCAGCATTACACCATAGGATAACCAAGTTATTAGTAACTGTATTGCGTGTTAAAAACAATAAAAAAATGTTGATAAAAAATAATATGAAAAATTTAAAAAAAAGTTATTAAATTTAATCAACATAAAAAGCACAGTCTATAAACAACATATCAATAATAATATGTGGATAAATCCACAATATGTTGATAACCATGTGGATAACTATGCAAATACAGGTGTACAACTGTTAATAACTCATGAAGGATTTATCTTTTTAATGATAATATCTATGGTATTGCGCATAGAATCATTCTTAACAACTTCCTGAGCTATCTTTTCAGCTCCGTGGATAACTGTTGTATGGTCACGGTTACCGAGAGCCTTACCAACTGCCTGAAGTGGAGCTGTGGTCATCTGACGGCACAGATACATAGCAATCTGGCGTGGATGAACAATGTCAGCTGTACGCTTAGATGATAAAAGGTCATCATATTTGACATTAAAATGGTCTGCAACCGTCTGGATAATAAGTTCAGGGGTTATCTCTTTTTTCGCATCAGGTGAGATAAGATCCTTTAATGTCTGTTCTGCAAATTCCACAGTTATAGGCGTATGTGAAAGCTTAGAAAATGCTGAAAGCTTAGTTAATGCACCTTCAAGCTCCCTGATACTTGACTTGATATGGGTAGCTACATAATCAGAAACTTCATATGGAATATCAAGTCCTGAAATCTCTGCTTTCCTATTAATAATAGCCATCTTAGTTTCATATGTAGGGATCTGTATATCGACAGGAAGTCCCATTTCAAATCGTGTTCTTAATCTTTCGGAGAGAGTTTCCATTTCCTTAGGTGGCTTATCAGAAGATATAACAATCTGCTTGCCGTCCTGATAAAGGGAATTAAAAGTATGGAAGAACTCCTCCTGAGTAGATTCCTTACCTATAATGAACTGTATATCATCAATAAGAAGAACATCTATATTACGGTAACGGTTTCTGAATGCAGCATTGCCTTTTTCTGCATTCTCTTTATTACGGATTGCATCAATAAGTTCGTTAGTAAATGTTTCACTTGTTACATACAACACCTTCTTGGAAGGATTGTTTTCTATTATAAAATGTGCTATTGCCTGCATAAGATGCGTCTTACCAAGTCCAACACCTCCATATATAAACAGAGGGTTATATACTTCCCCCGGTGATTCAGCAACAGCTAAAGACGCCGCATGGGCAAGGTTATTGTTATTACCTACTACGAATGTTTCAAATGTGTAGTTAGGATTAAGATTAAGAGAAATATTCTTATTAGGAGAACTCTCCTGTGCTGTCTTTTTAGCAGTTTCTTCATTTAAAGTATCTTCTGAAATAATTCTTAATTTATAATCTTTTTTCATAATCTCACTAATGGTTACTTCGAGAAATTTAAGATACCTTTTTTCAACATAGTTAGCAGACATCTGTGTGTCTGAAAGAAGAGTTATTTCATTATCACTGACTGAAATAACCTGAAGCGGCTTAATAAATGTTGTAAAAGAAAGGTTCTGTATATCACATTCGTTCTTAAAGGTGTTAAGAATTAAATCCCAGTTATTAATAATTTCGTTCATATTATTCGCCTTTCTGGCAGTATTAGAATGATTACAACATTCCTTTATAATCATAAAGCATTTAAGTGTTTTTTTCAACAGAATTGTGGATAACTTTTAAAAAATAAGGTATTGTAAACATGTTGTGTATAAGTTTATGCAGTTGAAAAATGTCGAAAATACGCAATTTGTCAAGAAAATCATAGAGTTAACCACAATATCCATGAGAGTTATGCACAAGTTTTGCACAATATGTTGATAACTCGGTATAAGCTGTTGATATATGTGTATAAATCCACATGATTAAAAAAACGTCAAAAAAAGTTATGTTTTGCTTGACTTTGCTATATATTGCGAATATAATTAGAACGATGTTTTAAAAAAAAGTGCTTAAGCACATTGAAACTTGAAGAATATTCTTACCATATATAATAATGGTAGTGAAGGAGGTGCATAGATTATGAAGATGACATTTCAGCCTAAGACAAGACAGAGATCTAAGGTTCACGGTTTTAGATCAAGAATGAGTACTCCAGGTGGAAGAAAAGTTTTAGCAGCAAGAAGAGCAAAGGGAAGAAAGAGACTTTCAGCTTAATTGATTTTACAGCAGATGAGTACGTCAGTATTCATCTGCTTTTTTCTTTATTATTATATTTATTGTAAATGAATTGCTTAAATGAGTTATTTATTAGAAATAATTCATTTATTGAAGATTAACCAGAATTTAATTTAAACAAATAATTATATGGTGGAGTGTTTATGAAGTACAAAGATTTTGAAACATTGAAGAAAAATGAAGATTTTAAAAAGGTATACAACAAAAGAAACTCTTACGCAAACAGAGAGTTAATTATGTATATCAGCAAGAACGGAACGGATACGAAAAGACTCGGTGTATCTGTGAGCAAGAAAGTCGGGAATAGTATTGTCCGACACAGACTGGCCAGATTAGTAAGAGAAGCCTTCAGGCTTAACACTGATCATATACCTGATGGCATAGATGTAGTAGTTGTTGTCAAGGCTGGTCTTAAAGACAAGGGTTATACAGAAACTTGTAAATCAATGATTCATCTTTTAAAGCTTCATAATATGTATAGGTAGATTATAATGGGAAAGAAGATAGTTATTAAACTTATTAGATTTTATCAACTGGTGCTGTCGCCATATAAAGGAAGAAGTTACTGTAATTATGTTCCTTCGTGTTCCCAGTATGCAGTAGAAGCTATAGATATGTATGGAGTTGTATTAGGTGGATGGTTGGCATTTAAAAGAATATTAAGATGTAATCCTTTTCATAAGGGAGGATTTGATCCTGTACCTATTGGTAAATATAAAAGAAAAAGATTACATTAATAACCAGGAGGTTCGATTTGTTTAATGCAATTATTATGCCAATAGCTAAGGTGTTAGGTTATATATTTAACCTTTTGTTTGAAGCTTTGAGCTTTTTACACATTGGAAATGTAGCTGTTGCAATCGTATTATTTACAATTATTGTTAAGCTTTGTATGCTTCCACTTAGTATTAAACAGCAGAAGCTTACTAAGCTTAATGCAGTAATGAGTCCGGAAATTAAGGCAATTAATGCCAAATATAAGGACAAAAGAAATGATCAGAATGCAATGATGAAGATGCAGGAAGAGACTAAGGCTGTATATGAGAAGTATGGCGTTTCACAGATGGGTGGATGCATACAGATGCTTATACAGATGCCTATCCTTTTGGCATTATACCAGGTATTCAGATTTATCCCTCTTTATATTTCACAGTTAAAGAACTTATTTATAGCATTTCTTAAAGATAACGGCGGTATTATGGCTATTGATGGTTATGCAGATACTATGAAGCAGTTCGGTGAGAATATAGACTGGACTAATGTTGATACAGCAATCACAGAGATTAATAAGTTCAGTGCTGATAAGTGGGAAGCTTTAAGAAATGCTTTCCCTGCATTTAGCGATACAATAGCTAACAGCCACGCAAGTCTTGAACATATGAATACATTTTTGGGTATTAATATGTCACAGGAACCAGGATTTGGATTTACACTTGCAATTCTTATACCTATCCTTGCTGGTGTAACACAGTTTATAAGTGTAAAGGTTGCTCAGGCTGGACAGAATACAGAAGTTGATGACGATAACCCAATGGCAGCATCAATGAAGATGACAATGTACATTATGCCATTGATGTCAGCATTTATCGCAATTTCAGTACCAGCAGGTCTTGGTCTTTACTGGATAGCTACAGCAGTTGTTCAGACAATTATTACTGTATTTATCAATCGTTACTATGACAAGCTTGGTGCGGACGAGATTGTAAAACGTAATGTAGAAAAGCGTAATAAGAAGCGTGCGAAGAAGGGTCTTCCACCAGAAAAGATAGCTAAAAATGCTACAACAAGCACTAAGAATATGTCTGCCAGCAGAGAAAAGGCTGTAAAGTCTTTAGAGCAGATTAAGGCTGAGAATGAAAAGAAGGTTCAGGAAATAAAAGAATCATCTAAGTATTATAAGACAGCTAAGCCAGGAAGCCTTGCAGAAAAGGCTGGAATGGTTGCCAAGTATAATGAGAAGAATACTAAGAATGGCGGCAAGAAGAATTAGTGTATACAGAGCAGATTAAAAAAGTAACAGACAATATTTTATAATTAGATAGTGAGGGCAAAACAATGGAATATATTGAAGTTACAGGTAGGACAATAGATGACGCACTTACTAATGCGTGTCTTAAGCTTGAAACAACAAGCGATAACATTGAATATGAAGTTATTGAAAAAGGAAGCAACGGTTTATTCGGTATTTTTAATTCAAAGCCAACAAAGATTAAGGCAAGAGTTAAGGCTGGTGTAAGTTCAGTAGATGATGAATTCAGCAAGTTAGAAGCTAAAGAAAAGAAGTCAATTGATGACACAATCAAGAGTGAGATTAAGGCCGAATCTAAGAAAGAAGTTGTTAAAGAGACAGAAAAGGCTGTTAAGAAAGAAACAGCTCCTAAGGCAGATAATTCAAAGGTAAGTGCAACACAGGCAGTTAATGCCAGTGAAGAAGATTTAGAAGAAAAAGCTAACAACAATGAACCAAGACCAGTATTATCTAATGAAGAAATCGAATCAAGAATAAGAACATTTCTTGGTGATATGTTCAGTGCAATGGATATTCCTGTTGAAGTAAAGATAACATTCGATACAGAAGAAGAATGTGTCAATGTTGAACTTATTGGCGAGAATATGGGACTTCTTATCGGTAAGAGAGGACAGACACTTGACTCAATCCAGTATCTTACAAGTCTTGTACTTAACAAGGGTAAAGAAAAGTATGTAAGAATTAAGGTTGATACAGAGAATTACAGACAGAGAAGAAAAGATACTCTTGAATCACTTGCAAAGAATATTGCATACAAGGTTAAGAGAAGTAGACGCTCAGTTGCACTTGAGCCAATGAACCCATATGAGAGAAGAATAATTCACTCAGCATTACAGGGTGATAAGTTCGTATCTACAAAGAGTGAAGGTGAAGAACCATTCAGACACGTCGTTGTATATCTTGACAGAGAGAAGGCTGGCAATAACAGATATTCAGAGCACAGATACTCAGATAACAATAGATATTCAAGATAATATGTTTTAATTTAAAGATTGCTGTGGTATTATTACAACAGCAATCTTTATTTTTAAATAGCAGGAAATTATTACGATAATTTAGAAGGGAATATGTAGTATGGAGCAGACAATAGCGGCAATATCGACAAGCACAATGTCTAGTGGCGGAATAAGCATAGTAAGAATAAGCGGAGAAAATGCAATAAGTGTTGCAGATACAATATTTGAAGCTAAGAATAATAAAAAGTTATCAAAAGCAGACAGCCACACAATTCACTATGGTGTGATAAAAGATGGTGATGAGGTGATTGATGAGGTGCTTGTATCAGTAATGAAAGCTCCTAATACATATACAAGAGAAGATGTGATAGAGATTAACTGTCACGGAGGAATACTTGTAACAAGAAAAGTATTAGATACAGTGTTAAAGAATGGTGCAAGACCTGCTGAGCCTGGTGAGTTTACTAAGAGGGCATTTCTTAATGGACGCATTGATTTATCTCAGGCGGAAGCGGTTATAGATATTATTAATGCAAGAAATGATTATGCACTTAAATCATCAGTTAATCAATTAGGCGGAAGATTATCAGAGAAAATCACAGCTATCAGGGAAGTAATACTTGATAATGTAGCATTTATTGAGTCTGCATTAGATGATCCAGAACATTTTGATATTAATGATAATGTTGATAAAATGACAAAAGATGTGGATAACTGTGTGGATAAGGTTGATAAATTGTTGAAAACTTCCGACAATGGCCGTATTATGCGGGATGGAATAAGGACAGTAATATTGGGGAAAACTAATGCGGGTAAGTCGAGCCTTTTAAATGCACTTGCTAAAGAGGAACGAGCAATAGTCACTGATATAGAGGGAACAACAAGAGATGTACTTGAGGAACAGATTAATCTGTCAGGAATTACGCTTAATCTTATTGATACAGCTGGAATAAGAAAGACAGATGATTATGTGGAGAATATTGGTGTTAATAAAGCTAAGAAATATGCCTCAGAGGCAGATTTGATTATATTTGTCATAGATGCTTCAAGGCCACTGGATAATAATGATTACGAGATTATGGACCTTATTATGAATAAAAAGGTACTTGTATTATTGAATAAATCGGATATACAGGCGGTTGTCACCAAAGAAGATATATTGAAGCATTTGTCGTGTAATGTAATATCAGTATCAGCTAAAGAAGAAACTGGTATTGACGATCTGGAAAATGAAATTAAAAATATGTTCTTTAACGGCGAGATAGAAACTAATGAAGAAATATATATAACTAACCTCAGACATAAAAATCTTTTAAGAGAGGCGTTAGAAAGCCTTAAGCTTGTTAAAGGTGGAATAGAGGCAGGAGTAAGCGAAGATTTTTTAACTATTGATATGATGAATGCTTATGAGAAGCTTGGTCTTATCATTGGTGAGGAAGTCGAGGACGACCTTGCAGACAGGATATTCGAGAAGTTCTGTATGGGTAAATAGTGTCAGGTTGTATAAAGTGTAATTGATTATATAAAGTATATTTAATTATATTAAAGATATTGATAAATATATATGTAAAGTTATTAAAGAAATGTAGTAAAAGTTACATAGAAAGGTTAAGGTTATGCCTAATATTAAAGAAACTTATGATGTAATAGTTGTTGGTGCGGGACACGCAGGATGCGAGGCAGCTCTTGCAAGTGCCAGACTTGGACTTGAAACAATTATATTTACTGTCAGTGTTGAGAGCATTGCAATGATGCCTTGTAATCCTAATATTGGAGGAAGTTCTAAAGGACATCTTGTAAGGGAGATAGACGCTCTCGGTGGTGAGATGGGTAAGAATATAGATGCAACATTTATTCAGTCAAAAATGCTTAATGCCTCAAAAGGCCCGGCAGTTCACTCATTGAGGGCACAGGCAGATAAGTCTGATTACAGCAGGCGAATGAGATGCGTGCTTGAGAACACAGATCATCTTCATATAAAGCAGGCAGAGGTGTCTGAGATAATAGTTGAGGATGGTGTTATAAAGGGTGTTAAGACTGTGTCGGGTGCTGTATATGAGGCTGAATCAGTTGTATTATGTACAGGTGTATATCTTAAGGCAAGGTGTATATACGGCGATGTAAGCTACCATACAGGTCCTAACGGACTTCAGGCGGCTAATCATTTAACAGATTCACTTATTAAAAATGGAATTGAGATAAGAAGATTTAAGACAGGTACACCAGCAAGAGTTGACAAGCGTTCAGTTGATTTTAGCAAGATGACAGAGCAATTTGGTGATAAGAGAGTAGTTCCATTTTCATTTGAAACAGACCCTGAGTCAGTTCAGAAGGAACAGGTAAGCTGCTGGCTTACTTACACTAATGAGGATACACATAAGATAATAAAAGATAATATTGACCGTTCACCTCTTTATTCAGGAGATATACAGGGAACAGGTCCTAGATACTGTCCATCTATTGAAGACAAGGTAGTAAGATTTGCTGATAAGGACAGACATCAGGTATTCATTGAGCCAGAAGGCTTATACACTAATGAAATGTATCTTGGCGGAATGAGCAGTTCAATGCCAGAGGACGTCCAGTATGCAATGTATAGAACCGTACCGGGGCTTGAAAATGTAAGAATTGTCCGTAATGCTTATGCTATTGAATATGATTGTATAAGTGCAATACAGCTTAAATCTTCACTGGAATTCAAGAAGATTAAAGGTTTATTTGCAGGTGGACAGTTTAATGGAAGTTCAGGTTATGAGGAAGCTGCAGCACAGGGGATAATAGCGGGTATTAATGCAGCACTATATGTTAAGGGAAAAGAACCTCTTATACTTGACCGTTCAGAAAGTTATATAGGTGTGCTTATAGATGACCTTGTAACTAAGGAATCATTTGAGCCATACAGAATGATGACTTCAAGAGCAGAATACAGGCTTTTATTAAGACAGGACAATGCTGATATAAGACTTAGCAAATATGGTTATGAAGTCGGACTTATATCTAAGGAAAGATATGACAAGCTTCAGTTAAAGATTAAGCTTATAGACGAGGAAATTGAGAGAGTAAAGGCTGTTAATATAGGAACCAGCAGTAATGTTCAGGACCTTTTAAGAGAAAATGGAAGCACTGAGCTTTTAACAGGTGTTACTCTTGCAGAATTAATTAAAAGACCGGAGCTTTCTTATGAAGTGCTCGCACCAATTGATAAAGACCGTACAGAGCTTCCTTGGGATGTTAAGGAGCAGGTTAATATTAATCTTAAGTATGAAGGTTATATAAGCCGTCAGATGCGTCAGGTAGAGCATTTTAAGAAGCTTGAGAAGAAGATAATACCAGACGGGCTTGATTATTATGCAATCAATGGCTTAAGAAAAGAAGCTATGCAGAAGCTTGATAAGTTCAATCCAAGGTCAATAGGACAGGCATCAAGAATATCTGGTGTATCACCAGCAGATATATCGGTGCTTCTTGTGTATCTGGAGAGCTATAGAAGAAATAATAATTAATATAAAATATATTATACCAGGGGCAAAAGGTCTAAAACTATATGGGCTTGCTCATAGTTGGTGCTTTTTCCCTCAACATCAATATATATGATAGAAATTATTATATAGTAAAAAATGTTAGTGTATTAGAGGAGAAATTATGCCAAGTGCTATATTTAAAAGAAATTTAGAGAGCATAAATGTAGAATTATCGGATAAACAGATTGAACAGCTTGATAAGTATTATGAAATTCTAGTTGAGTGGAATAGTTTTATGAATCTAACGGGAATTACAGAATACGAGGAAGTTATGTTAAAGCATTACCTTGATAGTCTTGTATTAAGACTGCCTATAGATGGAAGTAACCTCAATATTAAGCTTATTGATGTGGGAACAGGGGCAGGATTTCCAGGACTTCCATTAAAGATAGCCTATCCTGATACAGAGGTTGTGCTATTTGATTCTCTTAATAAAAGAATTAAATTCCTTGATGAAGTTATCGCACAGTTAGGATTAAAAGGAATAAGCACAGTTCACGGACGAGCTGAGGATGGTGGAAAGTCTAAAGAATTAAGAGAACAATTTGATGTCAGTGTATCAAGGGCAGTCGCTGATTTATCAGTGCTTTCAGAATATAATCTTCCATTTGTTAAGGTTGGTGGATATTTTGTTGCATATAAATCAGGAGAGATTGATGAGGAGCTTGAGAAGTCTAAGAAAGCTATATCCATACTCGGAGGACAGATTGAGAAGGTAGATAAGTTTAAATTGCCAGAAACGGACATTGAGAGGTCACTTGTATATATAAAGAAGGTTAAGAATACGCCTAAGAAATTCCCGAGAAAAGCGGGATTACCTGCTAAAGAGCCTATAGGGTGATTGAATTAAAATAATATTTTATTGTGGTAGTTTGTTATATAGAATAACGCATATGTCCGATTTGTTCAAAGTACTGATTAAGTAATAAGTTGTAGAGATAAAATATATTGTATGTCTGATTTGTTCAATCACATATTATATATGAAATGTTATATATAAAATATTATATATGAAAATACCTGTTAAAACAGTTAGGCGTGTTAGAAATTAGTTCTAACACGCCTAACTGTTTTAGCAGGTGTTTTTATATATCTATGGCAGAAATTATTTAAGTTACTTAAAGATAAATTTAATTTTCTTGCCAAACATATCTACAATAGTAGAAATTATTTAGGTTACTTAAACTACAAAGTCGTATTGGATAATATTGAATCTACAATAGTAGAAATTATCTTAAATATCAAAAATAGGTGTAACGCACCAATTTACATATCCAGGAAAATATCAGCCTGTTTGGCAAATTCTACAGGCTGTTCTATCTGTGGAAGCTTCTTGCTGTTCTTAATCTCAACAACTTCTATTGCAGGGTTAAGATAAAGATACTCTGATACAGAAGTATCCTTGCTGTTCTCGCCTGTTATTATATATATGCAGTTATCAATGTCAGATACGGCTTTGGTAATTGAAGCAGTAGTAAAATTACATTCTGTGCTTGCAAAAAGAAATTTGCTTGAAGCTCCAGAAAGATGTGAATTTTCATAATAAGCATTAAGGTAATCAACAGGAACTATTCCGTTGTCGAATACATTTTTGGAAAGAATATTATTCAGGCGATCTTTTCGCATACATATATTGTATATAGTAGTTCCAATTACAGGTATATCAAGAAGTCTGCGTCTTATGCCAGCTCGTCTGCCAGGTACGGCTTTGGCCTTAGATACAGCCTTAGGACTTACAAGAATTATTTTATTATATAAATCTTTCTTGATATATACTGAACTTATGACCATAGGAGCGGAGTCGCCGGTTGCTATTATATCTGTCTTTTTGCCAATTACATTTGTTATAAAATCATTTAAAAGCTGTGTATACATATAAGTTGTATATGTTATCTGTGGTTTATCAGAATGTCCACAACCTAATAAATCAACAACATATAGATGATGTTTCTTGGATAAATAATGGACAGTATTATCCCATTCGTAGCCAGAGCTATAAGCCTTCAAATCATGAATTAAGAGGAGTGGAGGATTGTCGTAATTGCCATATGTGGAATATGCAATATTGCCAAATTTCCAGCTATAGGTGTGTTTAACAGTTTTGCCGGTATAATTGTTAATTGTTGCCGATTCAAATATAAATTTATTAATAATGTGTGAGGTTGTTACAACGGCTGTTCCCATACCAACCGCAAGCCCCAGTTTCTGCCATTTATTCATATATTAATCTCCATTCATATTAATATTTTATGATATTATAATTATAATCCATATGTAATTATGTGACAATATGCCTATTAAGGCAAATTAATAACTATTTAGGACTAGAATATTATATAAAAAGCTTTATTTTTAGTGACAAATAAGTTAAAATTTGTATAAAAGCTCGAAATTAACCGATTTAACTGATAGGCGGGTGTTACATATGTCAGAGAAGGTTGTTGAATACTTAAGTAAACAGATTGAAAATATAAATAATAAATTAAAAGAAATATCTGATGATATTCATTGCGTTGATATAGAGATTAATACTATTAATGATAAAATAACATTAATAGACAACAATACTGATAAGACAGAGGATATGTTTATATCATTTGGCAATGAGGTATTTGAGAGAAATCAGAATGAATTATTAAAGAGTAAAATTGATGATTTATTAAAACAAAAAGAGATATATCAGGAAAATTATAACCAATTATCCGCAAAAATGGAAGAAATGCAGGATGTTATCAACAATAATGGTATTGAAACCATGGAAAATGTGGATAATAACAGTGATAGTACCAATATATTGTGGTTATTGGAGGCTGACAGAAAGAGAATATCAAGGGATATTCACGATACAGTCGTACAGAATTTGACAGCACTTATTCATAAACAGGAATTTGCTATTCAGATTGCTGATAGGGATCTGAATAGAGCTAAAATAGAAATGAATAATGTAAAGGGTATTGTCAAAGAAAGTATTAATGAACTACGTAATATTATATACCAGTTAAGACCTATGGAACTTGATGACCTGGGATTTAACGAGGCATTAATGAATCTTCTTGATAAATTAGATGATAGTCATAATAATATTATTATGCACTATACAATAGATTGCACAGATGATATATCGCATGTTGTGTGTATGTCAACTTTAAGGATAATTAATGAATTATCTAGTAACTCGTTTAAACATGCTGACTGCAATAATATATATATTGATATCGCAACAGATGATAATAAACTTACTATTAGTTATAAAGATGATGGCCGTGGTTTCGATTTTGAACAGATTGGCAAGGTTAAGTCTAATAATACAGGTTATGGAATAAGAATGCTTGTTGAAAGGGTTAATCTGCTAAGAGGTAGTATTAATTATAACAAAGATGAGAAAAAGTTTGTTATTAATATACCTTTGAAATAATAATTTTTGAGGAGAGAGAAAATAATATGTCTGTTAATATTTTACTTGCAGATGATCATAAGATGATTAGAGAAGGCTTGAAACAGCTTCTTGAAATGTATGATGATATTAAAGTTGTAGGAGAGGCTGGAGATGGATTTGAATGTCTTAATCTTGCAGATAAGACACATCCTGATGTAATACTTCTGGATATTAATATGCCTAATCTTGACGGACTTCAGGTGCTTAACATAATTAAAACTCAGAAAATGGATTGCAAGGTTATAGTTCTTACAATACATAATGAAATTGAATATTTAATTAAGGCTATAGATTTTAATTGCGATGGGTATATACTTAAAGACTCAGATTTTGATACATTGAAAAATGCAATTATGACAGTATACGAGGGACAGACATATATAGAGCCAACACTTGTTCCTATGTTAAATGTACGTTTGGCAGAGAGAGATTTGATGAAAGACAAATCAAAAGAACTTACAAGACGAGAAGTCGAAGTGCTTAAAATGATTGCTTCAGGTTCATCAAATAAAGAAATAGCAAGTACATTAAGTATAAGTGAGAGAACTGTTAAAAATCACGTTTCTAATATATTTAAAAAGATTGATGTATCTGATAGAACGCAGGCCGCAGTGTTTGCAATTAAAAATGATATTATTAAGTTGAAGTGATAGGTTGGTGCTTGATATAAAAGATATGTTATTATTATTTTTTGTTGTTGAAGTTTAATGCATTAGGAAAAATAATGATAATTATAGCAGAACGTAATGAATTGACTATAGTGATGGAGCTGATTAATTGAGCGGGTGATATGTTTCACGTGAAACATATCACCCGATTTTTATTGTATAGGTTGTGAAAGTATAAGCTATAAAACATAAAATATAAAAGTATTGCTTGAAATATAGAATTTGAAAGTATTAGCTGCAAAAAATCAAGATGTAAAGTAGAGTGGAGAGTTATATTGAATGGTTATATAATATTGTATGTTGTTGATAATAATAATGTAAACCGTAATAAAACGTGTAATATAATAAATGATAAATAAAAATATTTGTTAAATAAAATTCAAAAACTTTAATGGTATTCAAGAAAATGTATTCAAGAAAATATAGATTGAAAGTTAGATACTTTCTATTTATAGATTATATTGTACCCTTTTATTGATTATAGTATGAATATTATAAAAAATATTAGTTGCATAATTAAAAATACATAAATTAGCAGATTATATTGAGGTAAATCTATTGAAAAAAATAGATTTGAGTATTAAACTATAGATATGTGACTATTAATTAAAATGAATGTTTCACATCAAAATGTTTATTATGTTTCACGTGAAACATTTTAAAATTGCGTTTCATATATAATGAATACATATTAATTATAAGCACTATATTATTAATTGGAGGCTGATTATGGGGAGAGTAATAGCAATTGCTAACCAGAAGGGTGGTGTTGGTAAAACAACAACGGCAATTAATTTAACGGCTTGTCTTGCAGAGGCAGGGCAAAAAGTTTTACTTATAGATATTGACCCACAGGGTAACGCAACAAGTGGAGTTGGAGTGGATAAGAATGAAGCAGAAAAAACTGTATATGATGTAATTCTTAGAGAGTGTGATATATCTGAGGCGATAATTAAAGATGTATATGACAATATGGACTTACTACCGTCAAATATGAATTTAGCTGGAGCGGAGATTGATCTTATAGATGTTGAAGATAGAGAATATGTACTTAAAGAAGAAGTGGCAAAGATAAGAAAAAATTATGATTATATAATAATGGACTGTCCTCCATCTTTAAGTATGCTAACAGTAAATGCAATGACAGCTGCAGATACCGTGTTAGTACCAATACAATGTGAATACTATGCACTTGAAGGTTTGTCACAGTTAATTTATACAATTAATCTTGCTAAGAAAAAGTTAAATAAAAATCTTGAGTTAGAAGGTGTTGTGTTTACAATGTATGACTCAAGAACTAATCTTTCATTGCAGGTTGTTGAAAATGTTAAGGATAATCTTAAACAGAATATATATAAGACAATTATTCCTAGAAATATAAGATTAGCAGAAGCTCCAAGTTATGGACAGCCAATAAATATATATGATACAAGATCAACAGGTGCAGAAAGTTATAGATTATTGGCACAGGAAGTTATGGAAAGAGATAAAGAAATAAAGGAGAAATAATATGCCAACAAAGTCAACTGGAACTAAAAGTTCTGCCAAAAGAAGTAAGACAAGTGGATTGGGAAGAGGGATTTCTAATTTAATACCTGAAGCACCTACAGAAGAAAATGTAGTTGTTAAAGAGGTAGTCAAAGAAGTTGTAAAGGAAGTACCAGCAGAAACTAAAGTGAAATTATCTTTGATAGAGCCTAATAAAGATCAGCCAAGAAAAATATTTGATGAAGATGCGTTGATTGAATTATCGGAGTCGATAAAACAGTATGGTGTATTACAGCCATTATTGGTTCAGAAGAAAGATAATTACTATGAGATTATAGCAGGTGAGAGAAGATGGAGAGCTGCTAAGCTTGCAGGTGTTAAGGAAGTACCAGTAATTATTAAAGACTATTCTTCACAGGAGATAATGGAAATTGCTCTTATTGAAAATATTCAGAGAGAAGATCTTAACCCAATTGAAGAAGCTAAAGCATATCAAAGACTAATTAAAGATTATAGACTTAAACAAGATGAGGTTGCAGAAAAGGTTTCTAAGTCAAGAGCTGCAATTACTAACTCTTTAAGATTACTAAAGCTTGATGAGAGAGTTCAGGATATGGTGATTGAAGGTAAAATCAGCAGCGGACACGCAAGAACAATTATAACAATTGAAGATAAAGATAAGCAGTATATGATTGCTCAGAAAATATTTGACGAGAAGTTAAGTGTAAGAGATGTAGAAAAATTAATGAAAGCACTTGATGCACCAGAGAAGCCAGAAAAGAAATCCCCAAAAAATGATTTTGTCTATAGAGATTTAGAGCAGAAGATGAAGGCAATTATGGGAACTCAGGTTGTAATTAAGAATAAGAGCAATAATAAAGGAAAAATAGAAATAGAATATTACTCTCAGGCAGAATTAGAGAGAATATACGAATTATTGCAGAAGATTAACTAAATAATATTTAAAAAAATAATGAGCACAGAGTGCTCATATTAAAAGTTCCTTGTGGAACTTCATATGTGCTGGAAAGCAGCACGAAAATTAAGAAATAATGAGCACAGAGTGCTCATCTTAAAAGTTCCTTGCGGAACTTTATATGTGCTGAAAAGCAGCACGAAAATTAAGATATAATGCAAATATACTAGATAGTAAAACAATAAATAATTAACGAAAGGAATAAAACAATGTTAGATGTATTTGGATTGTTTAGCGTACCAACATTATATGTGCTTATTGGAATAAGCGTATTATTGATAGTGGCAATTATTCTTTCTATTGTAGCTATTGCGAAGTCATCGGCAATGAAGAAGAAGTACAACATTATGATGGAAGGCTCAGAAGGAAAGAGTATCGAGAAATTAATTAAAGAGTATACTGACGATGTGAAACTTTTAAAAGAAACATATGAGGACAATACAAATTCGATTAAAGATATATATGATAAGATGCAGTATACATTTCAGAAGGTTGGAGTTGTTAAGTATGATGCTTTTCATGAAATGGGCGGCAAATTAAGTTTTGCAATATGTATGCTTGATAAAAATGATAATGGCTGTCTTGTTAATGTAATGCACAGCAATAACGGCTGTTTTGCGTATATTAAAGAGATTATTAATGGTGAGTCATTTATTGAATTAGGTGATGAGGAAGCCAATGCGTTAAAGCAGGCAGTTGCTGGAAGAATGGGTGATGTTGAGCTTAGCAGAGAAGTCAACGATATAGTTAATAATTAAAATGATGAAAATAATAATGGCAATACTAGAATAATAACGAAGATAATAAAGTACATTAAAAGATACATAAATAAATATATAAAATGCTGGAAAATATATATAAAAAGGTGCATAATTAAAAGAGTATCAAATTCGTTATATGGAGGAAAAAATGTTAGATTTAAAATTTGTAAGAGAAAATCCAGATATTGTTAAACAGAATATAAAGAATAAATTTCAGGATAGAAAGTTACCTTTAGTTGATGAAGTTATTGAACTTGATGCACAGGCTCGTGCTACAAAGACAGAAGCTGATGAGTTAAGAGCTAACAGAAACAAGCTTTCTAAGCAGATTGGTGCTTTAATGGCACAGGGCAAGAAGGAAGAAGCTGAGGCTGTTAAGGCTCAGGTTAATACTGATGCTGACAGATTAAAGGAACTAGAAGCAAAAGAAACGGAACTTAATGAAAAAGTTACTAAGATTATGATGACAATTCCTAACATTATTGATCCATCAGTACCAATAGGTAAAGATGACAGTGAAAATGTAGAGATTGAAAAGTTCGGTGAACCAGTAGTTCCAGATTTTGAAATACCTTATCATACAGAGATTATGCAGAAGTTTAATGGTATTGACCTTGATGCGGCTGGAAAGGTTGCAGGTAATGGTTTCTATTATCTTATGGGCGATATTGCAAGACTTCATTCAGCAGTAATTTCTTATGCAAGAGATTTTATGATTGACAGAGGTTTCACATATTGTATTCCTCCATATATGATAAGAAGTAATGTTGTTACAGGCGTTATGAGCTTTGATGAAATGGATGCAATGATGTACAAGATTGAAGGCGAAGACCTTTACCTTATAGGTACAAGTGAACATTCAATGATTGGTAAATTTATTGATACAATTACACCAGAGGAAGAGCTTCCAAAGACACTTACAAGCTATTCACCTTGTTTCAGAAAAGAAAAAGGTGCTCATGGTATTGAAGAGAGAGGTGTATATAGAATTCATCAGTTTGAGAAGCAGGAAATGATCGTTGTATGTAAGCCAGAAGACAGCAAAATGTGGTTTGATAAGTTATGGCAGAATACAGTTGATATGTTCCGTTCCCTTGATATACCGGTTAGAACACTTGAATGTTGTTCAGGTGATTTAGCTGATCTTAAGGTTAAGTCAATTGACGTAGAAGCTTGGTCACCAAGACAGAAGAAGTATTTCGAAGTTGGTTCATGCTCTAACTTAGGTGATGCTCAGGCAAGAAGATTAAAGATAAGAGTACAGGGTCCAGACAAGAACAAGTATTTTGCACACACATTGAATAACACTTGTGTTGCACCTCCAAGAATGTTAATCGCATTCCTTGAGAACAATCTTCAGGCTGATGGAAGCGTTAGAATTCCAAAGGCACTCCAGCCATATATGGGTGGAAAGACAGAACTTAGCAAGTAATTAAATATTAAGAAACAAAATATAATTTAACAAGAGATATAGTCTGACAAGACATTTGATTTAATAACGTATTTGGTTTCACAAGGTATTTAATTTAATAAGTTAATTAGTTAAACACATTTAACGTAATTGTTATCCTGTGTTGATGATGAATTATATGTACTGGAAAGTATGAAATAGGTGCATAAAATTTGTCGTCAATACAGGATATTTTTAATTGTTATATATTATTTGATATATAGATTAATTTGTGTTATCTTTATAATATTAGATGTTTATTATGATAGTTTAGATGCTGGAAATGGAGTATGTATGAAACAGGTTAAGGTAAAAAATCTTAAGGGAAATGAGATAACAGCCCTTCCTATAGTGACAGATAGTGGCACAGTACTTATACATGCAGATGTTGTATTGAATTCAGAATTGATTAACAGAATTAGGAGTTTGGGAATACAAAGTCTAAGCATTAAAGAATATCCTGATGAAATAATTGACCCTGGGGAATATGGTCATATAATTATTGGAACAGATGATAAGCTGGGTGAAGACGATGACATTTATTCTGATAATAGTAATGGCACAGGGATAGATAATGATAATAATTACAATAAAGAAATAGAAAATGTAAGCGAAGATGGCATCAGTAACACCGATAATAATGGTGGTGAAAGTGATTATTATCAAGATAAAAGCAATAATAAAAATGACAGCGATAATGTGAATAATGACAGCCATAATGCAGAGAACTTACACGATAATGAATTGAATAAATCGGACATAGATAGTAATGAATCCAATAGCAAAGCTAAATCGCATAGTGGTAATAGTTATTACAGACATATCTATAAAGTTGAAGAAACGACTAATAATTCGAGGAAAGTTGTTAAAAATGTCCTTGAGAAACACATTTACAAGCATAATCAGGATTTGAAAATATTAGGTTTAGAGGCTGAACGAATTATTGAATCTGTGCTTTCAGAGCCAGAGGTTATTAACAATATAACAGAGATAAGAAATTTATCAACAGATATGTATACACACTGTATCAACGTGTGTTCATTATCTACAATTATGGCGTTAAGACTTAAAATGAGTGATAAGCAGGTTAAAAATGTATCCATGGGAGCGATGCTTCACGACATAGGTTTAAGATACATTAAGACACCATATATGAACACCAATGAAACATATATGAATACTAAAGATGCAATAGAATATAAGAAGCATACTATATTTGGGTATAGTTCTGTTCAGGACGAGGATTGGATACCGGATATAGCTAAAGAAATAATACTTTTACATCACGAAAGAATAGACGGCAAGGGATATCCATTTTCTCATAAAGGAGATAAACTGAAAATGGAAGTTAAGCTTGTATCTTTATGCGATGATTTTGACAGTCTTATAAGTGGTGTGGGTAATCCTAAGCTCAAGATATATGAGGCCATTGAGTATATTAAAGCTAATCAGGGATTAAAATATGATGCAACAATAGCAGAGAAGCTTCTTGAAACAGTAGCAGTATATCCTGTTGGAATTAAGGTTATTACAAGTGAGGGTGAAACGGGCATTGTTGTAAGGCAGAATAAGAAGTTTACTGACAGACCGGTAATTAAAATGTTAAAACATTCAGATGGATCTTTATATGAAGATGAGGTGGAAAAAGATCTTATGGAGTATCTTACACTGTTTATTGTAGATACTGAGTAATACAGGAATGAAGGATTGTTATGAATTTATATATAAAGGCTATAGGATTTGAGCAGGTGGATTCGGACTTTGAAGAGCAGATGATACACGCAGGTATTCTGGACAGTTTGGAGAAGGGGCTTGTTATAAAGAATAATGAGCTTAACCGTGGTGCGGTCATAGTAAGAATAAGCGAGTCTACAGGTTTGTACATATACGGAAGATTTAAAGATAAAGAATTCATATATGAATATTATTTTCCATTTGTTATTGGAAGAACAAGATGTGATAATGATGAGATTACAATAGAAAGACATCTGGATAAGGAATCCTATGCAGTTGTATGTGATGAGTCAAAGACAGGTGTTACCCTTATATTTTATCTGCAAAATGTAATGGATTATCTGGACTACATTTGTGATGAAAAAGGTCTTAACCAGAAAGATTACGATATAGATTCGAGAAGCTATGTATATAAAATTCCAATAAAGAATAAAATGGTAAGCCTTACGGCATTGTCACTTGGCGGAATAATTATGCTTCCAACAAGAAATAATAAGTCAGATTCTGTCAGAATGAAGAAGGAGAAGGACGACAGACAAAGACTTATACAGGCGGCTAAGAAGGGTGACGAGTCGGCAATAGAGAGCCTGACAATAGAAGATATAGATACATACAATGAGCTTTCACACAGAATTGTAAAGGAAGATGTATTTTCAATAGTTGATTCTTCATTTATGCCTTGTGGTGTTGAGTGCGACCAGTATCAGGTAGTCGGCGAGATACTAGAGTTGTCTGAGGAGATTAATCATTACACCAAAGAGAAAATATATATAATGGTTATTGAATGTAACGACCTTAATATGACTGTTGCCATTAATCAGGCTCATCTGCTTGGCGAACCCGCTGTTGGCAGGAGATTTAAGGGGCAGATATGGCTGCAGGGAAGTGTTAAGTTTAATAATTAAAATATTTGCCTGAAATGGACAGATGTGATATAATTAAATAAGTGACGTTAAGCTCACATAATAAAAATGGTTACCGTAGCCTGAAGGCTGAAAAGCCCTGATACGGAGCTTGTTCTCTTAGTTAAATGGATATAACGAGCGCCTCCTAAGCGCTAGTTGTGGGTTCGATTCCCGCAGGGAACATTGGTTGGCGGCAAGATTGTTGGTCTTGCCGCTATTTTTAATTTAACCATTGATAAATGGAATTACAAAATTGAATTATTTCTATAAAAAAAGGCTTAATAAGTTCAAGTTTATCAGAAGGAGAAAATACAATGAAAAAATTATTGCTGATTATAGGAGATATTGCTACAGGAAAATCTACTTTTGCAAACATTCTTTCAAAAAGATATCATACGAATATATTTTTAAGGATTCCATTAAGGAAGTTCTGGGAGATACCATAGGGTTTTCCAACAGAGAGGAAAATAAGAAGCTGTCATCAGCTTCCATGGAATTAATGTTTTTTATATTTTCTGAGTTTGCATCATTGGAAAAAGACTTAATTTTAGAATCTAATTTTCATAAATCAGAATTGGAAAAGTTACATAAAATAGCGGAAGATAATGGTTATGATGTGCTTACAATTGCTCTTTTTGGAGATGTGGATGTGCTGCATGAAAGATATTTGAATAGAATGACAAATGAAAACAGGCATCCAGTTCATTTAAGTACAACGATAGATAAATTCGAAGATTTTAAGAAATGTTCCCATTATATGAGAAGAATAGAAATACCCGGAGAAGTGATGCAGATTAATGCAACGAATTTTGAATATCAAAGCAATGAAGAAGTATTAGCTAAAATTGATGCATTTATGACAAAATAAAAATAAAATTATAATAAGTCAATTTCGAGACACCAGTGGTCGGGATGAAAAACGAAAACTCATTCCCATTGAGGAATAACAAACAGGAGCTATATCTTTTCCTATGGAAGTATGCAGCGGATTTAACAAAAAATATATGTGTAAATATAAGGTATATGAAACAGATGATTTTTTGAAATTATGATGTAACTGTTTTTGAGCAGGAATATCTGGAAATGATAAAACATTGGGAAATGGTTTATGGAAAGGGGAAGGAAAATGATAGAAAGCAGTTATAAAACACGCTGTGGCTGCATCCATTATTTTGTAAATATAATAGACAAGCAGAAAATTACGTTAGTGATTTTACCGGGACTTCATTGATAAATCAAATCAGGAAAAAATTGAAACATAAAAATAGATGTACAATCACTTGAACAGCTTGGTGTACATCTATTTTTGCATATGATATTAATTATTTTTTCAGGAAAAGCGTTCTATAATATTATTAATTTCCAACGCATTTTCTTTGTTATGATTTACGATAACGGACATTTCCTGTGTCGTTTCTTCTGTTTGTCTTGCCTTTTCTAAGATATCCTGACTGCTGATATGGTCGGAATCAGGAACATCTGAAATAGCATGGATCTGGTTTTGAATATTTTGTACTGTGTTGACAAAGGTTTCAGACTCTTCTGCAATTTCGGATATAATAACCTGAATTTCCTGAATGGATTGGTAGTAATCCTGGGTTTCCTGAACCAATTTTGTAAACTGTGTCTGGACGTCATTTTGCAGGAAGAAAATAATCTGATCGAAACAAGTTTTGACATGTGATATATTGTTTTTAGTTTCATTACAGATAGCCTGAATATCTGTGGCTGTTTTGGATGAATTAGATGCGAGGTTACCGATTTCGCCTGCAACTACAGCAAATCCTTTTCCAGCCTCTCCAACTCTTGCAGCTTCAATAGAAGCATTTAAGGACAGAAGGTTTGTCTGGCTTGTAATGTCTAAAATTTGAGATGCCATTTCATCAATTCGCATTAATGATTGTAATTCTTCCATTGCATTTTCGATAGCTTTTTGATTTTCTGCAATCTGGGTATTTGTATTTACCATAGAATTATTAGCTAAGGTCTGCATTTTTTCCACTTTTTGAAGTAATTCGCTGCTGTGGACATTACCCTGAAGGATACGTTCTTTGATATCAGAAACAACCGTTGTCATTTCGGAAATCTGCTGTCCTACATCGTTTACAGTAGCGTTAATATCTTCTGAATGTTCTGCAAATGTCTGCGTGGATTTTGAGTTGTCTGCCACACAACTAAGCAGTGTTTCTGAAGAATGTTGCATTGCGGTCGCAGAGCTGCTAAGTGATGTTGAACAGTCAGATAAAGTGGCAATGATGCCACTGAGTGCATCATATAAAGAATTCATTGCAGTTGCAATTTTTCCAATTTCACTTTTGGTATTGATCCAAGGCGTAAGACGTTTGCTCTTTTCAAGTTTTAAATTGCTAAGCTGGATAATTGCATCTTCGACATATAACAGAGGTCTGACACTGATTGCAATTGTGATAAATGCCAGTACACTGATGATTAAAACGAAGATGATACATATCAGACCTAAGATGCGCATATTTTTGTGGACGTTCTCATAAATGTTCTTTTCACTGTCATAAGAAACCATTGCCCAGCCATGTTCTGCGATAGACTGATAGCTTGCCACAAAAGAATCGGAACCTTTTTTGTAGTTAAGATCACCACTGGTTTCGCCGGATTTAATTTTATCAATAATGTTTAACAGCATATCATCCTGAATATCGGTGGCAATCAAACTGCTGTCATCTGCAAAGATGTACATATTAGTTTCGGTATTGACCATATAGTAGCGGAGGGTGTCATTTTCGCTTTTTAAATTATATAACTGTTTTTCAAGCTCTTTTACAAAAGGTCCACCGCCTACATATCCAAGGATTGTTTTTCCATCTGTATCAAATACAGGGCAGTACATGGATAAAATAAGTTCTCCTGAGGAAGGGGAGACAATAATACCGGCATCATACAGACCGTTTCTTTGTGTCATGGCATTCTGCAGGGCTTTTAAACTATCACCTTTACGGGTAGTCATTCCGATTACCTTTGAATTGGAATGAGCAACGATGTGCGTATTCCATTCACCGATATAAATACCTTCCCAGTTGTTAAGACCGCTATAATAGTCCGCTGTATAGCTCTGCACGATTGCCTGTTGCTCAGAATTATTGACATTCTTTAAAAAGTCGCGGACACAAGGTGTTTTACTGAAAGCAGTGAGGATGGATTCCTGACGTGCGACGTATTCGTTGAGCAGACTTGCTTGGGCATTCAGGGTATTTTTCATAACATTAAGCTCAGATTCCTGCATCATGCCAGTCATTGTCTTATTTGCAGTAAGGTAAAGCAGGCTCATGCAAATGATTACGATGATGGTAATGCCTAGTGTGATTTTAGTACCTAATTTCCAGTTCTTCATTCGTAAACTCCTTTCTTTTAGACATAAAGTATTATATTGAATTATAACATATACAGATGAGATTATGTATACAAAATAACAATCGGTACAGAGATTTCGCTTTTAACTTTTTTATCTATGCTTTTTTATAAATAATCCAGTTATCAGCATTCCATCTGCGGTTCATCATTTTCCATAACACCCGGTAACCTGCCGTTTCCAGTATCGTTTTTTTCGTTTCTTGTGAAAAAATTTGTAGTAATTTGTAAGAATTTGTCGAGAAGCGCCATGTATATAATGTAGGGAGGTTTTAACATGACCAAAGACGAAGAAATCAGAATAATAAATGAAAAACTGGATTTTTATGTAATGGAGGCAAGTGATGAGGAGTTTGATACCGAAGAGGTACGCAAACTTGTGAAGCAATTAGATGGATTGGGTGCCTGTCCTTGTTATACAACGGTGACTCGAGCTCCTAAGCGCTAGTTGTGGGTTCGATTCCCGCAGGGAACATTAATTTCTTGCAACAATGATTGTGAAAATTCATTGTTGCATTTTTTATTTTATGGTGATTGTGAGCACCATAAAAATATATAAATGAGTAGTTGGAACACCGAAAAAATAAAAGGGGGGCACCGGGAACCAAATCCATTCTTTAAAAAATCATACAACAACTACATTAACAAGTATAAATTTCTATTGCATTTAAAATTGAATTGTGATAGCTTTATCAATGTTTAGATGGACAATAATTATGAGACTGGGTATATGAGGTTTTTACCCGGTTTTTTGTAATGTGATTCAGAAAAATTTATTAAACAAATAAAAACAAAAGAAAGGGAAATTATATGGCAAAGTTAAGAAATTGGATAGGTAATTTAAAAGTTGCAGCGAAATTGAAGGTATACCGGATGGCGGTATTAGTGATGACAGCGTTTTTTGTATTGGTGGCACTTGTATCAACAGTAGTGATTCGTTCGAATATACATAGTATTACGGAAGTGTGGTCTCCTTCACTTGAGTGTCTGCAGGAATTACAAACAATAACTGCTAAATATAGAATCAAACAGTATCAGCATCTTGTAGAAACAGATACAGCAGCTATGGCAGCCTGTGAAAAAGAAACTAATGATATGGAGAATCAGATAAAGGATATATCTTCTAAGTTAGAGAAAATAATTAATTCAAATAAGAAAGCACAGGCGAGCAAAGCTGATTATGAAAAGGCAAGCTCTGCATGGGAGGATTACAGGTCAGCCTCAGATAAAATATATAAGCTTAGTAGAGATAACAAACAGGCTGATGCTGCCAATCTTATGACTGGAAGCGTGTATGAAAGTAATAAGGAATTTGTAGAAAAGTTAAATTCAGTACGCGATGATTTTCAGGCAGAATTAGATACGGCAAAAGTAATTGCTAATATATGTACAATAATTATTTTTATTGTCATTATCATAACAGGATTAGCGATTGCAGTGATTGCAACAATTATAGGAAAGATAATATCAGACTCAATTACAGAACCAGTACGTCAGATTGATGAGGCAGTTGCCAGCCTTAGAAAGGGTGAGCTGTCTAACGTGGATATGCTTACATATGAATCTGATGATGAGTTTGGTGAAACAATTACAAAGCTTAAGGAAGCTATGAATATACTTTCAGATTATGTAAGCGAGATTTCACGGGAGGTTAAATTCATAGCACAGGGTGATTTAACAAGAAATGGTGATGATATTACACCGTTTCTGGGTGATTTTTCAGAATTAAAGGATTCGCTTCTGTATATTTTAAAGCGTTTTAACAGTACATTGTCAGAGATAAGCAGTATTGCAGAACAGGTTACACATAATGCGAAAGAAGTAGAAAGTGCATCGAAGTCGTTATCAGATGGTGCAACAGAGCAGGCAGGAGTTATCCAGGAACTGAATGCAACGATAGATACAGTTGTTGACCTTGCAATGGATACAGCAAGTGAAACAAAGAACGCATCTGAACGTGTAAAGGCTTCTGCAAACAAAGCAAACGAAGAAAAAGAAAAAATGAATGTTTTACTGACAGAGATGGAACATATTACAGAAATATCCAAGGAAATAGGTAATATTATTACCGATATTGAAGATATTGCTTCCCAGACTAATCTGTTAGCACTTAATGCTTCTATTGAAGCTGCAAGGGCAGGTGAAGCAGGAAAGGGATTTGCGGTAGTTGCAGACCAGATTGGAAAGCTTGCAGCAGATAGTGCTAATTCAGCGGTTAATACAAGAGAATTAATTGATAAGACTTTAGTTGAAATTCAAAAAGGAAATGAAATTACAATAACAACAGCAGAAGCTTTTAACCAGATTATTTCAGATATGAATTCTTTTGCAGAAATGGCACAGAACACAATGGAGAAAGCTAACACTCAGGCAGAGTCATTAGAACAGATTGGACAGGGAATAGAACAGCTTTCAGGTGTGGTACAGGGTACTGCAGCATCTTCAGAAGAGAATACAGCAATAAGTATTAACCTCGCAGAGGGTGCAGATAAGATGAATGAACGCGTGAACAGATTCAAGTTATTCTAAAAAGTATAGTTGGCTGTATGAAGGAATCTCTTTCTGACAATCAGAGAGTATATCACCCGGTAGAAAATTATGATCAACTAAAAGAGATGGAGAAGACGGTAAGGGCAGAAGAAAGGGTAAATACTAATGAAAGTATATATAGATTTTGATGATGTATTATGTGAAACAGCAAAGCATTTTACTAAAATTGCAAAAGAATTATTTGGGATTGATGTGCCTTACCGTGAAGTGCAGTTTTTTAATTTAAAAAAGACTTTTGATTTGAGTGATGTACAGTATGAAGAGATGATGATAGCAGGGCATCTGCCAGAAAATCTGTTAAATTATGAAGAAACCACAGGGGCAGCAGATACTATTAATAAATGGATTGATAAAGGCCACGAAATCTTTATTATTACGGGAAGACCTTTTGATTCGTATGAGTCATCAAGAAAATGGCTTGATGAACACAATCTTAAAAGAGTTCCATTATATTGTGTTGATAAATATGGTCGTGAAACCAGTAAACAGAACTATGCATACAATATGACTTTAGAGCAGCTTTATGATATGACATTTGATTTTGCAATAGAAGATTCGCCGTCAGCTTTTGAGCATGTTATGCATTTTAATAATTGTAAGGTGGCAGTATTTAACCGCCCTTGGAACATACACGAAGAACTTCCTGATGACAGATTTGTGAGGTGCGAAGGGTGGAAAGAGATTGACAGGTTATTTGATGGGTATTCTGAAATGACGATGTAATTTGTAATATTGTATAAGTTATAAATATTATTAAAAATAGTATATGCTTCAAAAGGCATATATAACAGATATCGCAGCATTTGATGTCAAAGCTTGAAGAATTAAAATGTTAGAAAGTTCACCCTGAATATATTAACGGTAAAAAATATCTGGCTATGTATCTATTATAGAAATGCAGGCTGCCGCTATAATGATAATAGCCAGATATTATTATGTTCTGGCAGGAGCGTAATTCGTAAGTGTTAAAATCAAGATAGTTGAAATCTTAAATAAGCTGTACTATAATTACGTTAAAATATTATCAATTTTATTTGAAAGGTGAACAACGTGAAACAGATATACAGAGTAGATAAGGGTGGTAATCTCGCACAGGCTCTAAGTCAGATTAATGCACCCAAATTATTATTATTGATGTCTAATAGTGAGCAGTTTGAGCAGCATGTAGAAGAGCTGGAAAGGTATTTTCCAGGTGTTCCAAGCATTGGCTGTATTGGAGGAAGCTACGGAGGACAGACGGTTGTAGCTGATAATGGCGTAGCAGTTATTGCTATGGAGGGAAATTTAAGTGTAGTGACTAATGTACTTGAGCAGGCTTCGACTATGCCTGTAAAGTATATTGGGAGACTTGAGGAAGATATAAATAAGGTTGCCGCATCACAGAATAATACAATATGCATTGACTTTTGTTCAGGTAATGATGCGTGTGTGCTTACTACAATCTACAGTGTTCTTGGAAAGAAGCATATATCACTTGTAGGTGGAACTGGTGATGGAGGAAAAGTATCAGTTAATGGAAAGATCTATGCTGATGCTGATGTATATGCACTTATTCGTAATAATGATGGTAAGATTAAGGTTTATAAGGAAAATATATATAAGCAGGTTCCAGCTTGCCGTTTTATTGCATCTAAGACTGACCGAAGTAAGTATCTTATAGGAGAGCTTAATGGAAGACCAGCCAGAAAAGTATATCAGGATATATTAAATATTGGTGATAAGGAGATGGCGACACAGACATTTAAGAATCCATTAGGTAAGATGAATGGTCAGGATATATGTATAATATCTATTAAAGAAGTTGTTGGAGATAAGCTTGAGTGTTATCGCCAGGTTAATGATTCTGATGTTCTTACATTACTCGAATTACAGGATATATCCCATGTTGTTGAAAATACTATTAATCAGATAAAGAAAGATTTTACACACATATCAGGTGTATTTTCTATTAATTGTGTATTCAGATATTTACTCTTCTCACAGGAGCATTATTTTGAAACATATCTTAAGTCTATGTCCGTATTAGGAGACCACGCTGGTCTTATAGGTTATGGCGAGCATTACAACCAGCAGTTTGTTAACCAGACAATGACTTGTGTAGTATTTGAATAAATGTTACTGTTTAAAGTCCATTTTGCAAATGAAGTAAATTTAATACTCATAAAATGACAGCAAATATCGTAAAGAGGAGGATATTATATGTTTGGCAGAAAATCGAAAACACAGAAAGAAAATGTTATATCGGCACAAGAAGAAACTTTAGATATGCACCCAGTCATACACGTTGCAGATAGTATTATTGAATATCAGAAACAGCTTGCAGAGAGGGAAGTAGAGTCACTTGATGAGATGGCAGATATACAGAAAGCCTTTGTGCTTGCAACTAAAGAGAATGAAAGATTAAAAGACCAGGTACAGGAATTATCATCTGTATTTGCTGATGTAGGTCAGATTGCAACAAGCTTTGATGGTGTAAAAAATGAAATTGTTGATTCTGTAGGAGAGGCACAGCAAAAGATAGATGAATTAAAGAATAGTTCAACAGAAGTAAGCAGGAGTTTTGATGAGATAAAGAGTGCATTTGCCGGTGTTCAGATGTCTGTACAGCAGATTAAAGATTGTATGCAGCAGATTATAGCAATTGCGAATCAGACTAATATGCTTGCACTCAATGCTTCCATTGAGGCGGCAAGAGCAGGAGAGCAGGGAAGGGGCTTTGCGGTTGTTGCCAACGAGGTCAAGAACCTTGCAGAGGAGATAAAGACACTTGTAAGCACAGTTGAGGGAAGTATCTCTGAGGTAGAAAGGGGTACAACACAGCTTAATAATAATATTGAGGAATCACAGTCAGTATTTGGAAAGAATGTTGAAGATGCAGATGCAGCATATGGAGTATTTGAACAGATTATAAAAGCAGCAGACGGAGCTAAGGAGGTTCAGGAGGAGATAGGCGAGGTTACACAGTCTTCTGAAAAAAGACTTTCAGATGTTAAAGGCTGCTTTGATGACCAGGAACAGCAGTTACAGAAGGTGCTTGCACATATTGAGCGTGCCAACGACTTAGGAACAACCAAGAGTTCTATGTTTGAGGATATGAATAATCTTGTATCCCAGCTTGCTCCTATTGCCAAAGATATACAAAATAAATATCAATAATTTACTGTGAAGGGAATTGGTTATGAATTATATAGTGTTAGACCTTGAATGGAATCAGAGCTACAGAGGAAAAGAATATTCTATAGAAGAAATGCCATTTGAGATTATACAGATAGGAGCTGTAAAGCTTGATGAACATAAGAATATAACCGGACGGTGGGAAAGAATAATCAGACCTGTAGAATATGTTAAACTTCACGGTAAAGTATCAGAAATGCTTGGAATTACGGAAGATGAACTCAAAGTGGGAGATGATTTTGCAGGTGCGGCGAAAGAATTTCTTGAATGGTGCGGTGATGACTATGAATTTATAACATGGGGAAGTTCAGACCTTACAGAGTTTCAAAGGAATATGAAGCATTTCGGGGTTGAGAACAATTTTCCATTTCCATTTATGTATTATGATTTGCAGAAGTTATACAGCAAGGTATACTCAGACGGCAAGACAAGAAGAAGTCTTAAGATGGCTATTGAGGAGCTTGGTTTCAGCGAGGATGCAGAGTATCATTCAGCAATTAATGATGCTGTATACACGGCAAGGATATTTCAGCAGATGGATTTTGACAGCGTAAAGGTGTATGAGAGCATTGACACATACAGAATACCTAAAGATAGAAAAACTGAGATATATGCCAACTTTGGGACATATGAGAAATATATTTCAAGAGGTTTTAAGACAAGGGATAATGCAGCTGATGACAGGGTTGCAAGGTCGTGCAGGTGTTATATATGTGGCAGGTCTATGAAAAGACTTATAAAATGGTTTGCGACAACTTCAAAGACATATTATTCAGTATTTGTGTGTGAAGAGCATGGCACATTTAAGGGAAAGCTTAAGGTTAAACATAATGATAACGGATTGTATTATGATGTAAGAATTGTTAAGCAGACAGATGAAAAAGGGGTTGATAAGATAATAGACAAGCAGGTTAAGGAACGCGAACACAGAAGACGTAAGAGATTGGAAGAACACAAAAGAAAGAAATTACTTAAATAATATTCTATTATGCCTGCCGTGTAAAATAACTAATTAAATATAAATAAAAAAGGCAGTAATCTTAATTATATATAATGTTTTGAAGGAAAGGATATTTCTGGGAATTATATATAATTAAGATTACTGCCTTTTTGATTATGACAGGATATCTGTTGAATGAAATTGCTGCATCAACAGATGCTGCTATATAACTGCATATATTATAGCTGCCGCAATAACAAGCTGTATTATTGCAAATCTGAATACGACCTGTGCATCAGACCAGCTCTTGTTCTTTCTCATATGGTCGTGGATAGGTGTTCTTATATTCTGCATAATCTTTATATGAAGAAATCTCATAAATGAAACCTTAATAAGACCAAGTCCGCCATCAATTATAAGAACTATGGCAAGTGGAATGTAAAGCAGAGGGCTGTGTAACTTAAGAAAAGCAAATGCTATAAATATTCCTATTGCCCTTGAGCCTGCATCGCCCATAAGCAGCTTGCTAGGTGATGCGTTAAACCACAGATAACCAAGAATACATACTACCATAATAAGTATTGTGTGGCGGAATGAGTTTTCAATGTCAAATATCATAAATAATACATAGGCAGATGAAAGTGTAATTGCCGAAAGAGTTCCACATAAGCCGTCAACACCATCTGAGCAGTTAGTTACATTTATGCTGACCCATATTAATATAACGATGAGAACACCGTAGATGATTGGGTTAAGTGTAACTGTAAGCTTAAAGAGTGATATGTCAAATGTGTTAGGATTATAGTGGAGATATGTAACTGCCGCCATAACCGCAATTACGAAATCTATAATACCTTTTTTAAGCTCGCCCCAAGGTGATGACGAAGCATCATCAAGGTAACCTGAGAGCATTGCTGCAAGTACAAGTATAAGATAAATGATTATCTCAGAACTTAAATTGACAAATATCATACAGGTTATTGTAAATACGAGGATAAATATAATTCCTGCTCCTCTTGGCTTGCCGACTGACTTCGAGCCATTAATTGCGTAAGCTCTGCCGCCATCACGGGGAAGGATATTTTTACCCATATATATAGCAAGGCACGTTATTGCAAATGCAAATATTATGCTGGCAAAAGTCACAACATTAATATAATTCGGACTTATCAGATAATAAATCATAATTATGAATTCTCCTTTGATTATTAATAGTTTTATGATAAATTCCTATAATTATGATGTCAAGTGAAAGATAGAAGTAATTAATTGGATTATCAAAATATATGAGAAATTTTATTATAAAAATGACCAATTGTCAAAAAATTAATAGTATTTAATTTAATGTTATGATAAAATAATGTTAATACAAAAGTATATGCGAAGTAATATTATTAATGTGGAAGGGCGGAGTAATATATGGCTGTGACAATTAATTATGAACAGATAAGAATAACTGAGTTAGACTCATATCTTTTTGGACAGGGAACACACTACGAGATATATAATAAAATGGGTGCACATATAGCGAAGAAAGATGGAAAGCCCGGAGTATATTTTGCGGTATGGGCACCAGCGGCGAAGGACGTGTATGTCATAGGTGAATTTAATGACTGGAAAGCCTATGGGTACGATATGAAGAAGATTTCAGATGGTGGAATATATGAGTTATTTATAGAGGGTGCCAAGGCTGGACAGATGTATAAGTACCTTATTATTTCACAGAGCGGTGAGGCTATTTACAAGGCTGACCCATATGCCAATGCGGCACAGTTAAGGCCAGAGACAGCATCAATTATTACTGACCTTAATGGATTTAAGTGGACAGACAGCGTATGGGTTGAACATAAGAAGAAAGAGAACCATTTAAAGTCAGCAATGTCTATATATGAATGTCATCTTGGTTCGTGGAAGAAGCAGGAAGATGGTACAGAGGACGGTTATATGAATTACCGTGATATAGCACCAGACCTTGCAAAGTATGTATCAGATATGGGATATACACATATAGAGCTTATGGGAATTGCAGAGTATCCATATGACGGCTCGTGGGGTTATCAGGTTACAGGATATTATGCACCAACAGCAAGATACGGAAGTCCTAAGGATTTTATGTATTTTGTGGATTATATGCACAGCAAGAATATTGGTGTAATACTTGACTGGGTACCAGCACATTTTCCAAAAGATGCACATGGGCTTGCGAACTTTGACGGAAGCTGTGTATATGAATATGCAGATCCAAGAAAGGGCGAACACCCTGATTGGGGAACTAAGGTATTTGATTACAGCAAGAATGAGGTATCGAATTTCCTTATTGCCAATGGAATGTTCTGGGTTGATAAGTTCCATATTGATGGCTTAAGAGTAGATGCAGTTGCTTCTATGCTTTATCTTGACTACGGAAGGACAGAAGGCAACTGGGTTCCTAACCAGTATGGCGGTAATGGTAATCTTGAAGCTATGAGTTTCCTTAAGCATTTTAACAGTATGATGAGAAAGAGATTTCCACAAGCGGTTACAATTGCAGAAGAGTCTACAGCGTGGCCAATGGTAAGTGGTGACCCTGATAACGGAGAATGTCTTGGATTTACATTCAAGTGGAATATGGGCTGGATGCACGATTTTCTTGAATATATGAAGCTTGACCCTTATTTTAGAAAGTTTAATCATGGTAAGATGACATTTTCTCTTATGTATGCTTACAGCGAGAATTTTATACTTGTATTATCGCACGATGAAGTTGTCCACCTGAAATGTTCTATGTTAGGCAAGATGCCTGGTGACAGAGAGGACAAGTTCGCTAATCTTAAGCTTGCATATGCTTATATGTGTGGACATCCGGGCAAGAAGCTTTTATTTATGGGACAGGAATTCGGACAGTGGAACGAGTGGAGTGAGAAGCGTTCTCTTGACTGGTATCTTCTTGAGGATGAGAGCCACAAGGAATTAAAGGATTTTACAAGTGCGTGCCTTAAGCTTAATAAGAATTACAGATGTTTATATGAAACTGATTATAATTCAGAAGGCTTTAGATGGATTAATGCCAATGACAAGGACAACAGTGTATTCTCATTTATAAGAATAAGTCCGGATAAGAAGAAGCATTTGTTATTCGTTCTTAATTTCACACCTGTTGAAAGACCAAGTCATAGAATTGGAGTGCCAATTAAGGGCAAATATAAGCTTGTATTAGGTGATGATATGAAGAACCAGCAGAAGATAATTGCAAGTGAGAAGGGTGAGTGTGATGGCTATGGTGAGTCACTTCTTGTGGATTTACATAGGTATGGAATAGCTGTGTATGAGTTCAATGGTGATGTGGAAGCACACAAGCCTACAATAATATAATAATAATATAAGAGATATATAAGAGCAGTTTAAATAGCAGTCTGATATATAAGTCAGATATCAGGTTGGCAGGATTTAAGTGAAGCAGGTATATGGTATTGATGTAATTATTAATGTGGTTGATTACATTTATGCTGTAATCTGCTTCATTTTGCTTATTTTTTTGGTGGAAGTAACCGAAATATAATACAAGTTATTTTATAATCAGGCGATAGAATTATCTAAGCAGGATATATAGGCTGTTATTAGGAAATGGAATAACCGGCTGTAGATTAGCCGCAGATAATGTATGGAGGATAAATATGTCTGTATCAATATACGCAGGTAATTTTAACAAGGATAATAATGTTAAAGAAACATCTATTAATTATAAGGAAAATGTAAGCAACAGGACTAATGGTGTCAATGGGATATTTAATGGTGTTGTTATGTCAGAGGGACAGGATAACAGCAGGCTGGCAGATAACACATATGAGTCGTTATTAAAGGAAGCTGATGATGTAAAACAGCAGATTATGAATTCTGCAAGTACAGCACAGATAAGCTTCAAGGCACTTGTTAAAAAGCTTTCTGGTATGGAAGCAGTCGACATAGCAGGTGATGGATTTAATATAACAGATGCCTCTAAGGATGATATGGTATCAATTATTGATAAGATTAGAATTGAGCTTGCAATGCACTCAGACAGCTATGTTGCATATGGAACTGGCGTAAGCTCTGATGCAATTGAGAGTGTTGCAGGGGCAGGTGCAGCTAATGAATTAAAGCAGAGATTAAGCGGTGCTGGAATAAGCGTTGATGACGATACTGTGCAGCAGGTACAATCAGCACTTGATGAGGCGGCTTCAATAACAGAGCTTTCAGAGAGTGCTAAGTATTATATGATTGCCAATGATATTGCACCAACTATTGACGGAATATATAAGGCAGAAAATGCTGTCAGTACAAGACCGGCTAACAGCGGATATGAGATTTCATTTAAGGAATTTAATGCTATGCGTCCACAGATTGAGTCGCTTATGAATAAAGCCGGGCTTGAAGTGAACTTAAGAAACCTTAATAATGCACAGGATTTGATTAATAATAATATACCAGTCACAGAAAAGACTTTAAAATATAAAGCTGTTCTTGACGGACTTAATTTAAATGGTCTTGATACACAGGATGGACAGGATAGTGTATTATCAAAGATTGCTGACCAGCTTGCTATTGGTGAAGACCCTAAAGATACTCCACTTACAAACGATCCATCTATATGGGATAATGTAAAGAACGCAATAGTAACACTGGCTAATGCAAGCTATGATGATATTGTAAATGTTGTTTCATCTGGAAAAGCATTTACAATAGCAAGTCTGAAGGTCGTAATGCAGGTAGGCTGGAGTGAAACAGCAGAAAGCCAGCAGGCTGTTAACAATCAGATGACTGTTAGTAACCAGATGTCAGGTGACTGGCAGGGTAATGTAAACAGTCAGATGTCAGGCGGCTGGCAGGGCAATGTTAATAACCAGTATGGTTATGTGCAGGATACGGGCTATAATCAGGGTGTATATAATAATCAGATGGGCGGTAATTATGCATACCAGCAGCCATATGGTTACAATGCACAGAAAGCTTATAACACACTTGTTGAGGCAAGGCTTTTACTTACAGCAGGTACAGGTGTAATTCTTGAAAAGAGTAATACATCACTTCTCTACACGCCTCTTGAACAGATTAACGAGCAGATTAAAGCACTTGAAGCTAATGGAACATTATATGCTGGCAATACACAGATGTATAATGATGTCCTTGATGTAAGAAAGGCACTTTACGATATTGAGACTGCACCAGCACAGATGTATGAAAAGCTTATGAAGAGTGACCCATATAAGTTGAGTATTTCTATGGTATCAGGCATTGCGAGTGGAATGACAAGCCGTTATGCCAAGGCGATAGATACATATGAAACAACAGGCACTAAGGTAAGAGAAGACTTAGATGACTCTATTATTAAGGCTGTTAATAACAGTGCAGAGGGTATAATGGACGAACTCAATCTTGAGAATACTCAGGAGAACAGAGATGTTATTAAGCTTCTTGCTTCTAATAACATAGATATCAATAAGGAAAATGTTGAGAGGGCAAGAAGAATATATACAACCCTTAATAATCTTGTTGATAATATGAAGCCGGAAACTGTTGTTAAGATGATAGATGACGGAATCAATCCTATGAATACTGATATATGGACAGTTAATGATTATCTTAGCAGTATGAATCAGGGTGCTACTAAGGATAATGAGGAGAAATATTCAAAGTTCCTCTACAAGCTTGACAAGACAGGTGGAATTAACGAAACTAAGAAAAAGCAGTTCATCGGTATATACCAGATGATGAATATATTTACAAGAGATGCCGGTGTGTGTGCGGGTGCTCTTATGAAGCAGGGCAAAGAGATTACTATGGGTAATCTTATCAGTGCCTACACAAGCCGCAAGCACTCTGGAATAGATGTAACTATTGATGATTCAGTAGGTCTTGGAGATAAGGAAACTATCAGTTACTTTGAGTCATTATTTGCAAAGTCACAGAAGTTTATCACTCCTAATACATTGAAGAATTCGGACAATGAGTCACCAATTGAACATCAGAATGTTGAAGCATTTGCTAACGGACTTGCTGAACATTATGATGAAGCAGTGGAAAATGAACTTGACAGCAGTTACATAGAAGAAGTAACTAAGAAAGCAGAGCAGGCTGATGCTGAGGTTGTAAGGGAGTTAAGAAGAGCTGGAATTAATGAGAACATTGGTAACATTAATGCGGTTAATGAACTTATGGCTACAGGACAGCTTATGGCTTACACAAGAAAGCACGGAAACCAGGGCAGTAAGTCAATATATGGAGAGAACATAATTGATAGCAATGACAAGCTTAAGGAAGTGTTAGACAGCAGGGATAAGCTTGAGGCTATGTATACTAACCTTGAAGAGGCTGCTGGTGATGAACTTGAGGAAGCTATAGAGAGCTCACTTACAGGAACTGCTGAAGACCCTGTTGATTATGATACATTTGAAGAATTAAGAATAAGCAACAGACAGATTAGATATATAAGCAATCTTGCAAGAAGAAATGATTACCGTGTCCCTTATGTTAAGAATGGACAGGCAGGTCTTATCAATCTTACATTTGTTGCAGATGATAATGACAAGGGAAAGATATCTATTAAGATGAATACAGCTTCGTGGGGTGAATTGTCAGTAGAGGCAAAGGTTACACAGTCAGACGTAAGTATGTATGTAAAGCAGGATTCAAGAATTGTGCTTTCCGAAGACAGAAGCATTTATAAGTATTTCCAGCAGATTGAGGGAGATCTTAAAGAACAGTTCGGTTATGACAATGTAAGAATTAATTGTGTAAGAGTTCCAGATGTTAAATATACTACATACGAGGACTCAGGGGCAAAGATTCCATCAGATCGTCTTTATAAGATCGCTTCAGCAATAACAGGAGTATTCTTTGGGGCATAAGAGCTGCTAAAGAATTACAGGATATGTCCGATATATAAAATGTATGATTTGACGAATTCAAAGGATAACGCCAGTAGATGTGGCGGGAATATAAAATCAGGAGAATAAAAGTATGAGAATTAATACTAACGTATCAGCCATTGTATCTAACAATGCGTTACAGAAGGCACAGGATGCACTTTCAAGCTCTATACAAAGACTTTCATCAGGATATAAGATTAATAGTTCAGCTGACGACCCGGCAGGCTGTGCTATTTCAGAGAAGATGAGAGTTCAGATAAGAGGTCTTGATCAGGCTAAGAATAATACAACAGATGGTATCTCTGTTATCAATACAGCAGAAGGTGCTATAGTAGAGATACAATCTATGCTTACACGTCTTAAGGAACTTACAGTTCAGGCGGCTAACGATGTTAACTCTGATGATGAGCGTGAAGCTATCCAGCAGGAGATTGATAATGTTAATCAGGAAATAGACAGAATATCTGAGCAGACAGAATTCAATACACAGCCACTTATTAATGGTAATCTTTCAAGGAGAGTATATTCAGATTATCAGGGTGTGAACCAGCTTAAGATATCTGACAGTTTTACTGCTGGAATATATGGAGTTACAGTAACACAGGATGCTAGACAGGCAATAGCAGTAGGTGATACTATTACAATGTCAGGCACAGCTAAGGTAACTGCTGATCAGGCAGGAACAATATCTATTAATGGATATAACATTGATATTGTAGAAGGTGATACACTTGATACAATTATGGATAAGGTTATGGATGGAGCTAATATGGCGGGTGGAAGAGCATTTGCTGTATCAAGCCTTGCTAATGATACGAAGACTAACGGAAGTGATTATGCAGGATATAAGCCAGCTACATCTTACACAGGCAACAGACTTGTTATAATGACAGAGCAGTATGGAAGAGATCAGCAGTTAGATGTAACATGCAGTAATAAAGACCTTGCTGCTATGCTTGGTATATCAGATGCTTACAATGAAGATGGTTCAGGCATACACGCAGAAGGTAGTGATGTTGTAGCTGAATTCGCTAATGAAGTTGATGATGCAGGCAACCCAACAGGTAAGAGAGTTGGATTTGAAGATTCGGCTATTATCTCAACCAAGGGTACTAAGATTACAGTTAAGGACGTTAATAATAAGGAATTCGTTATGGATGTTCCTGGTAATGTTGCAGGAACAACATTTAATGATACAACAGCAGCTAAGCAGAACGGAAAGTCACAGGCAGCAGGTGGAACAGCTACGGATATTAATCAGGAAGTGACTGATGTCGGAACTATGAGTATCCACGTTGGTGCTAATGAAAATCAGGTTATTGTTCTGGATATTCCTAAGATAACTACTTACACAATAGGTACAGATAATATCAATGTAATGACAAGCTACACAGCACAGCTTTCAATAGGGCATGTAGACGAAGCTATTAATTATGTCAACTCTGCACGTTCAAAGCTTGGTGCATATGAGAACAGATTTGACCATACTACTAAGAACCTTGAGGTTTCAAGTGAGAATGTTACTAAGGCTTTATCAGCTAAGATTGATACAGATATGGCTGAGGAGATGACAGAGTATACATCACAGACAGTTCTTACACAGGCAGCTACATCAATACTTTCACAGGCTAACCAAAGACCATCAGAAGTATTACAGCTTCTTCAGAACTAATCTGGCAGGGTGAATTGATTGGAGATGTGAAGTATGGATAGAGAAGCTATTAAGACATATTCATATAGAATATCACAGGCGACACGTTCGGAGCTTGTAGTAATAGTGTACGATATAATAAGAGATTATCTTAAAGATGCAGTGTCAACATCAGATAATGCAGTATTTAAAGAGAAACTCCATATGGCTATGAGAGGTATAGACCAGCTTATAACAGGTCTTGATATGCAGTATGAGATTTCAGGTAATCTTTATGTACTCTATAACTATATGAAAAGAACTCTTATCGGTGCACAGGTTTCATATGATAAAAATGTTGTCAATTCAATATACGATATGCTTGGACAGCTTAGACAGTCATTTTATGAAGTAAGCAGACAGGATAATTCAGCACCTCTTATGAAGAATACAGAAAAGGTGTATTCCGGACTTACATATTCTAAATATGGTGCAGGCAATGAAACAGCAAGTGATACGCTTACTAACAGAGGATATATGGTATAATGAGCACAAAATTATTGTGTAATATAATTAATTAAAATAAAAAGGGTTACTGCTTTGACTAAAAGACATTCAGATAATGATTGTCTGGTTAGGGCAGTAACCCTTTTGTAGTATTCTGGTGATTTTCTAGAAACGGAGCTTGCGCTTAGAGTATTTACTACGTTTCTTAGAAAGTGAAGCATTGTTAATAATTGTAAATATAATAAGTATTACAGCTACAATTCCAGCTATAACCCATATATTAATCTTAATACAGCGTTTTGGTGATAACTGTGTTGAGTTGTTCTTGGCACTAAGGTATGGCAGAAGGCTTTCATTGGAATTATCACCGCCTGTTATGGAGAGTGTGGTAGAACCAACAACATTATCACCATAAAGATAATTAAGCTTAGCGGCAAGCCTGCCCTGCTCATTAGTTATATCGTAATTCTTATCAAGGCTCATTGTAACGCTTGAAGTTGAACCGCTGTTAGGAATTGTTATAAATGAGGCATTCATATTAAAGTTAAGCTTTGACTTATTAAATACATCTGATGAGTAGTAGTTATCAGTAGAGAATAACGAGCTTATCTGTGTGTCAGATGTAGTCGATTTCTTAAAGTTATTAAATCCCCAGTCAAATAATGAACGTGTATCTATAAATCTTGTAGAGTCATCTGGTGAACGGAATACAACACATATAAGCCTCATTCCATCTTTTTCAGCAAATGTTACCAGAGTCATTAAAGATTCATCAGTAAATCCGGTCTTTCCACCTTTGCAGTATTCATAGTAGAACGCGCGGCCTTTAAGCATTTTATGACGATGCTTTATTGTTCTAGGTGTAGATGTTACATTAGTGGCAGGAATTGTATAGCTTGAGGAAGTTGAGTCAATGTTTACAAACGAAGCATTGTTATAACAGCCTCGTGCAATCATAGCCATGTCGTAAGCACTTGTGTAGTGGTTAGGATTGTAAAGACCGCTGGCATTAGCAAAATGTGTTTCAATTGCACCAAGCTCACGAGCTTTATTATTCATCATATCAACAAACGCATCTATTGAGCCAGCAACTTTCTCAGCAAGTGCATATGCAACTTCATTGGCTGAATACAGAAGAAGTGCATATAAAGCCTGTTCAACAGTAAGTTCTTCCCCGGCCTTCATACCAAGGTTGGCATCTTCAATCGGATTAATTGAATTAGCTGCGGCAGTAGAAAATGTAAGTGTATCACTGAGATTACAGTTCTCAATAGTAAGAAGTCCTGTAAGGATTTTAGTTGTTGAAGCTGGATAGCACTTACGGTGTGCATCTTTTTCGTATAGTATAGAGCCTGTATCTGCATCGACTAATATTGCACTCTCACAGGTAATATCTGGAGCCTGTGGCCACGAAACAGAAGTGTCTGTTGATACCTCGTTAGATATAACAGAACTCTTGGCAGCAGTTGTTCCATTAGATATAACATAGCTGCTGGCGGCAGTTGTTCCGCTTGTTATTCCAGCTGCAAAAGCTGGTGTTACAGATGTTGCCACAATTGCTGTACAGGTAATAATGCTTGCAGTTCTTACAAGGCATTTTCTGAATTTATTAAATAGAACTGAACACCTATTAACAGAGTGTTTCGTTGTTTTATTAGAATTATTAAACATTACAATCTCCCATCGTTAATGATATTATGAAGTAAGTGTTAAAGGCACAAAATGCCATTTATTATACTGATATGTTCATATTATACATATTTGCTTGTAATATTAACATATTTATTAAGATTATGAAACTAAATTTGCAGGCGAATATTTAAAGCTGTGTGGAATGGGATTTTGGTGATGTTTTAATTTACCTTTGACATACTTATTATATTAAAGTAAAATATCTTGGTTTGATGTTATAAAAATGGTTGTAAGCTTATACAGTATAAAGAATGAATGGAGATTATTATGAGATTAAGAAATGTACCGGGTGCAAGAGAAGTTATGGTTGAGAACGAATATGTATTCACGGAACCAGAGGGAATGTGCGGAACCTGGAAAGAGGTATTTGGAAATGATAACCCTATACATATAGAGATTGGAATGGGAAAGGGAACATTTATAACAACTCTTGCAGGAATGAATCCAGATATTAATTATGTTGGAATAGAGAAGTATTCAAGTGTGCTTTTAAGAGCAGTTGAGAAGCAGGACGAATTACAGCTTCCTAACTTAAGATTTATAAGAATGGATGCAGAGAATATTAATGAAGTGTTTGGTGTTGATGAAGTGGATAGAATATATCTTAATTTCTCAGACCCATGGCCAAAGGACAGACATGCTAAGAGAAGACTTACATCAAGACAGTTCTTTGCAAGATATGACAAAATGCTTAAAAAAGAGGGCAGGGTTGAATTCAAGACAGACAATAGGGTACTGTTTGACTTTTCAGTTGAGGAAGTAAAGGAAGCTGGCTGGAATCTTGTAGAGTGTACTTATGACCTTCACAATGACGAAAGACTTAATGAAGGAAATGTTATGACAGAATACGAGAAGAAATTCTCAGATATGGGAAATTCTATATGTAAGCTTATTGCAGACAGATAAGATAGATTGAATTATTAATACATATCAGGCCGTTAATAAAATAGATTAAAATGTTATAGTAAGATAATTAAATGTATCAGTATCACATATGACTTTGTTGAATATTATATAGTAGAAACGTTTTTTGCCAATATTTTAAGGATATATTATATTCAGGAAAGGGAATGATATGGGATATCACAGACATTGTAACAGGTGTAATCCGATTAACAGACTTAATGAGTACCTTTATTACCACAATAGATTAAACCGCAGGATTGTGCGTTTTAAGAGGTCGTGGGATGAAATATATAAAATAATAAATGGCTGCTGACCTTAAGATATATGTACTGGTAATACTGAAAAAATCAGTAATAAAGGTACATATCAAGGTCAGCAGCCATAATTTTTTGATTCTACATTTCATCGGGTGAGTCGTAAGGCTGGACACTGATATTACGTTTTTTGAGGAAATGCTCAACTACAAGGTTCGTAATATAGCATATAACTGCCATAACAGGAACACCGAGGAACATTCCTAATACGCCGAAAATTGCTCCACCCACAACAATTGCGAATATAACCCACAGAGGCTTAAGTCCTGTGCTTTCGCCAAGTATCTTAGGACCAAGGAAAAGTCCGTCAAACTGTTGTATAACAAGTATCAGGATTGCAAAGAATATAACCTGGATAGGATTTACAATAACAATTATGATACCGCCCATAACACCACCGATGTAAGGTCCAAAGTAAGGAATCATATTAGTAATTCCAACGATAACGCTTATAAGCACCGTGTAAGGGAACTTGAATATAGTCATACATATAAAGCAGATGATACCGATTATTAATGAGTCAAGTGCCTTGCCATACATAAATTTTAAGAAAATAGTACCACTTTCCCTGCATATCTTTCTTGTAGTATCAGCCGCTTTTTTCGGAAATACAGCATAAAGCACACGCTTAAAATTGTAGAATATATTCTTGTGGTCAGATATCATATACACAGAAACCATAATTGCAATTATGAGGTTGACCAGTCCTTTAACAATAGCCATAGATGTATTAACTACATATGGGAGCAGATTGGTAAGCATATCTGTAAGATATGATATAACCTTAGGGTAAAGGTTGTTTAATTGTTCATTAATGACTGCATAATCAATAAATCCCAGGTCAGCGTGTTTATCTTCAAATGAATTAACAAGGTCAGTGATATTGTTGTACCACACTGGAAGCTTGTCCACGATATCGGTAATGCTTGTATACAATTGAGGAATTATAAATACCATAAGGATTGTAATAATTCCGATTGCAATAATGTAAGTTATAAGTATCGAAAGATATTTAGAAAGCTTGTCCGACTTCAAATGGCATTTTTCCTTGAACAAATGTCTGTAGAAAAATCTTACAAGTGGGTATAATATAAATGCTATGAACGCACCAATTACAAATGGTGATATAACATTAAAAATGTATTTGATAATATTAAGTGTGTTATTAAACCCGCCAATAAGCTTGAATATAAGTATTGCACCAAGGACAAATAAGAGTCCGTATATTACAATAGTAAAATATCTGCTGTTGGGCTGGAACTTATTCTTGTATACAATGTGGTTGTCATCAGCAGAGTTATTATTATCAGGTGAATTAAAATAGTTTGTATCGTTATTATTGTCTTTATCCATACAAATCCTCGCAATCTTATTTAATTAAGGATATATCAAGAATATTGTACTCCATATAAGCGGTTAAAAAAACCCCATAATAGTTAAATATTATTAAAAATAATAAAAAAATTATATTGTTTTTAAATAAATACAAAAAAAGGCTTGCTTTTTTGTTAATAACACGTTAATATATTTTTTGTTGTTACGGCAGTTGTAACATAATAATATATGCACCGCTAGCTCAGTTGGTAGAGCACCTGACTCTTAATCAGGGTGTCCAGGGTTCGAACCCCTGGCGGTGCACTTGTAAGTTTAATACTTGCAATAATTTAATATACGCACCGCTAGCTCAGTTGGTAGAGCACCTGACTCTTAATCAGGGTGTCCAGGGTTCGAACCCCTGGCGGTGCATTTGTGAAAGTCTTTTGATTTAGTCGATGGAGCTAGGTTGAGGGGCTTTTTTTGTGCGTTGAATTTCTGTGATTTGATATTTTTTCTGAATTTTTGAATTGATTCCTTTTTTTCTGAAAAATTCCAGATATGGATTGTATAAATAGTATATTTAGTGTTACAATACAAGTGGGTACACATATGAAACTATTATTTGAGACAAATACGAAGGGGAAGATATAACACTAATATACCAGTGTTATGACTGCTAATCAGGTTAAAGACTGATAAGACGTTATGTAATATTAAGAAAGCATTTAGTTATTGGTATTACTGATATAGCTTATTTATCTGGAATGATTTTGTACGTAGTATTGTTATATTGATGTTGTGTCGGAAAAGAGGTTCATATGAAGAAAAAAGGGAATAGACATAAGACACAAAGAGCACATAGAAGAGCATTGAAAAGAGCCGCCATAATTACAATGGCAGGGGCAGCGGTTATTATAGGGGCATATTCTTTAAAGGTATATGACTTCAGAATTAAATATACGCAGACAGCAGATTATATGAAGGGCAATGAAGAGAATGTAACAGAGGGAGTTGTCACATATGAAGAAGCAACTAATAGTAACCAGACTACAGCGGCAGTAAGAAGTTCTTATAAGAGGCTTGATGTAGAATGTGTACTTCAAAATCCTGAACTTCCAACAGGCTGTGAGATAACAGCTTTGACGACAGTTCTTAATTATCTTGGCTATAATGTAGACAAGCTGACAATGGCAGATTATTACCTGGATAAAGGTGAGATGGGCGAGGTGTCGCCTTATAAAGCATTTGTCGGCAATCCAAGAGATGAAGATTCGTGTGGTGCGTTTGCACCAGTATTAGTCAATTCAGCGACAAAGTATCTGAAATCGCAAAGATCATATATGAATGTATACAATATAACGGGAGCAGAGTACAACGAGCTTCTTGATTATGTAGATGACGGACATCCGGTGTTAGTATGGGAGACAATGTATATGAAAGAGCCATATGAATCCTGTACATGGAATATAGACGGAGAGAATATTATGTGGCTTTCACGTGAGCACGCTATGGTGCTTATAGGCTATACACAGAGTACATATATTATGGCAGATCCGTTAAGGGGCATATGTGAATACGATAAAGAACTTGTAGAAACACGATATAAAAGTATGGGAAAGCAGGCAATAGTTATATATTAATGATTGATATGTGAAGTTTAATAATTAATATTTAAGATTGATAGTTGATATTTAATGTTAATAATTGATATATAAAGTGAGTGTGTCAGTCGTGTCAGCCATTTATTACCACATATACATTTTATAAATCATCACAGTCGGGGGAATACTTCCATTATGGAGGTGATGAGTGTGTACCCAGCGTATGATGGTGATAAAGATTATGATTATGACACAGCCCAATATACGTTTCCTCATAGAAAACGCACTTATAATGAGGAAGATAACAGCGAAGATTATTTTGAGAACGCGGTATATGAGGACAGTGTGAACTTCTCATCTATGGCAGATTACGAAGACTTTCTTATATGGGGAACTGATAATAAAGACCAGTTCATATAAACAGATTATAAAAGATTTATTAATCTTTTAAGCTTCAATTGACTAGAGTTTTACAGATGTTATATGATAAGCGAAACGTAAGGAATTTATTGTCTGTGCGTTTCGCTTATTTTTATGTAATAGAATACAGAGCAAGCTGTAATTAACATTGTATGCAGAAATGAGGAGTAGTATGTACGGTTATGTTGTTGTTAATAAGCCTGAGCTTAAGATAAAAGAATATGATATGTATCGTTCATACTATTGCGGATTGTGTGAGGAGCTGCTTTCAGATTATGGTATTAATGGGCAGATATCCATAAGCTATGATATGACATTTCTGCTTGTACTGCTTACAGGGCTGTATGAACCGGATACAACATATAAGGAAGCAAGATGTATTGCACACCCTGTTCATAAGCACCCGGTAAGACGCAATAAGATTACGGCATATGTTGCGGATATGAATATCCTTATGACTTATTACAAATGTGTTGATGACTGGCAGGATGATAGGAAGCTTATGAAGAAGATGCTTGCCTCGTCTTTAACTAATAAAGTTAAGAGGATTGAGAAAGCATATCCCCAAAAAGCACGAATTATTAAGGCGGCACTTGATAGAATGAGTGAGCTTGAGAATAATAATGAGAGCAATATTGACCTGCTTGCAGAACAATTTGGCATAATAATGGCACAGATTTTGTGTATGAAAAATGATGAGTGGTACGATACATTAAAAGTGATGGGTAATTCACTTGGAAGATTTATATATATTCTTGATGCGTATGATGACCTTTTGGAAGATAAGAAGAAGGGCAGATACAATGCACTCAGGACGTATGAGAATAATAAGGATTTTGATATATTTATAGAAAATGTGTTAAAATCACATATGGCACAATTTGCCGCAGGCTTTGAGAGCCTTCCTATTATTGAGAATGTCGATTTATTAAGAAATGTAATATATTCAGGAGTCTTTACAAGATTCGGGATTGCTAAGAATAAAAGAGAACAAGTGGAGGAAGTATGACCGATCCGTATTCAGTGTTAGGTGTATCAAGAGATGCAACTGACGAAGAGATTAAAAAAGCATATAGAACATTAAGCAGAAAGTATCACCCTGATGCGAATATCAATAATCCTAATAAGGATAAGGCAGAGGAAATGTTTAAGACAATCCAGCAGGCTTATAACCAGATTATGAAGGAAAAGCAGGGTGGATATACATCATCAGCTTACAGTCAGAACAGAGGTGGCACAGGAAGCTATGGCTATGACGGTGATTATCAGAATAACCGTAATGGACAGAGCGGCAATGGTTATGATGATTTTGGCGGCTTCTGGGGCTTTGGACCATTTGGCTTTGGCGGATATTATGGAGGGGGTTCTAATTCCGGATATTCAGGTGGTGCTTCTAATATGAATGGCAATGATGATACGACAGTTCATTTAAGAGCGGCGGCTAACTATATTAACAATGGTGGATATGATGAGGCACTTAACGTGCTTTCTGCTATTCAGGACAAAGATGCCAGATGGTACTATTATAGTGCTATGGCTAACTCAGGCAAAGGCAATCAGGCAACAGCGATGGAACACGCCAGAAGAGCAGTAGAACTCGATCCTGACAATATGCAGTATCGTATGTTCTACCAGCGTATGAATAGTGGCGGTGAATGGTATTCAGGAAGACAGCAGACATATCAGAATCCTGCAGGTGGAATGGGAAGCTGGTGTATGAAACTTATATTTATCAACCTTATGTGTAACTGCTGTCTTGGCGGAGGCGGCTTATGCTGCCCGGGAAGATACTACTAAGCGGTTCTCCCAGTTCTTTAAGTAATCAAATAGAATATCAATATGAACAGGTCCGGTTTCAAGAATATAACGGTGGAATTCTTTTAAGGAGAAGTTATCACCGAGATCTTTCTGGGCCTGTTTTTTAAGTTCCTCAAAACCTAAAAATCCAAGAACATATTTGCAGTAATTAGCAGGATTAGCAATAAATGCTGTATACATCTCGTGTGCAGCTTCGGCACTGTTAAATCCATAATCGGTAAGGAATGAAGAAAGCTGTGCTTCAGTCCAGCCGTAATAATTCACTCCGATATCGCCCTTGGCATAGAGGCAGAGTATAAGTGCATAATTGCACTGGACTAATGAATTAAGCAGAGTATTATCGCCAGCATATTCATATGAATGAACTTCAACATAGGAAGCCCAGCCCTCAATATAACCGCCAGGTTTAATGACATTTCTTATCAAAGAAGGCCTGGTCGAGGCGAAATACTGTGTCTGGTATAAATGTCCCGGATACCCCTCGTGTGCCAGCGTAGGATACAAATCACTGCTGTCAGTGCCGGTTGAATTAATGTATATAGAGTTAATGTCAAGATTATCAATCTGTGGCATAAAGTACATAGCAGGGCTTGCATAGTCATTAAGTGCTTCAGATACATAATTAATATTATAATTGACATCACTTAAGGCAGGATAATCATCAGTTATCTTCTTCTTTAAATCCTCAATAATCTGGTCTGGTTTATCAATTCCAAAAGAAAATGTGCCAAACTGGCTGTTAAGTGATGGATCTTTTCTTAAAAGCTTCTGCATAACAATTGCATAGCTTCTTATATAAGAGTCAAGCAAATCATTGTATTCGTCAATTGATTTACTCCAGCCAAGACAGCTTTCAAGAAGTCCCTCAAAGTATCTTGCACCATCAGGGTAATTGCATATTCCACCAGAATACTGGTTAGTTCCCTTGAATGAAGCAAGAGTCGTTATAAGTGCGTTATAACCTGGAATTACATGGTTAATAACGGCATCTTCGTTCTGCTTCTTGTATGCATTTTTCTCATCATCAGTAAGGAAAATGAGGTCGTCAACACGGGAGTTAAAAGTACCAATAAACATACCTTTGGCATCACCGGCAGAGTAAGCGATAGACTTGCAGGAGCTTATGACCTCATCAAGAAGGTCATCGCTTAGGGTATATCCCCTGACGCTTCTTAATGCCTCGAATTCAAGCAGATTATTAAAATATCCATCCACATCACTTAGGAGCTGTATATATTCTTCAACGTCCTTTTTCTCCATAAATGTATATTCGGAAAAAAGGAGCGGAAGCTGTATCTGTATGCCGATTGTAGGAGTGAGATCGGTGTTAAGAAGATACAGGTCGCTGTAATTAAGGGTTGTATACAGATATTTGTTTAATAAGTCATAGGTTATCTGCTGGCTCTTGGAAAGTGAAGCCTTGTCAAAAGCGTTGAGCTTTGTTATGTAGTCTGTTATATCTGATGTATCATCAATATTATCAATATCAATACGTCCGAGTGTTATATCGTAATCATCAATTCCATATTCGCAAGGATTTTCCAAAAGTGCGTGCAATGAGAGTGAGTCGCTTGAGGCAAGCTCATGAAAAAGGCTGTCGGTAAAAGCGTTGAAGCTTTCGTTATCAGCTGCATTGTATTGCTCATCAGCATTGTTATAACGTGAAGCAGACCAGCCAAATGGAGTGCAGGCACTAAATGAACAGGCTGTGATTACTACTGCACCTGTTATGGCAGCAGCTTTTTTAAAGAAAGAATAAATGTTAGTTTTATGTTTTATGTAACTGGATTTTAGTGTCAGCATATAATAATCCTCATTTCTGCGGACATACCGCGTAGTCAGCTTTGGGAAGGCGCATATAAGCCCCTGATACAACATTTTTTTAATCATACACTAGATTATATGTATAATAAATGTTTTTCATTAAAGAATATTTGTTTATTCGTTTGACATATTCTAAAAAGCTGGCTATCATATATAGAATAATGATAACGGAGGTTACGGATATGCCACAGAATAAAGGTCCATTTTATATGACAACAGCTATCGCATATACATCAGGAAAGCCACATATTGGTAATACTTATGAGGTAGTTCTTGCCGATAGTATTGCAAGATTCAGACGTCAGGAGGGCTATGATGTCTTTTTCCAGACAGGAACTGATGAGCATGGACAGAAGATTGAATTAAAAGCAGAAGAAGCAGGAATTACACCTAAGGAATTCGTTGATAATGTTTCTACAGAGATAAAGAGAATATGGGATTTAATGGATACATCTTATGACAAGTTCATAAGAACTACAGATGATTACCACGAAAAGCAGGTTCAGAAGATATTTAAGAAGCTCTACGATCAGGGGGATATATATAAGGGTTCATACGAAGGTATGTATTGTACACCTTGCGAGTCTTTCTGGACAGAGTCACAGCTTGTTGACGGAAAATGTCCTGACTGCGGACGTGAAGTTAAGCCAGCTAAGGAAGAAGCATATTTCTTTAAGATGAGTAAATATGCCAACAGACTTATCGAGCATATTAATACACATCCAGAATTCATACAGCCGGTATCAAGAAAGAATGAGATGATGAATAACTTCCTTCTTCCGGGACTTCAGGATTTATGTGTATCAAGAACATCATTTAAGTGGGGAATCCCGGTAGATTTTGATGACAAGCATGTAGTATATGTATGGCTTGATGCACTTACTAACTATATCACAGGTATCGGGTATGATGCTGATGGCAACTCATCAGAACAGTATAAGAAGTTCTGGCCGGCAGACCTTCACCTTATTGGAAAGGATATTATAAGATTCCATACTATATACTGGCCTATATTCCTTATGGCACTTGGTGAACCACTTCCTAAGCAGGTATTTGGACATCCTTGGCTTTTACAGAATGACGGCAAGATGAGTAAGTCTAAGGGAAATGTTATATATGCAGATGACCTTGTAGATATGTTCGGTGTTGATGCTGTAAGATACTTCGTACTTCACGAAATGCCATTTGAGAACGATGGTGTTATCTCATGGGAGCTTATAGTTGAACGTATGAACTCAGATCTTGCTAATACACTTGGTAACCTTGTCAACAGAACAATTGCTATGTCTAACAAGTATTTTGGCGGTGTAGTTAATAAGACAGGTGTCACAAGTGAGGGAGCAGGCGTTGATGAGAACGGTGCAAGCCTTGACTTCGATGCTGACCTTAAGGCTGTTGTTACAGGAACAAGAGATAAGGTTCAGAACAAGATGGCTACACTTCACGTTGCTGATGCTATGACAGAGGTATTTGCATTATTTAAGAGATGTAACAAGTACATTGATGAAACAATGCCTTGGGCTTTAGCAAAGGACGAGAGTAAGAAAGAAAGACTTGAAGAAGTTCTTTACAACCTTGTAGAGAGTATTACAATCGGAGCTAACCTTTTAAAGGCATTTATGCCTAATACAACAGAGAGTATTTTAAAGCAGCTTTATCCTGACAATCCAGCCGCTGGTGACAGGGATTTTGATGATCTTGACAAGTTCGGTTTAAGAGAGTCTGGAAATAAAGTTACAGATAAGCCAGAAATCCTTTTTGCAAGACTTGATATTGAAGAAGTTATGAAGAAGGTTGAAGAATTACAGGAAGCACAGAGAAAGGCTAATGGAGTACCGGAATATCCAGTAGTTGAGAAGAAGCCTGAGATAACATTTGACGACTTTGAAAAAATCCAGATTCAGGTCGGAGAAGTGCTTAAGTGCGAGCCTGTAAAGAAGGCTAAGAAGCTTCTCTGCTCACAGATAAGAATTGGTGAGGAAGTAAGACAGATTGTATCTGGAATATCACAGTATTACAAGCCAGAAGAGATGGTTGGCAAGAAGGTAGCAGTAGTTACTAACCTTGCACCTCGAAAGATATGCGGCGTTGAATCACAGGGTATGATTCTTGCGGCTATGGACGATAAGAACAATCTCTCTGTTATGACAGTTGATAAGGATATAATCGCAGGAAGCGAAATCGGATAGCAAAAGAGTGAATTATATATAATAAAAAGCTCCCTTCCGGGCTGGCAGGTAAAATCACCTGCGGCTTGGAAGGGAGCTTTTTCTTGTACTGCACTTGTACTTACAGGTTAACAGAAGTAGCAAGGCATTATTTATCCAACATTTTTTTGTATTCGCGTTGACTGATGCCAATGTGTCTCTTGAAAAGTTTCGAAAAATAACCGAAATCAGGAATACCGACAGCTCCAGCCACTTCAGCAACACTCATATTTGTGGTATTAAAGTAGCGTAAAGATGCCCGGATGCGCTGCCTTCCAATATAAGAAGTCAGCGTTTCGCCGACTTCTTTTTTAAATGCATTTGACAGATAAGATGGATTTTTGTCAAATTTTTCGGCAAGTATGGATAGCGTTAACTCTGAGTATAAATGCTGGTCAATGTAATTTACAACAGTTCGGATCAGATAAGAGTATTTTTCATACGTATAATTCTTAGCAAGCATAGAATATTTTCGGACCATGTCAAATGGCAAGTGTGCAAACTCTCCTTGGCTGTTAGCATCTTTTATGCGAAGAGAAAAAGCTTCAGCCTGCTGGTATACATAAATCGGATGTACGGCGGTCCCAAACATACGGGAAGCTAGAAAAAAATTTAAGGAGGCGATTCTGCTTCTTATTTCTTTTGCAGGAAGAGACTGAAAAGAAGCAGAATAGTCCAAAGTCTTTTTCATGAAGTCAATGGCCTGGGCAGTGTTTCCGGCAGTCATTGCCTGACAACAATGTTCTAGTCGTGAAATCAGTTCCGCGATGTAATCGGAAGAGAATTTCTGAAAACGTTCTTCGTTTGGCGAAGTGTTATGAGACTCTGTTTTATAATTGACATACTCAATGCTGCATGTTTTGAACGCCGGAATAAAAAAACTAATAAAATGCTGCAACATCAGTGTGAGTTCATCAATGTCTACGACAGGAAGAGAGTAATAAAAGTGTAACAAGACAGAGTTGTATTTCGGATCAATGTGATTATCACGAATGAGCCGGTTGATTGTTACCTGATTGATTGGTTCGGCCAAAAAAGGCATAATACCAAGAATATCTGGTTCAGCGTCCGTGGTCAGACTGACAATTACATTGTAAAACCCAAGGGAACTCTGCAGTACAATGATTTGATAAGGAGAGCTGCCAAACAAAGAAAAAAGTGGGCTGTTCGTTTTGTAGTTGCCCCAGACCATGCGTCTTAGTCCCATATCCATTTTCTCAAAATTCTGATAAGGAGCATGCATCAGATAAGAATCTATTTTAAAGGTATCGGACAAAGTTTGCTGGAGCAAAGGGAAAAAATCATCGGTATTCATGTTTTCAAATGTCATAATAGGACTCCTTTCCTAGTAGGTTTCTCGTTTTATTTGTAAAAAATTTGCCATAATTATATTTTATGTAAAAATTTTACCAAAACAACAAAACTAAGACAAGAGCAAAATCCGTTGAATTGTTATACTGAGTACATCAATGAGATTGACGGAAAGAGAGAAAGACTCTTTTTATGAACAAGAAGGAGGTAAAAATGGCAACAAAGAACATTAATGCATCTTGGCAGTTTACAAAAGATGCTATAACTGTCGCAGAAGGATATTCTGTATTAACACAGGGCAACTGGGAGGCACTTGACTTGCCTCATACATGGAATGGTAAGGATGGACAGGATGGTGGAAATGATTACCACCGCGGTACATGTTACTATGTAAAGAACATGAAGCGTGAGGAGTTTGGTAGCGAACCAATCACTTATATTGAGTTTAACGGAGCAAACTCTAGTGCATGGCTTTATGTTAATGGAAAAGAAGCTGGACATCATGATGGTGGATACTCTACATGGAGAGTGAATGTAACAGACTTTTTGGCTGATGAAAATGAAATTGTAGTTGCAGTAGATAATGCACCAAATGATCATGTATATCCACAGATGGCAGACTTTACATTCTATGGCGGTCTGTATCGTGATGTAAATGTGATTTCTGTACCAGAAACACATTTTGATCTGGATTATTATGGAACACATGGCATTGCAGTAACACCTATCGTAGAAGGTGCAAATGCAAGTGTTGAAGTAGAAGTATTTGTTACAGATGCAACAGAGGAAGATACTTTAGAATATGTCATCAAAAATGGTGATGAAGTTATTGCTACAAAGAGCGTTTCTGCAAATGAGACAAAGGTTACATTCGAGATTGAAAATGTTCATCTTTGGAATGGCCGTAAGGACCCACACCTTTACACAGCAGAAGTTACATTAAAGAGAAACGATACTGTTTTAGATGAGAGAAGTACTCGCTTTGGATGTAGAACTTTTGTTATTGATCCAGAGAAGGGATTTATCTTAAACGGAGAGCGTTATCCACTTCACGGTGTGTCTCGTCATCAGGATAGACCACACATTGGAAATGCTTTAACTCATAAAGAACATAAAGAAGATATTGAACTCATTCTTGAAATGGGTGCAAACACAATCCGTCTTGCTCATTATCAGCACGACCAGTACATTTATGACCTTTGTGATGAGACAGGTCTTGTACTTTGGGCTGAGATTCCATATATTTCAAAACATTTGCCAAACGGACGTGAGAATACTATTTCACAGATGAAAGAACTTATTATACAGAATTACAATCATCCAAGTATTGTAGTATGGGGACTTTCTAATGAGATTACAATGGGTGGCGGAGAGGATGATGACCTCATTGAGAACCACAACATTTTAAATGATTTATGTCATCAGATGGATCCAACAAGACTTACAACAATGGCCGTAGTTTCTATGTGCAGCATTGATGCAAAATATATTCAGATTCCGGATGTTATTTCTTATAACCATTATTATGGATGGTACGGTGGAACAACAGATATGAACGGTGAGTTCTTTGATGATTTCCACAAGAAATATCCAAATATTCCAATTGGATTAAGTGAGTATGGATGTGAGGCTTTGAACTGGCATACATCAAATCCTGTTCAGGGTGATTATACTGAGGAATATCAGGCATACTATCATGAAGAACTGATTAAGCAGCTCTTTACAAGAGATTATATCTGGGCTACACATGTATGGAATATGTATGACTTCGCCGCTGATGCAAGAGCAGAAGGTGGAGAAAATGGTATGAACCATAAGGGCTTGGTTACATTTGATAGAAAGTACAAGAAAGATGCTTTCTATGCATATAAGGCATGGTTATCAGATGATCCATTCGTGCATATCTGTGGTAAGCGCTATGTAGACCGTGTAGAAGATACAACAAAGGTTACGGTATACTCTAATCAGCCAGAAGTAGAGTTGTTTGTAAACGGTGAAAGCCTTGGTAAGCAGACAAGTGATGTGCATTTCTTCTACTTTGATGTGCCAAATGCAGGCGAAAGTACACTTGTTGCAAAAGCAGGTGATTGCAGTGACGAAAGCAAGATTCGCAAGGTAGATACCTTTAACGAAGAATATCGTTTGAAAGAAGAAGGCGAGGTTCTCAACTGGTTTGATATTGATATGCCAGAGGGATACTTCAACATCAATGACAAGATTGGTGATATCATGAAGGCCAACGAAGGTAAGATGTTCATCGATGAATTGATGCTTAAGATTATGAAAGGCGCTGATGGCGGTGCAGCAGAAGCAGCAGAAGCAGCAGCTGGTGCTGGCAGCGAGGGCCTTATGAAGATGTTATCAGGTTTTACAGTAAAGCGTATGCTTAATCTTATGGGAACTGCAGGCGGTGGAAAGCAGTTTACTAAGGAAGAACTTCTTGAGTTGAATAGCAAGCTCAATAAGATAAAGAGATAGGAGGATATTACCATGAGTAAAACTAGAGAAGTAAGACCTTTCGGTGCACGTGACAAGTTTGGTTACCTGTTCGGAGATCTTGCAAATGATTTTTCATTTATTTTTGCCAGTACTTATGTAATGGTATTCTACACAAAGGTTATGGGTATCTCAGCGGCAATGGTCGGAACTATGTTTCTTATTGCTCGTTGTATCGATGCTTTTACAGATATCGGTATGGGACGTATCGTAGATAATTCAAAGCCAACAAAGAACGGACGTATTCGTCCATGGATTCTTCGTATGTGCGGATTTGTTGCACTTGCATCATTTATGATGTATCAGTCATTTTTGGTAGATGCTTCTTACGGAGCTAAGGTTGCATATATGTTTATTACATATATCCTCTGGGGTTCTATTTTCTATACATCTATCAATATTCCTTACGGTTCAATGGCATCTGTTATTTCAGGTGACCCAAAGGACAGAAGTTCGCTTTCTGTTTTCCGTTCAGTAGGTGGAACTGTTGCTGGTATTATGATTGGTGTTGTAGCTCCAATGTTAGTATATAAGACAGATGCTTATGGTAACCAGGTTGTTTCTGCAACAAATATATCTATTGTAGCTGGAGTATTCTCTGTAATTGCAATTGTATGCTATCTGCTTTGCTATTTCCTTACAACAGAGCGTGTTGAATATGTTGCAAAGCAAACATCTGAGAAGCAGTCAGTTGCTAAGACATTAAAGACATTACTTACAAGCCGTTCATTGCTTGGTATGATTATCGCAGCTGTACTTCTTTTGTTGGCTTCATTAATGTCACAGGGTGTCAATACTTACTTGTTTGCTGATTACTTCAAGAACACAAAGGCTCTTTCAGTATTCTCATTATTAATGCTTCCATGTATTATCATCTTGGCAACATGCTCTACGAAGCTTGCTACTAAGTTTGGTAAAAAGGAATGTGGTGTAGTAGGAATGTTTGCATCAGGTATCCTTTACTTCATTCTTGGTATTCTTCATATTAAGAATGTATGGGTATTCGTAGTTGGTGCATTCGTAGCTGGTGCATTCGTAGCTATGCTTGGTATGTACTTCTTCCAGACACAGTGCTGGGCTCTTGTGACAGACGTTATCGATGATATGGAAGTACAGACAGGAAATCGTGACGATGGTACTATTTATGGTATCTACTCATTCTCAAGAAAGATTGGACAGGCAATTGCTGGTGGTCTTTCCGGATGGGCACTTGGATGGATTGGATACAATGAACTTGCAGCAGGACAGACAGAGGCAGTTGCAAATGGTATTTACAACTTGGCTACTTTCTTCCCAGCAGCTATCTATATTCTTTGTGGATTAGTACTTATGTTCATTTTCCCTCTGAATAAGGCAAGAGTAGATGCAAACGTTGCAGAACTTAAGAGCAGAAGAGGATAAACAAACAAGTTCATATCAATAATAAAGGCTCAGACTCCGTGCACCTTTGGGTGTGCGGAGTTTTTTCCTTTGGTAAAATATATGTGTATCAGCAATAGAGTCCGGATGGCGTTATCCAAGGAGACCATTCTGATAATTTTTCGGCCTGACTCATACTGCACCCAGCTTTCATACGTATTTCTTCGGTGTAACATTCGATTAATTTCTGGCGGTTAAAGATTGTAATCATAGGCTGTATCACTCCGTATTATAGTCGGTTGATAATATTTATTGCTTATGTTGCACGATGTTATTTCGCCGTGCTATTTCTTGTACTGCACTATGTTCTTGTGCCGTGCAGTTTTTAGTGTTTGTCGGGTCTTGGCGGCTGGATTTAAAGGAATTTTATTAAACCGGAAGCTTTATTGTAGTCTTCTTTTTTAACGTATATGGTGGCTTCTATTGGTTTTAATATAACTTTTGAGCCATATCCTCCGGTGAAAGTCCGCTTTTCAACATCACGGAAGGAATTAGAGGAACTTTTATATTTAACTTTATATTCAATGTTGTTATTTTTTAAGCATTGTCCAGCTTTCATACGTATTTCTTCGGTGTTACATTCGATTAATTTCTGGCGGTTAAAGATTGTAATCATAGGCTTATCATTCCGTAATTACATTTCCGCAGCACTTGCATAAGACGTGTTGTACATAAATAAAAAAACAACTGTTAATAGTAGTGAAATAAAACGATTATGTTTCATAAAAATATCCTCCTTGTATATTATATTTAACAATTAATTGTTAAGCGTAAATTATCATATAATAATTATATTGACAACAATTTTCTGCTAACTTGTAATATAATTATGTATTTCCTGATATTTATTTAAGATATATTGATTAGATAGTTAATTCGCCTTAATATAATATTGTGGCATATTAGCCGATACAATTATTGACTATTTATAGCAATAGCCGTACAATATAATTTGAGTATTTATATTAATACAATAAAGCATATCAATTTTAATGCTATTATAAGAATAGCGTAATTTTGGAGGTTTACTATGAGGATTTTTAAAACGGGAGAATATAGTAATAAAAGACGTCATAGCTGCAAGAAAATGGTATTATCCGCTGGAATGGCATTAATGCTGGCAGCAGCCCCTGTAACAGCAATGGCTGGACAGGTATATGGCAGCAATACAGGTGTGACATCTGCAAACAGAGTGATGAATAATATAGCAGCCGGCCTTAGTATGAGCAATAAGATTGATGTATCAACATTAAAGAATAACAAGAAGGTGGGTGGAGATGATATTACTCTTGATAATGACCTTACAGACTGGAAGAATGTGACAGAAAGAAAGGCTTTATCAGATAAGGTATCAAGCTGGAAAGCAGTAATCTCAGCCGATTACTCTACATTATACATAAGCTATGAGGGAACAGCACAGTCAGAGTGGGATTATGGATATACAGGCCAGCAGAACCTTGTTGATATCACATATGCCACAGGGCTTAGTGACTCAACCAATCATATTCAGTTTGTTGCGTGGAATGGTGGAGCACAGGTTAAGAACGGCTGGTATGGTGATATAGAGGGTGCTAAGATGGTTACAGTTAATGAGGCACACCAGAATACAGCAGGACCATATACAGTTGAGGCTTCAATTCCTATGAATTTCTTTACGGAGGGTAATTTCAAGATAACATTTGCTGGAGTTACGGTAGATTTAGCAGATATAGAAGTGCTTGACGGCAGTGCGATTAAAGAGGATACAACAGAGGCTGTCTATGAGGGCATAACAATAGATGGCAGTTTTAAAGACTGGGATGCAGTTGCCAGGTATAATGCAGCGTGTCCTAATGAAGCACACAAGGACTGCCTTTCAAAAGCAGCTATGGTGTTTGATGGAGATTATGTATACATATACTTAAAGGACGGAGCAACAGGAAGTGCTTATGGTGCTGGAACTCATTCTAATGGCAGGTATTCAATAAAGACAGACTTGGGCAGAGAACTTGTATTTCAGCTTACACAGGATGGACAGGTTAATGGTATAGATGGTGTTTTGTGTCAGCATGTTGGAAGGCAGTGGGAAATAGCGGTTCCTAAGGATAAGCTTCCGATTTATAATAAGACAATATCATTTGGCTTATACCTTTCAGAGCCATTTGTTAAAGATGTAGCTAATCTTAAGGATGATGGCAGTAATGACAGTAGTGATGGTAATTATGATATAGCATATGATGGCTTATATGGCGACTGGAACAAATATCCACATACAACAATTCAGTATGCAACGCCAGGAACTCACGAACACGTTGCAGATGCCAGTGCTGCAATATATTGTGATGGAACACAGCTTTTTGGACACGTTGAAACTCCAATGCAGGCACATTTAACTGAAGCAGGTGGAGAGTTAACACAGGCAATTACAATAAAGTTTAATGATAATTGGAGTCAGGTATTTTATCCAAGAATGGAGACAGTAGACAGTGATGGTAACATTAACTGGAATTCTCAAAAAGGTGGACTTTCCGAAGGTACATATGAATTCTACATTTTTTCAACAGATGCATGGCATACTTCAGCTAATATTAATAGCACTAATGAAGCAGATACATGTTATGGAAAAATGATGGTGACTATTGGAAGTGATAAGGACGAATGTGAGTTTATAATAGACCTTAAGAAGGTGGCTGATAAGCTTGGATGTGATGTGAGTGATTTCAAGCAGATTGATGCACAGTTTGGAAGATTAGGGCAGCAGTGGGTTACAACAGCAGGTGCTTCAACAGGTGCCTGGCTTGGACTTTGCATATGCGTTCTTATAACAGTAGGTGTTCTCGTTTATCAGAAAAAGAAAGGCAGTAATCAGGTAACAGAATAATGAGTGTTAATCCAATCGTGGCAGTGGCAGTTATAGCAGTGTGGCTGTATATACTTTCAGTATTAACAAGAGCAAAGCTTTATGCGTGGAAGTTTATGTGGGGAAGCTTTGGGTTGTTTCTTATAATGATGATAACTATACGTCCCGTGCTTACTATGCCGCTGGCACGTTGTGTATCAGCACTGGCTGGTGTAGTTGGAAGTGTGACAGGAGCATTTACATCATATTTCAAGTATGGAATTATATTTATTCATACAGGAGTTACACAGGCGACACTGCTGATAGATTTTGAGTGTTCAGGAATTATTGAGATTATGGCATTTATATCATTGCTGGCATTCTTTAATGTATACAATTTCAGCGAAAAGGTTATGGTGGGAATAGGTGGTTTTTGCTATATAATGCTCTGTAATGCTTTGAGAATTGTGATGATATGTATGTCAGTATATTTTTGGGGAATGGGAGCATACTATGTGGTTCATACATTTATTGGAAGAATATTCTTTTACGTTCTAAGTGTATATCTGTATTTCTATGTATTTACCAAACCTCAGGTTATAAAGATGAAAGTAGGCAGCTTCTCATATGGTAATAATAAAACAAATTCTTAACTCATTTCTTTTCTGGGGCGGCTGGATAATCATTCCATTTATTATGGAGATTGTCCCGGCACTTGGAAGTGTATTTCTTCTTATCAGGAGAAATCTAAGACATAAGAAGAAAAGAAAAGAGATGAAGATATATCCAGAGATATCTCTTATTATTCCTGTATATAATTCAGCGGATACTCTGTATGGATGTATCAAGTCGGTTAATGACAGTACTTACCCTAATGATAAAATCAGAATATTCCTTGTTAATAATAAAGGTCAGGACAACAGCTTCGCCGTATATGCGGACTGTCAGAAGAAGTTTCCTGACCTTCTTATGCAGTGGCTTAATGCAGAGCAGGGCAAGTCAAGAGCACTTAACCTGGCCTTGTATAACAGTGACGGCAAGTATATTATTAATCTTGATAGTGATGGAATATTAGAGAAAAATGCACTTGTCAATCTTATTACAAGATTTGAACAGGATACAGATCTTAACTGTATGACAGGAGCTATTCTTACAATTCCTGAACAGATACAGGCATATAAAGGATTTTTTCCAAGACTGCTCCGTAATCTGGAATTTATGGAATATGCACAGGCTTTCCTTGCAGGCAGAAGCTATGCTTCCGAGATGAATGCAGTGTATACATTATCAGGAGCATTTTCCGCATTCAGAAAGTCAGTTGTGTTAAAGTCGTGGATGTATAACACAGATACAATATGTGAGGATACACATATCACATTCCAGATGAAATACAGGCAGAATGAACGAGTCGAAGTGTGCGAAGATGCGATATTCTTTGTTGACCCAATAGAGGATATGAACAAATTGTACACACAAAGACAGAGATGGCAGAGAGGAAGCCTTGAAGTAGCCAAGATGTTTATGGACAAGTCCTTTAAGGTAAAGAATATATTCAGCAATGTAAGTGTAAAGACTCTTCTTTATGACCACACATTTGCGTTTCCAAGAATGATATGGTATCTGGCACTTATATGCCTTATGGCTATTGGCTATTCGGGTAAGATGATACTTGTATCTACAGGAATAATATTCGGCTTGTATACACTTGCCGGATATCTGTACTTTATAGTTGTCGCGTATTTCCTTAACATCAATAAGGATGTAAAGAAATATTATGTACGGCACTGGTGGTGCATATTGTTCCTGCCGTTCTTTAATTTTCTCGTATTCTTTATAAGAGTAGCAGGTATTATTAACAGCATACAGACAGATAGTGCATGGAAGACGATGAACTTCACAGATGAGTGCAAGGCATTTGCTAAGGTTGTGAAACAGGATATGCAAAAGCCGGCGGCATTTATTGGAAAGTTAAGAAAAGCAGTCAATTACGAGCCTATGGAGGATATGGAGCTTATAGAGGTAGAAGAAGCTGATACACCGGAGGCTGTTGATATTACAGAAGACAAACGTAACATTATGGAAGATAAAACTATGGCAGAAGACAGTAAAGAAGCCGCAGAGAAAATAGAACAGATTGAACTGATAGATGAGGATGAGTCTTTATAAAATGTGTTAGATGGGAGTAAGCTATGAAACTGAAAGACAGATTGGGTAAACACCCGGTGCTTATTATTACAACAATATGTGTAATATGTGTAGCTGTTATAGCAGGATTTACAGCACATATAGAACTTCAAAGGTATGAGGACGGAATTCTTGATGTGTGTGCGACACAGCAGGATGCGTATGTACAGCTTGTTCTTGACCAGATTAATCTTAAGGATAATAGAAATGATGAGCAGATTATTAAGGAAATCCTTGAGACAATGGATGCCTCGTCTAACCATTACTGGACATTTTCAAAGGACCAGTCAATGCTATTTGTAAAAGATATAACAGAAACTAATAAATATAAAGGCGTTACAGCTTCAACATATTATATGTCAGATAGTGCCAAGGAGTTCATAGATGGTCTTATACAGAATAAGGTTGCGCATAAGACAATTAATATTAACGACAACGATTATATTGCCTCAGGAGTTCTGTTTGAATATAAGAATGAGCCATACAGATTATGCCTGCTTACACAGAGGGGTGCACTTCTTGATAACAACAGTTATCTTGGTGTAAAGACACAGATGACTACATTATTCGTGGTACTTCTTCTGATTATTGTCTTAGTGCCAATGCTTATGGCTTATTATATAAGACATATGTTATTCAAAATGGACGTACAGAAGGATACAATCGATACGGTCAACAGACGACTTTCAAAGATTAACCAGAAGCTTATGGAAAGCGACCTTCACGATACAAGAAATAATCTGTGGAAGCAGAAGGCTATTATTCCGTTTCTTGAAAAGATTACTAAGAGGGAGATATATCCGGTCACATTTATACATATCAAATGCAGGAATATTGAAAGCAGGGTTAAGTTTATAGAAAGAGCAGTATATATTCTTGATAAAAATGTTCTGAGATTTGAATATGGCAGGGCGGATCTTGTGCTTATATTTATTAAGATTGATGAAAAGCGTGCCCTGGACAAGATTAATATACTTGTAGATGATAATTCATCAGTTGAGAACAGCCAGCTTGTTAATAATGAAGCTGATATTAGTAAACTTAAGGACAGATATAAACAGAGTAAGGCTGTATAAATACAGTGTATATGCTTAAAATATCAGACAGGAATGGAGATTAATATGGCAGTTAAGTTGTACAGGGAATATAGAATTAAATTTTACCTTAATATGAGGCATTACATAATTATTGATGGCAAGAAGGGTGAAATACATCCACACACATGGGAGTTCGCTCTGGATATTAAGTTTGGAAGAAGCTCATTTGTTGAGTTTAATATATTCGAGAAGGGAATTGCCAATTTCCTTGAAAAGTACCAGAATAAGGTGCTTAATGATGAAGAGCCTTTTGACAGCATAATGCCGACACTTGAGAATGTAACTGATTATTTTTCAAGTGAATTCTATAGGATAATTCATGATATCGGTGGAATGATGACAAGATTAGAGGCGAGCGAAACTCCTACAAGAAGTTATATTGTTAATATGGCAGAGCAGGAGGGAAATGCACAGATTAACGCAGATACAGAGAATATAATATTATCTGAGGTTATGGATGCAGTATTAGATGATTTAACAGAAGGATGATGGCTGTTATGAATAGAAATGATGTGAACAGGAAGACGTGGTATCTGTTAATTCTTATGCCAATAATATATCTGGCAGTGTCAGTGCTTGTTGTATTCTTAGTTAAGAATAATGGGGCATACCCTACAGGTTCAGATACTATGTATCATATATTCCGTGGAGATTATGTATACAATTCTATAAAGGAAGGCAGCTGGTATCCTATATATAATTCTATGTGGTATAACGGCGTGGAGATTATGCGTTACTGGGCACCACTTACAGCATATTATATGGCATTATGCCAGATGATTGCAGGTGGAGGACAGCTTGCAGGATACCTTATATTCGTGGGCTCAGTCTGCTTTTTTAACAGCATATTATGGCTTATAATAGGCAGGAAAATGAATAGGCCATATCTTGGTGCATTTGTTGGACTTATATGGTTCTTTATGCCTAATAATCTGCTTGCATTGTTTGTTGAAGGTAATCTTGCAAGATCATTGTGTATGATATTTCTGCCTGTATTCATATATGCGGTATGTGAATATCTGTCAGAGAGAAAGAGAATATATATTCCTATAATTATAGTTACATTCGCACTTATGGCAATGTGTCATCTTGGCTATGCTGGTATGATTGCACTGGCAGTGCTTATATACTGCATAGTGTATATGTTCCAGCAAGGCAATAAGAGAGCGGTATTGGAAGTGATTGTCAGCATACTGCTTGGATTTATGGTTCTTGGAATATGGCTTGTTGCTTCGCTTAATGGAGGAATAACATCACTTGATAACTCAGAAAATATGGCTAACTTCTTTCAGAAGCTTGTTGTTACTCTTAATCCGCTTGATAGAATTAAGAGCAATAACTCCCATTTCTACTATGGGCTTGCAGCGTGCATAATAGCGGTATGCGGAATATTCCTTGGATATAAGAAGTCAAGAGCGGGATTTGTGACAGCGGTAGTCATTCTTGTATGCACTACTACAGCTATGTATCCGGTGTTAAGCCTTCTTCCGGGAAGCCAGTATCTTTGGATGTTAAGATTTATTTCCATAGCATTATGCTTTATATTGTACGGCTTTCTTAAGTGGGATACATTAAAGAAGCCGTTGGTGCTATTGATGTGTGTTCTTCTTATAGCAGATATAGTGCCATCACTTACATTGATAACAGGCGGAAGTCTGTTTACAGAAGATAATAAAATATCTTTAAGTGGAATGTTCAGCCGGTATAATAGTACATTAGAGGATAATTCTTCTGATACATCGCTTATTGATGACATTTTATCATTAAATATGACAGATACAAGTGAGGCAGAGGACAGGATTAATCATACACAGAACTATACACTTATATCAAAGGCACAGAGCATAACAGGACAGAGGCTTGCACTTATGGATGCGAGCAGTCTTGGAGCTATGGGTGCGTGGCTTACAGCAGACTGGAATAACGGAGTGCCGGCTGCATTTGGTGCGGGCTGGGAAGCGGCTAACACATCAACTAACATAGCCAATCTTAATAAGGCTATGGCTGAAAGCAGATTTTACTATATGTTTGACAGATGCGAGGAGCTTGGTAACGACACAGTTGTTGTAAGGCTTTCACAACTTAATAAATATACAGGAACTCTTGATAAGCTTGATGAGGCGGCAAATGCTGTGGGTTATAAGCTTGTTGACTACAATGGTGATTACAGGCTTTATCATCTTGATGTTAATGGTAACTGGGGAACTATAAGCACTTATGAAGCTATAGGAATAGGAAGTGGTGCTTCAGGAATTTCTTTAAGATTTCCAGCGGTAGAAGAAACGGACTCTTATAATCTTGATGATTATACATTTGAGCAGTTATCGCAGTATAAAGAGATATTCCTTGACGGCTTTACTTATAATGATAAAGAGGCGGCAGAGGAGCTTATTATAAGACTTAGTGAGGCAGGGGTTAAGATTATAATCTCAGCAGACTCCATTCCGCAGGATAAGAGAACCCATACACAGACATTTCTTGGAGTTACCTGTAATGCGGTTAAGTTCGAGAATGGTTATCCAGAGATGAATACAAGAATTGGGCGTGTATATACAGATATGTTTCCACAGGGACACACTGAGTGGAATACTGTATATCTTGATGGACTTGATACTTCTTACGGAAGTGTTGACGATAATGGACTGAGTCTTGATTTCTATGGAACAGTTAAGAATGATAATATAATAATGTGTGGTCTTGGCATTATGAATTTCTACAGTATGACAGGTGATAAGACAGTTGGAAGACTGCTTGAGAATATGTCAGGTCTTACACAGGAAACATTGCCACAAAGAAAGATATTTCCTCTTACAATTGATTATACAGGCAGCACGATTACAATAACATCTAATGAGGATAATGTTAACACTGCACTTGCTTATCACGACATATTCAGCACAGCACAGAATATTGAGAAAAAGAATAATCTTATGTATATACAGAAAGGTACAACAGTTATTAATATTAAAGTGCCTTATGTATGGCAGGGAGCAATTGTCAGCATAGCAGGGATTATCCTGTCAGTTGTATGGGTGATTGCTCTTGGAAAGACAGGAAAGTCAGGGAAGAATAAGAATGAGAATATTTGATACACACGCACATTATGATGATGAAGCATTTGATGTGGACAGGGACGAACTGCTTAATAAGCTTTTATCTACAGACATTGATACTATTGTAAATGTCGGTGCAAGCATAGAAGGGTGCAGGAAGACTTTAAATCTTGCGAAGCAGTATAAGAATATATATGCGGCTATAGGCGTTCACCCAGATGATTATGACAAACTTAATGAGGATATTATAAGCTGGCTTAAGGAAGAAGCACTAAGCAATCCGAAGGTTGTTGCAATAGGTGAGATTGGACTTGATTATTATTATGATGAGCCAGAGAGGGCAGTACAGCTTAAATGGTTTGAAAGGCAGTTACAGATGGCTGTTGAAGTTAATAAGCCAGTGATTATACATTCCAGAGAAGCCTGTGCGGACACAATTAACATTTTAAAAAATGGAAATGCGGACAGGATAGGTGGAATAATACACTGTTATTCATATACTAAGGAGTCGGTCAAGACATTTTACGATATGAACTTCTACTTTGGAATAGGCGGCGTGCTTACCTTTAAGAATGCAAGAAAGCTTGTTGAGGCGGCGGAGGTTATACCAATGGAGCGCATATTATTAGAAACAGACTGCCCATATCTTGCACCAGTTCCTAACAGGGGCAAAAGAAATGACAGCAGTAATATAAGATATGTCATAGAAAAGCTGGCAGAAATCAAGAAAATGTCTTATGATGAGATAGTGGACATTACTAATAACAATGCGAGAAGGTTATTCTTTAAAGAGGCATAACATATTCGTCAATCAGTAATTATAAGAATGGAGATTATATAGTGGATAATAAATACGCACACGTTATGCACCTTGGCAATCCGACTAATACAATCGCGGTGCTTAACAGATACGGTTTTAATTTTCAGAAGAAGTTCGGTCAGAACTTTCTTATAGATGAAAATGTAGTTGAAAAGATTGTGAGGGAAGCCGGAGTTACGAAGGATGATTTCGTGCTTGAGGTAGGACCGGGTATTGGAACTATGACACAGATACTCTGCGAGAATGCAAGAGAGGTTGTAGCTGTTGAGATTGATAAGAAGCTTATACCAATTCTTACAGAGGATACACTGTCGTGGTATGATAACGTAACAGTTATCAATGAGGATATATTAAAGCTTAATATTAAGGAACTTGCAGACAAGAAAAATGGTGGTAAGCCAATAAAGGTTGTTGCTAACCTTCCTTACTACATAACAACTCCTATTATTATGGGACTTTTTGAGAGTGGTGTGCCTTTGGACAGCATAACTATTATGGTTCAGAAGGAAGTGGCAGACCGTATGCAGGTAGGTCCGGGAACTAAAGATTATGGTGCACTTTCATTAGCAGTGCAGTATTATGCCAGACCTAAGATTGTGCTTAATGTTCCAGCAAGCTGTTTTATGCCACGTCCAAATGTAGACTCAGCGGTAATAAAGCTTGAAAGATACCAGAAGCCTCCAGTTGATGTGCTTGATGAACATCTTATGTTCGAGATAATAAGAGCTTCATTTAACCAAAGAAGAAAGACTATGATGAACAGCGTGGGTAATAGCGGTGAAGTCAATGTATCCAAAGAGGAACTGCTTAAAGCATTAGAACAGTGTGGATTTTCTGCTACAATAAGAGGAGAAGCACTCACATTAGAGCAGTTCGCGGCTCTTACTAATGCGATAATTAATAACAGATAACAGACAGCACATAATTAAGGCAATGAATATTTACCTCCCTTAGGACATAAGATTGATTAGTTAATCTTATGTCCTAAGGGAGGTTTTAAAATGGCTGATTATCAACGTTTTGTGTCATATATCTATTCATATCCGGGTGGAGTTAAGGATAAGAATGTAGGCTTTGCAAAGGTTGAAGTTGTCAGGGGAGAAATCCGGTTAAATATTAATCTAAGGGGTGTATATACTGATACTCCGGAACTATTCGGGGTGTATCTGTTATTCGCAGGTTATAACAGTGGTGAATACCAGCTTTTAAAGGCTGGCGACTGTATGGTGCAGAATGGTATGGCTGTGTACAAGGGCATATTTAATTCGTCCAACATTGATAGTACAGGGTACGCATTTTCTGACATATGCGGCATTGGAATAGCCAATCAGGCGGATGCATTCTATATGATGTTCTCAATGTGGAAAGATGAGAGCATTAATACACAAAAAATCCACTTCGTTGACAAAGAAATGTTGATTAATGAAAGAAAAAGAGCTTCTGTTGTTGATAATTTCAAAGATAGTACCAATAAACCAGACAATGCCAGCCATAACGTAGCAGTGGATAATAATGCACCAGAAAATGCTAATGCTTTGCAGAATATGAATGGAACAGTCAGTGCAGCACAGTCAGACAGTAATACAGCATACACCAATGGATGTATGATACAGGAGGATAAGGATGTTGCAATTATGCAGGCGGAGACTTTGGATAACTGCACCGGTCAGGGTAATAAGATAATGGAAAGTGATAATGATAAGTCAAAAAGAAAAAAAGCAAAGACCAGCTTTGACAAAAAAGTCGATAAATTATTGTATGCAAAGCCTGATTATATTGATGCATTTGATGATGACTATCTGTACGACTGCGTAGAGGTGTCAACAGAGGTGCTTAAAGAGCTGTTGTCCATAGAGAACGACATAATAAATAACAGTTTTTTAATACACGGATATTATAATTTCCGGCATCTTTTGTTTGGCAGGGTGTGTGAAAATGAGAATAACACACATTATTTTATTGGCGTGCCGGGAATGTACTGCAACAGGGAGAGGTATATGGCTTCAATGTTTGGCTTTAACAATTTTAAGAAAAGCCATAGAAGCGATTATTCTAATCCATATTTTGGATACTGGTATCAGGAGATATAGACAAAACGTCTGTGATCCTGCCATTTGCCGTTAAGCTTTACATAAGAATGTGCAATGCCTTCATCAATAAATGACATTTTGTCCATAAGGTGGAGTGAAATCTTATTGTCAGGATGAATGTAACATTCTGTGCGGTGGATACCTAAATCGGGAATTACCACATCAAGCATATGGGCAATCATAAGGGAAGCAAGCCCTTTGCCGCGGTTAAGACGGTCTATTTTATATCCCATATTAGCAGATGGTGATGAGCCTCTGTTGATGTGGGATAAAGAAATAGTTCCGATAATGTAGTCGGGATTGTCATTAGATACAAGAAAAAATCTTACAAAATGTAAAGACATAAGAGCTTTGTTCTCAGCATTGAGCATATTCTTGATGAATTCTTCTGTATAGAAAGCTTCTGGCTTATCACTTTCATATATATCAAAATCGTTGCGGTTTCTGTAATAGAAATCCAGAACATCAAGGCTTTTATCACAGCCTAATACTTTAAGCGTGTAATCTCCAAGACTGTATTTTACGTTCATAGGTAGTCCTCCAGGCGTTAAATGCACTTTAAATAATTATGTTAAGGTATTCCTTGAATTAACGGTTAATAAATCCCTGATTGTTATCTGCGTCAGAGCTTTCAGCAAGTGCTTTCTCTTTCAGTAGTTTCTTCTTCTCACGCAGTTCCTTAAAGAAGGAGCTTAACATAGTTGAACACTGTTCTTCGCATACGCCCCTTACAACCTCAGCCTGATGATTAAATTGTGGCATTTGCAAAATGTTAAGAACAGAACCGGCACAGCCAGCCTTAGAATTCATTGAACCTATAACTACACGTGGAATTCTTGCCTGAATAATAGCGCCGGCACACATCTGGCAGGGCTCTAATGTTACATATAGGGTACAGCCTTCAAGCCTCCAGTCCTGCATATAGCGGCTTGCTTTTTTAATTGCGGTTATCTCAGCGTGTCCAAGTGTAGTTTTGTCGGTATTACGTCTGTTATATCCTCTGCCAATAATCTTACCATCATACACGATAACACACCCGATAGGCACTTCATTAATCTTAGCCGCTTTCTTCGCCTGTCCAATCGCCAGTTTCATAAAATGAATATCCATATTGTCAAATTCGTCATTAACCATAAAATCCACCAAAATCCGATCTAAACTTTTAAGATGAGCACCTGCGTTGCTCTTCAACGCATCTGAAGTTTCGAAGAAACTTCTAAGTGACTACGAAGTAGTCATATTATATCATAATTTACTCTTTCTTAACCCGTACACTCACGAACCCGCGCTACGCGCTATCCCGCCCTGCTTCGCATGGCTGTTCGTTCGTTAATGGCGCAAGAAAAGTAAATGTCTGCTTCGCAGCCGCTTCCTTTTCTTTTGCGCTCATTATATCATATGCCCTGCGTTGTTTTACCACGCATCTGAAGTTTCGAAGAAACTTCTAAGTGACTACGAAGTAGTCATATTATATCATAAAAATAAAATTTTTAAAAATATATTGACAAACCTGACCCTTAGTTATATGGTTAGTTACATAAGTAATGAACCAAATAACGAATTATGGTGATTAACAAAATAACAGAATGGAGAGATTGCATGCAGGAACATTTGACGCAGGAAAAATCCATATATATACAGATAAGTGAGATGATAGAAACAGATATCTGCCGTGGAATTCTGCTTGAAGAAGAAAAAGTTCCAAGCACGAATGAGCTGGCGAAGCTGTATACGATTAACCCTGCAACGGCGGCCAAAGGTGTCAACATACTTGTTGATGAGGGAATACTTTATAAGAAAAGAGGTATTGGAATGTTTGTAAGTAAGGGTGCTAAAGATATGATACTCAATAAAAGAAAAGGTGCATTTTATGAGAACTATGTCAAGTCATTGATAGAAGAAGCCAAGAGTATCGGAATAACAACTAAAGAATTAATCAAGATGATTGAAGAAAGCGAGGGTTAATATGAGCGGTCTGGAGTGTAAGAATATAAGTAAAAGCTATAAGGATAATAAGGTGCTTGATAATGTGAGCCTTAATATTGAACAGGGAAAGATATATGGTCTTATAGGAAGAAATGGTGTTGGAAAGACAACACTTATGTCAATTATGACAGGACAGAATCCAGCTGACAGCGGAGAAGTTACATACAATGGACAGCCTGTGTGGGAAAATGCAGAGGCGTTAAGCCATATATGCTTTTCAAGAGAGATTAATACCAAGAGCCTGCTTGGAATGAACAACCAGAAGGTTAAAGAATATCTTCGTCTTGCTTCAATATATTATAAGAACTGGGACAAGGATATGGCAGAGGAACTTGTGAAAAGGTTTGGTATTGATAAAAAGAAGAAGGTATGTAATCTTTCAAAAGGAATGTTGTCAATGCTCACAGTGATAATAGGACTTGCAAGCAAGGCGGAGATAACAATTCTTGATGAGCCGGCAGCAGGGCTTGATGTTATCGTCAGGGAAGAATTCTACAAGCTTATTATAGATGAGCAGCAGGAGAATGGCAGAACATTTATAATATCAACACACATCATTGAAGAAGCGGCAAATGTATTCGAAGAAGTTATAATACTTAAAGATAAATGTGTATATTTAAAGGAAAATACAGTTGAATTACTTGATAAATGCCGTTATGTATCAGGTCTTGAAGAAGATGTAAAAAATGCTGTTGATGGCTGTAAAATTATCAATGAAGAACATATAGGAAGAAGCTACGCTGTTACAGTAATGCAGGATGGCGATGGGAAAATCAAAGCAGTTCAACATGTTACGGTACAGCCGGTTTCACTTCAGAATTTATTTATTGCGATATGTGGACAGTCGAATATGTAAGGAGGGGTGACCTATGAATTATGGATTGGCAAGAATACTCAAAGAACCATTGTATCAGGCATTGAGGAACACTATGTATATAATAATAGGTGCATTTGCATTGACAATATATAGTATGTTTGTAGTTAATGATAAGGGAGCACATTCCGCTTTGGCAGTTGGAATGTTGTTTTCCCAGTGGATTATATATATTGGTGGATATGTCATAGTATTATTTATGATTTGTTATACCTGTCAGAATATTTCACTTGCAGTTTCTTTCAGCTGCACAAGAAAGCAGGCTGTGGTGGTGGCCTATATTATTGAGTTTCTAATGGGCATTTTCTTAATTATTGTGTCAGTAGCAGGAGCCTTAACAGCTGGTTTAATGGGAGTTGATATCAGTCTTGGAATATGGATATTGCAGGCGGTACTTGTTATGCTTATATGTATAGCTGTGGCTAATATAAGTTCAAGCATAACATTAAAAGTGGGAAGAATAGGTTATATGTCGATGGTTTTAATAATGGGATTTGCAATGGGAATTATGACGGTTTTCATCAAATCAACATTAGCTGCAGGATATAGCATTATGGGTGGATTTATAAATCTTAATGCAGGCACATGTACTACAGGAATAATAGCCGCATTTATAGCTGTGTTAATATCAATGTATATATATTACCTTGCGATAAGAAAGCTTGTAGTGAGAAGCTAGGGCTGGAATGGAGAAGAATATGGAAGAGATAGCGAAGATTTTTAAAATAAACAAGACAGGTATAATGCAGACATTTATCATACTCATAATATGTTCGGTTGCAGGGAATATTATCCACGATGTAATTATGTTAATGGAGAACATAGGACTTGTAGAGAAAGATTATACAGTATTTCCAATGGGAAGCTTTATGGTAATAATTGGAATTATTGCCACAGTTATATTTGCAGCGACAACTTATAACTACACAAGATTCAATATGGATGTATCATATGGATGCACGAGGAAGATGTATATTATAAGACAATGGGTGTTTGATATTGTGGTTATTATTATGGCGTGGGCAGGATTAGGTATTACATATCTGTATGAGAACTGGAAATTTGCGGCATTTTATTCAGGATATAGTCTGGAGCTTAGCATAACACCGCTTTTTCACTTCAAATATTTTGTTGTTTCATTGATAATGTTAAGTTCATTTAATATGCTTATTAGTTCACTGATTATAAAATATGGAATAAAGGGCAGAAGAATAATGGCATTCGCATATATGATAATCTGCTTCTCGATGGCTAAGGCAGAGAATATATATCAGGGGATATATGAGAGAATATTAACCCTGCCAATTGGAACAGATATATTATTATGGCTGGTGACATTAATTATAGCGGCTGTATCAGCAGTGGTGGCAATACTATTAATTAAAAAACAACAGGTTGCAAATTAGAGTGGTAAAATCAAAAAAGAATGTTATAATAAAGTATCACACATTGTAGTATATATTTAAAGGAGCAAGTGATGGATACTTTTAATGCAACTAAGGGGGCTACAATACTTATAGTTGATGATTCACGTTTCCAGCGTGCTATAATAAGGGAATTGTTAAGGGAACATTTTAATATTCTTGAAGCTGAATCTGGTGAAGAGTGTCTTGGTATAATTAAAAAAGACAAGGTGTCTATTGATTTACTCATTCTTGATCTTGAAATGCCGGGAATAGACGGCTTCGAGGTTTTAAAACAGCGACAGGAGATACAGCATTTTGCTGATATACCTGTAATAGTACTTACAGCGACTAACAGCAGTGATGTTCAGGCATGTGTGTACGAGCTTGGAGCTAATGACTTTCTTATTAAGCCGATTGACCCTAAGACAGCACTTTTTAGAATTCAGAACCTTCTTAAGTCAAAGCACAGAATAGCAAGTCTTATTAAAGAGTATGATGATTTTAAGTTTAAATCAAAGATTGATGAGATGACAGGACTTCTTAATAAGTCAGCAACAATAAAGCTTATAACGGACGCATTAAAAGAATATCCGAATGGACTGCATGCTTTGATGGCAGTGGATATTGATAATTTCAAGGCAATTAATGATGTGTATGGACATACAGTGGGTGACCATACAATATCTATTGTTGCAGGCGTTATGGCATCACAATTTGAAAAAACAGACATTGCAGGAAGAATAGGCGGCGATGAGTTTGTATTATTTGTTCGTGATGTTGAAAGCAGGGAATATGTGTATGAAAAGACACAAAAGATTGTTGATATAATATCAGCCAAAGAGAATATGTCTATTCCAGAGGATGTAACAATTAGTATAGGTGTTGTATTTACTGATGGAACAGAGAAAGATTATACAGAGTTATTTGCTAAGGCAGATGAAGCACTTTATGAGTCAAAGCACGCAGGAAAGTCGTGTTACAGCGAATATGGTGTCAAGCTTGACGGCAGGAAGGCATCAAAGATAATACCTGTTATTACACGCTCAAGAAATGTGATAAGTATAATTGAGTTCGTGCACGAATCATCTTATGATATAAGAAAGATAGATAATGCTAATGATTTTGAAGAATTAATCAGTGGGGTGAAGAATATTCCGTGCATTTATGTAGATATATCCGAGATGGAAGATAATGGATACAGGGTACTTGAGGATATAACTAATACAGACAATTTAATAATAAAGAATATGCCAATTGTCATTATATGTAAAGAGGGAAGTATGGAGCAGATACGTCTTGCAGCAGGCTATGATTGTGTTAAAGACATATTATTTGCACCAATTGAGCCACAACAGCTCAAGCGTCGTATCGTAGCTTACAGGAGTAAGATAAGTGATTAACTTTACTTGACAGAGTTGGTATATAACATTTATAATAAAGTAACCGTGCAGCCGGGGAGTTAGCGGCACCTTGTACCTGCAATCCGCTATAGCAGGGGTGATGTTCGGCAGAGGGCGAGATTTTATGGAGCCGCCCGATATAAGTGGTGATGACATTTGGGTCTTTCGCAACAGGAATTCATGAACCATGTCAGGTCAGGAATGAAGCAGCATTAAGTGAAACCTTCTGTGTGCCGAAAGGCAGCCTGGATCGAGCTAACTGTATCGGTAACGTCTGTGGATGATCATTCGAAGCTGAACGCACGGTATTTTTGCGCGAGTAACGATGAGAATAGATTGGAAGAAGGACGTTTCCTGCTAGCAGGAAAAAGGCCTTATTACAATCAATTCGAGGAGCACCGCGACAGTGACAGAAGCGAAGCTTCTGGAACGCCATCGTTACGAGTTAAGCGAAGTGTAACGTATTGTAATACGCGATGAGAATGGATTGAAAGAAGGACGTTTTCTGCTAGCAGAAAAAAGGCCTTATTGCAATCAATTCGAGGAGCACCGCGACAGTGACAGAAGCGGAAGCTTCTGGAACGCCATCGTTACGAGTTAAGCGAAGTGTAACGTATTGTAATACGCGATGAGAATGGATTGAAAGAAGGACGTTTTCTGCTAGCAGAAAAAAGGCCTTATTGCAATCAATTCGAGGAGCACCGCGACAGTGACAGAAGCGGAAGCTTCTGGAACGCCATCGTTACGAGTTAAGTGAAGTGTAACGTATTGTAATACGCGATGAGCGAAACACCTCTTCAGAAAGGAAGTCCTCTAAGTATGTCATATCAGGCCCTATACAGAAAGTGGCGTCCTGACACCTTTGAAGATGTTAAAGGTCAGGATCATATAGTTACAACATTAAAAAATCAGATATCGGCAGACAGAATAGGACACGCATACCTTTTCTGTGGTACCAGGGGAACAGGTAAGACGAGTGTTGCAAAGATATTTGCCAGGGCAGTTAACTGCGAACACCCGGTTAATGGAAGTCCATGTGGAGAATGTCCTGCATGTAAGGCAATTGCAGCAGGAACGTCTATGAATGTAATAGAGATTGATGCGGCATCTAATAATGGTGTCGATAATATAAGAGAGATAAGAGAAGAAGTACAATACTCTCCAACAGAGGGGAAGTACAAAGTATATATAATAGATGAGGTTCATATGCTGTCTATAGGAGCGTTCAATGCACTGTTAAAGACACTTGAAGAACCACCTGCATATGTAATATTTATACTTGCAACAACAGAGGCGGCTAAGATACCGATAACTATTATGTCGCGCTGTCAAAGATATGATTTTCACAGAATATCAATAGAAACAATAGCAGACAGGCTCACTCAGCTTATGAAAGCAGAGAATATAAGCGTTGAGGATAGGGCAATAAAATATGTAGCCAAAGCGGCTGATGGTTCTATGCGAGATGCACTCAGTCTGTTAGACCAGTGCATAGCATTTTATCTGGGCAAAGAGCTTAAGTATGAAAATGTACTTGATGTGCTTGGTGCAGTTGATACAGAAGTGTTCAGCAAGATGTATAAGACAATAAAGACATCAGATGTTGCAGGCTGTATGAATCTTATGGAAGACATAATTATGCAGGGCAGGGATTTGTCTCAGTTTGTGACAGATTTTGTGTGGTATTTAAGAAATCTTCTGCTGATTAAGACAACAGATGATATAGATAAGATAGAAGATGTTATCGAGGTATCCAAGGATAATATCAAGGATATGATAGAAGATGCCAGGGATGTAGATGTTGACAGTATAATGCGTCATATAAGAGTTCTGTCAGAGCTTTCCAATGAGATGAAGTATGCAACGCAGAAGAGAGTTAAGGCAGAGGTTGCATTTATTAAGCTTATGAAGCCGGCTATGGAAAGTCCTAAGGATATGCAGGAGCTTGCAGGCAGGGTAAATGACCTTGAGAACCAGTTAAGTGAGGCTCTTAGGAAATTACAGTCAGGTGCATATATAACTAAGGATATGCTTGATAATATGTCATTACAGTCAGGTGGTTATGGCACTTTAGGCACAGGCAGCAGGACTGATACAGTGCAGGAAGAAAAGCCTGTGCTTAGAAGAAATTATGATGCAGTCACAGATGATATAAAGCAGATAGCAGGACAGTGGAGTCAGATAGTGGCTTCAATGGATGATGCATTGCTTATGAATTTGTTAAAGCAGGCTAATGTTACTGTAACAGAGGATGGTAATAGCCTTGAGATTATGGTAAAATCTATTAGTGGCTATAATGTGATAAGCAGGGAAGAAACAATCGCTAAGATAGAGGAGCTTATCGAAGAAAGAACAGGTATATCAGTAAGAGTGGTATGCACAAGAATTGATGAAGATGAGGATTTTAACAGGCGTTATATAGCATTAGAGGAGCTTGTTGGAATGGATATCGAAATAGATGATAAGGAGGAATTTATATAATGGCTAAAAGAGGTGGATTTCCAGGAGGAATGCCTGGCAATATGAACAATCTTATGAAGCAGGCACAGAGAATGCAAAGACAGATGGAGGAACAGCAGGCAGCTCTTGAGTCTAAAGAATTCACAGCTACAGCAGGTGGCGGAGTTGTTGAAGTTACTGTAACAGGTAAAAGAGAAGTGACTAAGGTTAAGATTGATCCAGAAGCAGTTGATCCAGATGATGTAGAAATGTTAGAGGATTTAATAGTTGCTGCAACTAACGAAGCACTTCGTAAATGCGAAGAAGAATCACAGGCTTCTATGTCTAAGATAACAGGTGGTCTTTCAGGACTTGGAGGAGGCCTTTTCTAATGGACATATACAGCGGTCATATTAATAAGTTAATAGAGCAGTTGTCAAGATTACCAGGGGTTGGGGCTAAGAGTGCCCAGCGCCTGGCATTTCACATTATAAATATGCCTAAAGAAGAAGTTGAGGGTATAGCCAATGCAATGATTAGTGCTAAAGAGCATATACATTACTGTAAAGAATGTTATACTCTTACTGATGAGGAACTTTGTCCTATATGCAAAGATCCTAACAGAAATCACAAGCAGATTATGGTTGTTGAACAGACAAGGGATATGGCAGCATACGAAAAGACAGGAAAGTATGAGGGCGTGTATCATGTACTTCATGGAGCTATAAGTCCAATGCTTGGAATAGGTCCATCAGATATTAAGCTGGCAGAACTTATGAAGCGTCTTCAGAAAGATGTAGACGAGGTAATAATCGCTACGAACTCTAATCTTGAGGGAGAAACAACAGCTATGTATATAAGCAAGATGATAAAGCAGGCAGGCATAAAGGTTACAAGAATAGCCAGTGGAGTGCCTGTAGGCGGAGACCTTGAATATATAGATGAGGTTACACTCCTAAGAGCACTTGAAGGCAGGACAGAATTATAACCATTTAATATATGGAGTTGAAGTTCTGTATAATTGCAGCTTAATTAGGTGTATTGAAAAGATATAAAAGTTACATATTAATATTGAATAAATCGGACATATGCAGAATGGCATAATGATATGAAGAGGTATACATATGGCGGAGAATATGATTGGAGAGATAATAACAGAGCACAGGGAAAGAATGCTTAATCTTAAGAAATATTATCCTTTTTTCAGGCTTATTGATACTTCATTTTCTCAGTTTAAGGATGGCAGATATGAAGCACTTGATATGGGATATATCGTGATGGCTGTTCTGCGTTTTTTTATCGAGGAAAATAATTTCAAGGAGAAAGAAGTTACATACAAGGAGTATCAGGAGTTCTTTAATAACATAATAAGGCACGACTTTGATATGAAGCTTACTGAGGAAGAAAGCAGGGAAGTGGCAGATTATGTCTTTGATAAGATGAAGAATGAGGGAAAGCCATTTGAGTATGCGTATTATGACCCTGTGGAGAAGAAGAAGAGAGTATCAAGGGTTAAGCTTATAGAAAGTACAATAAAAGATAATACTGTGTGGTATAGCATAAGTGCTGATGCGGTAGAGTTCTATCTTGATACGAAAGAGATTAAGGACGAAAGCCGTATAAGTGTGTCACAGCTTCTTTTGGAGAAAATGATTAATTCTAATAACTTTAAAGGCGGAGTAGAGGTTATAGAAAGAATTAATGAGGAAGTTGGAAGGCTTAAGATTAAGAAGAATGAAGTTATGGAAATGCTTTCAAAAGATGTGAAGGCAGGACTTGGACATTATGAGGATTTTGTCAATACAGGAATTAAATGGTTCGTTGATGAGGAGAAGCTTTTTAAGAAGAACAAGGAACTTATTGACAAGGCAATAGAAAGGCTTGAGAGTAATTCATCAGCGACAGAAAGCTATTACAGGACATTAAAAGAAATCCATTATCTTGAGGACCAGCTTAAAATAGCAATGAACAAGCACGCGGAACTTCTTCGTGACTGTACTGATATGCAGAATAAGACAGATGAGGCAGTAAAGAAAGCAAAGCTTTCAAGGCTTCGTCCACATATGGATTTCACAGCGGCACTCTCAGATATGATAAGGACAGATGATGCTTCGTTACTGTCATTTATAATAGAGCCGCTGTTAAAGCTTAATATAAAGAAGACATTTGACATAAAGACAATAGATGAAGCACTTCTTGTAAAGCCGGCAAGATATGATAAGAAGGAATATGTAACAGAGGACACACCAGAAGATATAGTATATGAAGATGAGATAGAAGATGAAAGAATAAGACATAATTACATCTTTATAATGAATAATCTTAAGGAGTGTATTAACAGGAAATGTATGAATAAATCGGACATTTTAACGCTTGGAGAATTCAATAATATAATGTCAGAAGCTTATGGAGAGGAAATTCTTAATAATGCTGATTATTATTCTTTCTTTGTTAATCTGTGCCAGAAGGACAGCTATGTTATCGGTGGAGATAATATGCAGTCAGAAACATTTCTTGATGACATATTAAAGGAGGGTTTTGAAGGAAGTGAGCCTGTACATATAATTATGGAAAAGGGAACAGATGAAATAATAGATTACACCAATGTGCAGGTAATGAATATTACATTCAGAAAAGAGGCAGACGATGGAAAATAGAAATCTTGAAAAAGCATTGGATATAGTATCGAAGCTTATAACAGGTGAAGAACTTACTGAGCGTGGTGACAATAGTTCTTTATATCAGGAATATAACAACAATGCAGAAATCTATGACATAGTACATATGTCACTTAAGAAGCTTAACCTTTCAATATATGAGTATAATAATGGACTATATGTCAGTGCAGGAGAGAACAACAGGGTGTTTGGCTATACGAATGAAGAACTGCGTAAAGAACTTGGCATTAAGGTGAATAAAGATTTATATATGGCATATTTTGTTATATACAATATTATAACAGAATTCTATACGGCATCATCTAATACGACTTATGTGGAGTTCGTAAAGGTTGAGGATATTGTTAAAAATGTTGATTATTCAGTGTCAGCAATTATTGATAAGAAGTTGGGAATGATTATTGATGACATAGAGGAGAACAGCTTTAAACAGATAGCTTTAAGCTGGGACGAGCTTCCGGTTATAACAGTTGAAGATACGGCAGATGTAAGAGCCGCAAGAAATTCTAAGACAGGTTTTGTGAAAATGGTACTTAACTTCTGTGTGTCACAGGGGCTTTTAATGGAAGCACAGTCAAGATATTATCCAACAGACAGATTTAAAGCACTTATCGAGAATTATTTTGATGAATACAAGGGACGTATGGCAGAGATTATGCAGTCTTTGATTTAACAGCTTAAGAATGTACTATGTAGTGCAGGAAAGAGGTAGATATGCCACAGATTAATAGAATAAGAGTTAATAATGTTAAATATAATTTTGGAACGCAGTTCTATGATGATTTTATAATGCGTTTTAATTGCAAAAATACAATATATGACCTTGCTAATGGTGGTGGAAAGAGTCTTTTAATGCTTCTTCTTATGCAGAATATGATTCCTAATTGTACACTTGATGAGAAACAGCCTATAGAGAAGCTTTTCAGAAAAGGAAGCGGCAACACCTGCATACACTCACTTGTTGAGTGGAAGCTTGATAACAATGCAGTTAAAGATGGTTTCAGATATATGACAACAGGCTTTTGTGCAAGAAAGGCAAGAGATGCGAAGGATGAAGAAAATGTTACTGACGGTACAGATACATTAACACAGGCACAGGCTTCATCATCTGATAATACAAGTGTAGAATATTTCAATTACTGTATTTTCTATAGAAAGTTCGGGGAAAATGACATAAAGAACCTGCCGCTTGCTGTTAATGGTGAGAGGGTTACTTATAATGGCTTAAAGGCATATTTAAGAGAAGCGGAGAAGTCAGATTATAACATTAAAGTATACATTTTTGACAGAAAAGGTGACTATCAGAGCTTTATATCACGTTACGGAATATATGAAAGTGCGTGGGAGATAGTAAGAGGCATCAATAAGACAGAGGGACATGTAAGAACTTATTTTGAGACTAATTACAGGACAAGCAGAAAGGTCGTTGAGGACCTTCTTATAGAGGAGATTATACAGAAGTCTTACAATAACAGGCTTTCAGTTGATAATGATGACTCTATGATGGCAAAGACACTACTTGATATTAAGGATAAGCTTATAGAACTTTCCAAGAAGAACAGTCAGATTAATGATTATGATAACCAGATAGAAGCTTTAACATATTTTAAAGATTATATCGCCACATATAAGGAATTTTATTCCAATAAAAGAGATATTGAGAACAGGCTTGCCAATATGCTCTTATCAGTGATTAATGCTCAGGGCAGGAAAGAAGCAGAGCTTTCAGGACATAATGAAAAAGAGCAGGAACTTTATAATGAACTTTATGATAAGAAATACAAGATTGCAGTGGCTGATGTATTAAAGGAAAAGAAGTCATTAAATGAGCTTGATAAGCTTGTCAAGGAAGCACTTTCAGATAGAAATAAGAAAGAGAACCAGATAAAGACTGCAAGGGAAAAGCTTATGCTTTTAGAGGCGGCTAATAATTACTGTGACTATATCAATTATAAGAGAGAGCTTGTTAAAGTTAATACTGAAATTGACAGCCGTATGATAGAGGACGAGGACATAGCGGCAGAATTAAACAGGCTTTCAGCTATATATAAGCAGTATTATGACAAGGCAGAAAAAGAACTTTCAGATAAGACAGCTAAAGCGGCTATAGATGAGAAGAATTTAAGAGATGAACTTAAAAAGGCAGACGATAAACATCAGGAAGCAAAGAATAACTGTGCTGTTATACATGGGCAGGAAAGCACCGTAAAACAGCATATTGAAAAGGACGAGAAAGAGCTTAAAAGGCTTGCTGACGCTTATGGAATACTGATTGTTGATGATATTATATCCAAGATAGAGGAATTAAGGGTACAGCATAATGGTATTCTTAAGGCGGAGGCTCTTTTAGAGGAAAGCATTAAAGAAACAACCAAGTCGGTATACAAGACAGAGGAAAAGATTAATATTGCTGAGTCTAATATTGCGATGTTAGATGAAAGAATTGACCAACTTCAATCACAGATTATAAGCAGGCAGGAGAATGAGAGCAAGCTTAAGGATTTGCAGAGAATATATGGAATTGGAGGAGCTGACAGATTAAAAGAAGGCATTTTCAAAGAATTCTTAAGAATGAATGACAAATATAATAAAGACAGCCAGAAGGCAGTTAAGCTTGGAAAACTTATAGAAGCAGTAAGTGCAGGTTCTTATTATATAGACAATCCTTCTTACAATAAGTTCAGGGAATATCTTAAATCAGTGTGCGGTGAAGCTGTAACAGAAGGTTATAAGTATCTTGAAAATGTAAGCGAACAGCAGAGAAAAGATATTGTTAAAAGAATACCATTTATCCAGTACAGCTTTGTAATTGACAGTGGTTTTGACAGGTTAAAGGAAGCGGAACTGGAAACTGAAACACAGGATAGTACTGTATATCCGGTAATAAGTGCAGAGGCACTTAAAGATGAAAATGTTAATATAAACAGCGATAAAGTTATATTTGCATTTAATGACATAAGTTATCTTACAGACGATAAAAGACGTGATGTAAAGGTACGCATTTTAAGGGAAGAACTTGATAATCTTAACGATACCATAACAAAGCTTAATAGCAGAAAGCAGACAGTTCTTGAAGATTATGTGCTTTCGGTTAATGCTGGTGATACATCAGCGGAAAAGCTTGATGCACCTGAGGAGCTGCTTAAGAGAAAAAATGACATCAAAGAGAATATCGCTACATACAGAGCAGAGCTTGGACAATATAATGATAAGAAGTCACAGGATATGGCAGAACTTGAAAATGTCAGAAAGTCCAAGAAGTCTGTTGAATTAAACATAAGCAGATATGAGGAAATTGCAGTTGTAAATGAGAGGGTAACGGCGGGCTATGTGACATTAAAACAGATTGCTGAAAAACTTAAGTCTGCCGAAGCACAGATTATAGAATGTGCAGATTATCTTGATAAAATAAGAGAAGACTATATTAAGGCAGATGAGTATAAGACCAATGTTGATAATCAGTATTCAGAGCTTGTAAGCGTCTGGGAAAATACAGTGTCGCATTTTTACAATGAGAGCATTGATTATAATAATGATGAAGCGGATAAGATTAACCCTGACGAACTTACCGCTAAGATAACAGGTCTTAAAGACATTTTGGCTAATAAGAATTCAGATGTTTCTGATAAGGAAAATCTTAGAAAGCACCTGAAAGCTTCTATTGATAAATGTATTGAAGCTATTGAGTACAGAGGTCATACATTAGAAGAACTTAAGGGAATGTATGAGACTGGAACAATATCTGTAAGTGACAGGACAAAGCTTATGGGGCTTAATAATGAACTGCACGAGTATCAGAAAGAATATGATGCCGGAAGCAGGGAGACAGAAGCTAAAGAAGCACTTCTTAACAGACTTGAGGGAAGTATTGCACATGCTAAGAGTCAGATTGAAGAAAAATATGGAAGATATGAAGAATTTGAGTGTGACAATCCTGAAAAGTTCGCAGATGATATGTCTGTGGCAGTAGCAGAATTAGAGAAGAATATAGAAAAGTATGCACAGTTAAGAAAGCATATGTCAGATGAACTCAAAGAGATACAGCTTATAAGAAAAGACCTTGAAAGAATAACATATAATGCAGGAATTGATATTGAGAATTATGCAGAATTATCAGAATCGGATATTGAGATTAAAGATTTTGAAAGTGTTGCCAAAGAATACGAGCAGACAGCAAAAGAGTATTCATCTATATTAAAGCTTGAATACAAGAAAGCTGATGAGTTCAACAAATATAAAACAAAGCTAATAGATGAACTTAAGAACTATAATGGTGCTGAACTTGCCGTTGAGGTTAATGTATCGGTTGAGCTTCCTGTTAATGCCGCAAAGACAGAACAGCTTGTTAAATCAATAGAGGATACGAATTCATTTATTGAACTTGAGAAAGAGCGTGTTCACAAGGGAATAGAGGATATGGAACGTATCAAGGATAACTTTGAGAACAGATGTATACAGACCTGCTGTAATATAAAGACTGAACTTGAAAGGCTTCCAAAGCTTTCGCACATCAGAATGGACAATGAAGATATTGCAATAATTGGGCTTCATATTCCTTATGTTAGGGAAGAAGTGTATAAGGACAGAATGTCAGCTTACATTGATGAGACAATTGTCGCGGCGGAAAGTTTTAAGGAGCAGGAAGAACGTTTCAGATATATAAGAAGCAGGCTTTCATGGAAACGGCTTTTCTCAGTAATTGTAACGGACATGAATTCAGTAAGAATTAATCTTTACAAGAGAGAGAGAATAAAAGACCAGAGCAGATATTTAAGATACGAGGAAGCTGTAGGCTCAACAGGACAGTCTCAGGGGATATATATACAGTTCCTTATAGCTATTATAAATTATATTTCCAATATGAATACAGTATCAGATGGACAGCCATTGGGTAAGACTATATTTATAGATAATCCATTTGGTGCGGCAAAGGATATATATATATGGGAGCCAATCTTTAAACTGCTTGCAGTAAATCATGTACAGCTCATTGTTCCTGCAAGAGGTGCAACACCAGCGATTACCTCAAGATTTGATGTTAATTATATACTTGGGCAGAAGATGGCAGACAAAAGACAGCAGACAGTTGTTGTTGACTATTATAGCAATGTTAAAGAGACTGAATTGGAATACACAAGAATGGACTATGAACAGGCAAGCTTTGATTTTATATAGCAGGTTTACAAGGATACTTTACTGTGATAAAATTAAACGTAATGTTTAAATTGGCATTAATATGCCGTATTATTGGAATTTGAGGGTCGATTCATTGACATAATGGAGGTCTTTAACGTGGATAAATATGAGTTTAATATAAAGTTGGAACAGATAAAGAAGCTTGCAGCTAAGAAAGAATATAAGCAGGCAGCAGAGATTGCAAAGCAGATGAACTGGAATAAAGTAAAAGACTGGTCTACGCTTGCAACGATAATTAATGTACAGGAAGCGGCAGGAGACTACGAAGAAGCAAGAGATATGGCAATTCTTGCATACAACCGTAACCTTGGAGGCAGAAAGCTTATATATAAGCTCACAGAATTCTTTATCAAAGTTGACGATTTTGAAAATGCTGAAGAATTATACAGGGAATACGCCAAATTATCAGCACACGATGTTAATAAGTATATCTTATATTACGACTTAAGAAGGGCACAGGATGCACCTGATACTGAGCTTGTTGATATACTTGAAAAGTATAAGGAAGCTGAGATTGACGAGAAATATATGTATGAGCTTGCCGAATTATATTACAAGACAGGAAGAAAAGAAGATTGTTCTAAGACCTGTGATAACCTTGTATTATGGTTTCAGGATGGCATATATGTAGAGAAAGCTGTAAAGCTTAAGGAAAAGCTGGGTGTTACTATGACTAACACACAGAAGAAGATTTTAAGTGAGATTAACGCAAGAAAGTCTGACGAAGAAGCTAACAAAGAAAGATTATTTATGGAGCAGAAAGAGCTTGCACGTCTTAAAAAGGACGAAGTCGGAGATCTGCTTGATGAAGATGATAAAGCTGATTCAAACAAAGCAGCACTTTCTAACAAGGCTTCAGACAGCAGGTATTCTAATGCGGATGATAAAGCTTTAAGATTTAACTCTGAAGCTGTTGCAGGTGAACAGCCAGCGGGGAATAATGATTATGCAGGAAATGACCGTTTAACAGGAAATGTTAATGTGGCGGGAAGTTCAGACGTGGCTGGTGTAAAAGATACATCTGGTTTATCAATGGATCTTGTCCAGAATGACCAGAGCAGTGCATTAAAAGAGTCAATTGTAAATGCTCTTAGAAGACAGGAAGCAGAAGGGAATTCTGTAGATGAGAGTGCTGCAAAGCTTGAAAAAGAACAGGACAACAGAATATTAGATGAGAGTGCAGATAAGAAGCTTAATGAAAATGTCAGCAAGGCTTCTATGTCATTAAAGGAGCTTATCGAGAACGCAAAAAGAAATATTGAGAACAGCTGTGATAAGATTACCAAGGAAGACGAAGAAGAAGCACGGGAGGCGGCAAGAAAGCGTATTGATGAGAAAGCTGATGCTATGGACATAGAGGTTAAAGTACCTAATTATAACCTTTATGATACTCATAATATTCAGGAAGAACTTGCTAAGAATATTAATGATATATTTAGTGATGAGGAGTCATTTAAGCCTCCATTTGAAAGAAAGACAGGAATGTCCGAAGCATTGAATGAGAGTCCGGCAAAGACAAGTGAGTCAAGAACTGATGGCACAGCAGATAGTAATGCAGGAAATGCTAATACTGTTTACGCAGATGATGAAGCAGAGAACATAGAAGATGAGCAGATTGAAGGACAGTTAAGCATAGCTGACTGGATGGAAACTGTAAGAGAAGAAAAGTATGGCAAGCAGGATACAAGAGAGTTCTCTAAGGTTGAGTTAGAGCGTATGCTTGATGAGAAAGATGAGAAGAGTGAAGCTTACGAGAAGATTGTTGCCATGAAGAAAGAAGAGGCTTTAAGAAAGGGAACAGAATTCAGTGAGAGAGAGGCTAAGAGATTAGCTGATGCAGAGGTTTTACTTGGTGCGGCTAAGAGAGATCTGGCTATGAGAACAGGAAAGGCTTCGTTTATATTAGATCAGACAATGACACAGGAGCTTGAGAAAGCCAGAGAAGCTTTAAAAGTGGCAGAAGATGTTAATAATAGCGAAGCAGTGAGCGGTAGTGCAGTTGTTAATAACGGTGAAGCGGTGAGTGGTAATACAGTTGCCAATAATGTTGAAGCGGTGAGTGGTAATGTAATTGCCAATAATAGTGAACAGACACAGGACGACAGCGAATGGCAAAGACCAGAAGTATCAGATACTGTTAATGAAAAAGACGCTGAACCTGAGAATGAAGAACTCACTCTTAACACAACACATTTTGAGCCAGTAACAGATGAGGTTCTTAACAATTATAACAACGTTAATAATTCAGAAGCAGAGTACAGCAGAGCCGCTGAGCCAGAGATTGCAGCTACAGATTTTGTTACGCCGGGTATGAATATGAAGTTCAATGTATCTTCAATGGATAATGAAGATGACAATGACAGGGCTTGGCATAATGATAAGAAATTATCCGGGGAGCTTGCTAAGATATTTAAAAAATACAGAGAGATGCCTGGACTTGAAGAACAGCTTGTAGATTTATTTGATTCACTTGATGAAGAGATGGCTATGACTAATTCTTCGTGTGGTAACATCCTTATATCAGGTAATTCAAGCTCTGATAAGACAGATCTTGCCAGAACAATTGTAAGAGCTATTAATTATGTATATCCTGACAGACCAAAGAAGATTGCCAAGACATCTGGCGAGAGTATTAACCAGAGAGGCATAACCAAAGCTATGGGCAAGCTTAAGGGTACAGCTCTTATCGTTGAAGGTGCAGGCACAATACAGCCTAAGAGGATTAATGAGATTATATCCTGTCTTAACGAAGATACAGATAGAATGGTTGTTATATTTGAAGATTCAGATGCAGAGATGAATGTGCTTGTGAACTTTAATCCGGATATGGTAAAGACATTTAACCATAGAATTACATTAAAGCAGTACACAGTTAATGAACTTGTTGATATGGCAAAGCGTTTTGCAAGAAAGAGACAGTATGAGGTTGATGATGATGCACTTCTTGAACTGTATTTAAAGATTGACAAGCTTCATAGTGTTAATGATAATATCAAGCTTGATGATATTAAAGAGATTATCAACAGGGCAATTGCCAACTCTGAAAAGAGAGCATCAAGAAAGTTCTTTGGAGGACTTAAGAAGAAGCGTAGTGAACGAGGAGATGTTATATTCCTTACAGAAGCAGATTTTAAAGATTGATAATAAAATATAACTTATAGTGTGCATATGCACAAGAATGGAGGATACTTATGAATATTGAAGAAATGTCAGTAAACGCAATCAGGGTTTTATCCGCTGATGCGATACAGAAAGCTAATTCAGGACATCCTGGATTACCACTTGGAACAGCACCTGTTGCTTATGAATTATTTGCAAAACATATGAATTATAATCCACACAATCCAGACTGGGTTAACAGAGATAGATTTGTGCTATCAGGTGGACACGGCTCAATGCTTCTTTATTCATTATTCCATTTATTTGGAATAGGGAATCTTTCACTTGAAGAAGTTAAGAATTTCAGACAGTTTGGTTCACTCACACCGGGTCATCCGGAATATGGACATACTGTAGGTGTTGAGGCTACAACAGGCCCATTAGGACAGGGTATGGCAATGGCAGTTGGTATGGCAATGGCAGAGGCACATCTTTCATCAGTATTTAACAAGGAAGGCTTTCCGGTTGTAGATCATTATACTTATGTACTTGGTGGAGATGGATGTATGATGGAAGGTATTTCATCAGAGTGTTTCTCACTTGCTGGTACACTAGGACTTTCGAAGCTTATTGTATTCTATGATTCAAACAATATATCTATTGAGGGAAGCACAGATATAGCATTTACAGAAGATGTAGTTACAAGATTTAAGGCATTTGGTTTCCAGACAATAGAAGTTGAGGACGGCAACGACCTTGAAGCAATCGGCAAGGCAATAGAGGAAGCTAAGGCTGATAAGACAAGACCATCTCTTATTAAGGTTAATACACTTATTGGTTATGGCTGTCCAGCTAAGCAGGGCAAGGCAAGTGCACACGGAGAACCTCTTGGCGTTGATAATGTGGCTGCGCTTAAGGAAAATATTAACTGGCCTTGCAAGGGTGATTTTGAAGTTCCTAAGGAAGTATATGACCATTACAAGGAACTTGCTGATAATATGGCAAAGGCAGAGGATAAATGGAATGAACTTTTTGCTGCATATGTGGAGAAGTATCCAGAAATGAAAGAATTATGGGATAATTACTTTGATGGATATGATATGTCCGATTTATTCAATTCTGATGAATACTGGGCAAAAGGTGATAAGCCAGAAGCTACAAGAAGCACAAGCGGAACTATTCTTAATATGATTAAAAAGGCAATGCCTAACTTAATAGGTGGGTCAGCAGATCTTGCACCATCTAATAAGACTAATATGAAGGATGCCGGTGATTTCTCTAAGGATAATTATGCTGGAACTAATCTTCATTTTGGTGTAAGAGAGCAGGCTATGGCGGCAATCGGTAATGGACTTGCACTTCACGGCGGTTTAAAAGCATTTGTTGCAACATTCTTCGTGTTCAGTGATTATGTTAAGCCAATGGCAAGACTTTCAGCACTTATGAAGCTTCCACTTACTTATGTATTCACACACGACAGCATTGGTGTAGGAGAAGATGGACCAACACATGAACCAATTGAACAGCTTGCGGCTTTCCGTTCACTTCCTGATTTCACAGTATTCAGACCTTGTGACAGAACAGAAACAGCAGCAGCCTGGATGTATGCAGTAGAGAATGAATGTGGTCCAACAGGACTTGTGCTTACAAGACAGAATCTTCCACAGATGGAGGGCTCATCAAAGGATGCACTTAAGGGTGGCTATGTAATTGCTGAGTCAGAAAAGGCAGTTCCAGATGCTATTATCATAGCAAGCGGTTCAGAAGTAAGCCTTGCGGTTAATGCCAAGGAAGAACTTAAGAAATCAGGCATTGATGTAAGAGTTGTAAGTATGCCAAGTATGGAGCTTTTCGATAAGCAGTCAGCAGAATATAAGGAAAGTGTACTTCCAAATGCTGTTAGAAAGAGAGTTGCAGTAGAAGCACTTTCAGACTTTGGCTGGTACAAGTATGTAGGTCTTGACGGCAAGGTTATCGCTATGGAAGGCTTTGGCGCTTCAGGTCCAGCAGCTACATTGTTTGAGCATTTTGGATTTACAGTAGATAATGTTGTTAAGACTGTTAAAGAAGTTGTTAATGCTTAATGTTTAATGTTTAATGGGATTAGGTGTTAATGGTTAGAGATTAATAATTAGATAAATAATATAATTGAGCTTTCAATAGATTTCCTTGGAATTAGGAGAATATTGGAGGCTCTTTTATTTTGCAGGATATTGTTTATAAAGAGAGGCATTATGTGGAGTATAATTATATTTATGTATTATAGTAAATATGTATTCGAAAATTATTGATTATGTTATGTCTTATATGAGGTAAAAGTATTATATAAAATATGTAAGAAATTATATGTATTAGTACAATAATATGTGAATAAATACATAAAAAATACAATAAATTATCATATATTTACTTGAAATAATAAAGACAAGGGTATATACTATTGATATAAAGATTGTTAGAGAATTAACAATCCATTCGAATCACTTATTAATATTTTTGTTTATAGGAGGTATTGGGTTATGGTACGTTTTACATTACCAAGAGATTTATATCATGGTAAAGGAGCTCTTGAAGCACTTAAGACTCTTAAAGGAAAGAAGGCTATCATCTGTGTTGGTGGTGGCTCAATGAAGCGTTTCGGATTTCTTCAGAGAGCAGAAGATTATCTTAAGGAAGCTGGAATGGAAGTTAAGTTATTCGAGGGTATCGAATCAGACCCTTCAGTTGATACAGTTATGAAGGGCGCAAAGGTTATGGAAGAATATCAGCCAGACTGGATAGTAGCTATTGGTGGTGGTTCTCCTATCGATGCAGCCAAGGCTATGTGGATTAAATATGAATATCCAGATACAACATTTGAGGATATGTGCAAGGTATTCGGCTTACCAAAGCTTCGTACTAAAGCTCATTTCTGTGCAGTTTCATCTACATCAGGTACAGCTACAGAAGTTACAGCATTCTCAGTTATAACAGATTATGAGAAAGGTATTAAATATCCATTAGCTGACTTTGAGATTACACCAGATGTAGCTATTGTTGATCCAGAGCTTGCAGAGACAATGCCTAAGAAGCTTGTAGCACATACAGGTATGGATGCTATGACACACGCCATTGAGGCATATGTATCTACTGCTAACTGTGATTATACAGATGCACTTGCACTTCATGCTATGAAGATGATTAAGGACGATCTTGTTGGTTCATATAACGAAGATATGGAAAAGAGAGATGCAATGCACAATGCACAGTGTCTTGCAGGTATGGCATTCTCTAACGCATTACTTGGTATCGTTCATTCAATGGCACATAAGACTGGTGCAGCGTTTGAAGGCGGACATATTATCCACGGTGCAGCTAATGCTATGTATCTTCCAAAGGTTATCAAGTACAATTCTAAGGATGAGACAGCAGCTAAGCGTTATGCATACATAGCTGACTTCTTAGGATTAGGCGGTGATACAACAGAAGCTAAGATTGATAACTTAATCGCAATGCTTCGCAAGATGAATGATGAGCTTAATATTCCACAGTGCATTAAGAACTATGGCGAAGGTGGTCTTCCAGCAGAACAGGGAATTGTTCCAGAAGATGAATTCCTTGCTAAGCTCCCAGAAGTAGCAGCTAATGCAATCAGCGATGCTTGTACAGGTTCTAACCCACGTCAGCCAAGTCAGGAAGAGATGGAGAAACTCCTTAAGTGCTGCTACTATGATACAGAAGTAGATTTCTAATATTGTCAGTTTAATTTTCTTATTTTCATAATATTTCGGACAGAGTGGTGCATTATGTACCGCTCTGTTTTTTTGTTAAAATATAAGTATAAAAATTCAAAAGGATGCAACAATTTATCTTAAAATGTTGCATCCTTTGAATATTTGTTCTACTCAATTACATTATTTATATCGTCATATAATAATAATACTTTATAGCAAATACTAATAAAATTTATATTTAAGTAATAATAGATATATTATAAATTCACACTCAGAAACACCGAGTCTTTATCATCTTGTATAATACCAAGATATCTTTTAGTTATTTCATAAGAAGAATGATTATAAATGTCCATTAATACAGCAGGTGGCGTACCCATTTTCCAAGCATAATATCCAAATGTCTTTCTCATAGAATGACAGCTAATATCCTCTTCGATATTAAGTGATAAAGCAGCTTGTTTAATTATCCTGAAAGCCTGAGAGCGGCACAGATGAGTGTGTTCGTATTTTCCCATAAATATATATTCGTCCAAATCAAAGTAATGAAGACTATTAAGATAAAGCTGTAATCCAATTTTGGTACTTCTGTTAATTGCAATCTGATTTTTCTTTCCCGTCTTTTTCTCTGTGACTATTATATGTTTTTTGAAACACCTTTTGTTGGAATCGTATATGTCACGCCATTTTAGATTAAGTATGTCGCTAATTCTTAGTGCAGTATTTACTCCCAGACATATCAAGGCGTAATTCCTGTAGTTAGGTTTCTGCTCAAGATAGTAATTTCTAAATGCTTCTAAATCTTTTTCGTTTCTTATTGGTTGTGATGTTCCCATATTAAATCCTCCGTTAAATTCAAAAGGATGCAACATTTTAAGATAAATTGTTGCGGTCAACAAGGAGGTTATATGTTAAAGCTTACGATTAAGCCAGGTGAATTTATTGATATCGGCGAAGATATCAGAGTTGTGTATTCGGGAGGTTCAGAGGGAAATATACATCTGCTTATAGATGCCCCAAGAGAACTCAATATTGTAAGAAGTAAGGTGCTTGCAAGAAATAAGGAGAAAGAAGGAAAAAAGGCTTCACGCTTCATATCTCCATATTATGCAGAGTCTAATCTTTCACCAGATACACTTAATAAGATACGTCGTCTGATTAAGGAAGACAAGATGTCAAAGAAAGATAATACGCAGAATTAGCATGGAAGTTCTGCTTATTATATAAGCGTATTAACTGACTAGGCTTATGCCAGCAGTATTAATACATTCCTTATAAGGGAGATGGGAACGGATTCCCAAGAAAATATTATATTTACACGGAGGTACATACTATGGTAGTACAACACAATATGTCAGCTATGAACGCTAACAGAATGCTTAGCGGAGTTTCATCAGCACAGTCAAAGTCAACAGAGAAGTTATCAAGCGGTTATAGAATCAACCGTGCAGCAGATGATGCAGCAGGTCTTTCAATCTCAGAGAAGATGAGAGGACAGATCAGAGGTCTTAATCAGGCTTCAACAAATGCTCAGGATGGTATCTCACTTATCCAGACAGCAGAAGGCGCTTTAAATGAATCACACTCAATCCTTCAGAGAATGAGAGAGCTTTCAGTACAGGCTTCTAATGGTACAGAGACAGATGACGATAGAGAAGCAGTACAGAACGAAATCGAACAGCTTCAGAGTGAATTAACAAGAATCTCAGAAACAACAGAATTCAACACAATGAAGTTACTTGATGGTTCAATGGGTGGAAGCACAACTAGCGGTGTTAAGGTTAATGCTTCTGTTAGCAAAAATGCTTTAGCATCACTCACAACTAATAATGCAGTACCTGGAGATTACGCAACAGGCAAGGTCGCAGCAGCTAATGTTACAACAATTGCTGCTGGTGACAAGATAAGCTATACAGTAAATTATACAGATGAGAATGGTAATGCTAAGTCTACTAATGTTACTCTTAAAGCTAATTCTGATACACAGCTTGAAGATGAAAAGGGTAATAAATATAGTATTACAACAGCAGCAGCTACTCCAAAAGAATTGGCAAATGCTATTGCAGGTGCATTATCATCATCTAGCGAATTAGGTGATATATTTGATATTGAAGCTGATGGAACAACTGATGGACAGATTAATTTAAAGGCGAAAGAAGCAGGTTCGTCAGCTAAGTTAACATCAGCAACTGTATCTATAACAACTAATGGAACTACAACACCAACAACAGCAGCTATTACAGGTACTGATGGTGCAGATACATATCAGACATTGACAAAAGATATAGGTATATATGATGGAACAGGCAATTTAGATGACAATACATTTACAGTAAATGGAGAGAAATTTGCATTTGTAAGTGATGCTTCTGTGCTTGGAAAAGATAATAAAGATATCAACTATATTGTAACAGCAAATACTACATTAAATGCCGATGATGCAGCAGCTATGGCTAAGCTTATTAATCAGAAAACAGGTATTGCGGCTGCAGCAAGTGCAACAGCAGGTTCAATTGATTTAAAGGCAAGTGATGGCTCTACAGGTTCAGCAACAGGTATTACACTTCAGATAGGTGCTAACGAAGGTCAGACAATGAGCTTTACACTTGATGATATGAGTGCAGATGCACTTGGTGTAGGTGGAAAGAATGTAGATTTAAGTTCTCAGGCTACTGCTCAGAAAGCTACAACAGCAATCGATGCAGCTATCAAGAAGGTATCTGCTTCAAGAGGTAAGATGGGTGCTGTTCAGAACAGACTTGAGCATACAATCAACAACCTTGATACAGCTTCTGAGAACCTTCAGACAGCAGAATCTCGTATCCGTGATACAGATATGGCTGAAGAAATGGTTAACTACAGCAAGAACAACATTCTTGCACAGGCTGGACAGTCTATGCTTGCACAGGCTAATCAGTCTAACCAGGGTGTTCTTACACTCCTTCAGTAATCTGAATAGTGCGTATTAAAATACATTTTAGACATACAATAGTATAGTTAATAATAATGTATAGCATATGGCTGGTGTATATCAGATAGAATAATCAAAACAAGTATAAATCCCGGTTCATACAACCCATGTGAGTATGAGCTGGGATTTTTATTATAACATAAGCTTTGTGTTGTTCTTTAACGCATCAGAAGTTTTGAAGAAACTTCTGAGTGACTACGAAGTAGTCATATTATAGTGTCATCGGGCATAGTTACACGCCTATTATCCAGATTACGCAGAGGCCGGGATAACAGGCTTATTATTTGCAAATGTGTATACAACAATAATCAATTCACAAACAATTCAAACAATTTAATATAACACGCAAAAGTAAAATATAATTTAAAAATAAATTAAAAATAATCAAAAAAAGAGTTGACAAAATCATAAGTGAGTGTTAATATACAATTACAAACAAACAAGACCTTAAACATATTAATAAATCGATATAACAACATATATTAATTATATTAAAGAAGACAAGTTCAGCAGACAATATATTAATACATAGAATATATCGATACCATTCATTAAGAATGTTAATATAGATTATAAGGAATTGAGAAAGGCAGGTATAATCCAATGGAAATATAACACATACCAAGCATTATTAATAATTATATTCATTGTAGAATAGATAATTAAGTAAAGTAATGATTTGGAGGAAGAACAATTGAATAACTTAAAGTAACGGTTACTATATTACATAGAGATAATATAGTAACCGTTTTTATATGTATTTTATATGTGTTGCTTTATTTATCATATACCTTTATTTTAATAATATTTGTACTATCAGCCATTATTGAGTATTCTAATTAACTAAAAATGTATAAAATTAAAAAAGGAACTGCACACTGATATTCAGTGAAACAGTTCCATATCTCATTTGTTTAATAATTATTTTGTATATCTTTCATTATATTCTTTAACTCTCTTCTGTATTCTGTCAACAGGATTAAGAAGGTCGCTGATTGAAGAGTCGTGGTTAAGTGTATCGATAAGGAGAGCCATATACTTGCTCATATCTACATTGATATACCAAGGCTTAGAAAGAAGTTCATCTGGCTGGTATACAAGATTAGTAGTAAGAATCTTATCAATGATACCTTTTTCGTAAGCTTCATCAAACTTATCGAAACCATTAGTGAAAAGACCGAATGTAGTAGCACAGAATACTCTGCTTGCACCTCTCTTCTTTAACTCAGAAGCAACATCAATCATACTTTCACCAGATGAAATCATATCGTCAATAATAATAACGTCCTTGCCTTCTACATTAGTACCAAGGAATTCGTGTGCAACGATAGGATTACGTCCGTTGACAATCTTAGTATAATCTCTTCTCTTATAGAACATACCCATATCAAGACCAAGTACATTGGCAAAGTATACAGCACGTCCCATACCACCCTCATCAGGGCTGATAACCATCATATGTTCGCTATCGATGTGAAGGTCGTCAACACCAAGTAAAAGATACTTGATGAACTGATAAGTACAAGATACTGATTCAAATCCTTTAAGAGGAATTGAATTGTGTACTCTAGGGTCGTGCGCATCAAATGTGATAATATTTTCAACACCCATAGCTGTAAGTTCCTGAAGCATAAGTGCACAGTCAAGAGATTCTCTTCCTGATCTTTTGTGCTGTCTGCTTTCATAAAGGAAAGGCATAATAACATTAATTCTTCTTGCCTTTCCACCTGCAGCTGCTATTACTCTCTTAAGGTCTGCATAGTGATCATCAGGTGACATATGGTTAGTTGTACCACAGAGTGAATATTCAATGCTGTAGTTGCATACGTCAACCATAATATATAAATCGTAGCCACGTATAGAATCGTTAAGTACACCCTTACCTTCTCCTGAACCGAATCTAGGTGTGCTTGCACTTACAACATAGCTGTCTCTTTTGTATCCGCTAAAAGCAAGATTAGACTGATTCTCATGTTCTCTTTGTTCTCTCCATTGTACAAGGTAATCATCAACCTTTTCTCCCATTTTAGAACAGCTCTTTAATGGTACTATTCCTAATGTTCCGTATGGAATTGTTGCAGTATGACGTTCGTCTCGTGGCATTGTATTGTCCTCCATTGTATATGATTATAAATATATTGGGATGTGGGTATTATCACCCACGAATGTATGCGGACTGCTTTGCATTACCGCATATATATTAATTCGGCTAAAGAAGTAATATAAGCATTTACAACTAACTGAATAAACATACATAGTTAAATATAATCTTAATTACATTATAAGTCAATTACTTTAGCATAATTAAAATGATTTCTACAACTGAAATATAATTAATGATATGAATTATCAATTCTTAAGCTTCTTGGTTCGTTTAAGGTAACGTATATCAGTTCCAAATAATCTTAGAATTGTATATGAGCTTATTATTCTTGAGAATATTCTTTCTGAGTAGAAATCCTCAATCTGTGAAATTGTAAAATTTGATGATATTATTACACTTTTATTGCGGAGCAGCCGCTCATTAATTACATAGAAAAGTTTGGAATTAGTGTAAGAGTTGCTGCTTTCCGTACCAAGATCATCAATTATTAACAGGTCACATTCAAGAAAGTAATTAACATCTATACTGTTATCAAGGTTACGTCTGAAATCGCTGTTCTCAAAGCATTTAAAGAACTCAGTTGCAGTCAGGTATATCACACTGTGGTAAGTGTCTAACAATTCCTTAGCGATACAGTTGGCAAGAAATGTCTTTCCAACGCCGGTCTCGCCTGTTAATAACAGGTTAGAGAAACTATTATCAAAGGTCTGTACAAAAGACTGGCATACATCAAGAACTTTGTGCATATTATTGTAAGGTGTGAGCCCTGTGACAGGATCGACCTGTTTCTTATCGTACCATTCAAATGAAAATGTGGAGAAATTCTCACTTGAAGTTATGTTCTTAAGGTTAGAGTCTTCATATATAAGGTCAATGGCCTTTTTCTTAAAACAAGAACAACGTGAACCATTAACATAACCGGTATCGTGGCATACCGGACATGTATAGATATCATCAAGATAATCTTTTGGTTTGCCGATTGAGGCGAGTAATTCAGCTTTTCTGGCAATCAGCTTTTTGAGCTTTAAGTTATATTCATCTAAATCCGTGTCTGATGAATCAGAAACAATACGCCTTGAAGCTTCTTTCATAGAAAGTGTGATTATCTCATTCTCAATTAAACTATATTCAGGACATTTATTAACGACTTCGTTATAGCGTTCAGTCTGTAAAGCCTGATTATGCGAGCGTATATCGTCATATACACGCATAACTGAGGCATATTGGGTATTGGTAAGCGGCATAGTTTAAACCTTTCTAGTTATTGTTGCTAAGTAGTGAATTGTACCAGTCATCAGACTTCTTGTCTCTTTGCTGGAAATTGTTAAAACGGTTGTTAGCCGGCTTTGAAGAAGCTGTCTGTTTAGGCTTTATATTGTTGCCAGCGGCATATGCGGCATCAGCTTTTTTAACATCTTCTAATGAGCTTACATTGGAATTCTTCCAGTTAGCAAGTATGGTGTCGGCATATTCAAAGCTTGGCTGGTGTATAGCTTTGATTGTCCTGTTGCAGGCCTCAATTATCATATCGGTATCAAAGCAGTAAGTGTCAGCCCATTTGGCAATCATAGCCTTTTCGTGCTGTGCAGGTTCTCTGTTAGATAGGCCAAATGCTTTCATAATCTGGTATACATAATCTGTGTGGTTAGAAGTCTCCTCTTTAGCCTCAGCGATTGTATGTATATTCTTGGAAGCCCACGAAAGAGCGACTTTTTCAATGTAGTTAATGCTTTTTTTGTTGTGTTCTACACAATATTCAAAAAGATATTCAATAAGGTCAGTTGAAAGCTTCAATCCATCGTAGAAATATACAATGGAATTGGTTTCCTTAGTGGAAAGTGGACGTCCCATATACTGCTCAATAACGAATAGAAGCATTGAAAAGTTGTCATTAGCAAGAAAACCGTTAAGCTGTTCCTTTGAATAGGATACTTTTAAAGGCTCTGCTGTGTATATAACCTCGGTCTGTTTAATATCAGGCTTGGCTGCTCGCACAGTTTCAGTCTGGTATGAAGAAGTACTATTAACTGAAGCACTTTCAGCAGCTATTGGGTCAGCCATAGTATTAGCAGCTTGCCCAGTGTGCTTAATATCACGAAGTACAATGTTGGACAGGCCGTTGCCGGGGCCATTAAAGGAAAGTGATATAACATCAAGGCTGTCCCAGTAACGCAGAGCTCTCATAATATCAGCTTCTGTCTGGTTAAATGTATCAGCAAGCAGGGAAATGCTTATGTTATTGCTTCGTAACGACATAAGGTGCAGAAGATAAAGGTAAACTTTTACAAATTCACCATTAGCACCAGGAACATACTCGCTGATAAAAATATTAGAAACGGATGTGTATCCTTCACTTGATTCTGTGGATAAAATTAAACTACTCATATATCTATGTTAATAAGTCTGTAAAGGCAGACTTACCCTCCTTGTTCCCACTTATTTGTGCTCATTATAGCATAGTGGATAATAAATGAAAAGCAAGCTAAAAGCAGGTGGTTATCAATGTGGATAATGTGGATAATGTGGATAACTCGTGGATAGAATTAAGAAAAGTCAGTAAATTGCTGTATTTTTAACAATGTGATTTTTCACAAAAAAATCCACATTTTTAAACCGTGCATAACGGGATAAAAATGTGGATAATGTGGATAACTTTGTTGACAAAATATAAAAATGTGTAAAAAATGGCTATTTTAGAAGTTCTTCGCCAATTTTATATACATCTCCGGCCCCCATAGTTATCAACAGGTCGCCGTTGATACAATTATTTAATAAAAATTTTTCGATGTCCTCAAAAGATTCGTAATAGTAACAATCTTTGCCTTCTGCTTTAATAAGTTCCATAAGGTCAGCAGAACTTATGCCAAGATTATCTGTTTCTCTTGCAGGATATATTTTGGCGAGCACAATATTATCAGCAAGGCTTAATGCTTTAGCAAATTCTGGCATCAAAGCTTTGGTTCTTGAATAAGTATGTGGCTGGAATACGCACCATATTTTATTATGTGGATAATTCTTAGCTGAATTAAGGGTAGCTGTTATCTCATCAGGGTGGTGTGCATAATCATCAATTACGGTGACACCGTTGAATTCGCCTTTCTTTTCAAATCTTCGGTTAGTACCTGTGAAATGCTTAAGACCGGCCTTGATATTGTCTATGCTTATGCCAAGCTTAAAGGCTGCAGCTACAGCTGAAAGTGAATTGTATACATTGTGAAGACCAGGAACTGATAATTCAATTGTTCCACTATCTTCTTTATTAATAAGAAGAGTATATGAACAGCAGCCATATTTGTCGTAAGTGATATTTGTTGCACTATACATACTCTTTTCAGGGTCAGAACCAAATGTTATGACTTCACAGTCAGTATCCTTATAAAAATATTCATAATTGTCTATGTCTGAGTTGATGATAAGTGTTCCGTCAGATGGAAGCTTTTCAGTAAAAAGCTTGAATGAATGACGTATATCATCAAGGTCTTTGAAAAAATCAAGGTGGTCAGCTTTGACATTAAGTATAATATTGATAGTAGGGTTAAATGATAAGAAGCTGTTAGTGTATTCGCAGGCTTCTGTAACGAAAAGGTCAGAACGTCCAACTCTTATATTACCGCCTATGCTGTTAAGTATGCCTCCTACCGAGATTGTAGGGTCAGCATCAGCAGCAAGAAGAATTTCAGTAATCATAGAAGTTGTAGTAGTCTTACCGTGAGTACCAGCTACATTTACTGCGGTATGGTAATTTTTCATAATCTGTCCGAGAAGCTCAGCTCTTGTCAGTGTTGGGATACCAGCATCAACAGCAGCTTTAAGTTCAGGATTATCAGGGTGGATTGCGGCTGTGTATACAACAAGGTCAATGTCACCTGTGATATTGTCAGCAGACTGTGGATAAGAGATTATACATCCGTCCTGCTGTAATTCAGTTGTTAAATCTGATATATGTGCATCAGAACCGGATACGGTAAAATGACGATCAAGAAGAATCTTTGCAAGACCGCTCATGCTTATTCCGCCGATTCCGATAAAATGTACATGTATTGGAGTATTAAAATCAATTGTAAACATAGGAATTTCCTTTCTTAAACTAATTCAAGTAAGATTATATGCCTAAAAGCTTTTTTTTTCAAATTGTTTTGTTGTTAAGTACATAAAAAATACTGATTAAGAAATTGTACGAAAAATTATCAAAAAAATGCAAAATTATTTTTACTTAATGGAAAATATATGATATAATTTATACAACTTAAGATAGTAAAATAAACATCAGAGGTGGTAGCATGATTAAAAAAGAAATGATAGCAATGCTGTTAGCCGGTGGACAGGGCAGCAGACTCGGTGTTCTGACGGCTAAGGTTGCGAAACCAGCAGTAGCATTTGGTGGTAAGTACAGAATAATAGACTTTCCATTAAGCAACTGTATTAACTCAGGAATTGATACTGTAGGTGTCCTTACACAGTATCGTCCCCTTCGTCTTAATTCCCATATCGGAATAGGTATTCCTTGGGATCTGGACCGTAATGTAGGTGGTGTAACAGTTCTTCCTCCATATGAGAAGAGTACCAATAGTGAATGGTATACAGGAACTGCTAATGCTATCTACCAGAATCTTGAATATATGGAACAGTACAATCCAGAGTATGTTCTTATATTATCTGGCGACCATATTTACAAGATGGATTATAAGATAATGTTAGATTATCACAAGGCTAATAATGCCGATATTACAATCGCAGCTATGCCTGTTCCAATTGAGGAAGCAAGCAGATTTGGTATAGTTGTTACAGATTCGGACAACAGAATAACAGAATTTGAAGAAAAGCCAGCTAATCCTAAGAGCAATCTTGCTTCAATGGGTATCTACATATTTAAGTGGAGTGTATTAAAGGACGCACTTATTAAGCTTAAGGATCAGCAGGAATGTGATTTTGGTAAGCATGTAATTCCATATTGCTTCAATAATAATAAGAGAATATTTGCATACGAATATAACAGTTATTGGAAGGATGTAGGAACATTAAGCTCATATTGGGAAGCTAATATGGAACTTATAGATATTATTCCAGTATTTAATCTTTATGAAGAATTCTGGAAGATATATACAAGAACAGATACAATTCCACCACAGTATATTGCGGATAATACATTTATAGAGAAGAGTATTATTGGTGATGGAACAGAAGTATATGGAAGAATATATAATTCAGTAATAGGTTCTGGTGTTACTATCGAAGAAGGTGCCGTAGTCAGAGATTCAATTATTATGAATAATTCTGTTATTGGTAAGAATACAATCGTTAATAAGTCAATAATTGCAGAGGAAGTTGTTATAGGTGACAACGTAGAGCTTGGTGTAGGAGAAGAAGTACCTAATGTTAAACTTCCTAAGATATATAATTCTGGACTTGTAACAATTGGTGAGTGTTCAGTTGTTCCTGATGGAGTTAAGGTTGGAAAGAACACAGCTATATCAGGTGTTACAACTGTTGAAGATTATCCAGATGGATTGTTGCCAAGCGGAGGAATTATTATTAAGGCAGGTGAAGTTGAATGAAAGCAATAGGTATAGTATTAGCAGGTGGTAATAACAGAATGATGCGCGAATTGACTAATAAGAGAGCTATTGCTTCAATGCCTGTTGCAGGAAGCTACAGAGCAATAGATTTCGCACTTAGTAATATGTCGAATTCGCATATCCAGAAGGTTGCAGTAATAACACAGTATAATGCACGCTCACTTAATGAGCATTTAAGCTCATCTAAATGGTGGGATTTTGGTAGAAAACAGGGTGGACTTTATGTGTTCACACCTACTATCACTGCTGAGAGCAGCAGCTGGTACAGAGGAACAGCAGATTCATTGTATCAGAATATAGATTTCTTAAAGTCAAGCCACGAGCCATATGTTGTAATAGCCTCTGGTGACGGAATATATAAGCTTGATTATAACAAGATTCTTCAATATCATATTGAGAAGAAGGCAGATGTTACAGTTGTCGTAAAGAAGCTTGATAATAGAGCAGATATTGGAAGATATGGGGTTGTTGCAATTACAGACGAGGGACGTATAACAGATATTGATGAGAAGCCATTAGAGACTAATCTTTCAACAGTATCAACAGGTATCTATGTTGTAAGAAGAAGGCTTCTTATTGAACTTCTTGAGAAAGCCGCTGAAGAAGACAGATACGATTTTGTAAGGGATATTCTTGTAAGATACAGGAATATCAAGAAGATATATGGCTATATGCTTGATACATACTGGAATAATATATCATCAGTAGATTCATATTATAAGACCAATATGGACTTCTTAAAGAGAGATGTAAGAGATTACTTCTTCAAGCAGTATCCGGATATATATTCTAAGGTTGAGGATCTGCCACCAGCTAAGTATAATTATGGGGCAAATGTTTCTAACAGCCTTGTATCCTGTGGCTGTATCGTTAATGGTACAGTGGAGAATTCTGTGTTGTTCAAGAAGATATATATTGGCAATAACGCAGTTGTTAAGAATTCAATAATTATGAATAATGCTTATATAGGTGATAATGCTTATATTGAGAACTGCATAGTTGAAAGCAACAGCACTATAAAAGCTAACTCAAGATATGTTGGCGAGAATGGTGTTAAGATAGTTATTGAGGACAGCCCATCATATTATTAATGTCATTTTGATATTAAATAATTAATAAAAGCCTCTGGTGTACATAACACTGGAGGCTTTGTTAGTTATTTTTATGTGCCGGGGATGCGCACTTGCACTATATTCCTTTATTACCCTTTGCTTTGCGGAATTGTGTTGGCGATAAGTGGTTGAGGTGTTTGAAGGCATCACCAAAATAGTTGCTGTTATCATAACCGCATTCAAGTGCAATCTCTGTTATGCTCATATCCGTTTCTAAAAGAAGCTGCTCAGAATGGTTAATTCTTATGGTATTGAGGTATTCCTTAAATCCAAATCCGTTAACAGCTTTAAACTTTTTAGAAAAATAAGATGGGTTCAGATGAAGCATATCAGCTATTTCATCAAGTGTAATATCTTTATTATAATTAAGCATAATATAATTCATAGCCTTTTGTACGGATACATCTGCGATGGATACAGTATCAACAAGGCTTGCAGGGGAAGCAGGCTTGTTATCACAATACCGGCAGAGCAGTATTAACAGATTTTGCAGGTAATTCTTGTATACACAGGGTGAAAGAGCATTACTGTTCTGTCTTTCGTTAATCAGAACACTGAATATAGATAGGAATTCGTGCCTGTGATTATCCGGTATTGAGAAGAAGTGCATATAAAATGTATCTTTAAACTGTTCAAAGCCTTGTATGTCGATAAGGTCGCTTATATAATCGTCAGTGAATTCTATATAAAGGCGTTCGTGATAAGCGTTATTAAGATAAGTGGTCTTATGAAGCACGTTATCAGGAATAAACAATATTGTGCCAGCTTCCATACGGTATGTATTATCGTGTATAAACATATTGCACGAGCCATTCATAAGATAATAAAGCTCATAATATGAATGTGAATGGGCAGAGTGCATAGCATAGGCTGAATTATAAATCTGCTGTGATATTTCAAATCTTGAAGCCATAGAATACCTCTTTCGGTGTTGGGTGTGCTATAGGTAAAAAAGTTATTTTGCTAAGGAATAATAGCTTTTATACTTTTAGTATCTGCATTATATGATGTTGTGGTCAAAAGCCCCAACCTATGAGCAAGCTTATGCGGGTTTAGACCCTTTGACCCTGATATCATTATATAATAATATTACACACGATTAGCTGTAATGTAAATGAATTTATAATGATATATTAATGACAGATTATTAGTGTATACATGGACATTGTGTATATACAATTAGCTTAAAAAGTGTTATTATAAATAAAGCTATAAGTGATTTTAATGTTAAATGATTATAATAGTGAATAACTTTAAAAGAGTAATGAGGAGGTACGCATATGGGTACAGTGGTAAGACTTGAAGATTATTGCAAGTCATTCAAAAGTGCTGAGGTATTAAAGAATATTAACCTGACACTAGAGAGCGGGAAAGTTATAGGACTTAAAGGTAAGAATGGTTCAGGTAAGACAATGCTTATGAGGGCTATAAGCGGGCTTATACTTCCAACATCAGGAAAGGTATACATTAACGATAAGGAGCTTGGCAGGCAGATTTCATTCCCGCCAAGTATAGGGATTTTAATTGAGAATCCTTCATTTATAAGCAATTATACAGGTTTTAAGAACCTAAAGATACTTGCATCTATCCAGAACCGTATTAGTGATGATGAGATAAGAGATGCTATAAGAAAGGTCGGACTTGACCCGGACGATAAGAGAACATTTAAGAAATATTCATTAGGAATGAAGCAGAGATTAGGAATTGCGGCGGCTATAATGGAACGCCCTGATATAGTTATTCTTGATGAGCCTATCAATGCACTTGATGAGGCAGGAGCAGGACTTATAAAGGGACTTTTAGATGAGCTTAAAGCCAATGGTTCACTTATAATAATTGCGTGCCACGACACAGAAGAACTTAACTATCTTTCAGATGAGATATATGAAATCTATGACGGCGAAATCACAGGTCATATAGAACACCCAGACGAAAAAGTATCTTAATGAAATAACTGCCATCAGTCTACTAACCTGATGGCAGTTTATTTTTCCAGCACACCTAATAATACACCCAATAATATATTCAATAATACATTGAATAACCTCCCCAAAATCTGTACAATATAAAATAATTATAAATCCCCACCAAAGGAAGGAACAAAATATGTATATAATAGCAGGATTAGGCAACCCAGGAGCACAATACGCAGGAACAAGACACAATGTTGGTTTCGCCTGCATAGATGAACTTGCCGACCAATATAATATAAGTGTAGACACATCTAAACATAAAGGTCTTATAGGAAAAGGTGTTATAGAAGGACAGAAAGTAATTCTTGTAAAGCCTATGACTTATATGAATAATTCAGGCGAGTGTATAAGAGAAGTTATGGATTATTACAAGGCAGATATAGATGATTTAATTGTTATATTTGATGATATAAGCCTTGAACCGGGAAGGTTAAGACTCCGTCCAAAGGGAAGTGCAGGCGGACACAATGGAATTAAGAGCATAATTGCACACCTTGGAAGTGACCAGTTTAAGAGAGTTAAATTCGGAGTTGGGGATAAGCCAAAGGGCTGGGATCTTGCTGACTGGGTTCTTGGAAGATTTCCGGAGGAACTTTATCCAGCTTTAAGAGAGGGAACTAAGAGAGCCTGTGAGGCAGTAGAGTGCATAATGACAGAAGGTATTGAAAGTGGAATGAATAAATTCAATGGATAAGGAGCAGATATTTTGAACACATTTTTTGACCCTGTAAATAATACGGCGGCAGTTGAACAATTAAATAAAGAGCTTGGCAAAGACGGCGGAAGAACTGTGCTTATAAGCGGCTGTATTGATACACAGAAGGTGCACATATCAAGTGCAATAGCATCAGGATATAAGTATATGCTTATTGTTACAAGTGATGAAGCAAAAGCAAGAAAAATGTGTGATGATGCTTCATTTTTTAATAAAGAAGCAATATACTATCCAGCCAAGGATGCCATATTCTATAGTGCGGACGTACACGGCAACCAGATTACAGGCGAGAGATTAAGATGTATAAGCCGTATAATCAACCATAGCAGTACGGGCGAGGGAGTGCTTACAGTTGTTACAACTATGGACGGAATTGCAGACAGGCTCATACCTGTCGAAAGATTTAAGGAGGCAGTTATAACCCTTGATTATTCCAGCGAAATAGAACCAGAGAAGCTGGCAAAGAAGCTGGTATCGATGGGCTTTGTGCGAACCGGAATGGTGGAGAACAAGGGAGAGTTTGCAATACGTGGTGGAATTATAGATATTTTCTCATACACAGATGAAGCACCGGTTAGAATTGAGCTGTGGGATACGGAAGTTGATTCTATAAGAATGTTCGATGTTGAGAGCCAGAGGTCGATTGAAAGGCTCCAAAGCTACAGCATTTTCCCGGCTACTGAATATATATTTACAGAAGATGAGTTAAAAAATGGTCTGTACAATATTAAGGAAGAGTGTGACAGGCAGCTTGAGTGTTTTGATTATGGTAAGAGAAAGCGTACAAAGGAGCAGATTGAGGCGGGTAATAATCTTAACAAGCTTGTTGCAGATGTCGAGCGTACCGGTAATTATGAGAAGTTCACAGATACACTTGTGGCAGATACAGTTGGACTGGCAGAGTATTTTCCGGAGGAGAATACTCTTGTTGTGCTAGATGAGCCTAACAGGCTGAAAGAATGTAATGAGCTGACATTGTATGAATACAACGAGAGTATGAAGAACCGTCTTGCTGCAGGTTATGTGCTTCCAAGCCAGACTAATAAGGTCAAGGCTATGAATGAGATTATCAGTGATTTAAGGAATAATAAAAAGCTTATATTAACGACACTTGATTATAAGCCTGAGGGCTTTGAGATAGATTATTCTATGTACATCACGGCAAGAAGCATAAGCTCATATAATAACAGTTTTGAGTATCTGGCCAAGGATTTGGAAAAGTACAAGAAAAATGGATATACAACAATACTTGTATGCAGTTCAAGAACGAGGGCATTAAGAATAGTTGATGATCTGGGAAAGCTTGGAATTGCCAGCTTTTACAGCGAGGATTTTAATAAGGATTACGGAAGCGGGCTTATTATAGTGACATATGGGAGCCTGCATAAAGGCTTTGAGTATCCTGTTCTTTCATTTGTCGTTATTGCAGAGAATGATATATTTAGTGCAAGAAAGATGAAGAAGCTTAAGAAGAAAAAGCACGATGGAAAGAACATTGCCAGCTTTAACGAACTTAATATAGGTGATTATGTTGTGCACGAGAGCCACGGACTTGGTGTATACAAGGGAATAGAAAAGATACAGGTAGAAGGTGTTGAGAAGGATTATATTAAGATTGCGTATGCGAATAACGGCAATCTATATGTGCTTGCAACACAGCTTGACCGTCTGCAGAAGTACGCTAATCAGGATACGGAGAAAAAGCCTAAGCTTAACAGTCTTGGTGGTGTTGAGTGGAAGAAGACAAAAGCCAAGGTTACAGGGGCAGTTGAGGAAGTGGCTAAAGAGCTTGTAAGGCTTTATGCGATAAGGCAGAAGGTTGAGGGCTACAGATTTTCACAGGATACTGTATGGCAGAAGGAATTTGAGGAAATGTTTCCTTATGAGGAGACAGATGATCAGCTTAATGCCATTGAGGATACCAAGAAGGATATGGAAAGCGGCAGGGTTATGGACAGACTTATATGCGGCGATGTCGGATATGGAAAGACAGAAGTTGCGATAAGAGCTGCATTTAAGGCTGTTCAGGACGGCAAGCAGGTGGCTTACCTTGTTCCTACAACGGTGCTTGCAAGCCAGCATTTTTCAACATTTGAGGAAAGAATGAAGGGCTTTCCTGTTAATGTCGGTCAGTTGTCAAGCTTCAGGACAAGTGCGCAGAACAAAAAGACAATTGAAGGGCTTAGGAATGGCACGATAGATGTTGTTATCGGAACACACCGCGTATTGTCAAAGGATGTGCAGTTTAAGGATCTGGGACTGCTTATTATTGATGAGGAACAGCGTTTTGGTGTTGCACATAAAGAAAAGATTAAAGAATTAAAGAACAACATAGACGTTCTTACATTAAGTGCAACTCCTATTCCAAGAACACTTCATATGAGCCTTGTCGGCATAAGGGATATGAGTGTTCTTGAAGAGCCGCCAGTGGACAGACATCCGATACAGACATTTGTTACAGAACATAATGATGAGATGATAAGAGAGGCGGTTACAAGAGAACTTGCACGAAATGGACAGGTGTATTATGTATACAACAAGGTAAGGGACATTGAGGAACGTGCTGAGTATATACAAAATCTTGTTCCTGATGCGGTTGTTGCGTATGCACATGGACAGATGGATAAGCGTATGCTTGAAAAGATTATGTATGAGTTCGTCAATGGAGAGATAGATGTTCTTGTATCTACGACAATTATAGAAACAGGTATGGATATACCTAACTGTAACACTATGATTATAGAAAATGCTGACCAGTTCGGGCTTTCCCAGCTTTACCAGTTAAGGGGAAGAGTTGGACGAAGTACAAGAACGTCATATGCTTTTCTTATGTACAAAAGGGATAAGATGATATCCGAGGTTGCAGAGAAGAGATTAAGTGCTATAAAGGAATTCTCTGACCTTGGTTCGGGCTTTAAGATTGCTATGAAAGACCTTGAGATAAGAGGTGCAGGAAATGTGCTTGGAAAGAGCCAGCACGGGCATATGGCGGCAGTAGGTTATGACTTGTATTGTAAAATGCTTAATCAGGCAGTCAATAACTTAAAGGGCATAAAGAACGAATACAGTTTTGAAACTACTGTTGATCTGGAAGTTGATGCATATATTCCGGCTTCATATATTAAGAGCGAATACCAGAAATTAGATATCTATAAAAGGATTGCAGCACTTGAAACGAGGGAAGAATTGTCAGATATGAAAGATGAACTCTCAGACAGATATGGAAGTATTCCTTCGTGTGCTTCTAATCTTTTGATGGTAGCACTTATAAAGAGCAAGGCACATAAGATAGGAATTATGGAGATTAAGGGCGAAACTGCCGCTAATCCGGCAGGAGGTGCATCTAACTGGAGAACAGTTATGAATATATATCCTAAGGCTGATATAGATTCTGATGCAATTCCTAAACTTCTTGAAAGCTTCGGTGGGGCTTTGGATTTTAAAGTAAATGGAGTGCCATATTTTATATGGACAGTTACTAAAAGAAAATTTACAAGCCAGAAAGAATACCTTAACGGACTTTTAGATATGATGGATATTATGGAAGATGCAATTAGTACTTTACAAAATTAAATATAGTGGTATAATAATGACAATTTAGCGCTTTAAAGTGTAACGCTTTAAAGTATAATAAAGCGTGTGCAGAAGCATATCAGGCATATGCAATATTTTCCTGCACACTGATACTAGATTGAGAACACCCGGTGCGGGAATTATTTTCTTAGCTTTTACCGGGAAAGAATGGAGGATTACTATGGAACAGAAAGGCGAGTTAGTATCATTCAGACCAGATATTAAGGTTGTTGATTGTACACTTAGAGATGGAGGTCTTGTTAACAATTTTGAATTCAGCGAAGATTTTGTGCGCGATTTGTATAAGGCAAATGTAGCCGCAGGTGTTGATTATATGGAATTTGGATATAAGGCATCAAAGGAAGTCTTTAAGGTTGAGGATTACGGCAAGTGGAAGTTCTGCGATGAGAAAGATATAAGAGCTATCGTTGGTGATAATGATACAGACTTAAAGATTTCTGTTATGGCAGACGTAGGAAGAACTGATTACAAGAAGGATATAATTCCTAAGTCTGAAAGTGTTATAGATATGGTAAGGGTAGCTACATATATTAATACTATACCTGCGGCTATAGAGATGATTAATTACTGTGCAGATATGGGATATGAAGTTACTATTAATATTATGGCTATCTCTACAGCAAGTGAGAATGAGTTAGACCTTGCACTTGAACTTCTTGCCGCACAGAGCAAGGCAAGCGTAATCTACCTTGTAGACAGCTATGGTTCACTTTATCCTGAACAGATAAGAAGACTTGCAGATAAATATATCAGGATTGCTGAAAAATACGGAAAGAGAGTTGGTATACACGCACACAATAACCAGCAGCTTGCATTTGCCAATACTATTGAGGCGTGCACAATAGGTGTAAGTTATCTTGATGTTACGATGAGCGGAATGGGCAGAGGTGCAGGTAACTGTTATACAGAGCTTCTTATGGGCTTCTTAAGAAATCCAAAGTACAGAATGTCACCAGTTCTTAAGTTCATTGAAAATCATATGGTTCCACTTAAGAAAGCCGGAGTTGTATGGGGGTGTGACGTCCAGTATATGATTACAGGAAATGCTAACCAGCACCCAAGAACAGCAATCGCATTCACAGGTGAAGGAAGAACAGATTACGACAATTTCTATACACAGATTACAAGCTATGAATGATCGCGAAAGCAATGAGCCGTGCCAGACATAATGTAAAGACACAGTTGTGCTTGCACAAAATTGTGACTTTGCATTATGTCTGATATGGCGAACGCCCGCGTGTCCAGTGCGGCGAAGCGGCGCTGGACTAATAGCGCGGCTCAAAAAGCTGTAAAATACATAAAAAATATACTTGTGAAATTATTAGATAGGCAAAATTTATTGACTTATATAAAATGTGGGTATAAAATATCCCTAATTTAATTAATCGATGGGATCCATTATAGTAAACACCAAAGAAAGAGTGTTATGCCAAGGGGTCAGCGTATTTACCGGTTGTCAGCTGTGTTGTAAGAACATTTTACAGCAAAGCAGACATTTATGGTTGGTATTGCAGAAGCTCCTGACAGTAAGGGGAGTAGACTGTCGAATACGAAAGGAAGTATAAAGTTATGGCAAAGAAAGATATTGATTGGTCTAATTTAGGATTTGGCTATGTAAAGACTGATAAGAGATTCGTAGCTAATTATAAGGATGGAGCATGGGATGACGGCGTTATCACAGATGATGACAAAGTCGTTATCAGCGAATGCGCTGGTGTATTACAGTATTCACAGTCATGTTTTGAAGGTATGAAGGCATACACAACAGAGAATGGTCACACAGTTATTTTCAGACCAGATATGAACGCAAGCAGAATGGCAGATTCTTGTAGAAGACTTGAGATGCCAGTATTCCCAGAAGATAAGTTCGTAGAAGCTATTGCTGAAACAGTAAGAGCTAATGAAGACTGGGTACCACCTTATGGTTCAGGTGCATCACTTTATATCCGCCCATATATGTTCGGAAGCAATCCAGTTATAGGTGTTAAGCCTGCTGATGAATATCAGTTCAGAGTATTCACAACACCTGTTGGACCATACTTCAAGGGCGGTGCTAAGCCACTTACAATCAAGGTTTCAGATTTTGATAGAGCAGCACCACACGGAACAGGTCATATCAAGGCTGGTCTTAACTATGCAATGAGCCTTCACGCAATCGTTACAGCTCACGCAGAAGGATATGCTGAGAATATGTATCTTGACCCAGCTACAAGAACTAAGGTTGAAGAGACAGGTGGAGCTAACTTCCTCTTTGTTACTAAGGACGGTAAGGTTGTAACACCTAAGTCAGATAGTATCTTACCATCTATTACAAGACGTTCATTAGTACACGTTGCTAAGGAATACCTTGGACTTGAAGTTGAAGAAAGAGAAGTTCTCTTTGATGAAGTTAAGGACTTTGCTGAATGTGGTCTTTGCGGTACAGCAGCAGTTATCTCTCCTGTAGGAAAGATAGTTGATCACGGCAAGGAAATCTGCTTACCAAGTGGTATGGACGAGATGGGACCTGTAACTAAGAAGTTATACGAAACACTCACAGGTATCCAGATGGGCAGAATCGAAGCTCCTAAGGGTTGGATTTACACAGTAGATTAATATAACAGATTATATTAAAGTATTAAGAAATTATTTTATTCGGTCAGAATGTACAATATGCGTTCTGACCGAATTTGTTGGTTATGGAGTAATGATTTATGTTGTTTAGTGGTAAAGATTTAAGAAAATTAATAATACCCCTTATGTTTGAACAGCTGCTTGCTGTTCTTGTAGGACTTGTGGATACACTTATGGTATCACAGTCAGGAGAAGCGGCAGTTGCAGGAGTTGCACTTGTTGATAATATCAACAGGCTTATCATACAGGTTATGGCAGCACTTGCGACAGGTGGCGCTGTTGTCTGCAGTCAGTATATAGGTAAAGGCAGGGATGATGAATCAAGAAAGTCAGGAGCACAGCTTGAGACCGTTTTGTTAATATTTTCAGTTATAATGACTGCATTTTCAGTTTCATTTACAAGACCATTACTTAAGGTGATATTCGGAACTGTTGAAGATTCGGTTATGGATTGTGCTGTGTTATATTTTGTGATAACAGCCCTTTCATATCCTTTCCTTGGAATGTACAATGCAGGAGCTGCAATATTCAGGAGCGTAGGCAACAGTAAGGTAAGTATGAATATAAGCATACTTATGAATGTGATTAATGTAGCTGGAAATGCTTTGTTTGTATTCGTATTTAAGTGGAGTGTAGCTGGTGTTGCACTGTCAACAGCACTTAGCCGTGTTGCAGCTGGAATAGTTATGACAGTACTTGTATGCGGAAAGACTAATCCGATAAGAATAGATCATATAAAATATTTTGTTCCAGACTGGATATATATAAAGAAGATTCTGACAATAGGAATTCCATCAGGCATAGAAAATGGTATGTTCCAGATAGGAAAGCTTATGGTTGTAAGTATGGTTGCAACATTTGGAACAGCATCTACAGCCGCTAATTCGGTTGGCTATACAGTTATCGATTTTGCAAATATTCCGGCTTCATCTATGGGACTTGCACTTATCACAGTTGTTGGACAGTGCATAGGTGCCGGTGAGAAAGAACAGGCAAAAATGTATACTAAAAAAGTGCTTAAATATGCGTATTTCGGCGACTGGATATGTAATATTCCATTATTCTTCTTAGCACCATTTATTGCTTCGTGGTTTAACTTATCAGGTGAGGCAACACAGATTACAGTAATGATTTTAAGATGCTTTAATGTGGTTTCATTATTTATATGGCCGCTTTCATTTACATTATCCAATCCATTAAGAGCGGCGGGAGATGTAAAATTTACAATGACAGCAAGTATTATCTCGATGTGGCTGTTCAGGGTCGGAAGCAGCTACGTCCTTGGCGTAATGCTTGGAATGGGAGTTCTTGGCGTATGGATAGGAATGTTCATTGACTGGGCAGCAAGGTCAGTATGCTTTGTTGCAAGGTTTGTTAGTGGAAGATGGCTTAAGAGAGGGTCATTGGCATAATTATATTAAGTCTTTGCAAAACTAGTTATTATGATTTTATATATGTGAAAAATTAACAAAATCACCAAAGACAAGCTATCGCTATTTGTCGCGTGCAGCGGTACTAAGCGACTATAATACAGTCGCTAAGTGCCGGCGGCTCCAAAGTGTCTTCTTATGATTTGTTAATTTTTCGCAATACAGCCATCTACATTACTGAGGTTCATAAATGTCTAATAATATCTTTTATTTTCTAAATATTCTATTGCAATACATAGTGATATGTGGTATTCTATTTATATAGTATCTAATCTAAAAATAATAATATTTGATAGTAATATGTGGCAACCATATCGGAACTATATATGAAATCTAATGGCAATTCGCCAATATAATTCCAATATTTAAAATTTTAGTGCGAATAACTGACTATGGTGGATAAATGATAACCAATGAAAAGGAGCTTTAATGAAGTATCAGAGAGTAACCACATATCTTGCAGAGACTATGTCAAAGCTTGATGTAGATAAAGCAATGAGAGACGACTATGCTAAATGTATATTGGCAGACCCACAGATATTAGCCGATATAGTAAAAGTAATAGTGCCAGAATTCAGGGAACATAGCATAAAAGACATAATTCCCTGCATAGGAGAGACAATAGTATCACTTACAGTTCCGGAAAAGCTGTGCATTAAAATTGAAAGCGATGGAACCGAAGACATAGATATAGAAGATGGAAAAATTATTTACGACATAAGATTTCCATTGTATTATAATAATAGAACAATTAAAATACTTGTAAATGTTGAGGCACAGAAAAGTATTTCATATACAAAGCTTGGTTATCATATTGAATCAAGAATGGTGTATTATATGGCAAGACTAGTGTCTTCACAGAAAAATGTAGAATTCATAAAATCAAACTATGATGACATCAAAGATGTATACAGCATATGGATATGTATGGATACAGAAGCCGATGAAGACTCTATAATAGAACTAGGCTTGCAGCCAAGAGTAATCTATGGCAATACAAGCTGGCTTCCACAGCGAAGCATAATGAATGGAGCGGTTATAAGAATAAGAAGCAGGGCAGATGTCGAAGAATCAAAAAATAAGCTTATAGCAATGCTGGAAGTATTATTTTCTTGCAGGGCAAGACAGGATAAGATGAACCGGTTAGAAGAATACGGACTTGAGATGACAACAGAATTAGAAGGGTGTGTGAATGATATGTGTAATATAAGTGATTTGCTGGTAGAAGAAAGCGAGGAACGAGGAGAGAAACAGGCGCGTCTTGACAGCATAAGAACATTAATGAGAAAGTTAAATCAGACAGCGGAAGAGGCAATGGATACGCTGGATATAGAGGAAAAAGATAGGGAAACGTATAGAAAGCTGCTATAAAAGCGGGTATAGAAAAGTTGGCTGACAGACAGTAAGAGGGTTGTTGTTGCGGCAATCCTCTTACTGTTATTATGGATTAAATACCATCTTCATCTTCAGCATCATAATCTCTGCCGTTAGGGAAAAGTAAGGAATCATCGGAAAGTTCTTTTTTCATTTCATCGTAATCCTCTTTGACGGCCTTATATGGGGAATCTAAATCTGTATCATAACTCCAGCCAGCTTCCTCCATTTCATCTAACATCTCCTTTTTTGTCATAAAATTTTGTTACCTCCTGCCTGTTTATTATAGATAATTATAGTTTTTATATTGCATATAATCAAGTTAAAATAATAATGGTATTTATTCAGAAATATAAAATACATATAAAGTATATGCAAGGAACAACAAACAATATTTTTAGCTCGGCTGTACCGGTATACAATTAAAATTTAAGAGGTTTTTCATACAATTTTCATTACTTTTGTACAAATTATCTAAAATAAAACTGTATATACCGCCGAAAATATAAAAAATACCCAATGGGCATCTTGACCCACCAAGTTGGTTGTGCTAATATTAACTCAACTTTTGAGGTATTGGATAAAGGTTTAGTGCATAGTGACTAATATAGTGAATGAAAGCTGTATTCTATATTACTATGTGCAAGCCTTTTTCGTATCTGATTAAAAGTGCGTATTAATGAAGAAGGAGGAATCCTAGTTATGAGGATTAAAAAAGAAGTTAGGAAGATTGTCGCTTCTGTATTAGCTTTCTTAATGGTTGTAAGCCTTATTCCAGTTAATAGTCTTATGACAAAAGCTAATGCAGCTTCAAAAACTACATTTGAAGGTGGAAAGACAGTTGAAGACGGAACTTGGAAAGGATGGACCTGGAATGTATTTGGCAGCAGTACAGACGTGACAAAGGCATCTGCTACGGATACAGGAAATGGAGGAGTTACATTAGAAGTAACAGGTGATAAGGGTAAGATTAATGGTTCAGCAAGTGATCAGGGATTAAATACATTCTTGTATGAACTTGATAAATCTTATGATTTTACAATCACAGCACAGGCTAAGATTGATACATTAGCAACAAATGAACAGGCAGCATTTGGCTTAACAATCAGAGATAATGTGGGAACACATGGAAATACAACAAAGTTAACTGCAGATAAGAATAATTTTGCATTTGTTGGTGGCTATGGTAATAAGGATAATAATGCAGATGAAACAACTAATCATGGTAATGCTGGTTACAAGACAACAAAGTTAAAACATACAAGATTAGGTAAATCACCAGCAGTAGGTGGAACATATGACCTCGCTATTCAGAAGATTGGTGACAGCGTTAAGCTTTATTTTGATGGCGAAGTTGCTGCAGAGTGTTCAGCAGCAGATTTAATTACAGATGATACAATGTATGTTGGATTATTCGCAGCAAGAAATGCTAAGATTACATTTAACAATGTTAAGTTAGCTTACACACAGGACAGTTCGTCAGTAAAGGTAACTAATGTTACAGCACCTAAGAAGACAACATACTGTGCAGGTAATACATATGAAGATGTTGATTTGACAGGCTTTAAGGCTACGGTATCAGTTGATGGAAAAGAAAGAGAAATCACAGCAGCAGATTGTGTTGTTGATATGAGCAGTAAACCATTTTCAGAAGTTACAGAAGCTGGAAAGCTTAATCTTTTATATCTTGGACAGGTAATAGAAGTGCCAATAACAGTTATCAAAGAAGTAGTATCTGATATGTATATTGAATATATGCCAGTTAAGACAGATTATATGGTAACTGATACAGCTCTTGATTTTACTGGTTTAGTAGGTAAGGTTGTATACAATAGTGGTAGAACATTTGATTTAAAGACACTTATTGATAATAAAGATGCTAACACAACAGTCAGTGATGTTGATTTTACAACTGCTGGTGATAAGGAAGTGACAATAAGCCATACATATGGTGATGTTACAAAGGATGTTATTATTCCTATAAGCATTTCAGATGCAACAGTTAAGAATATTACAATAACTAACCCTAATACAACAAGATTCTATACAGATTCTAAGTATGATGAGAATGATTATGTAGAAGGCCTTACAATAACAGCAGATTATTCAGATGGCTCATCTAAGGTTATTCAGGGTACAGATGCAGTTAAGGGCTATGTTAGGGCTGAATCAACAGAACTTGATACAACTAAGGCTGGCAAGTATGTATATGTAGTAGAGTACAATGGTGCTAAGGCTACATATGAGCTTGAAGTTGTTGAACCTACAGTTAAGTCACTTGAGGTAACAACATATCCAACAACTACAACTTATGTTAAGGGAAATGATTTCAGTGCAGATGGTCTTGAAGTAGCCGCAGTATACGATAGTGGAAGAGAAGATAAAGTTGATGCAGCTAATGTTAAGGTTGATTCATCAGCATACAAGAAAGATGAAGCCGGAACATATGATATTAAGATATCAGCTACAGTAGATGGTAAAGCACTTGAAACAATTATTCAGGTTGTAGTAAGAGATAAGAAAGAATTTAAGTTTGAAGATTTAACTTGGAATTCTATTATATTTGGACAGTCAATATCTAAGTCTAAGATGAGTATTGATACTTCTAAAGAAGGTTCAGTAGTTATCGAAGCTAAAGAAGGTGCTGGTAAGTGTACAGATGATGGACAGGATGGTATAGCATATTACTATACTACATTAGATGCTAAGAAGGATAACTTTGATATAACAGCCAATGTTACGGTTAATTACTTTATTACAAAGTCAGCTCCTGATGCTCAGGAAGGCTTTGGTATCATGGTAAGAGATTCTAATGGTACAGATGGTGACTCATCAATCTACTACTCTAATTCAATTGCAGTTGGTGGATATTATGGTCAGGTAAATGTATTCGGTAGATATGGTGTTACAGATGGAGATGCATCTAACAGACATAATATTACAAGATATGGTAAGTATAATAAAGCATTAACATATCAGATTAAAGAGGATAAGCCTCAGACTTACGAATTAAGATTAAAGAAAGATAATTCAGGTATATATGCCTGGATGAAAGATACAGCAACAGGTGAATATGTTAAGGGTGCAGATGTTACAAGCGCAGTAACAGGTGAGACTAATCCTGGTGGAGAATTAGAAAATATTTTCTATTACTTACCAGCAGATACATTCTCAACAATTGATGAAGAAAATATGTACCTTGGTTTCTTTGCAGCAAGAGGGGCTAAGATTACAGTTGATACATCATCAGTAGTTGTCAATGTAACAGACAGAGCAGCAGATGCTCCACAGACATTTGACAAGGTCGCTGCTACAGTACCAGCTGTATCACAGACAACACTTAGTCAGACTTCATCAGAAAGCTATACATATGGTGTATCTGTTAATACTAAGGGACTTCTTACAATTAAGCAGAATGGCAAGACAATTGAAAGCCAGAAGTTAGTAGAAAAAGGAACATATACATTTGATACAACATTAATTGTTGGTGATAACAGATTCCAGGCATACTTTGAACCAGATGCAACACAGAATATAACATCATCAGCTCCAGTTGTAATGAATGCAACAGTTAATCGTAGAATAATTGCTCCAGTTAAGGAAGCTATATATTGTTCTCCAACAGGTACTTCATCAGCAGCAGGTACTAAGGAAGATCCATTAGATGTTCAGACAGCATTAACATATTGTCAGGCTGGTCAGGCTGTATATGCATTAGGTGGTACTTATAATCTTAAGAAGACTACAGGTATATGGCATGGTAATGATGGTACTGGTGAAGATGGAATGAAATATTTCATGGCAGCACCAGATAATACAGAAGATGTAGTATTTGATTTTGGTGGAAGCTTTACAGATAGCAAGTTCGTATCTAATACATTTGATTTATCAGGTGATTACTGGTATGTAGCTAATATGAAGTTTGCTAATGGTGGTGGCGTTACACTTGGTGGAAGCCATAACATTCTTGAAGGCTGCGATTTCTATGGCCACTCTAATTCAGGACTTTCAGTATCAAGAACAGATGGTTCTAACAATAAGGCAGACTGGCCTTCATACAATCAGATAATTAATTGTAACGCATATAACAATAGCGATAAGTCACAGAATAATGCAGATGGTTTTGCTGCTAAGCTTACTTGTGGTGAAGGCAATGTATTTAAGGGTTGTATAGCAGCATACAATGCTGATGATGGATGGGATCTATTCTCTAAGGGTTCAACAGGAGCTATTGGAGCGGTAGAAATCTATGACAGCGTATGCTACGGTAATGGTATGTTATATTACAATGGTGCATTACATGACTCAAAGGGTGATGGTAATGGATTTAAGATGGGTGGTTCTGGTATAGCAGTTAATCACAAGATATATAACAGCTACTCATTTGGTAATACAGCTAATGGATTTACTAATAACTCAGATCCAATGGGAACTTATGTTAACTTAGTAGGTTATAATAATGGTGGTTCTAACTTAGAATTACATGTATATACAGGTGTTGAACCTCAGTTTACAGTAGAGAATGTTAAGTCTTATTCAGACGATACATACAAGGAAATTGTAGATGCAGAAGGTAAGGCATTACTTAATAAGACAGATAAGGAAGCAAAGGAAGATGTAATCAGCCGTTACTATTCACTCGAAAGTTTCTTTATTAACAAGAATGGCGAGTCAGTTAATAGTGAAGGTGCAAAGCTTACAGCAGAAGATTTCAAGAATCTTAGTGATTTCAAGGATATCGTTAATGGTGGTATTGATACAATGCCAGAAGGAAAAGGTGGTAAGGTTGTGTTAGGCGACTTCCTTCAGCTTGTAGAGGACAGACCAGAAGAGCATGTATGGGGTGAGTGGACAGTTAAGACAGCACCAACATGTACAGAAAAGGGTGTTGAACACAGATTATGTACTAAGTGTGATGCTGAACAGACAAGGGAAATAGATGCTTTAGGACATGATTTCAGCGATGAATTTACAGTTGATAAAGCACCTACAGTTTTGGAAGAAGGTTCTAAGTCTCGTCATTGTAAACACGAAGGCTGTGCTGAGAAGATAGACGTTACTTCAATTGCTAAGCTTACACCAGATACAGTTGCATCAGGTGATATGAAAGACATCGTAAGTGTTGTAGTAGATACTGATGACATAGAGTTTACAGAAGCAGAAAAAGAGGCAATTGCTAATGGTGCTGATGTAAAGATTGAAGTTGATGTTAAGAATATTGCTGACAGCGTAACTGCTAAAGATAAGAATGCAGTAGAAGGTATTATATCTGGTAATTATGTGGTTGGTTCATATTTCGATATAAGCATTATATTATCAGTTGGTAACGATAAGAGAACAATAACATCTACAGATAAGAAGATTGAATTTACAATTGCTCTTCCAGAAAATCTTATTAATACAGATTCTACAGTAACAAGAACTTATAAGATTGTGAGAGTACACGATGGTGAAACAACTATCCTTGATGCAGCATTTGATGCAGCAACAGGTAAACTTACATTTAAGTCAGATAAGTTCTCAACATATGCAATCATCTATAGTGATGCTAAGACTGAAGGCTCAGGAGGGGTTATAGATAAACCATCAACAAGTGAGTCAGCAACTGGTAATCCAGAAACAGGAGAGAGCACAGCAACAGGTGATACAACTAACTCAGTAGTATTTGTAATCTTAATGATTATGAGTGTTATGGCACTTGCAGGTGTATTCTTCTATGAGAAGAAGAGAAAAGGATTATCAAGATAATTAAAAAGTTTATCCGGTTAACCTAATATATAGTAACAAAAACTGCCGCTTTATGATTAACATAAAGTGGCAGTTTTATTTTTTTTATAGCTTTTTTGCTTCTTATGTGATAAAATTTAGGCTGAAAAAGTGAATTGAAACTATAATAAAAGAGGTGTTATGTGATGAGTGAAGTTTCAACAATGGAAAGAGTAATTCGTTCTGATGTATCAATGGAAGAATGTAAGAAGATAGAGAAGGTTCTTAGAAAGAACAATATTTCATATTTTGAAAGATGGAAGTTACATACAGGACTTCTTAGATTTCTTAATAATGATAAGAATGCCAAATGTGATATTTTAGTTCATATGGATTCCTTTGAGAGAGCTAAAGCACTGCTTGCGGCAGGAGGCGTTATGGACGAATCAGTCAGTGAACATAAGGATTCAAAGAACTCTAAGAATAAATAATTGTTAAGAATAAATGATTGATAGTAATAAGTAATTGTGAATAATAAATAATTGATAATAATAAATAATTATTTATGAATGATTGAACGAGAACAGAATACATACAGGTCAGGAATGGAGAATACTATATAATGAGAAAGAGCATAGTGAAAAATGCTTTAAAGAAGAAATCAGCTGTTATTATAGCTGTCATTATAAGTGTGTTGTTTGTATCGGGGTGTGGGAAATCATCAGGTGTAAGCAATAATGATGTATTAGATACAAGCGAGGTTTCAACACAGAAAGAAACAACAGTTGATACACACCCGTTTGACATAACAATGACATTTACAGGTGATATTAACATTGCGGAGGGTGAGCCGACAACTAAAGAACTTGATAAGAATAACGGAGATATTACTAAATGTATATCGCCAGAGCTTATAAAGTATATGAAAGATGCAGATATTACATTGGTTAATAACGAATTCTGCTACAGTGACAGAGGTGCACCTCTTGCTAATAAAATGTGGACATTCAGAGCTGGTCCAGAGAGAGCAAAGGTGCTTAATGCACTTGGAGTAGATGTTGCACAGCTTGCTAATAATCACGTATATGATTATGGACAGGAGGCAATGTATGATACATTTTCTGCTTTAGAAGCAGTTGGAATTCCGTATGTTGGAGCTGGAAGAACGCTTGAAGAAGCAATGAAACCATATTATACAGAAGTTGACGGTAAGAAGATAGCTATTGTGGCAGCTTCAAGAGCTGAAAAGTATAAGATGACACCACAGGCTACAGATACTACGCCGGGAATACTCAGATGTTATGATACGGAGTTATTTGTCCAGACGATTAAAGAGGCCAGAGCTAATGCAGATTATGTAGTTGCGGTTGTCCACTGGGGTACTGAGCATACAACTGTGCTTGAGGACGTTCAGAGGTCTAGCGCAAGGGAATATATAGATGCAGGAGCAGATGTTATTATTGGCGGTCATAGCCATTGCCTTCAGGGTATAGAGTATTATGAGGATAAGCCAATATTTTATAGTCTTGGTAATTTCTGGTTTGATGAGTATAATGTTGATACAATGCTTGTGAATATCAGAATAAGCGGCAATGATGATGGTGATAAAATTGATGTATCAGTAGTGCCAGCTGTTCAGGACGGCACATTACAGGGGTGCGTGACACGTATATGCACACAGGAAGAAGATAGAAGCAGAATATTCAGCCTTCTTAATAAGGTGAGTATTAATGCAAATGTGGCAGATGACGGAACAGTTACGCAGGTGAAATAGGTCTGTTGGCATAACGGATGGTATATGGCTTGAGTGGCGGCTCGTATCAGGGGCTTACGCCAGAATATTTAATTGGATATTGTTATAAAACAGATTGCAAAGAAAACCGCGGTTATTATCAAAAGTCAGGTACTTTGAGCACGCCGGTACTTAGGTGCTGTATTTTAGCACCTTAGTATCCGCTGCGTGCGAGAGTAGCGAGAGCGTGCCTGACGTTGATGATAACCGCGATTTTATTTACTGTCGTTCGTTAGTTATTACTGTTATTTAGCTAAATTAGTTATTAGTGTCATATATTGAATGACTATCGTGAAGCAATATGTATTAGTCTGTAGAATCTTTAAGCGACTGCATATATTCGTGCATAGATTCTGCAACAATCTTACTATGTGCCACAGCCTCTACAACAGTTCTTGCCCCATTAACGACATCACCAGATGCGAATATTCCAGGGCGTGATGTATGACCTGTTTCGTCAGCTTCAAGAAGACCACGTTTGTTGGCATTTAAGCCTTTAGTGCTGTTGACAAGTCTTGTCATTGGTCCCTGGCTTATTGAGATAATAACGCTGTCTGATTCGTATAATGTGTCGCTTCCATCTACATCAGTGAATGAGCCATCTTCATTTTCTATTACATCTCTGAATATTACGCCGTTATCTTTAATCTCAACTGGTCGTTTGTTATATTCAAATTCAACACCTTCAAGAGTGGCGTAGCTGAATTCGTACTGGCTGGCAGCTACTTCTTTAGTGATAGAGAAGCAGGTGAGCCTGCGGACACCTTTTCTTATCGCTGTTCTTGCAACGTCCATAGCAGCATTACCAGCACCGATTACAATTACACGTTCGCCAAGCTTATAGCTGTCGGGGTTGTTAAGATAGTTAATTCCAAAGTGGACATTTCCAAATGTCTCGCCCTTTATGTGAAGTGTGTTAGGATTCCATACGCCAGTTCCTACGAATATAGACTTATAACCATCACGGAATAAATCTTCAATAGTTATTGCACTTCCTATAAGAGTATTAGGACGTACCTTGATACCCTTTAATTCAAGATGACGGTATTCGATATCGTCAAGAACTGATTTGGGAAGACGAAATTCAGGAATACCATATCTTAAGACACCGCCAATTTTGTCCTTGCCCTCAAATATAGTTACCTGATATCCATATCTTGCCAGGATAATAGCGATTGTAATTCCAGCAGGACCTGAACCGATAATAGCTACGCGCATACCGTTAGATGGCTTAGGACCTTCTGTCATTTTGTTAGCATATGTAGTTGAGATATAATTCTCTATTGTTGAAAAATGTACAGGTGCTCCCTTATGTCCAAGAACACAATGCCCCTCGCATTGGTTTTCGTGGTTACAGACAAGACTGCATACAGTTGTAAGAGGATTATTTTCAAAAAGCATTTTACCTGCTTCATCAAGCTTGTTCTCTTTGAGTAACTTAATTGCCAGTGGAATGTTGGTGCTTATAGGGCAGCCTTTCTGACACTGTGGAACTTTGCATTGAAGACAACGATTGGCTTCATCCATAACATGTAATGCCATATATACCTGCTTTCTGCGCTAGTGCGCCATATAATAATAACCAGAATATATAGTCAGCAGGAAATGTTAGTGCCAACTAATATTCTGGTTATATTCTAGCATATGTGATTGCTTATTAAAAGAATAGATAATCTTTTCACAATTATTTGAAGATATTTCTGAATAATCTAACCAATATTGATTGTGAAGGTGCTAATGTGACTATAGTATCTGTAGTATTTAACATTCGTAGTACATACACGGCGATAAATAGCACCGCAGATGATATAAAGATACAATTCAATAGGCGGCTTAACCTGACGGAAGGCTTAATACGTCTGGTATTAACTATATATACGATAACACTTATTAATAGCACTGGAAGTGTAAGGACAAGAGGATGATAATTAAGTGCAGCGTGTGTATCACCGTGAAGAATTGCAAGCACAGCTCTCGTCATACCGCAGGCTGGGCAGGAAATGCCTGTTATGAATTTAATAGGACAGCCAATATGGGTAAAATAGAGCAGTATAATAATAAGGAAGAAACAGACTGATAATTTGAAAATGTTCCAGTAAGAAGATGTTCTGATGTTATGCCAGCGTATTGATGATTTAACAGGGTGTGAGCCGGCAGTTGTATTGTGCTGTGGGTTCAATGAATGTTTCATATTCTTAATAAAATCCTTAATATTAATAAAATTCTTAATATAATAAGTTACATTGTTAGAAATTATAATTGCCAATTATAGGTGCAAGTTAATTAATAAATATATAACAAATAGTGAAAAATATTACATATACACCTTGATAATAACGATAAGTTATATATTTTAATAAATTTTTAATTTTTGTGCATTTTACTCTATACAATTGTATTTTTAATGTATTTTCTTCTTATTATATAACATAATGGTATGTCTGCATACATTTTTTATATATGTTATAAATGATAAAACATAAAGAATTCTATGTAAAATATTAAAAAATAAATAAATGACCGATGGTCAGTATTGCTTGATATTCCTTAATTGTACTAACTTTTATACATAATAAATGCTGTATCATAATGTCAGATAATACATATATTTTTATGTAATATTAGAAAATTATCATATCCATAATTAATTGAGATAACAAGTTGATGTACTGATATACATACATAGATTTGTATAATATGTTAAGATTAAAAAGTTAAGGTTGTTAAAAATTAATTTATTTGCTTTACATTTCCATAAAATGGGTATAAACTTCGCAGTGAGAAAAAGAAAGGATAAGGAGATGGTTTTTTGAATGATTTAGCACAGAATCTTATTGAAGAGCTTCAATGTGAGACCGTCTTTACGATTCCTATTTTGGGTGGAATACCAGTATCTGAGGCAGTTGTGGTCACATGGATCATTATGGCAGTCCTGGTTGTAGTTTCATTTATACTGACCCGAAATCTTAAGGTGGATCATATAAGTAAAAGACAGGCTGTTGCTGAAAGCATAGTTACAGGTCTTATGAAGATGGTTCAAGGAATGGTTGGCGAGAAGGGTAAGGCTTATGTGCCGTATCTTACAACAGTTATGTTATATATTGGTGTTTCCAATATTATCGGACTGTTTGGATTTAAGTCCCCAACAAAGGACTTAAGAGTAACGGTAGCACTGGCACTTATGAGTATTATTCTTATTGAAGCTGCTGGTATCTATCACAAGGGTGTTAAGCGTTGGTTACACGGCTTTGTTGAGCCGGTTGCAATCGTAACACCAATTAACATTCTCGAAGTTGTTACAAAGCCACTTTCACTTTGTATGCGACTTTTCGGTAATGTATTAGGAGCTTTCGTTATTATGGAGCTTCTGAAAATGATACTTCCGGTAGGACTTCCGGTTGTGTTCAGTCTGTACTTTGATATATTTGATGGTTTACTTCAGGCATACGTATTTGTATTCCTTACATCATTGTATATTGATGAGATTACAGAATAATTAATTAAGAAAGCTTGTTGTGTAGGCAGATAGCCTATATATGAGTATATGTTAAGAAAAAGGAGATAAGATTATGAGTGGAACAATTATAGCTATTGGCGCAGGTATCGCCGTATTAGGTTCATTTGGTGCAGGTATTGGTATTGGTATAGCAACTGGTAGAGCTTCAGAAGCTGTTGCAAGACAGCCAGAGGCAGAAGGTAAGATTACAAAGACACTTATTCTTGGTAGTGCGTTGGCAGAGGCTACTGCTATTTACGGTTTCGTTATCGCCCTTATGATTATCGTTATGCTTGCTTAAGCATAATAAAAGCCTGCTTTGGCAGACAAATATAAAGATAACAAGAAAAGATTAAAGGAAAGGCAGGGAATAAGATGCTCCAGTTAGATGTTTGGAATGTTTTATTTACAGTTATTAACCTTTTAATTCTCTTTGTGCTTATGAGAATATTCTTATATAAGCCAGTTCAGAAGATTATTGCAGCAAGACAGGCAGAGGCCGATAAGCAGTTTGATGAGGCTGCGGCTAAGCAGAGCGAAGCAGAAGAACTTAAGACTAAGTATGAAGCAGTTTTAAGTGATGCTGAAAATGAGAAGAAAAAGGTTGTTGCTGAGGCGAGAAAGACTGCTGATGAAGAATATCAGCGTATCGTAACAGATGCACACAAGACAGCTTCACAGATTAAAGATGACGCCGAGGCTGAGGCTATAAGCCAGAAAGAACAGATATTAAAGAAAGCAGAAAAAGAAATTGCAGATATGGTTGTAGATGCAGCAGCTAAGGTTGTCGGAAGCAATAGTGCCGATACTAATGCAGCACTTTATGACACATTTTTGAATAAAGCAGGTGATAAATAGTGATACAGACAGCAATTGATTATGCAAAAGAATTACATAAAGCTGGAATGACACACGAAGAATTATCTTCGGTGAAAGATATATTTGATGTTGTACCACAGGTTAAGGAAGAACTTAATGATCCTACGGTATCACTTGAAAAGAAGCATCTTGTGATTCAGAAAGTATTTTCTAAAAATGTAAGAAACTTCTTACAGCTTTTATGTGATAATAATGATGTTAATTTATTTGAAGAAGTATATAAAGCTTTAACAGAACTTGAAAAGACACCAGAACAGAAGGAAAGTTCAGCAGTCCTTACTTATGTTGAAGCGCCATCTGATGAGCAGCTTGCAGGTATTAAGAAGTTCATTGAGAAAGAATTCCATAATCCTGATATTAAGCTTGAGATGGTTAAAGATCCATCTCTTAAGAGTGGATTTGTATTAAAGGTTGGCTCTAAAGAGTATGACTGGAGTGAGAAAGCACGTATTGACCAGTTAAAGAGCAGTATTGCCAAGGCAGTTGGAACAGGTTCGGCTACAGCAAGTGAGAAAGGTATTCTTTCAATCCTTGAAGCTAATATCGAAGATTTCCAGCTTGAAGTTAAGGATAAAGAGATTGGTGTAGTTAACTGGGTTGGTGATGGTATTGCCAATGTTGATGGAATTGACCACGCTTTTTATGGTGAAATCGTTATATTTGACAGCGGTGTAAAAGGTATGGTTCAGGATGTCAGACGTGATGAAGTCGGCGTTATTCTTTTTGGTAGTGATATTGAAGTTAAAGAGGGAAGTAAGGTTGTCCGTACAGGAAAGATGGCTGGTGTTCCAGTTGGTGAAGGTTTCCTTGGAAGAATTGTTGATGCACTTGGTTCACCTATTGATGACAAGGGTGATATCCAGGCAGATGGCTACAGACCAGTAGAGTGTGAAGCACCTGGTATTACAGAGCGTAAGTCAGTATCAGTACCTATGGAGACTGGACTTCTTTCTATTGATTCAATGTTCCCTATAGGACGTGGACAAAGAGAGCTTATTATTGGTGACCGTCAGACAGGTAAGACAGCTATCGCAACAGATACAATTATTAACCAGAAGGGTAAAGGCGTTATTTGTATATATGTCGCTATTGGACAGAAAGCTTCTACAATAGCCAAGCTTGTTAATACATTAAAGACAGCAGGTGCTATGGATTATACAACTATTGTATCAGCTACAGCAGCAGATCCAGCACCATTACAGTATATTGCCCCATATGCAGGTACAGCTATGGCTGAATACTTTATGCACAATGGCAAAGATGTACTTATTATATATGATGATCTTTCAAAGCATGCGGTTGCATATAGAGCAATATCACTTCTGCTTGAGCGTTCACCAGGACGTGAAGCTTACCCAGGTGATGTATTCTATCTTCATTCAAGACTTCTTGAAAGATCAAGCCGTCTTTCACCAGAAGCAGGTGGTGGTTCAATAACAGCACTTCCTATTATAGAGACACAGGCAGGCGACCTTTCAGCATATATACCAACCAATGTAATATCTATTACAGATGGTCAGATATTCCTTGAAAGTGAGTTGTTCTTCGCAGGTCAAAGACCAGCCGTTAACGTAGGTCTTTCTGTATCCCGTGTTGGTGGTGCAGCACAGACTAAGGCTATGAAGAAGGCAGCAGGAAGTATCCGTATTGATCTGGCACAGTACAGAGAGATGGAAGTGTTCACACAGTTCTCATCAGATCTTGATGAAAGTACTAAGAATCAGTTACAGCACGGACGTGCACTTATGGAACTTCTTAAACAGCCAGTAAGCCACCCATTCAGTATGGCTGAACAGGTTATTATATTAGTTTCAGCTAATGCACATATTTTTAGTGATGTTGAACTTGCGGATATTAAGACATTTAGAAAAGAAATGCTTACATTCTTTAAAGAACAACATTCAGATATTATTAATACAATTGAGTCCACTAAAGATCTTACAGATGAGACTAAGGAAGCAATTATAGAGGCTGCTAAGGAATTTAAGAATAAGTAATATTAATAAAAATGTGTGGAAATGGAGGATAAGCTATGGCGAATACTAAAGAAATTCAAAGCAGAATAAATAGTATTCATGATACAATGAAAATCACCAAAGCTATGTATATGATGTCCTCAGTTAAACTTAGAAAAGCCAGACAGAAGCTTGAGGATACAGAGCCTTACTTCTATGGATTGCAGGATCAGATAAAGAGTATTTTGTATCATTTTCCTACTATGCAGCATCTTTTCTTTGATAATAGAAATAGTGATATGCACGAGCAGATAAAGAAAAAAGCGTTTATTGTCATAAGTGGCGATAAAGGAATGGCTGGTGCATATAACCATAATGTATTAAAAGAAGCCAAGAGATTGTGCGATGAGTCACAGGAATACAAGATATTTGCAATCGGAGAAACTGGCAGACAGTATTTTACTTCACTTGGTTATAATGTTGAGGAGTCATTCAGATTTTCAGCTAATAATCCATCAGTTCACAGAGCCAGAGTTATAACAGAAGACATAGTTGAGCGTTATAAAAAAGAAGAAATGGACGAAGTGTATATTGTGTATACACGAATGGAACGAGGAATGAAAGAAGAGGTCGAGGTTGAACAGTTACTTCCTCTTAAGACCAATCAGTTCATTAAGGAAGAGTTAGTTGAGAATGTAAAAAAGGGTAAAAGTAATGGTACCCTTGAAGATTTTGAAGGCTCAGATGATTATTTTGTAATATATCCGTCACCAAAGGTTGTTCTTAATGATCTTGCATACAATTATGTAACAGGATTCATATATGGAGCACTTGTTGAGGGTTTTGCGACAGAAGAAAATGCACGAATGGTTGCTATGCAGGCAGCTACAGATAATGCAGAAGCTATGCTTAAGGAATTATCAATTGAGTATAACAGACTTCGTCAGGCAGCTATAACACAGGAGATTACTGAGGTTATAGGTGGTGCTAAGGCTCTTAAGAAGAAAAAGATGAAGAAAGCAAAGGCGGGGAAATAGCCGCAAGATATAGCAGAAAGAGGTGAATTCAGGTGGAAGAGATGAAAGGAAAGATAGTACAGGTTTCAGGACCTGTAGTCGATGTCGAATTTGAGGGCAGTTATCTTCCAGCAATCAAGGATGCACTTTATGTAATACAGGATGGAAAAAAGAAGACAATGGAGGTATCACAGCATATAGGTAATAACGTTGTAAGATGTATTATGCTTGCAGCTAGTGAGGGCCTTTGTAAAGATATGGAGGTAACAGCTACAGGAAGCGGTATATCTGTACCTGTAGGTGAGAAGACTCTGGGAAGACTTTTTAACGTCCTTGGAGATACCCTTGATAATGGAGAGAAATTAGATGAAGAAGAACACTGGTGTATACATAGAAATCCACCAACATTTGCAGAGCAGAGTCCTGTTGTAGAAATGTTACAGACAGGTATCAAGGTTATTGATCTGCTTGCACCATACGCTAAAGGTGGTAAGATTGGTCTTTTCGGTGGTGCTGGTGTTGGTAAGACAGTTCTTATTCAGGAGCTTATCAGAAATATAGCTGCTGAGAGTGGTGGTTATTCAATCTTTACAGGTGTAGGAGAGCGAAGCCGTGAGGGTAATGACTTATGGACAGAGATGAAAGAGTCCGGAGTTATTGATAAGACCGCCTTGGTATTTGGTCAGATGAATGAACCACCTGGAGCAAGAATGAGAGTTGCAGAGACAGGTCTTACAATGGCTGAATATTTCAGAGATGTTAAGAAGCAGGATGTGTTGTTATTCATTGATAACATTTTCCGTTTCGTTCAGGCTGGTTCAGAGGTTTCAGCACTTCTTGGACGTATGCCATCAGCCGTTGGTTACCAGCCAACTCTTGCAACTGACTTAGGTGAATTACAGGAGAGAATTGCTTCAACAACAAGAGGTTCTATCACATCAGTTCAGGCTGTATATGTACCAGCCGATGACCTTACTGACCCAGCTCCTGCAACAACATTCTCACATTTGGATGCAACTACAGTTCTTTCAAGAAAGATTGTTGAACAGGGTATATATCCTGCCGTTGACCCACTTGAGTCAACATCAAGAATTCTTGAACCAGATGTTGTTGGTGAGGAACATTACAGCGTAGCAAGACGTGTTCAGGAAGTTTTACAGAAGTATAAGGAATTGCAGGATATTATTGCTATCCTTGGTATGGAAGAACTTTCAGAAGATGATAAGCTTACTGTATACAGAGCAAGAAAAATCCAGAGATTCTTATCACAGCCTTTCCATGTAGCTGAGAACTTCACAGGTACACCAGGTAAATACGTTCCAGTTGAAGATACAGTTAAAGGCTTCAAGGCAATACTTGATGGTGAAATGGACGAATATCCAGAAGCTGCATTCTTTAATGTAGGTACTATTGAAGATGTTAAGGCTAAGGCTGAAACATTAAAGTAGATAAAGCTGGATTTGCTTCACAAGACAGGAAAGTAAATATCTTTTCCTGCCGCAGAAGCGTAGGTTTTGTTTCACAAAACAATGAGGTAAATACCTCTGCTCGCCAGAGGACTCGCATTTTTACTTCGTAAAAACAATGAGGTAAAACCTTCGGCTCCTGCAAGAGCAGTCGCATTTTGCTTCGCAAAACAAGGAGGTATGGGTTGAATACATTTTCATTGAAATTAATAGCCTGCGATAAGGTATTCTACGATGGACCTTGTGAAATTCTTATATTTGATGGTTTCGATGGAGAGATGGCTATTATGGCTAATCACGAGCCTATGACCTGTAGTGTTGAAACAGGAGAATTAAGATTCAGAGTTCCAGGAGAAACTGTATGGCAGGAAGCTATAGTTTCGACAGGACTTCTTAAAGTTGAACACAACAAAGTTGATATAATAGTGTATTCGGCTGAGAGACCTGAAGAAATAGATAAGTTCAGAGCTGAGGCGGCGCTTGAAAGAGCGAGGGAACAGCTTGCACAGAAACAGAGCATTATGGAATATCACGTATCGACAGCCTCTATGGCGCGAGCTATGGCACGACTTCGTGGTGTTAAGAACCATGATGTATAGAAAGTTAATATATTATAATATGTACAGGGCTTGCAGGGCAGAAAATGTACCAGTAGGCGGTGTGTGTAGATATTAATAAAATGTAAAGACACCATTCATTAGCGTGAAGTTAATGGGTGGTGTTTTTAATTTTCCTATTGCACAAATATAAATACAATGCTATATTAGTATTAGAAAATATTATAAAGCGTGAGTTGTATACAAAAGATAAACTATACTACTGTATATAGTGAATAGGAGGTGCAGCGTATGCCAGTTATACAAAGTCCGGGACAAAGAATTAATAATATGAGAGTTATAGAATTTCCATTATGGCTCAGAATTGTCTGCTATATTATAGCGATAATATTTGTATTATGGATACTTCGTTCGGTATATAAGTACATTGTATATCAGAAGCTTATAGCTAACAGAAAGAATGAAAATGCAGTTCTGGTATCCAAAGTCAAAGAAGCATACCGCGAAGTAAAGGCATATAACACATCGTTAGGTGCTAACAGACCGGCACCGGGGTATGGAAGCACGTCTAATAGGGGAATAGCTTATAGATTGTACTTTGATGTCAATGGGAAAGATGTTGAACTTGATGTAGATGAGAAGACATTTGATAACATTAAAGAAGGAGATAAAGGAGTATTAGATTATAAAGGTTGTGAGTTTTATTCATTTACGAAAGAATAGAGCTTTCAGGAGATGTTGATGTCATCAATGAAAAGGAGGATTTTTATGGGGAAAGCTAAAAGCGGTAAGAGCAATGTTTTAAAGATTGTATCTATTGTGGCAGCGATATTAGTGGCAGTCGGTATAATAGCTGTATTTGTAGCACCATTGATACCTGTAAGGAAGGTAGATGAAAGTGCGTACAAGAAGCTGGATAACAACGATGTATATGAGCGTGCATACAATATATATGGCGTACAGATATATAAGGACAGGGATAAGGCACTTGCACAGTTTAAGGCAGATTATAATGATGCTTTAGTGTATTTGAACGAAAAGCTTGTTCTAGGTGAGTTTAATACAAGCTATGATATGCTTTCACAGTATGGCGAGAATGGATGGCAGTATACATTTTCGGCTGATGAGAAGAGAGAACTTGGGGAAGAAAAGGTCAATGAACTTAAGCAGAAGATGGCAGGAATTTCAGCATTTTGTGATATGTATGAGAATACAAACTGGCGTTATTATGTCGGACTGCAATAAGCAAAACTTAAGCTATAGATATTTTAGATGTAAATAGTCTTTTTTTGTAAGGTATATTGTTATTGAATTAATGACGTGATAAATTATACCTATATAATTAAATATTCGTATTGTTATGAACATAATTTCACACAATATAAAAGCAGAGTAGAATAGATAGACAGGGGTAGATTGTGATGAATATAGCTATATGTGATAATGAGGAGATGTTCGTGAAGAATATAAGTGGGCTTTTAGAAGAATATCTTGATGAGAATAAATTGCAATATAGTATAGATATGTACAGTTCGGGCAGTGAGCTGATTGGTTTAAAAGATAAGATAGTGAATTACGACATAGTATTTCTGGATATTAATATGACAGGAATAGATAATATTAAAGTAGCTGAATGGATAAGAATGTATTCGGATAGAGTTATAATAATATCTATAACCACAATGTCAGATTATAATATGCAGGGTTATAAGTATGATGTGTTCAGATATTTATTGAAGGATAGTATGGATTTAAAAGGTTCAATCTATGAATGTATGAACGCAGTATTATATAAGCTGAATTACATTAATTCTGATAAGAGAATTATTAGTTGTGACTCTGGCAGTAAAGAGGTTGATGTCAGTAAGATTATCTATATAGAAAGCAGTGGCCATAAAGTTACATATCATATATATGGTAAGGAATTTGGTGGTTATGTTGTCAAGAGCAAGCTTGATGACATAGAGAATGAATTAAAGGAATATAAGTATCTTTTAAGGGTACATCAAAGCTATATAGTTAATATGATGTATGTTAATAACATCAGCAGTTATCGTGTGTACCTAAAGAATGGCATAGATTTGGGTGTTCCGAAATCACGATATAAAGAAGTTAAGAAGAGAATACTGGAATTTAAAGAAAATAATTAGCGGTTAAAAGTTTAAGCGGGAATATTATTTGATAATGAAATAGTGGTATTTAATATCAGATATATTGGTCATTATAGATGACTATATATATCTGATTTTTTTGTGGTTAAATTATTCTAATAAAATGTAATAGTAAATATAGTCGTTTTTTGTCTGCTATAGTCGTTTTTTGCAAATAGGGTTGTATGAAGTGAAATAATGTGATAATTTTTGGCTATAGAAGCAATGTGTGCGAGAAACGAAAGATAATAGGTTAGTTGAGAGATAATAACAAGACGGAAGATGAGTCAGAAAGGGAGCAGCTTATGAAGAAATTAACATTAATAGCAGATGTATTATTAATAAGCTTATCAGCAGGTTTATTTTTGCCAAATTCTACAATAAATATGGCAAAGTATCAAAGTGATAATAATATGAGCTTGATAACAGAGAAAGATAATATTATACCAGGGGAAGTTATGGATAATCAGATACCGGATAAGCTTTATGATGTAGGTAATGAAGACCAATGGTATATAAGTCAGGCTGTTCGTAGAGCAGTTGATAAAGAAGAAGCAGATAATAATGCAGAATTATTTAGAAAAGATGATACATCAATAGTAAATTGCAGAGAGATAAAAGATAAAGAAGATAATATATTAAGATACATATATGAATACAGTGATGGTGGATATTGTATTAGCGGCAGTGATATAGGGTACAGGAGTGCATTATATACGCAGCTTAAATATGAATATTATATTCCAACACAATATGGAATTAAGATGAATGATGAAAGCTGGTATCAGTTAGATGAACTTGATGATTTATCAAAGGAAGATTGTTTGGCAGATGTTAGTAATATTCTCGCAGAATTAGAAATTGAAGTATGCGATGAGCCAGATGTATATGTTATAGATGCTGATAGTCAAAAGAAAGTTAAAGATAAATTACAATTGACAAGTGAATTAGATGATTGGACTAAAGAAGATGAATGTTATTGTATGATATTTAAAAGAAAGCTTGATAACCAGGCAATGTCAGATGTGGCATTTGATAATATTTTAAAGAGTGGTGTACCAACACAGGTTAAAGTTATATATGGAAAGCAGGGACTTATCTATCTTGATACATCTTATCAATATGATTTTATTACAAAGGAAGATGTTAAGGATAAAGTTATAAGTTATGATATTGCTGTAAATATAGTAATGACAAAGTATGATTATGTGTCAGAACAGAATATTATTCGGGCAGAATTACAATATATACCTCAGGTAACAGGTAGCGATGGCATAGATTACAATACCAGATATGAGATAGCTCCATATTGGGCGATTGTTATTGAAATACCATCTGTTATAGGAGAAAATGCAACAAAGAACGAAATTATATTCGTTAATGCGGTAGATAAAACCATGTATAAGGATACATTTTCAAATGTTATAAGGTGATGTATAAGAGGAATGTTTATACCATATTGTCATATCTAGTTAGAAATGCAGTTGCAGTTGTAGTTGCATTAGGGGTAATTGGAACAATTCCAGTATTTGCAGAAAGTTATGATATGGAAGATGGACACGCTTATAATAATGCGACAAGTTCAGGGGAAGCAAGAGATAGAGTTGAATTATCCTCTTGCTGGTAATTAAATGAAAATATGACTTAGCTTCAATAAATAATATATTGAAGCTAAGTTATATCCATATAAGGGAGGGGTGGAGCTTATGAAAAAAGTATATATTATATTACTGCTTCTGGTAATGATGATAAGTGCTGGTTGTGGAACAGAAACAACATCATCTCATAATACAGAGTCAGATATAGAATTAGATAAGCCAAGTGTAACAATAACGGAAAATAATACATTGGGTAAAGATGTATCTGATATTGAGAGCGAAAAGAATTCATCAGGCAACAGTGATGACAGGATTATAGATAGTGGATTTTGGGTAAATGAGTTAAAGACAGATAATGGAGTGGTGTGGAAATATACTCCATTAATTAATCCCAAAGTTGCTGGGGTATTTGATTGTGAAGATGATGCTAAATTTGTATTTTCATATGAATATTCTGGATATAATCGTCCAGATGGCACAAAGACAGCAACATTAAAGAGCTATGGATGTCAATTTATATATGTGAGCAATCCAATGTTGGGATATAATGCTGATGAAGAGGTATATCCAACACAGGAAAAGCAGATTAAAGAAACCTTTTCATTAACAACAAATAATGGAATTAACAAATTGGGTATATATGATGTGGGATGTATAACTTTTGCGTTGTATAAAGATTTATATCCTGAATATCCAGAGATGAAACTGCAAGTGTATGGAATACCTAATAATCTGATAGAGCAGAGGTTTGATGATATAACTAAATGTGATGGAAGAGCATATAAGGATTTTTTGGTGAAAGACTGTCCAAATGAAGATTTTGTAAGTTGTGTATATTTAGGGGAAAAAGATATAACAGATACAAGTATATTTTATATAGATTATAAAAAGATGGCAGAGGAGAATGATTGCGGTCAGTTTTTACTTGTGTTAAAAGTGTCTAAAACAACAGGCTTTGCTTACCTTATGAATGGTGATAATTGCTACAATATATCTGATAATGAAAAGTATCAGGTGTGGAAACAGGAACATATAGGGCAGTTCATAGGGGAGTGAGAAATATGAGAATTAGATATATATTAAAGCTTATGCTTGATGACATTTTTCAAAAAAAGATAATGATTATACTGCTTTTTGCTATGAGTTCAATATCTATATATATGACTGATGTTATAGCAACAAGATATTTTTCTAATCAGTATAGAATTAATTCAATGAGTTCGATGTTTGCGGTAAATCCGGATAAAGTTAATTATGTAAAATATCTTAATCTAATGAGTCCTGAATATACTCCTCAGATAGGTGATGAGCTTATACAATATATTCGTAATTATAAAGGTGTTGTTGCTTGTGGAAGATTTAATAACAATAAAATGATACTTAATGGTGAACTTGTAAAGACACTTGTTATAGAAAAAGATATTGCTAATATGGGTAATCTGCTGTTGGATAGCGATAATCTGCAAAGTATAAAAAATGGTAGTGAGAATGTAGTATATGTGGGCTATAGTTATAGGAATGAGTATAAAACAGGAATTCAATTTAATTATTATGAGGAAAACGAGAAATCAAGTTGCGAGATTGCAGGTTATTTAAAAAAGGGAGCATCGTGGCCTTTAAAGGGAAAGTTATTTGGCGGTGTTAGTGATATAGACTCATACAATCTTGATAATACGATTGTTGTAATAACTCCAAATTATGAATATTTTGACAATATAGGAGGTATGCCGGATACACCATATTATATAGTTGATGATGAGACAGTGGCAGATAAACTTAAGATGGATATTGTTGAATGGGCGGCAGAGCGTAATCTTGGGGTAAGTGTGCTTAATGAGGCAGATGAAATAGCAAATGAAAAAGAGTTAAGAAATATAACAGCGGACAGCTCATTTAGTGCAGAAGTTTTGCTGTTTCTGCTTGCATTAATATCAATGTCTTCTGCGGCAATAGTTTCGTGTCTTTTGAATAGACAACATATGGGAATTATGGTTGCTTGTGGAGTTAGCAAGCGAAGTATTATGGTAATTAATTATATGGAAAATGTCTTTGTAGTGTTAATTCCAGAAATAATTATATGGCTTATATGTCAGAAAAATATATTTGGAAAAGTATTTATGAATAACATTTCAGAGCTGGATATGATTAAATATGGTGACTGGTTTAGTCATTGTATCGCTGTTCCAATAATGTATCTGGCAGAACTTGTAATTGTTATTGTTATAGCTGGTATTGTGCCTATGTTTATAATATCACGAATGAAAGTGGCAGAAGTTATCAAACCAGTAGATTAATTATAGAAAATACTAGGTGTGCAGATTGATGGTGAAGGCTGTTAAATCAGTAGGTTAGTGACAGAGGTTTTCCAAATATAAGATTAGCGGTGGAGAAGTTATTGAACAGCATATTCAGGGGGCATTTGAATGAGAAAAATATTTAATAAAATATTCAGATACAGGCTTGTTTCGATATATTTCATATTAAGTCAGCTTGTTATTTTAACAGCAATATTTGGAGTGCTTAATACGATTAATAAAGCTTATGCAAAAGAAAATGACAGGCTTAAGGCTCTGGCTAAGAATAGAATAGAGCTGAATATAGATACATTTGCAAAGAAAGATATATTATCATATGCGGCAGTAAATGTAGATGTAGGAAATGTGTTAGCACAAGGACGTATGTCGGTAGAAGTGGCACAAATTGGAAGTACGAACCGTTGTGAAGTGCTTTTGGCAGTTAATGAGTCAACCCCTTATCCTATGATTAGAGGACATATACCCGATAAAGAAACGGATAATGGCAGAAATTGTGTAGCATTAGGACGTGATAAATACAGATATGTATATAATAGGGATGGCAAGGATTATATAACACTTGGTCAGGAGGAATATGAGGTTGTAGGTGTTATAGGAAGTCAGGTATCTGATTATTGGGACTATAAGATTGTACTTAATATAGATTGTATGAGTGATAGTCTTAAGCAGTCATTTAGTTCACTGTCTAATATATCTTTGACAGTATATAGTAATAAGCAAGATATAATGGAAATTTATAATAAAGTATATTCAAATGTAGTCAATGTTGATAATACCTGTAATATAGTGTCATATAGCAAGAAAGATACGGGCGAAAGCACAGTGAGTGATACTCTTCAGAAAGAAAATATTAAAACTAATGTTATGGTATATGCTTTTTGCCTTATTAACAGCATAATTATATCAATATTCTGGACGGTACAGAGAAAGAAAGAGCTTGCAATAAAACGTGTATTTGGATTTAGCAATATAAGAATGATAGCGGATATTGCAGTTAATCTGTTACTGCTAATGATAATTACTGTAATAATGTATTTTGTAGGATATGTGTTATATAGCTTTATAAGGTATTCAACAATTCAGGGTATGGGATTGTGGAGTGTCAAATTAATATTATTAGCAGTTGGTTTATTTCTGATAACACTTGTTATTGCGATGATATATCCAGTTGTAGATATATATAGGGGGCAGGCATATGATAAGATTAGATAAAATAACAAAAATATATGATGCAAAGGTTGAAAATAAAAAAGTGTTAGATGAGGTATCATTAACTATAGATAATGGGGAGTTTGTAGCTATTATGGGACCATCAGGGAGTGGTAAAAGTACACTTCTTAACATAATAGGCTGTATGGATAGTGTTACAGACGGAAGTTATTATGTTGATGACATAGAAGTGTCACGATTGAATAAATCGGACATACATAGATTTAGAAAGAAGAATATAGGATTTGTATTTCAGCATTTTGCATTAATGGATTATTATACAGCTTATGAGAATATTGAGCTGCCTTTGCTGGCTAACAATATAAGACGAAAAGATAGAAAAAGAATAATTAATGAACAATTGAAAAAGTTGAATATTGTGGAAGAAAAAGATAAATTGCCAAAGAAAATGTCGGGAGGACAGCAACAGCGCGTGGCAATAGCACGCGCACTTGTAACTAATGCAGATATTATTCTTGCTGATGAACCGACTGGTGCATTAGACCAGAGCACCGGACAAGAAGTCATTAATATTTTAAGAGAAATTAATAATCAGGGGAAAACAGTTGTTCTTGTTACGCACGATATAAATATCGCCAGCAACACTAACAGAATTATTAATATATGTGACGGAAAGATTATAAGTGATGAAATGGTATAATTAACTAAAGAGTTGCCTTGCAACTCTTTTTTATTTGTACAAAATGTGGTATTCTATTATTTATTAAGATAATTTATCAAATAAAATATGAATTTTAGCCGTAGAACATATGTAGTATTTTAAAGAAAGCTAGTACATATATTTATTCAATAATGGAAGGGAAAATGTTATGCCAGTAACAGAATATTTAATAAGAAATGCCGAGTTATACCCCGATGAAGTTGCCTTGGTTGAACTAAATCCAGATGAGAAAGATACAAGGAGAACGACTTGGAAAGAATTTGATTTAATACAGCCAAGTGCCAATATGCCATATAGGCGTGAGATTACCTGGAGCGTATTTAATGAGAAAGCCAATAGGTTTGCCAATATGCTTATAAGTCGTGGAGTTAAGAAAGGGGATAAGGTTGCTATTCTTATGTATAACTGTCTGGAATGGCTGCCAATATATTTTGGTGTATTAAAGACAGGTGCAATAGCAGTGCCATTTAATTTCAGATATGACTCAGATGAGATATACTATTGTGCTGAGCTTGCACAGGTAGATGTAATTGTATTTGGTTTTGCGTTTATTGGAAGAATAGAGGTTAATGCTGAGAGATTATTAAGAGGAAGACTTCTTATATATGTAGGGGACAACTGTCCAAGCTTTGCTGAGAGCTATCACGAACTTGTGGCAGATTGTTCAAGTAAAGAGCCTGATGTTAAGATAACAGAAGATGATTATGGTGCGATATATTTTTCATCAGGAACAACAGGATTTCCCAAGGCGATACTTCATAAGCACCAGAGCCTTACACAGGCGGCTATTATGGAACAGAAGCACCATTCTACTGGCAGAGATGATACATTTTTATGTATACCACCACTTTATCATACAGGAGCAAAGTTTCACTGGATGGGAAGCCTTGTTGCAGGAAGTAAGGCGGTTCTTCTTAAAGGAACGAAGCCGGAACAGATATTGTCAGCAGTATCAAGTGAACACTGCACTATAGTATGGCTGTTAGTGCCTTGGGCGCAGGATATTCTTGATGCATTGGATTCAGGAAAGATTAAGTTATCAGATTACAATTTATCGCAGTGGCGTCTTATGCACATAGGTGCTCAGCCAGTGCCACCATCACTGATTAAGAGGTGGAAAGAATATTTTCCTAATCATCAATATGATACTAACTATGGTTTGTCAGAGTCAACTGGACCGGGCTGTGTTCATCTTGGTGTTGAGAACATACATAAAGTTGGTGCAATTGGAATTCCGGGTTATGGCTGGGAATGTAAGATTGTTGATGAGAATAATAATGAAGTCTGTCAGGGTGAAGTCGGTGAGCTATGTGTTAAAGGACCCGGAGTTATGACTTGTTATTATAGAAATGAAGCTGCTACAAAGGAAGTATTAAAAGACGGATGGCTGTATACAGGGGATATGGCTATGCAGGATGAAGATGGTTTCTATTTCCTTGTAGACCGAAAGAAAGATGTAATTGTGTCCGGTGGCGAGAATATTTACCCTGTGCAGATAGAAGATTTCTTAAGAAGATTTCACAAGATAAAGGATGCGGCGGTAATTGGTCTTCCTGACAGGCGTCTAGGCGAGAAGACAGCAGCAATTATAGAGATTAAAGACGGAGTCAGTTGTACAGAGGAAGAAATCGAAAAGTTCTGTCTTGAGCTTCCACGTTATAAAAGACCTAAGCAGATAATATTTGCGGATATACCAAGAAATGCAACAGGTAAGATAGAGAAACCAAAGCTCCGTAAGATATATGGAGCTGATAAGCTTGTTGCGATGGAGAACAAAGCATAATTGTGATTATAGATTAATATGCAATACAGATATTATTATAGATGATGGAAGGAAAAGGTATGAAAGAGTTAATGTTAGGCAACAAAGCGGTTGCCAGAGGGTTATATGAAGCTGGTTGTAAGGTTATATCAAGTTATCCAGGAACTCCCAGCACTGAAATTACAGAGGAGGCAGCAGCTTATAAAGAGATATATTGTGAATGGGCACCTAATGAAAAGGTTGCATTAGAGGTGGCTCACGGAGCAACACTTGGTGGTGTAAGAGCGGCGTGTGCTATGAAGCACGTAGGCTTAAATGTTGCGGCAGACCCATTATTTACAATATCTTATCAGGGGCTTAATGCAGGCCTTGTAGTGTGTGTTGCAGATGACCCGGGTATGCATTCATCACAGAATGAGCAGGATTCAAGGCATTATGCAATTGCGGCGAAGCTTCCAATGCTTGAGCCATCAGACTCAGAGGAGTCGAGAGTATTTGCTAAGAAAGCATTTGAAATGTCCGAAAAATTCAATACACCAGTGCTTTTAAAAATGGTTACAAGAGTAGCCCACTCACAGAGTGTAGTTGATACAGAAGAAAGAGTTGAGCCGGATAGAGTTCCTTATGTAAAAGACCCAGCTAAAGTAATGATGACACTTAACTCAAGAAATGCCCATATAAGGGTAGAGGAGAGAACTAAGGCATTGATAGAATATGCTGAAAGCACAGAACTTAACAGAGTTGAGATGGGTGAGGATACAAGTGTGGGAATTATCACAGACTCTACTTCATACCAGTATGCAAGGGAAGTATTAGGTGATAAAGTTAGCATATTAAAGCTTGGGATGATTAATCCACTCCCAGAAAAGCTTATAAAAGATTTTGCACAGAAGGTAGATAAGGTTATTGTTCTTGAAGAGTTAGACCCTATAATTGAAAATCACTGCAAACAGCTTGGAATTAAGGTGGCTGGTAAGGATACATTTCCTATATGCGGCGAGTTTTCCCAGAACCTTGTAAGAAAATGTCTTGGTATGAAAGAACCAGAGCATATTACTATAGAAGAAAATGTTCCAGCACGTCCTCCAGTTATGTGTGCAGGCTGTCCACATAGAGGAATATTCTACATTTTAAAGAAGAAAAAATGTATGGTATATGGTGATATAGGCTGTTATACATTGGGTGCGGTTGCACCACTTAATGCAATGGATCTAAATGTCTGTATGGGAGCTTCCTGTTCAGGACTTCACGGCTTTAATAAAGCTATAGGTGAGGAAGCAGAGAGTAACAGCGTAGGTGTTATCGGAGATTCAACATTTATGCATTCAGGAATGACAGGTATAACAGACATTTCTTATAATATGAGTAATTCCACAGTCATTATCCTTGATAATTCTATTACAGGAATGACAGGACATCAGCAAAATCCAACTACAGGAAAGAACCTTCGTGGTGAACCAGCAGGAAAGGTTGATCTTGAAGCATTATGCAGGGCATTGGGCTTTAACAGAGTAAGGGTTGTAGACCCATATGACCTTAAGGCAGTTGAGGAAGCTGTTACAGAGGAGCTTGCAGCTAAAGAACCATCTATTATCATAAGCCGCAGACCTTGCGTTATGATTAAAGGAACAGTACATAAACCACCAATCAGTGTAGATGAAAGCAAATGTGTCGGTTGTAAACAATGTATGAGCATAGGCTGTCCAGCAATTGCAGTTAAAGATAAGAAAGCACATATTGACCCTACACTCTGCATAGGCTGTAAAGTATGTTCACAGATGTGTAAGTTCGAGGCAATATAATGTTGTAAGGCGATGTATATTAGGTGTTAATGGAATAGAAAAAAGTATTAGATGTCCGATTTGTTCAAATTAGATTTGCTTGATGTGAAATTAGGCAGGGCATCTGATAATGTCGGAAATGAGGAATATGTATGAGTAATTCAGTTAAGAATATTATGATTGTTGGTGTTGGCGGACAGGGAACACTTCTGGCAAGTAAACTGCTTGGTTATGTTCTTATGCAGCAGGGATATGATGTTAAAGTGTCAGAGGTACACGGAATGAGCCAGCGAGGCGGAAGTGTTGTTACTTATGTAAGATTTGGAGATAAGGTATATTCTCCGGTTATTGATAAAGGTGAGGCTGATTATATTCTTTCATTTGAGAAGCTTGAAGCGTTAAGATGGCTTGAATATTTAAAGACTGGCGGACAGATAATAACTAACACTCAGGAAGTTGACCCAATGCCGGTAATTACAGGTGCTATGCAGTATCCAGATAATATTATCGAGAAGCTTGAAGCAGCCGGTGCTAAGGTAGATGCTAAAGATTTCTTATCAATAGCAGAAGAAGCAGGGTCGGCCAAAGCGGTTAATATTGTACTTATGGGAAGATTATCAGATTATTTTGAAGACATTCCATATGAGGTGTGGGATAAAGCAATAGATGAGATAGTCCCAGAGAAATACAGAGAGCTTAATCATAAGGCATTGAAGCTTGGCAGAGGCTGAGTAAATGTAAAATAATAAAGGTAAAATGGATATACATTTGTGATATTATGGTATCATATGTATATCCATTTTGTAATATTAGTGGCAGGAGTTATTATATAGAATTAAAGAGGCTTATATGTTTAATCTAGAAGAAGAATTAAAGAAGCTCCCGGATAAGCCGGGAGTGTATATTATGCACGATAAACACGACACAATTATATATGTCGGCAAGGCTAAGATATTAAAAAATCGTGTAAGACAATATTTTCAGAGTAATAAAAATCATTCGGCAAAAGTTGTCCAGATGGTTTCACATATTGCATATTTTGAGTATATCGTGACAGATTCTGAGCTTGAAGCACTGGTGCTTGAATGTAATCTTATAAAGGAACACAGACCAAAATATAACACGATGTTAAAGGACGACAAGAGTTATCCTTTTATTAAGGTTACTATTGGAGAGGAATTTCCAAGAGTGTTATTCTCAAGAACAATGAAGCACGGAACTGGCAAATTCTTTGGACCATATACATCAGCAGGAGCTGTCAAGGAGACAATTGAACTGCTCTGTAAGCTTTACAAGGTAAGAACGTGCAATAGAAGGCTTCCTAAAGATATAGGAAAGGACAGACCCTGCCTTAATTACCATATCGGACAGTGCAATGCACCTTGTCAGGGTTATGTGAACAAAGATGAATATAAAAAAAATATAGATAAAGTAATAAGCTTCCTTAATGGTAATTATTCTGAGATTATTAATGAGCTGACGGATAAAATGCAGGATTGTTCCGAGCGTATGGAATATGAGGAAGCCGCCAGATACAGGGATTTGTTAATCAGTGTTAAGCGGATTGCACAGAAGCAGAAGATAACAGCAGATGATGCAACAGACAGAGATGTAATTGCGTGTGCTATGGACGCAGAAGATGCAGTTGTACAGGTATTCTTTATAAGACAGGGCAAGCTTCTTGGACGTGAGCATTTCCATATGAAGGTTGCAACGAATGACAGCAGAAGCGGCATTTTGTCAGAATTTATGAAGCAGTATTATGGTGGAACACCATATATTCCCAATGTGATAATGACACAGGAGGAGATTGAGGATGCTGGTACAATCGCCGACTGGCTTTCAAGCAGGAAGAAGCGGAAAGTTACAATTATCACGCCAAAGAAGGGCGATAAGGAGAAGATGGTTGAGCTTGCTCATAAGAATGCACTTATGGTTCTTACGAAGGATGCGGAGAAGATTAAGCTTGAGGAGAAAAGGACAACAGGTGCTATGAAGCAGATAGCAGACTGGCTTGGGCTTGCTTCGATAAGGCGTGCAGAGGCTTATGATATATCTAATACAAGTGGTGTTGAGTCAGTTGGTTCAATGGTTGTATTTGAGGACGGAAGACCTAAGAAGAATGATTATAGAAAGTTCAGGATTAAGACGGTCAAAGGGCCTGATGATTATAAGAGTATGAGAGAAGTACTTACAAGACGTTTTACAAGAGGAATGAGAGAGCGTGCAGGTGAGGAAGAGACAAGGGGTTTTGCTGTGTACCCGGACCTTATAATGATGGATGGTGGACGAGGACAGGTGAACATTGCACTGGAGGTTCTTGATGAACTTCATATTAATATTCCTGTATGCGGTATGGTTAAGGACGATAACCATAACACAAGGGGACTTTACTATAATAATGTAGAAATTCCAATAGACAGACATAGTGAAGGTTTTAAGCTTATAACAAGGGTTCAGGATGAGGCACATAGATTTGCGATAGAATACCACAGGTCATTAAGAAGCAAGAAGCAGGTAAGCTCAGTTCTTGATGAGATTGAAGGAATCGGACCAGCAAGAAGAAAAGCGTTGATGAAACATTTTCTTGATATTGACAAAATCCGTAATGCCAATGTAAGTGAGCTTATGGAGGCGGAAGGAATTACAGAAAATGTAGCGCAGAACATATATAAATATTTTCATTGATGTGTTATTTTAATGTCTTTTAATATTAATTGCACTGTGTTAAACTATTAATAATAGATAGTCAGAAGATATATAGTCTTAAGCAAGGCAATGAAATATAAAATGTGGCATAATTGCGCAGGATTGGAGTAGATATGAACGGAAAAGAAAGAGTTAATTTATTCAAGGTAATCGAGAAGATGAATCTTGTTAATCTTACACCTGATATTGATGTTAAGGGAATATGGATTCACGTTCCAGAATTTAACAGGCCAGCGTTACAGCTCACCGGATTTTATGACCAGTTCGATAATGACAGAATACAGATTATAGGTAATGTGGAATATGCTTATCTTAAGAGTCTTTCAGAAACCGAGCGTTATGAAAGATATATGCAGCTGTTATCAAGTAATATTCCCTGCCTTATCTTCTGTAGGAATTTAGAGCCGGAGGCAGAGATTATAGAGCTTGCAAAGAAGTATCAGATTCCAATATTAAAGTCTGCTGAGTCAACATCTTCATTTTCAGCAGAAGTTATAAGATGGCTTAAAGTTCAGCTTGCACCTTGCATAGTAATACATGGTGTATTAGTTGATGTATATGGTGAAGGTGTGCTTATTACAGGTGAGAGTGGTATAGGTAAGAGTGAAGCAGCACTTGAGCTTATAAAGAGAGGCCACCGTCTTGTAACAGATGATGCTGTCGAGATTAGAAAAGTAAGTGATGAAACATTAGTTGGTTCAGCACCCGGAGTTACTAAGTATTTCATAGAGTTAAGAGGTATTGGTATTATTGATGTAAAGACACTTTTTGGTGTAGAGAGTGTTAAGGAAACTCAGGAGATTGATATGGTCATCAAGCTTGAGGACTGGAATAAGGACAAGGAGTATGACAGACTTGGACTTGAAGAAGAATACACAGAATATCTTGGCAATAAAGTAGTGTGTCATTCGCTTCCAATAAGACCAGGACGTAATCTTGCAGTAATAGTTGAGGCTGCGGCTGTAAACCACAGACAGAAGAAGATGGGTTACAATGCGGCTAAGGAGTTATATAGAAGAGTACAAGAGAACCTTATGAGAGGTGATGAAGAAGATGAGTTTATTTAAGGATATAGTTCTTGGTATTGATATAGGTGGAACAACCTGCAAATGCGGCGTGTTCACAACAGATGGCACACTTGTATACAAGGATGAGATACCGACAAGAAAAGATGAGGGTGGAAGTCTTATTTTAGCAGACATTAAAGAACATATTCCAGAGCTTATGAAGGCAGCAGGACGAAGCTGTGATGAGATTAAAGGTGTTGGAATAGGTGTTCCAGGTGCAGTAAGAGAAGATGGAACAGTCAACAAATGTGTTAATCTTGGCTGGGGTGTATTTAACGTTGCACAGACTTTTAAAGATATGACAGGCTATGAAGTTAAAGTTGGCAATGATGCCAATATGGCGGCACTTGGTGAATACTGGATGGGAAGTGCGAAAGCATATTCAAGCGTTGTATTAGTTACAATAGGAACAGGTGTTGGTGGCGGAGTTATAATAGATGGTAAGCCAATATGCGGATACAATGGTGCGGCGGCAGAGATAGGACATCTGCCTATAGTAGAGGAGGAGACAGAATACTGTAACTGCGGTAATAAGGGCTGTCTTGAGCAGGTTGCATCAGCAACAGGCATAGTAAGGACAGCGACAAGAATGTTAAATGCAACTGATGAGCCATCAGCACTCAGGACACTTCCTTATATATCTGCTAAGGCAGTATTTGATGAAGCTAAAGCAGGAGATTCGTGCGCCATAAAGGTTGTTGATTATGTATGCAGATATTTAGGAAAAGGCATTGCCTGTGCTTCTGCTATGACTGATACAGAGGTTATATGTATTGGCGGCGGAGTATCAGCGGCAGGTGATTATCTTATAGAAAGAGTTGCTAAGTATTATAAAGAATACGCATTTCATGCATGCAAGAATACTAAGATAGTCAGGGCTGAACTTGGTAATGATGCAGGTATGTATGGAGCTGCCAAGCTGGCGTTAGGTTAATATAAAAGATTGGAGAGTAAGAAGCTTATGGATAACAATGAGCTGTTAGATAATCTTAAATTAATTGTGGGTGACACACAGGCAAGAACTGGTGAACCTATGAATATTCATACTACATTTAGAATTGGAGGCTGTGCAGATTATTATGTACAGCCATCTTCTATTGAGGAGTTACAATCATTAATTCAATTTTTGAATAAATCGGACATAAAATACTGCGTTATAGGTAACGGAAGCAACCTTTTAGTATCAGATAAAGGAATAAGAGGAGTTGTAATACAGCTTTCAGATACATTTGACGAGGTAGAATATATTGATGATGTTACTGTAAAGGTTATGTCAGGAATGATGTTGTCAAGACTTGGTAACAAGCTGGCAGATAAGGGACTTGCAGGCTTTGAATTCGCAACGGGAATACCGGGAAGCGTAGGTGGTGCGGTCAGAATGAATGCAGGTGCATATGGTGGAGAGATTAAAGACATAATAGTTAGTGCCGATGTACTCGACCGAAGCGGCAGGCTTATAAGCCTTAGCAGGGACGAACTTGAGTTAGGTTATAGAACAAGCTGCATAGCAGCTAATGATTATATAGTTGTAAGTGCTGTGTTCAGATTACAGAAAGGCGATACTGACACAATCAAGGCACTTATAAAGGAACTTGCTGTTAAGAGAAGAGCTAAGCAGCCTTTGGAATATCCTAGTGCAGGAAGTACATTTAAACGTCCACAAGGCTTCTTTGCAGCTAAGCTTATAGAAGATGCAGGACTTAAAGGAGTGTCAGTTGGCGGAGCAATGGTTTCAGAGAAACATTCTGGTTTTGTTGTTAATGCAGGCAATGCAACAGCAAAGGATGTGTGTATGCTTACTGATATGGTTAAGGATAAAGTTAAACAGCAGTCAGGTGTAGATCTTGAACTGGAGGTTATAAAGCTCGGAGATTTTAGTTAAATGCCGTGGAGGAACTTATGAAGATAGTTATTGTAACGGGAATGTCAGGTGCAGGTAAATCAACAGCATTAAATATGCTTGAAGATGAGGGATATTATTGTGTTGATAATATGCCTATATCGCTTATACCTAAATTTGCGGAGCTGGCAGACTGTCAGGAACAGGATAACGGATATAATAATATAGCATTAGGCGTTGATATAAGAAGCGGACATTCTCTTGCAGAGTTCGAGTCCGTGCTTGATTATATGAAAAAACGCCAGTATAACTATAAAATATTATTCCTTGAATCTAGTGACGAAGTGCTTGTAAAGCGTTATAAAGAAACGAGAAGGACACATCCGCTTGCGAAGGACGGACGAGTTGACAGAGGTATTGAGCTTGAGAGGAAACAGTTGAAGTTCCTTAAGCAGAGAGCAGATTATATTGTTGATACAAGTACGCTTCTTACAAGAGAATTAAAGCAGGAGTTACAGAAGATAATTCTTGAACGTAAGGAGTATAACAATTTATTTGTAACTGTGCTGTCATTTGGCTTTAAATACGGAATACCAGTAGATGCAGATATTGTATTTGATGTAAGATTTCTGCCTAATCCATATTATGTTGAAGAATTAAGGCCACTTACAGGCAATGACAAACCAATACAGTCATTTGTAATGAAAGCACCAGAGGCGAAAGAATTTCTTAATAAGGTAGATGATCTTATACAATTTCTTCTTCCTAACTATGTAAAAGAGGGCAAGTCAAGCCTTGTTATAGCTGTTGGCTGTACAGGAGGAAAGCACCGTTCAGTAACACTTGCCAATGAGCTGGCGGCAAGAATAGCAAGTACACCATATGGCTGTAAAGCTGAACATCGTGATATAGACAAAGATGCTAAGAGAAAGGGAGATAAGTAATGTCGTTTTCTTCAGATGTTAAAGAAGAATTAAGCACCAGAATTGATATGGCAAGACACTGCCAGATAGCTGAATTTGCTGCGATTATGGGAATGTCAGGACGTATCAGGAGAGCATCGGGCAAAAGAATGCAGATAGAGATGTCTACTGAGAACGAGATTGCAAGATACAAGTTTATAGTATTATTAGAGCAGATATTTGATATTGATACAGGCGATATAATATATGTTTCAAAAAGCAGCCGTGACACAACAATCAGAATAGAAAATCAGGAATATGTCGCTAAAATATTGCAGACACTTAAATGGGCTGATGAAACATTTGATAATATTGAACCTGTATTTGTTGACCCAAGAATAGTGCAGAAGGACTGCTGTAAGAAAGCATTTATAAGAGGTGCATTTATAGCAGCAGGTTCTATAAGCGATCCTAATAAGTTCTATCATTATGAAATAGTATGCGACTATGAAGAAGATGCACAGTGCCTGTGTGATATGCTTATATTCTTCGGGCTTGATGCTAAGATTACAGTCCGCAAGAATGATTATATAGTATATATGAAGGAAGGCAGTAATATAACAGATGTGCTTAATCTTATGGGAGCATATGTTTCGCAGATGAATCTCTACAATGTTATGATTCTTAAAGAAATGCGTAATGACGTGAACCGTAAGGTTAACTGCGAAACTGCGAACCTTAACAAGACGGTTGCCGCTGCGGTAAAGCAGACCAAGGACATAATATATATAAGGGATACAGTTGGTCTTGGAAGCCTTAAGGACAGCTTAAGACAGGTTGCCGAGGTAAGGCTTGAACACGAGGATATGAACCTTAAAGATATAGGTGCATTGTTAGACCCGCCTGTTGGCAAGTCGGGTGTCAATCACAGACTCAGAAAGATAAGCGAATACGCAGAACAGTTAAGACTTGAAAGAGGGGATTGACAACAAGCGTATAATAAAAATTAGGTAAGGTAAATTATTAGTTAAATGTATAGACAGAATGGAGGATAATATGACAAAAGTAGATATTATATCAGGATTTTTGGGAGCAGGTAAGACTACTCTTATTGCAAAGCTTTTAAAAGAAGGACTTGCTGGTGAGCAGGTTGTGCTTATAGAAAATGAATTTGGCGAGATAGGTATTGATGGCGGTTTCTTAAAGGAGTCAGGCGTTGAAATCAGAGAGATGAATTCAGGCTGCATATGCTGTTCTTTAGTTGGTGACTTTGGAACATCTTTAAAGGAAGTTGTTGAGAAGTACCACCCAGACAGAATTATTATCGAACCATCAGGTGTTGGAAAGCTTTCAGACGTTATTAAGGCTGTAAAGGATCTTCATATTGAGAATGAAATCCGTTTAAACAGTGCTTCAACAGTAGCCGATGCTTCTAAGGTAAAGGTATATATGAAGAACTTTGGTGAGTTCTTTAACAACCAGATTGAGCACGCTGGAACTATTATTCTCAGTAGAACACAGAATGTGTCAGAAGCCAAGTTAAAGACAGATATTGAACTTATCAGATCACTTAATAAGGATGCTCATATTATAACAACTCCTTGGGATGATATTGATGGCAAGCAGATACTTGATGCTATGGAAAATGTTACTAATCTTGAACTTGAAATGCTTGCAGAGGCAGCAGCAAAGGTTGCAGAGGAACACGAACATCACCATCATCACGATGGGGAGTGTGGCTGCGGACACGACCACCACGATGAAGAGCATGAACATCACCATCACGATGGGGAGTGTGGCTGCGGACACGACCACCACGATGAAGAACACGAACATCACCATCATCACGATGATGAATGTGGCTGCGGACATGACCACCACGATGAAGAGCATGAACATCATCATCACGATGGCGAGTGTGGCTGTGGACATCATCACGAGCATGGTCATCACCACGCCGATGAAGTATTTACAAGCTGGGGCGTAGAAACTCCTAACAAGTATGACAAGGAAGAACTTTCGGAGATATTAAGAAAGCTTTCTGAGACAGATGATTATGGTAACATCTTAAGAGCTAAGGGTATGCTTCCTTGCACAGATGGTAAGTGGATGTTCTTTGACCTTGTACCAGAAGAATATGAAATCAGGGAAGGTAAGCCTGATTTTACAGGAAGAATATGTGTAATAGGAGCAGAATTAAAAGAAGATGCTCTTAAAGAATTATTTAATGTTTAATTACGGAAGTTAAAGTACTGGACAATCCGCAGACAACACAGACTGGGGGCATAAGCCCCCAGTGTTATATATAGTTAGAATAGATGGAGGACATATAATGGCACAGGAAGAGTATCAGATTCCTATATTTTTAATAAATGGCCAGTTAGATAGTGGCAAGACCAGATTTATCTCAGATACTATAGCAATGGGACAGTTTGCAGAGGCAAAGAATAAGCTCCTTATCGTATGTGAGGAAGGCGAAGAAGAATACAGTGAGAAGCTTTTAAAAGATAATGGCGTGGATATGGTGGTTCTTGAAAAAGAAGAATTAACAGAAGCTAAGCTTAATGAACTTGATAAAGAGTATGACCCTTGGATAGTAATTGTTGAGTATAATGGTATGTGGGATCCAGCCCTTCTTATGGGAACAGCTAAGCCAAGAGGCTGGGAGATATACCAGTCAATAACACTTATTGATGCTACGGCATTCAATCTTCAGTGGAACAATATGAGATCAATAATTGCAGAGACTGTTAAGTATACAGATATGGTTATATTTAACAGATGTAAGTCAGGTATGGATCTTGGAAGCTACAGAAGAAGTATGAGAGCACTTAATAACACACTTCAGATTGTATTTGAGGACGATAAGGGAGAGATGATGTCAATTGCAGAACAGCTTCCTTATGATGTTAATGCGGATATTATCGAGGTTGATGATGCTGATTATGGAATATGGTATATGGATGTATCAGAAAGACCAGATGTATATGTTGGCAAGAAAGTAAGATTTAAGGGTCAGGTATTAAAGAATAAATATTTCAAAGATAAGAACTTTGTACCAGGACGAAAGGTTATGACCTGCTGTGCTGAGGATACACAGTTTATTGGCTATATAAGCTTTTATAATAACATTGCTTCTTTAGAGAATAGACAGTGGATAATGGTTACAGCAACAATCAAGAATGAATTCCAGATGGCATACAAGAAGAAAGGACCTGTTCTTTATGTAGAAAAGGTTGAAAATGCAGAGCCACCAGTGGAAGAGATGGTTTATTTCTAGGATTGCAGGTGCAGAGAAAATGGAATGTTATATTATACATTTTTGAATAAATCGGACATATATAACAATTAGTAATACGGCTGGAGAGAACAATGATACAGGATATATTTCCTAATAGACTTGATAACCAATATGTAGAATGTAGTCCGCAGGATAATGATGTAATCTTCTTCTTTGAGGGTTCATCACTTCTTGCGAAGTATATTAAAGAAGATACATTAACTTATCCACTGTACAAGCAGTTCATACAGGGGATAAAGACAGGCATATCAAAAGATTCTGTTGATAATTATTCATTTACATACCTTTTATCTGTAGATGATACGAAATATTTTCTTGCACAGAGAAAAGGCGAATTATTAAGAGGACAATATGCTGGTGAAATGGCAGATTCCAAAGTGCATAATGAGTATACATCAGTGGTGGAAGGATTTTCATTTGTCGGGGTAGACTCATTTAGAAAAGCCAAACCGAAAGCCACAGCATTTGCAGCAATAACGGCATATCATCTGTATGGCTGGTACAGGGACAATCATTATTGTGGACGATGTGGCAGACCTACAATACACGATAACAAAGAGCGTATGGTAAAGTGTCCGGTATGTGGCAATATGGTATTCCCAAAGATAAGTCCTGCGGTTATCGTGGCAGTTACAGATAACGACAGGGTTCTGCTTACAAAGTATGCAGGAAGAACATATAAGAATTATGCTTTAGTCGCTGGCTTTAATGAGGCTGGAGAGACAATAGAGCAGACAGTCAGGCGTGAGGTAATGGAAGAAGTAGGACTTAAGGTCAAGAACCTTAAATATTACAAGAGCCAGCCTTGGGGACTTAGCGGCTCACTGCTTTCAGGGTTCTTCTGTGAGCTTGACGGTGATGATAAAATCACATTGCAGGAAGATGAATTATCACTTGGAACGTGGGTTAAGGCAGACGACCTTGACTTAGAAGACGATGGAATAAGTCTTACAAGAGAGATGATATTAAAATTCAAAAAAGAACATTCAATTGTTCCGTCTAATTAGAATAATACATTATTATTAAGCATAGAATTATCCCAAACATATGTGGGGTGGTTCTATGCTTAATTGGTTATGGGGCTTTATGATTATCATAGGAATTGTATACGCCCTTATCACAGGCAATATAGAAAGTGTCACACAGGGGGCATTTGACTCCGCCAAGGAAGCGGTCACATTATGTATAACTATGTTCGGTATTATGTCATTCTGGTGCGGTCTTATGGAAATAGCAGAAAAATCAGGACTTATAGACAAGTGCAGATACATGATAGAGCCTCTTATAAAATGGCTGTTTCCGGGGGTTCCAAGCAGCTCCAAAGCATTTGGCTATATAGTTACCAATATGATATCTAATTTTCTTGGACTTGGCTGGGCGGCTACACCAGCAGGAATAAAGGCTATGAAAGAGATGGCAGTGCTTAATCAGAATAAGAATATAGCAAGCTGTGATATGTGTACATTTCTTGTAATTAATATCTCTTCAATTCAGTTAATTCCAGTAAATATAATAGCATACAGAAGCCAGTACAAAAGTCCTGACCCGACTGCAATACTATTTCCCTCAATAATAGCAACAACTATAAGCACGCTTGCGGCTGTTATATTTTGCAGGGTTATGACAAGGAGGGAGCGATGATGACTAAGATTTCAGCGTATATAATGCCGCTTGTCATATTGATTATTGTTGGATATGGAATGTACAAAAAGAGTGATAATTACGATAACTTTGTAAATGGTGCAGAGGATGGAATGAGGACAGTGGTTTCAATAGCACCTACACTGATTGGGCTTATGGTGGCGGTCGGAGTATTAAGAGCTTCTGGATTTCTTGATTTTATAGCTGGACTTTTAAGCGGTGTGTGCGGAAAGATTGGAATACCGGCAAGCATAGTTCCGCTTATTATAGTAAGGCTGTTCAGTTCGTCAGCCGCAACCGGACTTAGCCTTGATATATTCAAGCAGTTCGGAACAGACTCATATACAGGACTTATAACGTCTATACTTATGGGGTGTACAGAAACAGTATTTTACACAATGTCAGTATATTATATGGCGGCTCGCATTAAAAAAACGCGCTGGACACTTGCTGGTGCATTAATTGCAACAGCGGCAGGCATAGCTGCGAGTGTCATTCTTGCGCGTTATTGTTAATTATTATTTTTTCAGATTTTTCATAGCAATATTGATGTCTACATTGCCTGATACTCCATTTATTGAACCTGTGCTTGTATACTGCCACATAGCGTATCTGTAGGGATAATATGGAGAGGCAGTCTGATAACCGGCGAACCATTTATCATAATCTTCAAGTCTTTCAAGTTCAACATTATCCATAAAATACAAAAGATTACTGTAGATTAATGGAGTATATCCAGCGGCTTTAATTGTGTCGCAAAATGCGATTATTACGTCAGTTAATTCACTAGCCGAAAGATTTTCCTGACGGAAGCTGTCATTTTCTATAGCTTCTACGTCAATAGCGATTGGGTATGTAATGTTATAAGGCTTTACAAGAGTAAGTACATAGTTGGCTTCTTCGATAGCTTCCTCTTTGTTAAGAGCCTGTGAATAGAAGTATACACCGACATCTATATTATTCTTGATAGCATTAGTTGTGTAAGTATTAAATGAAGTATCTTCAACAAGAAGTCCTGAGCCGTAAGCCCTGTAGCCACATCTAATCATAGCAAAATCCACACCGGCGGCTTTAACCTTGGCAAAATCCACATCAGAATTGTGCTTTGATAAATCAATTCCTGTATATGTCTTGGCATTAGTTCCTGAATAAGTCATCAATCCCTTATCATTGCGGGCAAAGGCTGATTTATCATATTCGCTTGCGGCAAGCTTAGGGTTAATATCGGCAAATACATAATTACCACTTCTATTGACATATACTATGTTGTCAGGATAAAGTTCTTTTAATAATGAGAGTGTAGATGAACCGCTCTCAAATCTGCTTCGGATAAGGTTAAGCATATCGTCTTTCTCAGTATTGCGTGCAGTTTCAATGTCCTTGTCCTCAATTCTTGCTACAGTATCAGCAGTTCTCTTGGAGTCGGTAACAAGCAGGACAATATTGGCTATTATTGAAGCGATGGCAGTAACAAGTAGAACAATTGTCAATACAGATAATTTGCTTTTGCCGCCAGTCCTGCTTTTATTCTTCTGTCTGGAATTAGCTTTCCAATCTGAACTGTTATCAGATTGGCTGTTGAAATTATTATCCATAGGTATCCCTCTTTTCTTTATAGTACATTAATTTGTAACCGCATATAAATAAATGATAACTACAGTGTAAACGAGCTGTATTTAAAAGTCAAATAGTAAAATGTAGTAATTGTATTAGAAAAATATAAAAAATATAAGAAAACATATTGACAATATACTAAATAAATAGTATATATAATGTACACCATATTTTTAATATACATCACATATTTAGAATATATCAGATGTCTGCATAAGATATATGTTGGGTGCATATATTTCTGATTCTTTAGCCTTTTGAAGAAGGTATTTATAGCGTTTCTGCTCAGAATTCAATTGATATATATAACAATCTATAAGGTCTGGGTCAGTTGCGTTATCAAAGTTGGCATATGCGGCACTAAGCGCAGCCTTTGTCATATTAATTTCCTCAACAAGATATTTTTCATCATATGTAGCAGGATTTTTTTTCTTGCTGAACATTTTCAATAGAATTACCTCGTTTCCTCTTTTTTTATAAGTATAGTCAGTAATTGGTAATTCTATACATTAAACAGAATAATAGAATTAAGACAACTGTATTGTGGTGGCAATTTATATATAAAGTTGTCTGATAAGATATGGGAGAATTAAAGAGAATATGACAGAGCAGTACATAAGATACGCCGCTATGTTTATTATCATAATGATGGCGGTGATTGATGATTACAGACGTTTTAAGGTGTCGAATAGAATTATAATTGCAGGAATGGTTATTGGTGTTGTTATTAATATGGGAAGCCTTATGTATGGAGGTGATGTGAGAGGGTATATATATGGCGGTATGGCAGGTTTTGCAATTATGTATATGGTGTATATATTTGGCGGCGTAGGTGCAGGAGATGTTAAGCTTCTTGCAGTGTGCGGACTGCTGATTGGTGTTACATATATTGTGAGGTTAATATGTGCGGCTATGGTATGCGGTGTATTAACAGGTGTATTAGAGAATGTTGGCGTAATTAAAGGCAGACAGGGTGTATGTATAAGAGATAATGTTTTAATAAAGCAGGGAAGACATACAATACATAGATTTCATTATACATATGCCTTGTGTCTTGGAGCGGCAATTATGGTGGTATTAAATATTAAAGCATAAAGCTGTAGATACTGTAATTAAGATTATATAGTGTATGGAGGAAAGTGTATTTGGCAAAAGATAATATATGCGTGATATATGACGATGATGAGAGTTATGCCAAAAGGCTTATGGGAATAATTAACGACAGTAAGGATATTCCCTACAGGGCTAAAGTGTTTACCAAAGAGGAGGAGTTTAACAGATACATTTTAGCTAATAAGACAGATGTGTTAATGGTTAATGAAGAACAATACACATATGGCATTAATCATGAGGATATTAAGACAGATGATAACAGCGTTATTGTTCTGTGTGAAGATGAGAAAGAAGCAGGAATTATTAATGATAAGAAAGAGAAAGGGCTTATCGGTGTGTGCAAATACCAGCCAGCTTACCAGCTTTTAGGGTCAATTACAAGACAAAGACCAGATAGAACGCAGAGGGTTGAGGATATTACCAGATATATCGGAGTGTATGGCTTTAATTCGACTTTAAGAGTGACTTTGGCAATGGTTATTGCGGCGGCATATTCTAAAAAGGGACGGACACTTTTTATCAATCTTGATGAATTCTCAGGCATTGAGCATATTATGATGTCTGACGGGTGTAGTAATCTGTCAGATGTATTCTATATGTTTAAGCAGGCAGGAGAGCATTTTACACAGCAGATTAGAGAATGTATAAAGGCGAATGAGTTATTTGACTATATACCGGCTGTGGTATGTGCTGATGATATATCGTATGTTAATGACAGGCTTATAAGTGGTCTGCTGGATGAGCTGGCACATAATTTAAAATATGATTATATTGTTGTTAATATATCAGAGGGAATTAACAAGCCTTGGAGCATTATGGGAAGATGCAGTAATGTATATATATCTGACAGTGGAGATTATATAGAGAATTGCAGATTTAATAATCTGAAAAGATATTTTATTGAAAGCGGGAAGGAAGCTATTGTTGACAGAATGATGAGAATTAATCTTAAGATGAAGGATACAATGGATGAGGGTTTTCTTAAAAGAATTATGTATACAGATGCGTATGGTTATGTAAGTTCTTTATTAGATATGGTGTAGAAATGACATAGAAGAAGTTAAGCATAGCATAGGGAGTAAGTATGAATAGCAGGCATTATGGAAGAATTATTCTTTGAATTAAAACAAAAAGTCTATGAAAAGCTTGATATTAATCTGGACGTGTCCGATGAGGATTTGTATAAGGTAATAGATGTATGTATATATGAGATTTCACAGCATAGGGCTATATCTGTCCATAACAGGGAACTTTTAAGGCAGCAGCTTTATAATTCAATTAAACGTCTTGATATATTACAGGAGTTACTGGAAGATGATGATATAACAGAGATAATGATTAATGGGTATAAAGATATATTTATTGAGAAGAAAGGCAGGATAACTAAATGGAATAAACAATTTGAAAGCAGAGAGAAGCTTGAAGATATAGCACAGAGAATAGCGGCGATGTCGAATAAGACAATTAATGAAGCGATACCTATTGTAGATACAAGGCTGGCTGATGGTTCAAGAGTGAATATGGTATTATCGCCGATAGCCATAGATGGACCAGTCATAACGATAAGAAAATTCTATGATACGCCAATAGATATTGACAGATTAATTGAGTTAGGTTCTATAACTAAGGAAGCGGCAGATTTTCTTGAATTACTTGTAAAATGCCGTTACAACATATTTGTTTCTGGTGGCACAGGAAGTGGTAAAACAACATTTCTTAATGCACTGTCTAATTTTATTCCCAAAGATGAGCGAGTTATTACAATTGATTATAAAGTTTGATTTTTGCAACTTATAATATCTTTCAATAACATATCAAAATGCTTTTATATAGTAGGTTTTACGTCTTATAAAGTTTAATAGTTTGTAGTAGTGTTGAGTATCTTAAAACAGAAATAAACATAAAATAAACAGAAAATAAACGAATATTGATATAGATTTATTTATAAATTGATAATACTTTATTGTAATACATAAAAATAAAAAAAACAATAGAAAATACAAAAAAATATTGACATTTATATGATGGTTTAATATAATAATAAATGAAAATAAAAGAAAAGTTCATTGACAAGTACGCAGGTAACCTAGAAAGTGAAGTTGAGGCACTTAAAACAACGGCTATGTATGAAATTTAATACATATCATCTAACATAAACCTCTAGGGAAAAAGTTTGAGACACAGTATAAAGTGAGCCATAAGCGGGTATAACACAAATTTTAAGAAACAGACTAAATTGTTATTCTTAATCTTTGTGTTGTACTCGCTTTTTTATTATCAAAAATTTGAAAGGAGAAAAATGATGAGTAACACAGTGAAAATTGCAGGCTTAGATATTGGTTTTACTAAAGCAGTAAAAAAAGCAAATCGAGGTGAATCAATAATAATTCCTAGTACTGAAAATGGAAAGCCTATTTTAGCTTGTTGGAATATTCCGAAGTATTCAGAAGCAAGAGAACAATTACGAGAGATTGCAAGAAAATCTGACAAGGGAGTTGTTAGATTTTATAGTATTGAAAAAGGTCATATTTGTACTTTGGTGGTGGTTTAGCAATGAGAATGACAATAGCTCAACTGGAAGAATGCGAGAGGTTGCTAGGTACAACTTGTTGTCTGCAATTCAACGAACCGCCTGCAAATTATGAACTAGCATTACGACAATTAAATGCACTATACCGACAGTTGAAATATAGTGTTGATAATACACCTAAGTATAATCGTATTGCGGTTGTTATTTGCGTTTCGGAAGTCAACGGAGAACTTGTTAGCGTTGCATACAAAAAGACAGGTGGGAGACCTAAAAAAATATTTATTCCAAACGGGAAAACAATTAAAGGCAAACAACCACAAGCACACGTTCATTTGCATTGCTATTTTGCAGGAAAAAACAGTTTTAGTCTTGCAAATCAAATATGCACCAAGCAGAACAGAAAAGCAAAAAAGCAAGGCAAAGATAAGCCAGTTCTAAAGAGTGCCAAAAGCAAGTTTTCGTTAGATTATTGCAGACAACAAGCCTCTGCAATTCGGGAAATTGGAGACGTTGATTATTATGCAAGACTACAAGACCTAGTATGACTTTGACTTACAAAATTGGCTATAAAAACCAATGGAAAACCCAATAAAATCAATGCTTTGCAGTAGGTGTGAGCCGAACTATGTAAATATTATATATAAACTATATAACAATTATACTATATAGCATATAGCAGATAGGAGATGATAGTAGCATTGTATAATTTATCAAATTTGTGTTATCTAACCAAAGCAGAGAAGTGTTACCAACACTTGATATTGTCCTTGTCACTATACGGAAATACGCTTATGAGCGTAAAAAGAAAACGTATAAACGGGAAATATTTTATTTCCTGCACTTTTTGGAGTAAATCAAGACAAGCACAAAACAGTTTGGAATACTTTTTGCAAGGAGAACAGATAGAGGAATTTATAAATCTCATTAAAAAGGACAAATCATTGTCGAAAGGAGTGATATAACTTGAAAAATTATGAAAGCAAATTAAGAGCAATACAAAAGATTGCAGATTCAAAAACCGCAAATGTTGTGTTCTTAGGTTTTAGAAACGGAAAATATTATCAAGGCGGAAAACAGGTTGATATTAACACTGTTAAAGCGAATGCCATTATCATTGATGATATTCCTTCTGATGAAGATTTATCCGTTCCGCCTGCCCCGCCCGAATCGTTGAAAGGAAGTGATATAGATTGAGAGTAACGGACAACCAACTAATTTCCGCACTTTTATCTTCTGCAACAATCAAGCAGGCAAGTGATGAAGTCGGATTGAGTGAGCAATCAGTTTATAGCAGATTGCGAAAGCCAGATTTTAGAGAAAAACTACAAAATGCAAGAACAACACAATTTCAAGTTATTTCAAGCAAGTTAGAGGATGCAAATTTTAAGGCACTGGATACACTTATCAACATTCTTGATGATAGCGAAGTATCAGCAGGAATCAAGGTTAGAGCTTCCCAAACGCTTCTTGATTTATCACTAAAGAATCGAGAGCAAGCAGACATTATAAGCAGAATTGAGAATCTTGAGCAGATGTTGGACGAACAAAGTAAACAAGTGTAGTAAACTTTATGAAATATTTTTAAATTTCACGAAAGGAAGTGATGATATATGCAGAATAGTTTAGCAAGCGATATTTTAAAATTAGCAAAGAAAAAAGCTACTTTTTGGAAGATTGCAACTATAGTTGTGATTATTGTAGCAATAGCAGAATTTTTAATTATTATGAATTAATGCAGAAAAGGAGATTATTTATTATGACAAAAAATGAAAAAGAAAAATTAACAATGACATTGGGAACTATCGGAGATTGTATGAGTTTGATTAATAAGTACAAGGCAGATTATAAGCAGGCAGTAGATAAGATATTAGCTGATAAAACAAGGACATCTGAATTTAAAAATGAGCAGATTGCAAATTGTAAAGAATTACTTAATAAAGATATACTCTCTACAAATGCAAAAATAAAAGAATATATAGCAGAGATTAGGCAGTTTGTGGGAAAACCTTTTGACTTATCACAGAATTATAATAATGCCCTTGATTATATCTCAACTATGCACAAAGCAGGAGCACTAAATCCTGCTATGATAGCAAATGTTATTGATGAATACCGAGGAGATGAAGCCACATTGTTATATTTACGCACAAAGCTGTCAGAAATGGGTATACAGACATATCAGTTTGACGAGAATATGTTTTCCACATATGAAAGAGATATAAATGGAAATCAGTCATTTATAAGTCCTACAGTGTTCTTTGATGATTTAGAAAGAACTATTGACGGAGGTAATAACAACCTTATAGCGTTTGCACTAGGTAAAACAGAAAAGGTTCTTGGAATCAATAGTGTGGGTATCAACAACTATATCTCTTCAATAAGTGAAGAAAAGGAATACCCTGCTATTATATAATATATAGCTTGGAAACAACAAAAATCACGTCAAATTTGCGTTTTAAGTGTGAAATAGTATATTTGCATACCCTCGCACTTAAAAACGCAAATATGCGTGAATTATAAAGCGATTAACTATATAAAAGTTATCAACAACTTATCAACAAAGTTATCAACAATGCGAAAGGAGAATATATATGAATGAAGATATTAAAGTGCCTACAATGCTATCAATTAAACAAACCGCTAAAACTACGGGGGTGGCAGAGTATTATATACGTCAGCTAGTAGCAGAAAATGAAATTTGCTTTGTTAAAGCAGGACGAAAGTACCTCATAAATCTTGAAAAGTTTGTTGAGTATCTTAACACACCACAAACCGCATAAAGCTATGTCAATACAGATTAGATAACCTACTGCTTGTGTGGTAGGTTATTTTATTTATAAGAATTGTATTAAAAGAAACATCGAAAAAAGTGTATTAAAAGTATTTACAAATACTCAAAGATATTATAAAATATTCAGTATTAAAACAAATTAAAGTATCTTTTGATACAAAAGGAGTGTGAGCATATGAGCAAGATATATGGCTATTGCCGAGTATCAACAAAAAGTCAGAAATTGGAAAGGCAGATAGACAATATAAGCAAGGCTTATCCTACCGCAATACTTTTTAAAGAAAAATTTACAGGAACAAAGATTGACGGACGAGAGGAATTTAACAAATTATTATCAAAAGTTAAAGCTGGAGATACCATTGTATTCGATAGTGTATCAAGAATGAGCAGAAATGCTGAGGACGGAATAAAGTTATACTTTGAACTGTTTGAAAAAAGCATAAACCTAGTTTTTTTAAAAGAGGGCTATATTGATACAGAAGTTTATAAAACATCTATACAACAAAGCATTGATAAGACAGGAAATGATATAGCGGATATTTATATCGAGGCAACAAACAAGGTTATTCGATTGTTAGCAGAAAAGCAGATTGAGAAAGCATTTGAACAATCAGAAAAGGAAGTAAAAGACCTACAACAACGAATCAGAGAGGGAATCGCTAATAGTCCTAAAACACAAGGCATAGAGCAAGGAAGAAAACTAACTACAAAGAAATCTATTGAAATGAAAGATAGAATGAAAAGACATTTGAAAGATTTTGGCGGTACAGATACAGATAAACAGTTTATGCAGGAAAATAAAATATCAAGGAATACGTTTTATAAGTATAAACGAGAGATATTAGAGGGGGTATGATTATGGCTACTGTAAAAGTTTATAAAGGAAAGCGGAAAACATCATATCAATTAACTATATTTAAGGGATATGCCGAGAAAGACGGAAAAAGGGTGCAAGCAAGGGAAACTGTTACTTATAGTCTTGATGAAATGGGAATCAATCCATTAACTGATAAAGGAAATCCAAAGAGCGAAAGCACAATATTAAAGGACGTACAGTTATATGCGGATAATCTGGAAAAGAAATTAACCTGCACTAACTACATAAAAGGCGATAAAATAACCTTTGAGGAATTTTCTACAGAGTGGCTAAAGTGGGCGGAAAATCATTTTTCAGCAAGCACCCTATATAGTTATAAAGGGCATTTGAAAAAGATTATTTTGCCTGAATTAGGTACAATAAAAGTAGGTAAAATTACTACAGAAAGATTAGAGGACTTCTATTTATCATTAACAAAGGACGGAGCAAGAAAAGACGGAAAAGCAGGCGGATATTGTAGGAGTTCAATTCAAAAGTTCCATAAGATTATAACTAGCATTATGAATTATGCAGAGAAGAAGAAAAAAATCATTGATATTAACCCTTGTGACAACGTGGAGATACCAAAGGCAAAGGATAGTAGCAAAATTAAGTATTTGACAACAGAACAAGCATTGAAGCTGTTAGAAATAATTGACAATCCAAGTCCTACAGTAGTTACGACATATTATGAAGAGTGGGATAAGAGTATAATAAAAGTTTATGATTTTAATGCAAAGAAAATGACTAAACTAGCATATCTGACATATAGCACACTATTCAGAGTTGCATTATATAGTGGTATGCGTGTTGGTGAGCTGTCCGCATTAACGTGGCGAGATATTGACTATAAAACTAATACAATTAGAATCAATAAGTCTATGGCATATGCAAAGAGCGAGGGAGGTTCATATATCAAAGAACCTAAAACACCCACATCCGTTAGAGAAGTAATTATTCCACAATCTGAAATTGTTGCATTAAAGAAGCTAGAAAAACATCAAAAAGAAGTGATAATGATTTTAGGTAATGCGTGGGAGGGGTACAAGAATAAAGACAAATTAAAGGATAATTTTGTATTTTCACAAGTGACAGGCAAGATACTATGGAAATCTGCACCAAATAGAATTTTGCACAGATTAATAAATAATTACAATGCAACTGTGGAGGAAAAGGACAGACTGCCATTGATAACAATGCACGCATTAAGGCATACCTCGGCTACACTTTTAATTGCTAATGATATGGATATAAAAGAACTGTCAGCAAGGCTAGGACATAAGAATATACAAACAACTCTTGATATATATGCACACCCATTGAAAGAACGAGACCAGAAAGCAAGCGATATATTAGCAGGAGTTTTGACACAGAAAAAGGCATAATAAAAAATTAAACATAAAATAAACAAAAAAAATCACGAAAAGCACTTCTTTATGAGGTGCTTTTTTGATACAAAAACCTTGTATTTACAAGGGGTTCAAGCTATATGCTATATAACCCTGTATTATTACAATTGAAGATTCGGCTGAATTGCAGATCCAGGGGGTTGGCAATCTTGTAAGACTTGAAGTAAGAAAGTCCAATATGGAATGTGATAATGAAGTCTCAATAAGAGATCTTATAAGGTCAAGCCTAAGAATGAGACCTGACAGAATAATTGTAGGTGAAACAAGAGGTGAGGAGGCTCTTGATATGTTACAGGCAATGGGAACAGGACACGATGGCAGCCTGTCAACAGGACACAGTAATAGTTCTAAGGATATGCTTACAAGATTAAGGACAATGGTTCTTATGGGAATAGATATGCCAGCAGAAGCTATTGACAGGCAGATTGCTTCTGCAATAGACATAATTGTCCATTTAAAAAGAATGAGGGATAAGACAAGAAAGGTATGGGAGATTACAGAAGTATGTGGTTATAAGAATAATGAATTTGAACTTGTTCCATTATATAAGTACGTTGAGGAGGGCGAAGATAAAAATGGAAAGATTATTGGCACACTTAAAAGACAGAATAACAGCCTTAAGAATACTGAAAAGCTTGAGTGGTCAAAAGACACAGGAACAATGCAATGTAAATCTTAATAAATTTATTAAACGGGCACATCTATCTGGTAGGAATGATTACATTTATCTTTTGCAGGCAGTATTGATAGTAACTGCTGTTTCTTATGTATTTTATGATAGTTTAATTCCAGTAATAATATTCAGCCCTTATGTTATTTATCATATTAAAAAGCAGAGGTTTAATGAAAGGTATCAGAAGGATAATGAGCTTATAAGACAGTTCAGAGATGGGATGCAGGCAGTCTCATTTGCGTTGAATACGGGTTACTCAATTGAGAATTCATTTGCAGAGGCATTGCAGGAACTGGTTATGCTGTATGGACAAAATGCAGTAATTGTTGCAGATTTTAATATGATTGTGAACAGAATAAGAAGAAATGAAAATCTTGAAGATATATTAGACGATTATGCAGCAAGTACCAATCTGGATGACATAAAATATTTTGCTGAAATATTCAGATATGCGAAAAGGAGCGGAGGTGATGTAATAGGAATTATAAAGCAGACCTCGCATATAATTCACGAAAAGGCAGAAGTCCAGCAGCAGATAGATACAATAATTACAGGAAAGAGGCTTGAGCAAAGAGTTATGGTATGTATGCCGCTGGTGATTACATTATATCTTAGATTAACATCTCCTGAATATATTGATGTTCTTTATGGCAATGTTATGGGAATTATAGTTATGACAATATGCCTTCTGATATATGCCGCCGCAGTTATGCTGGCACAGAAAATAACAGACATAAATATATGATACATATGATACGGCAGGTGGATAATATGAGGAGTGATTTAATATATAAGATAAGTGGAGTGTACAAATGGAAATAAAAAGACCAGAGCCGGGTGAAGAACCTGAACAGATAACGCTTGACGTTAAAGATGAGAATAGTGGAACTACTATAAGCATAGATACAGTTATTAGTCCAAGAAAGATGACTTATGAGGAAACGATGTCCTGCTTTGACAGGGCATATGATGAATTGCTGGATATTTTGCAAAAAGATAATGATTCACTGGATAATATTGTTATGTCAATTCAGTTCCCTGACAGCTTATGTAATGGGATTGTCAATATACATATATATCCGGAAGATTACCGGATTATAGATTATGACGGAACGGTATATAACGAAAATATTGGTGCAGGTGAAAGTGTAGAAACAGCATTGAATTATGTAATGTCGTATGAAGATTATACAAGAAACGGAGTAATAGATATTAATGTTAAATCATTAGGGGAAAATCCGCATAGTATGCTAACGACAGATAAGCAGACACTTAAAAGAATTATAGACAACGCATTAAATGAAAATGAGGATAAAGCTGTTATAGAACTGCCGGATACAATAAACAACACCAGTGTTACATATGCCTATGTGCAATCACAGACAGGAAGTAAGAATAATCTTTTATTTGCAGCTATGATTGTAATTGCTGTTATAGTGCTTATTTATTACAAGAAGAAAACCAAAGCTAAAGAGGAACAAAAGCTTAGGCAGAAGCAGTTACAGTATGACTATTCAGAGGTTATATCCAAGCTTACGCTTCTGCTTGGTGCAGGAATGACAGTACGCAGGGCGTGGGAGAAGATGATAGAAGATTATATGAGGAAAAAGAAAAGTGCTAAAGATGAGAGAATTGTGTATGAGCAGATGTATATAACAGATTGCCAGATAAAGTCAGGTATAAGTGAATATAAGGCTTATGAAGAATTCGGACATAGATGTCAGACAAGAGAATACCTGAAATTGGCATCACTATTACAGACTAATATAAAGAAAGGAACAAAAGAGTTAAAAGAATTATTATATCAGGAATCCTATGATGCATTTGAACAAAGAAAGAGCCTTGCAGTTAAGAAAGGAGAGGAGGCAGCAACAAGATTATTAATGCCTATGTTTATGCTGTTGATAGTGGTAATGATAATTGTTATGGTGCCAGCAGTCATAAGCTTTCAAGTGTAAAAATGCAGGACAGGTCATAAAAATAAGTTACAAGAACAGGTAGAAGTTCTGTTTATGTGAAGATTGGTATCGTTGCGTGCAGGATACTAATCTTTCAGGAAGCAATACATAACTTTAAGGAGAAATATATACATTGTAGGAAAATGTATAATTTTTGGGAGAAAATGTATGCCTTGTAGGAAAATGTATAATTTTTGGGAGAAAATGTATGCCTTGTAGGAAAATGTATAATTTTTAGAAAGAAATGCACGCAGAAAAGAGGATAAATATGGGAAATAGAATAGCACAAAATGTAATAATAAAGTCAGTTAAGAAATTCTGGAATGAAGAAGATGGAATGGGTGTTGTGGAAATAGTTCTTATTACAGTTGTTCTGATTGGCCTTGTAATAATATTTAAAAGCCAGATAACATCATTAGTCAATAAGCTTTTATCAAAGATGACTTCCCAGGCTAACAAAATATGATAGCTGTCAGTAGGGGTAATAATGCTGTTAGTTATGGTGTCCATAATATACATAATGCTGTTAATTGTGATGTCCATAATATATATAATGCTGGTTGTGGTATGAGCAGTGATATGTGTAATAAGGACATTTTACATATATCATTGCCGGCACAATTGACAGTTATGGCGGCAATGGTATTAATGGTTGTGATTTCCCTGATTACAACGTGCATTAAGTCATCACTGCAATCAGGGTATTATACTGTTGTTAAACAGAGTTGCAGGTTGTCGGAGGAGTCAGTATTTGCAAGTTATAATAACCAGCTTCTTAAAGATTTTAATATATTTGCATTGAATAAATCGGACATACTCAATAATAAGCTGTGTAGTTATATTAACGAAAATATAAGCAGTTATTCATCAGATATAAGTTTATCAGATTGTGCTTTTAATACGTTTTCGTATATGACAGATAATGAGGGATATGGTGTCGAGGAGCAGATTGTTAAGGCTATGGAATATGGAATGTATAGCAATGTGCTTGATAAAGAACAACAGTCTATTCTAAGTGGCGAAGAACAGGAGAATGTCCAGAATGATAAAGAACAAGAGTCTGTTCAAGCTGATAATGAATGTAAGTATGTTAGATGTGGTGAAAATTTAAGTGAGGCACAGGCATATTCTGAGCAGTTTATGGAAGATAATGAAAACTTAAAAAAGGATCTGGCTGATATGTTAGAGCAGTCTGATGATGGTGATATGCAGTATGAAGATAGACAGAAAGAACAGATTAATACTTCGTTAAATGCAGTATGGCAGTTGTATGAATACCTGAAGTCAGGAATTTGTGAGACTGTGACAGAAGGCAGGATTTCTAACAAATATATAGAAATACAGGAGCTTGCAGATGAATACATTAAGAGCCGTGACATTTCTTTTATAAATAAAGATGAAATAAAAAGAAGCATCGAAGCAAGCAGGAATGAAGATACATTAAAGAAAAATGTATTAAGCACGGAATATGTTGCGAAGCATTTTATCTGTTATACGGACACATCACCGGGTGATAATGACAGAGCAGGAAGCAGTGCTTTATTAGATTATGAAATGGAATATATTATTGGAGGTGAACATAATGACAGAAAGAATGTATACAAGGTAATTAATCAGTTAGCTGTTATAAGAGAGGGTGTTAACCTATCTTATCTTATAAGTTCACAGGATAAGATGTCAGAGGCTTATATGCTGGCGGCGGCACTGGTGGGAGTTACTGGCTGTGATCTGGCAGTCAGGCTTGTGCAGTACATTATTGTTTCGATATGGGCATACGCTGAATCTATAGTTGAGTTAAGAAAATTGCTGGCAGGAGAAACAATAGCTCTTATTAAGAACAGGGATAACTGGATATTACAGCTAAGTTCATTAGTAGATGAAAAGCTGAATTTGCAATCCCTGATAAATAATATTACATCATATGAGGCTGTGAATAATAATAAAGTTGAGGAAAATGGCAGGGATAATTGTATTGGTTATAAAGAATATTTAAAGCTGTTAATTATGTTTATGAACAAATCGGACAGAAATTACCGCATTGCAGCATTAATGGAATTAAGAATGATTATGTATGGGCACAGCGGATTCAGAATGAAGAATTACATATATGCAGCTTTCGGAGCTGCACATTTTAAGATGAATGGAACAGGCAGTGTGTACAGGCAGAAGCTGTCATACAGTTATATTTAGCAAATGTGCCTTTCTACACAGAATAAGTTGGTTGATTATATTTAAGAAGGGAGGAAAGATAAGATTTACCCGCAGAAAAAAGAAAATGGAGTGCATAGTATTATGCGGACAATCCATAACTACAGGAATTTAATAACGCCAGTAATTAATAGAATATTATCAAGAACCATAAAGTGTAGCAAGGCACATAACTTAAATGCTTCGGCAAGTGTGGAGGGAGCAATTGTAATTCCTCTGTTTATATATGCTGTTATGTCAATTATGTTTATTATGCAGGTTATAGCAGTGCGAATCCACATCAACAATGCCTTTTATGTGACATTAAGAAAATGTGCAGGCTATGTATATGTTTATGAAAATAGTGGAAATGTCCCAAAGGGAATGGTGGCAGAGACAATAAGACGACTGCTTATAGACGAGATAGGAACAGATTATGCTGCTGACCATAACATAATGGGTGGTAATGCCGGAATTATGTTTATGAGTTCTAAGATATTAAATAACAATTCAGTTATAGATATAAAGCTTACATACAGTATCAAAAATCCTTTTGATATATTTGGTCTGTCTACAATAAGAGTTACCGACAGAAAGAGGATAAATGCGTGGCTTGGGGAGGATAAAGATAATTTTGCAGGAAATGTGTCAGATAAAGAATATGTGTACATTACAGCCGGGGGCGAAGTATATCATACTGATAAGGAATGTACATATTTGTTAAGATACATATTGGAGGCTGACAGGTCATGTATGGATGTTTTAAGGAATGCTTCGGGTGCTAAATATTATTCGTGTGAACATTGCGGACAGACAAAAGATACAACATCAATTTATTATACATTATATGGGACAAGATACCACAGCTCGCGTAATTGTACAGAACTTAAAAGAAATATTCAGAAAGTCAGTAAAGACAGTGTCAGTGACCGCAGGTTGTGCGAAAAGTGTCAGGAATAAGACAGGGGGGAGCAGATGTTAAAGACATTATATTTGATTATATGGCTTGCGGCGATGTCATACGCAGATATAAAAAGAAGAAAGATTAACATTATAAGTATTGTGGTTATGGGAGCTGGTATTATTATGCTGCATTTAGCAGACGTTATTGATGGAAGTGAATTAGAACTACATTTATTGATTAGAGATTATTATATTCCGGCAGTTATTATAGGAGCAGGTCTTTATATTATTGCACGGATCACACATATAACAGGTGAGGCTGATGCAATAGTAATAGCATATATAACTGTGCTTACAGGAATGTATATAACGATACAGACAGTGTTGTTATCTATGTTTCTAATAATTATCGCCGGGGGAACGTTGATAGCAGGAGGAAGAATGAAGCTAAGGACGTCTATGCCATATATACCATTTTTGTTGGTGTCATTAGTGTGTTGTGTTATTGGTGGTGGAACTATATTAAGAACTTTATTACAGTAACAGTTGTCAGTGTTTAAGAAATGGAGAGATGTATGAAAGTAGTAGAAAATGCAATTATTGTTCCGATATTTACAATGATAATTATTGCACTGATAAGTGTTGGGATTTATATGCACGATAGGATAATCATAAGGAATATGGTGAGTCAGATATCGATAGAGTATGAAAAGGAAAGTGATATTACTGCAAGGAAAGAGCTGATAAAAAGAGGAGAGAGGTATGCGGCAGACAGGACTATGTTCCTTCGGGATATAAATATATATGATGACAGGGTATATCAACAGGACGAAAGCATAGTGTGTAGTGCCAGTTTTCCGGTTATAGGAAGTTACGCAGGTATGTCAGATATATGTAATATTAGTGAAAATGTAAATAAAATAGATAATGCCCGGTTGATACGAAAGACAAATGCTCTTATGGAGGTGGTTGGATAATGAGCCAGTATTGTGGTGAGGATTTAAGCATTAAATATGAAAGAAATAATAATATAAGTTATGCGGTGGTTGATATAACTGATAGCAATGAGCTGGTTGAGTATGAGATGAAAATGCTTATGCGAAACAGGCCTGATTATTTTCTTCAATTTTCCATTAACGAGATTAATTCAAGAAAATGTATATATTATGATATAACTTCAAAACAGCAGTTAAGCACATTGCTTGAATATGGCAAGGTTAATATGTCTGATGTGCAGTCATTGCTTGGCAACATATCTAAGATGGCAAGAGTTGTAAATGAATATATGCTTAATCTTGATCGTGTAATATTAGACCCAGGATGTATATATATTTCTTTAGTAGATAAGAAAGTGTATTTTATGTATTCCCTGCTGGATAATAATACGGATTTTTATGGGAAAATGCGAAGCCTGTATGAATATATATTAGAAAGATTTGACCATTCAATTGAAAAAATAAGACTTGTAAAATTCTATGAAGCGTACCAGAGAATTCTCGTAAGAGATTACACACCATATAATCTTATGCAGTTATTTGAAGATAATGAAGATGAAAGTAATTCGGTGGATAAAAGTGGTTCTGATAATACGGCGGAGGGTGGTGAGTATTCTAATATTATCAATAATACAGAGGGAATGGCAGGCTCTAAGGTTCTCAATAATGCTGATAGTGTGGTAAATTGCAGGGGTGCAAATAATAATGAGAGCACCGTCAATTCTAAATTCCGAAGAAAATCGGATAGTGTACCGGATTTTAGTTCCCAAAGAAATATTAATAAGGGAAGCAGTGCTGATGAGCCGCATACAGATATTAAAGATAAAAGATCATATGCTAATGGGAAGATATTATCAGCGGTAAGACCGGAGCCAGTTGGTGTTGAAGAGCATAATAAATGCATTGACAAAAAGACACAGCTTATATTAAAGGCAGTGGCAGTTTTATTGTTATATAACTCAGCGGCAAGTCTTTTGTTTCGTAGTTATGCGGTTGTAAAGCTGGATACAGTTGTATCGGCAGCATTACTTATAGCTGGAATTGTGTTGTTCTATATTGCAGATAAGGCGGGTGTGCTTGTTGGAGATTTAAAGCAGGCGAAGTCAGAAAATGTCAACGAAATTCCGTATCGTTTTGACCTTAACGAGGAGATTGATAATAAGCTTGTAACGGCAGAGGTTATTAAAGATAATGAGGGAAATGTAGATAATAGGGCAGAAGAATGTGAGCATACAATTCTTTTAAGTGACTATCTTAAATCACTGGCAGAAGAAGATAATAAGAATAATAAGCTTTGCCTTCAAGGTCTGACAGATGATTTGTTTCCTGATGTAAGACCTGATAATGGAGAATATGATAATGTTAATAATACCATTGGTCTGTGTAAGTTTCCCTGCACAGTTGGAAGCATCAGGGAAGCTTCTGATGTATACATAGACAATCCGGTTATAAGTAAGCTTCACGCCTGTTTTTCGTATGGCGATAAAGGTTTCTTTGTAGAGGATATGAATTCGACTAATGGTACTTATATTAATGGTGAGAGACTGAAGGTGCATACAAGAGTTAATATTAATAATGGAGATATATTAAAGTTTGCGGCGTATGAGTTCAAAGTAAGTATAGTATAAAGTAAGTGTATAAAGTCAGTACAGTAAATGTCGCCAAAATCTAATACTTGTGTTACAATTATCGGAAAGCTTAATTGATAACAGGTATATTTGGGAGGATATTAATTATATGAATGTAAACATATATTATGGTGGACGAGGTCTTGTAGATGACCCGACAATTGTCGTTATTAACAGAATCCAGGAAGTGTTAGAGGAACTTAATGTTCACGTTACAAGGTATAATCTTTATGAGATAAAGAATACAATTACAACTCTTTCGCAGTCAGTAGTTGAGGCAGACGGAGTTGTGTTTGCTACTACAGTTGAGTGGGTTGGTATGGGAGGCTATATGCAGACACTTCTTGACTCCTGCTGGCTATATGCAGACAAGAGCAGAACATCATCTACGTATATGTTTCCGGTGGTTATGTCAAGAGCATATGGAGAACGTGAAGTTGTTACAGCACTCAGCAATTCGTGGGAGATAATAGGTGGAGTTGTAGGCGAGTCATTAAGTGCTTATGTAGACGATACAACAGATTTTGAATTTAATAACGAATATAAAGAGATAATCGAAAAATATGCTGAAAATATATACAGAACCATATCAAAGGGCTTAAGAAATCTTCCTTCAAGCAGTCAGACTATAAGAAAGAATGTTATTAAAGAGGTTGTTAATTTCACACCTCAGGAGAGTGAACAGCTATCTAAGTATGCATCTGATGATGAATTTGTTAAGACACAGAAAGAGGATATAGAGTCACTTGCAAGCATATATAAAGAACTTCTTAGTGATGAACAGAATGGTGGAGATGATTATTATCTTAGCGTATTCAGAAATCATTTTAAGCCACAGCTTAATTATAATGGCAGGTATATGTTTATGATAAGCGATAAGGATAAGAATATTATAGTTAATGTTCAGGGAAGCAATCTTACAGTAGAGTTTGGTCAGGATATGGAAGCTGATGTTATTGGTAAAATGTCTAAAGAAACCTTTGACCGCATAGTTCAGGGGAGAATTACATTCCACAGGGCATTTATGACTGGAGATATGACAGCCAAAGGTAATTTCAGAACATTAAGAATGTTAGACGAAGTATTTAACTTTGAAGATTAAAAGTGAAAACTGTAGTTACAACGTCATTATCGGATACGATATTCCATCCGATTCCGCTTAAAAGGCATATCTGGTTCACAATTGAAAGACCAAGACCAGTGTGACCCTTGTGTGTTGTGTAGAAAGGCTTGCAGAGCTTACTTTTAAGTCCAGGTCTGTTACAGTTATTATCATTAATGTCATTGTTAATGCAGGAGCTGATATTATCAGGCTGGTAAATAGAGCTGCCGTTATTGGTTTTCTTACTGCCTATTGAAAGAATCAGCTGATCTTTAATGTCAGGTGACATTATAGCGGACAATATAAGTATACATTTATTACAGTTACGCTCACTGGCGGCTTCGTAAGCATTATCAATGATTTCTTTTAAGGCAATATTAAGAAAATGAGAGCTGGCATATATTGAAGCTGAACTACATTCCAGGCTGATATCAGAAGTATCAATGGTTATAAGACCATTGTATCTTGATTTAATATATTCGTTAATGTTGTTAATGATATCAGATAGAGTACAGCTTACCGTTTCGCTTTGCTTGAAGCTGTATCTGTAGATAGATGTTCTTTCAAGATAATTAACAAGTTCATCTATTGTTGAACCCATATTATTCCAGAATTTGTTACTGCGAAGTTCATCATTGCGGCTTGAAAGAAGCTGGTAGCAGGTTTTTAAATAGGCTGCCTGGTTCTTGATTTCGTGAGAGATTACAGAGCTTTCTTCAAGGGCGGCACTGCATACGCTGTTAATTGCATCAGATAACTGTTTATTATCACTACAGTTATTGGATATAGTTGTATATTCGTTAAAAGTTAGCATTACAATCCCCATTCTGCCATTTGGCTGTACTTTTTTGTCTTTTAAAGCAAATAATATTGTAATCCACCTTGCTTTAAGTTATTATACGAGTATATACTGAAACATAAAATAAGTAAATAATAAATGGGAGGAGATATGCTCTATGAAAAAAGATGATTGCATATTCTGCAAGCTGGCTAATGGAGACATACCAACTAATTCATTATATGAGGATGATATTGTAAAAGTTATATTTGATGCAGGTCCTGCATCAGATGGACACGTTTTAATTCTTCCAAAGAACCATTATGATGACATATATTCTATGGATGAAGATACAGCAGCTCATATATTTAAGGTTGCTACAAGGATTGCCAAAGCATATAAACAGTCATTGGATTATGAAGGACTTAATATAGTACAGAATAATGGCGAGGCAGCAGGCCAGACAGTATTCCATTTTCATATGCACATCATTCCTAGATATAAGAATGATACAGTTAATGTAGGCTGGAAGCCGGGAGAAGCTAAAGAAGATGTTATTAATGCTATAAAGAATAAGGTTACACCTTATTTATAAAATATAAGCATATAATTAATAGCTAGATGTTTAATAACATATATAATATTCAGGAGGAACAATAATCAATGGTTAAGTTAAGCAAAGGTGGGGCATATCTCATTAATGGAACAGAAATTATTGAAGATAGCCAGACAGCATTAGCACAGGTAGCTGCTAAGACAGGCAGTAATATCACAAGTGAAGAGGCGGCAAAGAATACAATTGCCTATGGAATTCTTAAATCACATAATACCTCAGATAATATGGACAAGCTTAAGATAAAGTTTGATAAGATGACTTCACACGATATTACATTCGTAGGAATTATACAGACAGCAAGAGCATCAGGACTTGAGAAGTTCCCAATACCTTATGTACTTACTAACTGTCACAACAGTTTATGTGCAGTAGGTGGAACAATTAACGAAGATGATCATATGTTTGGACTTACATGTGCTAAGAAATACGGCGGAATATATGTACCTCCACATCAGGCCGTTATTCACCAGTTTGCAAGAGAAATGCTTGCAGAAGGCGGCAAGATGATACTTGGTTCAGACAGCCATACACGTTATGGTGCACTTGGTACTATGGCAATGGGTGAAGGTGGACCAGAGCTTGTTAAACAGCTTCTTAATAAGACATACGATATTAATATGCCGGGTGTTGTAGCTATCTATATGACAGGTGAGCCAATGAAGGGCGTAGGTCCTCAGGACGTTGCACTTGCAATTATAGGTGAGGTATTCGCTAACGGATATGTTAAGAATAAGGTTATGGAATTCGTTGGACCAGGTGTGTCTAACTTAAGTGCTGATTTCAGAATTGGCGTTGATGTTATGACAACAGAGACAACTTGTCTTTCATCAATATGGAGAACTGATGAAAAGATTAAGGAATTCTATGATATACACGGAAGAAGCGAGAGCTACAAGGAACTTAATCCTGGCAGTGTCGCATATTATGACGGAGTTGTATATGTTGACCTTAGTAAGATTAAGCCAATGATAGCAATGCCATTCCATCCAAGTAATACATATACTATTGATGAACTTAATGCTAACCTTGAGGATATTTTAAGAGATGTAGAGAAGAAGGCGCTTGTAAGTCTTGACGGACAGGTAGACTTCAAGCTTACTAATAAGATTAAAGATGGCAGGCTTTATGTTGATCAGGGAATTATCGCTGGTTGTGCAGGTGGTGGATTTGAGAATATCTGTGCGGCAGCAGACATATTAAGAGGCCATTCAATAGGTGCAGACGAGTTCACATTAAGCGTATATCCAGCAAGTACACCTATATATATGGAGCTTGCAAGAAATGGACGTCTTGCTGACCTTATGGAGACAGGTGCAATTGTTAAGACTGCATTCTGTGGACCTTGCTTTGGTGCTGGTGATACTCCTGCAAACAACGCATTTTCTATCAGACATTCTACAAGAAACTTCCCTAACAGAGAAGGTTCTAAGTTACAGAATGGACAGATATCATCAGTTGCACTTATGGATGCAAGATCTATTGCAGCTACAGCAGCTAATAAGGGCTTCCTTACAGCAGCTACAGATTGTGATGTAGAATTCACAGGACCAACATATCATTTTGATAGTGCTATATATGCTAACAGAGTATTTGACAGCAAGGGTGTAGCAGACCCAGAACAGGAAATACAGTTTGGACCTAATATTAAGGACTGGCCAGAGATGGTAGCACTCCCAGAGAACTTAATCATTAAGGTTGTATCAGAAATTCACGACCCAGTTACAACAACAGATGAACTTATCCCATCAGGAGAGACATCATCATACCGTTCTAATCCTTTAGGACTTGCAGAATTTGCTCTTTCAAGAAAAGACCCAGCATATGTTGGACGTGCTAAAGAAGTACAGAAGGCAGAGAAAGCAAGAGAAGCTGGCGAATGTATGGGAGAAGCACTTCCAGAGTTAAGAGATATTATGCATAAGATTAAAGAAACTTATGATGTAAGCAAAGAAAATGTTGGTGTTGGAAGCACAATATTTGCAGTTAAGCCAGGTGATGGTTCGGCAAGAGAGCAGGCAGCATCATGTCAGAAGGTTCTTGGCGGATGGGCTAATATAGCTAATGAGTACGCTACTAAGAGATACCGTTCTAACCTTATTAACTGGGGTATGCTTCCATTTATAATAGATAAGGGAGAACTTCCATTTACTAATGGAGATTATATCTTTATACCTAAGATAGCTGATGCGGTTAAGAATAAGGCTACATCAATGAAAGCATATGTAGTTAACAAAGATATGAAAGAATTTGAACTTAAAATGGATGAGCTTACAGATGATGAGCGTGAGATAATTCTTGACGGATGTCTTATTAACTACTACAGAAACCATTAATATAAAATAGAGGCAGATAATGGCAGAACAGAATATACTCAATGGTGACCAGCAGGTTTTAGAGCAGATTCTTGGCGATATTAATGAACACGCTGAAAAGAAAGAACGTCTTGAGCGTATGTCAGTAAGTATCAGGGATATAACCAAGGAGATAGATAGCACCACTAAAGCTATGGAAGATGAGATTTCGTCAAGAATAAGTGAAAGTACGGACTCTATATGTGCAGGTTATGATAAAGCGGTTTCACAGGATAAAGACACAATTAAGCAGGTTCAGGCAGACAGAGATAAAGCTAAGATGCAGGGGATTAAAGAGCGAATAGCTTCTGAGACAGCATCTTTAAGAGCTGAGAATAAGAGCCTTCAGAATGAGATTAATGAAGCATTTATTCAGGAGAATATACCTCGTATTGTTAATAATTCATTTTTTATGGCATTATATATTTCAAGAAAAGTCAGAGATGTATTAGTGTATACTTTATTTCTGCTCATAGTATTTGCATTAATACCTGCGGCATTATATTTATTACCAGTCATACCAGCATATGTACCGGTTATATATGCTGGCGTGATGGGAATATTACTTCTTATAATTGGAAGAAGCGTATATATTAACCTTATACTTGCACATAAGGATACTATTATGGCGGCAAGGGATACCAGGTATAAGATAAGGGATAATAAAAGAATAATCAAAAAGACACAACATTCAATCAAGAAAGATAAAGACGAAGCTATGTATGGGCTTGAAAGCTTTGATAACAGAATTAATTCTATCGGTGATAATATTAAAAAGACCGAGGAAGAGAAGCAGAATGCTTTAAGGGAATTTGAAGAAACTGTAAAGCCGGACCTTGTTAAAGAGGTAGAGGGCAGATACTTAGATAAGCTTAATCTTATGAGAGAAGAACTTGCCAAGAAGAAAGATGAATATATGAAGTTAGATGACCTCATCAAACAGCAGAGAATATATATATCATCTAATTATGAAGCTTATCTTGGTAAAGAATTTGTTAATGTCCAGCGCCTAACAGAACTTGATAATATTATCAGTTCAGGAGAAGCACAGACTATTTCGCAGGCAATGGCTGTATACAAGAATAGGAAATAACCATCAGGCTATAGTTTTTGGGGTAATAATTAATATATTGCCCGATATAAGCAGTGCATTGAGTGCGTTAAATATTACATCAGCAAGCTGGATTATAAGGTAAAGACGGGTTGTCTGAAGTATGGAGTGATTAGAATTACTGGAAGAATTAACGATTCCGGTAATGTGAACAGCTCCGACTTCAGGCAGCTTTTTTTTGACCCCGAGTCCAGGTTTTAAAGGACCTTCTCCTAAAGTGATAAGTCCGATATGTTCTTCACGTCCAAGAGAAGCATCAATCGCAATAATAAAAGGATCAACAAAGGTTTCATTGATTTTGTCTATATATAGTTGAAGATTGCCTGCGTGTACAGGGTGCATTAGATCTCCATATATGTAGAATCCACATTGAGGTGCTTTCTTTAGCTTGTACCCAATAAGAGGTCCAAGACTGTCGCCGGTTGAGCGGTCACTGCCAATACATAGAATTATGATTTCCTGATTAGGCTTCTTCTTAGTGTTTATTATTGACTTAAGTCGTATGCTTAATAATAAAGCAGCTTTTTCGCTGGAAGAATCAAAATAATAATTCATAAGACCTCACTTCTTCGCACAATTTGCAATATATTTTTAAGATAATATATTTAGTGGCATCAAAAAATATTACAAAAAATAAAATTAAATTATCCAGCCGACATATTATGATAAAATTCTTAAGTTTATGGTGCTATTATGCAAATATCAAAAGTGGACATACCTAATGCGGCAATACATATGTGCGCTGTCAGAATGTATTGTTGTGTGTCTATTGCTTAATATCAGCGCAGGAATGAGGAGGGTATGATTGAGATTATATGTAATAAAGATGAGTCGGATAAGAATTCACACCATGTAAAAGAAGGTGTGACAAGCATAAGAAGACCAAAGAATATAAAGCAGATAGGTGATGTAAGCTCTGATAAGAAAATATACATAGAAGATTATGCGTTTACATACATCAATTCTATTGCATATAATAATCCAATGATAGAGCAGGCTGGCGTGTTATTAGGCGAGCTGCAGAAGGACAGTGAGGAAAAATGCGTATTTGTAAAGGGGGTAATTAAATCTGTTGTAGAGGATAAGGGGGAGAGAATACGTTTTGATGAAAATGTATGGAACAGAATATATTCAGATACAGAGAAATATTTTCCAAATCTGTCGGTTGTGGGCTGGTTTGCAGTTGTGCCAGATTTAACAAGTGAGAGAATGGCAAGGCTTAAGAAAATCCATCTTGATAATTTTGCGGGTATGATGAAGACATTATATCTTGTGGATACGGCCTGTAAAGAGGAGCATTTTTACCTGTATGAAAATGGAAGTCTTAGAAAACAGAAAGGGTATGTGTGTTTCTATGAGCGGAATTATGAAATGCAGGAATATATGCTTGAACGCAATGGAAAGAAATCCTGTGAGGATTCCAGGACTGATAAGGTTATGCAGACAATAAGAAATGTAATCAAAGAAAAAGATGAGCTGCACGAACAGAAGAAAAGTAATTCATTTATGTATGTTATGAGTACATTTCTTGTTGTGGTCATAATTGTTATTGGAATTAATCTTATGAACAGCTATGAGAAGATGAAGCAGTTCGACAAGTCGATTAATACTCTTATGAATCAGATGTCGGGAAATGATACAGACCAGTCAGACAATCAGGATGACACGGTTACAGTGAACAAGTTGTCAGGAGATGTGTATCCAACTAAAGGCGATACAGACACATCACAGAACGAAGATAATATGAAAAATGCGGATAACTACAGTAATGCAGGCAGTAATTCCAGCGGCACAGAAAGAAACTCCGGTAGTGCGAATAGTTCGGAAAGTTTGAATAACTCAGACGATGCGAATGGCGTGGGTGATGAGAACAGCTCTGACAGCAGCACGGCCCCTAAGACAGCACAGGGTGTTTCGTCTGGTGATGATACGGCGGCTTATACAGCTTATGTATATACGGTAAAGACAGGGGATACGCTTATGAGCATATGCAAGAAGCATTATGGAACTACAACTAAATATACAGAGGTTCTTAAGTATAATGAATTAGATGATGCCAATGTTCTATATGTAGGACAAGAAATAAAACTTCCTTGAATATTTATGGGGATAATGTATAATAAAATCAGCTTTTAAGCCTTGATTATAATAAAGGGGACAACAGATGGCTGATATAATTTCAGGAAGTTCAAGATTTAATGGAGATAAGAACGCTCCGGCAAGAAAAGTAATACAGATGAATAATGTTTCGGAGGCGGCGACGCACGAAACGGAAGATGATGAGATTGTCAAACACAGAATAAAGAAGCATAGAAGACATATGGTAATAATAGCTGCTATTGGCGTGATTGTAATCGCAATTGCGGTAGTGCTTGTTATGAGGCTTATTGATGGATATGTATTTACCTCGTATTCAGTTACAGGTTCTCTTAACAGGGAAGATATTGAGTCTTCTGGCTATATAGCATATGGTGATGGTTATATAAGATACAGTAATGATGGTGCAGCATATTATACGGCCAAGGGCAAGGCACTGTGGAACCAGACATATTCTATGCAGAAGCCGCAGGTTAAGATATGTGAGGACTGTGTTGCAATAGGAGATATTAACGGCAATACGATATATATTTTTAATAAAAATGGCAATATAGGAAAAGTAGATACTTCACTTGTCATATCGCAGATTGAGGTTGCAGCTAATGGAGCAGTTGCGGCAGTGCTTGAAGATAATGAAGCTAACTACATCAATATGTATGACAAGGAAGGCAATAAAATCTACAGTGTAAAGACAACACTTGCAGGAGATGGATATCCGCTTGATATAAGTATTTCCAACGACTCAGCCAAGCTTATCGCCTCATATGTATATGTAAGCGGTGAAGAGATTAAGACTAATGTGGTGTTCTACAACTTTTCGGAGGTGGGACAGAATGAAACTGAGCGAGTTGTTGGTGGTTTCAATCATTATAATGACGTGCTTGTTGGAGATGTCCAGTTCTTAAGCAATAATATAGCGGTAGCAGTTGGAGAAAATGTAATAAGCATATATAAGATAAAGGAATATCCAAGTCTTGAAAAGGAAATACAGATAGATAATACAATAGACAGGGTATTCTTTGGCACAGATTATATTGGCCTTGTGCTGGATAACTCAGACTCAGGAGAATTATACAAAATGGTTGTATACAATTTTTCTGGTTCAAAGGTGTGTGAAGCTGAATTCGGAACACAGGTTGATAATATACAGTTTGATGGTTCAAGTGTAGTTATGAATAATTCGACTTCATTTTCTGTATTCAATCTTAAAGGAAAGAATGTTGCTAATATGAGCTTTGATATGCCGGCTAGTAAGGTACTTCCAACAGGTACAAGAGGTGAATATATATTAATTAACACCAAGTATATCCAGAATATTAAACTCAAGTAACTACAATTTAGATAATAAATAATGTCTGGAATGACTCAATGACGGATAATGAATTATATGAAATATAATGGTAATTTTATAATATTTAACAGGAGATGATATGGTACTAATATGCGTTGCGGCTATTTTATGTATAGCGGCTTTTAATGGAATGAAAAAAGGTGCAATAAGAATGGCGGCATCACTCGTTGCTATGATTATAACAATAGCTGTCACAACATTTGCATCACCAATAGTAAGTGAAAAAGTAAAGAATGATACGGATATGGACGAGCGTATTACACAGAGCATATATGAAAATATCATAAAAGACGGCAGGAAATATGGAGAAGATGATTCACAGGTTATAGACAGCAGTACTGTTGCATACAAGGATGCGATACAGTCAAAGGTTGATGCCATAAGTGAATATATGAAGCTTCCACAGAGCCTTTCTGACAATATAACAGAGTCAGCAGCTATGAAAATACTAGACTCAGCTGGAACATCGGCTGAGGTTACAATAAAAGAGATGGCGGCACAGATATTTGCGGCACAGCTTAGTGCTATCATAATTAATGCAATATGCTACTGCATAGTATTTGTTATATTATACATAATTCTTAAGGTGTTTATGGGAGTGACAGGCGTAATAAGCAGGCTTCCGGTTATTCATCAGGCTGACAAATTGTGCGGAACAATAGCAGGTATAGTTGAAGGACTTATTATAGTGTGGGTAGTATTTGCAATAGTTACAGCATTTGGCAATAATGTATGGGCTTCGGATATACTTGCACAGATTCATAGCAGCAGCTTTTTGGAATTTATATACGATAATAATATTATAATGAAGATGATAATATCATAGACAGAGGAATAATATGCGTATAGCTATATGTGAAGATGATAAGATACAGGCGGGAACATTGGAACATCTTCTTGATGACAGATTGAGGGAAACAGAATGTGAAGCAGAAGTAGATGTATATTTTGGCGTAGATGACATAAAACGAGAACTTAACAATAAGCATTATGATGCTTATTTTCTTGATATTGAACTTGGGGCGGATAATGGTGTAGAGCTGGCAAAGAATATTAAACAGTCAGATATTAATTCAATAGTAGTGTTCACGACAAGCCATACAGATTATATGGCGGAAGCATTTGATGTACACGCTTTTAATTATATTGTGAAGCCTGTTACAATGCAGAAGGTGGACAAGATTGTAACACAGCTTGAAGAGGTTATTAATTCAAGAGATGACAAGCTTATATTCAGATGTAACAGAGAGTTAGTCAGCACATACTATGACGATATCGTGTATATGGAGTCGTCCAAAAGAATAATTAACCTTATAACCACTAATATGGAATATCAGTTCTATGGAAAGATTAATGATGTATATAATGAACTTCCAGAGCTGATATTTGGAAAGACAAGAAGTGGCTGTATTGTTAATTACAGATATGTAAGCAGGGTTGATAAATCCAATGTCTGGTGCAGGAGAGGCGTAGATGGCAAAGAGATAAGACTGGACTTGGGACGTGGAAGATATAACGATTTTATGACAGATTATACGAGCTATATAACATCAGAGAGAGGCAAAAGCAGAAGGCTCTGGTAGTTTAATATTAAGAGGTGCACTTAAGATATGTTAGATAATCATATGTTTTTATTGTGTATGCTGGCAGGTATAATAGACTATATTATATATATTGGGTATCAGAAGAATTATATATATGTGGAACATTTGAAACCAGCAGATAGTTCATATGGGCTTAATGTACGGCTGTTAAGTTATTTTAAAATAGCTGTTTATTATGTATATAATATTCTTCTGGCGGCAGTTGATATATTATGTATGTACAGTTTTCTGATTAACAACAGCTATACGATGTATATACTTCTTCTTGTTATTATGCTTGCAGGTTTTAAGTATAGTGCTTTTGATGTATACACGGTAACAGCCAGTACGGCATATCATATAAGTATGTCGGTTACTGTTAATATTCTGGTTCGTCTGATATTGGAGAACTGTTCTCTTACGAGAATTGAAAAGTACAGTTCAGACATTAGTAGAGAAATTAGCTGTATTATTATGGTAAGAATACTGATTGTAATACTTGTTGATGTATATGATAAATATATAGGCATAAAGCTTGGAAGGCTTGCAGGGACAGCTATAGCTGTGACATCACTTGGCATAACTGTGGCATGTATTATGGTAAGCAAAATGGCATATAAATATGTTGACACAAGACCAATTGTGCTGGCAGTTCTTATTATTCTATGGTGCATAACTAACATAATAGCGATGCTTATTAATATGATTGAACAGAACAGCCGTCATAGTTATGAGATTATTATGCTTGAACGTGAGCGGCAGACTAACAGGGAAATATACGATAATATCAAATCAGGACAGGAAGAATTAAGGGATATAAGGCACGATATCAAGAACAGGCTTAGTTCCTTAAGGAGTGTTATAGTACAGAATGACAGCAGTGCGGCACTTGATTATTTAGACGGAATGATAGGAAGTGTCGATATGGTTAAGGGGAAAATATACTGTAATAATCTTGTCATCAATAACATTCTGACATACAAGCTCAGTGGTGTTGCTGATAACATTTCGGTGGAATGTGAGGCGGAAGTTCCAGAGCAGATTAGTGTGGATATGGGAGATTTAGGAGTTATAATAGGTAATCTGTTAGACAACAGCATTAAAGCTGTGAATAATATTAATACAGGTGGTTATATACATATAATTATAACAGAGAGCATAGGAAAGCTTATAATAATAATAGAGAATAATTACCTGAAAGATACAGAAAAGAAGCCAGCCATATATTACATAGATCACGGCAGGGGCATTAATAATGTGCGCCGTATTGTTAAGAAATATGGAGGAAGTTATAAGGAAAATGTGTCTGAAAATGTGTATCAGACCAAGATAAGCATTTGATGTGCAAAAAGTTACATTAATGAATACAACTTTTTACATTAACCGAATATCGCAAAATGCGTATGATATAATCCAGTGCATAGAGATTAGAATCTATGTGCTGGATTTTTTTATGCGGCTGGGCTTAACACAGGAATGGAGGATATTATGAAGCAGATGTTAAAAATAGAGCTGGAGAGGGCGTTTAAAAGTGCAGGTTTAAAAGTGTCGCTCCTGATAGGTATAGTTATAAGTGCATTACATTTTTTTCAGAAGGTATTACCAACGGCACTCGATCCATTACATTTTTATAAAACAGGTAATCTTGAAACAGTAGCCAATGTTAATAATATGTGGATGGCAATGGGTGAAGGCTGGCATTACACATTGTATGTCAGGCTTATTCCGTTACTTGCTGTTGTGCCTTATGCCGTTACATATTATACAGATTATAAAAAGGGGATTGTAAAGAATTATTATACAAGAACCAAAAAGATTAATTACATATCAGCCAAATATATTGCAGTGTTTCTTACAGGTGGAACGGCGGCAGTTGCTCCGTTAGTACTGGATCTGATTGCTACATCAGCAGTGATGCCATCTTTTATAGCAATTAGTCATACTGTTCCCTGTAATGGCAATGGAATATGGTCATATATATTATTCTCACATCCGTATATATATTATTTGTTATATTTTATTCTCCAGTTTATATGTGCAGGACTGATGGCAACAATGTCTCTCGTTGTATCGCTGTATGTTAATAATGCATTTATTGTACTGTTGTTTCCAAGTGTATTATGTGAATTCATTAATGCAGTTTCAACATGGATTCCTGTTAAATATAGATATATAAAAGGGGCGGCTCCATGGAGATTGTTCAGGATTGATCAGGTGGCAATAAATTACTGGCAGAGTTATGTGATATTTATATGCGTGGTTTTGTTGTTTGATCTTGTTATATATGTGTGGAGAGGGGTGAAGAATGATGCACTCTAAAAAGAGAATTATAAAGCGTGTTGTTATAGCCTGCCTGATATTAGTAGTATCTGGTGTGTGGCTTGTAGGTTACATAGATGTCAATAAAAGATTTCCAAAGCCAGAGCAGCAGGTACATTCAATTGGAGAATGGGTAAGGACGGGCGATACGAGCATAAAAGTTAATTCTGTAGAATATATGCCGCAGGAAGAAGCAAACAGCCAATATGGATCAGAACTTCTCCCTGATAACGGGAATAATAGTAATACTTATTATTTTATAGCGAAGATTGGTGTCAAGAATGAAACAGATAAGGAAATCAAATTATCAAAAACACTTTTAGAGCATCTTGGATTGGAGATATATCCTGTTGGCGTATTAATATATGGAGAAGTGATGGAAAATGGAGAATTGACAAGCATAAAGCTTAAAGCACAAGAACAAAGGGAAATTGTATTGCATTTTATAATGTCACAAGGAGTGTTGCGGGATGATAGAAGATGGATGTTGAAAAAGTCACAGATTCGTATTGTACTGTCTAATTATCCTGTACACGAAATTATAGTTCTTGATGATATTAAGGGATTGTAAAGAGGAGTTTATTTATGAAAAGAAAAAGTATAATATTTGCTATTTTATGTGTATTAATGCTGGTATCAGGCTGTAGCAGCCAAAGTACTGATGATATATATCAGATGATGGAAAATGCATCATCAAAATCAAATGGCAGTGAATCATCTGGACAATCAGATATGGTTTCTGACAATTCACCACGCGTATATACAGAAGATTATAAGGAGTGCAATAAAAATTATATGCCGGAACTGGTACAGACTGGGGAGACGGCTAAGGTTACAATTGGTAGTAGAAATGATACGTTATCATTTACAGTTACAGATGCCCTTATTACAGATGATTTTAGTGATTTAAGACAGCTTACATCACAGGCGGCATATGATAATATAAGAAATTTCCTGCTTTATGTAGAAACAGATGATTATATAGATGAACAGGGGAATATATTAGACAGTGAACGTGGGGTTGAGAGGAAAGCGCTTTTTGTAAAGCTTAGTATAAAAAATGAGAATAATAGTGAATACACATTGCCTATACACAGCCTGAGTCTGTATAGCATAAAAAAGGAGAATTCTGTGATGAAATACAGACGCTTGAAAGGGACAAATGATGGAGGACCTATTTGTGCAAATGCACCAGATGCATTTACTTTGAAATCGGCTTCTAAAATTACATTACAGCCGGGCGAGGAAAAAGAAGAAGTGTTAATATATTTTGAAGAAGATAAGTGGGTTGAACAGTATACATATCGTTATGATAAGGATATAGGAAAGGGTGTATATGGAGATCTGGTGTATGGAGATGATATTTCATATGACAATATATATTTTTCAACTTCATTTATGTACGAAAGTAATAATCAAAACAAGGACAGAGGCTACTTTGAGAAGATTAAGAGTCTTATTAAACTGGATATAAGACAGGAATAATGGAACGTGAAGAATTGCAATAACAGGTGGTATGATGAAAAGATTAGTTGATTTATTGCGGGTAAATGAGTCAAGGTTTACAGCTATTATATTAGGTGCAATGACAATTGCTGCTGTTATTAATTTTAATGGGCAGCTTGGGAGCGGCGGAGGAGTGCCGTGCTTATATGATGTCTATATAATAGGTATTTTGCATGTGGTGGATACATTTGGTGTTCCATTGCTGCTGTTTTATACATTATTTGTCGAAAGGCATAACCAGAGAATAATGCAGGTTGTCAGGGAACGCACAGTTAATGATGTATGGAAAAGATGCGTGATAGATTTACTCATTTTGTGTACGTTTTTTACGGTATATGTCTTTGCTTTAACCACGATTGTAGGTTTATTGCGGACAAATACATTTTATAATTGGGGAGAACAATATAGTCGCTGTGCGAAATGGCTTGGAAAAGTATGTGAAGAACAGCCATCATTTGTTATGCTGCTGGTGGCATATGTAATAGAGACATTTCAGTGCTTTTTAATAACGGGAATTGTAATGATCGGAGTATGGTGGTGCACCAATAAAGAATGGGCAGGATATATATCTGCAATAATATTAATTACTATAGACAGAAGCTTTGAAAGCCATGGCTTAATATTTGGCAGTTATCAGGTATCAAGCTATACATACAAGGTTGGCTTAAACTTAGGTGTAAATATAATATATCCGCTGATAGTTATGGTAATAATATTTGTCCTTGTGAACGTGGCAGTAAGATTTAAGAAAAAGGAATTCTTAGGGACATAGATTGTGCAGAAAACTTATAACTTTGCAGAAAAGATAAGGGAGAGAGTGTGGATGTTGTGGTGGCAGATAAAAAGCGACATAAGAGAGGGCATTGTACAGCAATGGAAAAGATTTGCAATGCTTGGAATAATATATGCAGTATGTGTAATATATTTTATTATGATATGCAGCTTTAGCAGACATATTGACTCGTATACGTGTGGAGATATGATTTTATGGGTGTTAAGGGGTGTTAAGAAATATGATAGTGGTGTGATTAAAACCGTAGACATATCCTCTGTGTATATGCTTCCTAATATATTTGTAGCTTATATTGTCGGCAATTATGTCATCAAAGACCTGTATGGCTTTGGAAAGAATATTATCGTCAGAACAGGAAGTAGGTTTAACTGGTGGATAAGCAAATGTATATGGGGCATATTAACAGCAGTGCTAAGTTATGCAATATTGTATGCTGTAATAATAGTGGCTGGAATATGCACAGGAGGCGTTAAGCTTGCACCGACACCAGAAGTATGCTATTCGGCTATTTCTATGGATAAACAGATTATTATACAGAACACTAATCTGACAGGTCTGGTGATAAGTCTTATGGCTATGAGCCTGCTTATGACAATAACCTTCTGCATTATCCAGATTACAGTCGGACTTATTATATCACCAGTCATTGGATATGTTATGGTGATGTCATATCTTATTATAGGTGCATTTTCAGATAATCCATTCATTATATCCATATATTGTATGGCTTTAAGAAATGGAATATACAGCCCAGAAGGATATAACATATTATTGGGAGTAATTATTATGGCGGCAATAACAATCTTCTGCATAGTAGCAGGCTCATTATATATAAGAAAAATGGATATAATTAACCAGAAACAGGAGTGACATGGACACGAATAATGCTTAAATGCATTATAAATTGGGAAAGATTTCAATTTATTGCAAAAAAGAAAAGGATATTTTAAGCCATAAATATAAGAAAAACAGATTAAATTGAGGTAAAAAATAAAAAAATCTCCAAAATCAAGGAAAATATTAAAATGCTGCAAAGCTAGTAAATACGCGGCTTTGCAAAGAATTAGCTTTGCCAAATCAACAAAAATCTCAAAAAAATTAAAAAAAATTGAAAAAAGTTGTTGACATATGTGAGGGGTGGTGCTATTATAATCAAGTCGCCGCGATACGACAGCGACACAAAAGCTTCTCAAACACAGATAAATACTGAACTTGAGAGCGATGAACTTTGATAACTGAAC